>Ga0307514_10000021_pt1 | contig 407852 bp, 377 predicted proteins | sample 16_EM_MG_FD_203088 | JGI IMG/M metagenome (GOLD analysis project Ga0307514, IMG submission 203088) | Populus trichocarpa ectomycorrhiza microbial communities from riparian zone in the Pacific Northwest, United States - 16_EM | ecosystem: Host-associated > Plants > Roots > Unclassified... | reverse complement strand
TATGAAGCGGCCACAGATGTGTAATTTATTGTGTAGTGGCTTCTAGAGCAAAAATGCATTCAGGGGATGGGCCAAATGTACCTCGATATTCATTTTGAGAAAACATAACTGTAGCTTTCTTTCCACTGGCGTATTCAGACAGCGCACAGTGAATAGCTGCATCAGCCAGCGCTAAAGTCTGAGGAGCAAGAGGTTGGAAATACTGTAATGTTGTTGGCTGGTACCCCAAGCTATTGGCATTGAAGAAAAATTGGGTGGTACATGAGATCAAGCACTTCCATTGGGGTGAACCATAACTTCATATCATCATTGACCTTTGGAAGATAAGCATCATCAAACTGTAGCACCTTTACCTTATCCGAAGCTCAGTCCCAGAGCCCACATCCATCCGGTACCTACACACAGCAGTTCGACGGGCTTCATCTGCCAACCGTCGTTGAATGGTACTAATTTTGAGTTTCAACAATGTATATTTTAGGGATTCGTCAATATCCATAAGTCAAATAGAGGAGCTTTAAACAGAATTCAAAACTTACAGGTTCTCGCATTTGCAGATCTAGGTTGAGTGATGGACCACTGGGCAATTGACATAGAGATGGTGTACCTACAGGTGCACCTTCCACTGCCTGCTGATGATCCTGGGCTACAGTCTTTAGTATCCAAGTTTCTTCAACTGTTGAGTTCTTGTCATCGGAAAACTTTGGCCAAGGATTCTTCGTCAACCCGGTTGCCTCGATGAACCTTTTCGCTATGTCAATTGTAGCCTTTTGGTGTTGGGGAGCGTTCTGAGCACTACTGGACTTGGGCTGTGGAATATTCTGGTCTCCACTAGAATTGTTGCGAATCACCTGTACCGGGGCGGATGGTGCATGGTCAGACTTTCATAGTTTGTTGCGGGGGGATGACTTTTCGTGTTTGAGCAGTGGTGGTGCCATTGCCGCAGGTTGATTTCGGGAAATGGGAAGCTGAGGGCGTGCAATGAGAGTAGCAGCACAGCTCCATTTCTTTGGCAGTCGAACCCTTCTAGTTCCTAATGACTTCCTCTGACGCACCTGACCCAGATGATGGATCTCCTCTTGATAATCCAAATCGTCTTCTTCGATGTCAAATGATAAGGTGGAAACACCGGTGGCATCACTGTTATTATCACCAATCTCCTAATTGACATTGTCATCCGCAATAGTTGCTGAAATCGGGCATAATAGTTATTCGCATTATGATGCCTGAAGGCAGATAATTGGACGGCAAAAATTTGATGGACAATGATAATTGGCTGCTTCCTTCAAAGGGTGTGCTCTCTCTAGGTGTGCTTCTTGATTCTTCTGTGAATAGTGATTCCTCACCTGGCTGGGCACAGGTTCCATTTGCTGTAACGAACATCTATAGTTGGAGAATCTGGGAGAGAGTGTACAGGCAAGAAATATAAGACTAAGTGCAATACAATAATGGGATAATTGAGGCAAGATTTCGTACATAGTCAAGGAGGATGCAATTCGAGGCACTTCTTGATACAGGTCTGCAGAAATAACTTGAATGGTTTATGTTTATATCGAGGACCACCATCTGTTTTGAGATTGCGGGTATTGTCACGTGTGGCAGATTCGACAGATACCTTCTCAGGTATGCTCGAATAGCTGGATTCCCTAGGCCGAATGTTTGCAACTTCTATGACCAACACTCTGTCTGGATGCCACAATTGAAGGTTGGCTAAAGCCAACCCACATAGAGAATGATCCAGATGCAGCAGAAGTCAACTCATGACATCAACTAACCATGGGTGCTAGCCCCACAGTGACCACTGAGAACCTGAATGGAAACATGAGCCCCTGCATAAGACTCTTCTAAACGTAGTCATGATGCATGACAGTTTGAGCATTTGCAGTGACCGCATAGCATAGAAATTGGTGTAGCATTGATAATCTGCAAAACACGATATATTTGGTTGGGACCTTGTGAGTGACAGCTGAGCTGCAAGGGTTCATACTGGAGTTTGCTATCAATCAAGGAGAAATATGAATCTCCATATGGGCTATATCTGCCCGAAGAACACATGAATTTTCATGATATTCTATTGTATCAGGATGCTGCAGCAAAGATAGCGTCGATAAGACAATATTGTAAGCATAACTTCCCTTTCATGTGTTCAGCTGGGCCGTGTCTGCAAAATCCCATTTACAAAAATGTTGCAGTAGTTTATGGAAGAGGGAGAAACTTTGGTATACAAAGGAGAGATACAGGCATCGAGAAAGAATGGTAATGTACGATGGATGATTCAGGGGTGATCTTATTCATTCAACCACTCATCAATGCGAAGATTGCTTAAAAATGGGTCATAAACTCCCATTCACATTTTGATTTTGCGCCTAATAACTAGTAAATTTCATGCTGTTACATCACACATTCATTATGAATCTCACAACTACAATGTTGACTTGAAATACAAGTTGGGGTTGAAAGCTATATTCATCAATGATATGAATGTATAGTGAAACATCATGTCACTGTAGGCAGAGGAATGATGGTTGCATGCATGCAGTTCTGGGGAATTGAGGTGCACCGAAGTTGAAATGGTTATGCTTGCATTTAATTGCTTAGGATTGCAGGTGCAGCTAACTTCTGACAGTTAATTGCACTCTTAGTACTTGTCTTCTCATAACTCAAGCATTCAAGAGAATCTCTCTTGGAGCTTCTGTTGATGGAATTTGGTCAACATAATCTATTTTTGGATACGAGATTTTGCAGCACAAACATGCATGTAGTCAGAATACAGTTAAGTCTTGATCCAAAGATTTGAGAACATAGGCCATTTTGAATAACTGCAGTACATGGGTGACTGGGAGTTGCTGGCCATCTTGCAGAGTCGCTGAACAGAATCAGTCTTTTGAGATTCTCGCTCTTAAGCTTGCACAGCTCTTTTGACAGATCCCGAACTTGCAGAAGCTATTTTAGGATTTGGAAGCATTGGTCCAAACAGACTACTTAGTCAATATCGAGTTAATTGGGGTTACTAATTGGCCGGGCTTGTGCAGTTGTGGTTTAGTTGGGCATTGGCAATCTTCCTCCAACAGACAGTTGGCACGGAGCTGACAGTTCAAGGCATGTTAGCAGCGTCCTTCAACATACTTCTCATGCATTGGTTCATATCATAGCAGGTGCGGAGGGGGATGAGCTGCCTGCACGTAAAGGTGAAGTGTCTTGATAGATCTGTGTGCAGTGTGTCCACTAATTCAAAGTCAAACAAAACATGATGAGAATGAAGCAAACTAAAGTACACAATGTGCACTATGTACTGCAAGTGCATGTGCTTCGGTGGCTTATTTGTTGCTCTGTTGGTGTGCCTGGGCTGGAATAATACATCCATAATAACTTGCAGCTTGTCAAATGTGGCTTGATACATATCCAAGAAGCTCATTCTGGACTGGATTGAAGATCTCACATGTGCATGAACTTCAATCATCGGTCGGGAAAACCCCGGCAGCGGAAGCAGCATTTGAGCCAAGAATCTCCAAGCCTTGTCGCAGAGTTAGACGACTCTGGGATGCAGATCAGTCATGTGCCAGAAGTTAAATGATATGTCAGCAAAAGCTGTGGCTTAGCCAAGAATAAGTGAGCCCATGTCATATATTCTGACAGAACTACTCAATATCGCCAAGTCTGATTTGATTGCCAAATGGGATTGGCGAATATGCAGTACTGGATCTGTCATGAAGATATGCCCAGGATTCTCTGGTGCCCTGCAACTTCAACCATCGGCCAGCAAATGCTGCGGCTATGCCACAATTATCCTGACACAGGTACTCATTATCAAGTAGTCTGTTTTAATTTCTAAATGAAATTTGCGAATATGCATTGCTCGATGAGTTATGAAGATATGCCCTGGATTTTCCGGTGCACCAGAGAGTCCTGGGCACGTATCATTATCACCGTTCGATCACTCCATATTTGCCTATCCCATTTGGCATAGAAATTGTCTACGCGATATTGAGTACCTGTGTCCCGATACTCATGGCATAGTCACAGCATTTGCTGGCCTATGGTTGATGTTCCAGTGCACCTGAACTTCGATCACATGTGAGTAAAAGCTCCCACTTTGCGACAAATAAACGAGCAGTGTCACATACTCAGACATAAGTACTTGAATAACACCTAGACTGTCTTATTGTAAAATGGAATTAGCAGGTATGCAGTGATCAATCTGTCATAACAAATCTCATGACATTTGCTGAAGAAACTCTGGTGCTCCAAAAAGTGGATTCATTTTGCTTTGTGATTTGAAAGATGTAGGTGGCTTCAGGCTTCCGGTGCACCACAAATTCGCAACTGAGAAATCATTGCAGCCCTTTGTTGCATTATTCTCACAATTCGACTCATGCCATTTATCATGCAATAGGTCAGCTGCCAGAACTTGTAATGTCGCGTAACAATTCACTTCATCTCATATGGTCATTAATAATCAACAAGAACACCATTGAAATCGCACTCTAGCCATCTCTGATTCAAGATACAACAATTGCAACATCATAACTTTGATTCACTTCAACATTGCAGAGAGAAAGAATTGATCTATCCAGTATAGTGTCCCTTACAAACGACCTTTTGAATAGTTGTATCAGTTAAGATGATTGTGTTGCTTGAATGTCTACAGAGGCATGCCTTGATGAAGCGTCTAACATTCTAAGATTAATGGTTCATCAGACTGCAACCTGTCCCCATTCTCTGTCAGCCACTTCGTATGGTCCTCATGAGCTTCCAGAATATGGTAAATCAGCGATCTTGTAATGTTCGGTCGACTCATCAACCATGTAGGACTCTCATTTTCGCCACTCCAGAGTGTTTGTGGAGATCACTCGCAAGGTTATCATAGCTGCCTGGACCTTTATTCAGTAACCATGTGTGTGGTACTTGGTTTTGCCCTAGCCGGACAACTCGTGCAAATTCTTGCCGCTGTTTATTCAATAGCCAAAATTTCCGAGGTATTACTGCCTGATTTTCAGCTGTAAAATTTAGGCATGTCCCACCCACATTGGGTGTGGTTATAAATACAGAGGGGTTTTGTGAATCCTGGAATTTGAGCTGCATTTCTGTGCGTTCATCATTGCCCATTTCGGTATACATGTGCAATATATCCACATGATCCGCAAACAGCTTTGTTAGCCAGCACTACAAATGATGAACTTGGCCAGGAAGTGGAGAAAATATCACTGCCATTTGCAGAGGAGGTGCACCAGGCCGTGCATTTTGATTTCTCTGGTCTGGAAGGAGCGTGTCCTTTGATGCGTTGTCTTCATCATATTCCGAATACTCTCCAGGTTCCTTGACAAGCATTGGATGTAATGTCTCTCTCGGCTATCAGAAAAGTCGGAGATTTTACCGAAGTATTGAGTGGCCATTCATTGTGCAATTGTCCAGAATCATCGGTGCGATCCTCAGTGTCTCCCAACACTAACATGAAACATGCTAGCCACCATTCATGAACCCTCCGTGCTCCAGAAGCACCACACGAAGTGTACTTTACCACCAGGGTCTTCAAATGTGCTGGCTCTTCCTCAGTCCACTGCAAATCAAGGAGGTGTGCAATCTCCTTTGGTATCCGGACAAGTGGTTTTCCATTGGATTGTTTCGATTATGAGCACCCTCTCATTGTCCATGGCTTTGTAAACTGAATCATCCGGTACGCCGCATCCTGTTGAGCTTCTTCATCATTAGTTTGGATTGCATGCATCAATCTCTTCACTGCTGAATCGAATGCCTCAGCACCATGCTTTTCAATCACACTATTATCCTCGGAATCTTCAGGCCCACCTGAAACAGCCATATTGTGTTTATACACCAGTCATAGAGTGTATGGAATCCCTGTGTAGGATTGAGTTAAAGTTTGAATCGATTTCTCACATTTACCGCAAGTTGCCAGCCCATGCTGTTTTTGGTCTTGTACCGATAGGACTCATCAAAATCGCAAAACTCCAACAATGGTAGAAGAGTTGGGAGTGACTTGATGGCTTCGCTCTGGAGGATTAGGTATCATATGAAACAATGTGGACATTACATCGGTTTTCTGGCTCATCAATACTAGTGTTTAGATTCTCATGGATGAGATTTGTATTTTCGGCGTGTAATAAGTTGACGAGTTTCAAATCGGGTCCATGTGTCATCTCGTTGATGACACATTTGAATGTCTCTGCAACTCCGGGCATTGTTACCACCAGGATTGGTTGAAGGGCTGAGATCAGTGCTGAATGCCCATGGGGTGGTGTTGACTGGGTCTCCAACAGGCGGTGAGGCACAGAATTGAATTTCTGGTGCAGATACCACTCTCATTCTTCACCTACAATGCCAGGAAACTCGTTGTGCAACAAAATCACCCACTCTTGAAGGGTATTCCCCCATACAATTGACAATGGTAACCACATTACAACATTCTAAGTCACCAATTTGCAAAGCATTGCTGCTGCAAGCGAGTTGAAAGTCTTTCCATGACCCATTTCATCCGCCACCAGTGCTTCAGGCATATCAGCATCCAAAACCCATTTCCTCACGATGAACCAGATGGCCCAAACCTGGTACGTCAAAAACGTAGTTCCGGGCAGGCCTGGAATGGAATTCTTCAGGTATGGAACACTGTCATCAGTTGATTGGCGAATAGGATGCGCATTCAGCAGCCTGACTGCTTCATCATGACACTCCTTGTCAAATTTGTTGTTGATTGTATTGATCACCATATTAAGTACTAAGCTTGTATTCTGTGGATCCAGGACCTCCTCACCATCCTCCACATGCTCCTGTACCTCCGTTGCACCATTGTCAGTGTTCATTTGGTCCTCAATGATCCCTTTCAGTTGCTCACTTGTACACTAGGCAGATAAGTTCATATTCCAACGCTGTTGAAATTCATCCCAATGTTTGGGATTTCACAGAGAACCAACCATTTGAACGAATACATCTGGATGGAATATATTCAGTTCCATTCTTTCAATCAGAACTTACATTAATACAAGTATTATTCTCTTGCCCACCAGCCTCCTCTCCCTCCTCTTCTCCCTCTCTTTCACCCTCTTCAGAACCTTCCAAAGTCTATTTATAATGCTTAGCAGTTGATCACATGTAGCCTTAACACGGCTAGCAGGGATTACCTTTGTCGGTCTAATTATGTGCTTGGCAATCTCCTTCCCTGTCACTCTCTTCATTTCCACTAAAACTATGTTCACATTGTATCCAAGTTTCAACTTGTAAGCATTTGAAAGACAACAGTTGTATGAAATTGAGTGATATATGGGGTAATTGATTATTTGCCAGGTTGTGTATAATCCCATATACTGCTCTCCCAATTTGTCCAGCTCCAAGGTGCAATAGACAACTGATGTTGAGATGAATTACTCTTTCGGGCTGCCATTTGTATTGAGGAAATGAACTACCTCCTCACATCTATATACACAGCTTGGGGTTGTTTGGGGGCTGGAATGAAATCCTTGCAATTCAACACCTAGCGAATTATAACCCTGAATATTGTATTTGGCAACTCCGGGAGGTTACTTCTCACCATTTTGTCTGGGCGCTCTCCCAAATACATCGCTGGTGAATTGTTGCCTTCCCTTTCCTTTTTCGTCGCCTCTCGAATTTCACTTGCACATTTCTTCAAACACATCTCAACCCAATGGTGGCGAATCCAATCAGCATTATCAAAATCAACCAATGGCAGCCAGTTCTCAAATGTCACAAACACATCTGCGACCGCCGTCTCCTAGTGCAGCGGTCCATCACAAACCTATTTCAAACAGTTCCACCACCGGATAATGGACTGATGCTACTTCCACAGAAACCCCACCACTCATACTTTCTTCCACTTGTTGAATGCACTGTAGTTGGCCTGCCCCATCCTTTTGGCAAATTGCTTCAATGAGAATTTGGTTTGCTTCAGGCTGATTGTCGGTTCGCCTTCTGCACCACCCAAGTCTGACAAATTGTCACTCTCATCAGCTTCATCATATTTGATGTAGCACATCTCCAGAAATGGGGGCAAGTCCACAATCCCTGCGACATCAATTTTCCATTGATCCACTAGCGGCTGCAATCCTTTCGTTCGGAGGCTTATGGCATGTCTTACAGGTGGGCCGGAAGGAGGCTGAGGTGGAGCAGTCAAGCTGGAAGAAGTTGGCCGATTGACTGGATGGTTTTCTGGTGGTCCTGGAGGCACTCTCGATGCACTGGGAGATGACGGCCATTCTCCTGAACACTGGGGAGGGGGGAAGAGTTGAGACCCGCCATTACCAGCTTGGTGCAGGTCACATTCTTGCCATGGTGGCCCAGAACTTGGAAATCCTTGGGTTGTGCTGCTGGTAGGTAGTGATCTGTGTGTCATGTTGAATGGAGACTGGTGATAAAACTGTGGAGCGCCTGGAAATGGCTGCTGTAAAAGAGGGTAACCGTACCCATGCAGTGGATGATATTAATTCGTGTGTTTCTCAAATTGACTGTCAGTGCGAGTAGCATGGCATGAACTATTATCCGGTGATTCTGAATTGTCATTACCGCATCGTTGCGAGCTAAATAGGCCACCAGGAGGGGCCATATTCACTGTCTACAGTGAAGATCATTTCGTCGACATGCTCTGTTGAACAAAGACAGTGGTAAACTACTATACATGCGAGATGAAATATACAATAAATCAGTTTATGGTTGAGTATATTGCAGGTAGCGGTGACCTTCAGCGGAATGAAGAGTTTCTTATATCCCTTTCTGTTGTCACCAACTGTTGGTGTTTCACTACTCACCTTTGATCCATGAAATCAACCCGGCTTTGAGAAATTGAAACCTCAATCACACACATTCCGCCCTTCTTTGTTATATGCTCAAATTCATATAGTAGGATATAGAATAGATACTCACCTTCGTACACTTCTATGACTCTCATGGTCATAGAGAGAATATAATATGATATCTCCAGGAAACCGAGAAGAACTATATCCAGTATGAAAGGTTAGCACGACTAGGGATATTACACATATGTTGTACATGTATGACCTTGCAACTTCGTTCAATTGCAGGCCTGTTAGTCAAGCAGCAACAGCGATTGCTTTCTATTCAGCCCCTTGTCTAAACGTATTGTTCTGCTTAGTATCTAGACTCCGAGCCAAGGATTGTTACTGAAGCAACCATCCTACCAAGCCTTATCAGTACTCGATGATCATTGCGCGGACATCCTGCTAGCTAGGAAACTCAACTATTCATCATGGTATTATATTCAGCTGCTTGGAGGCTCGCGCGTCGGTATAACTCCCAATGCTGCAAGGACATATATAAGGCGTCCATTGTGGTGATGGCAGTTATGACAAAGGAAAACTTCACTTCTCCGCTAACGATCTTCAGCAGATGATGTACATGATCATTGTGCGGGATGTGATATATATCCTGGTTTGTGAAGTGAACTGATGGTAAGATGACTCTATTTTACCCCTCTCCCTTGCATTTGGTGGGGTGCGATGCGGCTGTAAACGTGTTATGCTAACCTGAGTCAGCTCACTGCCAACCCAATATTCTGAGGCTCTCAATCACCCCCCATGAAGCATCGTAACTTATCCGAATATGTGCTCACTGACCATTTCTCAAATATGGACAATGCTCACCGGAAACATATTATGTGCTTCACCTGCAAAAAGAAATCATTCTACAAGAACAGACTCCAGCCTCACTATCAACAATATCACCCAATAGTGATGAACGAAGGGCTATCCCCTGATGGGATGAGAACTCTTGCAGGATAGGATCGACCCAAGCCATCATGGTTCAACTTTGGTTGGTGCACTTGAATGGTCATCGATGTGCTTAGTCAACAAATCATCTACCCAAACACAATGTACTTGGTGCACCACCACCTGAAGATACTCCCGATGAAGAAACAATAGACCCCCTGAAGTCTGATCTGACATGTATCCCTGATCCAACCATGACAAAGGCTCATACGAAGGTAGTTGGAGTGGAAAATGCGGTAGGCAAATCATACGGCAAGGCAACTGGATTGTGCCACAAGCATCACAAGTACATAGAACAATGGAGTCCATGGCATCCAGTTCAGTCAGCACAGGACTTTCAACAGGTTCAATCATTTAGCCAGCAAACGAAAACGTGGCTGGATCATAATCTGAGGCATGGACTGGAGAACTTCAAAATCGAATCATTTCAATCAGCAGATGCTCGATGAAAGCTCTTCTCTAGACTAAATTTCGGGCTCCGTGATAGTTGGATTAAAGATCATTCGCATATCTTTGGAACATTATACTACAGGGACATTTTCAAATGTATACTGTTCCTTTTGGCATATCTCCCATTTCACGCGCACCTCAATATTGAACGAGTCACCTTGCAGACTTGGAAAGTCGCTGAATATACAGCGAGATGATAACAGGTCACTGGTGGTGGGATTTGCAAGCTCAGCTTCCTGCTGGAGTGACAATTGTACTGGTCATATGTGCATCCAACATGACCCACTTGACCAAATTTTTGCGCAACCAGCATGGCCAGCCACTGTATCTCACAATTTGTAATATTTGAAACAACATCCACCCCACACCTGAGATGCATTTCTAGATTCTTGTTAGGCTGATCCCGGATCACCCAAAATGTGCAAAAAATAATTAGGAGGCATGGCATTCTGCAGTTGGAAATGTGCTGTCCCCAATCGGCAATCTTGATATTACTGGCGCCGGCTTCAAATGGAATTGTGCTGATGGATTGCAGAGACAATGTCATTCTCAGGCGGCTGCCTGGGTCGGGGATCATCCAGAACAAGTCATGATCGCTCAAGTCTCATATGGCTGATGCCCAATGTGTGAAATTGCTGAAGGTGCACCAATGGGGCATTCAACGTTTGGACCACTTAATTACCCAAGAGATCAAAATGTTTACTCAGAGCTTTCAGATGAAACCAAAATTGATGTTCTGCACACTCTTGGTGTTCATCCAATACGCAACCAGTTCTAGCAATACCCTCTCTGAAATGTCTATCGCCTTTGGCAGCTGAATGAATTGCATCAGCTGCTCCTAGATTTCATTAAAGACTTATTTCACTGGCTGCTCAAGTACCTGAAAGCTTGAAATGGCAAGGATCAATTTGACAATCGATTTACATTGGTACCACAATATCCTGGCCTCCAGCGCTTTTCTACACCATTCAATCTGTTGAAAAGTGGCTCCTGGCAGGGACAAGAAATCAGGGGCATAGTGAGAACACTGGCAGTGAACTGCGCTCCAATTCCAAACTACTCTAACGATGATGGGAAAAGTGCAGCGGAAACAGCCTCTGATACAATGGTGATGGGAGCAGTCCGGGCATTATGTGAATTCTCTCTACTTGTCAGCCAACAAAACCACTCTGATCTATCCCTCGGAGCACTAGATGATGCACAGATGCGATTTTACAAGTACAATGGTGTTTTTCGACAACAGAAAATGACAAAGTCTGCAAAGGTCAAAGTGGATGTAAAGTTGGCAATGGAATCCCATCAGTTACGGGACCAAAAGATTCATATAATCCGTGCTTCAATGGAAGTTCAGGTGTACAGGGCTGAAAGGGTCACTGTATCAAACCAAAGGTAATTTCAAATACACCTGAATGGAGCCTGACAAGTGGCAACCATGTGATTACATGCTGATCGGCACAGGGCAATTGAGCGATTAGTGCGCCAAATCCAGCATGTGACATCTGCTAAATGCAAGCATTTCGATAAATTATTCCAACATCATCAGCAACAACTATTGGCAGAAGTAGGGACTGTGGCAACAGGTCCCAGAAGGACATTCCCCACAAAACTTGTTCACAGGAGGTCTGCTGCAGAAGAAGAGGTTTATGGGGTGGTAAACATAACTGCCAACAAGCGTGTGGAATTTCATGTCTCTCTATCCGATGCGGCGACTGAAGCGATCACCTGGACTATCGCTGATATGGAGTAGGTTGCAAATCAGCTGCAGAGAGAGATTTGTGGTATCACTTCTGAAGACCAGATGAGGTTCAGGAAGGAATTCTCCATTCGGTTGGTCAAGTTTGAAGTTTTGTTGCAGCCAGTTGATGTTCAGGTACTCCAGACAACTATCGAACAGCGGATAATATATTTCGGATATCCAAAGATGCATCTTGTGAGCCCTCTGTCAGAGTTCATTTGGCGAATGGGTTCTGGCGACAATTTCCCCACCATTGTTTCTCAACGACTACATATTGCCAATGTGAAAGAGGCATATCAATCTACCAACAAAGTCAAGTACATTCGACAGATGCTCCAGCACAATGACCCTAGTACCGTTCTCGACTATATGGAGGAGACAATGTCATATGTTGCTGTTCAAGGCTGGTACGATATTGACTCTGCAAAAGTTTTCAATCTACTATCAGCTGCCAATAAACAGCAAAATACAAGCAGCGCCCATCTTATACACCTCCAGCATTGTCAGGAAGAGCCATTTTTCCACTCTGTGTCACATCCAGCAAATCATTTGAGAGAGACTCAAGTCCGCGGAGTGTGGAGAAGTATCAAATTAACCTCACTCAGAGATGCATCAGTAGATATTGGGATTTGCAACTTTGGACAGCTATTCGGTATACAAATTGAAGAGGACTGCGGACATGAAGCCAGTGGACTGGTGCTTGGATATGATCAGAATGTACTTATAGACAATATATTTATTGAACTTTAGAATGGACTGTTGTACTACCGTCAACCATTTCATTGCCCTACATCTTTTGAGCGTCTAGGACTGTGTTGTAAGGTATAATATACCAATGCCAATAAAGGGATCATGCCTGAATCTCATAACATCTGGGTCCATTATATGGGCAGTAACCACAATAACACCTTCCAAGGCCAAGTTCCTTCTTTTTCTGTATTATTCTTCAGCTGGACAATACCGAATAAGATCCTCCAAATTCTGGAGGGTCTGCCCACCGGAAAACCAATATCGTCCATTTCTAAGAGGTTCAACAAGACCCCACAATGGATATTATGTCCTCAACCTGCACAAAATGCGGTGGTGATTTCAACAATGTACAAATATCTGCATGGTTGGGCTGATTGTGTTGACGGTTTCATCCAGGTGGTCAAACAGGGTGATAAGAGGCATATTGTACCTGTTGGAGCAATTGTTGGATGTGCACATTTGGTGAGAGTGAATTCTGCATCAGATTCAATCGATAGCATATGTCTTCTAAATACTCGTATGGATTTAGATACCTACTGGACTGTGTATTACACCTACATGGCAGGATCATGGGGTGCAGAAGGAAGATAATTAATAAAATTGTACTATTTGAGATACACATTATAATGATCACTGCCAGAGAGTATGGCTCCAGGTTCGAGGTGCACCAGAATACTCTTGGAGACGCAGCCAATACTCCCAATAGCTTTGAAATTTGCACATCCGAATAGTTTGATTTGGAAGCATTTTAAAGTCAACTATACACTGGTTAGAATATTCTTGTATTCTGTTCCACAACTTCCGGAGCAATGAGGAGTACTGGTGAAGTAGTCACGGAACACCTGGGAACACTTCACTTTGCATTCAACCTATCTTGGAGCATCTGGGAGCATCTGGAATGATCAGTGTTGCTGTTCACAGTTGCTGAGTTGTTCAGTTCTGACTTCCAAACCATTTTACATTATGCTGATGCATTCAGCATATCTGGATCAAAATCTGTGTAGTGCTGGCTATTCTGAACATATGCATCAAGAGTCAATGATTCAGCACACCGAAGTGATGTAGCTGAATACGCATATCAGGCCAGCAATTGACGATTTCGGAAGGTTGAGCTCCGGCATGGTTCCAGGGCCGGGTGTGTGGCATTCTGGGCAGAGCTGGCATTCTGGGCAGAGGGGGTATTGGCTCTGGTGTCATCTGTCTGCGTCGGTCGGGTGAAGGTGCACCTGCTCCCTAGCATCTCCAGCGTATTTGTGGATTAGTTGCAGGGCCATTTCGGCGAGGAAGGAATCCGTCCGTTTGGTTTCAACGAAGCATCACCAGGTGTTATTCTGTTGTAGCCTTCACCTTTTCATACCCCAGAAACGCAACACCACGCTTCTTTTCTTCCTGGACTTCGGCGCAAGGTTTCTTGATTAGATTCTGCATTTCCTCTATTGCGGGGTGCAAATACCTGCCTTTGGCCATTTCGACCATATTCAATGCCAGGCACCTGTCGGACTGTTCCAGCTGTACACGACCTCCTTGCCTTGCCATTGCAGCAAACATGTTGAAAACCAACAAGAAATGAGTTGCTGCTTCTAAAAGTGAGATTTGGCTAGTACATCAACCATATACGTTTTGGTAGCCTCCCCTAAGGTGGTTAACGTGTGTTTCATCCTCGGCCGGGGATGCTTATTACAAAATTTGTCTGCGAAAATCCCAGAGCTGACAACATCATGATGTCGAATGTCGCGGACTGTGCAGACAAAAGCCTTCTTGGCCATGAAGGATTACCGTTATGGGCAGCGATAAATTGGTCACATAACTCACTATGTGTACCTGCTGTACATTACACGGTTATTTGATGGCCGTTCACCACAGTATGGTTAAACTCACATCCAATTGCATGCTGCTTCTAATTCTTGCTACTTCCGGTCTTACAGATGATTTTTTAATGTGCATCCTGCGTCATATGTTTGGTGGCTGCATTGGCTGCGTCGCAGTGAACTAACTGATGTCTGCCTGCATGCAGAAAACTATTATGTGAGGTATCGGACTAAACACCTGTCGATCGGCTCAATTCTGATCCAGGCTCCCCTGACTGAGGTGTTTGTGTATCCAAGATTTGATGGTGTGCAATAGGTGAGGAAGATGAAAACGAAAAGAAGTGGGAAGTCCGGAGGAACATACAGTTAGCTTCATGTCACAATCGCATAAGTCAAAGCCAAGTTGTACATTTTACTCAAGCTGAATCCTGCTGCATATGGCTGCATGTTGCAGGGGATTCCCACCATTCCGCAATTCACACTCAGTTGGTTCGACATTGTGTCTTTGTTTCCCAGGATACATTGTGGTGTACAAGGGCCGAAATCGCACGATTGTCCGAAATCACTAGGACATTCTTCGAGGGAAAGGATGTCTGCTGATGTTTGTCTCAAAACATCCCCAGGATATTCCATGAAACTAACACCAACAATTAAGTCATTTTGTGCGGTTAGCCTAACTATTCCCATTTGATTGACAGTCACAAGCCAGATTTGGCTGTGTGCAAGATAATATAACATACCAACCTTGACATAAAAGACGCAGCTTGCATCCATATTGTCCGTATCTTGCATCATCCAACATCTCACCCCACAACAAAGTCAACGCAACCTACTATGGTCAATGCTCGGAAAAAGAACTTTTCGCCACTTCCGGCTGGCAATTACCGCAACTCGACAAAGCGTTCCACCCGACGACATCATCAAGCGAATGATGGCGAGAGCGGCTCGGATGCAGACAGAGTCCGAGCCCTCCAAGCGTTGCACAGCTTGGGATCGAAAAAGAAGCTTGCAGCAGAGAAACTACAAGAAATGCACATTTTAAGCAATGAAGACAAAGACAAATGGATCGAGGATTATGTTGAGACAGAAACTGCTGGGGCAAGACAGCAAGTTGTAGACGCTGAGGAAACAATTGGGCAGGAGTAGAATAATACCGAGACAGCTGGCAACGCAGGATTGACCACCAGAGTGCCTGAAAAAAAGTTTCCTCAGATACTAGTTGCTATCAGAGACAGTCTGAGCAACATTACAAGTTCAGATGATGGAGATGATAGGGAAGCTGGGAATGATGAAGAGACACAGCAGGGCAAGGTGAGCGAAGATGACGAACACGGCTAGGTGATGGGCACTATGTCACAAACGGTACAGCAGCGCATGGGGAGGTTTCGGTACAACCAGATGAAGCTTGAGGAATTGACACAACCGGGATGGGGGGACCCAGCCGACTACTTCTCTGAATGTGATAAGAAGTATGGCACATCTGAAGTGAGGGTTCCAGCGGTCGTTACACTGCAAACAGATCACAATGCAGATGCACTTGCTCCCACAGCATTTAGAAAGCTTACGGAGTCAATTGATATTGTCCCCAGAATATTGCAAAGACCGCCATGGACTTCTCGACCAGGAAGTGGTTATATGAGGCTGGGTTCTGGCAAGCCGCAGTCGGACACATGTATACCTGGACTTGTGCCTGCCGCAGAGCCCGATTCATCACATATGCCAAAAGCGAAGCCCGTTGAGCCTGTACGCAGTCACCCCTGCATAGAACCTCCCCACCTAATTGCAATATAGATACCGGATTCGGACGAAGACATGGTGATGGCTCCTGCATCAGTGGAAGAATTGATATACAGTGTGTTATTTTTGACCAAATATCTCAGTGAAGAGCAATTTGCGTATCAATTTTGCTACGTGTCAGCTTTTTCTTGATTGTAGTAACCAAATTGTATGATATGATAATTCATCTCTGCATGTGCAAGCATCGAACGCACCATGCCAAAGTTCTAGAGCCCAAATATGATTGCAAGATGGCCAATCAGCTTGATTTTGTTTGTTGATTACTGTTAAGTGAGAAACCAAAAGCAAAATTAATAACAAATTATACTAGCAAAATTTAGGTGAGTGATGTCATACGAGTCATAGAAGGAGCAGTCAATGCCAAATATGAATCTGTCTGCATGACCCCTATCATACTGTCGTTATCCACGCATCCAACTGCATAACTCTCCATACAGGCCTGATGCCCTTGGTTCAGATATTTGAAATTGCTTATGGGATACCATCGAAATCGAGGAGAAGGAGCTGGATGAGGAAACGTGATGAAGTTGAGCTTTATGAATCAAACAATGGTGAAATGATCTACATGCCGTAAATTGGCAGCTGAAAGTGCAGGGATTTGATAGGGCCATGTGATCTCTCACTCACATGATGTGCATGGAGGTTGATCAGAAATCGACAGGCCACAAAGCTTCTTGATTCAAACGATAATAATTAACAACGCAATATTGGATGTCAATCATGAGTATATGATTTGTTGGAAACAATGATTGAGGGTAGAAAGTCTGTTTCTCGTTTCCCCATCCTAAAAATAAGCATAAATGGAGCATCAACGATGTTTAGTCTTTAACATTCGACAATCACAGGGGTGCATTGTCATGTCACTCAAAAATAGATGTATTAGTCGGCGTTACAGCCTAAACGGCACAGGACACGCTCGTTGCCGCATCCTATAAATGAGCGTCAATGGAGCGTGCACAATTTTTAGTCTTATACATTCAACAATCAAAGGGCTGCATTGTCATGAGACTCCATAGCGAATGTATTAGTCCGCGTTATACCTGAACAGGCAAGTGACACACTCGTTACCCCATTGTAAAAATGTTCGTCAACGGAGCAGCAATGATTTCTAGTCTCACTCATTCGACAATCAATAGGTTGCATTGTCATCGCTAGTGTTAGCAACAGTTCCGGACCGTCACTTCTAGTCCGGGTGCAGGTCCAAACCGAACCGTTGCCAAATTGGCGGTCCGGGTCGTCAATAACCCCAAACTACCCACTCGGGTACGGTTCAATGGTAAACTCCCAACCCGTTTGAATTGGGCGGGTTGTCAGTGTATCGCCCAGCGGATCCATCTATAGATTCATATAAGGCTCTCGAATTTGCAGTGTGTTAATAGTATCTTATCAAAATTGCGTTTACAGCAACCAACAATGTGCTTCTGCTTGTTGAGCAGTTTACAATATCAATTAATTTGGTATCTGTTTTTCAACTTCGATATATGGTATTTTTACCTAGCAAGGCGGTCAATAATACTGTTATGCACACGAAGATTCGCGCGATGCCTTGCTTACGAAATATGCAAGTCCTAAAACTGTTGACGCTCCGTTGATGCTCATTTTCAGGATGCCGCAGGGAGCATGTCGCTGATGTTTTTGCCAGTAAAGGCTGCCAATATCTCATAAATGGATGTCCGCAACCAATCAGAACCCAACTTACTCAAGATGCAAAGCTAGAAATCATTGATGCTCCGTTGACGCTCATGCTAAGAATGGGGCGGTGACCGTGACTGCTATCTCTTTTGGCAATAAAAGCGGCCAATATGCCCGTTATCCATATCAACAACCAAGTCACTGGTGAATTACCGTACTTACAACACCACAAATCTTTGACGCTCCGTTGACGCTCATGCTAAGAATGTGGCGGTAACCGTGTTGTTATCTTATTCGCCAATAAAAGCTACCATTATGTCCGTTATGCATAACAACGACCAAGTCACTGGTGAATTACCGTATATACAAGACCACAAATCGTTGACACTCCGTTGACGCTGATGCTAAGAATGGGGCGGTGACCGTGTTGCTATCTCTTGTGCCAATAAAAGCGGCCAATATGTTCATTATGCATGTCAACGACCGAGTCACTGGTGAATTACCGTACTTACGAAACCACAAATCATTGACGCTCCCTTGACGCTCATGCTAGGAATGGGGTGGTGACCATGTTGCTATCTCTTTTGCCAATAAAAGTTGCCAATGTGTTGGTTATGCATAACAACGACCAAGTCATTCGTGAATTACTGTATTTACAAGACCACAAATCATTGATGCTCCGTTGACGCTCCGTTGACGCTCATGCTAAGAATGGGGCTGTGACCGTGTTGCTATCTCTTTTGCCAATAAAAGCTGCCAATACATGTGTTATGCATAACAACGACCAAGTCACTGGTGAATTACCGTACTTACAAGACCACAAATTGTTGACGCTCCGTTGATGCTCATGCTAAGAATGGGGCGGTGACCGTGTTGCTATCTCTTTTGCCAATAAAAGCTGCCAATACATCCGTTATGCATAACAACGACCAAGTCACTGGTGAATTACCGTACTTACAAGACCACAAATTGTTGACGCTCCGTTGACGCTCATGCTAAGAATGGGGCAGTGACCGTGTTGCTATCTCTTTTGCCAATAAAAGCTGCCAATACGTCTGTTATGCATAACAACGACCAAGTCACTGGTGAATTACCGTACTTACAACACCACAAATCATTGACGTTCCGTTGACGCTGATTTTAATGTATTGTCCATGCAACATGTGCTGCCATCGATAATTGTTTTCATCCTCATTTGACTATATCAGTTGTCTTTCTGCTTGAGTGAGACTCGGCCCTGTGGCAAAGCCGAGCGGCATAATCATGTTGCACTGTTCACTCTCACACGACTAAAAATGATGTATCGTGCCAAAAGATTCATTGCGCCTGCTATACATCCATTTATGAACCAATATTCACAAGTTACTTCTTACCATTCACCCATAATACATCTCTAACTAAAACTCTCGGTCAAGCTACATAAAGCTGGTGAACCATTGACGCATTCTGTCCTACTTTTTCTTCCCTCCTTTATTTCTCTGCGTTTCAACTGCGTTGACCGTCACTAACACCTTTTCAACCTGTCTCTTTGACTGCCATGTCGGCCGAACCAATCCAGGCACATTTGGCGCGGCACTAACATCCCGCTCCTCTGAGCATTCCGGATCCTCGATGCCATTGTTGTGCTCTATATCGGATTCATCGTCTGCTGCGCAATCCTCTTCATTGTCATTTGGATTATCCCAGTCATCATTCCAGTTTAGCCAATCATTGGTGTCCGAAATGCTTTTAGGTGTGCTATCCTCGTCGCTTTCGACTGGATGACAGTTGATTCTCCGGATTCAGCGGACATTCAACATTTGAGGTCTTCCTCCAGGGAAGTCCTTTGCGGACAAAGCTGGTGGCAAAGGTGATCTTTCTGACAATGTAAGTGCAGCCGCACAATCATGTTGAAAGGGTGACCAGGATGCTTTGACAATCTCTTCCGTGTCCGAAATGTATCCTACCGCAGTCACCTGCTTGGTTTGAGCGCGAGATTCCTTCTAGGTAGCACGTAGGTTTTGGCTACCCTTCCACATCTCCAAAAAGTCGTCAACCTTGGCTATTCTGTGCAATTTCATTTCCTCCGCCTCATTCTTCATTTCCGAGTCGTTTTGTGTATTTGTGGTATCCAATTCTGGGTCAGTGCCTGCCAATATCCCGTTATTGGCTCGAGCAGACTGCCTGACAATGACTTTTTCGTGAAGGGTCTCGCCTGTGGGTTTTGACTGCCTCCATCCAATAACATCGAGGCCAAGAGAAAAACTGGCCTCCACTCCGACACCATGTGGTATGATACAGAATATGTCGCAAGCCACACTGGAGAGATCGGCGTACTTTGAGTGCGTTTCCTCCTGTTGGCACCACCAATCGGTTATGTCCGGTATCGAAAATCTACTTTTAATCTCCATTGGGTCAGAGTGGTAATCATTGAGATTTGGATCAGTTTGTCCCCAGTTCTTTGATGCTTCAGGCGGTGAATTCAAATAGAGGCTGGCGGTGGTCAATAAGTGGGCGGTGCGATTGCTTCGTCCAGGTGTCGTCTGAGCAACATTGTTAGGCGTTAGGTATTCATCATCATCACTGGACAAATCATATCGATCGAAGGATGACTGATAGAACCCTGACGCCATTGCAGAGGGGACAAGATTGCTGCTCGGTACCATTTCGAGTTTATTGACCAGCACACGTCGATGTTTGGCACAGTCTTCATTCTCCACATACTTCAGAAAGGCCTCTTGGTATTGTGTAGTGTACGATGTCTCGTCCTCAGGTTTAATATCCATTCCCTTGTCCCACTTTCTACACGATCGCAACTTCCGGAAAGGATCGAGGATGTGTGCGGAAATCAGATGCATGCCTGTCGTTGGAGTCACTTCAGCGTAGTATTTGGAAAGCTTTTGTCAAGCTAACTTCACAGCGAAAAACAAGTCTTCCTTCCATTGAGTCTTCTTCCTGGCCAAAGCTCGCATCACGTCATCCATGTGATCGAACATGTCGTTGTACACGGTGATAACGTAATTTAATGTCACTGTATGTATCTTCGACATCCAAAGGGTCCAATAGTGAAAGGGCCGCAACACTTCCATCACATACTTGACAATCGTCCATTCATCCTGAGTTGTGAATAGTGGCCGGTATTCAGCGTATTTTGGGTTTTGAAGCGACTCGCGGGTGAATTCCCGTAAGAGGTAGGTGCCCTCGAGCAACTCCAGAGTACAGTTCCAACGTTTCTTCACATCCATAATTGCAATTACTGCAATGCGAACTATGGCTTTTTGACAGTCAATGGACTTGTTTCGGCAACCATGTGTCAGCGTAATCAATACAGCAAGCATTCTCTGCTATATGAAGGTCAGCTTCAGGACTTTCAAAATATCATGAAATACGTACTTTCTCAATTATCTTTGCTCAACCTGGTCTCATGGCCGACACCTTGTTGATTCTAGCATAGCCCTCTTTTCGAAGTCTTTGACTCTTCCCAATGTCTATGCTTTCATTCTCTCCAAATTGCTGATTGCGCTCATGGGCTTCCCAAGACTTGGTGCGGCCTTTCACACCGAGACTGCTCATGAATGCACATAAAGCCCGCTGTATGACGTGTGCCATGCATGGTATGTGGTTCATCAACGCCGGCCACTCGATTCCAGAGGCCTCAAGTGTGGATTGTAGCTCCCGTGTCATCGAGTAGTTTGACGAAAAATTATCAGTTGTAATACCTAGCAAATGGCCGTCGATAAGCTGAAAACAATCAAGCACTCCCTTGAAATGTACCGCTAGCCTTGCTCCAGTATGTTGGCCCTTGACCTACAATCTTCAGTTAGGTTTCGAAACGGAAACAGAACAGGTGATCAACCTCATCGAAAGCGAGTTGAACTTCACGCAATGCCCAATTTCGATCCATATAGTAAGCAATGACCGACGTTGTGGCTAGTTTGTTCGTTGATGTCAATCCGTCCAAAGCTAAACTAACTTTATTTCGTAACGGAAATTGCTTCTTAATTGCATCCACAGTCAGTGCATATTCCCTCCCGTAAATGTTACTAAGGGTCATAGTGGACAGGAGGACTAAGGCGTCGCGTAATGCCTTATATGACCGTCGTAGCTCGAGATTTGATATAGCATTCCATGCAATATGTGCCGAAACAAATGCTAACATGAGGTAGCGATTCCACATTTCTTGGTGAAATTCGGAATTTTCAAAGTCCTTAGGTGCCAGTTTGGAACGTTTTGTCTGTCATTTCGGTCAATATGGATCTAATTGGATATCAAATATCATTTTCCTCGGCACACTTACTATTGTGATTCCGCGACTTCCTTGCCTCTTCAGGATGGCCAAAGCTGTCTCATCCACCGTTGAACTAGTTAATTCAGTGACCTCTGACTCTTTTAATTTGTTTAACTTTGCGATGTGAGCTTTTGCCAGCAAGTGTTTCCCCAGTGAGCTGGTCCCATGTTCTGATGGATGGCGAAGTACTAGATGTCACACGATTCATATGATGAGAGGACTGCCGGTCTCCTCAATTCTGCAGTGCAAATAGAATCGCAACGAAGGCGAATGTCTAGAATTATTCCATGCAATAGGCCGCTTCGAGCTTACATTCATTGAAGCCCACCAAGCATCGAAGATGATTCGCAATGTAAGGTCGCTCAAATCACGAACAATGACAAGTTGATTTTTGGAACAGATCATAACCTTCCGCAATGAGGTGTTCAAAGATTGTGTATCCGACATAGTGCTAGAAATTAGAAACCTGGGTATTCCGACTCGAGATACTGCCGAAAATAACAGTTCAGTAACGCAGAATGTGGGTTTCTAAATATTGACTCTACAGCTACAAGGAAAATGATCAGATCAGTAAGACATTGCATGCATATTTGTGAAGTTGAATACAAGGACAGATTGCAACGACTGATCGCCTAAAACTCCATTTAGGAAGAGCATAATGCAGTTAATTGCTGTGTAGCGTTCGGAGCCTTGACGCACCGTGGGCGCTCAATTGTAGAAGGCTGACGCGATATCGTCACTACCATTTTTACCCACAAAGGCTGCCTATAGGTACATTGTGGTTTATCTGCGCTCCATTCCGGTTAGATTATCCAAGATGCCAGCACACCAATTGTTAACGCTCAGTTGACTGTCATTTTGGGACAGGGTTACGATGTTGTCGTAATCATATTTGCCTAGAAAGGTGGCCGATAGTACAATTATAGATCATTGCGGTCCCATGGCCCCTTGATTTTCCAAAATGGAAGGCCTCAAATCGTTGAGGCTCCGTTGACACGCATTTTTAGAGCATCGTAACCATGTCGTCAGAAGCATTTTGGCCTAGAAAGACGGCCGATAGTTCGATTATGTGTTAATGTCGCCGCACTGCCCCCGGATTTTCCAAGATGCATGGCCAAAAGTCGTTGACGCTCTGTTGACGCTCATTGTTAGGACACAGTAGCGATGTCGTCGCAATTGTTTTTGCCCAGAAAGGCAGCCAATAATCTGAGTATGGCTTAATGTCGCCGCACAGCCCTAGGATTATCGGTGATACAAGGCCCAAACTTGTTGACACTCCGTTGACGCTCATTTGTAGGACATAGTAGCGATATCGTCGCAACCGTTTTTGCCTAGAAAGGCTGCTGATAATCTGATTATGGCTTAATGTCGCCGCACAGCCCTAGGATTTTCCAAGATACAAGGCCCAAAGTTGTTGATACTCCGTTGATACTCATTTTTAAGACATAGTAGCGATGTCGTCGCAACTGTTTTGGCCTAGAAAGGCAGCTGATAATCTGATTATGGCTTAATGTCACAACACAACCCTAGGAGTTTCCATGATACATGGCCCAAAGTCGTTGACGCTCCATTGACGCTCATTTTTAGGACATTGTAGCGATGTTGTTGCAAGAGGTTTTGCCTAGAAAGGTGGCCGATAGCGCGATTATGGGGTAATGTCGCCCCACAGCCCATGCAATGTCCAAGATGCAAGGCCAAAAGTCGTTGACGCTCTGTTGACACTTATTTTTAGGACATAGTAGAAATGTTGCTACCACCATTGAATAATAGAAAGGCGGCCGATAGTTCGATTATGACGTACTGTAACTGTACAGCCTACTGAATATGTCATCATGCAATGCCAAAAATCGTTGACGCTCCGTTGACACTCATTTTTAGGATATAGCAACGACCGAGTCATTTGCTTTTTTCGTAATAACACCGACCTATACACTCACTTTGAAAGGATGGGACAATGCAGCCCATTGATGGCTGAATGTGTAAGACTTGAAATTATTGACACTCTGTTGACGTTCACATTAATCACATCGACATGGCCTTTGTACACTCAATAATTGAATGCAACGAATCATATACACATTTTTGACATCCAGTATTGCGTTTGTATGTATTATCATTTGCATCCAGGAGTTTTGTTAACTATCAATTTCAGATGAACTGCTATCTATGCTATCTGAGTGAGTAATGACGTGGCCCTATCACATTCCCGCGCTTTTGGCTGGCAATTGACGGCATCAAGATTATTTCACTTGTTTTTGGTAAATATAGCTCGACTTCCTGACCATTCCTTATCCAGCTCCTTCTCCTCGATTTCCATGACGTACCACAAGCAATCTCAAATATTTCAACCATCTGCACCAGGTCTGTGCGGAGAGTTATGCAGTTGGATACATGGATGAATGCAGTATGACGGTTGTAGTTTAAATCAATTCGTCAAGCGCACTGACCGCTCTTTCCATATCACGTATGACACCACTCAGTTAAATTTTGTTAGCACATTTTGTCACTAATATTGCTTTAGCTTTGTCACTTAACAGTCACTTGCAGAATCAAACTGAACGTTTTGGCCGTCTTACAGTGCGATTTGGATTCTAGAATGTTCACATAGTGCGTTCGACCCTTGCACATGCACTGACGAATTATCATGTCTCACAATTTGGTCACTGAAATCAAGAAAAAGCTGACAAGTAGCAAAATTGGTAAACAACTTGCTTTTCCCCGCAATCAGACGTCAAGAATTACAGTTTGCATATCTATTCTTCCGCAGACGCAGGAGCCGTCACCATCTCTTTGTCGTAATCTGATATCTATATGGTAATTAGCTGGAGGCTATATGCAGGGGTAAAAGCTTACTGGTTCAACTGGCTTCGCGTTCAGCAATGTTGACAAATCGGGCTCCGCAGCTGGCTCACCACTAGGTATACTCAGTTTCGCCTGCTGCTTCACCGAACCAAGCCTGATATGACTACTTCCTGGTCAAGAAGTCCCTTGCGATATTCCGGGGACAATGTCAAGACTCTCCATCAGCTCTGCAAATGTTGTCGGTGGGGGAGGAGGAGCTTGATCATTCATTTGAGGCTGAACGACTGCCGGAACCTTCAATTCGGATGTGCCATACTTCTTATCTCGTTCACGGAAGTCGTTGGCTGCATCCTCCCATCCCGGTTGAGTCAATTCGTCTAGCTTCTTCTGCATCTGCCGAAATCTCTCCATGCGGAGCTGTACCGTTTGTGTGATTGTGCCCATCACCCAGCCGGGTTCGTCATCTTCGCTTAGCTTGCCCTGCTCAGTCTCTGCATCATCCTCATCTTCCCCATCCTCCCCATCGTCGGAACTTGCAAGATCACTCAGGCTGTCTCCAATAGCAACCAGCATCTGCCCAAATGTCTTTTCGGGCTTTCTGGACGTCAATCCCGCAAGTTCAGTATGCGTCATATTGTCCTGCTATTGCTGAACTGCTGCGTCTGCGTCTTCAATTCGCTTTCTTGCCCCAGTGGTTTCTATCTCAACATAATCCTCAATCCATTTCTCTTTCTCTTCATTGCTTAAGAAGTGCGTTTCTCGTCATTTTTCCACCCCAAGCTTCTTTTTGGATCTCAAGCTGTGCAATGCCCCAAAGGCTCGGACTCTCTCTGCCTCCAAGCCGGTCTTGCCTTCATTTGCTTGATGACGTCGTTGGGTTGACTGCTTTGTCAATTTGCCGTTTGTGCCTACTGGAAGTGGCGAAAAGTTCCGTTTCGGAGCATTGACCATTGCAGTTTGCGTGGACTGTGTTGTTATGCGAGATGTTGGATGTTGCAAGTAATGGACAATATGGAGGCAAGCTGCATCTTTTATGTCAAGGTTGGTACGTTTACTCATCTTGACCAAAGCAAAATCTTCCTCCTGACTGTCAATAAATCAGGAATAGTGACGCTAACCATACAACATGACCTGATTGTTAGTGTCATTTTCATGTAATATCCTAGGGATTATTTGAGACAAACATCAGCAGATGTTCTTTCCCTCGAACTACATCCTATTAATATCATGCGATTAGGCAATTCCGGTGGTCGTACACCGCAATTTATCCTTGTTACCAAACAAACAACATTAGACTGACATTTTGCAAATTGCGGGGCGGTGGGAAACCCCTGCAAGTTGCTGCCATACTCAGTAGGATTCATTGTGAGCATAACGATCATGTTGGCTGCTACTTATTCCATTCTGATAAGATGCTGACTATATAGTCCTCAGGGCTTCCCACTTCCTCTCGTTATCATCTTCCTCTCCTATTCAACACCAGCACCTCTTGGATACGCAAACACCTCCGCCAGGTAAGAGCGGATCGAATGCCGGCCGGTTGGCGGGCGCACAATCGAATATGGAAATTCTTGGCACACAACAAGAGCGCAGACACAAGTTAGTTCACTGCGACGCTGCCAATGCAGCCACCAAATATATGACCCAGGATGCACATTTAAATATCTTCCGCAAGACTGGAAGCAGCAAAAATATGAAGCAGCATGCAGTTGGATGTGAGTATATCCATATTGAGGCAAATGGCAGTCAATTAACCGTATAAGGTACAGCGGGTGTCCGTAGAGAGATACGTAACGAATTTATCGCTGCCCGTAACGGGAAACCTCCATCGTCGACAATGGCATTTATCCGCACAGTCCACGAAATCAAACATCATGATGTTTACAGCTCTGGGATTTTCGCAGATGAATTTCCTAATAAGCATCCCCTTCAGTGGACTAAAAAGGCTATAATCGCTTTGGAGGAGGCTACGGAAGCGTATATGGTGGAGGTAACAGCCGAATTTCATTGTTAGAAGCAGCAACTAATGTCTTGTAGGTTTCCAACATGTCTGCAACTATGGCAAGGCAAGGAGGTCGGGTACAGCTGGAATAGTCCGACATGCGCCTGGCGTTGAATATGGCCAAAGTGGCCAAAGAAGGCTTTTCGCGCCGCGCAATTGAGGAAACAAAATATCTCATTCAGAAACCACACTCTTAGGTCCAAGAAGAGAAGAAGCGGGGTGTTGAGTTTCCTGGGCATAAATAGGTGATGGCTGCAATACAAAGACACCCAGCAGTGCTTCGTCAAAACCAAACGTCTGGCTGCCTTCCTTGCCAAAATGGCACCGCCATGAATCCGCAGACACGCTGGAGAGGCAATGGAACATGTGTACCTCCACCCGTCCAACGCGGAAACCGGACTCCAGAGCTGACTCCACCTCTGCCCAGCAAGCCACCCGCCCCAACCGGTAACACTTCCGGAGCTCAACCTTCTCATATCCTCACATTGCCGGCCAGATATACGTATTTGCATACAGCTGTTCCCTGTGCGGAATTTTTCAATGATGATGAAGATACCCAGCACGATACCGATTTTGATCCAGATATCCTGACTGATGAAGGTTAGTACACTATCTGTGGTGTGGTAATTCAGCTAACATTCATTTTGAAGACAAGAGCAGCGGATTGAGCGATCCTGCAACTGATGACGAGCATTGACCGAAAGGCACAGGATTTTGGAAATCATTATTATATCTATACATGTATTATTAAAGAACAACGTAGTGATCAAGAAAGTAAATAAAAATGCCAGAAAGGCTGCCAAAACAATGTGAATGATGGAGTTGGCCAAATTCAATGATTCCATATTGTGGATACAGCTAGTGTTAGCAACGGGTCCAAATTCCCGGGTCGGTTCCGGGTCCGGTTCCAAACCGGAACCAAACCGTTGCAACGGGTTTCCACACAAAACCCGCTCCTGAAAAGTCAACATGTCTTGCTCCAATTAAGTATTTGAGTTCTGATCGTATCACAACATGATCAATACGTAGATTGTGCAGTTTTAGTCGCTCTTTCACCTCCCGGTTTCAGATTTGCGATCCGACAAGTATTCGTTGAGTCGCGATCGAAAACCCGCCAATTTGGCTTAAATTCAGCCTTTATTTCACAGCCACTCAACGAATATCAGTCGGATCGCAAATCTGAAAGCGGGAGATGAAAGAGCAACTAATGCTGCACAATTTACATACTGATCATGTCATGATACGATCAGAACTCAAATACTTAATTGGAGCCAAAGTTGGATGAACCGTAAAATGGAACCGCGGTCCGGTTCGAACCCGTCCCCGAACCCGGTGGGTACCCCTGGTTTCCAGGTAACAACCCGGACTGGACCATCCGGTCCCGTTCCAAACGCAGACCGCAGCCGGGTAACCCGGAACCGTTGCTAACACTAGATACAGCCATGGCAAAATGAGCGTCAATGGAGCCTCAATGATTTTTGGTCATGCGTTCTGGAAAATCACACCTCAGATAGGTTGTAGTTAGTAATAAAGGAAATTTTGGCTCCCTTTATATGCAAAACAGATACCCATACACTCCCTGCCCGTTCATGAAAATGAGCGTCAACGGAGCGTCAACAATTTGTGGTCATGCGTCCTGGGGAATCACACCTCCAATAGGTTGTAGTCAGCCAGAAAGGAATTTTTGGCTGCCTTTATAGGCAAAACAGATTGCAATACCCTCCCTGCACCATCATGAAAATGAGCATCAACAGAGCATCAACGATTTTTGGTCATGAGTCCTGGGAAATCACACCTCCGATAGGCTGTAGTCAGTCATAAAGGAATTTTGGGCTGCCATTTTATGCAAAACAGATTGCAATACCCTCCCTGCCCCATCATGAAAATGTGAGTCAATGGAGTGTCAACGATTGTTGGTCAGGTATCATGGGTAATCTGGGGGGCGACAGGTTGCACATTGTCATAAACTGATTATTGGCTGCCTTTATAGGCAAAAGTGAAAGTGAAACGCTTCCTGCCCCATCTTCAAAATGAGCGTCAACAGAGTGTCAACGATTGTTGGCCTTCCATCATGGTTAGTCACAGCACGATGTGGCGGTTATTTTCTATATACATTGTTTTGACTGTCATCATATACTAAAAGGCTCAAGAATACTTAGTGGTTGCTCTGTAAACGAAATAAGTTGTTACTGTCCCGGAGGATATGGCTAGAATATCCCATACATATCTGCCTATACAGGCTGCCATATCCTTCTTTGTTGATGCTTGTGATCAAGCACCACTCATATTACCGAAGATGCAAGACCAAATATCGTTGACGCTCTGTTGACGTTCTGTTGACGCTTATTTTCAGGATGTGGTTGGGCGCGTGAGTATGCATGTTTTGCTCATCAAGGCGGCTAATACGTCGAAAATGAACCGTAATGTACCAATGTCAATCTTTTACAATCAACAGTATCATATCTCAAGGCGACCATAAATGTGAAACCCGAAACGCAGAACCGGAGATTGGAGCCGACAGGTCTAGCCAAACCTGGCGAAACCCGCGGGTTGACGGGTACGGGTCCGGGTTTGGCCCGCCAAGAGTCAGCAGGTCAGGTTGTTGGACGGGTCTGGAACCGAACTGACCCGTTTTTGCAGTCCAAACCCGGACCGCTGGCGGGTTACCTGGACCCGTTGCTAACACTAGTCATCTCCTGCCAAAGTAAATATATTGGTCGGCGTTATAGCTAACAGGGCAACTGACATGCTCGTTGCCCCATCCCAAACTGAGCATCAACACAGTGTCAATGATTGTTGGCTTTGCAACTTGGAAAATCCATCAGCTATGTGACGACATTAACCCATTATCGAACCATCCAACACCTTTGTGGGTAAAAACACTGGCGAATACATTCCTACCATATCCTAACAATACGCGTCAACTTTGCGTCCACGATTGTTGACCTTTCATCTCGGCAACTGTTAGGGCCCTGTGGCAACAGTAAAACATACAGCTACTATGGGCCGCCTTTCGAGACAAAAATGCTTGTGACAACATCCCTACCATGTCCTAATCATTAGCGTCAACAGAGCATCAACGATTGTTGACCTTGCATCATGGAAAATGCTAGGGCTGTCCAGTGACATTGACCCTTAATCAAACTATCGGCCGCCTTTGTAGGCAAAATGGCTTGCGACAACATCACTACCAAGTCCTAAAAATGAGTATCAACAAACAGTCAACGATTGTTGTCCTTGCATCATCGAAAATGCTGGGGGTGTCGGACAACATTAGCCCATGATCAAACTGTCGGCGATCTGTTTAGTCAAAAAGGCATCCGGCACCATCGCTACAATGTCCGAAAACTGATCATCAACAGAGCATCAACAATTTTTGGTCATGCAACTTGCATAATCCAACGGCTGTGCATCGACATATACCAATAATTACTGTATTGGCCGCCTTGGAGCGCAAGAATGCCACTAACAATTCCACTGCCGCCTCATGAAAATATATGTCAGCGGAGCGCCAACAGGTTTTGCTGGGCTCAGTACGCTTCACAGTAACAAAATGCCTTGGGTCATTCCTAAATGCCGTTCTTCACGATTAGTCTTGTCAGTATAATCCTGTATATAACTTCACAACTATACATGCAGTATCTCATAGGGCTTACTATTGTCTTGCATGTAGCTCAAGAGTCAATATTTAACCACCCATGTTCTACTCAACAATAATGTCACCTTTGACAGTCTCTCAACAGGAATTACACAGTCTCCAACTTCCAATAACCATGACGTGTTCCCAAACTATAAATACCTCATTGCTAGAGGTTACAATATCGTCCAGAAATGGACATATCTGTATTTGTGATTTGACTGACCTTATGTTACAAATCATATTCAACACTTGGTGAGCTACAATGAATATGGGCTCGAAGCGTCCTATTGCAAGGAATAATTCTAGACATTCATCTTCACAGCATTTCACTTTGCACTGTGGGATGGAGAAGACCGGCCGCCTTGCCATCATATGTATTGTTTCTCATCAAGTGCTTTGCCATCCATCAGAACATGGGACCAGCTCCATGGGGATACACTTCCTGGCAAAAGCTCACATTGCGAAGTTAAACGAACTAATAGAGTCGGAAGGTTCTGAATTGACAAGTCCAACCGTTGATGAAACAGCATTCGCCTTATTGAAGAGACAAGGCAGTCGTGAAATTACAATTGTAAGATCGCAAATGAAATTCATATTTGACAGTTAGATCCTACTTATATTAACATCATTGACAGACACAACAATCTAAAGTGGCAGCAAATGACTTCCTAACAACCAAATTTCACCAGGATACCTGCAATCGCTACCTCATGAGATGATTTGTTTCAGCTCACATTTCTTGGAACGCTATATAAAACCTTGACCTACAATGGTCATACAATGCATTATGCGGCAAGCTGGTTCTTCCATTCGCCAGCACCCTTAGCAACCTGGGCCGGAGGAAATACTCACTCACAGTTAATGGAATTAAGAAGCAATTGCCATCAAGAAATACAGTTAGCTTAGCTTTTGATGGGTGGACATCAACGAACAAATTAATGATAACATCAGTGATAGCTTACTATATAAATCGAAACTGTGAATTGCGAGAAATACAACTCGCATTCGACGAGGTTGATAACCGGTTCTTTTCCTATCTGGAATGCTAATTAAGATTACTCAGTCACAGGTCAACATACGGAAGCAAGGCCAGCTACATATTTGAATGAAATTCTTGGTTGTTTCAAACTTACTGAAGGCGGTGTACTTGGAAATACAACATATAATAGTTCCTCGAATTACTCGATGACTCGGGAACTGCAATCAACCGTTGAAGCCTCTGGTATCCTGTGGCCTGCAATGAGAAACCACATACCATGCATGGCGCATGACATTCAGCTTGTTTTGGGTGTGTTTATGAGCAGTCTCGCAGTCAAAGGCTGTACCAAGTCTTCGGAAGCCCATGAGCGCAATCAGCAATTTGGAGAAAATGAAAGCACATGCATTAGGAAGAGTCAAAGACTACGAAGAGTGGCCAATGCTAGAATCAACAAGGTGTCGGCTAAGCGACAGGGCAAGGCAAAGCTAATTGAGAAAGTACATATTTCAAGTCATTTTGAATGACCTGAAACTGACATTAATATAGCAGAGAATGCTGGCTGAATTGAGTATGCTGACACCTGGTTGTCAAAATGAGTTCATTCACTATCAAAAAGCAAAAGTAGTAATCGCAGTACTAGCTATTATGGAAGTGAAGACACGGTGGAATTCGACACTGGAGATGTTTCAGAGAGTCTACCAATCACAAGAGTTCAGCCGTGAGTGGCTTAAGAATCAAAAATACAGCGATTACTGGCCACTCTTTACAACAGAGGATAAATTGACCGTTATCAAGTATGTCATGGAAGTTTTGAGGCAATTCTGATGCTGGACCCTGTGGATGTTGAAATGGCACACAGCGATACTCCATCATGTCATCACTGTCTAACATTACATTTTCGATCACATGGATGCCATTACGCGAGCCTTGGCAAAGAAGAAGACCCAATGGATGGAAGACTTATACTTCGCCATCAAAGTTGCGCGACAGAAGCTGTCCAAATATTGTACTGAAGTCACTCCAACGACCGGTCTGCTTCTCATTGCAGCCCACATCCATGATCCTTTCCGGAAGTTATGGTCAAGTAGGAAGTGGGACAAGGGGATGGATATTAATTCTGGGGAGGAGACATCTTATACTACTCAATACCAGGAGGCCATTCTGAAGCATGTGGAGACCCAATAATGTGCCAAACATCGACGAATGTCCATCATCGAACCCAAAAATGTTCAGCACAGCAATTTTTTCCCCTCTGCAAAGGGTTCTGGATATGGTTAATCATCTTTTGATCCATATGATTTGTCCAGCAAGGATGACAAATACTTAACGCCTAAATGCGAGGCTGAAACGACACCCAGATGAAGCAATCATACTGCACGCTTATTCACAGCTGCAAGGGTGTATTTGAAATCTCTGCCTGAACCACCAAAAAACGGGGGGCAAGTTAATCCAAATGTTAATGATTACCACTCCGACCCCATGGGGAATGCCAGTACATTTTGCTTACTGGATATCACCAACAGGTGGCGTCAGCCAGAGGAAACACATTCAAAGTACGCTGATCTGTCCAAAGTGGCTTATGACATATTCTCTATTTTACCACATGGTGTTGGAGTGGAGGCCAGTTTTTCCATTGGGCAAGACGTTAGTAGCTGGAGACAGTCTAAAACCACTGCTCAGATGGTTCGGGAAAAAGTTGTCGTTGGGCAGTTTGCTCCAGCCAATGACGGAATATTGCAATTTGATTGTGAAGCATTGGATGCTGCGGGAACTGACAACGACTTGGAATAGAAGAAAGAGGCAGAAGAAGGTAAATTGCACAGAATGGCCAAGGTCAACGACTTTTTGGAGATGTGACAGTGCAGCCAAAACCTACATGCTACACAGAAAGAATGTCGCGCTTAAAACAATCAAATGACAGCTGTAGGATATATTTCAGATTCCGAAGAGATCATCAAAGCATCCTGGTCACACTTTCAACATTATTGTACAGCTGGATTTAAATTCCCAGAAAGATCACCTTTGCCACCAGCTTTGTCTGCAAAGAACCTCCCTGCAGGACGAACTCAACTATTGATTTTCCGCCGAATCAAAAGAATCGACCGTCATCCATCGAAAAGTGATGAGGATAGCCCACCTGAAAGCACTTCCAACACCGAAAATTGGCTTAACTGAAATGGTGATTTGGATCATCCAAACAAGAGCAAAGACAACTGCGACGTAGATGCTGAATCTGAGATAGAGTTGGGCAATAGCATCAAGGCTTCAGAAAGACCTGAGCACCGCATTGTGAGAGCCGCAGGATATGGTCCTGGGATCATTCGGCCAACACGGAGGTCCATGAAACAGGCTGAAAAACGGCTGGTGACTGTCGGTGCAATGGAAACAAGGAGGAATAAGGGAAACAAGAACAGGTTGGACAAATTAGGTCAATATAATTTGAACAGGTTCTAAGTGTTGCTTGAGCAAGAATTGCAGTTAGAGATATAATACGTGAGAATTGTGAGCAGTCGCATGAGCATATTTGTTCATAAAGAACCATATAGCTTACGAAATGCAATCTTCAAATAGGTATATCAATTCTGGTAGAATGAGGCAGGCCCGTGCAAAGAATATTTCTGCCCTCGGCCGTGCCAACGGGCTGATTCTCAATCAAACTGAAAGGCAACCAATGAGTTCAAATAGTTGTTCATACTATTATGGATGGCAGCAGAAATTGACAATACAATACTTCAAAATAAGTGTCAACGCAGCATCAATGATTGTTAGTCTTGCGTCCTGGGTGATCAGACCGCCGATAGATTGCAAATAGTCATAAAGGAATTTCTGGCTGCCTTTATAGGCAAAACAGATTGCGGTACCCTCCCTGCACCATCTTGAAAATAAGCGTCAACAGAGCGTCAACAGAGCGTCAACAGAGCGTCAACAGAGCGTCAACAGAGCGTCAACAGAGCGTCAACAGAGCGTCAACGATTATTGGTCATGTATCTTGGGTAATCTGGGTTGCAACTGGTAGCAGACAGTCATAAACAAAGTATTGTCAGCCTTTATAGGAAAAAGAGAAAGTGACATGGTCTCTGCCTCATCTTGAGAATGAGTGTCAAAGGAGTGTCAATGATTGTTGGCCTTGAATCATGGTTAATCACAGCACGATGTGGTCGTTATTGTCTATATACGTTGTTTTGACTTGTTTTGTAGGTCAAAAGGGTCAACAACACTTGCTCGTAGCTCTGTAAATTCAATAAGTTGTTACTGTCCAGGAGGATGTGGCGGAAATATCCCGTATCAATTTACTCATAATGGGTGTCATATCCTTATTTATAGATGCTTGTGATCAAGTGCCAGTCATATTACCGAAGATGCACGAGTAAAAATCTTTGACGCTCCTTTGACACACCTTTTCAAGATGTGATAGGGAGCATTCAGCTTTCTCTATCATCAAAAAAATCAGCCAATACTATGTTTCTGACTAAGTGCAACCTGTCGCCCTCCAGATTATCCAAGATACACGACCAACAATCGTTGATGCTATGTTGACGCTCATTTTCAGGATATGGTAAGGTGCATGTCTCTGTTTGTTTTGATCATCGTGGTGGCTAACACATCCAAAACAGTCAGCAACGTCCCAATGTCAATATTTTCTAATTAATAGTAACATATCTGAATGCAACAATAAATAGTGAATCCCAAATCGCAAATGTGGAGATTGGGACTGATGGGTCTATCCAGACCCGGCCAACCCTGGGGGTTGATGAGTACACATCTCGGTTTGGCTCGCCAAGAGGCAGCGGGACGGGTTTTTGGAACAGTCTTGAATTAAATTGATCTGTTTTGGTGGTCCACACCCGGACTGCTTGCAGGTCACCGCGACCGCTTGCAGGTCACCCAGACCTGTTGCCGACTCTAGTTTTTAGTGGTCAATCTTTTCAATATGTCTTTGTATACAACATCACAAATATGAATGCAATCTCTTACAGTTCTGATTTTTTTCTTACTTGTAGCTCTAGCACCAATATTTAACAACCAGCTTTCTACTGTACTATAACATAACTGTTGACAGTCACTCAAGTAGATAAACCCAGCTATCAAATTCCTACCACAAGATCCAATTCACATTATTCAAATACTGTGTTGCTAGAAGTTATGATATCTTCCAAAAATTGATTCCGTCTATGTTTGTGATTTTAGTGAAAATACTTTAAACATCATATTGGATACATGGTGGGCTGATATGAATACAGGCTCAACGAGTTCTGTTGCTTGGAATGTTTCCAGACATGCTCCTTCATGGGCTGCTCATTTGCACTGTGGAAGTGAATCGTCCAGCAGCCCTGACATCATATGTACCATTTGTCATCACGTTTGTCACTATTCATCAGCACAGGGGAACAGATCAATGGGGAATCACTCACTGGCAAAAGAGCACATCACAAGTTTTCATGAATTAACCGAGTTGGAAGTTACTGAATTGACTAGTACAATGATCACTGAGATAGCTGTAGCCATAATGAAGAGACAAGGCAGTCGATGAACTACAATAGGAAGTTCGCAAAGAATATTTGTATCTGACTTTCAGATTTTATTCATATGTCCTGAATTGACAGAAAAAACTCTATGAACTGGTAGCTAAGAACTTTGTAACTTCACAATTTCAACAAGACACTTCAAATTGCTACCTAATGTTAGGATATGATTCTGCTCATATTCCATGGAACACAATATCAAACCTAGAGCTACAACAGTCATACACCGCATTAGGCAGCAAGTGGGTGCTACATTCCACCGCCATTGTTAACAACAATTGCCGGAGGGAATAGTCACTCACTGTGGATGCAATTATGAAGCAATTACAATCAAGAGATAAATTTAATTTAATTTTGGACTAATGGATAATAAGGAACAAATTCGTGATTATATTAGGCATTACTAACTATAATTATCGAAGTTGGGCATTGTGAGCAGTACAACTTGTGTTCAATGTGTTTGATAGCCAATTCTTTACCTGTTTTGGAAGCTAATCAAGGCAGATAGGTTAGAGGTCAATATCCTTCACCCAGGCTAGTCGTATATATGAAGCAAGTTCTTATTTGTTTTGAGGTTATTATTGTCTGTTTACTTAGAATTAGGACTGATAACACTTCCTCATATTACTTGCTGACTCGGAAACTGTCATCAACCCTTGAGGCCTCCAGAATCAAGTTACCTGCATAGAGGAACCACATATCATGCATGGCACATGCCACACTGCAGGCTTTAGGTGCATTCATGAACAGTCACAGTGTAGCAGACTGCACCAAGTCTTGGGGAACCCATGAGCACAATCAGCAGTTTGGAGAGAATAACAGCATAGATATTAGGAAGAGTCAAAGACTTCGAACAAAGGACAATGCTAGAATCAACAAGGTGTCTGCCATGAGACAAGGTTTAGCAAAGATAATTGAGAAAGTACTTATTTCAAGAACATTTGAAAAAACTGAAACTGACCTGTGTAGAGCAGAGATTGCTTGTTGGATTTATTATGCTGACACCAGATCATTGAAACCAGTTTATTGACTTTCATTGACTCAAAGCACGAATTGCAGTACAATCCAGTATGGATGTGAAAATACAGTGGATTTTGACCCTGGAGTATCTTAAACAAGCCGTCTGATCATGAGAATTTAACCGTGAGTGGCTCAAGAATCGATGATTCATTGATTACCAGCCACTTTTCATAACACATGATGAACAGAACATCGTCAAGTATGTCATGGACCATTACAGGCAATTGGGATACTGGACCCTGGGGATATCACACCGGGATATGGTTACTCTCCATCTCATCATCACTGTCTACAATGACATGTTTCATCATATGGATCGCATTATGTAAGCTGTCACTGAGAAGAACACTCAATATAGGGACGATGTGTACTTTGCCGTCACGATTGCAAGACAGAGGCTGCCCAGATATAATGCTGAAATTATTCTAAAAATGTATTTTGATCTGATTTCCACACATATCCTGAATCCATTCCTGAAGTTGAGAACATGTACGAAGTGGGACACGGGAATGGACATAATTCCTGAGAACGAGACTACTGATACTACCCAATACCAACAGCGATCTCTGAAGTATGTAAAGAGTAAATACTGTGCCAAACATTGACATTTACCGATTGTTAAACCTGAAAGAGTACCATGCAACTATCTCTTCCCCTCAGCAACAACTTCAGGATATAGTCAATCTTCGTTGAATCCATATGATTCATTGAGCAATAATGAACAATACTTAATGCCTAATTATTGTGGCTGAAACAACACCCAGACAAAGCACTTGCGCAGCACACTAATTGCCAGCCGCAAGGCATTATTTGATTTTGCTACGTGAAACACCAAATAACTGGAAGCAAGTTAATCTGAATCTTAATGATTACCACTCTAACGCATTAGAGACTAGCAGTATATTTTGTATACCAGATATCACCAACAGATGGCATAAACAAAAGTAAACACACTCAACGTCCACTGGTCTCCCTAATGTGGAACACAATACATTCTCCATTGAACCACATCCTGTCAGACTGGAAGCAAGTTTTTCCGTTGCGGAAGATGTTATTAGCTGGAGGCAGTCGAAAACCACAGGTCAAACTCTTTGTGAAAGAGTCATTCAAAGGCAGTATGCTGGGCCCATCAAACAGATATTGGCCGGCAATGAACTAGCATTGGATACCTTGCACACTGAAAATGATATGCAAATGCAGAGATAGGCAGAGGAATGCAATTTGCCCAGAATGGCCAAGAATGATAACTTTTTGGAGATGTGGCAGGGCAGCCAAAATCTGTGAGCTATACAGAAATAATCTCGTGCCCAAAAAAAGCAGATGACTGCAACAGGATACATCTCAGATACTACAGAGATAGTCAATGTATCCTGGTCACTTTGTGAACAGGATTGTGCAGCTGCATTTAAATTGTCGGAAATATCTCCTTTGCCCCCAGCTTTATCTGCAAAGGACCTCTCTGGAGGACAAACTCAAGAATTTAATGTCTGCTGGATAAAAGGAATCAACCGTCAACCAGCCAAAAGTGTTAAGGATAGTGCACCTGAAAGTATGTCGGACACTGAAGATTAGCCTGACTGAATTAGTAACTGAGATATTCCAATTGACAGTGAAGACTATAGTGAGGCTGACATTGAATCCAATATAGAGCTAGACTAAGGTGTCGAGAATCTGGCAGACCCAGAGCTGTGGGATATGAGTACTGCATACAATGTTTCCAGATTGATTTGGATAATATGCAATTCATAGAAACAGGCCGAACTGAAGATTGTGAATTTCAATGCAATGGAAATGAGGAGAAATAAGGGATACAAAAACATGTGGAAGAGACTGTGTCCATATGTTTCACCAGGTGCTTTATATTCTTTGGCCGAGAATTTCTTTCAGAGATATATTTTGCAAGAATGGTGCACAGTTACATGTAAATGTTGGTTGATAAATAAATGTACAGCGAGCAAAATTAATCAGTTAGCAAGATACATACAATTTATTCGAATGAGTGCGAATGGTGTGATAATATTACTATGCTCGCCTTTGGTCAAGAGGCAAGGCTCAATCAGTCAGAAAGGCAACCAAAAAGTTCAAATGACTATAAATCAAATCATTGATAACAGCAGATGTTGATTGAACAATACATTAAAATGAGTATCAGCAGAGTGTCAACAATTTTTGGTCTTGTAAGTAAGGTAATTGAAAAGTCATTTGGTTGCTGTTAAACATAACCAATATATTGGCAGCCTTTATACGCAAAAGAGAATTTGACAAGGTGACTGCCCCATTCTGAAAATGAGCTTCAACAGAGTGTGAACAATTTTTGGCTTTGCATTTTAGGTAATCAAAATTGCAATTGGTTGCAGCCATTCATGGATGAGATATTGGCAGCCTTTAAGGTCAAAACCAAAAGCGACTTGCTCCCTGCCATATCCTGATAATGAATGTCAATGGAGCGTCAACAATTTTTGGTGTTGCATCTTGGTTAATCAAAGTATCACTTTGTGGCAAAAATCTATATCTGACGTAATAGCGGCCTTATCAGGCAAAACACTGTGTGATATCGACGTTACCCTATGTTGAAAATAAGCAATAATTGAGTGTCTACAATTTTTGATCTTGCCTCTTGGGCAATCTACGTCTTGCTTTGGGGGAATAATTCATATATACTCTAATGGCATCATTTTCAGGCAAAACAGTGCATGACTTCTATGTTTTCCCATCTTGAAAATGAGTGTCAATGGAGTGTCAACACTTGTTGGTATTACATATTGGGTAATCAAGGCATCCCGTGAATATTTGAGTGCAAACAGAGCTATTGACTGCCATAATTGGCAAAAATACAAAATTTAAAAGGAAAAGTTCAGATTCCAAAATAATTGATATCGCAAACTGCAAAACATCCAAATAGAACTTACTGGATGTTGAATCAGTGTTTTTGATAGGATACTATAATCAAACAACAAAAATAAGAGAACTATATAAATATACAGCTGGATCTGCTGGGCGACCGGCTGAAAACATGACCATTTCGGACTGGATGGAACAGTTTTGTCAACCCACATCCACATCAATAGTTCCAGTACATTGGAGACCCTGACCACCAATTTGGCAACCGACTGGTTTCAACGCTGAGCCAGACCCGAAGTAACAGTTAGTAACCGTTGCTAACGCCACTGATGTGTTTGTTGCACCCTATAAGCTGTCTTTTGATGAGTAATTACTATATGTTTCAATTACTAAAACATTTCACAAGTGTAATATTGTATTTCAATAGATACTATTGACTAATGAGATATAATTGGTCATATAGCAAGTACTCAAGAATGTATACTGCATACTCCTTACAAATTCTACTTGGTTTGGAAAGAAATATGTAAATAGTTGTTATACCTGGTGAGGTGTAAAATATATACAGTCTATTTCCCAAAGCTAGATAATATATAGGTAGAATGAACGTATCCAGTTAGTATGCACTATTTCTACTGCAAATATCAAGCAATTGTACAATAATTGAATACACATAGTCACACTGAACAAGTATAGTAACACTGAGTAAGTATACCAGATCAAAAACGTATTGCAGGGCTAAATAAATCTCGGCAGACTGAGTATGTATTCCAAGGCTATACAAGTATAATCAGACTGAGTGAGTAATATCTAAGGTTAAATATTAAAAATTGTAAAAACCACAATTGCTCTCAATTAAGTCTGCACATTTTTATGCAATCACAAAGTATTCTATATATGAAATATGTATAATTATGTGTTCTTTCACCTCCCTGTCTCTGATTTATAATATCTCCAATATTTGTTGTATTGCATTAGTTTTTGCCAAAAACACTCCTGAAAATAAATTGTTTTGCACAACAGCACAATGAATATTTGAGACATCATAAATTGGAGATGGGGAGGTAGTAGTATGCATAGTTCCACATATTTTGTATAGAATCCTTTATGATTGGACTGAAACTTGTGGACTTAATTGGGAGGGAAATCATAGATTCACACAGTAATGCCTGGGGCAATCAGGTACATACCACCAGTCAACCAATGAGAATGCTTCATGGTGACTCCATATTGATGACACCGACGTCTATATACGTATAAAATAATGGTAACAGCTGCTGCATGGATGATAGCCGACAATGCCACTGCTGCAACACGCTGTTGATGGTTGCTAAAAACCATGGAAGGATGCAGGTGGTAGCTGCTAGAAAGAAAGTGTTGGACTCAGTGGAGAGCTGGTAAAGTTGATGAAAACTTTGCTATCCCTCAGGAAAAGGCTATATCTTCTTCACCCACCAAGACAAAGAGGTTATAGTTATCGTATATCCATAGCTATTCGAGTTACACACCTGTACTGTACCACGACGTATTTTTGTATAACCTCTATGAAGCACTACGTGGTAATGTCATATCAATCTACCTTACACGAGGAACATGGCTTAACAAGGGACGAATCAATCGCCAAAATCAAACGTCATGTCTGTATATGAAGTGCGAGAAAGAAAACCAACCGAAAATCTACAATATCAACATGTCATACACATCGTATGGCAGCGACGAAATGATGCCAATTAAGTCGGTACCTAGGATATTATCACTGACAGATGCATGCCTGATAACTCATACGAACAGAACGGATATGCGATTTTAGCCTTAAGGCGTCGATGGAGGGGAGTTTGTAGGTGAGCTTGGTCCATTATACATGCTAAAGGGAGCCTGAATTGATAATTAGCCCCGAGGTTGGTGAGTTATCATTCTTCAATGCTTCAGAGTATGTTGTGCCTAGCCCTTAAGCGGAATATCATCCAGTACTCACCAAAACTTTCCGAGCATGGCATATCCTCCAGCTGAGTTTCCTAATGTTGCCGTCGGCTTTGAGTACACTTGGAGCAAGATCGACACCAAACCTGTCACAGTAAATTAGACCTTTGGTTGTGACGGTTAACATCGCACAAACGAAAGAGTCATACATTTCCCTGATTGCATAGACAACCCTACGACTACAAATATCATCCACAGATTCCCCAAAGATGTCATCAATATCCACAGGGGCCAGTTCCTCTTCATCAAAACATCTTTGAACAACCGGCAAGAGATGTTTCTCTACTATTTGACGTGTGGCACCACCCCATATGTCGTTATCGTCAAGTCCAACCTTTTCAACAGATATCTCAAAAGGCTGGCTGATTGCCATGATTGAATGCTTCCCATCATGATGATACCTGAATTCGTATACCCCATTCTTCCAAAATGATTTTTCCTTTTGAAAGACAACTTCTCCTTTAACACGGTCATTTTCGTTTCCGTCTTTCCGATCGGAGTAAATAATAATGCGATCGGCCTCTTTGGAATCGTATTGATCTTTGCAAATAGCCACCCACCGTCCCATGGATGCGACACTGGTAACTTCTCTTGAGCTGTTGCCCGCAATATTGTACAATCCGATCCAGTCTTTATGCGAATGATCGATAGGTGCTGTCCAAGACACGTGAAGAGGCTCTCCAAAGGGCACAGTCAACGTTTCACTTTCACTTCGCCGTACAGCAGTGACAACGTCAAGTGAGTACTTCCCGGTGTCATGATTGCTTGTTACACTGTCATAGTCGGACAACAGCTGAATAGCGAGTCTGGTAGGAGCAAACCTGGCCTGCGTATTTTTTACCACCCCAATGACGGCCCTGGGCAGACGGGGCCGGGATCTCTCAAGTAGCTCCTCAACAAATTCGGCTGCCTCGTGAACGATCTTATCCACACTGCCCTGGAACATCTTGACTTGATCGGCAACAGGCAGCGGCATGGCCTTTCTGATCGTTTTTGCAACTCCTGCTTCACGACGGATTTGACTTCCGTAGAGCTTTTGCATATGTGGGCTCTCAACAAGATTGAGGAACAGAAGGGCACAGACATGCGAAAATAATCCGACCAAGAAAACCGGAGCCGATGACGCTATAAGGACGATACCCCAGATGCCAGCACATCCGATCAGTCGTTCCGGGTTATTGAGATATCTGTAGATTCCAGAGTATGTCAAGTGAGGGCTAGAAAGGTCGAAAAAAAAGTCACCGTAAAACCACCCAAACTCCCCAAGAGATTCATGAATGGAAAACGCTGTCCACACCTGGAGTGCAACCAGCAAAATGCCAATAATGTACCTAAATAAAACCATTCTCTCATCCCCAGCAGGTAGTTGGTACAACTTCCATGCAGCGGCGACAAAAGACGCATGAGTCATCGACAAGGAGACAAAATAAACGCCTTTCCAATGGCGCCAAGCAACTTCACGGGTCTCCCCAAACTTAAGAAAGTACCGGACATAGCTCTTGTTGTTGCTTTGACCAACAAGGATGGCCCCAATCCCAAGTGTATGCCAAAGTCGCCACGACAACGCATGGATAACAAATAGCATCTGGTAGGTAGAAGTATTGGGAGTTAAAATAGTTATAGCAACCAGATAGAAGACGAGAAGCATGCTTGAAAAGTGAATGCTATGCCAAGGGTCGAAGGACTGGACAAGTGGACGTTCCAACAAAGATTGGCCAGGGTCACTGAAAACAAACCCGGCAGACGCAATGTGATCATCCCGCAATGGTGGTTCATGTCGCTGAGATTTCTTGCGGGGGGCAGGTGGATTGTACGTCTTCTCGATGTGTGGATTCTCCACAATAGTCAAGAAAGCAAACTGTGCTGCATGAGCCACAATCGATACACAAAGAACCGTATAAGACGCGGTAAAGAGAGAAATGCCCTGTATCCGAACAGTAAGATTTATGTCTGCCGGATAAATATTAAGCCATCACTCACATAATATCCTGCATACCCAACTGAGTACATGGGATGTGGAGCAATTTCATAGACACCATCAAAGGTGAGGTTTTGATCAATGAGGAAGAAAAAATCACCCCAATCTGAATGGGCAATGAATATTAGACCACTACTCGAGAAGATGGGCGCACTTACACCAAGCATAATCCTTGACTACGCGATGGGCATCCAGTTTCACCCAAAGGTTGAACATGAATAGCGCAAAACCACCGAGCCATCTCCCGACTGTCAAGTACCATTCTTCGTTCTCTGGTTGGTGAGCGCAAGATATCGCCATCAGTACATAGCTCACAAAATCACACATTAGTATTAAGTCTACAAGCCTTCGAAACAGTAGCCAAGTATTATATTCAATAGGAGCCTTGTGAAATACGTAATCGCCATTTATAACTTCTTTCTGAACTTTGGATTCGATGTCTGAACGAATAAATGAGCAGATCGTCGGCGACTTGGAGGTATCAAAGATGGCATATTTTTTGGTCCAAAAGACCAACTGTCCATGCTTTGACTGAACCCTAAGCAGGTAGCCTAGTCCAAAATTGTACGACGTCCTCCAGAACAGGAAAACAAGCAGCAGTACAGGCATGCGAAGTGCCGTTGGCGATGAGAAATAGAGTCCAACATGGAGAGCCAAAACACCCAGAATGAACAGATCTATAGCCTTTTTTGGCGTACAGGGTGACAGGAGGGTTGACACCATATCATGAGTTTGCGGAACAATGAATACTACGTTCAGTTAATTTGCTTACCAACGACAAGTCTCTTAGGGATACTGACTGCGGCCATTATGGGGAATTCGACCAAAGGTCTTTCGCTGATTCGTCGGGTCCCCTTGTGGAGGATGCGGCAAGGCTTCAGCGTCTCTCGTTGTTTCCAGATTCGTCCGTGCTGCCAGTATAGAACAATCCTGCTCCGCAATGCCAGTAGTTGCCATTGGATAGCCCAAAGTTATATGTTATGAGATTCGTGTGAGTATCATAAGAAAACGGATGGTAGTGTGTTGGCGTACCCCCTGTACTGCTGTTGAAGGGGTCCGTTTATGATGGAGTATGAGACTCAGAACGCGAGAGTATAAAAGTCAGAAGAGAAGAAATTCGACTTCCTTCGGAAGGACAATGAGATTCTGTGGTGAGAGAGAGGGACAATGTCGCTTATGCAGACTTCACTAGCGCAATTAGAACTTCCGATTCACAATTGTACTCGTGTCCAAAGTCTCGTGCCTCTCTGCCACTTTCTGACTACAGCGCTTTAGCCTGGAACTAATCGTTTTAGTCAATCGGATGCTAATTTTGACCATCAGAGCTTGCTAATCAAGAAATGTTATTTCTGGTGTTAAGGTAAAACTTTTTCAAATGATGTAGAGGTAATTCTGCAATGGTTTTTGTTCTGGTGAGTGGCATGGCTTAGTACGAGAGATCATCAGTGATTAGCAATTTAGATTCTGTTCTCTTCTTCAAGAATGAAATACTATCAACATGTAGAGAGTAAGAGATGATTCTCCAGAGATTGAGCTATCAATCCACACAATTAGTTAATAAAGTGAAACTGTTGTAATGAATTTTACACTCTAAGCAATCCCGGCAATTCTATCTGCTCTATACTATCCACTGTCAGTCTGCCTTGAAAACTACTATGGCCAAAATGAAAGAAATTTTGCAGATATTGTACTATTGCAGTACTGCTAAATTTTAAAGGAATATAGTATTACAATAAATGTCAAGTTATTACAGAATATTACAGAATATTTACTAAATATTTACTGTCGAGTATAAAGTAATAAGTGGTAAATATATATTTATAGATTTGTATTGAGAGTATATAATATCAGGAAACTTACCCTAAGATCTTGATATATAAAAATTCCAAATAAGTTCCAGACCTTTAAAGGTAAAGATAAATAAGAATTTGCTTAGAATAGATGGAAGGATAAATATACCAATATAATTAATAGAATATTGTTGTGTGATATCTATATCCACAATATAATAATAACTTGTGAGTATTATTTACATCAGCAAAATGTATTTTAGTCACTGGAAGTCTCCAGGAGTGTCTGAGAGGATGTGGAGTGTAAATTTAGATGCAACAATATCAGGAGAGTATCAGACCCAGGGAGGGCATTCCTGCTGATCTTCACAGTAACTGGGATCTCTGATTACTGGTACCAGAGTATCATAGGAGTGATTGGGACAGGATTAGGAACACCTCGAAGTGCCGGAGAGAACTTTGGGTGCATCTGGGAACACCAGCGAGAGGCCTGGGACCATCTGGGAGGGTGACAAGCCTAGAAGCACTGACCACAAGCCTGGAAGCACTGGCAACAAGCCTTGAAGTACTGGCGACAAGTCTTAAAGCGTCGGCAACAAGCCTCGGAGTGCCAGCGCCAAGTCTGTAAACACCTTTCATTGCAGTAGAGCGGTCTGGGAAAAACACAATTCTCTTTGGGAACCCTACTGGTGTGCCTGGAAATCATAGCTACTACTTATTATTCAACAATTTTCAAAACTCATGTATTCAGTTTGTATTGTCATTTATGTATCAATGTATCTGTATAGCTGCCCAACAATACGCAGGATATCTGGACTGGCAGCTGGTGGTGCTTGAGAGCAATTTGAGGTGGATCTGAAAATGATGATTGAATGAACTCAGAGATACACTCCAAGGCCACGATCCAGCAAGTTAGCAGATGCACTTTGAGGTGGTAATTGAGTTTATTTGGAAATACACTTGGAGTCCATGATCTAGTAAACTGAGAGATGCACTTTGGGATGGCAATCGAGCAAGTGGGTAGATGTACTTGGCGGACGTTATCAAGCACGCTTGGATATACACGTGGAGGCCATGATTGAGCGAGTTTGGAGATGCACTTGGAGGCCGTAATGGAGTGAGTTTGGAACTACACTTGGAGGCGGTAAGCGAACGAGTGTGGAGATGCACTTGGAGGCTGTAATCGAGCGAATTCGGATGAGTACCTGGAAGCAGTTGATGGACGGCGCGCTGGCTTCTGAGACACTTCTCATCAGTCAGTTAACTTGCAACTGTAAGAATCTGACTAGGTGACTTTACGTTTGAGCTGTGATGGAGAGTTCGCTGATGGCAGTCAATCATGTAGGGAGGAAAGCTGGAAGCTGAAGCTACATTCAGGGGTCAACTGGTTATCATGCAAATGAAGAGATAACAAACAATCTTTGGTGGATACTGTACTTGGTGTATGCCGCACTTGGTGTATGCAGTACTCAGTATATGCAGTACTCGGTGAATACAGTACTCAGTGTATGCAGTACTCGGTGTATGCAGTACTCAGTGTATGCAGTACTCGGTGTATGCCGTACTCGGTGTATGCACTACTAGGTGTATGGAGTACTCGGTGGATGCCGTACTCGGTGTATGTAGTACTCGGTGTATGCAGTACTCGGTGGATGCAGTACTCGGTGTATGCAGTACTCGGTGTATGCAGTACTAGGTGTATGCACTACTCGGTGTATGCAGTACTCGGTGTATGCAGTACTCGGTGTATGCAGTACTCGGTGAATGCAGTACTCGGTGTATGCAGCACTCGGTGTATGCAGTACTTGGTGTATGGTGTGCTCAAGGTAGGTGTACTCAGTGTATGCTGTACTCGGTATATGCTATACTCAGTGAATTCTGTACTCAGGGTAGCTGTACTTGGTGTATGCTGTACTCAGTGTAGCTGTACACAGTGTATGATGTACACGGTGCAGCTTTACTCGGTGTATGGTGTACTTGCTATAGCTGTACCTGGTGCAAGCTGTACTCAGGGTTGCTGTACTCGGTGTCAAATTATTTATGATTATGACAAGGAGCAATTGCGAGGAATGTTTTCATTTTCTGTGCTGCAATGATGGTATAGTTGTGGACCTGAAAGTGAGGGATGGTGAATCAAAATGAAAACAATGTGGAGAATATGAGCAGATATGAAAAATGAGGTGTACAACTTGCCTGATTGGGTGGTAAAAACGTCGTATCAGTGTTATGATATGGCGGCTCGTTATACATCACTGGTGTATCAGAGATGGTAAATTGACTTTCACACAAAATTCTCTTCAGTCCCAGTTTCTCATAATGATTTCCCCCATACACTTCCATCTCTCTGTTTATCATTCTTAACTCAATCATCACCTGAGAACTTGAAGTTAAGTCATCACTCTCTATCTTTCCATGACATGATCAAGAGTTAACACAGAGTACAGCATACACCAAGTACAGCATACACCGAGTACAGCATACACTGAGTACAGCATACACTGAGTACAGCATACACCGAGAACAGCATACACCGAGTGCAGCACACACTGAGTGCAGCATTCACCGAGTACAGCATACACCGAGTGCAGCATACACCAAGTGCAGTATACACCGAGTACAATATATACCGAGTACAGCATACACCAAGTGTAGCATACACTGAGTACTGCATTGCCCACATACTGCAGCATCCGAAGGTCGACTGTCTTCTGCTCCCTGCCAGTCTCATATCTTTCGGCACACCATGTAGGACTCAATTCTCCCCATTTGCATAGTTAGAAGTCACGCATTGAAGAAAGTCTGAGCTTTTGTTGCGCCTCCCTCCCGATCTACTTTGTCCAAACAGACCGCCTGCATTTACTCATTGAATCTCATACAATCAGGGGCATCAAGTACGTCGCCAAACACCCTCGATCACAGCCTCCAAGTGTATCTCTAAAGTCGTGAAATTATGGCCTCCATGTTTGAACAATTACGGGCTCCAAGTGAGCACAATTACGGCCTCCAAGTGCTTTTCCGAACTTGCTCAGTAAGTGCCTCCAGGTCTATCTCTGTACTCGTGTAATGATGTTGTCTTAGTTCGCACCATCACGGCCTCCAAGTCCATCTCCAAGCTCACTTGATCACTGCCTCCAAGTGTGTCTCCACATCAGCAAAACGTATATTAGTCACTAGGAGCCTCCAGGAGTGTGTGAGAGGAGGCGGAGTGTAAAGTTAGAGGCGTCGATTTCAGGAGAGAATCAGACCCTAGGAGGGCATTCCGGCCGGCCGTCGGAGTAACTGTGATCTCTGATGACTGGTACGGGAGCACCATGGGAGGGTTGTGATAAGTTTGGGAGCAAGTGGGACTGTCGCCCAACCAATGCGGGAATCCCATACAAACTCTGAGAGATGACTGGGTTCTTAGGGATATTCATTCGAAGGACTGCAGGCGTTATCTGAGATTCTCTGGATGTACACGAGCAATAACAATACCCTCCACGTATGATGCATCGATTATTGTTCATTATCAACTTCTAAATCATACAATAGTTCCCAGCATCTCATTCAACATTCTACTGTTTGCATCGCTACATTAAGGAGAACCAAAGAAAATGACGAGTGATTCAAAAATGAAAGCAGGAAAACCAGAAACAATATACTGGCTAAGTGATCGAATGATATCAATCGAACATAGTCTCAATGTCATCCACTAAATCTCCCATCTCATCAGGGCCAACAAACGCAGGAACACACAATTCATCAATGGCGTAAAAGAAGCTGGAGGCGCTCCTTGTATTTCCAAATAATCTGGGCCTGGTGAGTGGGCGAAATTGAATTCAAACGTCATTTGGCTCGATTTGTGATATCAAAAGGGTTGGAATTGAGAGGTTACCAAGCGATGAATCAAAATGGAGTTTGAAAGGAAATATGATGAATTTGCGGGGAAAAGAGATGCAGCACCAGAAGAGAAGGAGTGCCTGATGTGGAGTGCAAGGTGGGCAAGGGCAGTGATGATGGTAATGGAGGAGTGCGGAATGAAATTGGGGGGCGCAAATCCAGGCCAAGGAGCACCTATCCACCGGAGCAGCCCATCAATGCTGAGCATCGCCAAAAGGGAGGGAGGTAAAGAGTCTGGAATGAATTTGAGGCGCTTCTAATCGAGGTAGAGGAGTGCCCATTCTAGAGGACTGAGGTAAAGAGTCTGGAATGAAATAGAGGCGCTCCTGATCGAGGTCGAGGAGGGCCAATTCTACAGGAGGAGCGCTGACAGAAATGCAGTATGGAGCGCTGAATGAAATATGGAAGCGCCAATCCAGACTGAGGAGCGCCGATGGGGATTGAGGAGCACCTATTATAGCGGAGGAGAACCATGGGGGGGGGGGTTATGAAACAGCCCACCATGTGTAATTGATGAGTGCAGTGGCTTCTGCAGTAATAGAATCCATCACCGTGGAAGGGCAAAATTTTCCTCAATATTCATCTTGAGGAAACATAACTGTAACTTTCTTTCCAGTGGCATACTCAGACAGCACACAATGAATAGCTGCGGCCATAAGCGCAAATGTCTGTGGTGTAAGCAGCTGAAAGAACTGCGATGTTGTCAGTTGTCGCCCCAAAGTATTGGTGGTGAAGAAAAATTGATGGTAGATTATGTCAAGCACTTCCATCCGTGTGAACCAGGACTTCTTGTCATCGATGACCTTTGAGAGATAAGCATCATCAAACAGGAGCCCCGTAACCTGGATTCGAAGCTCAGTCTCAGATCCTAAATCCAACAGGTAACTTCAGACAATAGTTCAACGAGCTCCATCTGCCAAGCGCCCTCGAATGGTACTAATCTTTAGTTTTAACTAAGAATATTTTTGGGGATTAGTAGTATCACAAGTCCAATCGAGGAGCAGAAAACAGAGAAAACACTAACAGCTTCTCGGGTTTGTGGATCAATTTTAAGAGATGAACCACCGGGCAATTGACACACAGATGGTGTACCTACTGGAGCACCTGCTAATACCCGCTGTCAATCCTGGGCTTCAATGGCTAGTTGCCAAGCTTCGTCAACCATCGAGTACTTCTCATCAGTAATGCTAGGCCAGGGAGTCTTTGTGAATACGATTGCCTCCATGAACCGTTTCACTACCTCAAAAGTAGCCTTTTGGTGTTGAAGAACGTTGTGATCTCCACCGGCCTTTTGTTGAGGAACACTATGGTCTCCACCAGCCTTGGGAAGCGGGAGCGCCTGGGTGGGTACAATGTCAGACTCGCGTGATATGTGGATGGTCGACTTTTGGCGTTTGGGCAATGGTGGTGCCATAGCCCCGGCTGGATGTCACAGATTTGGAAGTGAAGCGAGGGCAATGACAGTATCGGCAGGGTTCCGTTTCTTAGGCAGTGGAACCCTTGTAGTTCGTATTATCTTATCACGGTGCGCCTGGTCTTGATGTAGGACCTCTTGCTGGTTGTCGATGAAATTGAATATTTTAATACATAGTATTATAGAAGTTATTTCGTATACAACAGTCTGTAACGGCACAGCACCAGACGTATCAAGGGCTGGGTAACGCCCATTTTATATAGTCGGCTCGCCACGAGCCTTAGATCTCAAGCGATAATCTTGCCACACATCTACACCTATAATCACTCGAGTGCACGTTTGCAACCATATCCAATCAATTACTTTACGTACGCCTACGTTGTCGAGCGCAGGTGTATGTGCCTTTACACTATTATCGCTTTTCAGTAGATGGATATGTTTCACTTACGGGATTTGCGAGTTTACCCCTATTTCGAGGAGGAAGAATATAAAGTCAACAATCAGAAATCCACTTCAACGCAAATCTAGAGGCCTGCCCATTATACAAGCGAGATGATTCCGATGATCTAATGGCCACTGAGATGCGTCACAGCCAATATCGACAATTCCTACTAGTCCCGAGAAAGAAGTCTAAACCGCCCCCCCCAAGGAGATATATAGCATGCAATCAATGGAGACGATTCCCTACCAATGGCTGGAATCAATTCCCAATTAACGGAGGAGATGCAATTACGATCACGTTGCCGTTTAACGTGTCGATTCACCAGCAAGAGCCATACACGAAGTTGGAGACAATATCAAAGTCCACATGACTACATCAGACCAATCAACAAGCTGACAAAACGCTCTCGCGGTTACACTCCCCTGAGTTGAGAGAACAGCACTGGCATCCGGGATGGTGCCTCTACGGCAAAGATGACATACAAAGCGTAGTTCTGGGAGTGCCAGATGTAGTCCATATACAAATGAGAAGCAGCCTACCGACAATGAGCGCCTATGAAAGTGATGAAAGTAGCCTACTTGAGGAGAGGAACAAACTCCACTCAATGAGGAGAATGAAGCCCACTTACAGAGCAGAATCATTGCACAACGCAAAGTGCACTACTGTTGAAGTACGCCTACAGACACATTACTCGAATGCAGCACCATCCACGAGTCAAATGCGCTTACCAAGATCAAGAACCTACAAATGAGAACCATTCCACACTGCCAAGTGCATTTATGGCTGAGACCTTCATTTTCCAAGATCGACTGGGACCGTGAAAACCACCAAGAGAAGATATGGGAAAAGATATGAGATGAAAGATAGGAGATGAAACATATGAGACGAGCTGCATGCACGTGGCTCCAAAGCCATCATCCAAAACTCTAGGACCTGCAGAACTACGACAATGGTGCGTACACCGTGTTTAGGGAGACCAAGGTCAGTGTTTAGAAATCCCTGTACAGGCAAGGGATATGATATGCATACTATCTGATACAGTGCAACTACCATTATGAGGGGAGAACCCGGAGATATCGTCATCGTGAAAGCGATTATTGTCATTGCAAATCCTAGAGGTTCGCACGATATTGTGAATACCCATCTCGGTCAACCCGACGGGAAAGCTGTTAGCAGTGTGATGCTTCCGGCCGCAAAATTGGTGATCTGCTTCCCAGCGAAGAGGATGGTTTGGCTTTCGCTCTACGAGTAGAGGATTGGGTGGGATTGGTGGGAGCTATGGTAGAGAGGACTCACGAGAAATGTGAATACTCTTGTATGCTGGATGAGTGAGCAGGAGCAGCAACAGTAGTTGCGGCAGAAGAGCGTCCACATGGGAATCTTGAATGACTGCTACTGGCTCGCCAAGACCGAAAGGGAGAGACTGGACGGCAGGGCTTGGTTCCACTGGAGCGAACCGCTAATAACAAGGCCTCCTGGATTTTCCACTTCACCGCCTTCATTCATTTCGATTCCTTTGGCTAACTTGGATGGAACAGACAGGGAGTCGTACGAGCGAGTTCGAGTCTGAAGATTGCAGCGAATTCTCACAGACTATTGACAGCGGGGAAGCGCACTTAGGAGCGCTGGAGACTTCTCATGATGAATGTTCGGAGACTTGTGAAATGATTGCCGGAGATAGATGACCATAGATAAATCATGACAAAGAGAGCCAATCAGTTGTGTTTGTTATATGACGATATCGAGAATATTTGAAGTTATACCCTTTTTGAGGTTACTGACTACTGAGTTCATCGTACGAAAAGTTGCAATTGAGCGCAGAGATGTAGACTCATGATATACCTGCGGCATGTCTCCACCAAGTATAATCCAGAGCACTATTTACAGATACCGAATGAAGCAGACACATGCCAGAGTTACAATGCCGAATACGATTCAGAATCCATTTCGGGAATTCAAAGCTATGAAATAACAAAGCTGGATGGGATTTGTTGTCGGCGGAGCAACGACTTTCAAAAAGAGGGGAATGACTGTTCCGGAATTAAGAACAACTCTAACGCAAACAATCACCCTACCGGTTGTGCAGGAACGAAGTACTGCGAAGCAGATTGACCAATAAAGAGGGCTAGCAGCGACAATCGCACCACCAGAAAAATCTACAAACTTGATTCAATAAACTGCCATCAGTATACCCAGACAGGTCACGGCCAGCACACCTAGAGATGAATGAAGAAGCCCACCTGAAGCAGAGTCATGAAGCGTTCCTCAAGAAGTGGCAAGCACACCAGAGGAAAACCGGCGAGCGCACTCAGCGATCTGAGACAATATGCTCACCTAGCATATGACGGACATCTAGTGTAGCTGCAAGTTCACCAGAGAGATAATCAAAAGATCAAGATCGTCTGATCCAGCCGAAACGACTGCAATATGGCTTCCGATGCAGTTCCGAATGAGATACGGAATGACTGCTATATGGCTACCGAATTGATCCCAAACAAGATTGAATATGACCACTGAACATACTGAATAGCCTACCGAATGGCATCACAGGAGACAGTCGAGATAACTACCAAGAGATGACCACCGAGATCTCACAGCGACGGATATCCCTGCAAAAGGACATCACATGGAGATCGAGAGCATTTCCAAGAGCCCTACCGTACTAAGCCAGTGACCAAGACTCTTACCGAATGGCATACCGAAAGATCAAGAAACTATCGCTGAACGGCATACCGATCTGAATGCCAATCCTCCTTACCGGAGGCCTACCAAATGACTGCTGAGAAGCAAATAGATATTCTACCGAAGCTGCCTACCGAGATGGCCACAGAGAAGTCGAGCAACAACGCACCAAAGCGATCATCCAAATGACTTTCACCGAGAAGCGGTCCACTGAGACCCTACTGAATGCCGAATCATGAGATGGCGAGATCTGCAAATGCAATTTTCAAAGAAGCTTTCCCAGAGCAGAATCACTTTTGATACATAGTGAGTATGACCTACCGAGATATTAACATGTTAGATATGAATCGATTGTGCCACCCCTGAGTGGTCACCCGGAGTGCTATATGTGAATCACTGTCACAATGCCTGGAGCGGAAGCTCATAGAATTGTCCGAAGTCAAGACGGGATCCAAATGATGATCGATTATTACACCGACTTTCACACTGGCCAATTCCGATGATGGTCTATGCCTAGAATCAACTTTACAAACCAAATGCCAAACCGAATTCCATGTGGAATAACCAATGACTCCCAATTTCAATTCGATTACAATCCGGAATCATGATTACACTGCTACCGAGCCACGATGGCAATTGGCGATCGATATGATGAAGAAGACGTCGACGGAGCAACGTGTTTTCGAAAGGGGGAGATAACCATCTCCACACAATCAAATCCTACCAACAACTCAACAGCACACCGTGAGGCAATCTACCAAGACATGCACCGAGAAGTCAACCGAGAAGTCTACTCAGTCGACTGTGATTCTGCGTAAGCCGCCTGTCGAGAGCGCAACCATGAAATCGACAAGAGGGTCACAGAAGCGGACTTTAAATGATGATTACTGAGTCAATGTCAATTACTGATGACTGCCGACTGCAAGCGATATTCTATGGAGCACTGCACGAAGACTCCGGAGAGTGCAGGTGCACGTGCAGTTGGTTAGTACAACCATTTTGGAGAAGCTTACGTTTTAGATATCAATGAATAAGACACAATGCAATTGACGTATACGATTGATGGCTACGACTGATGCCGGCTGCAGAAGCTCCCGTTGATGCCGAATCATGAGCGAAAGCTCTACCACCTTGATGATTCCAACAATGACCCACACCAAGATATACTGGCTATGGGTATGGATGGTCAGTGGTGTATGAGTTAGGAAGTCAAGATATGGAGACGGGATCACTTGTGGATGTTTCTTGTTTCTCTCTTCTCTTGTTCTCTTCTTTGGATCTCGGCCCAGTACAAATCGCGTTGGCATGGGTTTTTACCACCTTCGGAGTCAGTCAAGTGGAGGTGGATTTTCCCTGTGGGCCAGATCCACCGAAAGGTCACCCTGCATGGTACCAATCTGTTGTGGGACTTATGAGTTCGTACGAGTACATACGTGGCATTATTGTTTCTGTGTTTCCATTACTTTCCTTTCCTACTCTTGTACAGGGTTATGCAGCCCAGGAGGTCTGCACCTAAAGAGGGGGATAATGTAACAGCACGGCACGAGACATATCCAGGAACAAGTAACACCCATGTTATATGGTCGGCTCGCCACGAGCCTTAGATCTCTAGCGATAATCTTACCACACATCTCCACCTATAATCACTCAAGTCTACGTTTGCCACCATATCCACTGAATTACCGTACGTAAGCCTACATTGTCGAGCCCAGGCGTATGTGCTGTTACACAGTTTCAGAAAGTATTTAGAACTTTTCAATATTGGAAAGAATTGGATCAATTTATGTTAATGAATAAAAAGATTTATATAAAACTGTAAACTTCAAAGAACATATAGTTTTAATCAAGTTAGTACAAACTATAATAATATGTTCTTAGAATACTGAATGAATTCAATCCTGCAGTTGAGTAGATTAAAAAATATTTAATTACAGATTGAAATATTATATTGGAATGGATACTATTTCTTTATCCAAACATCTCTGAATATATATCCCACAATTCCCACTAGGAATAATTCTATAAATGTCAATATACACTGTAGAGTATTGTTATACAGCTGTTTAATACTTTCTGTATTCTTTCAAGTCAATATAAACATCTTATTTATAAGTCTGGTATCCATACCAATATTACATTCTGATTTCAGCAACAACTGATGCAATTAGATTTCAATTTGAATCTGATTATTGACAAATTGATTTGTACTGCTATTTATCAGTGAAAGTACCTACTGACATACTTACCAGACATGTAACAGTGCAATAATAGCATTAAATGGCACAATCTATAACTTAATATTATTCTATTGCAGTTAAGTTTTCAGCAATCTGCAATGTAATTATATCACTGTATATTATATGTAGAGTAATTAATACTTCTTCAAATAGTGGTCAACAGTAATGTAATAAATCCAAGTTGAGTTTCACAATTGCAAACTGAAGTAACCAATATTAGCTATTCTAGACAGGATATTAATTATTAGCTAAAGTGATAATTTTTGAATTACTTAGAATATCTGAAAACATAGCAGTAGTTTAATACTGATCAGATATTATTTATATGAATTAAACATTTTTGCTATATGTATGTTATTGCTTACTGGTCAACTTGGTTAACATATCCAGTTTATTACAAATAACTCTGCATGTTCATCAAATTGCAGCTAAAGTTTTGATTCAGATATTGTTTTAATTTTCTTGATTATTTTCAACAGTATTAACATGTATTCTCCAAAAAAGTTGCAAAATAGTAGGGTAAATATAATGTAACTACCTTGAATACAGAATTAAAAGAACTGAAAACAAGTATAAGTTGAACACAATATGATATCTTTTTTCAAATGATTAAAATATCAATTAATATTACTTGAAACTATTAAGTTACTAAAGCTGCTTTAAAATATACTCTATATTGAACTTTCTGCAGAATAAGTATTCTATTCAAATGCTACTGATTTCTATGATAACGACTTATATTTTGCATTACAGTTACTAGATACTTTAAATCAAATGCTTCAAGTTTGTTTATTGGGTTTGGTTGGAAGTTATGCAAGAGAAGATTCTTGAGATTATGGCTGTGTATTCTATATCAGGGGGGTGATATACTCTAGAGTACTTGATACTCAAAGACAGCACACTAGATCCAAATCCAGTTAATTGTATTTCTTCAAATTAAAACAGTCAAGTATTGTTGTAATGTCTTCACATAGGTGTGTCTGCTTTAAGTATCATTTCTCTGTAAATCTTCAACAGCATTCTGGCATGAGGCAGAGGATTAACAGATAGCATATGCATTTGCCATAATGGATCAGTTACGCAATGGTGTTGTTGAATATTTACCAATGATGGTTCTGGAGAGAATGAATTTCTCTAAATGATGCTGGGTGTTGTTGATACTCCTCATGCCACTTCCGGGAGTGTGACAACGTCTCTCAGAATCATGTATCATTTTTCCTTCTGTAGGTGTTAACCAACTCAGTTGGAAGATTGATTGATGCGAATAACCACGAGATACACTAAGCAGCGAATAGAAAACTCCAATCATGGAATATCGTGACTATGTTTCTGTTCTTATTGATAAGTATTTATGATTCGTTTTGGAAAGTAATTGTCATGGGGCGGGCCTTCTGTAAATGATGCTAATGGTATTTGTACTAATATTTAGTTATAAGTATGGATATTATAAAAATGCATTAATATTTTAGACAAGTCATTTGCTGGTAGATTTCTAACTGTTTGTCGCTGGAGAATGTTCATCTTATTGTTGAAACAATGTGATCATTTAGTAGTCAGGTCTTTAAGATGACACTCCTTGTGAACTCGCTTCTGACTATGACATCGTAGTGAGTTTGACAGAGGCCTTCATGGTGCATGCATGCATCTCTAAGGATATCATATACATCTGTATTGGGTTTTGAAGAATTACTCACTCACGTTATTCTAGGCCATCATTGTGTAAGATGTCAAATCCCGAACTTGCATAAGTTGTTGTGAAAAGTTACTCCGCCATCCAATTATGGGCTATCCTCTGCACGATACTATATTAGATTATAACTTCATCATTGACATCTTGCTGGTTATATCCTTCAGTAGTTGGAACATTCTGCTGACACGTTGTCTAACATTACTTATCGTATAATATTAATTCTGCACAGTCGGTGTATTTGGCATTTGCGTCAGACATCTAACCAGAAACCGACTGATACTCCATTAACATAGATGAACCTCCCTTCGTGAGGTCGCAATCTATTCTAACTCAAACACCAGAGTAGACTCACTGCTGGCCTCATTTCATTAGCAAATGCCACTAATTGCTGCGATACTGCATGCTGAGATTTCGACTGCTAGATGACCCCAAAACCCATGGGTTATCTGAGCTTCTTCTCAATCAGGCCCAACAGATCAGCTTGGTTGCATACTGAGTTATGTCTGCTGCACATGGAATGCTTGATAGTTGTACTCAAACTATGAGTTGTCCCTCTTGATAGGATATAGTCGATATGGCTGATGATTATGAGAACCTCCAGCGTTCTTAGCTAACGCTTGGGAAATAGCATCACAATTTCCCCATCATATGTAAATGAGCTATGGTTTGCTTAGGTAATTCTTAATCAATCAATATCTGGCTCAAGTGCAACTCTCATACGAGCGACTTGGCTAGCAAACACTGTGCTGCTCCAGAGTAGGTGTTATGGATCCCATAACTGTATTAGCTAGACATATACTTCTTGTGTACATATCAATGTATCATTACCACTGCCAAGAGAAATCCCCTCACAGTCTGCAGTATAGAACATTTCAATCTCAATGATTTACAGGCTATTGTTAAGGGTTCAACCTAATCATGATAATGATACATGATTGATTGAAGCAGGCACATGTCACGGAGTTACTATAGGTCTAGTCAAGTGGAATGAACAACACCGACCTACAATAACGATATCATGTTTGTCAGCCCTGGGATCATTAGCGGGAATACACTTTCGCCACATGTCAATCAATTAGTAATGATACGCTCACACTGGCGGATTCAAATATGATGATGCAATTATGTCGCCATTACTGGGAACTGAAAAACCTTCAGCAGTACGCATAAGTGTTGGCCAAGTCAACTAGACTTTATCTAGTGGCACAACACACAGTTAAATTGCGATAATGCCGAATTACGTATACAGCAAACGAGAATCCAGTATGCTAGTAGAAGGGATCTGCAAGCCTATGGGCTAAGTGGTAGAAACAACAGACTGCACTCAAGAGTCTACGGAAGGTCAAGACCTGAGCATCCAGTGTCTGAGGGATCGATGGCATTTTTTGAAGATAAGAGGCCAGAAGCAAGCTGGCTCATTGGCTTGAGATGACATGCATTGCAACGTCATACTCGAGAAGAATACAGCGATGACATGTCATAATCAATTTTGGTACAGTATCGGTTGGTCGCCAGTTGAATCTCTTCCGCAATGCCAAATAGGCAAATTAAAGGTAAGACATTTAATATTGAAGAGTTATTAAAACATTGCGATAAGCACTGATAAGACTAACAGTTGTCAGATGTTCCAACTGCGAAACAACCAGAAAGCAAGATGTCAAAGTTGAAGCTATGATCAGGTTTGTTGTCTGACATGATTTCATACAATGGATGGCCTGACAGTAATCAGCAGCATAATGCTTTAAAACTGCATTGCATGTACACGATATGCTAAGCAATGTGTGTCAATCTAATACTGGATGCATTCTAGAAGAATCTAAGTCATGCTCGCAATAGAGCAATCATGAGCAACAGAATTATTGTGTGGAAGTATGAGTAACCAAACCACCCAAACACACATATAAAGAGATCCCATTGTTCCGACAATGAGAAGAACCAGCTCTAGCAGCGAACAGTCAAATATAGCTACCAGTGAAAGATGAACCTAAAATAATATGGTGTTTTTATGAAACCTACATCTATTATCATATATACGAAATCAATTACCGTGTTGTAGCGACAGCCCTGCACCTTTGATGAGTATCATCTATGCGCACAAAGCAGGTGTACTGTGGTGGGTGTTTGAAAAGTGAATTCGGAACATTCAAGAGTGGCAATACCCATTTGGGGCTCTGTGCGTGTGGTGGATATCAGCATTAGTACAATTACAGCGTACACTAGTCTATTACATAGCCAACAGGATATTCCCTGCAGCCAAAAGAACGCAAACGGCACCACAAAATGATTCCAGCGACACTTGGTCAATATCGTCAACCCCTACAGATGTTACTGGACATCATTGGAACCAGGGATATTCGTCTGTCAGTTTAACATCAGATACTACCGAAAGCATTCCTCAAAATTCAAAAAAGTTGAGGAAGGACAATATTATTGAACCATTAAGATGAACTTGTAAGGGAAAGATTAACATGTTACTTCAGACGAACGCTTTGCTGGGTACGCTCAGACACAACAAAACAAAGAGAAGGTTCAACAACAGAAACTTCATGAAGTTAAGGAAAGGCTTTACCAAGAGCTATAGAAGATAGAATCTACAGCTGTGATAAGTACCAATACTTGGCACTATAACACCCCCCTAACAGCTATATTAGCTACTTGCATGTACACTGTAAGCAACTATACACTGTCTACAGGATAATCAAGTATTTATGCTATTCTGATTGACAATCTGGTCACTTCAGATCATGCAGAATGCATATCTTGTAATCCTAATTTTATTGAATCACACTATTTGTGACTGTACCAGTAGCTGCAGTATTTCCATCTCAGATATGATCAAGAGCGAAATACTTTATAGCAGTTGGATGTATGTAGAGTTGCATCTTCTGAAGATAGTATATATGGTGAAATTCATGTAGAGATCATCAGTTTTGACTTTATCAATTTGAAGATGAGCCATGTTGCTGGGTGGCATCACAACAGATGAATTATTCAAGAACAATCACTGTTTGCAGCATGTGCAGGAGTCTCAAATTAGTACCACTGTAGAATGCATCAGTACATTTTGGAATTCCCAACTAAGCACAGTGATTTAACAAACAAATTGATAAGCACATGGGACATTAAGTAACTGGATTGGTTTCTGGATGTGATTAGGATATACTGCCTGACTGTATATTTGTTAAACATCAGACTTGGTTGCTATACTACTATCAACCATTTCACACCCCTACCTCTGGTGAATGTCTGGAACATAATTGCACAGAAGAAAATACCAATGCCAATCAAGACATCATGTCTGAATCTCAAATCATCTGGGTCCACTACATTGAAATGACTGAGAATATTCCTGATAACACCTTTTAAGACACAGTTCTTTCTTTTCTTATACTAGACTTCAGTTAAAGATTGAATTATCAAGTGATCCAATTTCAACAGAGCCTGCAAGACAAAATATTTGCATTGACCTGTTTCAGTTAGTGCAGGGAGACTTGATGATGGGTATTACATTCTAAAGCTAAAGACTATGTGGTTGTGATGGCAACATCAAAATAAGATTTGCTCTGTTGGACTGATTTGGTGGAACATTATATTTGGGTTGTCAAAGAGACTAATAAGAGTGATTTTGTACCTATTGGAGTAATATTTTAATCGGCAACTTTGGTAAGTGAGAATTTGTCATTGGCCAGGATCAATAATAATCAATATCTTCGCCATTATAATATATATATTGACACTCACTTGACAGTACAGAAAGGTAAATCAATCTGTCCAAGAGTACATCTAAGATGGTTTACTGCATGGTACGATTTGATATACACTTCATAAAACTGACTTCTGGAGAGTAACACTTCAGTTTAGAAGTACACCAGAATGATTTTGGCAATGCAGCTGATATTTCCAACAGCTCCAAAATATTAACTGCCTCACTATTAAGATTTGTAGCTTTGTGATGACAATAATGGACTGATCAGAATATTCTTGAACTCCATTTCAAGTCTTCAGAAGCTTTCAGGAATATCTAAAGTTAGTAGCAGAGTATTTGAGAGCCCTGCTGATTATGTGACCTGTTACAGAGCATCTGGGAGGACCTGGAAGGATCTGTGTGGCTGTTTAGAGTTGCTGAGTTGTTAAGTTATGACTTCCAAACAATTTTATGTGTTGCTGATATATCATTATTAAACACCTAATAACAATGACATGTGAGCCCCAGCAGAGATCATGATGTCACCATAGAAGCATAACAATTCAAGTAAGAAGTTATATTTCCCTGGGGGAGGGGGTAAGCTCCCAACCCAAAGTCTTTATAGATTCTGCTAGTGATCCAACTGGCTTATTGGTCAAGCAATTCAATCTAAGTTTTACTTACCATCATATTGCAAACAATCTAGTAAGTGGATTGCTAGTAATTGTAAGTTGGAAAATGCTTTGGCATTACCAGAACTGAGAATTCTTCTGGTCATTATGACAGCACTACAATGTGTTCTGGACAATACTGCCATGCCATGGCATATTATGAGTTTAATATTGTAAGTTACAGGATCATATTGCATCTTCGCTTATGTTTGTACTGTTTTTGAGATATTATGGTCTCTCATGTGTGAGAATCACAACCATCTCCATGTGATTTGTAATACCAAGTTGGTGTTCATATACAATACTTATAAGGTACAATCGAGTGCTGTATTAGAGCAACCATATTATGAATCATGATATATGCTACTTTTTAGGTGTAGAATTTCAGTTAGTAAAATATATACACAAAGTTTGACAGTTCTTATACTCCGGCCAGTAACACTCCCCACTTCAGAAATGACGTTTTGAGCAAACAACTCTCACATGATTGAATGTTACTGATTAAATGAGAAAACATGTTGACTATAAGTTTGCAAACATTTGGAAAGTAGTTATTAACTAATAGCAAAGTCTATGTACAGAGAATAGCTTGGTTTGACATGAATATCAGCAGCATGCAACTGGTCTTAGATGATTAACGTATTTTACATGAGATTGGGACTTCAACACTATCTGGTATTTATTGCCACTCTACTCTGACTAGTGGGGTGCTGATATCGTCTGACAATCCCAGTCTAATTAATGTGGCTTTGATAAGTATGGCTCTTATATGGTCTGACAATTTCTCCTGGGATAAACATGGCTCTGACAAGTGCACACTGATATGATATGACAATTGGGACAGCGATAATATGACTAACCAGTGAGACTCTGATATGGACTCTGACTGTAATATACCTTTGACAAGGTGTAAAAGATGACACTGAAAAGTGCCGGCTCTGGATACCAGGCATTCCTGTTAAACTCCACATACCCAAGACATGAAGTATATCATGTCACATTATGTCAAACATGCATACTGGTTGAGTTAGTATTGGTTAACTTCACCACTCAGGACCAGTTGTGAGAAAGTATGCGGTGAAGAAACATCCACAATTCATCGTACTCTTTGTGGGATCTCCCAATACACTTCTATTCAATGAGTTCTGTTTGATATTGCAGAGAATATATACTCCACATTCTCTGCTAGCATTTGGTCATGACATACCATCCGCCATTTTCCACTTCCACTTGCATTGGTATTTTCTGTATTCATCACATTGGGAAAATGAAAAGCTAATAGCATTGCAGCAGGTCAATATCATTCTTGACGTACCCAACTATTCTTTTGTGCTGCCTAACCTCCTTCAATCATAATATTGTGGAATTAATCTCCCTGTCTCCACTACTTCTCCACACACCTTAACTTGTGAAATACATCTGGATCTGGATAATCCCGCAGCAGTATAGTGACTGGGATGTCGTTCGGTTGCTCTATCATTTAAAGTAAACACCGCAACACGTGGAATTCAGAAGCCCCTTTGGGTAGACTGGTATGTGCATCTATGTAAAATATTGAAAAATAGAATGTCCAAACATTAAGACACTCTGATATGTTGACACCCTCTGGAACTGCCTGAGTGGCAATTGCATTGCTTTTGCTAATCAATCAGATAATGTGAGGTATCAAACTAGCGGACAATTTGGTGGATACTACAGAATCCCCCTCAAGATGCTACTTGAAAATATCTGCAATTAGCAGGAGGGAATTAGACTAAATAATATGCAGTAGAATACTGAATATTGACTTAGTGTCAAATAGGCACATTTGACAACAAAACATCTGTGGAATACAGTTAACCATATCAGCAGAGCAGAAGCCATTCATGTTGTGGTTGTTATGAATGGCTTCAGATATTTCAGTGTTACTGCTATTAGAGGAACCCATTTCCCTCTTACATTCAATTTAGTAGAAAGGGGAATGAATGTTTACTATGATCTGTATACTGTGGCTTTTGCAGTACAGTACAACGAGGTCGATGTTACTGCTGATGCCACTCTGTGCAATTTGTAGGTACTTGAGCGTAGTTTGAATGTGAGCGTGGTAGCCAGCAATCAATCCGAAGGCGCTGACAGATTCCATAAACTAACATTGGTCGGAATGCCCTTTTAGTAAAGTGATATGCAGTGCAATCCAGATCATCACCATCATCTTCAACTCGGCACCAGTCCATTGTCTCTGAAAGGTAAGTATTACTCTACACTGGTGTATGACAGTAAAGCAAGCAATGATGGAGAATCGTTCAACTATGAGATCCAAACCCTTTTGTTGGCAATAATTATCTCTCAGAGAACCTACAATCCATTCTGAGATATGATCCTTAAATTTGACCTTTAGTAGCCAGCGCAACTGGTCAATATTCAGACAACTATTTATTCCATAACCTTCATGGGTATTGGCGAAATTTGCACATTTAGCAATCTTCTGAAGCCTTACCTCCCAAGCAGCAGTTGGTGATAAATGAAGGTGTCATTGGGGATAGTGGCTCCTGGGCCTGCAGGTGACGCCAGGGATGTCTTTCAGTAATATCTTGCATTTGGGGCACCAACTATATTTCCCTATGGTTATGGTGTGCTGCTCTCAGGAGTGTGCAAGGAATAATATAATTTAACGAACTGTGTGACTAGTGGAACTGGTTGAACACTGATCCACTATTCCCATCCTTGCCGGCTCCTGTGGAGTGGTAATTATTGTTGCAATAGCTTCACAATAAGCACACTCATTTGGGTGGGTGACTGCTGTATTTGCCCATTTGAGTGAAAGAAGGAGACAAGGCAATCCATTTGTCTGAACTGATCGTCTCTTCTCCTTTGAGCAGTGGCCAATACTGAGTTCATCCAGCGAAGCCATTGTGTCACAGCACAGCATCAATAGACCAGATTGGTTACTGCTGTGTATAATGGTGACAACTGTAAATCTATCTGGCCAAGATTTATAGAATGTGTTAGTAATGAGTAATGCAGTTCCAATATCTGGAGATATTCTGTCCACACTGGTGCTGACAATCATGACAAGCTACCCACTCTGACACGATGAAACTTTGACCTGCAATAACTGAAAATCTGGCTCTAACAGTATCCCACATGCTATTTGATATACTCTCTCTAACAATCTGACTCAGATGCTCTTTACCATGTTCTCTCTATCATACTCACTCTGACAATCTTATTCTCATGCTCTCAGACATGCTCTCTCTTATAAGTTCTCGTTGACAGTCTTTCTCAGATATGTGGTCTCTGAACGGTACTCACTGACATGCTCTATTTGATGTATTCTGACACTATCTCTCTTTTATGATCTTGTAATGTGCATTCACTAACGTGCTCCAACCTGCTCTCTCTGACATGATCTCTCAACACCCCTTCACAGACACACCCTGACACGCTCTCTCTGATACTCCGACTGACCCAATAATCATTGACATTTTGACAAGAAACAATCTGTGACAATGCAAGGAAATTTGCCTGCATTATCCACCACCTATATGTGGTCCAGATGTCAATTTACATACATTTGCAATTGGAATCCATCAGTTTAGCTGCTGAATAGTGGAGCTGCTTGCTGAGTAGGTGATGTCCTAGGATATGTCATACTGCTGCGATGGGGTTACAATACCTGACCAGAGTTGCTTTTCCTTCAATATTAAACAAACTCTGCTTCTTTCTGCAGACAAGTCTGTCCATTCCCTCCCTATCTGCAATGCATAAACAGAGCTGATCAGGGTGTTTGGCATTGGTGGCAGGTACAATAAGTCTTCATTGGGTAATGGTATTGAGTATCACCTTACCTAGATTGGTGTCCACAACAGAACAAAGTTGCTATTGTTGGGGCATAGTCAACAGAGCAAAGGGGTCTCAGTTATCATCATCGAAATACTGAAATTGTAATAGATCATCGATTGATGGTGCTCAGGTAGAAAACGTCTACATCTCAGGTTGTGTACTTTACGTGTCGTTGTTAACTCTATAAATGTCATTTACTAGTGGGTAGTCTTGCCCGGCTGATGCAGAATAATTACTGGAATTTGGGTGAAGACCAGTACGTATTGAATGGCAGTGACAAGTGAAACAACATTGTTGGATAAAGACCTGGCCACATGAATGGCAAATAAAGAACCACTTGTTGAGTGTGGAAGGTTGCAATTGAGTACCACTGCCCCTGGAAATGTTGAAGTAAGGCTGTCATCTTGTATTTCAATGCTGTAGATTCAGGTGACAGTATATTGACTGGGATTATAGTCTTGGCTTGTGATGTGTGTTATACCACACACTATCTTTAGCCCCCCTTGTTTCCTTGAATAGAAAGTTCTACTTTTTAGAAGGATTTTGTGCTTTCCTCAACAGAACAGTATGAGCAGACATTCTAGCTACCCACTAATTGGCATGCCTATACCAAGATCCCTCACTTCGTTCTAAACCTGATTAAGTTTGGCCATCAAAATCAACAAACAATTTTGCCTTGTACATATTTGACTTGTTTTGGCTATCTAGCGTTTTCCTGCTTTGCACTATCCTTGCTTCAATCTGTATTGTTTTCCCAACTTGATCCACTTACATATTTGCATCACTGTAACAATGTGTATTGAAGTGGTCATCTCCTTATGTGTGTGTTACAGTGCAACTAGTACTGATTGGTACTTTACACATACAATTGTCACCAATTCACCAAGATCAATTACTGTTAGCTTGATGACTACCATATCCATTCAGTGTTGGTTATATCCACCCAGCAACTCCTGTATCCACTCAGCAACCCTCATTCCAGCGAAACAACCTTCATTCTAGCACTTCCACATATTCCATGGATATGGACTATGCTAGCTGAAGAAGACAACTTAGAACATTGATGCAACGGGTTTCCAGTCCACATTCACTGAAGACCTTGCAGATATCGAAGGGAGGAAAACTACATATGATGTAACAAGGATCCTCATATACATTGAAATCACACTGGACATCCAGCATTGTCATAAAGTAAAGAGATGTAACCAGGTTAATACATCCAACTCTGACATTGAATCTTTGATAGTGAGTCTCTGCCATTGATACTCTCATACTGAGTCTCTGACATTGAGTCTCTGACATTGAGTCCCTGATATTGAGTTTCTGACATTGAGTCTCTGACATTGTGTCTCTGACATTGAGTCTCTGACATTGTGTCTCTGACATTGACATAAATCAACCTGCCAAATTGAAGTTCTCTGACATCTGTGAGATGGTAGCTAACTACTATCAATATTTCCTGGGACTTACACCAGTTGTGAAGATAAATGATAATAATATCCATACAATGCAAAGACATATCACATGTGTTCAGAGAAGAGTTACCTGAATATTTACCACCACACCCAAGTAACATACACCAAGCCCTGCTACAAAGTCAAAGACTTCAATGGGCCTCACCACTAAGTCACAACTTGCATTATGCTGGGCGCTCAAGATAAAGATCACATCAAATGATTTTTGAGAGCATAGTCTCGTTACGCCTACTACACCGATTAATAACACTTCTGTTGTTGGTGATTGGTCTCCTACACCAGCAGTGTCAAGCTCTGCCTCATTGCAATGATGGGGAGAGTTGGTAGTGCAGTGTTGTGGTAAGTCATTGAGGCACTATATGATCAGCTATATCACCCACAATACTGTGTTCTGTAGTTATAGTTGTTTCAGCGGATGCACAGTGGCCAAGATTTAACCTTTTCAGATCAATGGCTCTGGCAGAGCACACCAGCAACCCTTTTTTGGCCAGAATGATACGTCTGATCCCTTACCACTCTTACTTGTTGATATCAACAGCAGGAGGCCAAATCCTGCTGCAAACAGCTCACTGGCTCACTGTATTGTGGGAGGCACATCACCTGGTCATGGCTACAATGAAGCCAGGGGAAACTGTATTGAGTATTGCATCACCTGGATGGAACATGATCATCGGGTGGATATTGCAGAAGAGGTAAGGAGGCATCGAGTTGTGCAATGCTGTATAACATAACCTAATGTGACCCAGTATTTGAAGCAAAATGTTGTCTGGATACCTTGGCAATACGATCTAGCAACATATGTCAGGGCTGTTGACTTTCATTTGGTGAGCAAAATGTCCACTCAGGGTGGCAGGCCAATATCCAGATTTGCACCAACTAACAGTCCCTTGAATGAAACAAGCTGTAACTACTGCTTGATTCTTCCCAAAATCAAAAGTCGTCTGACTGTAAGTTTCGTTCAAGTGAAGCAGACAGCTATGAAGGATGACACTGACTAGGAAATCGAATATATCAAGGCCAACTTCCTTTACTGCTAATGAACAAGAACAATTAGGATGATACATGAGGAGGAAGTTAGCGATCCCTTACTCAGTGACTTATTAGATGGTTCCAAATATGATATTGTGGAAATTTGTTCCATGATCTGGAGGATGAGCAGCAGAAGGACAGAGAGCAATAGCTACCATGGATACCAGAGAAACAGAAAGATTCTGAACCAGAGATTATGCCGAGTACTACAACTGAACTATCTTGAAATTGCCAAAGTGATACTGTTGAACTAGAGGATTAAGATATTGAAACTCAACAAACAGAGGAATTAGGTCAGATAGACACTTGCATAAACAACGTTGTCCAACTGGAAATAGAGGGAGCCAATGGCCCCGATGGGCAAGCAAAGAACAAGGTGCAGGCAGATAATACTGGTGTCAACTGATCAGTCACTGTCGCAGTATAAGGCCCTGAGCTATTTGGAGCGCTCACTTGCAGTAAACGCTATGGACAGAGCTGTGCGCAGTGCTCAGCTGCTGTTCAAACTCCTGTCAGAGCTGTTGTCTGAGCTCAGCTACGATTAGAATATTGGATTGAAGCTCATTATTACCTGCAGGATTGCAATACTAATGGCTAATCAGGAATCTCAGTTAGACATCTTTGAGCAGTCAACTTCAGCATTGGTATTACCATGGAAACCAGAGTATTCAAGCCACTCTACAAACTAACAAAGTTACAACCGCCCCTAACTGGTAGTGTAAATTCGATGGCGGAGAAGAAGAATGGCTTCCCGAAATACTATGCATTGGTGGACGACTCTGGTACTGGCCAGGTTTGATCGTGCTTTGCTGTTATAATATACTGTTTGGGACAATAACAATCATCAGACTCTGTCAGAGCTGGCTTTAATATATCACCAGGCAAATGGCTATGAACAAAATAGTAGAAATCCACCTTGTGCATTTGACAAATGGGAGATTGACGAAAATGACCACACCTCGACGATTAATTGAAGTAAAGAGGTCAGAAGGGGGCCACAAAGCCACGGTAGATTGTTTAGCTCCCAATATTAATTTTTTGCTGTGACCGGAATGCATACCACCATTGTGACTTCAGGTTAATAATGAAATTGTCTTAATTTAATGGTGGCCAGATGGAAAGCTGGGGAGACTACAAGTCCTGAGCAAACCCTACATCTCCATTATAGTACTTTTTCCTAGACGAGGGTATCCCATCGTGCCACTCATCACATTAGTCCATGCTGAATTGTCATGATGTTGTCCATTGAGACAATCAACTAGGGGTTCATACAAGAGGAAGCAGATGGTTGGAAGTGTTTCAGCCATTCTGAAATTTATTGAAATGTGGCAAATGAGGCCTACAGGTTGTGCATGAGCAGGACCCCAATTAGCAAGTTCAGGAATGGTAATGGCATGATGGTTCAAATGGAAATCTGCAATCACAGTATGTATATGATGTCTTGTACACCCTGTCTGGAACTGCAATACAGATGGATATAAATGGCATCTCAATTGGTAAATGGTACTGTAAAGGCACATTTGGTAGCATCCAGCTAGGTATATCAATCGATGGAACACAGTTGCACATCTAGGTGCAAGTGAGTATAGATGACAGAGTAATTGGTACGATTCTCGATAATGATCTACGACTCTGAACGAGTCAACTATATACAATGCCCATTACTCTGCGCTGCACACGTCACGTTCCGCCCGCCATTGCAGGTATTTATGACTTGCACTGTATCCTGTATGTTCTCGAGTGTATATCCTAGTTTACTCCAAAGCTGCCACCGGATAGATTTGACTATAACATCAACTCTGATGACCATTGAGTCAGGTATGGGAGTGATGGGTTGGTTACTGAATATACCTCTGGGTTCACACCAGTTGCAGTACCATAAAAGTCAGGCACCAAAATTGGGTCACTTGTTCGCTGCACAACAATAACTTGTGATGCTTATTTGTTGCCGTGTACAGATAAAGTGGGGAAACTAGAAAGGGCCACTCCATCATAAGATAGAGTAATCTGGTGGCACCACTACGAGGAATCTGTATGGTTGTGTGCAATTGCTGTGATAAGCACAACAGTGCTGTGGCAAACAATGGCGAGCCAGATCCTGTTCAAGAACCCAAAGTCCAACATCAATATCCCTGATAAGCATGTAACCACGGAACTTGTCTCTTTCAGGAAGTCCTTTGAAGCTGGGCAGTTCTACATTAATTTGTGATCTGGTAGTTCTACATCGTTCAGAGAGAGAATCACAGAAGTTGCCTCAGCACAGGCTAGTATGATGTGGAACAAACAGCCCATGGGCCTGCAATGGAAGATTTGTTGCCTTATATCTGCAGCACTTATTGTTGGCTCTGGCATGATAAGTCCAGAGCAATCTGCGTTGAAATTATTATGGACATTATGATCTAGCGTTGCTGATACAGAATGACTAAGCCAGATTATGCTGAGGACAGTGCATTCTGAGTTTCCAATGTTTTTCACACACAAGAAAGTTCGAATTCCTGTGCTGGAAAATGTTAATGGTCTGATATATCATTGAATCAAGGCTGCATTGTAGTTTGGGGCTCGAAAGATGGCTTTGGCTCAAAGAATGACTCTGCAACACCGTCACAGCAAAAGTTATTGGAGATCTAGTGATGCGATGCATATATTAACCACTAGCCCTCTGGCTCGTCGAACTGATTAGCACTCTTTACATTCCCACTTTCTGTCATTCACATCAACTCTGAAATTTAACTCTGAGACAAATCAACTCTAATATTTAACTCTGACTGTTATTAACTCTGGCATTGAACTGTGATATCAATTCTTCATATGACAATGATACTAACCACAAGGAGTACTGCCCTATGGTAGGCTGCACTTGTTTTGCTATCCATAAATCAATGAATATTGATGAGCATGCCTCTTTGAAGATGTTATTTATCCAGTGCAGGCTGGTAATGGTTTATGTCTTGTCCAATCTGCCAAGTAATGAGAACTTGAATCTATATTACAATTGCAGAAATTTCATTATGATAGAAAAGGGTATAAAGAACGAAATGGAACATAACGCAATGTTACATATCCAGTGGAATGTACAGCAGCAAAACCCAACCGACAACTTGATTAGTTGATTTGACTGGGATTGATTTGATAAATGTATACACCTACCGGATGAAATATTCTCTAATGCCTAAGGCCCTGGGGGTACTCCAGGATGCTACCAGTGAGAATGTTGATCACGATGCTAATCAAATACATGATACCTTAATTGGAAAGAATTCCTCTCAGGCACTCAGATCTGCTGTGAATGGTCAATATCGTAATGTAATGGATATTAGTCAATTTGTTGTCTTTCTCTACTTTAGACTACTGGATGTGCATGTATTTTCCTACTGAATCGGTTCCTGGGTTTCTTGGTTCAATCGGGTTGCCGGATATGATTTCCTGAGAAATGGGGTAGGGATTCCCAGAATTGTTATGGTGGGTTTTCGGTCGCTATTGGGTTATCTCAAAGGTGGGCCTGTTTGGGCAGGTGTAAGCTATACTGTTGACTAGTACTGGTGAACGGGGTAATGTAGTTGTTGTCATTGGGTTTGATGCCAGCCACTATGACAGATGCCGTCTGACAATAATCACTGAGACTGCAGCTACACAGACAGATACCATCGGACAATAGCTCTCTGACAGAAGCCACTCTGACGGAAGATCACGGATATCAACCACACCGATGTGGTGTAATGACTGAGCCAGAACGCAGGGAGCCAATTGTCAGCAGTTTACTCTACCCCTCATAACCTCCAAATGGTATGCTTGAATAAAAGCAGGACTTGATTGAGAAGTTTAGCAGGAGGTTGGAATGATATGCTACTACACAACTGTGGGGATCAACACAATTGTGTGGATCCACAACATCTCGGAATCAGTGAATCCAATTCACAGTTGGGAACCATACAGTATATCGCTTTGTTGAATGATTCAATGGGATGGTGGCTATCGAGCCGAAGCTGGCCTGAATGTATACTCGATGTAACTCCCTCTCTCTCTGTTACCTCTGTATCTCCATACTCCCCCGTCTCCCAGTCTATCTCCATCATTCCTGTATCGATGTACACCCACCATCGCATAGTTCTCTGCCAAGCCGAGTGGCGGTGGTATTGAGAAACGACTTTTCGCACCGCAACTCCTCCCGGGCCGTTTGGGTGAAGCACACCTGTCCTCTTCCATCCCATATAACCTTTTACCAAAGCTCGAAATGACATAAGAATAAAATATACCTATATTTGAAAGAACATAAGAATAACATAAACCCAAACGAAAGACATACATTCAGAGGAATACTATATACTGCAAGGTACATCCCAAACCCAAAGGACAGAAACCATAAGACATTTCACTGTTTGCGCACCTGCTGTCTTCTGCCATCCCCTGTGTCTGCCTACTGATTAGCTTTACCATTGGCAAAGCGCAAGATATAGCCAATTTAAGTCTCGAATCATACAATCACCTCACGTATTGCATACATGGCTGCTGTGATATTTCTGCCTGGCACTTGAGAAACCACTTGCAGTCTTCATTTACTGCTTGTTGGAAGATTGATATGGCTTTGTTCCATGTGTTGCTCTCATGGTGTGCTAACTCATTCATCATATTATGCAACATTCTTTTGGAGTCCAGGTCGATGCCAAGCAATTCCAGATAGCACCTGACATTTTCTTTTACCCCAGTTTCAAAGTTATTGGAAATGCAACGTTTGGAGCTTGGAATGGGTGATCGGTTGAGTGTTATGGTGACCTTCTGATTCAGATTTGGAGGGTTTTCTGTGGTCGTACTGTGCTCTTTCCCGCTGGGAGCTGGCTAGATTGTAGTGGCCTCTTTCTGGATATGAGGTGGCTGGGTCATACTGGCTTCTTTTTCGGTAGGTGCTGGTGGAATCATACCAGAGTCTTTCTCTGTGGGCACTGGCTGAATGGTATCTGCCTCTTTCTCAGTGGGAGTGATGGTTCCATCCTCAGATCCATCCTCAGCCAGGTAAATCCACAGCGCTTCATTGGTGCACCCATTCTGTTCGTTGTCTTTTGCTATGGTCGGTTGCATTGGGGGTGGGGGAATCTTGCTCGTATCGTGGGATAGAGGTGGACCGGGTCTGTCACCGTTGGAAGTGGGTACTGATGCTGTTATAGTACAGTGTCAATTGTTGTGATTGCGGTCACCGATGCCAAACTAGTAATTAAGTGGTATTAATAACCTCCAGTCCCATTCCAGGCCCATTGCTTTGCCGTTGATTCCATCTTCCAGCTGAGGGCAGCCATTGCGTACCAACCTTTTGGCTTCCTGGATGTCACCTGAAGTTTACCACTTATTATCATTTGACTTCTGGTTTTGCCAGGTGACATAGTTGACATATGGGTGATTGAGGCTTCTGTGTGCTGATGCAGAATCCCTGAATGTTTGATTGGCAATTACAGTTGATGTCATCCACTCATCACTTCAGATGTAGTCGCTTAAGATTTCTGTGAGTTTGGAATAGTCTTGCCAGTGGTGTTCCAGTTCCTTCAGTGTCTGTGTCTTCTTCTGCTGGGTGGAGAGATATTGTTTCATCTCTCCTACCATGCTGCAGCTGTCAAAATTCTTAAGTACTTCATTGTATCATGTGTATTTCAAGTTCTTCCAGTGAAAGTGTCTATCTACATAGTTCAACAATGAAGCGACCTGGGAGTTGGGATTATTGGTATTGTTGGAAATGTAATCATAGATTTCGTTCATCAAAATCTGCTTGAATATATGTGGCCAGTGGTTGACAGGTGATTTCTACAGCTTGTCATAGCTATCCATCAGGTCAATTGGAGACGAATTCCTTTCTGAGGTGTTATAATATCTGTAACCAAAGCATCACTGGCGAGGGATTGCTAGCAATAGTTGTGACATGTGAGAAGGGGGTACATGTCGTAACAGCGGTAGTGGTGGCTGTGGTGGTGGTGGTGGTGGTGGTGGTGGTGGTGGTGGTGGTGGTGGTGGTGGTGGCAGCAATAATGGTGGCTGCAGTGGTGGTGGCTGCAGTGGTGGTGGCTGCAGTGGTGGTGGCTGTGTTAGTGGTGGTGGTGGTGGTGGTGGTGGTGGCAGCAATAATGGTGGCTGCAGTGGTGGTGGCTGCGGTGGTGGTGGCTGCAGTGGTGGTGGCTGTGTTAGTGGTGGCTGTGTTAGTGGTGGCTGTGTTGGTGGTGGCTGTGTTGGTGGTGGCTGTGTTGGTGGTGGCTGTGTTGGTGGTGGCTGTGTTGGTGGTGGCTGTGTTGGTGGTGGCTACGTTGGTGGTGGCTGCATTGGTGGTGGCTGCATTTGTGGTGGCTGCAGTAGTGGTGCCTGCGTTGGTGGTGGCTATGGTGGTGTTGGCTGCAGTGGTGTTGGTGGCTGCGGTGGTGGTGGCTGCATTGGTGGTAGCTAAGGTGGTGTTGGCTGTGGTGGTGGTGGCTGCAGTGGTGATGGCTGCCATGGTGTTTGCTGCCATGGTGGTGGTTGCAGTTGTGGTGACTGTGGTGGCAGAGTCGAGGGGTGTAGGGGTGATGGAAGTTGTCCAGGATGCAATGACATCCATGGCATCACTAGGTGCTGCAGCAATCTGATTGATTGACATCAACGTCAGGTCGGTCATTGGTAATTGGTTGGGGATGAAATGGTACGATTGGACTCAGTTGTCATTGTGCAGAAGAAGGTGAACAGCATTGTATTATGGTCGTGTTTCCTTAGGAATGCAGGAGGTGGGGGGAGCTCTTTATATACCTGGAGCCTGAGGATTCATTTTCCAGTCTATATGTAGTTTCCCATTTCCCTAGTTTGCTCTTTTAGTATCTCTTTACAGCTTGTTGGCATTTTCCCCCCAACTTGGCCTGCTTGGGCTCTGGGGTTCGGCAAATCTTGGATATTGTTCCCGTTCTCAGCGGTGAATGTTTCAGTGATCCCCAAAATCATCATTATCTGTCTTGTCTCAAGTCTACTAGAGGGTTAAGAGTGAGTGGTAGGAATTTCAAGTGTAACATGGGTGCAACTCAGCCAATAGAAATATTTCTTCCGCCTCTATTGCGCAAATCCACACAAATGTATGAAGTCAATATTCTTGCTCCATCTTGGACATCCATTCAATTGTTAGTTTTCAGTATCTTCATCACTTTTGATGTAGTCCATACAAAGGATTTTCTCCCTTTCCCGTTCTCTTCCCCCCGTCATCCCCATCATTATTCAAACCCATCGCCTACCTGCCGTGGATGTGTGGCATTCCACATGCACAGTAGCTCAATGCACTCTGCAATATCCTCCGCCCATACCAATAATAGTTTCTTCCAGTATTTCCATGTAACTAAACATATCTATCACCATTCTACATATATCCGGCCTGCAACTGCCTCTACTTCAAATTCGTCAAATTCCTGCAATTTCTCCTCTTGTGCGGTGCTAGGCATACTACTGTATCAAGTACTGAATATGTCTTCGTTGTGAGTGAAGATCTTCTTGAGTCGACCAACATCTATTTATCCACCAAGTGCTGTTCTATCTAGTTCTGACAGTGATTAAGTCCCCAAGCTAGAGGCGATATCTGTGACTCAGGATGGTTCTCGCCACCTGGCATCTTGTCTGGTGCTGTGCGACTGCTCTGTCTTGGTTTGTGCATGAGAGCCAAGTTGCCAATTTGGAGATCTTTTGCCAAGAGATTCGCTGTTTTGTTAAAGTATCGATTGTGAGTATCACTCACCAGCCTCTAGGTTTTGTATAGGATTATCGACATCTTCTCACTGTCATTCCAGATTTTTTGCTGTAGCCACTAGTAGGGGCACTGTGTCATCGATGCTGTGGTTCACTCTTTGGATATGTCTGAGCAGGCTATGAGTCTGCACAATGCATCTGCAATTGGTCTGGGTTCTTGTTCAGTTACTCCATTGGCATTGGCATCATACAGTATTATGGTGACGTTCCAGATATATGGCATTTGAGGAGATGGTGGGTCCATTTCTTTTTCTCTGAACCTCATTCCTGTACAACATTCTCCGGGGATCTGAACTGACAAATTGCCTTCTCACACAAGCAGTCTGTTACTCTGTCTGATGTACTCTGTTTTAGTAGTGGTTCCTCTGCCCACCCACAAACATATTCCTTGGCAACCACCAGTAGGTGATACCCATTCTCCATTTTGGGCATGTAAGCAATAACCACCCCCACTCACTGCAATAGATGACTGACAGTTAGGATTTACAGGGGTTCATCATACCATAGAGGTACAGTCTTCCCGCCCTGCAGCTATGTGTTCACCCAGTCTTTGACATCGATATTCATTTCCAGCCAACTGGACTGCTCAGCTAGGTGTTGTAGTTACATCTCTTCCATGGTGCCAGCATAGTTGATGTGCATCTTCCATTGCATACGTTCTCAACTCTAAGCTTACTGACACCAATACTGGCGGTTCATTGGTTTTACACCTCAGGCGGAGTATTCCACCTGAATAGCAGCATTTCATGGCTTCTTGCTGAAATAACTGTATTCGGTTCAGAGTCTTTTCTTCTGGTTGCTTCAGATTCCCCAGAACTTCTCCCACCACATTTGCTGGCGCTGTATATTCCACTGCAAGTCCCAACCCTCAAAAGTGTTTGTATACTCTCTTGGAACTGATTCATTCAGATCCTTGTTCTACCTGTATTCATTGTAAGCTTGGTTCAATTTTGTCCCCTACATCATCTTCCTCTTCTTACTCACGCTCCGCTTTCCCTTGCGGCTACACTGAGAGGCCATTCTGACATTCATTCAGTCTTCCTGGAACATATTTCATGTCAAAATGGACCAGTTGTACTCCTGCGATCGCACAGATGACAAGTGCTGCTGCCAGGTCATTGGCAGGCAAGGTTAGGGGTTGCACGAATCTGTTAGCATCTGTGCCCACCAGGAACCTGACCACATATATGTAGTTATGAGACTTCATAAGTGCCATTATCAGCCCATGGCACTCAAGTTTCACATGCTCAGAGCAGTTCTTTGCTGTCTTCCAGGGGCCACATTGATCGCAACACAGGTGCCAGTCTTTATCTTTAGCTTGCTGATTTAAGATTGCCCACCACCCTTCCAAGCTGACGTTAACTACAACGACTATTTCCCCTGCGCCATCGCAATTGTCTACCAACTTCAATGCTGGTGCATTGCCTATAGCATCCTTCAAGATTGCCATATCTGCTGTTTCCTTAGTCTCCAATTGAAGCTCGACATCTTGCAGCAAGATTCAACACTGGAGGGCAGCTACTATTGCATAGGTGGGGATGAATATTCGATTGTATGTTCAATGACTAGAGTTTTCCCTGCACTTGGAATAGTTCTCGAACCAGGACCAATTCCTGACAGCATTGACCGTTTAAACTTGTCGGCACCTCCGTGCTTCCCCGCAGACATGCCTGACTATTTTTACTTCATTCTCGCACCAGTCAGATTGTTCTCCGTCAATAGTTGCTCCAGCACTCACCACATTGACAAGTTCATCATAGTGGTCCTAGAGGTGTTCTGTAACAAACTGTGAAACTCAAAACAGCCTTTCCAGCACCTCGTCTCTAAATCAACTCTTTGGGCCTTTCAGTGCAACATTGTTGATAAACATTTCAGCAATTGATCCCTGGTCAGCATTTCGTAATCTCTGAGGTACTCTGGTAAATGCTAATACTGAATTGGTAGCATACTGTACCATTCTGGCCAGCCGATCCATGCAGTGAGTAGTCTGGAAGGCCATTTAGTCCTGGATATCGTAGTGCAACAACATTTGGTTGTACTCCGAGATAAACTCAATCAGTGAAGAAGTGCAAAGCATGGGGAATGCTTTGGCAATCCCTTTGATATTGGGTGGTATTGCAGCATCTTCAAATCTATGTTGATTAGCACTCACAGCAGAGGAAATAAAGTGGTACTTCCCATTCCTCTTTGGGACCAAACAGTGAGCATTCCTGTTGTGCCCCCAAGTGGGCTTGACTAGACCGTGTCGAACTATCGTTGTCATCATGTGTTCTTCCGCATGAATGTCTTTCATTACTGCACAGAACACATGATCATTGCAAACGATGTGACTGTTCAACATCAGTAAAATGTATAATGCTTCGGAAGTCATAACTCAATAACTCAGCTAGTCTGAACAGCCACACCGATAGTTTCAGAAGTTCCCAGAAGGTCCTGAACAGGCTGAATGCAAAACGATGTGCTTCTCATGTGCTCTGAGAGTACTTTCAGCTGCTCCTCAATGCTTCTGAAGTAGGAGAACAGAATACAAGAATATTCTAAACAGTATGAAGTTGTCTTCAGAATGCTAAAAAATCATGCCTTTAGGTTGGTAAAATTTTGGAGCTGCTTGGACTACGATACTCATATCCAAGACGATTGTTCTGCACCTGGAGCCAGACTCTCCGGGAGTGATGATATATAATGTCTATATCGAAAAGTAAAGTTCGATAAACTAGCTTACAGCTATACACCTGAAACAGGCATTCTGATCTAAATAATATACAGTCCAGTAGGTATCTAAATCAACATGATTATTTACAAGCCATACGCTATCGATGCCGCCCAATGCAGCATTCTGCAGCACCGAATGCGCCGGTCTAACTACTGCTCTAACGGGTACACTATGCATCCTATTCATTTGTTTGACAACCTGGATAAACCCGTCAACACAATCAGCCCAACCATGAAGATCCTTGTACTTTGTTGGAATTACCACTGCGTATTTTGGGGCATGAGAATGTAATACCCATTGTTGCGTCTTCTTGCACCTCGTAGAAAAGGTGCATAATGCTATCCTGGCTGGCAGGCACTCATTAAATTGCAGGATCTGATTCGGTGGAGTCCAGCTGAAGTATAATACTGGAACACAAAGATTTCTTCCTTGGAAGGTGTTGTCGAGATTTTTCTCTTCACTTCGCGTATACTTGACCCAGATGTTATGAGATTCAGGCATGATCCCTTGGTTGGCATTGGTATATTCTACCTTGCAATCAAGTCCCAGACGCTCAACAGATGTAGGGCAGTGAAATGGTTGACGGTAATACAACAGCCCATTCTGGAATTTGAAAAATATACTGTCAAAGAGTACTTTCTGATCATATCCGAGCACGAGTCCACTAACATTGTGTCCCCAGTCCTCTTCAATTTGCACGTGGAATAGCTGTCCAAAGTTGGGAATTCCGAAATCTTCTGATGCATCTCTGAGTGAGGTTAATTTGATACTTCTGCACACTCCGCGGACATGCGTTTCTCTCAATTGATATACCTGCTGTGATACAGGGTGGATGATGGGCTCCGCCTGAATTGTTTGGAGACATAACAGATGGGCTCAGCGTGAACTTCGCCGTTGATCAGTAGTGGACAGTTGGTTGGAAACCTTTGCAGAGTCAATATTGTACCAGCCTTGGAGTACAAGATATGACAGTGTCTCCTCCATGTAGTCAAGACTGGTACACCGGTCATTATGCTTAAGCATGTGGCGAATGTCATTGACTTTGTTGCTAGATCAATATGCCTCTTTCACTTTGGCAATATGTAGCCATTCAGAGATATCAGTGGTGAAATTGTCACTGGAACACATTCGCCAAATTGCCTCTACTATATGGCTTACAAGATGTATCTTTGGATATCGGAAATGAATTACGCGTTGTTCAATGGTTTTCTGGAGCGCCTGAATGCCGATTGTCTCCCACCAAGCTTCAAACTTGGTCCAGCAGGGGGAGAATTCCCTCTTGAACCGCATCTGCTCATTCGAGGTGATGCCATAAATCTCTCTCTCAAGCTGGTTAGTTACGCACTCCGAATCAGCCCAGCTCCAGGTCTTGGCTTCTGTCTCAGCATCTGATAGGTGGATGTGAAATCCCAGTCGCTTGTCAGTGGACATGTTTACTGGACTGTGAGTCTCGTCTTCAGCCGTAGCTTTCCTTAGGGGAAGTTCTTTGGCAAATAAGCTTCTGGGACCGGTTACCTCAGTCCCAACTGGCTGCAATGGTTGTCGCTCATGATCTCAGAATAATTAATCGAAAAGCTTGTGTTTATCAGGTGTAACTTGATCGATTTCGCGCTCCAATCGCTCTATTGCCTTGTGATGATCAGCATCTGACCAGGTGGTGGCCGCTTATTGGGCTCTTTTCAGGCGTACTTGAAATTGCCTGCATTTTGTTGTGGAAACCTTTTCAGCCCCATACACAAGGGCCTCCATTGCTGCAAAAATCATATGAATCTTTTGTTCACGTAACAGATGGGATTCTCTTACCAACAGGTCATCCACTTTGGCCTTGGCAGACTTCGACATTATCTGTTCTCGAAAAACACCCATATTCTGGTGAAATCGCTTGAGTGCATCGTATAGTGCGTTGAGAGATAGATTCGAGTTATTGTGTTGGCTAACAAGTAGAGAGAATTCACATAATGCCCACACTGCTCCCATCACCATTTCATCGGAGGCTGTTTCCGCCACAGTTTTCCTGTCATCCTGGAAGCAGAAAAGAATCCGGACGCAATTCACTGCCAGTGTTCTGATCATTCCACGGATCTCTTTACCTTGCTAGGTGCCACTTTTCAATGAATCCAATGGTTTAGTGAAGTGGTGGAGGCCGGGATATCGAGGCACCACTGTGAATCGATTGTCAAATTGATCCTTGACATTTCGAGCTTTCATGTATTTGAGCAGCCAGTGCAATAAGTCTTTAACTAAACTCAAGAGCAGCTGATGCAATTCATCAGGCTGCCAAAGCCAATAGACATTGCAGAGAGGGTATTGCCAGAACTGGTTGCAGATTTGGTGGACACCTGGAGTGTGCAGAGCATCAATTTGATTGTCCTCCAGCAGCTCAGAGTAGATATGCTGGTCGCTTGAGTGATCGAGTGGTCGAAAAGTTGAATTCCCCATCATTGCACTTTTAGGAATTTCACACACTGGGCATGAGCCATATGAGATATGAGCGACCATGACTTGTTCCGGATAATTCCCGACCCAGGCAGCCAACAGAGGGTAACATTGTCACTGGAATACATCTGCACTATCCCATTTCAAGCCAGGCCCAGTGATGTCGATATGCCTAAGTTGAGACAGCACAGTTCCAATCGCGTTATGCCATGCTTCGTCAATGTTTTTGGCATCTTTTGGGGTATATGGGATCAGTCCTATGAGAATCGAGGCACACTTTTTAGGTGTCGAGCGGGTATCTTTTCGAATATTACCAATTGTGAGATACAGTGGCGAGGCGTGCTGATCGCCCACAAGATTGGTCAAGTCACTAATGTCGGATGCACATATGACTGCCACAATTGTCACTCTGGCAGGAAGTTGATCCAGTGTATCACACCACCAGTCGCCCGAGTTTATCTTGCTGTAGGTTAGATAACCCTCAGAGTCAGCAATGCGTACGGGTTCAAAATCGAGATGTGCCTGAAATGGGAGACGTGCTAGGAGGAATTGAATACATTTGATAATATCCCTGTAGTATAATGTTCCGAAGATATGTGAGTCATCTTCAATCCAACTGTCATTGCCGAGCCCAATATTGAGTTCAGAGAGGAGCTTTCACAGGGCAACTGCTGATTGGAATGATTCGATTTTGTAGTTGTCCAGTCCACACCTGAGATGTTGATCCATCCATGTTTTCATTTGCTGGGGTGACGACTGTGCCTGCTGAAAGTCGTGTACGCACCAAAATGGATGCTATGAATTCCATTGTTCTGAGTACTTGGGATGCTTGTTGTACAATCCAGTTGCTTTGCCATATGCTTTCCCCCCCGCATTTTCCACTCCAACCACCTGCCTATGAGCCTTTGTCTTTGTTGGATCAGGGGTACAGGTGAGATCAGGCTGCTGAGGGCCTATAGGTTTTTAATTGTGAGTATCTTCAGGTGGTAGTGCACTCGGTATGTTGTCTATGATTAGATCATTAATTGACAGCTTGTGGATGGCCATTCAGGTGCAACTACTGCAGTCAAACCATGATCGCTCAAGGTGAGGGAAGCCGGCAGGTTGTAAAATCCGGTTGGGTAATAGCTCTTCATTCATTGATATTGGGTGATATTGTTGATAGTGAGCTTCCAGTCAGTTTTTGTTGCATAATGTCTTTTTGGAGATAATGCATTTAACATGTTTCCGGCGAGTGTTGACCATCTTTGTGAAATGCTCAGTGTTGTGATGAATCCCGGTGATACTTGAGCGGGTATGGTTTGTTGCTGGATTTCGACCTCAAGGATATTTGTTTGATGGCGAGCTAACTCAGGTTAGCATATCACTTGCAAAGCCGCATCACACCCCACCAAATGTAGAGGAGGGGTGAAACAAAGTCACCTTACGATCAGTTTTCTTTACAAACTAGAATAATATCCATCAAATGCCGCACAATAATGATCCACATTATCTACTGAAAATCGTCAGCAGAGAAAGTTTCTTTTGTCATCACTGTCATCACTGCAATCAACTTTAAATACCGTTCATCAGGTGCTACTACTACCATCGGCCTTATCAGATACTATGTCATTGTGGCATAGTGCAGATTATGTCTACGCTCGAGCCTCAAGCAGCGGATAACATCAGCTTAATACTATGAAATAGGTAAGTTTCCTAGCTTGCTCTATGCCCGCTCAATGATCATCAAGAACTGATTGGCTGGTAGGATGTGTTCTTTAGTACCGATCCTTGACCGGTGGGTGGATCCTAAGGAGACAACGAAGTATACACAACAAGCTCCAAAGGAAGCAATCACTGTTGGTGCTCGACTAACAAGGCCTCATATTAAATGAAGTGCAGAATGTACACTCACATTTTGAGTTTAAAATGCCTACTAGTGCTAACGTTCCAACCGGATACAGTTCTCGTTGGGTTCTTGGAGATATCATTCGAATCCCTTCTATGACCGTTACTGTCATGAACCGAACAAAGTGGAGCTTCTATCCAAGATCCTACTATACGAATTCGAGCGTATAACAAAGAAAGACGGGATGTGTGTGAATATGATTCCATTTTCTCAGCCGGGTTTCATGGGGTCAAAGGTGCAGTGAAACACCACGGTCCATGACAAAGAAGATGGTTATAGGAGGCCTTCATTCTGCCGAAGGTCACTGCTACCTCCAATGTTCTCAACAATACTCTGCTTTATTCGAAATCACCAATTCAATTGAGTATTTTACTACTATCATGTTTGTGTTCACATACGATATCGATGAACAGATCTCTGCCGAAGACAACCAATATGGGTCGACCGGGTGGGCTGTTTGGCTCACAACAACGCCCAGATGACCATGTGGGTGCATCAGATAATAATGCTAGAAATACACCAAGCAAAGACACTCAATTCAGGCAACCCACAAATCAAATTCATCCACCACCAGGGTATAGTTACCCGCCCTCGTAGCCACCATTTCCAGGCGCTCCCCAGATCTACCACTGTGCACCATTCAACATGACACCAAGCTCACAACCAAGCACTGGTGCAATCCAATGATATCCGAGTTATGGGCCATTGTGGGCAGCATATGATTTCCCCCAAGGAGGTTACAGTGGACTTCAAATGTTCCCCCCTCAGCAATTCACAGGACATGGGCTGCCATCTCCAGCCGCACCTCGAGTACCTCCAGCACAGCCTCAAGACAATCCAGTCATTCGACCAACATCTTTCTCCTCTACTCCACCAGGACAACTTCCCGGTGCACCTGGGAGACCCCCCATTAACCACCCAACGAAACAATTGCTGCAGGCTGCGGAACCGCGGAGGCCGGATGTTGCAGGGATTGCGGAATTTCCTCCATTACCAGAAATTTCCTATGACCAATACGATGTAGAATATGAAAGCGATGATTTGTCGGACATGGGCAGGACTGAGGGTAAAGCCTCAATCAGCTTGGACCAAACAGAATTCTCCATGAAGCAATTTGCCAAAAGGATCGGGCAGCCTAACTTTTGTGCCTTCAACATGTGGAAGAAAGTATGGGTGGCTGGGTTTATTGAGAAGAAGGATCCGTTGATAATCCGGGGATGGAACCGGTAGAAACAGTTCCATGATGGACCCCTGCACTGGGAGACAGCGGTGGCGGATGTTTTGGAGACTTTCGAGACCTGGATGCCATTGGCCAATATTGCTCATGCCGAATGGATTCGGCAACATTGGGTTGGGATGTTTTTAAAGCAATGTGGAAGTGAGGTTCCGGAGGCGAGGAAGAGGAAACGGCAACCCAACAAACGACCGGCGACGGATTTGGGAGAGCACCTGGGCAAAAAAGCGAGAGGTTACCTCCCACAGTTGCCAAATACAACTTTCATGGTTGTGATTTGTCGAGTGTCGAATGGCAACACTGACCAGACATCCAGCATGCAACTCCAAGCTTCGTACCCAGATGTGAGGCACTGGGAGGATCTGATTGCTTTCATCGAAACAATTTGTGGCCTGAAGACACCATACTGTTTGACTGCGTTATACAGAAGCAACTTGACGCAAGAAGAATTGGACAAAGAGTATATGGGATTATTCACACCGGGGCAAATGCTGAATGAGTCTCGATATGGTCAGATTTCATACAATAGTTCCCATTCAAATGTCTTCAAGTTTAAACTGGGACACAATGAGCAACTAATTTTTAGAGAGATGAAAGCAGCTACAGGGAAGGATATTGCGGAGCACGTAATTCGACCGGCCAAGGTAATCCCCACTAGCCTGGTTACGGTTAGTTGTGCCCCACTGCTGATCGGTATACTTTGACTTCGGAGGTATCCGATGAAAATGCAAGAGTGGTGGATGAGGAGACAGCAGGTGGGAAAGAGACTGTCTGTAGTATTAATGTAAGTTCTGATTGAGTGAATAGAATTGATTATATTCCACATATTCATTGGGTCCAAATGCTTGTCTGTGAAATACCTAACATCGCGATGAAATTCAGGAGCACAGGAGTAGTAGCCCATCTACCCAACTTACCTCGGAGCAAGTGAAAGAGATAATTGAGGACGAAAAGAAGAACAACAAAGGTGCAAGAGAGGTTCAGGAGCAAGTGGATGGAGAGGAGGATCTCAATCCAGAAAATACCTGTTCAGTATTGAATACTGTTTTCAACACAATCAACAACCAATTTCAACATGAGTGTCTTGATGAGGTGGTCAGGCTGCTGAATGCCCATCGGATTCGCCAATCAACAGATAACCCTGTTCCAGGCCACAAGTATTCAATTCCAGGCCTGCCTGGAGCTAAGTTTCTGGCGCACCAGGTTTGGGCCATATAGTTCATCGTGAGGAGGTGGGTTTGGGATGCTGATATGCCAGGAGCACTGGTGGCGGATGGAATGGGTCTTCGAAAGACTTTCACCTCAGTTGCAGCGGCAATGCTTTGCAAATTGGTTACTGAGAAAGTTGTAATGTGGTTGCCACTGTCCATTTTATGGGGGAATACGTTTGAAGAGTGGTTAAATCTGGCACAGACCAACTTTCCCAGGATTATCGGTGACAAACGGGAGTGGTATCTGTTTAGGAGACACAATTCAGTGCCCCACCGTCTATTAAAGATCCAGTCAACTCCACCACAGGGGCATCCAGCACTGACATCAACTTTTAAACCAATCTTGTGGTAACAATGCCCAGAGTTGCAGAGAGGTTCAAAAGTGTCATCGGCAAGATGACATATGGAACCAATTTCAAACTCATTAACTTGTTGCATCTGGAAAATGCGAATCTCACCTACGAGGATCTGAACACCAGGATTGACAAGCTGGAATACCGATGGAATATCCACCTTGTGTCGTTCAATACCTTCACATCCACAGCGAAACTATCAAACAACGGCCAACACTCACACTGTTCATGGAGTTTTACGAGTGTTGATGAGTGTCATTGGTAGAAGCAGTAAAACAGTTTACGCTGGCAAGTTGCGATGAATGCGAGAATTGGATTCAAACTTCAAGTCACTGCAACGCCGGGATTCCATTCACTCTATGACTGGTGTTTTCAGACTATGTGGCTGTGTTCAGGTGCGCGTGAAGAACCAGAGGATGAGACTTTGATGGAGAAGCATGGCGCTGAGGCACTATATTCCGCTATGAAGAGTTTGATGCATGCAATCCGGACTGAAGACCAGGGCGCTCAACAGGATGCAGCACACTGGATTATTCAATTTGCAAAGCCCTGGACAATAAGGAGTTGATTTGAATTGAAACTCGCAAATGGGAAACCACTTATTCTGATCCCGAAGCAGAATGCACACCTTGGTGATTTTGAATGGACTGAGGAAGAGCAAGCTGAACTAAAGACCCTTGTGGAAAGATACACTTCACAAGGTGCTTCAGGAGCGTGGAGGGTTCATAGATGGCGGCTGGGATGCTTCTCATTGGTATTGGGAGACACCAAAGATTGGAATGACGTTTCAGGTCAATGGTACAATCATTGGCCACTGGTTACTTGAGTTGATTCCCCGATTTTCCGATGGCTGAGAGGTACATTTCTGCCAAAGCTTGCCACTGCAGCCGTGGAGTATCCCAAACCTGACGAAGACAAAGCATCAAATGAGGCGCTCCTGCACGAACCTGGAAGTAATTGAAGCGCCTTGCCTCATGGACCTCCTCCTCAAAAGGCGATGCTATTTTCTCCTCTGCCAGCCCAAGCTCGTCATTTGAAGTGGTGGCTCACAAAGGTTTTTGCAGATTGTTTAGATATTTTCTACATGTATGTGGAAATGGGCAACGATAAGAGAACAGAAATGCAGCACAAATTCAAATTCTTGTCAAATCCCTCTGTGTTTGTAACTACATCCAGAGTGGGTGGGATGGGCCCAAATCTCACAGCAGCAAACCATGCGGTAATAACTCAGAAGTTCTAGGTATTCACTGAGCAGCGCCAGACCTTTGCACAGGTTGTCCAACTGGAGCAAAACAGAGCCCCACGACGATGGCTATTGAACACTGTACCCGGTGGTTATAATAACAGAGCGAGTGATTTCCACCAGCTGTTTGGAGTGGTACAAATGAAAGTCCTACATAGCCTTATGATCCGACCGGACATCACAACGTCGATGATATAACGCAATCCAGAGTGTCGTGAGGACCATCCGAAGCTGCTTACGGAGTATGGAGACGTTGTGCTTTCAGCTGATGGTGAGGATGAATGATAACTATCAGGGCAGTGTAATCATGATTCACCTCTTTAAACATTCAACCAATACAATCTCATCAACTGATGCAACATAGTCAAATAGTATGGAGAATAAGGGGCTGGGGAGGAGTCCAGGAGTATTCGGTAGAGTTCGATTGCATTTCGTGTTAAATGATCATATTAATGACTATGAGATGAAGGCAATGATCAACAGATATCTGGAAAACTGAACAATTGCCTCATTTGAAGGATCCAATATGTGATAAACACCAGGTGCACCGGTTTAATGGTCGACTAAGTCAAATGCCACGGGGCCATATATTTCTCTTTGTGAGAAGCTGTCGAAGCTGCACTCACTACTAATCGTATATTGTCCGAGTGGACTTGTGGTATCTACATCAGCGAAAAGGATTCGAGTTGTCAGGCACATCTGAACCGCCATGTGTAATTTAAATTATAGGTTACTTGTCTATTTCAGGTGCACCAGACACTAGAATTGCAAAAGAATTTGGGATATTCTCTGAATCGACAATGATGAATAATTTACAGTCAATTGCAGAAGAGAATCAATATCAACTTCTTGACTTTCCTGAGACAGATCCAGCATAGTATATCTCTAATTATCTAGGGATTGAAAGACTGTCCAAGCCATATCCAGTTGATGAATTGTATCCTGAGACACGGCTCACATATTCCAGACTTACCAGAAGATTACAGCTGAGTATTTCCTCGCTCAGGAATGATTTTCAGACACATCTCAGATCCACTCTCCTGTCGAGGTTGATGGTCTCAGATTTGACACCATATGCATATTCTATTCAACACCCAGTTTTGACAAGCCGCCACTCATCATTAACATTTGATCCCACTCCAGGCACGCCTCTGAACTGTGCATACCCCCTTCGGACCACCCTTGAGTGGTTCATTTTGCTCCATTGCAAGCATATTTCTTCCTTTCTGAATGTGTTGAATATGTGGCTGCCAGCACACAGAGTGTCCATCTTACAGAGACTAAACTTTTAGGTGCAGAAGCGGCTCATCCCGTTCAGCCCCAGCAATTATCAGAAGCTATACTTGATCGGTATGTAAATGCCTCTCCTAAACTGCCATAACTGTCATACTCCATGTCAACCCATCCGTTGCAGGAAGGTGTCCACCACACACTTACCATAGACACCCAGCCCTGAGCAATAAGTAACAACACGTAACTGAATTTTGACTAAGAAGTATGTTCAGACCTATACGTTTCGAAGATCCTATAATGGATTCTGTCGTTCGAGCTCCATAATCGAGCTGCAGCTTGAGAGAGTAAATCTCCAATGATAGGTTCTGCTCAGCTACTCTGCTAATGAGCGGCAACTCCCGCTCACCGGTATACCACACTTCCTTGAACAGGCTTAAATTCAGAAGGTGGCATTATGTTTGAGCTCTCATGGAGAGCTGGCTGATGACATTGGATTGGATTCGGAGGCAAGGAAGAAGTTGAAGCTACAATCAGCGGTCAACTTGTAACTATGAGCACGAAGAGAAGTCAAAGAATGTTGTAAGGATGCTGTACTCGGTGTATGCTGTACACAGTGTATGCTGTACTCAGTGTCAACTCATGATCATGACATCAAGAGATAGAGAGGGATAACAAAACTTTGTGTTCTGCAATGATGGTAGAGTGGTGAATAAGTTACAGAGAGATGGGGGATGGGATGAGAACGATGTGGAGGATAGAAGCAGATATGAGAAATCAGGGGTACGAAATTACTGATTGTGATGGGAAAGTCTTGTCTCAGTGTCATGACAGTAGTGTTAGCAACGGGTCCAGATTCCTAGGTCAGTTCCGGGTCCCGTTCCATGCAAAGCCGGACCACAGCAATGGGACTTACCACATGAAAAACCTGGACCGTTGGAAATGGGCTGGTTTTACCACCAACAACACAACATTTCAACTTCACAATTTTGGCTCCAATTAAGTATTTGAGTTCTGATTGTATCATGACATGATCAGTATGTACATTGTGCAGTTTTAGCCGCTGTTTCATCTCCCGCTGTCAGATTTGCGATCGGACCAATATTTGTTGAGTCGCTATCGAAAAGTCGCGAATTTCACACAACATATGGTGTTATTTCACAGTGATTCAACGAATATTGGTCCGATCGCCAAGGTGCAAACGGGAGGTAGAAGAGCGGGTAAAATTGTACAATCTACGTATTGATCAGGTCGTGATACCTTGAGATCTCAAATATTCAATTTGAGCGAAAATTACATGAACCATAATATGGAACCGCAGTCTGGGTAAAACCCGGCCAAGGAACAGCAGGTCCACGTCCGGTCTAGGTAACAACCCCAACAACACAAAGCAGGTCGGGTTTTGGGCCAGTTCAAGTTCTTAACCAGGTCAGGTGTCAGGTCGGGTCGGGTTTTGACCGGGCCAGGTTTTTCGCCGAGTCTGGAACCGAAGCGAACTGTTTTTTTGGTCCAAACACAGAATGCTGGCCAGCTACCCTAACTCGTTGCTAACACTAAATGACAGGTAGGATCAGGATTCTTACCTGCCTTATCTGGGATGGTACCTTGACTTCCATACAAAATTCCCTTAAGTCCCAGTTTCTCATCATGATATTCCCCAACTCCTCTCATCCCTCCCTTTCTGATCCTTCTCTTTATTATCACTCAACAACCCAAAGTTAAGTCATTGCTGTCTATTTCTCCATGTCATAATTGAGAGTTAACACCAAGTACAGCATACAGCAAGTACAGCAAACCCTGAGTACTGTCTAAACCAGGTACTGCGTCATCCCAGGATCGACTGTTTCCCGCTCCCCATCAGTTTCATCTTTTGGCAAACCATGGTGTACTCAATTCTCTACATTCCCACAATTATGAGTTAGCAAATATATAGAGTCTCAGCTCCCATTGCGCCTCCCATCCGAATTACCACCTCCAGACTGACTGCTTCCAAGTACTCCACCAATTTCGCACCATGATGGCCTCCAAGTGCATCTCCAAACTTGCTCGATGACAGTCTCCAAGTACATCATTCAGGACTGATGGCAGATGTACATAAGTACAGGGGTAATAGAGGAGGACAGAGTGACAGGGAGTATATATTCGGCTGACCCTGTAGTAGATACACATCATTTCATTTGCATCTCACCTTATCATCGCCTGACAATCCACACTATATATTTTCCAACTTTTGGACTGACTTGCTCTGTCCGAGATATTGTGCAACCTCAATGCCGGGTATTGTCATATCTTCTCACCAGATTTCTACACTCCTCAAATCGGAACTACATTTTCTCATGAATTCCAAAGCGATGGTACGAGAGGTGCAGTGGAGAACTGTTGGTGGGCTGTATGCCTTCTAGCTCCATCATTTCACCACAACAGCCTCCAAGTGGTACCTCTCTAAGGTCTCTCAATGGGTGTATCCCGGTGCTTCTCTGATTATGCTCGACAGCTATGTTCTGCCAGATAGGCTATCTGTATGTATATTCAGAGACTTAAATAATCCATGCCATATCATTCTGTAGTGAAACTTGTAACTATAATACAGACAAATAATGTCAGAAGAAATGCATTGGGGTTATGTAAGCACTACAGCTGTGAGGCTACGGCAACAATTCCCCTGCAGTGCTGATTTGCGATTTCTGCTGTTTCCAACATCTCCCGCAGAGCTGTGCAGCAGTCTCAATTGCTACTGAAATCTCCAGCAGATCAGTGCAGAGGTCTCAGGAGCTGCAAAATTTAACTATCCTATCAGTCAAAACTCTTAGCATTCTGAGTACACCTTCATATTTGCAGGTGCCTTCAGGAGCACCTGAGAATGCTCTTGCACAGTCTGAGAGAACATTGCATAGCTCCTGGAGGGTCTGGGAGCATCTGGAAGTACTTAGAAGCACTTTTGAGGTCACCTGGAGTGTCTGGGACGATTGTGCGTGGCTTCTGAACCAATTTACATTTTGCTGATGATGTTACATATCAAGAGGTCATGGAGGAGTACTGTAGCAGCATTTGAGGTACTAGATTGCATACTCTTGTAGGATATTCATTTACGTTGTCCGCCCATAATGTTTTCTATCTGACCACCTTACAATTCCAACTAAAACTGGCCACTCATTCGAAAGCCTCAAACTGTTCCTTTCACACCATAAGATATTAGTACATTAGACAAGGACTATGGTGGCTACTCCATGTACCGTCTCTGCAGCCAACCCATCAGGTGCATGCGAAGTCAAATTCTTATTTAGATGTTTCAAAGCATTGCTGTTTGTCGCTGTGATTATGACTCACAGTTCCAATGTGAATCTACCAAAACAATGATCTGGAGCCTTTAGCCAGATGGCATGAATATCTCATTAGCAAGAACCATTGACCCACAGCATTCAATATTCATTCCATTCCTCACTGTCTGACTTTGTCGGTTAGTTTTCCCTTCAATACGTATTTGGGGATTTGATTTGATTTAACCTCACATCATCTGCTTAATATTGCTTTAGCATGTAACAGAACTATTGGCCATTCTCTCGTTGACTGTACAGTACTCGCTGGGTGATATGTTTGAAGCATACTTACTAGTAGAGATCTCAAATTGTTAACTGTTGAAGACTTTGTGTCCACTGAGCATGGTCATAGCAAACTCATTGCAGAGTCACTGTCAGAGTGGTTACCAGGTTGTTGTCAAAGTTGAAGAAAAAGGGTTGTTGTCAGAGGACTCCTGTCAGAGTGGCAGCTATATAAGTTGCTCGAGTCAGGGAACATCTGTCAGAGGGCTTCTGTCTGTGTGGTGGGAATATCCTTCTGTAACCACCACTGCCACTCAGATAGGCAGAGAACTGAGTCATAGTGGGTTTCCCAGGATCGAGGGATGTTAAAGACCAACTGCACCATGGGGGCATACTGCAATACAGGGGTATTGGAGACAAACTCACCAATGGGGAGTGTATATTTGGGAGGCCCCACAGTGGATAGCCACCTGCTTATATCATTACACAACAAGGAGACACACTGGATCTTCCCCAACTGTTGAACACACTTGATCTTGCCGTGAATTCATGAGTCGTCACACCCAGGTAGTATCATATCTTCTCATCATCTTCCAACACTCCTGAAACCATATGCGTACAATGTCAGGAATTCTGTTTCGAGGTTGCAAGAGGTGCAGTGGAGTGTCGATGAAGGGCTTCCTGCCTTCAAGCTTTGTCATCTTATAACAAATGGAGCCGAAATCCTGATTCTGGTTTGGAACGCTGAGTATGGAATGGTGGGAACACCCCCACATACTAATACTGTTTAACATGAAGACAAGCAACCAATGGGTGGCACTAACAATGCCAGATTGAAATATCAGATGAGGTGAACCTGGTAAATCAACATCACAAACGAAAAAGGTAGCAACTATATACCCTGATAATCAGCAAGGGAATGGTGCCGACCTAAGACTGGATAACAAGTACCAACCGAAATACCGGGGCTAACACAGAGCAAATACCCAAGACCTCACACCGGGACGCAAGGCACCGACCTTGCACCCAGCACAACAGGTACCGAGATCTTCCCAGGACGACAACTGGTAATAGGTACCAAACTCATTCCTGGATGAATACAAAGACACTGACAGAAACCTGGTTGATGGGACCACACACACCAAACTCGCAAACGGGATGACACATACTGACCTAATGTACAAACAATACGCACCAACCTCAGAAACTGAACAAACTCCAAGAATCGTCACCTACCATGTACCGGGATGGGGGAATGGAGGCGAAATGTCCAGAACCCACTGCAGTACTAAGGAAGACACAAATCTGAACAAATATAACAAATAGGGATTCATGTTGCCATTGATGGTAAGGTAAATGCTGAAGGGAATACTACTAATCATGGAGAGAGAAAACATAAGAAACAGATCCCAAGAGATAGTTGATGGGGCAGGAAGCTATGCGAAAAGACTGAAACGTAGTAAAGCTGGGCTATGAAAAGAATGAAGAGATAGTGTACACCTCAACAGGAGTGTCAATTAACCCAACTCCCCTTCCAACTACCCACAAACTAGCAATTCACCTTAGATAACCAATTACTGCCAATACACCACCTAAACAACCATCCCATCTCGAATCCACTACAACAATACTTATCCAAAGTGTCTAAGGAGCACAATCAATTCTTTTCCACCACCGGGTCCAGTTGCAATACCAGTTCACTCTGAGCTACACGCTCAAAGTATGCTGGATTCTGCAGCAACACCGGAGCATCCATCAATGCCTTAGCCAATCATCAACTAGATCACAATCAATTCATCCAGTTCTTGGCCCTCCCCATTGCTAAGGACAAGAAGCAAATACCTCACACAGAAACCATTCGCTCCCCAGTGATCAGAGAAGCAGACATTACGACATTCATTGAAACATTTGAAAGCCCCACATCGTGCACCGGGATGAACCTTGTGACCGAAGACGTGATCACAACCTTGCCGAAAAACTGGGCTACAATAACCCAGGTGAAGATTAAGATGATGAGAGGATATTGCTGGGAGGACTGCGAGCTGTAAAAGACCGAACAGCAGGATGCTATCTACCCCGCGAATAGTCAAGTGTATATGTATACAAGATTGCCCTTGGAGTTACTATGAATGGATAAGCTGTAATGTGTCAACACCGGCTTGAAAGCCATTGCCTTTGCCTACAACAACTGAGCCTTGTCTAAGTACTCACAGGTGCATATGTTGCTCGGAGCCCTCCCAAGATATTTCAATGTGGAAGCGGTAATGAAACTCAAATTACCATTCAGAGACTTGTCAAACTTTGAATGTGTTGAACTCTGAAACCATGTCCTCGACAAATTTGTGACCACTGATGCCTCCGCTATCCTGCATTTGTAAGGAATATATTTAGCGCCAGGAGTCTCTGGTGACTCAATCCCAGGTGGAGTTCTATTCCCACAGTTGCCAGTAGTGGTGAATACTTTAGCAATCCCTAGCAAAAAGACTTTGGCATCAGTACACGCCACAGAGGAAATGTCTATCACTGAAGCCAAAATTGCAATCGACACAAAAATGGACGATACAATGAAAGCCTTCAATGCCAGGACTCTCTGAATCAGCAAGGTGAATAGGCCCAGTTACAGAGGTTACCAAACTGCCAGAGGGTGTGCCATCCAAGCTGCCTATTAACCTCCACACACACCAATTGAAATCCCACCTCCAGGGGCTGGCCCCATGGCACTGTTGTATTGCACCTGCAAGTATAGGAGCATAATATGGTCACAATGATATGGGTTTGAATCTCGGTTCCAGCCCCAATGTGTAAAGGGGACCAAGGGTAGCAAGTGGGAAACTCCACCATTTGACCAGCTTGCCCAGAGGCATACGGCATATGCTGCTCTGTTATACTCCGATTGGAGTGTATACAGTCTGAATAAAACGAAAAATAAAAAGACGAAAAAACTTCTCACCTCTGAATACACCCTCAGGACCAGTTTACCACCCACTAGGATGCATTTTCCAGCAGTATCCATCGCAAGATGTAGGTCCTTGTATCACTAATAATGAGTAGGAACATAGCTGCATGTCCTGTCGCGATGTGTGCATTGATCAGAAGAAGGGCATCATCCACCTGAATGTATATAGCAGACTATCCTCAGGACGAAGCAGAGGAAATCTAGGCGAGATATTGCGATATCCACCAGAGTGAACAATTTAGTTTATGCCATGGTACACCTGGGTAGTGGCTCAAAAAAAAATGTAGGAAAAGGGCATCACCACAACAGCGGCACCTCAGCCGCCCCAGATGCAGCATATTGCATGGTCTCTACTGCTTCAGAGGGCCAGTGCTCAGGTGACTGCCATTAGAGCAGAAATTGCCCGCCAGCTGGTAGAAAATGAAGGGCATTACTGTGGTCGTTTTAAAGATAGGCAAAGGTAGATGAAGGTATCGGATAGTGTATCGGAAATTGAACAACGCAGCTGAAGAACAACCCAATGAGCAAGGTGCAAGCAGAGCAGAAAAGGAGTAAGAATGTGAAACAGAGAAGAGAGAGACCTGTAATCAGATGAGGAATAAAGAGAAAAACAGTCCACAGTTGCGTACACACAGACAGGATATATCAGCAAAAGGTATTTCAGTTATTGGGACCCTCCAGGAGTGTCTGAGAGGATATGGAGTGTAAACTTAGATGGGTCAAGTTCAGGTAAGTATAATACCCTAGGATATCATCCCGGCTGGCATTCAGAGTAACTGGAATCTGTGATGACTGGTACAAAAGTACCGTGGGAGTGATTGTGATAAGTTTGGAAACACCTCAGAGTGCTGGAGAGAACATCAGGTGCCCCTGGCAGCACCTGGCAGCACCGACATCAATCCGGGGAGTGCGAGTAACATGTCTGGGAGCAACTCAACCTATTGTAGAGCAGTCTGGGAAAACAAAACTTTTTGGAAACACTGCTGGTGTGCCTCGAAATCATTGCTACTACTTATTGTTCAATGATGTGAAACCTCATGTATTCAGTTCTGTGTTACCAATGGTTCCATTTTCGGACTGTTTCTACTATAGCAGTTCCAAGAAAATCAGGAACCGGCCAGTTCGCGTCCGGTTTTTACCAAATGGTTCCTCCAATTAAGTCCATCAATATCAATTAGCAAATTTAGAGCTTTGTATGTGAAATATGCAGCTTCGCATGGCGCATCTTTTGGTGGTCTACAATGTTCGATATCTTCAACACACAGCAACCGGCTTTGAAAATGGAGTCATCTTTAGTCGGAAAACAATGTTTTTGCACCACCACTTGCTGAGTTTTGAAGATATTAAAAATCGGAGACCACCAAAAGATGCGCCATGCAACGCTGCATATTTCACATACCAAGCTCTGAATTGTCCGATTAATTGGGCAGTGTGCTTAACAAATCGTCAATTTTTGATGTGTTAAGGCTGCCATGCAGACCTGTAAAACTGGCTGGTTCCAAATATGGAACTGTTGGTAACACTAATTCCATTTGTATTCTCATTGAGGTTTCTATCTATCTGTGTATTTCTGAATCTATATTGATATCTATCTACAAACATTATATGTCAACTGGCTGCTGCTGGTGCTTGAGAGCAATTCTAGGAGTGCCTGAAAAAGACAATTGAGTGAACTCAGAGATACACTCTGAGGCTGTCAATGTGCGAGTTTGGTGATGCACATGGGAGCGGATATTGAGCGTATTTCAACACACATTTGCAGCCAATAATCGAGCAAACTCAGAGAGGCACTTTGGGATCATGATCGCGCAAGCTTGGTGATGCACCTGGAGGCCATAATTGTGCAAACTTGGAAGCCGTAATTCAGGAAGTTTGGAGATATGCACTTGGAGGCCATGATGGTGCAAACTTGGAGGCCGTATTCAGGAGAGTTGGGAGATGCACTTGCAGGGTTTGATCATTTGAACATGCTGGCCATAATCGAGTTATTCTGGTGATGCACTTGGAGGCTGTGATCAGAGTTAGTTGCAGAGGCACTTGGAGGTGGTGATCGACTGTGATTCCATATGGACTGCAAGGCCATGGTCGAGAAAGTTTGCACAAGTCCTTGGAGGTGGTCGATGGAGGGTGCGGTGGTTGCTGAGACTTTATTCATCTGTTACTTTAGTCGCAACCATCAAAATGTGACAAGGAGACTGTACCATTGATCTATGATTAAGTGCTGGCCGATGGTGGTCAATCGTGTATAGAGGCGCACTGGAAGCTGATGCTGCATTTAGGGGTCAACTTGTAATGATGAGAATGAAGGGAAGACAATCAATCATGGGTGGATGCTGTACCTGGTGAGTGCTGCACTCGGTGTATGCTATACTGAGTGTATCCTGTACTTGGTGTCAACTCATGATCATTGCATTGAGAGATACAAAGGGATGACTTATCATTGTATTCAGTGATAATGGTAGAATTGTGGACAAGAAAGGGAGAGTTGGGGTATACAGATGAGAACAGAGTGGTAGATAGAAGCAGTTATGAGAAATCAAGGGTACAACTTGCCTGATTGGATTGGGAATACCTCGTATCTGTGTTACTACATGCCGGATCAGGAATGGTACCTGTAGTATCGGGGGTGGTAAATCCACTCCCGCATGAAATTATCTCAAGTCCCAGTTTCTTATGACAATTTGTTCCATCTCCTCACATCTCTCTTTTTCTTGTCCTTAACTCTACCATCACCTAAGAACATGAAGTTTGGTCCTCCCACTCTATCTGTACATGTCAGAGTAAGCAACAGGTCCAGGAGACCCGCCAGCGGTCCATGATTGGAACACAACAACGGGTTGGTTCAGTTCCAAACCCTTGCAAAAACCCAACCCTCTGACTGTTGGCTGGCCAAACCCGGACCTGTACCCGTCAACCCATGGGGTTGGCAGGGTTTGACTCGACCCGCAAGTTCCAATCTCTGGTTCTGCGTTTTGGGTTTCACATATATAGTCGCGTTCAGATATGCTACTATTAATTGTTAACTATTGAGATTGGTATGTCACAGTTTATTTTCGACATATAGGCCGCCTTGATGATCACAACACGCAGACACACCCGCTGTACAACATCCTGAACATCAGCATCGACGGAGCGTTCACGATTGTTGGTCATGTATCTTGGGTAATCTGGTGGTCGACAGGTTACACACAGTCATAAACCAAGTATAGCTGCCTTTATAGCAAAAAGAGAAAGCGAAATGGTCCCTACCCCATCATGAGAATGAGCATCAGCAGCGCATCAACGATTTATGGTTTTGCATCTTCAGTAATGTACGTGGCCCTTGATCACAAGCATCCATATGCAAGGATCTGGCAGACAGTATAGGCAGAAATGTACAGGATATTCCCGCCACATCCTCTGGGACCGTAATAACCTATCTGACTTACAGAGCTACCACTGAGTATTTTTCAGCCTTTTTGAATACAAAAACAGTCAAAACAATGTATAGGGACTGTGACGGCCACATAACGCTGTGATTAACTGTGATGCAAGGCCAATAATCATTGACATTCATTTTCAAGATGCGGCAGGGAGCATTTCACTTTCCCTTTTTTCTATAAAGACAGCCAATACTTCATTTATGACTATTTACAACCTGTCGCCCCCCTGATTACCCACAATACAAGACCAACAATCATTGACGCTGCATTGACGGACATTTTCCCGATTGGGCTGGGAGGGTATCGTGATCTATTGTGCCTATACAGCTGGCCAATAATCACTTTATGACTTTCTGCAACCTATCAGCAGTGTGATTACCCAGGACGCATGACAATTAATCGTTTACTCTCTGCTGACGCTCATTGTCTAGATGAGGTGGGGAACGTGTCACTGTAATTTTTGCCAATACAGGTGGCCAATACTTCGATTATGTATAACCAGGACCAAATCAAGTTTTACTTACCAGACTTACATGACCTGAAATTGTTGACACTCTATTGACGCTCATTTTACCATGGGTATATCCACAATATGCAATCATTTGATTTGGCGTAGTCCATCATTAACATTGTTTAGACAGCTTTTCTTGGGTTTTCATTTACTTTCTTCTTGATCACTACATTGTTCTTTAATAATACATATAGATATATCCTTTAAATTATACTTTACAGTATCTGGTACTTAAAGATAATAATAATCTGCAAGATCCCATGCCTCTCAATCAATGCTCGTCATCACTTGCAGGTTCCCGGAATAGGCTCCTCAGGTCTTCAAAATCGATGTTAGCTGCATTACCACACAGCAGATTGTGTACTAACTAGTGGATGTTCTTTTGCCTGTCAGCATCTCAGGATCAAAATCTGTATCGTGCTGCCAATCCTAGGCAGATGCAACAACAGTGGAAAATTCAGCACACGGAACAGATGTATGCGAATACGCATATCCGGCAGGCAAATTGAGTATTTGGGAACATTGAACTCTGGAATTGTTACCAGTTGGGGTGGGTGACGATCCAGGCAGAGGTGGCATCGGCTCTGGAGTTGGCTATGTGGGTCGCTCCAGGGGAGGTGCACCTGTTCCTTTGCATCACCAACATGTCTGGGGATTATTTGCAGTGCCATTTTGGCAAGGAAAGCATTCAGTTATGTGGTTGTGACAAAGCATAGCCGACTGTCCTATTTTCCCAGCCTTCACCGGTTTATCCCCGGGAAATTCCACTGCCCGCTTCTTCCCTTCTCGGACCTCAGCGTGAGGTTACATGTTTGGATAGTGCATTTCCTCCATCGCGGCTCGCAAAAACCCTCCTCTGGCCATGTTGGCCAAATTCAAGGCCAGGTGTATGTCAGACTGTTCCAGCTGTATCCGACCTCTTTGTCTTGACATAGTAGCAGACATGTTGAAAACCTACAAGAAAATAGTTGCTGCTTCTAACAATGAGATTCGGCTATTACGTCTACCATATACACTTCCAAAGACTCCTCTCAAGTGATTAAAGCCTGTTTAATCCACTCATGGGGATGCTTATCAGGAAATTAGTGCGCGAAAATCCCAGAGCTGATGCTATCATGATATTCAATTATGGGGACTCTATGGAAATATGCCTTGGTCGAAAATGGAGGCTTCCCGTCATGGGCAGTGATAAAGTGATCATGCAGCTCTCGACGTACCCCTACCCTATGTTTAAAGGCTCTTTGACTGCTGTTTAACTCGATATGGATATACTTTCATCCAACTGCATACTACTTCAAATACTTCCCGCTTCCAGTCTTACGGACAATTTTTAAATGTGCTTCCTGGGTTATATGTTTAGTGGCTGCATTGGCCGCATCGCAGTGGACTCACTGGTTTCTGAATTCTTGCTGTGTCCCAATAAGTGACATGTTTGATATAGTGCCCGCCAACCAGCTTGATTTGGATACACACTCACCTGGCTGCGGTCATTGTGCATCCATAATTTGCTGTTGTGGATTTGGAGAGGAAGATGATAATGAAAAGAAGTGGGATGTCCTGAGGACTATTTAGTTACCTTGATGTCAGAATGGAATAAGTAGCAGCTAACATATTTGGTATACTCAAGATGAATTCTGCTGAATATCCTGCTATTATGCAGGGGTTACCCAGCGCCCCGTGATGTGCAATAAGTCGGTCTGAGGTTATTTGTTGATTCACAGGGATAAATACAAATACCAATCAGACATTGTTGGAAGGAACAACATCTCCCGATGTTGATTTCGAGTAATCTGCACAATATTACGTGAAACTGACACTAATAATCATGTCATGTTGCAAGGTTAGCCTAACTATTCCCTTTTTATTAAACATCAGAAGGGAGATTTTGCTTTGTTCAAGATGAGTAAACACACCAACCTTGACATAAAAGATACAGCTTGTCTCCATATTGTCTATATCTTGCAACATCCAATATCTCTGCCAAGAACAAAGTCAACGCAAAGTACAATGGTCAATGCTCCAAATAGAAACTCTTCCCCACTTCTGGCGGGCAAATATGGCAAATCGACAAAGTGGTCAACCCAATGATGTCATCGAGCGAATGAAGGCAAGAGCGGCTTGGAAGCGGAAAGAGTCTGAGCACTTGGGGAATTTCGCAGCTTGCAATCCAAAAAGAAGATTCCAGCCAAAAAACCATGAGAAATACAGTGTGCAAGTAATACAGAGAAAGAAAAATGGATTTAGGATTATGTTGAGAGAGAAACCACTTAGGCAAAAAGGTGAGATGAAGTCGCGAAGGCAGCGTATCAACAAGAGGAAGAAGATACGAAAAATGCTAAACATGCTAGATTTTGACGAATAGAGAGCCCGAAAAGCTATTTCAGTAGATGATTGTTGCTATCGGAGACAGTCTGAGTGACCTGACAAGTTCCGCCAATGTGGAGGTTGAGGACAATGATGCTGATGAAGAGACGGCGCAGATCCAGCTGAGCGAAGATGACGAACCCGGCTGGGTGACAGGCACAATGACCAAAATGGTACAGCAGCAGATGGAGAGGTTTCTGTAGACAGAGATGAAGCTTGACGAATTGTCACAACCGGGATGGGAGGATGCAGTCCGCTACTTCAATGAAAGTGACAAGGAGTATGGTACATCAGTATTGCTGGTTCCGGAAGTCATTAAACCGCAAATGGATGATGATGCAGCGGCACCTGCACAGACAACATATGGGGAGCTAATGGAGTGTCTTGACCTTGTCCCTGTAATATGCCAAATGCCGCAAGGGACTTCTCGACCAGCAAGTTGTCATATCAGGCTAGGTTCCGTGACGTCACAGTCGGATACAAGTATACCTAGTATTATGCCCGCCAAGTAGCCCGATTCATCACTCATTCTCAATGCCAAGCCTGTTGAACTTGTAAACTTCTACTCCTGCATATAGCATCCCCTGCTAATCACCATGAAGAAATCGGAATCGGGGGACGACATGATGACAGCTCCTGCAGCATCATAGGAAAAGAGAGGCAAATGGTTATTGTTGACATGATATCTCGGTGAATCGCAATTTGTGTACAAATTCTGCTACGTGACATCTTTTCGTTGATTTCAGTGACCAAATTATGAGACATGATAATTCGTCTGTGCATATGCAAGGGTCATATACACCACGCAAAAGTTCTATAACCCAAACAAGACTGTGGGATGGCCAACAGTTGTGATTTCTGTTTGCCAATTACTGTTATATGACAAAGCAAAAGCTATATTTGTGATGAAATATACAAACACAACTTATGGGAGATATGTCATACGAGTCATACAAAGAGCCATCAGTGCGCCATACATATCTGTCTGAATGATGACTGTCATGCTGCATTCATCCATGCATCCAACTGCATAACTCTCCTCCCAGACCTGGTGCACATAATTAAGACATTTCAAATTGCTTATGGTACGCCATGGAAATTGAGGAGAAGGAGCTGGATGAGGAAAGGAGAGGAAGTCAAGCTATATTTACCAAAAACTAGTGAAATAATCTACATGGCGTAAATTGCCTGCCAAAGTGCAGGAATATGATAGGGCCACATCATATCTCACTCAGATAACATAGATAGAGGTTGATTAGAAATTCATTGGTAACAAAACTCCTTGATGCAAATCATAATACATACATATGCAAAAATGAATGTCAATAATGAGTATACGATTCTTTCCATGCAATGACTGAGTGCACTAAGGCTGTCTCAAGGTGATTAATGTGAGCGTCAACACAGTATCAATGATTTTGAGTCTTACAAATTCCGCAATCAATGGGCTGAATTGTCACAACCTTCCAATTTGACTGTATTGGTCGGCATTTTAACAGAAATGGCACAGGACACGCCCACTGCCCCATACTAATAATCAGCATCAACAGACCGTTCGCAATTTTTTGCCTTGCATTTTGTCAAATCCAAAGGGACGCATGACGACACTAACTCATAATCGAACTATCGGTCATCATTCTAGATAGAAATGGTTGGGATGACACCGCTACAATGTTCTAAACATGACCGTCAACTCCGCGTCCGTGACTTTGGGCCTTGCATCCTCGATAACCCAAAGGGTGTGAGGCGACATGCACCCACACACTGACTATTGGCTGCCTTTCTAGGTAAAAAGGATTGCAACCACATTGCTGCTTTGTTCTACATATGAGCGTCAATGAAGCATCTGTGATGTCAGTCCTTGCATCTTGCTTAATCAAGGAGCTGTGTAACAACATTAATCCATAATTGAACTATCGGCTGCATTTCCAGCCAAAAATGCTTTCAATGACATCGTAATATTACTTAAAGAAAGAGTGTCAACGGAGCATCAACAATTTTGGACCTTCCATCCTCGACAATCAATGGGCTATGCGACCACAATTATCCATAATTGAACCGTGGGCCAAGTTTCTTGCCAAAGATGCTTGTAACAACATCGTAACTATGTCTCAAAATGAGCATCAACAGCGCATCAAAAGAGCATCAACAGAGTGTCAACAAAGCATCAACAGAGCGTCAACAGAGTGTCAATGAAGCTTCAACAGAGCATCAACAGTGTTTGATTTTGCATCTTTGATAATCAAAGGGCAATGAACCGCAGTTGACCCTCAACCAACCTATCGGCTGCCTGTTTTAGCAAAAATGCGATTGACGATATTGTGTCTGCATCCTACAATTGGGGGCCCCCAGAGTGTTATCAGTCTTCCTGGTGGCTCAGTTAGCTACACAACAATGAGCGGCATTCTGCTGTTTTTGGATTGAGTTTTACGTTGTCAGTCTTTTCAATATGTCCTTGTATACAACTTCACAATTATGCATGCATTGTCTCACAGATTCGATTTTTTGGCTAGTAGCTCTAGAGTCAATATTTAAGAACTGCATTCTGCTTTGCTATAACATTACTTTCAGCAGTTTCTTTAGTCGAATTACCCAGCATGCTAAATGCTACTGCCATGTCAGATTCAAAATCTTTAAATACCTCATTGCTAGAAGGCATAGTCTCTACCAAAGATGAATTTGCCCTTGGTTCGTGATTTGAGCGACCTCGGTCGATGAACCAGCTTTGTCCATCCTGAAGAGGCAAGGAAGTCAAGGAATGACAATACTATGTTTGCAGAGGAAATTCATATTTGACATCCAGGTCAATCCATATTGATGAAAATGATGGACAAATCTCTCTAAATTGGTAGCTAAGGACTTTGTAACTTTTGAAATTCACCAAGACACGTGGAATCCCTACCTCATGTAAGGATTCGTTTCCGCTAATATTCCATGGAACAATATATCAACTCTCGAGCTACGATGGTCATAAACAGCATTATTGAGTGACCATGTGCTGTAGTTCGCCACGACCATTAGTATCATTTGACTCGGGGAATTTGCACACACCGTGAATGCAAATTAGAAGCATTTGCCGTCATAACTTATGGTTAGTTGAACTTTGGATGGATGAACATCAATGTTCAAACTGGCCATAACGTCCGATATTGCTTAATATATGCATCGAGGTTGGGCATTGCATGAAGTACATCAAGCTTTCAACGAGATTGATCGCCTATTCTATTCCGGTTTCGAAAGCTAACTCAAGAATGGGAGGTCAAGGCCCAACACACTGGAGCAAGGCTAACCATACATTTGAATGACATGCTTGATGGTTTTGAGCTTACCGACAGCCATTCACTTGAATGTACAACTGATTATGCTTCCTCAAATTACTCGATGACATGTGAACTGGAATCTACACCTGATGCCTCCGGAATGGAGTGGGCTGCATTGAGAAACTACTTACCATGCATGGTTGATGTCATACAGCTGGCTTTAGGTGCATTCATGAGCAGTCTGGGTGTAAAAGGCCACGCGAAGTCTTGGGAAGCCCATGAGTGCAATCAGCAATTCAGAGAGAATGAAAGCATAGATATTGGGATAAGTCAAAGACTTCGAAAAGAGGGTAATGTTAGAATCAACATGGTGTGGGGCATGAAATCAGGTTTAGGAAAGATCATTGCAAAAGTACATATTTCAAGATATTTTGAAAGTCCTGAAACTGACCTTCATATAGCAGAGAATGCTTGCTGCATTGATTACGCTGACACCTGTTCATTGAAATGAGTTCATTTACTGTCCAAAAGCCAAATTCCGCATCACGTTACTACCTACTATGGATGTGAAGACATGTTGGAACTCAACACTGGATTTGCTTGAGCGAACCTACTAATTAGGAGAATGTACCTGTGAGTAGCTCCAATATTCACAATTCAGAGATTACCAGCCACTCTTCACAGGACAGAATGAATGGACCATTGTCAACTACATGATGGAAGTTGTGATGCCAGTTCGATATTGGACCCTGTGGATGTCGAAGAGTAATACATTTGTATTGCATCACCTTATCGTGGTCTACAATGACATGTTCAATTATATGGATGGCGTTATGTGAGCTTTCGCTATTACAAAGACTTGATTGAAGGAAGACTTGTTCTTTGCCATGATGTTAGCTCGACAGAAGCTGTCTATATATTGTGCTATACTGACTCCAATGAATGGTATGCGTTTCATATCTGCTCATAGTCTCGATCCTTTGTAGAAGTTGCGATTGTTTAGGAAGGGGCACAAGGGAATGTATATTTATCCTGAGAATGAGATATCCCATACTACCCTATAGCAAGAGGCCTTTCTCAAGTATGTGTAGAACCAATACTGTGCCAACCATTGACATGTGCAGGTCAATAAACCTGAAAGCGTACAGAGCAGCAATCTCTTCCACTCTGCAATCGTTTCAGAATCCGGTCAATCATTTTTCGATGCACATGCTTTGTTCCACCATGATGAAGTATACTGATCAACTAACAATGTGATCTAAACGACCCCCAGACAAAGCAATCATGTAGCACGCTTATTGACCGCTGCCAGGCTCTATTTGTATTCACCCCCAGAAGCACCAAACAACTGAGGGCAAATTGATCCAAATCTCAACAATTACCACTCCAACCCAATGGAAATTCGCGCTACATATTTGGATCCCGGACATAAACAACTGGTGGCACCAACCAGAGGAAACGCACTCAAAGTATGCTGATCTCTCTGATGTTGCGAATGGTATATTTTCTCTCATCCCACATGGTGTCGGAGTGGAGGTCAGGTTTTCCCTTGGGCAAGGGGTTATCAGCTGGAGGCAGTCAAAAACTACAGGCGAGACCCTTCGGGAAAAAGTCATTGTAAGGCAGTGTGCTCAAGCTAATAACAGGATTACTGCAGGCGATGACCCAGCATTGGATACAACAAAGACAGAGAGTGACTCGGAAGTGAAGAATGTGGCGGAGGAAAGGACATTGCACCAAATGGCCAAGGTTGATCATGTTTTAGAGATGTGGCAAGGCAACCAAGACCTACATACTACATAGCCCAAATCTCGCGCTCAAAACAAGAAGACAACAGCTATAGGATACATTTTGGACACGGAAGAGATCGTCAATGAATCCTGGTCACTTGTTTAACTTAATGGTGCAGCTGCATTTACATTGTCAGTAACATCACCTTTGCCACTGTCTGTGTCTGCAAAGAATCTCCCTGGAGGAGGAACTGAAATGGTAAATGTCCGCCAAATCAGACGAATCAACAATCATCCAGTCAAAAGTGATGAGAATAGCATGCCTGAAACCATTTCTGACCCCCAAAATTGGCTTAACTGGAATGGCAACTTGAATCATACAAAGGACAGGAAAGATGATTGCGCGGCAGATGGTGAATCTTATATAGCGCAACACAATGGCATGGAGGATGCAGAATGCCCAGAGCTGCGGGATGTAACTGCTGAGTCCAATGTTCCAGAATTGATTTGGGCACCATGGAATTCGCAGAGACAGGCAGGAAAAGTGTTGGTGACGGACAATCCAATAGAAATGAGGTGGAATCAGGGAGTGAAGAAATTATAGAACAGAATATGTCAATGAATCACCAGGTTCTTTAGGTAGCTTAACCGAGAGTTTGAGTTATAGATATATTCTGGGTGAATAGTGAGCAGTAGCTTGTGACTATTGGTTGATAAACAGATGTATTACAGGCGCAATGAATCCTTTGGCAAGATATATAAAGTGTTGTTGTGTGAGAGTGAACAGTGAAAGAATGTTACTGCGCTGGCCATTGCCACAGGGCGGAGTCTCTATGTGTCAGAATGACAACCAACATATTCGAATTATGATGAACACAATTATCGATGGCAGCAGATGTTGACTGGGCAATACATTGAAATGAGCGTTAATGGAGCATCAACAATTTTTGGTCTTGTAAGTACGGTAATTGAACAGTCATTTGGTCACTGTCATGCATATCGGACATATTGGCAGCATTTATTGGTAAAAGATAAACCGACATGGTCATCACCCCATTCTGAGAATGAACGTCAACGGAGTGTCAATGATTTTTACCTTTCCAACATGGGTAATATATGTTCCAATCGGTTGCAGACATTCAGTTATGAGATATTGGCAGCCGTTAGTGGCAAAAACAACAGCAACATGCCCCCTGCTGCATCCTGAAAATGAGCACGAATGGAGCATCAACAGTGTTATATTTTGCATATTTGGTAATCAAGGCAACGCGCAGGTCTTCACGGACATATTATCATTATTCACCGCCATGATAGGCAAAAATACAATATTTCAAAGATAACACGGATTCCACATTGATTGATATTGCAAACTGCAACACATGGAACAACGTATGATTGGTTGTTGAAAACACGATTTTGATAAGATAATATCAACACACTGCAAAAACAAGAGCCATATATGAATCTATAATTGGACCCGCTGACAACCTGCCAAATTCAGATGGGTTGGGTGTTTACTATTGAACAGTACCAGAGTTGACGGTTCGGGTTTATTCATGACCCAGACTGCCAACATGTCAGTGGATCAGGTTGGACCTGGACCCAGACCCGAAGTGACAGTCCAGAACTGTTACTAACACTCTTCCATGCCAAGATCAAAAGATACACCAGTGAAATGTAAATCGGTAAGGTAGCCACATGCAATCCTCCCAGACACTCCGGGCGACCTCGCCAGTGCTTCTATGTACATCTATATCCTCCCAGACCCCCCTGGAGCTATGCAACGTGCTTTCAGACTCTGCAAGAGCATTCACAGGTGCTCCTGAAAGCACCGGCAGTTATGGAGGTGCATTCAGAATGCTACGAGATTTGACTTATAGAATAGTCAAATTTTAGAGATCCTGAGACCTCTGAGCAGATCTGCGGGAGACTTGGTGCTGTATTCTCACAGCAGTGGTTGTTACATAGCCACAAGGCATTTCGTCATATCATATTCGTCTTTGTTAAAGTCAAAAGATTCGCTACATCATAATATGATATGCATTGTTTAAGTCTCTCAGTATAGATACATACGGTCAATCTGGCCGCGGATGCTGCTCGAGCATAATCACAGGAGCACCTGGACACATGAACTTAGAGATGCACAACTTGGAGGCCATTGTGGTGAGACGATGGAGCTGGAAGGCAGAGAGCCCATGATCCACACTCCACTGCACGTCTCGCAACATCCAAGGGGCATTCATCAAACAACGTAGGGCCAGTTCGAGGAGTGTAGGTATCGTGTGAGAGTATATAATACTACCCAGCATTGAGGATCCACGCAATTGCATGGATCCACAAAATCTCGGACAGAGCAAGTGAGACCAAATGTTAGGAAAGATAGAGTGTGTATTTTCATTGTATAATAGGATGAGATGGAAATGAGATGATGTCTACCTACTTCGGGGTCTGCCAAATATATACCATCACTCTGTCCACCTCCGTTCCCCCTGTATCTCCGTACAACCGCCGTCACTCCTTAAAAATGTATTTCGAGGCTGTGATGGTGCCTGTTCGGAGATGCGCTTGGAGACTGAGATCAAGTGAACTCAGAGAGGCACTTGGAGGCCGGGATGAAGCAAGTTTGAAGATGCACTTAGAGAGCGAGATCAAGTGAACTCAGATCTGTAGGCCGTGATCACGCGAGTTTGGAGATGCACTTGGAAACCATGATTGAGCGAGTTTGGAGATGTACTTGGAGGTCATGATCGAGCAAGATTGGAGGAGTACTTGGCATCGGTCAATCTGGAGGTGGTAGTTCAGAAGGGATGCTCGACGGGAGCTGAGACTCTATTCATTGGTTTACTTCTAAGTGTAGGAATGTAGAGAATTAAGTACAACATGGTCTGCCACGAGATGAGACTGGCTAGAAGCGGGAGACAGTCAATCTTGAGATGATGCAGTACACGGTGTGTGCACTACTCAGTGTATGCTGTACTCAGTGTGTGCTGTACTTGGTGTTAACTCTTGATCATGGAATGGAGAGATAGAGAGACATGATCTAACTTCGTGTTTTCTGGTGATGGTAGAGTTGAGGACGAGAAAGAGAGAGATGAGAGGAGATGGTGGAAATCATCTTTAGAAACTCGGACTTTAGAGAATGTCATTTGCGAGTCAATTGACCATCCCCAATACGGCAGGTACGAGTTCTGACCCGGTGTGTCATAACACCGATACCAGATCTTCCCAACCCAATCAGGCAAGTTGTACCCCTGATTCCTCATATCTGCTCGGATCCTCTGAATGGTTCTTAACATCATCCACCATCTTGATCTTTCTCGTCCACAACTCTACCATCATCGCAGAACACATAGTTATTTTATCCATCACGATCTCTCCATGCCATGATCATGAGTGGACACCGAGTACAGCATACACTAAGTACAGCATACACCAAGTACAGCATACACCGAGTACAGCATACACCAAGTACAGTATCCACCCACGATTGTATGTCTTCCCTTCATTGTCATGAGTACGAGTTGACTGCTGAATGTAGCTTCAGCTTGCGGTGTGCCCCCCTGTACGATCGACCGTCATCAGCCAGCTCTCCATGAGGGCTCCTAGGTAAAGTCACATTATCACATTCCAACGGTTGGGAGTTAACTAACTGATGAATGGAGTCTCAGCACCCGGTGCGCCTTCCATCAACCGCCTCCAGGTACTCGTCCAATCTCGCTCAATCACAGCCTGCAAGTGTATCCCCAAACTCGCTCGATCACGGCCTCCAAGTGCAATTCCAAACTCGCTCGATGACGGCCTCCAAGTGTATCTCCAGACTCATTCGATTACGTCCTGCATGCTCTCACAATCATGGCCTCCAAGTACATATCTCCAAACTGGCTCGATTACGGCCACCAGGTTCGCACGATCGGGGCCTCCACCAGTGTATCTCCAAAGTTGCTCGATCATGGCCTCGGAGTGTATCTCTGAGTTCACTCGATGTTCATTTCCATGTGCACATCGAATTGCTCCCGGACACCGCATGCAGCCAGTCCAGATATACCGTGTGGAAATCGGTACCTGTATAGAGACATAGATGAGAATACAAACTGAATATATGAGTTTTAACAATCGTCGAACCAAAAGTAGTAGCTATGATTTCCAGGCGCACCAGCAGCGTTCCCAAAGGAGATGTTGTTTTTCCCAAACTTCTCTACTGTGATTCGTGGTGCTCCCAGACTCGTTGCCTGTACTCCCAGGTGCTCCCAGTCTTGTCGTCAGAGCTCCCAGGGTTGTCGCCAGCGCTCCCAGTTAGCCTTGAGGCCGGCAGGAATGCCCTCCTACTGTCTGATACTCTCGTGAAATTGACACTTCTAAGTTTACACTCCACATCCTCTCAGACACTCCTGGAGGCTTCCAGTGACTAAAATACATTTTGTTGATGTAACACTGAGTGCAGCATACACCAAGTACAGCCGACACTGAGTACCGCATTCACCGCGTACAGCATACACTGAGTACAGCATACACCAAGTACAGCAGACACCGAATTCAGCATACACTGAGTACAACATACACTGATCACTGCCTTACCCTGTACTACGTCATCCCAAGATAGACTGTCTTCGGGCTCCCTGCCTGTCTCTGGGCAAACCAGGTTGTACCCAATGCTGGACATTCCCACAATTACGACTGCAACAATAAATAGAGTCTCAGCTGCAATCGCGCCTCCCGCCCAAACTACCGCCTCCAGATTGATCGCTTCCAAGTACTCCTTTGATCTCGTTAGATCATGGCCTCCAAGTGCATCTCCAAACTCGCTCGATCATGGCGTCCAAGTGCATTGCCAAATTCGATCAATTGCTGCCTCGGAGTGCATCTCTAAGTTCCCTCAATTATGACAAGGTGAAATGGTGGAACGTGATAGCTGACATCCCATCATCAACATTTCGCCACACCTCGTATAGTATCCGAAGCAAATTCTGCAGAACAAGTGCTGCCGGCTCATGGAGTGCGGAATGAGGATGAGACGATCTGAATGTATACCCGGCCATGATGGACCACAGAAATTGCGTGGATGTATGAACGCTTGGCAATAGTGCATAAAGAACCACGCCAATTGTGTGGATCTTTGAAAGCTCGGTAAGAGTGCCTCTGGGACAAAGAGTTGGGAAAGAGAGAGTGTGTATTTGGTATAATGAGATGATGTCAATCTACCCTGGAATCTCCCAAATATTTACTCTGTGTCACTGAGTCCATCTCAAATATCTCTGTATGTCCTTACCACCACGCCTATCGTATTAGTGGCAATAAGAATCTGATTTTTTTGTTACAATGGCTTTGAAGTGCAGGTTAAAGTTCACTCAATTGGCGTCTCCAGGTGCTTCTCCGATTTCACTTGAGTTCAGTCTGTAGCCAGATTGACCACATGTATATATATAGTCAGAGTTCGGGAATGCATGCCATAATATAATGTAGCGAATCTGGCGACTGTATTGACGAATATCAGGATCGACAAAATACTTTATGGCTATGGAACCCTAAGAACCACTGATGTGGGAATGGGGCACCAAGTCTCCCACAGAGCTGTGTGAGGTATCAGCAGGTCTCCAACTCTCCCTCTGACTTGCGCAGAAGGCTCAGCTACTGTTGAAGTTCCCTACACACATCTGCAGAGGTCTCACCTGGTCCATAATTTAACTATTCTACAAGTCAAATCTTGTAGCATCCTCAATGCTCATTCATAACTGCAGGTGCTTCCAATGGCATCTGAAAATGCTCCTGCAGAGTCTGTGAGCACTTTCCTGAGCTCCAGGAGGGCCTGGGAGCATCTGGAATAATTTTGGAGCTCTAGCGAAAACAACCGGAGTGTCAGGGAGGTGTACGTGTGAATTCCAGACTGATTTGCGCTTGTCTGGTGGATGTCTTCGTGCTTGAGAGAAGGAAGAGGAGGGAGAAAGTGATCAGGGGTGATGGCATCGGTGCACATATCAAGGATGAGGTCCCCGAGAATTGAATGAGTACTTGTGATCAGGAATTCTGAACTTATATGAAAGTGGTAGCATTTAGCAAGCAACTGGCCATGGTGCACCCCTGCGAAATCACAACATTAAAGACCACCAAGTCTCTAACAGTGCCACGAAAGCAAGCACTGGCACTGGATTCTGGCAACTGTGAAATCTTCGCAAACAGGCAACTCAATCACACTATCCTAACCTTTCAAGACAGGGAGACCTGGGAATTGACCATTAGACTGCTTCCAATGGTTAGAATGATGTCAGTTCCCAATGACAACCAAGTAGCTTGCAGGACCCTGGCCACACCCACGAACTTCAGAATAGCTCACATTTCTACCTGTTCCGGCCCGAATGATCAAGCTGGATAACCTGAATTCAGGTACCACAGTGCCTTTCCAAAATTCTCGGAAGAATGCGTATCCACAAACTCTCAATGATCGTTGATGGTGGATTTGACATTGGTGCGATGAGAGGAGAGATCACTAGTAAGATTGAAACATGCTGACTGGAAGTTGATCACTGCCAATGACAATTCGTCTGATTTGATAAAGATTGCAGAGTCCATGCCCATCTTAGGCCATGATTGCAACAATTCCATGCCTGTCATCTTTGCGGAACCCAGATCCAAACAGGTTATCCTTGGTCAGGTCTGGGAAACATATGCCCAAAAGTGTCAGAGCAACCAGGATCATGGTGGTTGAATGATCACCATCAGCGCCACCGATGAGGCACAGGACGTGCTATATATTGCTACTGTTCCATGAGGTAAGTGAGATTGATTCACCAACAGCTTGGGAAACATATACACCGAGTTAAAGTGAGAGCAACTAGGAAGGAAATGGCCCAGCACTACAATGTGAGGAGGTTTTCCAGTGCTGGGACATGTGGTGGGAATGACAATGACTCAAATAGTAGAAAATGAAATGAAAACGAGTTGGTTCATAGGAAGTGGGTACTTGTGGGGAAAGTGGAACAATGATTCATTGGTGAACAGCAGCAAACAGTCCAGCACGAAGGGAAACAGTCAGTCAACAATGGGGGGTGATTGAAGGTGGTGAGGAAGCAAATGGGACAAACAATCAATTTGGATAATGTGTGGAAAGAGGAGGATAGACCGGTAGTTAGTGTGTTGGGTATGAGGAGGGATGTAGAAGAGTGGTCGATGAGTAAGGAGGCTGTGGTGAAGAAAGGCAGAGTAACTGGGAGAGAATCCATGACTTTCCATGGGTTTCAAAAATGTGTATTACTCTGGAACTTAGTCAAATACAACCCTTTTTGTCATTCCTTAACACAGCGTAGTGCAACTTAGCAGAAAGCACCAAAGCAGCAGAGGTATCTAACCGCTACAAATCTGTCGCCCAGAATGTACAGCCAGTTCTATCTTTGGATGAAAACTTGCCTGATGATGGACTTATCTGGAGAGGAAGAGCGATCTCCCAGACAGTTCCAATACTAGCCCCATGGAACTGGTGGTTTATTTTGAAGTTCTCCTGCAGAGAAAGAGGCAGAAGGTTAACCCCAGACCCAGTACCAGAGTTTCAACTAGGTAGCACATTATGGCCATAAGAGAAAAATGCATTTCTGGGTACTCCACCAAATAGAGAGTACACTGACTCATGGATATGACAGGTGCTGGGAACAATCAGTGACAGGATCAAGCCCCCCCTTCCTATCCGATTGTACATCAGCAAAACGTAATTTTGTTGCTGGGAGCCTCCAGCATTGTGTGAGAGGAGGCGGAGTGTAAACTTAAAAGCGTCAATGTCAGGAGAGAATCAGACCCTAGGAGGGCATTCCGGCCGGCTTTCAGTGAAACTGGGACCTCTGATGACTGGTATGGGAGCACCATGGGAGCGGTTGTGATAAGTTCGGGGCCACCTGGGACTGTCGCCCAACCAATACGGACATCCCAAACTAGCTCTGAGAGATGCCTGGGTCCTTATGGATATTCTTTGAAATGACTGCAGGCGTTATCTGAGATTCTCCTGATGTACCCCAAGCAATACTAATGCCCTCCAGGTATGATGTATAGATTATTGTTCATTATCAACCTTTAAATCATACTATAGTACCCAGCATCTCACTCAACATTCTATTGTTTGCATCGCTACATCAAGCAGAACGAAAGAAAATGGCGAGTGATTCAAATATGAAACGAGGTAAAACCGACACAATAACCCAACTAAGCAATTGAATGATATCAATCAAATATTGTCTCAATGTCATCCACTAAATCTCCCATCTCATCAGGGCCGACGAACGCAGGAACACACAATTTATGAATGCAGCAAAGTAACTGGAGGCCGTCCTTGTATTTCCGAATGATTCGAATCTGGCGAGTGGGTGAAATTGAATTCCAATGTCGTTTGGCTCTATTTGTGATATCTGACATGTTGGAATTGAGAGGTTTGCTCGCAGTGAATCAATATGGAGTTTGAAACGCAATAAGTTGAATTTGGAGGAAAAAGAGGTGCGCCACCAGGATAGGAGGAGTGCCTGATGTGGAGTGCAGGGTGGGCCAGGGGAGTGGTGATGTTGATGGAGGAGCGCGGAATGTAATTGAGGGGAGTGAAGCCGGGCCAAGGAGTGCCGATGGGGGTTGAGGAGTGCGGATCCAGCCAGGCAGCCATCGCTGCTGAGTATCGCCAAATGGGGAGGGATGTAAAGAGTCTGGAATGAAATGGAGGCACTCCAAATCGAGGTTGGAGAGGGGATAGAGGAGTTCCGACAGGGATTGAGGAACGCCTATTCTAGCATAAGAGCCCCATTGGGGAGAGGGGGGGGGGAGGGATGTTCAGAGTCTGGAATGGAATATAGGTGCTCCAAATCGAGGTCAGAGATGGGATTAAGGAGCGCAGAATGAACTTTCGAAGCGCCAATCTAGACTGAGGATCGCCTATGCTAGTGTAGGAGCACCATTGGGGAGGTGGGGTATGAAGCAGCCCACCCATGTGTAATTGATGAGTAATGCAGTGGCTTCTAGAGTAATACAATCTATCACCATGCAAGGGCAAAATTTACCTCAATATTTATCTTGAGAAAACATAACTGTAACTTCCTTTCCAGTGGCATACTCAGTAGGCGGACACTGAATAGCTGCGGCAACATGCGCTAACGTCTGCGGTGTGAGTGGTTGAAAGAACTGTGATGTGGTCGGTTGTTGCCCCAAGCTGTTGGTGGTGAAGAAAAACTGATGATAGATCAAGTCAAGCACTTTCAACAGCGTGTACCACAACTTCTTATCATCAATGACCTTCGAGAAATAAGCATCATCAAACAGGAGCTCCCTAACTTGAACTCGAAGCTCAGTCTTTGATTCTAATTCCTGCCAGTAACTACGGACAATAGTTCAACATGCTCCATCTGCAAAATGTCGTTGAATGGTACTAATCTTTAGTTTTAACTACGTATATTTCTGGGGTTTAGTATCATCATAACTCCAATCAAGGAGTAGAAACTGGAATCAACACTTACAGCTTCTCGGGTTTGCGGATCGATTGTAAGAGATGGACCACCGGGCAATTGACACACAGATGGTGTTTCAACTGGAGCACCTGCTAATGCTCGCTGACGATCCTGGTCTTCAATCGCGAATTTCGAAGCTTTGTCAACCCTCGAGTACTTTTCATCAGAAATGATTGGCCAGGGAGTCTTTGTGAATACCATTGCCTCCATGAATTGTTTTGCTACCTCAAAAGTCGCCTTTTGGTGTTGAGGAACGTTGTGATCTCCGCCGGCCTTTGGTTGAGGAACATTCTGGTCTCCACCAGCCTTGGGAAGTGGGAGAACCTGGGCGGGTACAACATCAGACTCGCGTAATTTGTTGATGGTTGACTTTTGGCACATTAGCAATGGTGGTGCAATGGCCCTGGCCGCATGTCACAGATTTGGATGTTAAGTGCATGCAATGACAGTATCCGCACGGCTCCGTTTCTTTGGTAGTGGAACTCTTGTAGTTCGTATTGTCTTATCATAGCGCGCCTGGTCTAGATATAGGACCTCCTGCTGGTTGTCCAAATCATCTTCTTCGATATCGGATGACAAGGTAGACTCTGCAGGGTCTTCACTTTCATTCTGGCTGATCTCCTGATCGGTATCGTCATCATCCTGCCTCATAGGAATTATAGCGTGGACATTAGCAATCTCCAACACTATACTCGAAGGCTGGGTTGGAAGTTGAAACATTTGATCTGCAATGACATTTGGCTGTCTTCTTCAATGCATGTGCAAGTGCTCTCCCAAGGTGGGCTTCTTGATTCTTCTGTAAATAGTGATTCCTCACCTGGCTGGCCGTATGTTCCATGTTGATGATGATGAAGTGAAGTCGGAGAATGTAGACCAAAGTATATATGGGTAAATATATTATGAAGTTTAGTAGAATAACGGGAAAATAGGGCAACAACTAAATACTCGGTCGAGGAGGATGCAATTCGAGGGGTCCCTGGAAAATGTGACGCTCAGCGCAGGAGGATGCAATATTGAGGCATCACTGGAAAGATTCCGGAAGACATGTCGGAGGTTCATATTTTTAATGTCAATACCAGTTCTTTGTTGTGATTTAAGAATCGTCAGGTGCACTGGATTAGATGGATTCTTCATGCCCCCAATTCCCGAATGTTAGCACTCGTATCCAAGTACACTATTCATGCAAGAATTGGAGGTTGGTTTAAGCCAACATACCTAGAATTGAACCAGATGCACCTGAAGATCTCGACACACCTGAAGAACTCAAGACATTAACAGAGATCGTGGTTGATTGGAATCGCCCCCGCATATGACTGCGCCGAAGGTAGTTCATTGTCACTCTAGTTCGAGCATATGTGCCTCAAGTTTGACCAGATAAGCGGTGATGGCGTGGCACAGACTTGTCAGTGTGTTGAAGAATCTTGCAGAACTTGGATGGAGGATAAAGCTGGGACCTTGCTGAGTGGGAACACTTGAAGTTACATGGGTTCAAACTGAGTGTGTTGCTGATAGTGGATAAATATGAATCTCCAAATGCGGTACACCAGTCAGAAGGACACTGTATTTTGATGATATTCTGTTGTTTTAAGATTCTGCAGCATAGATAGCAGTTGATTAGGCATTATCGTATGCAGAACTTCACTATTAGCGGTCTCAGTCTGCCGAAGTTACAATATGTACACAGTCAGTCTAAGAGAGGACGGAGAATTTGGGGCTACAAAAGACAGATTCAACATAGAGAAAGAAAGGTGAAGATACGATGAACGCTCATGTGTAATCTAGTCGATTCCAGTTGTCGTCAATGCCAAGATTGCTAGCGAATGGGTCATAAATTGTCACTCACATTAAGATGTTGCACATAATATCCTGTAAACACTGCATCATTTAATCAGATACTCATTATGAGTCTCAATGCTACAATGTTGACTTAACATGAATATTGGGGTTCAAAGCACTGCATATGAACGATATGGCATACGTTATGAGGCTTCATCAGACAGGGGAAAGACGAATCACAGCATGCAAATCCGGCCAATTGCGGTGCAGCGAGCATTGAATAGGCATGCAGGACTCAATCCAATGCAATGACTGGGATTGCAGGCTCGCCATACTTTGACAGTTACTTCCACACTCAGAAACTGCGTTGTCCTATCTCGAGTTTTCATCACGATTAGATTGTTATACACTTTTGGGATGGGACATTGGAGGAAATCGGATATTGTCTGTATATGATTTGTCACGAATTTCAGGCGCGAGTTTGCCGGTCACCGATTGAGCTGCTGAGCAGAGACTGGCTTTCAGATTCTCTATCTCTTCAAGCTCTCCTGAAGGAAATTGGTTCACATAATGTATTTTGAAATATGGGGTTTTCGCGGCCCAAACATACAAGTTAGTTAAAATGTAGTTATGTCTGACTTAGAAGCGTTCTGAATTTAAGCCTGTTCGAGAAAGTGTGGTATACAGCTGGGCGGGAGTTGCCAGTGATCAGCAGAGTCGCTGAGCAGAACCTGTCATTTGAGGTTCACTCTCTCAAGCTGCAGCTCAATTATGGAGCTCGAATGACAAAATCTATTATAGGATCTTGGAACCGTATAGGTCCGAACATACCTCCTAGTCAAAATTCAGTTAAGTGTTGTTACTTATCGCCCAGGGCTGTGTATCTACAGTAAGTGTATGGTGGACACCATCCTCCACCGGATGGGTTGACAAAGATTATGACAGTTATGGCAGTTCAGCAGCGGCATTGACATACTGATCAAGCATAGCTTCAGATAACTGCTGGGGCCGAACGGGATGTGCCTTGCCTGCACCTAAAAGTTTCGTGTCTGTAAGATGGACACTTTGTGTACTGACAGCCACAAATTCAACACATTGAGAAAGGAAGAATTATGCTTGGAACAGAGCAAAATGAACCATTCAAGGGTAACATGAAGTGAGTATGCACAGTTTAGAGGCGTGCCTGGAGTGGGATCATATGCTAATGATGAGTGGCGGCTTGTCAAAATTGGGCGTTGAATAGAATATGCATGCAGTGTCAAATCTGAGACCATCAACCTCCACATGGGAGTGAATCTGAGGTGTGCCTGAAAATCATCCCTTAGCGAGGAAATACTCGGATGTATTCTTCGGGTAAGCCTGGAATATGCAATCTGAGTCTCAGGATACAATTCATCAACTGGATATGGCTCGGACAGTCTTTCAATCTGTAGATGATTAGAGACATACTGTGCTGGATCTGTCTCATGAAAGTCAAGAAGTTGATATCGATTCCCGTGTGCAATTGACCGTAAATTATTCAACATTGTTGATTCAGAGAATACCCGAATTCTTTTTGAATTCTAGTATCTGGTGTACCTGAAATAGACATGGAACCTATAATTTAACTAATACATGGCAGTTCAAGCGTGTTTGAAAACTCGAATCCGGTTTGCTGATGTAGATACCACAATTCCACACGGACAATATACAATTAGTAGTGACTGCAGCTTCAACAGCTTCTCACAAAGAGAAATATATGGCACCGCGGAATTTGACTTAGTCGACCATTAAACTGGTGCACCTGCTTTTCATCACATATTGGATCCTCCAAATGAGACAATAGTTCAGTTTACCAGATATCTGTTGATCATAGACTTCATCTCATATTCATCAATATAATCATCTAACATGAAATGCAATCGAATTCTAACCATTACTCCTGGACTCCTCCCCAGCGCCTTATTCTCCATACCATTTGACTGTTTTACATCAGTTGATGAGACTGTATTGGTTGAATGTTTACAAAGCCGTACCTTGATTACACTGCCCTGTTAATTATCATTTATCCTCACCTTCATCTGACGGCACGACGTCTCCATACTCGGTGAACTGCTTCGTATAGTCATCCTGACACTCCGCAATGCGGTAAATCATTGACGTCGCGATTTTTGGTCGGCTCATAAGGCTATGCAGGAATGTCATTTGTACCACTCCAGAGAGCTGGTGGAGATCACTCGCTCTGTTATCATTACCACTGGGTCCAGTGTTCAATAGCCATCAGTGTGGGACTCTGTTTTGCCCCAGTGGAACAACCCGTGCAAAGGCCTGGCGCCGCTTATTGAATACCCAGAACTTCTGAGTTATTACTGCATGGTTTGCTGCTACGAGATTTAGGCCCATCCCACCCACTTTGGATGTAGTTACAAACACAGAGGGATTTGGCGAGTCTTCGAATTTGAGCTGCATCTCCGTTTGCTAATCGTTGCCCATTTCCGCATACATGTAGAAAATGTCCAAATGATCCGCAAAATACTTTGTGAACCACCACTTCAAATGACGAACTTGGTCTGGCAGAGGACAAAATAGCACCGCCTTTTGAGGAGGAGGTGCATGAAGCAAGGAACTTGAATTACTTTTAGGTTCGTGCAGGAGCGCCTCATTTGATACTTCGACTTCATCAGGTTCGGGATACTCCTCAGCTGCATTTACAAGCTTTGGCAGAAATGTGCCTCTCAGCCATCGGAAAATCCGAGAATCCACCCTAGTATCGAGTGGCCAATCATCGTACCATTGCCCTGAAATGTCATTCCAATCTTTTGTGTCTCCCAATACCAATCAGAAGCATTCCAGCCGCCTTCTATGAACCCTCCACGCTCCTGAAGTAGCTTATGAAGTGTATCTTTCCACAATGGTCTTTAATTTAGCTTGCTCTTGCTCAATCCATTCCAAATCAACAAGGTGTGCATTCTTCTTCGGGATTCAAACAAGTGGTTTCCCATTCGCGAGTTTCGATTCTGACCATCCCCATATTGTCCAGGGCTTTGCAATTTGGATCATCCGGTGTGCCGCATCCTGTTGAGTGCCCTGGTCTTCAGTCTGGATTGCAGGCATCAAACACTTCACAGCAGAATATAGTGCCTCGGCGCCGTGCTTTTCCATCAAAGTCTCATCCTCTGGTTCTTCAGGCACACCTGAAAACAGCCACATTGTCTGAAAACACCTGTCATGGAGAGAATGGAATCCCGGCGTTGCAGTGACTTGAAGTTTGAATCCAATTCTCGCATTCATCGCAATTCACCAGCCTACACTGTTTTACTTCTTCTACCGATGAGACTCATCAACACTCCCACAACTCCACAAACAGTATGAGTGTTGGCCGTTGCTTGATGGTTTCGCTCTAAAAGTTAAGGTATCAAACAACACTAGGTGAATATTCCATCTGTTTTCCGGCGCGTCCATAATGCGATTCAGATCCTCATGGGTGAGATTCGCATTTTCCACATGCAACAAGTTAATGAGTTTGAAATTGGTTCTATATGTCATCTTGTCGATGACACTCTTGAACGTCTCTGCAACTCTGGGCATTGTTACCACCATAATTGGTTCAAAAGCTGATGTAAGCGCTGGATGCCCCTGTGGTGGAATTGACTGGATCACTAATAGACGGTGGAGTACTGAATTCTGTCTCCGCAATGGATACCACTCCCGTTCGTCACCAATAATCCCGGGAAAGTAGTTCTGTGCCAGATTAAAGCACTCCTCAAGTGTATTCTCTTATACAATAGACAGTGGCAACCCCATTATAACTTTCTCAGTAACCAATTTGCAAAGCATTGCCGCTGCAACTATGGTGAAAGTCTTTCGAAAACCCATTCCATCCGCCACCAGTGCTGCCGGCATATCAGCATCCCAAACCCACCTCCACCCGATGAACTATATGGCCCAAACCTGGTGCGCCAGAGACTCAGTTCCAGGCAGGCCTGGAATTGAATACTTGTGGCCTGGAACAGGGTCATCTGTTGATTGGCGAATCCAATGGGCAATCAGCATCCTGACCGCCTCATCGAGACAGTCATGTTAAAATTTGTTGTTGATTGTATTGAGAACAGTATTCAATACTCAACTTGTATTATCTGGATTGAGGTCCTCCTCACCATTCAGTTGCTCCTGAACCTCTCTTGCACCTTTGTCGGTCTTGTCTTCGTCCTCAATTATCTCTTTTACTTGCTCCAAGGTAAGTTGGGCAGATGGGCTAATACTCCGGTGCTCCTGAAATTCATCGCGATGTTGGGTATTTCACACACAAGCATTTGGACCCAATGAATATGTGGAATATAATCAATTCTATTCACTCAATCAGAACTTACATTAATACTACTGTCAGTCTGATTCCCACCTGCTGCCTCCTCATCCACCACACTTTCATTTTCATCGGATTCCTCCGAATTCTAAGTATACTGATTAGCAGTGGGGCATAACTATCCGTAACCAGGCTAGTGGGGATTTCCTTGGCCGGTCTAATTGTGTGCTCCGCAATATCCTTTCCCGTAGCTGTCTTCATCTCTATCGAAAATAGTTGCACATTGTGTCCCAGTTTGAATTTGAAGGCATTTGAAAGGGAACTGTTGTATGAAATCTGACCATATAGAGGGTCATTCAGCATTTACCCCGGTCTGTATAATCCCATATACTCTTTGTCCAATTCTTCCTGCATCTAATTGCATTTGTTTAACGCAGTCAGACAGTATGGTTCCTTCAGGTTACAATTTTTTTTGGACGAAATCAATCATCTCCTCCCAGTGCCTCACATCTGGGTACGAAAGTTGGTGTTGCATGCTGGATGTCTGGTTATTGTTGCCATTCGACACTCGACGAATCACAACCATGAAAGTTGTATTTGGCAACTCTGGGAGGTTACCTCTCGCTTTTTTACCCGGACTCTCTCCCAAATCCGTCGCCGGTCGCTTGTTGTATTGCCTTCCTTTCTTCGTTGCCTCCAGAACGTCACTTGCACATTTCTTCAAAAACATCTCAACCCACTGTCGCTGAATCCATTCGGGGTAATCAATATTTTCCAAAGGCAGTCAGGTTTTGAACGTCTTCAAATAATCTGCAACTGCTGTCGCCCAGTGCAGGGGTCCATCTTGCAACTGTTTCAACCGGTTCTGTCACCGTATTATCGACCGATGCTTGTTCTCGAGAATCCCAGCCACCCATACTTCCTTCCACTTGTTGAAGGCACAAAAGTTAGGCTGCCACATCGTTTTGGCAAATTGCTTCAAGGAGAATTTTGTTTGCTTCAAGCTAATTGAGGCTTTGCGCTGGGCCTCACCCATGTCCGACGAATCATCGCTCTCATAATCTGCATTGTATTGGTCACAGGAAATTTCTGGTAATGCAGGTAAATCTGCAATCCCTGCAACATCCGTCCTCCGCGGTTCCACAGCCGGCAGAGATCATTTCGTTGGGAGGCTAATGGCGGGTCTCCCAGGTGCATCGGGAAGTTGTCCTGGTGCAGTAGAGAAGGAAGATGTCGGCCAAATGACTAGATTGACTTGAGGCGGTGCTGGAGGCACTCGAGGTGCGGCTGGAGATGGCGGCCCATGTCCTGTGAAGTGCTGATGAGGGAACAATTGAGGTCCACTGCAACCTCCTAGGGGGAAATCATATGCTTGCCACAATGGCCCATAACTCAGATATCCTTGGGTTCCACCAGTGCTTGGTTGTGAGCTTGTAGTCATACTGAATGGGGCATGGTGGTAGACCTGGGGAGCACCTGGAAATGGTGGCTGCGAGGGCGGAAAACTATACCCCGGTGGTGAATGAATTTGATTTGTGGGTTGCCTGAATTGAGTGTCTTTGCTTGGTGTATTTCCAGCATTATTATCTGATGCACCCACATTGTCATCTGGGCGTTGTTATGAGCCAAACAGCCCAGCCAGTCTAGCCATATTGGTTGTCTTCGGATGAGATCCTTCCGTTCACATTGTATGTGAACAAAAAGATGGTGGTAATTAACTAATCAATTCAATGGGTGATTTCCAATGAAGCAGAGTATCATTGTGAATATTGGAGGTAGCAGTGACCTTCGGCAGAATGAAGGACTCGTATATCCATCTTCTTTGCCATGGACTGTGGTGGTTCAGTGCACCTTTGATCCCATGAAACGCAGCTGATAAAAAGACAACATAGTCACACACATCCCGCATTTCTTTGTTATAAGCTCGAATTCGTATAGTAGGATCTTGGATATAAGCTCCCCATTGTTCGGTTTATGACAGTAACGGTCATAGAATGGATTCGAAATGATATCTCAAGGAACCCATCAAGAACTGTGTTCGGTTGGAAGTTTTGCACGACTAGGCATTGTACACTCAAAACGGGTGAGTACGACCTGCACTTCATTCAATATGAGGCCTTGTCAGTCGAGCACCAACAGTGATTGCTTCCTTTGGAGCTCCTTGTGTATACTTCATTGTCTCCTCAGGATCCACCCACTGGTCAAGAATTGGTACTGAAGGAAACATCCTACCAACCTATCAGTTCTCAATGACCATCGAGCGGGCATACAGCCAGCTAGGAAACTTACCTATTTCATTGTATTAAGCTGATGTTACCCACTGCTTGAGGCTCAAGCATAGACATAATCTGCACTATGCCACAATGACATAGTATCTGATGAGGCCGATGGTAGTAGTAGCACCTGATGAACGGTATTCAAAGTTGATTGCAGTGATGACAGTGATGAGAAAAGAAACTTTCTCTGCTGACGATTTTCACTACACAATGTGGAGCATTATGGTGCGGAATTTGATAGATATTATCCTGGTTTGTAAAGAAAACTGATCATAAGGTGACTTTGTTTCTCCCCTCCTCTACATTTGGTGCGGTGTGAAGCGGCTTTGAAAGTGATATGCTAACATGAGTTAGCTCACCTTCAAACATATATCCTTCACACTCAAATCCAGTAACAAAACATACCCTCTAAAGCATCACCAAGATTCATCATAACACTAATCATCCCTCAAAGATGGTCAACACTCGCCGGAAACATGTTAAATTCTTTATCTGCAAAAAGAAATTATGCAACGAGAAATGATTGCAAGTTCACGATCAACAATATCACCCAATATTGATGAATGAAGGGCTATTACCCAACCAGATTCTACCACCTGCAGGCTTCCCTCATCCTGAGCCATTGTGGTTTGACTACAGTAGGTGCACCTGAATGGCCATCGACAAGCTGTCAATCAATAATCTACTCACAGACAACATATCGGGTGCACCACCACCCGAAGATACTCACAATGAAGAATCTATAGACCCTCAGCCGCCTGATCTCACCTGTACCCCTGATCCAACAAAGACAAAGGCTCAGAGGCAGGTGGTTGGATTTGAAAATGCGGTGGGGAAAGCATATGGCAAAGCAACTGGATTGTACAACAAGCATCACAAGTACTCAGAACAATGGAATCCATGGCATCCATTTTGGTGTGTACACGACTTTCAGCAGGCTCAGTGGTCACGCCAGCAAATGAAAACATGGATAGATCAACATCTCAGGTGTGGACTGGACAACTACAAAATCCAATCATTCCAATCAGCTGATGCCCTGCGAATGTTCCTCTCTGAACTCGTTTTTGGGGTCGGCGATGATAGTTGGATTGAAGATGAGTCACATATCTTCGGAACACTATACTCCAGGGATATTTTCAAATGTATTCAGTTCCTCCTAGGACATCTACCATTCAGGCACACCTCGATTTTGAACCAGTGTGCCTTGCTGACTCTGAGGGTCATCGAATCTACAGCGAGATGAACTCGGGCGACTGGTGGTGTAATACACTGGATCAACTTCCTGCCAGAGTGACGATTGTGGCAGTCATATGTGCATCCGACAAGACTCACTTGACCAATTTTGTGGGCGATCCACACACCTGGCCACTGTGTCTCATGGTTGGTATTATTCGAAAAGTTATCTGCTGGACACCTAAAAAGCACACCTGGATTCTCGTTGGACTGATCCCATGGACCCCAAAAGATGCCCAAAACATTGGCGAAGCATGGCATAATGCTGTTGGAACTGTGCTGTCTCAACATAGGCATCTCGGCATCACTGGCCCTGGCTTGAAATGGGATTGTGCAGATGGATTCCAGCGAGAATGTTACACTCTGTTGGCTGCCTGGGTCAGGGAGTCTCCGGAACAAGTCATGGTTGCTCAAGTCTCATATGGCTCATGCCTGATGTGTGAAATTCCAAAAGGTGCAATGATGGGGCATTCAACTTTTGGACCACTCGATCACTCAAGAGACCAGCATATTTACTCGTAGCTGCTGGAGGACAATAATATTGATACTCTGCACACTCGAGGTGTCCACCAAATCCGCAACCAGTTCTGGCAATACCCTCTCTGCAATGTCTATTGGCTTTGGCAGCCTGATGAATTGCATCAGCTGCTCTTGGGTTTAGTTAAAGACTTATTGCACTGGCTGCTCAAATACCTGAAAGCTAGAAATGTCAAGGATCCATTTGACAATCGATTCACAGCGGTGCCTCCATATCCCGGCCTCCACCGCTTCCCTGAACCATTTGATTCATTGAAAAGCGGCACCTGGCAAGGTAAAGAGATCCGTGGAACGATCAGAACACTGGCAGTGAATTGCGTCCGGATTCTTGTCTGCTCCAAGGACGACAGAAAAACTGTGGCGGAAACAGCCTTCCATGAACTGGTGATGAGCGCAGTGTGGGTATTATGTGAATTCTCTCTACTTGTTAGCCAACAAAATAACTCGGATCTATCCCTCAATGCACTAGACGATGCACTCAAGAAATTCTACCAGAACAAGGGCGTTTTTCGAGAACAGAAAATGCCGAAGTCTGCGAAGGCCAAAGTGCATGACCTGTTAGAAAGTGAATCCCATCTGTTATGCGAACGAAAGATTCATATGATTTGTGTAGCAAGGGAGGCCGTTGCGTATGGGGCTGAAAAGGTCTCCACAACAAAACGCAGGCAATGTCAGGTACGCCTGAATAGAGCCCAACAAGCGGCCACCACCTGGTCAGATGCTGATCATCACGAGACAATAGAGCGATTAAAGCGCGAAATCGATCAAGTTACACCTGCTAAACGCAAGTCTTTCAAAGAATTATTCTGACATCATGAGCGACAACTATTGCAGGCAGTCGTGACTAAGGTAACCGGTCCCAGAAGCATATTTGATAAAGAACTTCCTCTAAGCAAAGCTGTGGCCGAACACAAGCCTTACGGGGCGGTAAACATGTCCACCATCAAGCGACTGCCATTTCACAACCACCTATCAGATGCTGAGATAGAAGCGACGACCTGGAGCTTGGCTGATTCCGAGGGCGTAATTAACCAGCTTGAGAGAGAGATTTATGGCATCACCTCGAATGAGCAGATGCGGTTGAAGAGGGAATTCTCCCTCTGCTTGATCGAGTTTGAAGCTTGGTGGGAGACAATCGGCATTCAGACGCTCCGGAAAACCATTGAACAATGCGTAATTCATTTCAGATATCCAAAAATGTATCTTGTAAGCCATATGTCAAAGTCAATTTGGCGAGTGGGTTCCGTTGACAATTTCACCACTGATATCTCTGAATGGCTACATATCGCCAAAGTTAACGAGGCATATCGATCTAGCAACAAAGTCAATTACATTTGCCAGATGCTTAAGCATAATGACTGGTGTACCAGTCTTGACTACATGGAGGAGACACTGTCATATCTTGCACTCCAAGGGTGTTACAATATTGACTCTGCAAAAGTTTTCAACCAACTGTCCGCTACCGATCAATGGCGAAGTACATACTGAGTCTATCTGTTACGTCTCCAAACAATTCAGGACAAGTCCATCATCCACCCTGAATCACAGCAGGTATATCATTTGAGAGAAACGCATGTCCACGGAGTGGGCAGAAGTATCAAATCAACCTCACTTAGAGATGCATCAGAAGATTTCGGAATTCCCAACTTTGGACAGCTATTCCATCCACAAAATGAAGAGTACTGGGGATACAAAGTTAGTGGACTCGTGCTCGGATATGATCAGAATGTACTCTTAGACAGTATATTTATTACACTCCAGAATGGGCTGTTGTATTACCGTCAACCATTTCACTGCCCTACATCTGTTGAGCGTCTGGGACTTGATTGCAAGGTAGAATATACCAATGCTAACCAAGGGATCATGCCTGAATCTCATAACATCTGGGTCCTGTATACACAAAGTGAAGAGAATGACCCCTATAACACCTTCCAAGGATGAATTACTTCTTTTCCTGTATTATACTTCAGCTGGACTCCACTGAATCAGTTGCTCCAATTTCAGGATCACCTGCCAGCCGGGAAAGCATTATCGACCGTTTCTAAGAGATGTGAGAAGACGCAACAATGGGTATTACGTCCTCATGCTCAAGAATACGCGGTGGTGATTCCAACAATGTTAAAGAATCTTCATGGTTGGGCTGATTGTGTTGACGGGTTCATCTGGGTTGTCAAACAAATGAATAAGATGCATATTTTACCCATTAGAGCAGTAGTTGGACCGGCGCATTTGGGGCGGGATAATGCTGCATCGGGCGGCATCAATAGCGTATGGGTTGTAAATAATCATGTTGATTTAGATACCTACTGGACTGTATATTATTTAGAATAGAATGCCTGATTCAGGTGTATGGCTGTAAGCTAGTTTATTGAACTTCACTATTCGATATAGACATCATATATTATCACTCCCAGATAGTCTGGCCCCAGGTGCACCGGAATCGTACATGAGACGAGTGTTGTAGTCCAAGCAGCTCCGAAATTTTACCAACCTAAAGGCATGATTTTATAGCATTCTGAAGACAACTTCATACTCTTTACAATATTCTGGTATTCTGTTCCACTACTTCAGAAGCATTGAGGAGCATCTGAAAGTACTTGCAGAGCACCTCAGAAGCACATCATTTTGCATTCAGCCTGTTCAGGAGCTTCTGGAAGGATCGGTGTGGCTGTTCAGACTAGTTCAGTTGTTGAATTATGACTTCCGAACCATTGTTCATTTTGCTGATGTGGTTGTGTTTGCCACTGGTAGTACCCACTGGCTAGGTCAAGATTGGTGAACACCCTTGAACTCTATCACCGATTAATGAAAGCTTCTAGGTTTGACACTATGTCCTGGATACTGGTGGGGAGTACCGTCAGGCATCTGGAATCAACGTACGTCCGATGTCCATAGCCATCTGCCTTATGAAAGATGATCACAGCTGCCACAAATTGGGAGTTGCAGTGTATACACCTGCTACCGGCCAATAACTTGACAATCTGGATTTCCAACTCCGACCACACTGAATCTGACATCCCGTATGGCTGGTGATGAGGCACCATTGTAGTTTGGTTGGTTTCATTGCAAAACTCATGTTTGGAATCTAGAGAAACTTACATTTGGAGTTTAATGAGTTTTGACAATGCCAATCGACTGTGCAGACACTGTGAGTCAACATCTTCAGGTGAGTGTAAAGTAACCTCATGCTCCACCTCCATGAACTGGTGCATACGTGCCAAAATATTCTTGATTAAGATTTTTGATGACTTGCTCTTGGCAATAAATGGCACAGAGACAATATTGACCCCTGATATTTGACCTCTGTCTTGCACTGAACCTGAACTTATCTCTGTCATTCTTGGTGAGGTCACAGACCAAGCAAGGATATTGTGATTGATGTTGAAGAAAGGCGGGAACCTTGCTGGAAATCAGTCAATTTGGGCTCCTGCATATATACATCGTCAGTTGTATGATTGATGATATGGAGGTTGGCTGCCATCAAATCTATAATCAGAAAGAGGCAATATATTCCTCCAAAATCGAAAATTGTGTGTCTTCTGTTGATGTCTGTGGTTGCCGGCAACACCTCTTATCAACACATTTAACCACACTTGCCATCTTCCTTTCTCTGTCTTATCTTCCCTTGCGAGAGAGACTATTATACACAAACAAAGTCAACATTTCATACTCAAACATTTGGCATACTCAGCATCCATGCAATCAAGGAAGGCACCACAATTAAATGAGGGATACTTTGTAGCAATCTTACTATTGGAGGTTGAAACAGATTCATTAAAATGCAGTAAGTCACAATTAGGGGAGCTAGGAGGAGTACCAGTTTCAGTATCTTGCTAGCTACTCAAGATCAATTTTGCATGCAATAGATGTACTACATTGCCTTTTCGTAATTCCTCACTGTGCTCTATTTTCGCTTTTCCATTTACATTCTGGTAAGTAGGATGTTCCACCACTATGCCCAATTGTCATTTCGCTGGCCATACACCTTAAGGTGTTTTACGGTCTAACTGCACATGGCCTAGCAACCGATCACGCGACAAAGCAAGCAAGCACCAGGAGCAGGGTTGGTAATTACCCCGCTCACAAACTCAATTTTCACTCTTGCCCCGCAACAAAGCAGGCATGCGACGAGTAAATTGCAAAGACGAAGCGATTGATAGGGAGACTGAGATTTGTTAAGCGAAATATGCATAACACACAGGTTCTGAACCATCTATCCACGCTGCTGCTTCAACATACCGTATACCATATGGAACCTTTCTAGACTGACTCTAAGGAGCACAGCCAAATGGGGCAGCACATGGGAAGGAGCAGTTGCTGAATCCAGAAGAGGAGAAATCAATTGTTAGTTATTGTGAGACTGTAGATGACTTGGGACATCCATTGTAAGGGAAGATGCCTAAGACATGTGCGATGTCCCTTCTATGTTCACATTGACGACAACAACTTGGTAAACACTGGATAATATATATTCTCAGCTGCCATGCTGCCGTCACTACCAAATTCAGCCAAAGTCTAGATAGACAAAGGGCTAATGCAAATACTCCTGCAATTTTGAAGGCCTTTTTTCGCAGGGTATATCATTTCACTATGTATATTAATTTTCAGCTTCTACTGGTCACTGTAGCTGGGAAAATTTGTCAGAGCGCTCAACGCACAACCAGAAAATATTTACAATATGGATGAAAAGGGGTTTCCACTTGGTCAGGGCCTCAAAGCGAAGGTGATATGCAGTAGAGTTCGAACGAATCCCCACTATACCCTGGATGGAAATCACGAAATAGTTACCGTTATAGAGTGTATTGCAGCAGATGGTAGAGTTATACAACCCATGTATATCTACAAGGAGTCTAGGCATCTACTAGGATGGCATGCTGGTGTGCAAGATAAAGAGCAAGCAACATTTGCATGGTCAACTAAAGGCTGAACTGACAATGAACTGGGACTCAAATGGGTGGAACAGAACTTTGAGCAATATACTATTAAAATGTTTGTACCATGAGATTGATCTGCTGCTCAAGCTGACTATTACAGTGCAAAGGGCAAGCCTGTTATTCTAATCCTTGATGGGCATGGCTCTTATCTAACATGGCGATTTTTCGATTTTTGCTTGACAAGAAATATCCATCCTATTTGCCTTCCTGCAGACTCTACACACATCCTTCAACCTCTAGATGTTGGGCTGTTTGGTCCTTCTTTACGCTGCCGCAACAATGAACTGGATATATGGGTTAAAAAAGGAGGGAATGCAATTAAAACAAGACAGGTTTATAAGTAAGCCCACCTGCTATATCACTCTATACTCCACTCTAACTTTTTTCTACAGACTTGTTCCACGTGCTAGAGCCGCAGCATAAACCAAGAACAACATCTTAAGTGCCGTTGAGGCAACTGTGATCTGGCCTCTTAACCCACGCAAGGATTTTCTTCGGCAGTCACAAAATATCACTCAATTTGAATCTCCGCCAGCCACTGCCACTCCACTCCTCAGTGCAACCTCCAGAAAGCCCAGAGCTGTAAGCTGATCAGCCCGTAGTACACTTCACCTTGTCACTCGACAAATACCTTCCTCCCCTACGCTGAAGGCTCTTGTAGCACAGCTGGGAAGGTCAGCTCAGGGGGCACTTGCAGCTGAGGAATTACAAGATGAAATGCTGGGAACACTTCGCTCAGAGGCCGAGGACACCAATGTAGTAGCTCGCAAGGACTGCCGCCACCTTGGTAAAGCTTGTGTATATACACCTGAGGATGAGGTTCAGCTCAGCGAAGAAAGAAAGAGACTAGACAGAGAAAATGTGACCAAAGCCACAATGCGCCAAGAAAAAGCTGCAGCAAAGGTAGTATCATCTGGAGAGGGGTCAAAGAGCTCTGAACATGTGGAAAAGAAGATCATAGGTACAAAGATGGCACCTGTAATTGTGCTTTGTAATCAGGAGGGTGAGGAAGAAGATATGGTGAGTGGAGTGGGATGTGATGAGAAGGAGACTAGGGGGGATGAGGACTCTGTTGTATATATCGGTGATATGCTGGACCTAGAGCATCCTATGGAGTATCGAAATGAGCGAGAAGGGGTTTGTAGTCCACCCCCAGTAGTGACTAGATCAGGGAGAGTGGTTAAGACAGGGCATTTGAGTCATTAAATACCACTGGCAGGTGGTCGGTTTCCCAGTCATGGGCGGTTACATGTTCAAATACATTATCCCCAATTTTGTGCTCTACTGTGAAATCCTCCTGATCATTGTGTTTACTTGCATCCTCCACTGTGGCCACCCTAACACAACTGATGCTCCCAGCTGCCAGGGTGGCTGATAATTCTGGGCCACGATGAAAGTATCAATGAGATCACACCTACAGTCCCATCTGGTGTACAACATCTGACTGCTTATCCTCAATCCTTGTTAGTTACCCAGTCTGTCGGGAGTTGCACAATCGTGTACCTCATGTCCAAACTCATTACTGTGGTTGTAGGTGGCCTTCGTATTACCTACAGCAGAATGTATCTGTTTCAGACTGATAGGTTTTGGAACAGTGGCAGTGTTTGGTGGGACAAGGTCAGCGCTAGAGTTCACTGGCATAAATGTGTTTGCTAGATGTGAAGTTGTACATTCAGAGAATTCACTAACTATCACTGTAACATTGGCCAATGTGAGAGGGGTTTGTGACTGCAGCTTCTGTGGCCTGGGGGCTGAGGCAATGAGCTGATCTTCGATTCCTGTTGGCTGTTTTGAACAATACTTCTGGTAGAGAATCAATTCCCGTATTAATGGTTGCATTTTGGATCAGACGGATATGCTTGGGGATGTGTATGTTACAGTGTGCAACTTCTCCAATTTCTTTCTAGTAGTGTAGTGTACAGATCTTCTTTCAAACAGTGGTATAAGCGACAGCTAAGGCAGAACAATCACCCAAAGCAGACTGGAATTGATGCCACGTAACTGGTCCATAGAAAGCATCTGCAGGAAGAACAAATGTAACACATTGTCGATGAGGTCAGTTTGCAAATACACTGTATGCCACAGGATTCAAGAATTGCCTAGCCAACTTGATGAGCATGTCCTACTCTGTGGTACCATGTGGCATTTCCCCTTGGGGCACCCAGTGCTCCATCTACAGAAGGAACATATTGACATTCTCTGACTTGATGTCCCCAGTAAGGAATGGAGAATGATGCTGTTTAAACAGGTGAATTGAGAAGTATCCTCCTCCACGAAAATGGCCACTTGCAATGAGACGAGTCGTCATTTGGATGAACGTACTGGAATCGGCTAGGCGAAGCTTCTGGCTTGCTCACCATGTTTTCTCACGTGTTAGTGACACTGCATCGCTGTTCCTTCCGTGACTGGACACGATCGATCAGGTGTTGGAGGTTATGGGTTAGGGCTGTACAGAACTGGTAGGTTGTGACACAGACACCAATAAGTCCTTTGCAGCTGATAAGTTACTAGTGGCATTGGGAGTCACCTGAGCCATGAAAGGGGTTCCTTGACAAGATCGATTGCCACTGTCATTATTGGCTACTTCCAAGAGGAGCTAGCCAACAGCATCCTCTTCCATTCTGATTAGTGAATGTTCTTACAGTTACATGTTATGGCTATGCTAGTGATAGCAACGGTACCAGGTTACCTGCGATCAGTCCTGGTTTGAACTTAGCTGAATGCCCCGGTCTGGGTCAGGAACCTTGAAGGAAGCTGGCCCGGGCAACTAGTGCCGGGTCGTTAGCCGGACATCTCATAAATTGGCAGTTATTTGGCCGCATTGAACACGGACTACTGTTCCATATAACGGTTCCTGCACGATTGGCTCCAATTAAGTAACTGAGTTCTAATCATATCACGACATGATCAATACGTAGGTTGTGCAGCTTTAGCTGGGCTTCCACCTCACGCTGGCAGATTTGCTATCGAGGCAACAATTGTTTAATCGCGATGAAATAATACCATATAGTAGGCAAAATTGACGGGTTTTCAATAGCGACTCAACAAATATTTGTCCGATCACAAATCTGACAGTGTGAGGTTTAAAGAGCGGTTAACACAGCACAATCTACCAATTGATCAGATCACCATACAATCAGAACTCAGATACTTCATTGGAGCCAAAATGGTGAACTTGAAATGCCGCGATTTTGCTGGTAAAACTGGCCCAATTGCAACAGTCCAGGTTTTCGTGTGATAAGATCTGTTGTAACGGCTTGATTCCGGTTCCACCCTAACCCGGATCCGTTCTAGTGCATTGGAACAGTTGCTAACACTAGGTTATGCCCAACAAGGCTCAAACAAAAGACCAACCAATCAGCTTACTTACCATCACGCTTGCAGGTATAGGACACAAAGTTGAACTGTTTGGCATAGTAGTTATGGGATTGGAACATCACTTCAGCTTTGCAGCTGTACTTCAGAAATCTTTGTCATGTTTGGTTTTTTCAAACAATATACATTGAGACTGCTTCCACATCTCGCCTTCGCAAGGTAAAGGGAATTGAGACCTGCTGAGCATCATTTCACGGACAGAATCCACAATTGAAACATTGCTAAGAATGCACTGGACGTGGGAACTTTGGGACTGATACCTCGCTAGTCATGCGGGGCCTCTTCATACCGGCGCTAGGTAATCTAGTTAATGCGCAATGGATGGGCAGCACTGAGCCACACCTGGTATACACATTAACACCCCCCACATCAGCCGATAGGAAGAACAATCCCTTTTAGGCATTGACTTTGTTCAACCTATCTGACTTAGACAATACCTTGGTACAAAAGGGGAGTATGTTCCCCACCCTTACCATTTACAGGGAAAAATCTTTAGCTGGATGACAATGGGGGGTGAAAATATTGGTGGGACATTGTCTTAGATGGTATATTATGTGGAAAACAGCATAAGGACCCCTACTTAGTTGATGTCAACAAACTGACCAAGTAGAGCTACAATGATACACATGAAATGCGTAGTATGGCAAACAAGAAGTGTATTATCCAAAGAGCAGATATCCATACTGTAATTATTTGCAAGTTTCAAGCCCTGCTCACTAGTACTTACTACAATACTTACCAATTACCAATCTTTACCTCAAGCCCTCTTCAATGAACAGGTTCATGAAGTAACCCCTGACCAATATGCTGGTATCTTTTGGACTGTTTCGAAAGATGACCACCAATAGCAACTGACATCGTTTATTTCACCCTCTATATCCCAGCACCATTATTTTGTATGTCACAGTGAAGTAAAGCTGAAACTCTTTGAGTCAATTTGTAACCTAAGAATCAACTTAGATACAGAACAAGATGTTTCAGCGTGATTCCCAAATGGGAGTGATGGTAAAAACCTTCTTCGAGAATTCAAGGCATAATTTCACGTAATGGAATCAGATATCCCACTTTCCAGATATGGTGACAGTAGAGTGTTTGTTACAACCTGGAACCGCAGTAAACCATTCCTTCGACACCTGGGCTGATGGCAGTTTTCTCTACATGGCTAATACAGCGGATACATACCACTATATGCAGAACACTGTTTTGGACACACTGATCTGACATAGAGTAGATATAGAGAGTAATCTGTTTGAACAATAAAAAAGTGACTGACCAGAGATGGCATGAAAAATCATAGCTGTACATGTGAACAGAATACATACGATCAATAACGGAAATCAGATCCCAGCTACTGGCACACTGTGCGATCTGGAGATGGTATTCAATGATGAGGATGTATAGCTTCTCAACCATGTATTGTATACTTAATTTGATAGATTCTTTTTAGAATAGAATGGATGTAAAACAAACTAAATATCATTTGACACATAAGAGGTTCCAAAATTACAAATATGAAGGCAATTGATGAAATGGATGTGCAAACAATCCTAATCAACCGTGAGTCTTGGTAATAGCATAAGGAGCAATCCACAAGATCACTACAACCTTACTTGCGAACACTGATAGCTGCTGGTGGACACTAATGTGACAATGATGGTAGGATGAGAAGTCTTGGAGAGGGTGATGCAGACTAAACATGTAGTACATTACCGCTGATCAAAGTTTCTGAAAAGTAGCGGGCTATTCCATAAGAAGCCTCTGACATTATCACAGTGACTATATGTGTGGATTCTGACAGCTGAAAATGGGCTTTGGCACAAGTAGGGCAATAGCATGTATTGCCTCCCACATGATCATAGCATCAACTCTGGCAACCAACTGTGCATTCAGAATAGACCCTGCGATTGCACACATAGCCTCTGCCACGTTACCCCTAGTACTGATCTGTCATTCTTAAATACACTAGGTCATGCACAAACTCTCTTGATAGCTTACCAAGAGTACTGAGTTAGTACACCAAAGCTACAGAGTCAGGTAGAAATACTACCAAATACTGACCATGTATTACTCATTTCTTATCTGTATAACATATACCAACACTGGGCTGAATGACATTATTGGCTGTTTTGGCTGTTACGGGAGACTACCAGAGGTTATACACTTTAGGAAAATGCAATTTAGTCAGTAGGAGACTCCAGGAGTGTCTAAGAGGATGTGGAGTGCAACCCTAGATGTGTGAATTTCAGGAGGGAATCAGACAGCAGGAGCACATTCCATCCAGCCTTTGGAGTAACTGCTATGCTTGATGACCGGTACAGGAGTAGAAAAGAGTAAATGTGGTAAGTGTGAGACTATGTCAGTAGTGTCACCAATGGGCTCAGCAAATCTGTCAGGTGTCAGGGTTCAAATCGCAAAAATGGTTCGGTTCAGTTCCAGACCACTCCAGCATTCCAACCTGGTGCCTCTTGGCAAGTCAAATCTGTTCCAGTATCCATCAACCCGCTGGGGTTTGGTGAGGCTCACCTTGACCCATCTGGTTGAATCTCCGGATTAGCTTCTTTGGTTATGTATTTATGGTTGCATCCAGATATTCTGCTCTTAGTTGCACAATATTGACTTTCATATATCATTGTCTATTTTTGATGGATTGGCCACCTGTATAATCAAAAAAAGGAGAGACACATTACCTGCCCCATTGGGAAAGTGAGCATCAACAGAGTGTGAACAATGTTTGGTCTTGCCGCTTGGGTACTCTGAGAGGCTATTGGGTGATGACATTCATAAATGAGGAATTGGCTGCCTAAATGGGCAGAAGACAAAGTGACATGCTTTCTTCCCCATCTTGAAAATGACCATCAATGGAGCATCAGCTATATTTGGTCTTCCATCTTGGTTAATCAAAGCGCGATATGGTGGCGGTTGCCTATAGATGACTCGTTGACTATTTTTATAGACTAAAACGCTCATGAACACATAGTTGCAGCATTCTAAATAAAATAAGTTGTTACTGTCCAGGAGGCTGTTGCAGTAATTTCTCTTACTTCCATGTGTATACAGGCTGCCAACTCCAAGTTTATAGATGTCTGCAATCAAGCACCACATAGACTACCCAGGATGGAGAACCAAAAATCATTGACATTTCATTGACATTCATTTTCAAGATGGGACATGGAGCAAGTCACTCTGCCTATTGCCTATATAGGTGGGAAGTACTCAGAGTATGTATAACAAAGACCAAATCACCATGTGATTACCTGACTTACAATACCAAAAATTATGGATGCAGTATTGACATTGATTTTGCCGTGGGCATATTCGCAATGTGCATTTATATTATTTTGAATTGCATATCATTGATGGTATTTTGGTAACCTTTCTATCGTCTTCATGTACTTTCTCCTTTATCACCACATTTTTCTCTAATTACCAATATACATAGATCCTGTATAATATACGTCACAGTGTCTACTAATTGTAGATACTATTACACTCAAAATTTCCATTCCATTTAATCAATGCGTGTTTCCACTTGTTGGTTTGCTCAATAGGTTGCTGTCATCTGCAGAATCGATGTCAGCTGCACTACCACGTAGTAGATAGTATACTAACCAGTTGATCTTTCTTCATCAGTCAGCATATCTGGAATACAATCTTTATTGTGTTTGCGATCCTTCGCATATACATCAGTATTGTGAAATTTAGTGTTGGAAAGAGGAGTCTGAGTATACACATATCAGGGTGGCACACCATTGAGTAGGGAACCCCAAGCTCCTTCATTGGCTGCAGGTGGCACAGATGGCGTTCAGAGTGGACGTGGCATCTGTTCTGTTGACAGCCGTCTGCTTGGGGCTATTGGAGATCTACCTCCTCCTTTACACCTCCAGTGGGCCTTTGGATTGTTTGCTGTACCATTTTGACAAGGAAGGCAGCAAATAGTTGGATATTCAAGAACTATAGCCGGGTGTCTTTGGATCACAGCCTTTATGTTTCTATGCCGCAGAATATCCAATCCCCACTTTCTCACTTTCTGGATTTCACCGTGAGGTTTCTGTATCTGGTATTGAGTTTCCAGTATTATGGCTTGTGAATACCCTGCTTTTGGCCATATTCAAGAAAAGGCTCATATTGGACTATTCTATCTGTACCTGATCTCCATGCATTGCAATAGTAGCAGACATGTGGAAAATGTACCAGAAATTGTTTACTGTTTATACAATGGGATTTGGCTGTTACCTCTACCATACCAGCTGCAGTAGCCATCTCTAATAGACTTAAAGCCTCTTTCATCCACACTTGGGGACGATTATCATGAACTGCATCTACGATAATCACAGAATTGACAACATCATCATGTTTAGCCGTGTAGACTGTGTGGAGAAATTCCGTAGTCAAGCATGGAGGATTCCGATTGCAGGCAGCTTTAAATGGGTCACGTAACTCTTCACCTATCCCACATGTATCTCATATATCTAGTTGACAGCAGTCTACCACAATATGGATTCACTCATTTCTTATCGTATGTTGCTTCATATTCGTTTTGCATGAGGCGTTACGGACCTTCTTTAGATGTGTATCCTGGGTTGTATTTTCAATAGTTGGATTTGCACCATCACTGTGGACTAACTACTGTCTTTGTCGTTACTGTGTCCCAGCAAGTAGCGCATTGGAGGAAGCGACAGTGGGTAGACTCGATTGGAAGCTAATTGCACCTTGTTGAGGTGTTTGTTAAGTATAGATTTGCTAGCGTGGCAATGTAGAGGAAGATGGTACCGAGAAGAAGAGAGAAGTCCTGAGGTCTATATAGTTAGCATCAAGTCAAAATGGAATGAGTAACAGCCAATTTGCATGTTCTAGTCAAGATTAATCCTACAGAATATAGCAGCAAGTTGCTGGGGTTTCCAACCGTGCCGTGATTTGCTGTATGTTGGTCCGATCTTCTTTGTTTGTTTACAGAGACAAATAGAGGTGAACGGCAGCTGAAATATCATGATTGTAAGATATTATCAGGAAATACTTCGATGGATAGAACGTCTGGTGATGTTTCTAAGAAGACATCCCATGGTCCTTACACAGAAGAGATGCTCCAAATCAAGTCAAGTTGTATGGTTAGCATTACTATTCCCAGTGGAGTAATGGCCAAACACAGGCTTTGCTATGTTCAAGTTGATCAAATGTATCAATCTTGACATAAAAGATGCAGCTTGCCTCCATGTAGTTGATATCTTGAAATGTTCAACATCTTGCCCAACAACAAATTCAACACAAAATACCATGTCCTACACTCCAAAACAGAGCCTTTAGCAACTACAGGCGGATACATACGGCAAATCAACACAGCGAGCAGACCAATGCCCTCAACAAGCCATAGATAGGAAGCAAACCTTGGAAGCAGGAATAGTCCAATCATTAGGAGAATTGCGCAACATACAATTGAAAGAGAAGGCTGCAGCAGAGAAAAGACGAATCACCGAATTGTAAAGAAATGAAGTGAAGAGAGCTGGATCCAGGACCATGTTGATAGAGATACTGCAGATGCAAGAATGCAAGTTGAAGACACAGAGACAGCCTTTAAGCAGAAGCAGGCAGTTATGACAAATACTGTACAGGAGGGTTTGAGAACCAAATAGCATGAAACAGCATTTGAGGCGATGTTGAATGCTATCAGTGAAAGTGTGAGTAATACTCAAAATTTGGACAAACAGGAGAATGGCGAAGATGAACAAGTTGACACACAGAGAGAGTGCCTGGCAAGATGAAAAGAAGATGACGAACCCATCTGGGGAATAGTAGTGCTAGCAACAGATCCGGATAATCTGCCAGCGGTCGAGGTTTGGCTCGCGGCGATGGGTAGGTTCGGTTCCAGACCCGTCCAAAAATCCGACGTGTTGACTCTTGGTGGGTCAAAACCGGACACTTACTTGTCAACGAACGGGTTTTGCCGGGTTTGGGTAGACCTGTTGGTTCTAATCTCTCGTTCGGCATCTCGGGATTCACATGTATGGTCGCATTCTGATGTGGTAGTGTTAATCATGAAAATGTCAATTTATACGTCACGATTCAATTCCGATGTATTCGCCGCCTTGATGATTAAAACGAATAGACAAACGTGCCCTACCACATCTTGAAAATGAGCATCAACAGAGTTTCAACGATTATTGGTCATGTATTTTGGGTAATCTGGGGGGTAATAGGTTAGATACAGTCATAAAATAAATATTGGCAGCCTTTATAGCAAACAGAGAAAGCGAAACATTCCCTACCCCATCTTGAAAATGAGTGGCAACAGAGCATCAACAATTTTTGTTCTTGCATCTTCAGTAATATGAGTGGCGCTTGATCCCAAACATCCATAAACAAGATAATGGCAGCCTTTATAGGCAGATATGTATGGGATATTCCTGTCACATCCTCCGTGACAGTAACCACTCATTTTGTTTACAGAGCTACCACTCAGTATTCGTGACCCTTTCAGCTTACAACAATAGTCAAAACCATCTAAATAAACCCTAACAATCACATCGCGCTGTGATTAACCATGATGGAAGGCCAATAATCATTTACACTCCATTGACGCTTATTATCACAATGGGGCAGGGAGCTTTTCCATGTCTCTTTTGCCTATAAATGCAGCCAATACTTCGTTTATGACTGTTTGGAGCCCGTCGCCCCCCAGATTACCCAAGATACATGTCCAGGAATTGTTGACCCTCTGTTGACCCTCATTTAGCCATGGGTGTACACACAATATGCAATCTTTTGATTTGGCATAGTCTATCAGTAACATTGATTTGGCAGCCTTTCCAGTGTTTTCATTTCCTTTCTTCTTGATTACTACATTATTCTTTAATAATACATATAAATATATCCTTTAAAATAGCCTTTACAGTGTCCGTTAATTGTAGATGATAACGATTTCCAAAAACCCGTGCCATTCAATCAATGCTTGTCATCATTTGCATGTTTGTTCAATAGGCTGCTCTGGTCTTCAAAATGGATGTCAGCTGCATTACCACACAGTAGATAGTGTACTAACCAGTGGATGTTCCTTCATCGGCCAGCACATCCGGATGAAAATCTGTATGGTGCAGCCTATCCTGGGCAGATGCATCGAATGTGAAATGTTCAGCACAGGGAAGAGAAGTATGTGAATCCACATATCTGGCCTCCAAATTGACGAGTTGGGAAAGGTGCGCTTCAGAAGGGTTACCGGACGGTGCCAGTGGTGTTCCTGGCAGAGGTGGCATCGTCTCTGGAGTCGGCTGTTTGCATTGGTTGGGCAAAGGTACACCTGTTCCATTGGGTCTGCAGCGTTTCTGCAGTTTCTCTGCAGTTCCATTTTGGCAAGGCAGGCATCTGGCCATGTGGTTTTGACAAAGCATAGCTGGGTGAATTTCTATCCCAGCCTTCACCATGGAGGCCCAGGAAACTCAGCACCCCACTTCAACTCTTCTCGGACCTCAGCGTGAGGTTTCTTGGTCAGGTATTGCGTTTCCTTTATTGCAGCGAGCTTAAACTCTCCTATGGCCATTTTGGCCATGTTCAATACCAGGAACATGTCGGACTATTCCAGCTGTACCAGACCTCCTTGCCTTGCCATAGTAGCAGACATGTTGAAAACTGACAAGTAGTTCGTTACTGTTTCTCACAATGACATTCGGATAATACCTGAACCATATAAGGTTCTGTAACTTCCATCGAGGTGGTTAAAGCCTGGTTTGTCTACTAACTGGGATGCTTATGAAGAAATCTGTCCAGGAGAACCCCAGTGCTGACAGCATCACGATGTTTGATTTCGAAGGCCGTGCAGACAAATGTCTTAGTTGACCATGGAGGTTTCCTGTTATGGGCAGCGATCAATTAGGTTAGTAGTTCTTTGTGTTCACCCACTTTACGTTACAGAGTTAATTGACGGCCATTTATAACAGTATGGATATTCTCACATCCAACTGCATGATGCATCTTATTCGTGCTGCTTGCAGTCTTACGGACGATTTTGAAATGTGCATCGTGGGTCATATTTTTGGTGGCTGCATTGGCAGTGCCCCAGTGGACTAACTGTTGTCCGCGTTCTTGCTGTGTGCCAATAAGTGGCGTATTTGATGAAGCGTCCGCTACTACGCTTCATTTGGATCCGCTCTCCCCTTGCTGAGGTGGATTTGTCTGCATGGTTTGCTGGTCTGGAATAGGAGAGCAAGATGATAACGAAAAGAAGTGGGAAGTCCTGAGGAATATGTAGTTAGCCACATGGCAGAATGGAATAAGTAGCAGCCAACATGTTTGGTATAGTCAAGATGAATCCTGCTGTGCATAGCTTCACGTTGCAAGGGTTCCCTACAGCCCCGTGATGTGCAATACATCAGTGCGATGTTGCTTGATTATTTTCAACAATACATTGCGGTGTACAAAATCCAAAATCACATGATTGTCAGATATAAATAGGACATTGTTCGAGGGAAAGTATGTCTGCTGATGTTTGTCCCAAATAAGCCCTGGGATAATACATGAAACTGATGCTAACAATCAAGTCATGTTGTACAGTTAGCCTAACTATTCCCAGTTTATTCACAGTCAAATTGGCGATTTTGCTTTGTTCAAGATGCGTAAACGTACCGACCTGGACATAAAAGAGGCAGCTTGCCTCAATATTATCCATATCTTGCAACATCCAATATCTCCCCCAACGACAAAGTCAACAGAAACTACAACTGTCAATGCTCCGAAACAGAACTTTTCGCCTCGTCTGGTGGGTAAATACAGCAAATCCACAATGTGGCTCACCCAACAACATCATCAGGTGAATGAAGGCAAGAGCAGAATGAGTGTCAATGGAGCGTCAACGGAGCGTCAATGGAGCGTCAACAATTTTTGATCCTGCATCTTGGGTAATCAAATGGCAATGGAACCTAATTAACCCTCAATGAATCTATCCGCAGACTGTATTGGCAAAAATGGTAATGTTGATTTTGCATCCACCTCCTACCATTGAGCGCCCACACAGCGTCAACAATTTTTGTGGAGGCTCAGTAAGCTACACGGCGATGCACTGCACTGCACTGTTTCCAAGTTGAGTCTTAAGCGGTCAGTTTTTTCCATATGTCCTTGTATATAACTTCACAAATATGCATGCTGTGTCTCACAGAACTGATTTTTTTACTTGTAGCTCAAGAGTCAATCTTTCAGAATCCGCAGTCTGCGGTACTAAAACTTTACTTTCAGCAGTCTCTCAAGTCAGATTACGCAGCTGTCTACTTCCTACCGCTATGTTGGATTCAAAATCTTTGGACACCACATTGCTAGAGGTTGTGAGCTCTTCTGAAAATGTATGTGTCTTTATTCGGTATTTGAGCGACTATACTTTACAAATTGTCTTTGATGCTTGGTGGGCTTCAATGAATGTAGGCTCCAACTGTCCTATTGCTTGGAACGATTCCAGATATGCGTCTTCATGGCAATTCTATTGGTGCTGCGGAATTGAGAAGACCGGTAGCCCTCAAATCGTATGGATTGTTTGTCATCAAGTTCTTCGCCATCCATCAGATCATGGGACCAGCTCAATGGAGAATCAGTTGCTGGCAAAAGCTCACATTGCAAAGTTGAACAAATCGACAGTCAGAGGGTACTGAATTGACTAGTTTGATGGTGCATGAAACAGCTTTGGCCATCCTGAAGAGGCAAGGAAGTCGAGGAATCACTATAGTAAGATCGCAGAGGAAATTCCTATTTGACATCCAGATTAATCCATATGGACCGAAATAACAAACAAAATGCTCCAAACTGCGAGGTAAGGACTTTAAAACTTCCAAATTTCACCAAGACATGTGAAATCGCAACCTCAAGTTACGATTTGTTTCGGATCATATTGCATGGAATGCTGCATGAAATCTTGAGCTGTGATGGTTATACAAAGCATTACGACTTGACCTAGTGCTGCCGTCCACAAAAACCCTGAGCAAGATTTGCCGGAGCAAATATGAACTGACCGTGGATGCAATTAAAATGCAATTGGCATCATGAAATATAGTTAGTTTAGGTTTAGACAGATGGACATCAATAAACAAACTGGCCATAACTTTGGTTATTGCATGCGATTTAAATCAAAATTGGGCATTGCATGAAATACAACTCGCTATCAAGGAGGTTGATCGCCAACTCTTTTCGGGTTTGGAATACTAATTAAGGATGATAGGCCAAGGGCCAACATACTGGAGCAAGGCTAGCCGTACATTGAAGGATGTGCTAGATTATTTTTAGCATACCAACGGATATTTGATTGGAATTACGAGTGATGATGCTTCCTTAAATTAGTTGATGTCAGGTGGGCTGGAATCAACACCTGAGGCTTCTGGAATAGTTTGCTCGAGCCAATAATGGGATTTTGGCAGTCGATGACCCAGTATTGGATACAACGAACACAGAAAACAACTTGGAAATGAAGAAAGAGGCAGAGGAAAGGAACTTGCACCAAATGGCCAAGGCCTACTATATTGTGGAGATGTGGCAAGGGAGCCGAAAGTTACAAGCTACACAGACAGTATCACATGCTCAACACAAGTAGATGACAGCCGTAGGATACAGCTCAAACATGGAAGAGATGGTCAAAGCATCGTGCTCACAATCTCAACATGATGTTGCGGCTGCTGTGAATTTGTAAGAAAGATCTCCTTTACCACCAGCATTGTCTGCAAAGGACCTCCCTGGAGGACAAATTCAAATATTCAATATCCGCCAAATCAGAAGAATGAACTGTCATCCGGTAGAAAGTCATTAAGACAGTGCATCTGAAATCATTTCGGATGCCAATGATTGGCTGAACTGGAATGGCGACTTCGATATTCCAATTGACAGCAAAGACAATTTTGTGGCAGATGATGACATTGATATTGTGTAAAATAGTGGCATCAAGAATCCGGAACTCGAAGAGCAGCAGGATGTGTGTGCTGCGGCAAATGTTCACGGATTGGTTTGGCCGATGCATAAGTCAAAGCGGGTGGCTGAAAAGGGGTTGGTGATGGTCAATGCAATAGAAACGAGGAGGAATAAGGCAGTGACAAAAAAGTAGAACAGAATGTGTCAATAGTTCACCAGCTTCTTGATGTAGCTTGACCGAGAGTTTCAGTTAGAGAATTATTTTGGGTGAATAGTGATCAGCAGTTTGCTAATATCGGTTGATAACCAGATGTATAGCAGGTGCAATGAATCTTTTGGCAAGATATATAATTTTTAGTTGTGTGAGAGTGAACAGTGCAAGAATGGTACTTCGCTCAGCTTTGCCACAGGGCCGAGTCTCAATCTGACAGAAAGACCACCAATAAGTTCAAATCAGAATGAGAACAATTATCGATGGCAGCAGAAGTTAAATGGACAATACATTACAATGAGTATCAATGCAGTGTCAACAATTTCTAGTCTAGTAAGTCACGTAATTCACCAGTGATATGATCGCTGTTATTCACAACCGACATATTCGCAGCTTACATAGTCAAAAGAGATTGGGACAGGGTCACTGCCCCATTCTCAGAATGAGCCACAAGGCAGGGTCAACGATTTTTTGCGTTACATCTTGGGTAATTTATTTTCCGATTGTTTGCAGACATCCATTTATGAGATATTGGCTGCCTTTAGAGGCAAAAACAACAGCAACATGCTACCTGCCATATCCTGAAAATGGGCATCAATGGAGCGTCCACAGTTTCAAGTCTTGCATAATCAGTTATCAAGGCATCGCAGGGATCTTCACGTGTAGAACAGTGTCATTGGCCGTCTTGACAGGCAAAAATACATATATCAAAGGTAAAACAAAGATTCCAAATTAATCCATATTGCAAACTGCAAAACATGCAAAAGTGCATTATTGGTTGTTGAAAACGTGATTTTGATAAGATACAATGAACAAACTGCAAAACCAACAGCCTTATATGAATCAATAGATGAGCCCACTGGGCGACCCGCTGACAACCTACCCAATTCAGTCGGGTTGGAAGTTTACCATTGAATGGTACCCGAGTGGACGGTTCGGGTTTAGTGACAACCGGGACCGCCAATTTGGCAACGGTTGGGTGTGGACAAGGACCCGGACCCGGGGTGATGGTCTAGCACCGTTGCTAACACTAGGTACTAGGTACAATCTCCAAATGGTCCAGTGGCACATCAACAGTGGTCGGCAGAAGCAGTTGAACTGTAATGAAATGATGGACTCAGGGTGGGGGGACACTGTCAATTACTTTGCTGAGAGAGATAGGAAGCTTGGGATGGTCTAATTGAATGTTTTGGCAGTTGTTAGGCAGCAAACAGAAAACTTTACAGCTACACCTGCGCTGACAACATTTGAAGAGCTTATAGAGATTGTTGATATCGTCCCCGGAAAAGGGGAAATGCCACAATAGGCAGCTCGACCAGCTCGTAGTCAAAAGGTGGTAGGTTCCGGGAAACCACAGTTACAGAAATAAATCACACCTCTGCCAGCTGGGATGGCACCCAATTCATGACGAATGAAAATTGTGAAGCCTTTTGAACCTAGAAGCTTTTACCGGTGCATGTTGCCTCTGTAGCTAATTACCATATATAAATTGGTTTCTGACAGAAAAACAGTGACGCCTTCTGGGTTGCCCGCGGAATCGATATGCAAGTTGCTATTTTTGACATACCTCCTTGAAAAGCAATTCACGTGCATATTGTGCTTTCTATCAAGCGTTTCTCAATTTCGGTGACACAATTGTAAGTCATGATATTTTATCTGTGGATGTATAAGGCTCATTTGGGCCATGTGAATGTTCTAGACTCCAATCCAAGTTGATAGCTGACCAACAAGTTTGATATCATCTTGCCTGTTACTGTTAAGGGACAAAGCAAAAAATACATTAGAAATGAAATTTTCTGTCAAAATTTAAGTCAGTGATGTCGTACGAGTCAAAGAAGAAGCGGATTGGCTGCCACTGGAACCTCCAAGAATGACAACTGTCACTTTGGATTCATTAATACATTCAATTGCATAACTCTCTGCTTAGACCTGGTGCACATTTTCCAGGTTTTGACAATTGGTGATGGTAGGTCATGCAAATCATGCCAAAGGTGCTGGATGAGGAATGGTGAGGCAGTTGGGCTATATATTTCAAAAAATAGTAAATGGTTCTATATGTGGTAAATTGCCCGCTAAAAGCCCTGGAATGTGATGCATATATGTCATTGATTGAACAGATAACATACAGAGTGGTGAATCACAAATTGAAAGGCCTCGAAGCTTTCAGATGCAAATAGTCATACACAGACCTGGTATATTGGCTGTCAATGCCGACTATATGTATTCATGCACACAATTGTTGAAAAATACAATTACTGTTACTATGTGTTTAAGGTGAGCATCAAAGGAGTATTAACGAGTATTGGTCCTATACTCTCTGCAATTATAGGGCTCCATATTCATCTTCGCCCAAAGTGACATTATTCGCTGTACATATTATTGAAAGGAATTGTTACATGCTTTTTACCTCATCCTTGACAGGAACATCAACAGAGTGTCGACGATTGTTGGTCTAGTAACTCTGAGAATACCCAAAAGTCTTGGTCGCTGTAATACATAATCAATGTATTGGACACCTTTATAGGCCAATAAGCAAGGGATAACATCTCTATGATCTTTCAATATGAGTGTCAATGAAGTGTCAATGATGCTGTGCCAAGTAAGGATGATAAGAAAAGAAAGACTTCGTTACTGTGATATAAAATAAAATTATTAGTTACGTATATAGGCCAAAAATCTAGCAGCGACATCACTAGGATCTCTTACAAATTAGCGTTACAGGAGTGTCAACAATTGTTTGTCATGCATCGCGGATTATCAAAGGGCTGTGCAACAACATTAACCATAAGCAGAGTATTGGCCGCCCATATGGTCTATAATGCTAGTGATGATATTGCTACCACCTTCTAAAAGTGATTGTCAAATTGAGTGTCAACTGTATTTGTGGGTTCTATGTAAGTTAGGTGGTAATGAAGTACATTGTATTGTTCCATAATTGAGTTTTTAATGGTCAGTTTTTTCGAGATGTCATTGTAAACAACTTGACACACATGCATGCAATATGTCACAGGTTATCGTTTTTGCTTTCTCATAGATCTAGAGTCAATATATAAGATCAAGCTTTCTACTTTACTATAAAGTTATGTTTGACAATATCTCAAGTTGAATTATGCAGCTTTCTACTGCCTACTAAAATGTCCAATTCAACATCATTAAATCCCTCATTGCAATCAGTTATGATATCTTCCCAAAATTAATGTGTGTTCATTCCTGAGTTGGGTGACCTTACTTTAGAAACCATATTTAATGCTTGGTGGGTGTCTATAATTGTGGGCTCAAAGAGTTCTATTGCTCAGAATGATTCTAGACATGTCACTTCATGGTGTTTCTAGCTGCGCAGCGGAATCAAGACGGCCAGCAGCCCAGGCAACCTATGTATTCTATGTCACCAAGTATTTCACGATCCATCAGACCATGGAACCAGCTTACTGTGGAACCACTTGCTGGCAAAGCGCACATCGCAAAGCGATACAAATTAACAACTTTGGATGTTACTGAATTGACTAGTTCAATGGTCGATGAACCAAGTTTGACCACACTGAACAGAGAAGGAAGTCAAGAAATTAGAATAGTAAGCTTACCAAGGAAATTCATATTCAATATTTAGATTTAATTTCCACTAACTGAATCGGTAGGCAAAACGGTCCAAACTTGTAGCTATCGACTTTGTAACTCCCAAAGTTCACTACTACACCTTGAATCGCAACATCAAGGTAGGATTTGATTAGGCTCAAAGGGCAGGGAATGCAATATCAACAGAGAACAACGATGGTCGTATGATGCATTATGAAGCGACGTGGTGTTACTGTCTGCCAGCACCTTTAGCATTATTTGCTGCAGGGAATACTTACTGACAGTTGAAGCAATGAAGAAGCAATTGCTGCCAAGGATTAAAGTTTGTTTAGCTTTTGGCGGGTTGACATCAACAAAACAATTAGCCATAAGGTTAGTCATTGCTTATTATATGGATCAAAAATGGGAAATGCAACAAGTTCCACCGCCATTTGATGAGGTTACTAGTCTATTCTTTTCCTCAGTTGCAAGCTAATTGCGAATCATAGATCATTGGTCGACATGCTAGAGCAATGCTTGTGGTACATATGAAGAAGGTTCATGATTGTATTGAGCTTACTGATGGCCAGTTAGTTGGAAATACAACTGATAACACTTCCTCAAAGTACTCGATTAATTGGAAACTACACTGAACCCTTATGGTCTCTGTAATCGGGAGGCCAGCAACGAGAAACCACATACCATCAGTGGTGGATGCCATTCAGCTTGCTTTCGGTGTATTTATGACAAATCTCCGTATAAAAAGCAATACCAAGTCTTGGGAAGCCCATGAGTGCAATCAGCAATTTGGAGAGAATGCAAGCATTGATATTGGGTAGTGTTAAAGACTTTGAAAAAAGGGCAATGCTTAAATCAACAAGGTGTCGGCCATGAGACCAGGTTTAGCAAAGATAATTGAGAAAGTACATACATCAATGACATTGGAACTCATAAAACTGACCTTGACATCGCAGCAAATGCTTGCTGTGTTGATTTCCCTCACACCGGGTCGTCAGAGTGAGTTCATTGACAGTCAAACAGCCTCTTTTCAAAATGCAGCACTAACTATTGTGGATGTGAAGACATGGTGGAATTCGACAGCGGAGTTACTTGAGCGAGCCTACCGATCGTGATAATTCACCAGCAAGTTGCTCAAGTATGCAACAAATAGTCATTACTGGCCACTCTTCACAACACAGGCCAAATGTACCATTATCAAGTACTTCATCAATGATTTAAGGCAATCACAATACTGCACCCGGTTGATATCGGCAAGGCAAAAAGTTAGTGTTCATCGCGATATCCCTGCCTACAATTACATGTTCAATCATCTGGATGGTGGGACTCGAATCTTTGCTTAGAAGAACACTGGATGGAAGGAAGTGTTATACTTCACCATGAAGTTTGGACGACAGCAGATATTCAAATATCAAGGTGAAGTTACTTAAATGACAGGTATACTGTTAATTCCATCAAACATCTTCAATCCTTTCCGGAATTTGCGATGATTTAGAAATTGGGACAAGAGAATTGATACTAATCCTGAAGACTTGACTTCTGATATTACCCAGTAATAAGAGATACTTCTGATGTATGTGGAGATTGCAAACTGCACCAAACGTAAACATTTGCCTGTCAAGCAACCCGAATGTGTACATAGCAGCAATATCTTCCCCTCGACTACAGCTTCTGCATCTGGTCAGTCTTCTTCGATCAATATGATTTCTCCAGCGATCATGAAAAATACTTGACACCTAAACATGAGGCTGAATCAACACCCGGACAAAGCTATCATCCACCACCCCTGCAGAGAGCGGAAAGGCTCTATTCAGATTTACCACCAGAGTGGCCAATGAACTGGGGGCAAGAGAATCCAAATCTTGATGATTGCCACTACAACCCCATGTAGTTTAGCAGTACATTTTGGATACTAGATATCCACAACTAGTGGGTTAATCTAAACGATATGCAATCAAGGTGCGCCGACTCTCCTCATGTAGCACCTGATGAATTCCCTATTGCACTACATAGTGTCGACGTGGAGGTTAGGATTTCCCTCTGATGAGATGGTAACGGCTTAATGCACTCAAACACCACAGGTGATATCTTCCCGAGTAGAGTCACAGTATGATATTTCACATGACCTAATCGCAAGATTTTGGTGGGAGATGACCAACATTGAATTTGACATAAGTTGATGACGACTAGGGAATGAAGAGAAACGCAGATGAAAATATATTGCACAGAGTCACCAAAGTCCACAACATTTTGGAGATTTGGCAGGTCAGCCAAAACATACATGCTAGGTAGAAGGAATCGTATGCTCAAAACAAGCAGATGTCAGCTGTAAAATTCATTTCAGATACAGACGTGATTGTCAAAGCATTCTGGTCAAACTTTCAATGTTGTGGTGCAGCTGCATTTAAATTGTTGGAAAGATCACATTTGTCACCAGCTTTGTCCGCCAAGCACCTCCCTGGAGGAGAAACTAAATATCTCAATGTAAGCTGAATAAACAGAATTAATTGTCATCTAGCTGAATGTGATAAGAATAGTGCACCTGACAGCATTTTGGACACTGATAAATGTCTTAGCTGGACTTGGGATTGAGATGATCCCAATGAGAGTAAAGACCACTTGTAGGCAGTCAACAAATGTGATATAGAATCAAACAATTGTATGCAGAAATCAGAAAGCCCAGAGCTGTGGGATATGAGGGTGTCACCGAATGTTCCCGGATTTATTCTGCCATTGCAGGGGTTAAAGAACACTGCCGCAAAGGGGTTGATAATTGAGAATGCAATAGAAACATGAAAGAACCAGGGAAACAAGCAAAAGTAGGACGGAATGCATTAACTTGGTTTCACTGGGTGCTGTATATAACATGACTGCAAATTGCACTTAGAGAGATATTATGCAAGAATAGTGAGCAGTTGCATATGAATATTGGTTCATAAACAGAAGTATAGTGGGTGATATGACTCATTTAGCAAGATATATAAATTTTGATAGAATGAGTGTGACCAGTGAATGGGAGTTACTGCACTCAGCTTGGTCAAATGGCCAAGTATCAATCAGTCAGAAAGCTAACCGATTGGATCTTGTAATCATGAATACAATTATTAATACCAGTAGATTTTGAATGGACAATATATTAAAATGATTGTCAACAGAGCATCAACAATTTCTGGTTTTGTAAGTAACTTCATTGAAAAGTAATTTGGTCACTGTTATGCATAACCAATGTATTGGCAGCATTTAGAGGGAACAGATAATGGAAAAGGATCACTGCTTCATTCAGAGGATGACCGTTAACAGCGTGTCAAGGATTTTTGGTTTTGCAAGTAAGGTAATTTAAAAGTGATTTGGTTGCTGTTATACATAACCAACATATTGGCAGCCTGAATAGGCAAAGGAGAAAGTGACATGGTCACTGCCCCATTCTGAAAATCAGGGTCAATGGAGTGTCAACAAATTTTAGTCTTGTAAGTACAGACATTGAGCAGTGCTTTGGTCACTGTTATGAATAACTCTTGAGAGCAGCAGGTCCGGGTAACCCACCAGTGATCCCGGTTCAGACCACATAAATGGGTTGGTTCGGTTCCAGACATATAGACCAATCCAACCCGCAGTTTCAAGGCAGGATTGTAACTTGGACCGGACATAAAACTATGGGGTTTTGGCGTGGTTGGATCTGCACTGCGGTGCTTTTGTGCAGTTCATTTATTTTTGGCTGCAATGAAGTTTTCAAGCTCATATTGTATGACGCCATGGTATATATGTACATGATGCAGTGTTAGGCGCGATTTCACGCAGTGGTCTCCAACTTGAAATCTGATTAATATTCGTTGGGTTGCTATGTAATAACACTCAACATCACACCCACATTGCAGGTTTTCTATAGCAACTCAACAAATACTGCTCAGATTCCAAATTGGAGACAAGCAGGTGAAAGAGCTACTACAACAGAATTATTCACATTTCAATCGTGTCACAATACGGTCACATCTCACATACTGAATTTGAGTGAAAGTTCCGGGCTTGCAAGGGTCGGGTTTATAGTCGGAAACCAGCTCAAAAACAATAGTCTGGGTTTTTCATATTGTAAAACTTTTGGAATGCATCACTTCCAGTTCCAACCCTAACTTGGAACATTTCTAGCAGGTTAGTACCATTGCTAACACGATGGGTAACTATTGTAATGGCAGCCTTTCTAGCGAAAACAGGACTTGAGATGGTCACTTCCCCACGTTCCAAATGCGCCTGGACAGAGTGTCAATGATTTTTACCTCACCAACATGGGTTAAATCAGTGCTGACCGGTTGCAGACATCAATAAATGAGGTATTGGCAAGCTTTAGGGGCAATCACGAAAGCAATATGCTCCCTGATTAATCCTAAAACTGAGCCTCCATGGAGTGTAAATGTTTATTGTTCTTGCATCCTGGGTTTTCCAAGGGTCACGGTGTCGCAACAATACATATACGATGGAATGGCAGCCTGTTCAGACAAATCAGTGCATGATCTGTACAGTACCTTATCATACAAATAAGCTTCAAGAAACATCAACACTACATGATTTTGCGTAGTGTGTAATCATGGCATCGTACAGATGCTTGAGCTAATTACACCAATATTGACTTCCTTCATTGTCATAAATACAAAACGCAAGAGGAAATACAAGAATTCTAGAATAATTGATGTCACAAACTAGAAAACATGCAACAATTGAATACTGGATGTTCGAAAAGTGATTTTGACAAGATACTATTCACAAACCACAAAAACCAGAGCATTCTATGAATCTATAGATGGATTCGCTGGGTGACCAGCTGTCAACCAGCCAAATTCAAACAGTTCAGGAGATTCGTATCGGACATTACACGAATTGAAGGTTGGAGTGTATCAATATTGCAGTCTGTGAATTTAGCAGTGCTTTTGTTGCTACCCAGACTTGGATGGGTTGTTACAGTGTGGAACCATTGCTAACACTATCTGTCAGAGCAATGGAGAGAACTCTGGATTCACCAGGGAGTATTGCTGAACCAATGCAAGAATTAGAAACAGACACTGAGTGATATCTGAGATATGAAGGAATTCGTTTTGAGGGGTGTCGCATGTATCTGCGACTCACTGGCTGTACATGACCAATCGATGTCCCTCAACTGGACTTATGACAGCTGCGATATTGTTCATTATCGTTTCTGAATCGTACTTGCAGTCGTCTTCTTCAACATTGTATCTTTTGCCTCGCTCTATTCCTGAACGAAAGAAGCAACAAGCAGATGTAAATAAAGACACATGTACACCCAAACAATAAGCTGACCAATTATTCGAATGATGATAATCAAAGATGGTATCAATGTCAACCACTTGTTCGCCAACTCATTCGAGCCGACGATGGCAGGAGCACAAAATTTATCACTGCTAACATGATGCTGAAGGCGCTCTTTGCATTTGTGGATTGTTCATACCAGCTGAGTGGATGCCATTGAATTCCAATGACACTGGGCTCAATTTGGAATGCTTAATAAAGATTTAATGTGATGCAAGCTAGCTGAAAATCTAAATTCCAATTTGAAAGACAGTAAGATGTATTCAGATTAACAGAGAAGCAATTACAAGGACAAGATTAGCACCCAAAGAAAAGTGCTGTGTGGGAACCACAAGTACACAGAAGTTGTTGGAGGAGGGTAGAATGAAGACTCAAAGTGCAAAATCTAGGCAGGGGAAAGCCAACAAAGGGTGGGGAATGTCCATGTGTCAGCATGAGCACTAATAGCGGGGGGGGAGGGGGGTGGGGTGTAAGTAGTACGAGGTGAAAATGATGATTGCCAATACTGGCAGTGTAGTACCGATGGGGATTCAGGAGTGCAATCAGAGCTGAGAAGCAGCAGAATGGGAAAGTGTGTAAGGTGAGTGGAATGCAATATAGAATCGACAATCCAGAACCAAGGTACACTACTGACAATTGTTGTGCTCTGATCTCCAGCTGTGGAAGGATGGCAAGAGGGTTATCGAGCGAGGACCACAATTGAGGAGCACCAACCCAGGCAGAGACGCACCGATTAGGACTGAGAAGGGCTATCCCAGGGGAAGTGTGCAGCAAAGTGGGGGGGTAAGGAGTGTGGAATGCAATAAAGAATGAACCATCCAGACCGAGATGGACTGGTGGGCATCAAGGCACACCCATCCCCAGATGTGGAGTATGCAATGAAATCGAGGAGTGCCAACCCAGACAGAGTAGATTAAGTAGCTTGTGTCATAGGGGAAGAGAACTTAGAGAGGAGAAATTGAACCCTGTAAAGCATGGAAGAGCACCAATCCACAGTGAGGAGTGCTAACACAGCTGGGGGAGTTCTGATCCTTCTGGAGTTGCCCCACACTGTTGGTGGGTTTGAAGTGGCCAACTGATGTGTGAATGATTAGTGCAGTGGCTTCCAGAGTAAATGATATCACAGGGGATGCGCAAAATGTGCCTTAATATTCAACTTTAGAAAACAAAGTTGAGTCCTTCCTTCCACAGGCATATTCAGACACCACACAATAACTTGCTGCAGCTGCTAGTGGACGAGTCTGCAGAGTGACAAGTTTGTAATACTGGAATGTTGTAGGCTGGCGCTCAAAGTTATTGGTGGTGTAGAATAAATAATGGCAATTTCGAACAAATATGTCTATTCAGGTGAAGTATGATTTCTTATCATCAATGACCTTCAAGAGATAAGCATTGTCAAATGGGAACTCCCTAACCTGGAACAGATACTCAGTCTTGGAGTCCAAATTCAACTGGTTATCATGGACAAAGGTTTGCCAAGCGCTAGCTGCGAACTGTCATTGAATGGTCTCAATCTTGAGTTTAAGTTTTGTATAATTTTAGACGAAGTCAATATCTTAAAGCTGTTATAGCAGCATTAAACACAATCCAAGAGTGACATCACATGGTATGTGTGGATAAGATTTGAGAGATGGACCTCTGGGCAATTGATACCCACATGGTGTATCTACTGAAGCACCTCCTAATGCCTGCTGACTGTCCTGAGCTTCAATGGCTAGTCTCCAACCTTCATGAACATTTGAACACTTGTCATTGGATAAAATTCACCAACTAGTCATTGTGCATAAGATTGTCTCCATAACTGTTTTCGCTACCTGAAAAATTAGCATTTTGGTCATGTAAAATGTGCTGAGCTCAACAGGCATTGGATTTTAAAACAATCTGATCTCCCCGAGACTTTGGAAAGAGGAGTACATGAGCAGATTATGCATCGTATGACTTGAATAATTTGTCAAGCAGGGTAAACTTTTGGCTATTGAGGTGTGGTGGAACCACTGCCTCAGTTGGATTTTGGGGATCTAGAAGTGGAGGGTATCCACTGACAGTATTGGTATTGCTTCTGTTCTTTGGCAAAGTGAACTATTGTAGTTGATAATGGCTTGTCCCAGCATGCCTGGCCTAGATGCAAGACTACCTACTAGTGAGTCAAATTGTCTTCCTGGATGTTGGATAATGAGATGGACTCTCTGGTACTCTCACTTTCATCATCACCAATCGATTGCTTCATATTGTGATCGTTCATGATTAATCCAATCACCAATAATTGTCAGATGCATTGCGATTATTATTAGCAATAGATCTGAACCGCCTGTTGGGGTCCGAGTCCGGGTCGCAACCAAACACTCGCCAAACACCCAGTCCATGTCTTCAATACTCCTGATCAGCCAATTCGGTGACGGTTCCACAGAGACCTCGGAACCCCTCTGAATTGGGCAGATTGTCAGTGGGTTGTCCAACGGGTCCCTCTGTGGATTGGTATAATGCTCTTGCATTTGCTGTTTGATGTTTGTATTTGATCAAAATCACTTAACTAACATCGAGCAATTTCTTCTTAAACACTTTGCAGGTTGCGATATCGGTGATTTTGGTATTAATGTGTTTCTTTTTGTGTGTTGTGTTAAGGAGTACTAAGGTGGTCAATAGTGCTGTTATGATCTCATACATCCACGCGATGCCTTGAATACCCAATATACAAGACTAAAAAGTATTAACATTCAGTTGACGCTCATTTTCAGATTGGGGCAATGACAGTGTTGCTTTCTTTTTCACCTACAAAGGCAGCCATTACATCCATTTTGCCTAACCACTACTAGATCATTTGGTAATTACCTGACATAGATGACTAAAAATCATTGATACGCAGTTGACTCTCATTTTCATGATGGTTTAACAAACATCTCAGGCAGTGATTTGCCTGAAATAGCTGCCTATACATTGTATATAAATTATTACCACAAATCACCACTTTGATACCCCAAGATCCAATTGCAAAAAAATATTGACACTTAGTTCATGCTCATTTCCAGACTGGGGCAGTGACCGTGTTGCTTCCTGTTGTGCCAATAAATGCTGCCAATACAACGGTTATGGTACATAGAAAATAAATCATGTTTGAATTACCTTAGTTACAAGACCAAAAGTTGTTGATGCTCCATTGCCATTTATTTTCAAGATGAGGTAGGGAATGTGTTGCTATAGTGTTTGCCTATAAAGGTGGCCACAACTTTGACTATGTATAACTACAACAAAAGCAATTTTTTAATTACCAGACTTACTTGATCTGAAATTGTGGAGGCTCCATTGAAGATAATTCTGCCATGGGCATATCCACAATATGCAATCAGTTGATTATACATAGTCTATCATTCACATTGTTTTGGCAGGCTTTCTAGCATTTTCATTGACTTTCTCCTTGAACACTACATTGTTCTTTAATAATACATATAAATATATCTTTTAAAACATACTTTACACTGTCCGCAAACTGTAGATAGTAATACACTGAAAAATGCCATTCCTTTCGATCAATGCTCATCATCATTTGTAGGTTAGCTCAATTGGCTGGTTAGGTCTTCAAAATTGATGTTAGCTGTATTACCACACAGCAGATTGTGTACTAACCAGTGGATGTTCCTTCATCAGTCAGCATATCTGGATCAATATCTGTATTGTGCTGAGTATCCTGGGCATTTGCATCAACAGTAAATAATTCAGCACAGGGAAGAGAAGTATGTGAATATACATATCTGGCCAACAAATTGACAATTTGACTACATTGGGCTCCGGCATTGTTACCGTGTGGCGCGGGTGGTGTCGTGAGCAGGGTTGGCTTTGCATTCAGAGGTGGCGTTGGCTCTGGTATCAGCTGTGTGCGTTAGTCGCGTGCAGATGCAGCTGTTCCTTTGTATCTCCAGTGTTTCTGCAATTTTGTGTGGTGCCAATTTGCCAAGGAAGGCTTGCATCTGTGAGGTTGTGAGGAAGCATCACCGGGTGTCTATGGTTCGCAGCTATGACCATTTTGTGCGCTGGAAATTTAACACTCCGCGTCTTCTATTCTCGAACTTTGGAGCAGGGTTTCTTAATTACATACTGGGGTTCCACTAATGCAGAGCACGAACACCCATCTTTGGCCATTTTGGCCTGATTCAATGCCAGGTGCATGTGGGACAGTTCCAGCTGTACCCGACCTCCTTGCCTTGCCATGGTAGCAGCCTTGTTAAAAACCTACCTGAAAATAGTTGCTGGTTCTAACAATGAGATTTGGCTAATATTTCAACCATATACACTGCCTTAGCCTCCTCTGAGGTGATGAAAGCTGGTTTCGTCCACTCCCGGGGATGCCTATTCCGAAATCTGTCTACCAAAATCCCAGAGCTGACACCATCATAATGTTCAATTTTGTGGACTGTGCAGAGAAATACCTTGGTCGGCCATGGAGATTTTGCATCATGGGCACTGATAAATTGATCATGTAGCTCTCTACATACACCCACTGTACGCTTTACGGGTAATTGACAGCCATCAACCCCAGTATGGATACACTCACATCCAATTGCATCGTGCTACTGATATTTTCTGCTTCTGGTGTTATGGATGATTTTTAAATGTTGATCTTGAGTTATATTTTTGATTGCTGCATTGGCAGAGTCGCGGTGGACTAACTGGTGTCTGCATTCTTGCTGTGTAGCAATGAGTAACGGATTGGATGAAATGCCCATTGATCGGCTCGATCTGATCTGGTCTCCCCTGGCGCAGGTGTTTGTGTATCAATGTTTTCTTGGTGTGGAATTCAAGAGGAAGATAAGAATGAAAAGAAGTAGGAAGTCCTGAGGAATATATTGTTAGTGTCATGTCAGAATGGAATGAGTAGCAGCCAAGTTGTACATTATACTCAAGATGAATCATGCTGCTTAGGGCTGCAAGTTGCAGGGGTTTCTCATGGTCCCGCGATTTGCAATACATCGGTCCAAGGTTGTTTTTTTGTTTCCAGGGATAACATGTGGAGTATCACAGCCAGAATCGCATGATTGTAAGATGTAAGCAGGACATTCCTCGAGGGGAAGGATGTCAGCTGATGTTTGCCTCAAAAAATCCCCAGGATAATACATGAAACTGACACTAACAGTAATATGATTTTGTACAACTAGCCTAAATATTCCCGTTTTATTGACTGTCAAAAGCCAGAATTGACTTTCCACATGATGATTAAACCTACCATCTTTGACATCAATGTCCCAGCTTGCCTCCATACTGTCCATATCTTGCAAAGTCTAACATATCGCCCAATAACAACGCAATACAAACTACAATGGTCAATGCTCCAAAAAAGTATCTTTCTGCAGTTCTGGCTGGCATATACGGCAATTCAATAAAGCGATCCACCTGATGACCACATCAAGCTAATGAAGGCAAGAGCGGCTTGGAAGCTGAATGAGTCTGAGCGCTAGTGGCATTGCGCAGCTTGCGATCCAAAACGTAGCTTGCAGCAGTGAAACCATGAGTAACGCACTTCTTAATCAATAAAGAGAAGGAGCAATGGATGCATGATTATTTTGAGAGAGAAACCGCTGGGGGATGAAAGCGAGTTGAAGATGCAGTGGCAGCAATTAGGCCCCAGCAGGAAGATGCGGAAAAAGCTGAACACACGGAATTGACGAACTGAAAGCCCTGACAAATGTTTCATGAGATGACGGTCGTTATCAGAGACGGTCTGAGCAATATTGCTGGTTCCGCAATGGGGACGATGGGGAAGATGATGATGTTGAAACGACCGAGCAGGACAGGCTGAGCGAAGATGACGAAACCGGCTGGGCGAGGGCCATATTCACCAAATCAGTGCTGGAAACCATGCAGAAGTGTCGCAGAAGCAGAGAAAACTTGACGAATGGACACAACTGGGAGGGTGGGACGTAGCTGTATACTTCCACGAATGAGAGAAGATTTACGGCACTTCTGAATTGAGGGTTCCAGTAGCTGCTAAGATGCAAATTGATCAAGATGTAGCCACACTTTCACCGACAACATTTGGAGAGCTTATTGAATGTGTTGATATTGTCCTCGGAATATCACACATGAAGCAACGGACTTCTCGACCAGGAGGTAGTCATATGAGGCTAGGTTCTGGCAAGTCACAGTCGGACACAGGTAAAGCCGGTCTTGTGCCTGCCCTGGCGCCCGATTCATCACCTATGGGGAACGCAAAGTCTGTTGAACCCATAAGCTTTCATTCCCACACAGAGCCTCCCCAACTAATCACCCTATAGATTTGGGATTCGGATGAAGACATAGTGATGACTCCTGTGTCATCGAAAGAAATTAATAGGTAAATTATTATTATTGACATCATATATCGGTGAAAAGCAATTTATGTACCAAATTCGCGATGTTTCTGCATTTTCGTGATTTTGGTGAGCAAATTATATGACTTGGTGATTTGTCTATGCATGTGCAAGAGTCGAACGCACCATGCGAATGTTCTATAACCCAAATCAGATTGAACGATGGCCAGTAAGCTTGATCTCTGTCAGCCGATTACTGTTACGTGAGAATGTAAAAGCTCAATTACTGATGGAATATATGAATAAAATACAACTGAGTGATATAATATGACTCTTAAAAAGAGCAGTTGTTACTCAATACGAATCTGTCTTCATGACGGCCGTCAAGCTGCATTTATCCACCCTTCCAACTGCATTACTCTCCATACTGACCTGTTGCACATGGTTGAGATATTTAAAATTGCTTATGATATGTCATGGAAATGGAGGAGATTGAGCTGGATGAGGAATGGTGAGGAAGTGGACCTACATGAATCAAAAAATAGTGAAATGATCTAGATGCCGTAAATTGCTGGCCACAAGCGGAGAAACGTAATAGGGCCCGGACATCTCTCACTCACAGGACCTGCATACTGTTTGATCACAAATCGAGAGGCCGCAAATCTTCTGGATGCAAACAATCACAATTACAAGTGCCATAATGGATGCCAATAATGGGCATACAATTTGTTACATACAATGATTGAGTGTATGAAGGATATTTCGATGTGTTTAATGTAAGTGTCAACAGAGCGTCAATCATTTTTAGTGATACACATTGAACAACCAGGGGGCTGCAGTATCAACTCCGTCCACTGCAGCTGTATTGGTCGACCTTATAGCCAAAAATGCTAATGTCATGCTCGCTTCCCTATTCTAAACATGATCGTCAATTGAGCCTTAACAATTTTTAGTCTTCCACATTTAGCAATCAATGGGCTGTATTGTCATGTCAGTCCAAAGTAGATGTATCTGTCAGCGTTATAGCTGAAAAGGCAAATGACTCGCTGGTTGCCCCATCCTAAAAATAAGTTTCAACAGAGTGTCAACCATTTTTAGTTTTTCACGTTTGGCAATGAAAGTGATGCATTGTGGCATCGCTCCATAGTACATATAGGTGTCGGTGGTATGGCCGAGAAGGCAAATCACACGCTCGTTGCCCCATCCTAATACTGATCGTTAATGGAGTGTCAATGATTTTTAGTCTTACACATTCAACAATCAATGCGCAGCATTGTTACCTACTACCAAATTAAATGGATTGGTCAGCGGAATAGCTACCAAGGCAAATGACACACCCGTTGCCCCATCGAAAATATAAGCGTCAACAGAGTATCACCAATTGTTGGCTTTTCATCTCGGAAAACCCAATGGCTATGCAGCGACATTAACCAATAGTCAAACTATCAGCCACCATTCTAGACAATAATGCTTAGGACAACATCACAACCTTGTCCTAAAATAAGTGTCAACGGAGCATCAACGATTTTTGTCCTTCCATCTTGGAACATGCTATGGCTGTGCGGCAACATTAACACATAATCGAACTCTCTGATGCCTTTCCATGCAAAAATGCTTGCGAAAACATCTCTACTATGTCCTGCAATTGAGTGTCAACCGAGTGTCAACAGAGTTTCAATGAACTATGAACTGCGTGTCAACGCTTTTTGGTCATGCATCATGCATAATCCAATGCCTGTGCATTGACATATACTGATACTCACCGTATTGGCCGCCTTTGTGGGCCACAATTGCATGCACAATTCTGCAACCGCGTCATAAAACTATGTCTCTGCAGTGTGGCAATGGGTTTTGTGGGTCTCAGAAAGCTGCATTACCACAAAATGCCTTTGGTCATTGCTAAATTGTCTTTTGAACAGTCAGTCTTGTCTGTATAACCCTGTATACAACATCACAACTATGGATGCAGTGTCTTGCAGATCTTGCTTATGTCTTGCATCTAGCTCAAGAGTCAATATTTAAGCACCAGCATTCTACTTGACAATAATGTAACTTTTGACAGTCTCTCAACTTGAATTACACAGTCCCCAACTTCCTGCAACCATGTCGGATTCCCAATTCGTAAATACCTCGTTCCTAGAGGTTTTCATATCTTCCAAAAATGCCAGGGTCTTTATTTATGATTTGAGAGACCATACTTTCCAAATCATATTTGACTCTTGGTGGGCTTCAATGAATGTGGGCTCGAAGAGTGCTATTGCTTGGAATAATCCTGGACATGAGCCTTCATGGCGTTTCTATTTGCACTGGAGAATTGAGGAGACTGGCAGCACTGGCATCATATGTATCATTTGTCATCAAGTTCTTGGCCATCCATCAGAACATGGGACCAGCTCCATGGGGAAACACTTGCTGGCAACAGTGCACATTGCAAAAGGTAAACGAATCAACAGAGTCACAAGTATCGGAATTGACAAGTACAACTGTTGATGAAACCTCATTGGCCATATTGAAGGGACAAGGCAGTCCTGGAATTACTATTGTAAGTTCCCAAAAGAAATTCATATTGGACAGTTAGATGTTACCTATATTAACACAATTGAGAGACACAACACTGCAAACTGGCAGCAAAGGACTTCCTAACTGCGGAATTCCACCAAGCTATCGTGCACCACTACCTAATGTTACAATTTGTTTCGGCTCACATTTATTTTGAATGCTATATAACAATGAGAGCTACGACAAGCATATAATACATTACCCCGCAAAGTGGTGTTTCCATCTGCCAGCAACCTTAGCAACCTCTGCCGGTGGGAATACTGACTGACAGTGGATGCAATTATGAAACAGTTGCTGTCAGGAACTAAAGTTAGTGTTTCTTTAGATGGGTGGACAGCGATGAACAATTTCGCGATAACCTCGGTCATGGATTACAATATGGATTGAAGTATGGCATTGTGAGAAATCGAACTCGCATTTGACGAGGTTGATAACCTATTCTTTTCCCATTTGGAATGCTAATTATGATTAACATGTCAAGGGTTAATATACGGGAGCAAGGTGAGCCATACATTTGAACGAGGGTCTGGATTCCTTCGAGAATACTGACGGCCGTTTACTAGAAACTACAACTGATATTGCTTCTTCAAATTAGTCGATGATTTGGGAACTACCTTCAACCCTTGTTGGGTCCTGCATCTTGTGGCCTGCAATGAAAACCCACAGACAATGCATGGCGCATGTCATTCGGCTTGCTATAGGTGTGTTTATCGGCAGTCTCGGGGTAACAGGCTGCAGCAATTCATGGGAAGCCCATGAGTGCGATCAACAATTTGACGGGAATGAAATCTCACACATTGCGAAGAGTCAAAGACCGTGAAAAGAAGCCAATGCTAGAATCAACAAGTTGTCGGCTATGCGACTGGGTTTGGCAAAGATAACTGAAAACATATGTTTTTCAAGGCATTCTGAATGACCTGAAACTGACAATCAAATAGCGGAAAATGCTTGCTGTATTGATTACACTGACACCTGGTCATCGAAATGAAATCATTGCCTGTGCAAAAGCCAAAGTACAAATTGCAATACTATCCATTATGGATGTAAAAACACGGTGGATTCAACACTGGAGTTGCTTCAGCGAGTCTACCGATTACAAGAATTCACTGGCAAGTGGGTCAAGAATCCAAGATTCACTGATTGCCAGCCAACATCACAACACAAGATGAATGGACCATCATAAAGTAGGTCATGGAAGATTTGAGGCCATTCCAATACTGGACCCTGTGGATGTCGAGAATGTGTACAATTACTCTACATCTTGGTATCACTGGCCACATTGAAATGTCGGATCACATGGATGGCGTTATGCGAGTGTTGGCTGAGAAGAAGACACAAAGAAAGGAAGACTTATACTTTGCCGTGAAGGTTGCCCCACAGAAGCTGTCAAAAGCTTTTACTCAAGTCACTTCAATGACCGGTCTGCATGTGATTTCAGCACATATCCTTGATCCTTTCCGTGAGTTAGAATCATTTCGGAAGTGGGACATGGTGATTTATATTAAACCTGAGGACGAGTCTTCTTATTCTGCCTAATAGCAGGAGGCCTTTCTGAACTATGTGGAGAACGAATACAGTGCCAAACATCAACAAATGTCCGTCATAAAACCATAAAATATTCCACACAGCAATTTAGTCCCCTCTGGAAATGCTTTTTGATTTTGTCAATCGTCTTATGATCCATATGATTGGTCACACAATGATGCAGAATAATAAACACCTAAATGGGTCACTGAAAAGATACCTGGACGAAGTAATCATGCAGTACACGAATTGACAGCCTCAAGGCTCCAATTGAATTCTCCACCTGTATCACGAATGAACTGCGAGCAAGGTAATCCAAATGTCAATGATCACCACTGCGACCCCAGGAAGATTAGCAGTATATTTTGGTTACCGGTTATCACCGACTGGTGGAGCCAGCAAGAGGAAACGCACTCAAAGTATGCCGATCTCTCCAATGTGGCTTGCAACTGCTTTGCTATTATACCCCATCCTGTTTGAGTGGACACAAGTGCTTCTCTTGGGCGAGATATTATTTGCTGGAGACAGTCTAAAACTACTGGCAAGAAGCTTCAGGAAAAGGTTGTAGTAAGGCAGGTGTGCTCAAACAAATAACAGAATATTAGCAGCTGGTTGCACAGTATTTGATACCACCGAAACTGAAAACAACTTGGAATTGCAGACAAAGGTGGAGGAAAGAAAATTGCACACAATGGCCAAGGTCCACCACTATTTGGAGATGTGGTAGGGCAGCCACAATCTATGTGCTACACAGGAGGAATCTTGCACCCAGAATTTGCAAATGACTGCTGTAGAGTACATTTCAGATACCACAGAGATCATCAAAGCATCCCACTCAAAGTTTCAACCTGATGTTGTAGTTGCATTTGAATTCTCAGAAAGATCACTTTTGACACCAGCTTTGCCTGCAAAGCACCACTCTGCAGAACGAACTCAAGTATTTGATGTCCGCCAAATCAAACGAATTGACCATCATCCTGCCGAAAGTGATCAGGGAAGCACAGCTGTAAACATTTGCAATACCGAAAATTGGCTTAACTGGAATGGTGATTTGGAAGTTCCAACTGACAGCAAAGATAACTGCAAGGCAGATGATGAATCCAATATAGAGTATGGCAATGGCACCATGGCTTGGGAAAGCCCAGAACACCAGGTTGTATGTGTCGCACCAAATGTTGCTGGATTGATTCGGCCAACATGGAGGTCAAACAAACAGGCTACAGAGGGGTTGATGACTGTCAGTTCAACAGAAACAAGGAGGAATAAGGCAAACAGGACAGAGTAGGACAGATTCGGTTAATATGTTCTCACCAGGTTCTGTATGTTGGTTGCGTGAGAGAATAACCTAGAGAAATATTATGGGTGAATAGTGAACAGTCATATGAGGATAATTGTTCATAAATTAAACTATAGCTGGCGCAATGTAATATTCAGACAGATATATCAGTTGTGGTAGAATGAAAGAGGCCCATGCAAGAATATGACTGTGCTTGGCTTTGCCAAAAAGCTGACTCTCAATCGGACAGAAAGGCAACCAATCAGTCAACATCATTATTTATACAGTTCTCAATGGCAGCAGACACCGACTATACCATACTTCGATATTGGTGTCAACCGAACGTGCATGATTAATAGTCCTGCGTCCTGGGTAATCAGATCACTGATTGGTTGATGACAGTTATAAAGGAATTTCTGGACGATTTTATAAGAAAAACAGATTGTGATACCCTCCCTGCCTCAGCTTGAAAATGAGTATCAACGGAGCGTCAATGATTATTGGTCGTGTATCTTGCAATATCTGGGTGGCAACACATTACAGACAGTCATAAAAGCAGTATTGGCTGCCTTTATAAGAAAGAGAGAAAGTGACATGATGCCTGCCCCATCTTCAAAATGAGTGTCAATGCAGTATCAACAATTGTTGCCCTTGCATCATGGTTATTCACAGCACGATCTGGTCATTATTGCCAATATACATTGCTTTAACTGGTTTTGTAGGTCAAAAGGCTCAAGAACACCTGGTGGTAGCTCGGTAAATGAATTTAGTTGTTACTGTCCGGGAGGATGTGGTGGGAATATCCCGTACATATTTGCATACAATGCCTGCAATAACCTTATTTGGGATTGCTTGTGATCAAGTGCCACTCATATTACCCAAGATGCAAGTGCAGAAATTGTTGATGCTCCATTGACGCTCATTTTCAACATGGGGTAGGGAGCGTTTAGCTTTCTCTTTTTTCTATAAAGACGGCCAATACAATGTTCATGATGGTGTGCTACCTGCCACCGCCCAGATTACCGAAGATAATGACCAACAATCGTTGACACTCTGTTGATGCTCATTTTCAGCATGTGGTTGGGCATATGTCTCTGTTTGTTTGTATCATTAAGTCAGCCAATACATCTAAAACAAACAGCGACATACCAATTTCACTATTTGGCAATTAAAAGTAGCCTATCTGAATGTCACAATAAAGAGTGAAACCCGAAGAGCAAATCCGGAGATTGGAACTGACGGGTCTTGCCAAGCCTTGCAAAACCCGGTGGTTGATCGGTAGGAGTCAGGGTGTGGCCCACCAAGAGGCAGCGGATCAGGTTTTTGGAGGGGTCTGGAACCGAACCGACCCGTTTTTGCATTCCAATCCACAACCACTGGCATGTTACCCAGACCCGTTGCTAACAATAATTGCGATACAAGGTCGCAGATTGGTAGAAAGTAAGTATGTGAGGGCTCTCGCAACATGTGCATCTTGAGTCATCTATGAATTATCATTATTCACAGTAGTGAGTGTAGGTTCAATTCACTGTAACGAAGATAGAAAGTTGGGAATTGTGGGAAGGAGTGAATTTGTGATAAATATAACATCAAGTGCAATAGAATAATGGCAAAGGATGGTGCAAGAAGTTGCGCATAGTTCAGAAGGATGCAATTTGAGGTATGCCATAAATGCTTCATAACAGAAACCTTCACTGGTTCATTAACATATTGACAGAGACAGTCCGGTGATGTGGGTTTAAATGTTGTCATATGTTCTGGAATTGATTCATTACTTGTCAGGTGAACCATATTGGAGGGATTCCTACTGAGAAATGTTAGCAACACATAGCAACAATATTTTGTATGAATGCATGAATGGTGGGTTGGCTGCAGCCACCACACATACAATTCAATGAGATGCACCAAAAGTAAACTTCAGACATTAACCACACCTTGCTCCTAGCCATATGGAGCATGAAGAACCTGAATGTATGTGCGTACCACTGAATATGACACTTCTAAATGCAGTAATTATGGGTGCATGTTCGATTATTTGAGGTGACTACGTGACATAAGATATGTGCAGCTCTGAGGATATGCCAAAGTCGAATGATTTGGGACTGTCAGAGTGACAGCAGAGTGGGAAGGGTTCCTACTGAGTACGTTATCAGTCGCGGAGGAATATGAATATCTGTATCTGATGTATGTATTGGAAAGACACATGGATTATCATGATCTTTTATTGTATGAAGTGCTCCAGCTGAGTTAACAGTCCATAAAGCAAAAATCGTGAGCAGCACTTACCATTTCTGTATTCATCTGGGCCATGTCTGCAGAGTAGCCGGTACAACAATGATGCAGGTACTGGAGGACTGCAAGAATTCAATACGTGAGGGAGAACTACAGGTATAGAGAAAGTATCACATTGTATGATGGATGATTGAAGGGAAAGAGTATTGATTCAAACACTTCTCAATGCCACAATTGCTAACAAATAGGTCTCAAATACTCACTGCCATTCGGATATTGCAGCTCCTAGCTATTAGATTTCAAAGAGTTAAATCACTTATTTATTGTGAGTCTCATCACTAAGATACTGACTTACGATAGAAGTTGGCGTTGAAGGTAAGCTTCTCGAATGACGTAAATGAATATTGAGACGTCATCTGCCGACGGGCAGAGGAATGATGATTGCATTCATGCACTTCCATGAATTGAGGTACTCCAAAGATCATGTGCTTATTTCAGAAATTAATGGCTGGGGATTGCAAGCTTGCCTTTCTCTGACAGTTGATAACACAATGCAAGTCTGTCATTGCTGAACTGGAGTTCTCAAGATTGACTGTCATCAGATTTCTCTCTTGATGGAGATCTATTAACATAATCTATTTTCAGATATGAGCTTGGGCGGCCCACATCTACATTTAGTCACAATCAAGTTGTAACGGCGACACATGACCCTGCCCGGGTAACGGCCATTTTATATAGTCGGCTCACCACGAGCCATAGATCTCTAGCGATAATCTTACCTATACATCTACATCTTCTATCACTCCCATCCACGTTTGCAACCGTATTCCACTACTTACCATACCTATATCCATGAGGCCGAACTCAGCCACATGTGCCCTGACACTATTATCGCTTTTCAGTAAACGGATACGTTTCGCTCATGGGATTTTGACTTGACGATTTTACCCCTTTTCAGACACCCAACATCACGCAGTCAACAATTCAGAATACTGCCCTTCAAACGAGATATCGATGCATTATTACTGCGAAGCACCAAGCGTTGACTATTTCATCATTCAATTGAACCCCTGATGGCAGCGGAGTTGAAATCAGAGACCAATTGGCGCCGAAGCTGCGTCACCGGCAGTGAAGACAATGATTTGCACAAGTACAGGAAATCACTATTGGACCAGCCAACGACACATATTGCATACGATCAATCCAGATGAGTTGAAGACGACATCAATGAGTTCCAATGGCCGCAATCGACCGCGGACACCAGAGAAGTCGTGACTACACCCCCGAATGCGTCAATTCACTGCAGAAACCTACCGAGCTCAGAGAGTAAGTGGCACACAAGGCTCGTCACTGACAGTGAAGACGAGGATCATGAGTACAAGTATTCCTACAAGTCAATTGGGTGCGATCACTAGCCCAAGCACCTACAATGGACGGAGTGACCTTACCCCTGAATGCCGCAATATCGAAAACCGAAGCAGAAGTCTACAGACGATTTCCGAGTCAGCACAGTTACGACTACAATCTTTCTAATTGAGCGAAGTGCACCTATCCCAGTTTGCGCGTACACCTACAGCTCTAGCAACCTCGCAGAAGCATTCTACGGCCAACTTGGGGATTCACTACTCAAGTGAAGAATACCTACAGAGGAGGATCTGTCTACGAATCTAGCACTCTTACCGCGAGGAACATCTGCACGAGCGAAGTCCCCTTATGCAGAAGACACTCTAGAATTGAAGCACTCTTACTGCCATGAACATCTCCACAAGCGAAGTGCACTTACAGATATGACACCTTACAATTGAAGAACATTGAGGATGAGAAACTTTCCCTTGATTGAAGCAAACTATAGTCAGGATACATTGCGCAGCGTGAAGTGCGTTTACGGTTACAGACCGACACAATTCTGCACACCATCTTCGACGACTACAATGATGATGATGCCTTCAGAACAAAAGGATTATGGACAATCAAGGCCGCAATCGGCAAATCAAGCACCAAAGATCCTTAGACACTCAGCAAGTGGAAACTGTTGGCGGCGCAGGCACTAATGACGACTCTGGACAAAAATACACAAATACCAGACAGAAATGGCGAGATGCAATGTGTATGGGCTATTGTCGACTGCGGCGCAACTGGCATTTTTATTACACCGAGGCTTCTCAAGTGACTTGGGATATCACATCAGGCGGCACACATTATCACCCTAGGCGTGACCGGAGGTGTGATGTAACATGCAAAGGAAAGCTGGAAGACGCGGATCACAGTCCAGTACGTGCACTATCTCGCACTGGTAGACAGATCAGACGTGCTAGTCGTGCCAATGCGGGCGTACGATTTAGTATTTGGCTTACCATTGTTTCGCAAACAAAATCCTGACATCAACTGGGCTCGATTGACTCCCTGCAATCACCGAGTGCATGTGAAGCAGAGGAAATGATGCCGATGACCATGGCAGTGGCATCGAAGGTCTCCGAAGCCGAAAATGACAAGGTTCTGGGGCGGGGTGCGGATATACAGACACTCGGAGCAACCACATTCGACGATCTTCCAACTAGCATTGAAGTCGTTGTAGTATTTGCCTGACAGACTGGGGAATGCGTAGGGCTGCTCCGAGTGAGTTTCGAAGACATCACCTTGCATTCACCAGGTGATACAGACCCAAGCGCTGGACGCTACAAGCAGAGAGCAGCCGCAGAAGTTGAGGCAAAAGGGCCCCTCCAAGGAGACCCTTGAATGACTGCTGCCGGTTCGCCGAGATACGAAGGGAGTGGCTGCACGGCGGGGCTTGGCTCCTGGGTGGGCAAACCATTAATGACAAGGCCTCCTGGATACTCCCTTCCACCGCTTCCATCCTTTCCTGATTGTTCGGCTAACATAGATGGAGGAGTTCGGAGATATTCCCAACAGACGAATGACTATTGAAAGTGAACAGCGCTCTTTGGAATGCCGAAGCCTTATGAAGCAATTGGAAGCACGGGCACGACCTCCCTTCAACAAGCTATCATTGAAACTGTGAATTGGACTGACAAGCGCCAATATGCCCATAACGGAGATGCTCGGAGATGGATGACAATGAATCTTTGACTATGGTGAATTACACTAAGTTATGTGAAAATCTACCATGTCTAATATACTTAATTTCGATGACAGCCTACGAGACTAGCAACTGAATGTCAAGAAGCAGATATAGGTACCGACGGCCTTGCCGTAGTGAGTACAATCCCGACTACTATTCAAGAGACCATATCAAGTGCCATATGGCAGAGAATTCAATGCCGAATACAATGCCGATTACAATACCAAATACAATGCGATATCTGTTTCGAAGTTAGATTACGGAGAATAATCCCAAATATGATCCCAACTCCGACTCGGTGATCCCCAGCTACACAACTAAGATGTCAATTGACCACTGCAAACCAACTTCCCAATTAAGCCCTTCAAATCGATGTTCCCTACGAAGCCATATGAGATTAGTCGCTGGCGGAGCAATGACTTTCAAATCAGGGGGATGACCATATCGGAATCTCAAACAACCCCTACCGCAAAAAATTACCTTCCCGGAAGTGCAGCAACTATGCACCATAAGATCTATTCAACAATTGGGACTGCTTGCAGCGGCAAGTCTACCTGGACATGAATCGACTAGTGGACTCAGAGAACAACAATAAGTCAACCGAGTCAAGTGATGGCATGCTCCCCTACAGATGAGTTGAGAAGCACACCCTGAGGAGAGCCAGCGAATGCACCCCGCGATCTCAGACGATAAGTTCACCTAGCATACGCCGGACGTCCAGTAGAATGGTAAATGCACCAGAGGATGACACGTGGAACGAGCCTGATCCATGCCGAATGAGTGCAATATGGCAACGTAACCTGTTCCGAACTCGATACCGAACAACTGCGACATCGCTACCAAATTGGTCGCGGAAGAGATTGAATATAACTACCAAGTGTACTGAATCGCCTACCGAATGGCGTCATGAGAGATTGTCAAGATAACTACCAGGTAATGATGACCGAGATCTCGCAGCGACGGATATCACTGCCAAAGAACTTCACATGGAGGTCGAGAGGATTACCCGGAGCCTTACTGTACCAAGCCACTGACTGAAACACTGACCAAATGGCGTACCGAAAGATCAAAATCTACCGCCAAATGGCATACCAAACTCAATGCGGAACAATTCTACCAAGTGACTACCGAGAAGCCAACGGATATTCAACCGAAGCTGCCTACCGAGATGGCCAAGGGAAGTCGACCAAGAATACACTGAAGCCATTATCCGATCGTCTTTCACCGAGAAGCGGTCCGCCGAGACCATACCAAATGATGAATCAAGTGATACCGCAATCCGCACATGCAAAGCGGCTTTCCGAGAGCAGAAGCGCGCTCCTATCACGGTGAGTATAACCACCTATGTGAAGTTTACGTGTTAGATATGGATCAATGACATACCACCCATGCCAGATGCAATTGGCGCATTCAACCACCCTCAAATGGTCACCAGCAAGTCACATGAGAACCGCTGGCTATGACGATGCCGGGAGCGAAAGCTTACATCATTGCCCAAAGTCATGATGAGGCATAGCTGTTGCAATGACGTCGAGATTGAGCGCATTGGGACGCCTCATATGACGTTAAGTCAACAGGCATAACAAGTCCCGACGAGGCATAGCCATTGCATTGACGTCAAGATTGAGCACATTGGGACGCCTCATGCGACAGTAAGTCAACAGGCAAAGCAAGTCAGGATACTCACTGGACAGCTGACGACGCAGAAGGATGACCGAAGCTGAAGGAAGATTGTCTGAACCAAATCATGTGTCGAGTCAGAGAGATCACAACTACAATCCCAAATCACCAATGAATACCAATTTCAATTCAGAAATCGAAGTTTCACTGCTACCGAGCCACGATGGCAATCGACAATCAATATGATGGAGAAGTCGTCAACGGAGGAATGAAATTTCAAAACAGGGAGATAGCCATGTCTACATGATCAAGTCTTACCGACAAGTCAAAAGACCACCTGGAGGCAGTCTACTGAGACACGCACTGACAATTCTACAAAGAACTCGACCATGAAGTCTACCAAGAAGTCGACCACGATTCTACTGAAGCCGCCTATCGAGAGCGCAACCATGAAGTCGACTAGATGGTCACCGAAGCAGACTACCAAAGACGATTACCAAGTCAATGCCAGTTACCGATGACTACCAGCTGCACGATAGATTTTACAGAACATGTGGAAGCATTGCACAGTGCTCAGACTGTGCTAGCATACTTGAACTTGGTAAGTTTAACCATCTGTGGAGAAGCTCACTTGCTAGATGTCAACGAATAAGATGAGACTATGCAATTGACATATAGAATCGACGGCTATGACTGCTACTGGCAGCGGAAACCCAGATCGAAGCCAAGTCATCAGCTGAAGCTCTACCACCTTGACGATTCCAACAAAGACCTATGCCAACGTGGTACGAGCTATGAGTGCGGTACTGGATGGCAGGTCGGATGCTGTATGAGTTCGGGAGTGGAGATACGGAGGAATTGAGGTCCGAGTCTCGGCAGCGGAGGAAATGGGCCAATACAGTTTCGGAACTCAGGACTGGAGGAAGTTATCAATTGGGCGTTCCTTTCTGCTGTCTCTTCTCTTCTCATCTCCATACTTTGTTACTTCTTTGGATCTCGGCCCAGTATAAATGGCGTCGGCACAGGTTTTACCACCTCATGATCCCAGTCAATGGGAGGTGGAGTTTCCCAGTGCGCCGGATCCGCCGAAAGGCTACTGTACAGTGCCAAACAGTAGCAGGACTTTTGAGTTTGTACGAGTACGTACGTGGCATGATTGTTTAATGCTTTCCTTTTATTTCCATTTCTCTTGGACGGCTTATGCAGCCCAGGAGGTCTGCGCCTAAAGAGGGGGATACTGTAACAGTGGCACATAACCCTGGCCATGTAACGGCCATTCTATATAGTCGGCTCGCCACAAGCCATAGATCTCTCACAATAATCTTACCTATACATCTAAATCAAGTATCACTCGCATCCACGTTTCCAACCGTATCCCAATAATTACCATATGTATACCTATGAGGCCGAACGCAGGCATACGTGCCCTTACACAAGTTATGTCTACATTGCGTCCTGAGGGCTGTCTGGAAGAATGCGGTACATGGGTGTGTGGGAGCTGCTGGCCCTCTTGCTGAATCACTGAGTAGACTGTGTCATTTGCAATTGTCACTTTCAAGCTCCAACCCTGTTGACAGCATCGAAACCTGCAGAGTGCAATTTAGAATTTTGAAGTATTTGTCTAAACATACCACATAGTCAATATTGAGTTAAGTGACATTGCTAATCGCCCAGGTCTGTTTATTTGTGGTTTAGTTGGGCAGGGCTACCATCCTCCAATGCATGGTTGCCACGGTGCTTTTAGTTTAGTGCAATTTAGAGGTGGCCGTCACCTATCAATCAGGCATAGATTTATATATTTGGTGAGGACTACCAGGTTGACACCCTGCACATAAATGTGAAGTGTCTTGATAAATTACACTCTGTGTGCACAGCATCCACTGATTCCTAATGGAAGAGAACATTATGACAATGAAGCAAACGCAATCATACAGTGTACTTGAGACTGTAACACATGAGCTTTGGTCGCTAATTTGTGACTCTTGCAGCATACTTGCGCTGGAATGCTACATCCATAACCAGTTGCAGCTTGTCATAGTTGGCTTGATAAAATTCCAAGAACCTCATTCTGGACTGTAGTTAGAATTTCAGTTGTGCCTGAACCTGAACCATAGGCCAGGGACTATGTGGCAGCAACCGCTGCAGCTCAAGGATAAATACATTGGCTGTTTGTTACTATCAAAGTCTCTGCAATGCGAATTGGATGTGCGACCAAAGTTCCATGCTGTGCCAGCAAACACTGTGGCATTACCATGAATCGGAAAGCCTGTGTCTCATATACTGACCGAAGTAATCAATCTTATGCAGCCTGTCATTATTGCCAAATGGCATTGGCAAATATGCTCTGCTGAATTTATCATAACAAGATGCTCAGGATTCTCCAGTAAACTGGAACTTCGATCATTTGGTAGTTAAAGCCATGGCTTTGGGAGCAATTATTTGGCCAGTGCTGTGTATGCTGACACAACCATTTAGTATCACCAGGACTGTCTGCATTGCCACTGGGATCAGAAAATGTGCTGTAATCAATTGGTAATAACAATATGTGCCAAGGACACTCCTGTGCACTTAAACTTCAATCATATGCCTGCAACATTTGATGCTATGGCATGATTAAGGGACTGATGTCATATATCCCGACCAAAGTACACAACATTGCATTGATTGTTTCATTGGCAAATGGGATTGGCCAGTGTACTGTGTTGGATCTGCCATATCACAACTCAAGACATAGGCTGATGATTCTGCTCTGCACTTGAACTTCAATTACAGGCTAGCAAAACTTGCAGCTTTGCCATGAGAAAGTAAGCCAGTATCTTGAATTCTGCCACAGCTACTCAATATGACCAAGGCTGACATTGTTACAAATGGGATTGGCAAATATGCAGAGCTGGATCTGTCATGACTAGAGACTTATGACATATGTGGAAGATTCTCTGAGGTACCTGGCAGCAGTGGAATAGTACTTTTTGATTACTTTGACTACCAAATGCGTATATGGCTTCTGCTTTCTGGAGCACATGGACATTGCAACTGATACATGATTCGAAGCCCTTCATTACATCATGCTGAAAATTTGAGTGATGCTATTTATCATGATATCTGCCAGCCGGAAACCTATAATGTACCTAATCAATTAACTTCAGCACATAATAGTCATTGATTAATGTCACCAATGCGAATGACATCCCATTGTAACAATTCCAACATCAGAACTGTGATTACTTTTGAAATGGTACAGAAGAAGTATGCATTTATGCAGTATAGTATGCCATACAACCAGCCTACTTGACTATCAGTATCAGTTAAGATGATTATGATTGTTGAATGTCAAAAGAGGCATATCTTGATGAAGTATCCTAACAACAAAAGTTGATTGTTCATCTGACTGCAACGTGTCAGCATTCTCTATCAGCCACATCATATTGTCTTCAGATGACTGCAGAAATTGATAATTGATTGATATTGTGTTAGGCGGAGTTGGTCAGGGTCAGGATACTCCTCAGTTTTGTTAACAATCATTGACATAAATGTCTCTCTCAGCATTTCGAAAATCAGCACATTCACCCAACTATCAATTGGCAATTCATTGTACCAGTGTTTAGAAACAATGTTGCAAGTGTCAGTTCCTCCCGGCACTCACAAACAACCTGCTAGCAACTGTGTACATAGTCTACATTCTTCTGAGGCATCCTGTGAAGTGTAATTCTCTGCCACAGTCTTCCGTATTGCTGACGCTTCCTGAGTCCACTCAATGTCATCGTGCTGTGCAGGCTCCTTCAGTATCAGAATGAGTTGTTTTCCATTTCCTAGTTTTGATTCTGACCACCTTTATATCATCCAATACTATGCACTTTGCACTATCTGGTGTGCCATGTCCTGATGAATTTCTTCCACCTCTATCCAAATAGCATGCATCAAACTCTTGTTAGCAGAACACAATGCCTCTGCACCATGTCTTGCCATCGCAGTATCATCCTTGGGATTATCCGGCACACGTGAAATCGGCCACATCGCCTGGGAACACCAGTCATATAGTAAATCAAACTGCACTATTTCTGGGACTTGCAGTTTCAATACAATGCTCACTTAATCACAATTGATCCGCCCACACTGTCTTCAGTCTTGACCTGGTGGGCCTTGTGGAAAATCTTGAAACTCCACAAACAGTATGTGAGTTGGTCATTGCTCGATGGTATCATTCTGGATGGTATGGTATCAGATAAATCGCGGCGGATACTCCATCAGTTCTATGGCTGATTGATATGAATGTTCGGAATTAGGTCTGTGAGATTCATATTGTCACTGGCCAACAGGTTCACCATCTAGAACTTGGTTCCCTATGGCATCACCGTAATGTTACTGATGAATGTATCAGCCACTACCAGAATTGCGACGACACTGATTTGTTGAAAGGCAGATGTCAGTGCTGTATGCCGCTGAGGTAGAGTTGTCTGAATCTTTAAACAGCGGCAATGGACTGAATTCATTCTCTACACTCAATACCACTTCCATTTTTCACCATTAGTCATATCATAGTTGTGCCACCCCATCCTCACCGACTCATCAAGCATATTCCCCCAAGCATTATTCATGGCAGCCCCATAACAACCTTTGTAGACCACAATTTGCACATTATGGCATCTCCCACTCAGATAAAAGTCTTCCCAAGAGCCACTTCATCTGCTACGATCACTCATGCCATATCTGAATCCGAAACCCAGCATCTCACAATGAATCATATTGCCCAAACCCGGATCCCAGGAAATATTGTTCTAGACTGGCGTGGAATTCAAGACTTGTCTTGAACAGCTTGGTCAACTTTTGATTGGTGACTAGGACAAGCATTCGGTCACCTGACAGCGTCATGTGGTCAATCATTTCCACATTGGTTGTTGATGGTAGTGAGAATTGTATTCAAGACTTAACTGCTAGTATCTGGATCAAGAACCTCCTCACCATCCTGGACTTGCTCCTAAACCTCCCTTGCATCATTGTCTGTTTCATATTGATCCTCTATTATCTCTTCGAGGTGCTCTAATAACAGCTGGGCAGATGGTCTCATGCTGCAGTGCCTCTGAAGTTCATGGCAGGATCAGGTGTTTCACAGATAATCAAACATTGTAATTAACATGTATAAATCGAATAGAATCCATTCTATTCTTTCAATCAGAACTTACATTACAAAATGTATCATCCACTTGCCCACATTCCTCCTCTCCGAGGAATATTCCACCCTCTTCAGACCCTTCCAAAGGCTATGTATATTGATATGCAGTTGTGCACATGTAGCTATATCATGGCTAGGAGGGATTACCCATGCAGGTTTATTTATTAGCTTGTTGATCTCCTTCTCTGTAGCTCTCTTCATTTCTACCAACAATATTTTCAGATTGTGTTCCACTTTCAGCTTGTACGCATTTCAAAGACAGCAGTATTATGAAATCTCCCTCTAGTTGGGATCATTCTTCATTTGCCTGATGGTATACATTCCCATAAACTCTTAACCAAATTCATCTGAGTCATCCTGCTCAAGGGAGCGGTGGTAGATGGATATCAAAATCAATGGCTCGTTCGCATGTCTATGTGTATGGCTAAAATCAATTTACCCTTTCCGCTGACTCTGCTCAATATACAAGGTGTGAAGTGAATTAGGAAATATAATGACATCTTCGCCATTCGACAATCTGCCAATAACAATCATAAACATTGTATTTGGCCACTCTTCTTCAGGAAAGAACAAATTTTGTCTCTGAAAAATTTCCCCACATGCTGGTCCTTCTCCACATTGTTCACCAATAATCAGAGTCACTTATTTGAAACAATCAAGCATATTTCTAAGCATTCAAAGATGTGATCGCATCATCAGAACATTCCAGAAACCTTTCTAGTCATTTAGGCTAATTGACTGGACTCATTTCTTTCACTGTGATCCTCTAGATTTTGATTGTTTAAATGGTTTTTGGAAAAGTTCCATTGATTTCAAAAATGCTCATAACTATTTAATCCCTTGTGACAACAATTATGCACAAGCTTGGACAACTCAGAAATCAAAAATCAAAACACCTAGAGAAAATACTACTCAGATGTCCATATATCACTAGAATGATTACTTTAAGGATTGAGTTGAATACTCTATATGTACCACATATTCCAAGCATTTCAGTCAATTGTGTTGCTCAAGTACCACCACATGCAATCTGGCTGCGGAATCTGAGGAAGAAGGTTTACTGCCATTTGGATCGCGTATATAGAGCAGATATAGGTGGTTCCAACACAGAAAAGAGGCTTATAAAGATAGGTTCCATTGTGCAAGAGTCGTATCAAAGGTTGATGTCTCTCCTCAACAATCACCATGCCACCAGTCTTACCTATCTGCCCTGTTCGAAATATCTGAACCAAGGAAAGAAGTGCTTTAACGATCAATGCAGCATTCTAAACAATGATGAGACAGTTCAATTGTGCTGGAATGTGTCTAGCGGTTGACTTGAAGTGGCTATCTAGACTAGTTTCCATCCCGAGAAGCACTGTTTCATTGCAAGGTGAGTGATGCGGTGTCCACCGTGTAGACCCAGTGCAACGAACCATATGCACTGCCTGCCTGTCACATTTATCAGACATCTCCGGAATTACTCTTGCCTTGTACAGAATGCAATTCACATCGTTAGGATGACTGAAGTAGTTATCATGATCGACCTAGTCTGTGATGTCAGCAGATTTCTTGAAACACCAAGCAATGCGATTCTGTCTCTCCCCTATTGGCATTGCGCATCACTCAGCCAAGTGATCAAGGGTCTTGATTTCTGGTCGTGGGGTTGTAATTCGTTTCTTGATAGGCACATTGGTTAGAGGTGTTGCATGATTGTGACGGAGTTATATAGAATTTGTATTCAGTGGTCAACAGTGGAACAACTTCTTTCAGGCTTCTGTTTGCAAAATCTGGAGGGTGGCCTTATTATGATTACATTATTGCTATGCTTGTTTCAGATCCATCATTGTTCTTTCTGGGAGTTCAGAGGATATATTTAACAGATTGCCACACAGGCGGATATCATCAGAGAAGTTGTTGTGGAGATGTATCTTCAAAACATCGAAATCTAATTTGTCAACATGTTGTACAATTGCTCGCTCAATGTGCATTGCATATTCATCAACACAACAACTCTTTGCAGCCTCAGAACGATTGTTCTATATGGGGTCCCTCTGCAGTTCCTTCTGTTTGTGCAAAGTCAGCTGCATTTTCAAGGCTTCTGAGACCATCGCTGTAGCTTTTCTGGTGCGGAATTGACTCAACACATTATTGTGACGTTGAATCTGTGCCACATTATTCTCTATGTACTCAATCATGGCTGCAGTATGGTTCCGGTACTGTGCTAGTATGTTAGAATACTCACAGTTCTTGATGCCCAACATGTCTATTGTGAAGGGAATTCTTTCGCTTGCCAAAGGGTTGAAATGAGTTGACATGAAAACTTGACTGATCACGAGCGCGAGTGTGTTCAACTCCATACGACTCAATTGCCATACCTGACTCTATAGTTCGTTGCATCAAGTGAAGCCAGAATATGGAGGCATCATTGCCCCGAGCTAGTTGAATGTGTCGATCCTGGAATGTTGTGTCAGGAAGATCGTAACCCAGTCCATGAATTGCTTCAGCATACGAAGATGGATGGTAAGGAGAATCTCTGGTATGTTCATAGTGATTGGTGAGATCCATGTCATATTTGAGAAGACTACTTCTGAGGTTCTAATCACTCAATCTGCCGGGTATAGTTTTGCTTCCCATCTTTCCATCTTATCTCCCTGGGTTGCATGTATCATCGTTTTGAAGTATAGCCAATAGTCTGTCCATCGCCACGACGATGAATTCTCTTCTCCATATGAATACTTTGGTGCTTCAATCACAAAGCAATTGGGCTGTTTGATCTAGCAAAAGTGAATGTTTTCCTATTAGTCAGCCATCCATGCAAAGATTCCAGAATGATATTGCCACATCTGAGACTACGCACCATGGATAACCTGTCTGCTGTGGAATAGCACACGAAGAGGATGAATAATACTTTGGTAGATGTTTCTTGAAACCTCTTGATTGTGGATTTGTTATTTCTTTAGGGGAGTTGATTTTCCGTGTCCTTTATAGTGATATTTTGGAGGAACTGGATGAAGAGCAACATGGATAGTTGCATGATTTGAAGGCTTTGATCTAATAGTTAGGTTGATGATTTGAAGACTTGAATATACTCACCTTTCATTATTTTCGCCCAAAGAGTTTGTAAGATATGTCTTGTCTACAATGCGGATCACAGAGACAGTTGTACCTCCTAGCGGTCTCCTCAGCAATTGAGCTAGTCATAATCATCGTAAGTATGATGAAATTCATCTAATGTACCTGCTCCTTCCACCACCAGGTGCTTGATTTCACTTCTGAGTAGATATGTTCCTCAATATCAATCAATTCCATTTCTGGAGCATACAACATATGTTCCCCCAATGCTGGCTATTGAAGGGAAAAATCAGTGCACTCAACAGGATTGAAGTTAGAAAAACATGTGTAATTATTGTTGCGAAGTGTGTATGGATCAGCTATGTGATTACAACACTCTGTGTCTGACATCCGGGAATCAATGGCCATAGCATGTGACATTTAGTACACCATGTTGAGTTATCTGCGGGACAAAGTAAAATAGCTGAAGGGTAACTTTGTCGGGTTCCTGAACAGCTTGTTGATAGTATTTCTGCTCATATTGATCGTGATCCACCACTGCACTAATCGATTCTCCTCCTCACAAGAATACGGCGACTATTGATCCCTCCTATTGTTGAAGAGATGGAAATAGTTGTTATAAATTGGCTTCCTAGCTGTAGGGTTGTCCATGTGCAGTGTTACATCAATGTATGTCTCAACTGCAGGTAGCTCTGGATAGATACATGCATTGTCACTGTCAGCTTCTGCATCACTAGAATCTTTATCTGAAAGGTGAAGAAATAGGTTACGATTCGGTTGGTACATGATTGGATGTAGAATACTATTGCGCTTGGTTGCAAAACCATCATCTGGAAGTCGTCCAACAAATACATATAGTATTCTGTATTTGTGGTCACGACAGAGGTAACTGATGTAATTGCAGATATAGCAGTGTGTCGCACAGCATTACCGACACTATGGATGAATGTCCATCTGTCATTAGCAAAATGAAATGTCCCACCAACTTGAAGAAAGGTCCACACTGTGTTTTAGCTTCTCATACCATCACGAGATGGTTAGTCCTAATAAAATGCAGCACCTCGATTTACATTGTCCTAACAGGGGTCCGACCACTCCTGTTGGATGTGTCTCATTCTCTGTCATGTGCTTGAAAAGTGTTTAATAGCTCTCGCATGTTCAACATCATTTGGATTCCGAAAAGCATATCGCATATCCGTTCAGCTCATCGCTGCGATTGTTTTGCACCCTCATATGGCCCCTCTATGCCCATTGTCTGCCTTATACTTGTCACTGTTATTTAAGTTTGGATATTACATAAACTATACATTCTCCTTAGATAGTGACCTGGCGAAGTAATTGTGGTGTACGAAATCCAACGCAGGGAGAAATGAGTGGAATATGACAGCAGCGTATGTTTTCAGTTGTCTTTGTGATAAACATAAGCATTTAGTTGACAAAGCAGGATGCTTAGATGATGCTAAGCAAACGTTTTCCTAACTTAATAGCAGCCAAGAAGATATTGCCAGATCAAAAAACCCCCCTCCAAGCCCACATATATAATCGCATTGCCTGCCTACGATGCTGACAATCGCCAGAACCTTCAATAATCCCTCCTTACCTCTGCGAACGCATCGCATCACTCTTGATCATATATTCAACACTCCCAATACTTGTTTAGTATAAGGAGCACATGATATCCACCACTCAATTATTGATCACCGTGCAGAGCCTAGAGTGCAATGTGATACTGTCTGGTGGCCGAAATTGGTCGTCATAGACCTTAATACAATTCAGATGCTGACCCTGCAAGCTTGCGTCTGGGACAAGAATGCCTGTGTTGGAGTCAGCCAATGGGCTGCAGAAACCGTCGAGATTTGGCAGGAGAAGGGTGGCTTAACAACACAACAGAATGATCATACAGTATGGCAGCGCATTTGGGGGATTTCCCAGTCCATGTCCATCAACAACAAGCTAGGCGCTGGCCCACAGCTTTTGAATCTCCTAATTATTTGTTGTGTTACTTATATGCATGATCTGGCATCTAAACAGCTGCTTTAGAAACGATATATGGCAGACAAGACTGTCCTCCATGATCCCAACATCAAGGCAGCGCGTGACGCGTGTGCGGAATTTGGGCTGTGTCGAAGTAGAAGTAGGATCAACCAATCCTTCACTAAGCAGGTATAATGTGTCCATATTAATATGTATCTCATCACCCCAATACTTCTTTTGCTCTTTCTGATGATGTGAAGATACATGACATGATGAGGACTAAACTACTGGTCCCAGGTCTTCGCTGATGAATGTGGGTTGCAACGCCTTGACCAATTCCCACGTTGAGGTATTTAGCATTACTATAGTCTATGTGGATCCCGACATCACTGGAAGAGGGTGGGTGAAAACTCTCCTCATCAATTTTCGTCACACTAGTCCAGGGATGACTAATCAATACTTCAAATAGTTACATTAATTGTCGATTGGAGGATGTTGACAATCTTGAATGCTGTATTCGCCGGTCTACCAGAGCCCAGCGAGACAATCCGACAGCTTTAGAGCTGCCAGAAGGAGCATAATGGAGATAGTGGTGCGCACATCTGTAATGTTACCCCAATGATTGCATACAATACTGCTCCTGAATGGGTATAGGATACAATGAAACAGAACAACGCAATGCATTTTTGCATTATATATCGTCCCCAACTAGTCGACGGCGCATCTGGTACGCAGACACCTATGCGTGGTGCTCACAGATACCTACGTCTGGATGTCACCCTCCCACAACCACCCAAGGATATGAATGAAAATGTTGGAGAGGAATCGGATGATGATGCCGCGATGGGCTTCCTAGATGAAAGAATGTTTCTGATGTCATATACAGGCTTCTGAAAGTTTGAGAAAAAGCTTCCAAGTAGGGTGAACAGACTGCAGTGATACAATGAAGTCATGGGAAACCAAACTCTTCATCTCATTGCTGATTACATGTACAGTGTCATTGATGATAAGAATGTTGCTTGGCTATACAAGCAATGTCACATTGTTTATCCTCCCGCTGCAGGCTGTTTGGCCAATAGACAGCATACCAGCAGCCCCCTAGTTGCAATTCCGTCATTGTGAGGATGGAATCCACTATGTGGACTGTTGTTCAATGATTCGCATTGGCGGTGGGTATTTTTCTGGAACTTTGGAGGGTGGACTGATGTGTGATAATTTGAAACTTTTTAGCGAGATTGTGGGTCTTTTTTTGGTGTTTTGTTTATATCATGATTACATCAGTCATATTCATGCATAAAGAGCCCTGTTGAGAGTTCATGATTTTGAGATTCTTCATTGAGATGTTTGTTGTTGTGAAAGTAAACAGACTCCATGAATTGTGATTATGTAATTTGTAGTTCCATATGATTGCACAGCAGGATACGGCCCAAATGATTGGTAATACACAAATGCTGCTTAGCTCATTGCAGTAATAACTATTGTCAAATCAAGCCAACTACCCACTCTGTGACATGTTTGTCACCAGCGATGATGAGTTCTGAGTTCCCATCTATCCAATACGTTGGAGGTGGGGGAGACATGACCAGCCAAGATTCTCAAATGGTCAACAAGATTAATAGATGCATCACAATGATGTGCTTAATCAGATCACCACTTTGTTTTCTTCATACAATGCTTTTATTGATTTACTATATATTCATTTACATTTCCATTAGTTACTCCTTGAATTTTTTTGTAAATATCACTCACTGCCTTTTACAATCATTACACTAATGTGCTGCACTTCTCCTCCGCCTCCTCTCCAACCCAGCACATAGAGATGCACCTGATCTATTCATGACTAGGATGCCGATTGCCATTTCAGCACAATACCTGATAATAACAATGATGGTCAATATGGCAATTCAGAATCTGATGGCAAGCCTCTTCCATGAACATCGAGGAATATATTTGGTAGCTGCCCATCCAAAGATTCCCGGATGTCAACCTTCCAAAATGAGTTGCAGCAATTCAAATTACTCCTCCATTGGCGGAACCTTGATATCTTTACTGTTGGAAGCTGAATATGGTCTCGGAAGAGGAGAATGAACAGCACACTATGTCACTGGCATCCCAGAAGATATTTGACTGAGTATACAAATGTTCGAATCGTCCACTCATGTATATATTCACAAGAGGAATGATTCAAACCAAGCTGGTGAGCAATTAGTTGCTTGGAATCCTGGAAACCAGTGGTGATATGAGCCCTTTGTTGATGACATAACAGGCCTTATCATTGTTGCACAATTCAACACCCAGACAACACTTCCAGGCATACCAGCGATTGGCATGGCATGTGTGAAACATATAGTTATCAATTAGGTAATGATTCTGAATCCCTTTGTTATGAATGCAGTGAAAACTGCCCAGATTTATAGTTGGTGGTATGAGGAAATGGCCAGGATTGATCCAGCCTAGAGAAACTCTGGCCCTCCACATGCCTAAATTTCAGTGGTAAATAAATAATCTCAAAGGTTGTTTTCATAGCTTACAATGTGAATAAGACTCTCACAAAGATAACTTGCTCCCGGGCAGCAATGGTATACCACTGCATGATTTCAATTAACTTGAATGATGGATTTTGAACATAGTTCTCTACAGAGCTCCAGATCGTGGTAGCGTGACTCTTCAGCATGGAATGCTTTACACACCCCACAAAATTTCGAAACTTCAGTTCAAAGTTCCCATCCTACTCAATTGTTGTCACGATGAACAATTTAGTTGTGGAAGTGTTGATGTGCCGCAACAGCAATAGTGGATCTGATTCGCTGGATATACTTCGATGGTATACGACAAATGGGAATGAATGATAAATACTTGATTGATAAAATTGACCTGACATTCATTGCCCTCACCACGATGGCCAGACACCATTGCCTGTCAGCGTGGGAAACAGATAAGTTTATGGTCCTGCCACAATTTGGTCCAGAAGGTAAATCACTATCTATACGGGATAACAGAACAATCAATCACGTGGTGCATACTACATGCACCGATGTTTTCAGTCATTGTGATGTGGCTGTTTGATGTTCCTTGCCAGAGGTCCAAGCCAAAATGCTATATAATATCCATAGCTTAATTCGCAGAAGGATCTGTGTAACTGGTCTGGACCCCACTTTGACACAACCTTCGCAATGATTAGTGTAGCTTTGATGAGGACTTCCTTGATTGCGTCCCAGAGGTGCGGCTACAGCAGCCGAACAATTGTTTCAATCGTCTTAGCAGCTTTTTTGTTGCAGCTGAAGCTACCTTGTGATTCTCAGCTGTTCTGCCTATGGGCGGGTCTGCCAATGCCAGCAGCAGCCAGCCCATTCCCTGGCACAACAGCAACAGCAACAGCAACAACATCACCAACAGCACTGAAATCACCAGTGTTGAGAGAATGGAATTAGCAGATTGAAGCACAATTGCAGAGAGTGCGATGTAGCAGGGAGGATAGAAATTGTATCAGGGATCAGATTTGTGATTTTCTTTTTGTGGTATGTAATTTAAGGTTTCTTCAATATATCATTATAGTACAAAATATAATGGAGCTTATGGTGTTCTCAAGTATGATTTCAAATTCATGAAATCATAATTATGATGATGCATTATCCGTTTGGGAGAGTTGAACCATTCCAAGTTACTGAAGGATCTTGTATTAACAGATTGAATATCCTGAACCGCTTCTGCATTGCAATGATCATTGGTCAAATTAAGCAAAGCAGGTCTGTCAAAACTTGAAATCCACCCTTCATGGAACGTACAGAGTGAGTACTATCATCACTGCAATGACAGGTTCAATTGCGTCATGAACGAGTATACCAGCAGATGGTTTGTAATCTTGCCAGAGAAAGTATCAACCATTCTTGAAGTACTTGTTGTCACAGACACAAAAGTGGGTACACTGGTTGTGACACTTGAACACCACATCATAACAACTGAAAGATCACTCAGGAATGTCACAGTATTGCCATATTTCATAGAAACTCCGCTTTAATTTTTTTGAGTTTGTGGATACAATAAACTAAATAAATTCAATGAAAGATATTTCGTTTCTGCTGATGTGGGAGGTTACCACTCACCTGCTGGCTTGCACACTCTCCCAAACCTGTCGCTTGTCGCATGTTACCTAGGTTTCGCATTTCCATTGCCGCTTGAATTCACTGGTACATGTTTTCGACAACTTCTCAATGTGCTGCAACCAAATACATTAAGCATTAACACAATGTTGTAACAGTAGGTAGTTCTGATGTGTCACCAATACATCTGGAAATGATAACATTGTGTGCAGCGATTCATTTGGAAAATGTGTTTAGCTGTTCTGGTTCAGAGCACTGGAGCGATGCTTATTCTGGCAAACCTCAGCCACCCATGCAATCTTCCACTTGTTGAATGTGCTGTAGTTTGCCTGCCCCATCATAGTGGCATATTACTTCAAGAAGAATGCGGTTTGCTACAGGCTGATTGGTGGTTTGCCTTCATCACTGCCCAAGTCGAACAAATCATTTTTCTTGTTATCAGTCTCAAATTTGTTGTAGAATATCTCTGGCACTTGGGGCACATCCGCAATGCATCAAACATCAACATTCCATTGTTCAGCTCACAGTGGTAGTAATGTCATTTGGAGGCGAATGGCGGGTCTCCCAAGTGAATCAGAAGGAGGTTCAGGTGAAAGATTGGAGTTCGATGGGGTCTGCAGATTTTCGGGATAGTGTCCCAGTGGGCTTGGTGACAGTCAGAGTGCAGCCGGAGAGGCCACCATTTGTCCTGGAATCTGCGCAATGCGGAACATTTGAGACCCACCATCACCACCTTAGTGGAGGTCATGTCCTTGCCACTGTGGCCCATCACTGCGAAATTCAGGGCTTGAGCTGGTAGTAGGTTGCGAACAGTATGGCTTGGTCTATGTACAATTGTGCTAAAACTACAGAGTGCCTGACGAAGGCTGCAGTGAAGGCACATAACCATACCCACGCTGTGGATGATATTGTTTGGTGTGTTTACCAAATCAAATATCATTACCAAGGGAAATTAGTCATCTATGATCTGATCATTCTGAATTGTCACTAAGCTGTTGCTGCGAGCCAAATTGGCTACCAGGTGTAGCAATATTCTTTGTCTTTAGTGGAGATCCGGTCATCAATATATTCTGTGTACAACAATTGTAGTCAACTACAATGGATGGATGATGTAATATAGAATAAATTGTTATGGGGTTGAGAATAGTGCAGGTAGCAGTGACCTTCAGTGGCAAAAAGAGATTGTTATATCACCTTCTGTTGCCACAATCTGTAGTGATTTATCACACCTTTGATCCCTAAATCCAATCTGGCTGAGAACATGTATCCTTGATCACACAAATTCCACCTCTCTTGCTTATGTGATTGAATTGATACACTCAGATATTGGATTGATGATCACTACAATTGGATGACATTAAAGGTTAGAGTATGGATGTGATATAATGTCTCCAGCATCCCTATATGAATTGAATCCAGTATGAAGGTTAGGATGACTAGAGATACTACATATAAGTTGGGAGTGTACAAACTTGAAACCTGATTCAATATGAGAACTGTGACTCGAGCAGCAATAGAGTTTGCGGTCTATTGAGCTAGTTCTCTACATATCATGGATCTCCTCAGTATCCACACTGCAGTCAAGCATTGTTACTGAAACAACCATTCTACCAGCCTATCAGTTCTCGATAACCATTTTGCAGGCATACAGCTAGCAAGGACACTCAACTACTGATTGTATGACGAAAGTCTACCTTCATTATCTGCTGCTCAGAGGCATAAGTCTACATATAACTCACAATGCCGCAATCATGTAGTACAACTCCCGTCGTGGTGATTGCAGTGGTCAGTATAGGAAGCTTCTCACCTCTGCGTACCACTATCAGCAGACAATGTACACAATGATTGTAGAGGCCATTATATGTATATCCTGGTTAGTGAAGATATTTGATCATCAGGTGACAATGTTTTACCCCTTGCCTGGATTTGGTGGGGTGCAATGCAGTAGTGAATGCAATACACTACCCTGAGTAAGCTAAGTTGAAAACCAATATCCCTGAGACCCTACATCACATCATGAAGCATCATCTGGATGCCCCGGAATGCATGCTGCCTGACCATTGCACAAACATGGTGAAAACTGTCCAGGCATAGTAATGTGAGTCATCTGGAGAATAACTTGGTTTATGCAGAACAAGCAAGATGCGCACAATCCACAATATCACCCGATTTCGATGTGTAAGGGGCTATTTCCAGATGGGATTTAACCACTTGCAGGCTGGAGTCAACCTGAGCCAATACCAGTTGAATTCAGTCGGTCCACCTGAAATGCCATCAATGAGCAACTCAACTAATGATGAACCCATAGACAATGTTGCTTGTTGACCACCATGTCAAGATGCTCTCGATGAAGATACAATAGACCACCAGTCGCCTTATCCAACATGTACCCCTGATGGAATAAAGCCAAAGGTTAAAAGATCGGTAGTTGGAGTGGCAAATGTGGGGGGGAAAGCATATAGCAACCCAACTGGATTGTACAACAAGCATCGCAAATATTCAGAACAATGGAATCCATGGCATCCATTCCAGTCAGCAAATAACAGTCAATAGACTCTCTGATTCAACCAGCATATGAAAACATCAAAAGATTAACATCTGAGGCATTGACTGGACAACTTCATAATCAGGTCATTTGAATGAGCAGGTCTCCAGCAATTGCTCCTCTCTAAACTGGAATTCAGGCTTCACAATAATGCTTGTATTGACAATGATTTGCTTCGCTTTGGAATACTATACTACAGGGATATTTTCGTTTGTATTCAATTGTTGTTGGCATATCTCAAAATTTCAGATACGCAGCGATTTAGAACTGGTGTGCCTTGCGGACATAGAAAACCATCAAATAACAAGTGTCATAAACATTGGCGATTTGTGGTGGGAAACACCAGATTACCATTGGGCTGGGGCAACAGCAGTGAGAGGTGTTTGTGCATCTAACATGCCTGGCTTGATCAATGATTATGGATTATCAGCATGCCTGGCCACTGAATCCCACAATTGGCAATATCCCAAATAATACACACCCCACATGTACAGAGCACTACTCGATTTGTGGAGGGCCAATCCACTGGCGCCCGACAGGGGGCAAACATTGCGATCAGAAATGGCATTCTGTTGTTGGAACTGTGCTCGCACCACACTGGAATATTGACTCAACAGGTCCCAGACTGAAATAGAAGTTAGCTTATGGATTCTGGAGAATTTGTGATTCTCTTTTAGCTGCCTGGGTCAGTGATAATCGAGAAATAGTCTTGGTTGGTCAAGTGTCATATGGCGCATGTCAAATGTGTGAAATTCCTACAGGTGTGCTGATTGGGTAATTCAGTTTGTCACCATTCAATAATTCAAAAGATTAGCATGTTTAGTTAGATGTTCGGGACGTCAGTTTTATTGATGTTCTTCCCCCTCTTGGTGTCCATCCAATCCACAAATAGGTGTGGGAATACCCTCTCTGTAATTTCTTTCAGCTGCTTCCGGATTCAGTTAAAGACATATTGCACTGGCTGCTAAAATTCCTGAAAGATGAAAATGTCAGGAATCAATTTGATAATCACTTAACATAAGTACCATGATATCCTGGCCTCCAATGCTTGACAGAACAATTCAATTGATTGAAAGAATGTCCTGGCACAGAAATGAGATCTGGGGCATGATACAAACATTGGCAGTGAATTTTCCTTTAATTTGTGATACCTTGCAGGATGATAAGCAAACTGCGGTGGGAACAGACTCTGATAAAATTGTAATGGGAGCAGGGTGCATGTTATATAAATTCTCCCTACTTACTACGCAAACAAATCACTGTAATGTATTCCACACAGCGGTAGACGATATACTGAACTGATTTTACATGAAGAACAGTTCTTTTCAAAAAGTGTAATTGTTGAAGTCTGTGATAGCTGTTGCCGATGACAACTTGTGGAGAGCATCCCATTAGTCATGACCACCAAAGAGTAACAATTTCTGTGCTGCAATGGACATCCAGCTTTGAGCAGCTAAATAGTATATGACTACAAAACAAGGACAATTTCAGGTGAACCTGAATGGAGCCTGAAATGTGGCAACTGAATCCTTAGATGCTGAGGGCCAGAGGGTAACTAAATATTTAAAGAACACAATGCATGAGGTGGCACCTAACAAACACGTGCATTGGGACAACGTATGTCAACATCATAAACATCAACGGTTGGAGGAAGACATATATTAGAGTACAGGTCCCGGAAGAACAATGACCAATATACTTGCTCAAATGAAGACGGCTCCAGAGAGAGAGGTATATGAAGTAGCAAACATGACCGCCAACATGTTTGTGCAATTTCAGGTCCATCCATCACATGCCGAGACTGATGGCAGCACCAAGAAAATCATTCATGTGGAATGCATTGTTAGTCAGCTGCAGAGACAGATCTATGGTATCACTTCAAATAAGCAAGTACTATTCAAGAAGAGAATCTATATCCCCATGACCAAATTGGAGGCTTGATGGATGGAAATTGACATTCAATAGCACCGGAAAACTATCAAACAGGGCGGAATGCATTTCGAACATCCAACTACACATCTTGCAAGCCACATGTTACACCCAATTGGGTGAATTAATTCATGTAATAATTTCACCATCAATATTTCGGACTGGCTTCACATTGTCAATATGACAGATGTGTACCAATCAACCAACATAGTCAATTGCATTCAACAGATGGTCAAGCACTATGACTGGTGTACATGGTATAACTATATGGAGATGACACTGGTGTATGTCACCCTTCACAGCTGGTACATAGTGTTACCAACGGTTCCGGACCATCCCTTTTGGTCCGGGTCTGGGTCCAAACTGAACCGTTGCCAAATTGGCGGTCGGGGTTGACAATAAATCCAAATGGTCAACTCAGGTACGTTTTGAGAGTAAACACCCAACTAGTTTGAATTGGACGGGTAGTCAGTGGGTTGCCCAGCAGGTTCATCCATAGATTTATATAAGGCTCTTGTTTTTGGAGTTTGTTAATAGTATCTTATCAAAATCGTGTTTTCAACGACCAATAATAGGTTTTTGCATGCTTTGCAGCTTGCAATATCGATTAATTTGGAATTAGTGTTTTACCTTGGGTATATTGTATTTCTGCCTATCAGGGTAGTCAATAATCCTGTTATGAACGCAAAGATCCGCGCGATGCGTGGATTACCAAATATGCAACAACTAAAACTGTTGATGCTCCATTGACGCTCATTTTCAGAATACGGCAGGGAGTATGTTGCTGTTGTTTTTACCCATAAAGGCTGCCAGTATTTGATAAATGGATGTCTGCAACCAATCGGAAAACAAATTACCCAAGATGCGAACCTGAAAATCGTTGACGCTCAGTTGACGCACATTTGCAGAATCCGGCAGGAAGCATGTCGCTGTACTTTTTCCCAGTAAAGGCTGCCAATATCTGATAAATGGATGTCTGCAATCAATTGAAATATAAATTACGGAACATATGAAGCTAAAAATCGTTGATGCTCTGTTGACGCTCATTCTCAGGATGCGGCAGGGAGCATGTCGCTGTAGTTTTGTGCTGTGAAGGCTGCCAATATCTGAAAAATGGATCTCTGCAACAAATCAGAACATGAATTATCCAAGATGTGAAGGTAAAATTCGTTGACGCTCCGTTGACACTAATTCTCAGAATGGGGCAGTGACCATGTTGCTGTCTCTTTTGCCTATAAAACCTGCCATGCATCAGTTATGCATAACAGATACCAAATCGCTGTTCAACTACTGTACTTATAAAACCTGAAATCGTTGACACTCCATTGACGCTCATTTCAATGCATTGTCCATTCAACATCTGCTGCCATCGATAATAGTTTTCATTATGATTAGAACTTATAGGTATTCTTTCTGACAGATTGAGACTTGGCCCAGTGGCAAAGCCGAGCACAGTAACATTCTTGCGCTGTTCGCTCTTACACAACTAAAATTTATGTATCTTGCCAAGAGCATCATTGTGCCTACTATACATCTGTTCATCAACCCATTGTCACAAGCTACTGCTCACCATTCGCTGATAATCTATGTCTAACTAAAACACTCGGTCACAATACATAAAGAAGCTGGTGAACCATTGACGCATTCTGTCCTACTTTTTCTTCACTCCCTTATTCCTCCTCGTTTCGATTGCATTGACAGTAACCAACACCTTTTCAGCCTGTCTTTTTGACGTCCGTTCAGGCCCAATCAATCTGGGAATATTCGGCGAGCTGCTTACATCCCGCTGCTCTGGGCATTCACTATCCTCAATGCTAAGGTCTTGGGCTATGCCAGATTCAATGTCCGTCGCGCAATAGTCTGCGCTGTCAGTTGGATTTTCTAAGTCCCCATTCCAGTTAAGGCAATCTTCACTGTCCGAAATGGTTTCCGGTGCACTATCCTCAGCACTTTTGACTGGATGATGGTTGATTCTTCGGATTAGGCGGACGTTTAATATTTGAGTTCATCCTCCAGGGAGCTTGTTTACAGACAAACGTGGTGGCAAAGGAGATCTTTCTGACAATATGAACGCAGCCACACCATCATGTTGGAAGAGTGACCAGGATGCTTTGACGAGCTCTTCTGTATCCATAATGTATCCGATGGTGGTCATCTGATTGTGTTGAACACGAGATTCCTTCTGGGTAGCACATCGGTTTTGGCTGCCCTGCCACATCTCCAAAAAGTCGTGAACGTTGGCCTATCCGTGCAAATTACTTTCCCCCGCCTCTTTCTTTATTTCCGAGTCGTTTTCTGTATTCGTTGTATCCAATTCTGGGTCAGTCCCTGGCAAAATTGTGTTGTTGGCTCGAGCAAACTGCCCTACGATGACTTGTAATGAAGGGTCTCGCCTGTGGTTGTTGACTAAGTCCAGCCAATGACATCTCGGCCAAGGGAACAACAGCCCTCCACTCTGACACCAGGTGGTATGATACAAAATATGTCCTGTGCCACATTGAAGAGATCAGCATACTTTGAGTGCGTTTCAGCCTTTTGACGCCACCAGTCGGTTATGTTCGGTATGCAAAATATACTGTCAATCTCCATTGGATCGGAGTGGTAATGATTGAAATTTGGATTAATTTGCCCCCAGTTCTCTGGTGCTTCAGGCGGCCAATTCAAATAGAGCCTGGTAGGGGTCAATAAGTGTGCTGCTTGATCGCTTCATCCTGGTGTTGTCTCAGCCACATTGTTAGGCATTAAGTATTTTCCATCATCGCTGGACAAATCATATGCATCAAAGGATGATTGACAGGAACCTGAAGCCAGTGCTGAGGGGATGAACTTGCTGCTCTGTAAGATTTCGAGTTTATTGACCGGCACACGTCGATGTTTGGCACAGTATTCATTCTCCTCATAGGTCAGAAAGGCCTCTTGGTATGGTGTAGTGTAGGATGTCTCATCCTCAGGATTAATATCCATTCCCTTGCCCCATTTTTTAAATGATCGCACCTTGCAGAAAGAATCGAGGATATGTGTAGAAATGACAAGCATACCCGTCGTTGGAGTCACTTCAGCGTAGTATTTGGACAGCATATGCCAAGTCATCTTCACAGGGAAGAAAAGTGCTCCTTCCATTGAGGCTTTTTCCTACCCAAGACTCGCATCATGCTATCCAGATGATCGAACATGTCATTGTACACAGTTATAACATGATGCAATGTGACTGTATGCCTCTTCGACATCCACAGGGTCCAATATTGAAATGGCCTCAATACTTCCATGACATACTTCACTATGGTCCTTTCATTTTGAGTTGTGAAAAGTGGCTGGTAATCACTGTATTTTGGATTTTGGAGCCACTAGCGTGTGAATTCCCTTAATCTGCAGGTGCGCTCGAGCAACTCCAGTGTTGAGTTCCAATGTGTCTTCACATCCATAATCTGAAGGACAGCGATGTGGAACTTGCCTTTTGGACAGTTAATGAACTCGTTTCGACAACCAGGTGTCAGCGTAAGCAATACAGCCATCATTCTCTGGTATATGAAGGTCAGTTTCAGGACTTTCAAAATATCATGAAATACATACTTTCTGAATTATCTTTGCTAAACCTGATCTCATGGCCGACACCTTGTTGATTCTAGGATTGCCCTCTTTTCGAAGTGTTTGATACTTCCCGATGGCTATGGTTTCATGCTCTCCAAATCCCTGATCTTGCTCATGGGCTTCCGAAGACTTGGTGCAGCATTTTACTCTGAGACTGCTCATGAATGTGCCTAAAGCCAGCTGTATGACATGCGCCATGCATGGTATATGATTCCCCAATGCAGGTCACTCGATTCCAGATGCCTCAAGTGTTGATTGTGGCTCGCAAGACATCGCGTGATTTGAGGAAGCATTGTCAATCGTAATACCAAACAAACAGCCGTCGTTAAGCTGACAATGATCAAGCACCTCCTTCAAATGTACGGCTGGCTTCGCTCCAGTATGTTCGCCCTTGACCTATCATCCTTAATTAGATTTTGAAAGCGGAACAGAACAGGCGATCAACCTCATCAAAAGCCAGTTGAACTTCACACAATGCCTAGTTTCGATCCATATAGTAAGCAATGACCGACGTTATGGCTAGTATGTTCATTGACTTCCATCCGTCCAAAGCTAAACTTTCCTTATTTTGTGACGGCAATTACTTCTTCATTGCATCCACGGTCAGGGTCTATTCCCTCCGGCAAATGTTGCTAAGGGTCGTTGCAGACAGCGGCACTACTTCATCATGTAATGCCTTATATGACCGTCGTAGCTCCAGATTGGATATAGCGTTCCATGGAATATAAGCCGAAAGAAATCCTAACATGAGGTAGCGATTCCACGTGTCTTGGTTAAATTCGGAATTTTCAAAGTCCTTAGCTGTCAGATTGGAATGTTTTGTCTGTCATTTCGGTCAATTTGAATTAACCTGGATGTCAAATATGATTTGCCTCTGCGAACTTACTATTGTGATTTCTCGACTTCCTTCTCTCTTCAGGATGGCCAAAGCTGTTTCATTGACCATCGAACTAGTCAATTCAGTAACCTCTGACTCTGTTAATTCGTTTATCTTTGCAAAGAGAGCTTTTGCCAGCATGTGTTTCCCCATTGAGCTGGTCCCATGTTCTGATGGATGGCGAAGAACTTGATGACAAACGATACATATGATACAAGGGCTGCCAGTGTCCTCAATTCCGCAGTGTAAATAGAATCGTCACAAAGGTGCATGTCTACAATTATTCCAAGCAATTGGCCGCTTCGAGCCTACATTCATTGAAGCCCACCAAGCATCAAAGATGATTTGCAAAATAAGGTTGCTCAAATCAAGAATAACGACTTGTTCATTTTTGGAAGAGATCATTACCTCAAGCAATGAGTTGTTCAAAGATTTGGAATCTAACATGGCGGTAAAAGCCACAATGCTGGGTAATCCAACCCAAGAGACTGCCGAAGGTAATGATACAGTATAGTAGACTGCAGGTTCTTAAATATTGACTCTACAGCTACAGGTATAACAATCTGATCTGTGAGACATTGCAGGCATATTTGGGAAGTTGTATACAAGGACAGATTGCAAAGAGTGACTGCGGAAAACTCAATTTAGGACCAGTACAATGCAGTTCATTGCTGTGTAGCATTCTGAGCATCCACAAAACTGTTGACGCTCTATGGGCACTCAATTGTATGAGGCAGATGCGATATTGTCACTAGCATTTTTGCCTATAAAGGCTGCCGATAGGTTCATTGTAGCTTATCTGGGTTCCATCGCCGTTTGATTAAGCAAGATGCAACATCAAAAATCATTGACTCTCCGTTGACGCTCTGGTGACGCTCATATTGGGACATGGTTATGATCTTGTCATAAGCATTTATCCCTAGAAATGCCGCCGATAGTTCGATTATGGATCAATGTAGTTGCATAGTAGCTTGATTTTCCAAGAGGCAAGGCCTAAAATTGTTGATGCTCCATTGACACTCATTTTTAGCGCATGGTGACGATGTTGTCGAAAGCATATTTGCCTACAAAGGCAGCTGATAGTTCAATTATGGGTCAATGTCGCTGCACAGCTCTGGCATTTTCCAAGATGCAAAGCCAGAAGTTGTTGACGCTCTGTTAATGCTCACCTTTAGGACATAGTAGCGATGTTGGCACAACCATTTTCGCCTAGAAAGGAGGCTGATGGTTCAATCATTGCTTAATGTTGCCGCACCGCCCTTACAATTTCCATGATGGAAGGCCAGGTGTTGTTGACACTCCGTTGATGCTCATATTTAGGAAATAATAGACATGTTGTCGCAAACATATTTGACTAGAAAGGTGGGGGATAGTTCGATTATGAGTTAATGTTGCAGCGAAACCCTCCGAATTTGCCATAATGCAATACCAAAAATCATTGACTCTCCATTGACACTCATTTTTAGCAGGCAGTTGCAATACCTTTCAAAGCATTCTGGCGGCTAAAGGCGGCCGAGAGAATGATTATGGGTTGATGTCATTCCATTGACCGTAGATTATCCAAGATGCAAGACCAGAAGTCGTTGACGCTCGGTTGACACTAAGTTTTAGGAGGTATTAGCGATATCGTCTCTAGAATTTTTGCCTATAAAGGCTGCCAATATTCTGATTATGGCTAAATCCAGTTGCACAGACCAGTGATTATCCAGGATGGAAGACCAGAAATTGTTGACGCTCTGGTGACGCTTCATTCTATGATATGGTAAGGAGCGTACTGCTTGCCATTTGATCTATTAAGACGGCCAATACTTCTTCTTTGGACTGATGTAAATATGGAGCCGTGTGATTGCTGAATGTGTAAGACAATGAATTGTTGACGCTCCGTTGACGCTCACCTTTGAGCTCACCTTAGTGATATACTAACAGTCATTGGGTGCTCAACAATTGTACAAAAAATGCATACAGTCTTTATTGGCAGCCAGTATACCGTTTCTTTTTATTATCATTTGAATCCAAGATCTTCGATACATCTTACTTTCTGGGCCACCACTATACATGTCATTTGCATGATGAATGACGTAGATCCATCGTGTTTCGACACTTTCTGCCGGCAATTTACGGAATGAAACTCAATGCACTAGTTTTAGATATTCTTTGCCCACGGTCCTCGCAATTCCTTATCCAGCTCATGGTCCTAGATTTCCATGACATACCGCAAGTAGTTTTCAATTTCTCAACCATGTGCGGGAGATCTGAGCGGAGAGTTATGTAGTTGGCTGCATGGATTGATGCAGCCTGATGGCTGTCATTGAACCGGGTTTTGCATGTGCTTTGACTGCTCCTTCTATGAGTCGTATGACATCACTGACTTAAACTTTGTTTGTAAATTTCATCTGAAATTTAGGTTTTGCTTTATCATTTCACCGTAACAGGCAACACCATATACAGGTCGTTGTGTGTCAATCAACAGGATTTGGATTCTAGAACATTTGCATGGCCCGTATGACCCTTGAGCACACACTGATGAATAATCCTGCCTCACATTATGTTCACCGAAATCAAGAAAAAGCTGACTCATAACAAAGTAGGTACAAATTAATTTTACTCGAGATACATCGTCAAAATACCTATTTGGCTATCTACTCCTCTGGTGACGCAGGAGGTGTCACCATGTCTTCTTCCGAATCTGATTTCCATATGGTAATCAGCTCGGGGTGCTATATGCAAGGGTGAAATCTTACAGGTCGAACAGGCTTCCCAATCTCCATCTGTAACTAATCGGGCACTGTGTCGGGCGTGTGACATACTATGTGATTGTCTCCCTGTGGTTTCTCCAAACCCAGCCTCATTTTACTACTTCCCGGTCGAGACGTCACTTGCGGCATTTGTCATTGTCCGGGGACAATATCAAGCGCCTGCATAAGCTCTGAATATGTTGTTGGTGATGGTGTGGCTGCGGTCGTATACGTTTGAGGCTTCACAACTGTCGGAGTCTTCAATTCAGTCGTCCCATACTTCATATCGCCCTCACAGAAGGAATCGGCCGTGTCCCCCGATCCCAGTTGCATCAGTTCGTCAAGCCTCCACTGCAGCTGCCCAATGCTCTCCATGTGATGCTGTACCGTTTTGGAAATTGTACCCATCACCCAGCCAGGTTCGTCATCTTCACTCAGCTTGCCAACCTCTGTATCTTCTTCATGATCATCCTTGTCTGCCCTATCCTCCTCATCTTCGGAACTTGCAAGATCGCTCAGACTGTCTCCGATAGCATTCAACATCTCCTCAAATGTTGTTTCAGGGTGTGTGGTTATCAATCGTGCCTTGTCAACACATCTCATATGTTCCTGCTCTTGCGTAATCGCTATCTCTGTGTCTTGAACTCACATTCTTGTCACTGAGGTCTCTCTATCCAGATAATCTTCGATCCATTTCACTTGTTCTTTGTTGCTTAAACAGTGTGTTTCCAGTCTTTTATCTGCCGAAAGCTTCTTTTTGGATCGTAAGCTACACAATGCTTTCAATGCTCGGACTCTTTCTGCCTCCAAGCTACTCTTGCCTTCATTCACTGGATGACGTCGTCATTGGGATTGCTTCATTGATTTGCTGTATTTGCCTGCAGGAAGTGGCAAAAGGTTCTTTTTTGGAGCATTGACGATTGTATCTTGTATTGACTTTGATGTTGGGCAAGATGTTGGATGTTGCAAGATATGGACCACATGGAGGCAAGCTGCGTCTTTTATGTCAAGGTTGCTAGGTTTGATCAATTTGAGCAAAGCAAAATCAGCATTTTGACCGTCACTTCATTGGTAATACTCATGCTGACAGTACATTATGACTTGATGGTTAGCGTGTGATTCATGTACGATCCCGGCGATGTCTTGGGACAAACACCACCAGATGTCCTTTCCGTCGAAGAATGACCTTTTTATATCTATCAAATATGAGATTTCAGCTGTTGTTCATCACTATGTCTCCCTGTAAACGAACAAACAACATCGGACCAACTTACTGCAAATCGCGGGACCTTTGGAATCCCATCCAGCTATATGCAGTGCAGCTATATGCCGCAGCATTCAGCTTGAATTGATGGTGCAAGTTGGCTATCACTCATTACATTTTGACTTGTAGCTAACTATATAATCTTTAGGACTTCCCACTACATTTCGCGATCGTCTTCCTCACCTTTCCACAACAGTAAGTCATGGCTCCAGAAGCAATTCAACCAGATGTGATTGGAGCCGAATCGAGCCGAATCCCAGGCGCTTCAACCAATGTACCACCCTGTGAGACACAGCAGCGACGTAGACGCCAGTTAGTCCACTGCGACGCTACAATTAGAGCCACCAAAAATGTGACCCAGGACACACATTTAAAAACAGTACGTAAAACTGGAAGCAGCAAGAATTAGAAGCAGCATGGGATCGGACGTGTGTCAATCCATATCGATGTAGACGATAGTCAGCTAATGAAAATACGCACAGCCGGGTACATAGAAAGCTGCGTTACCAATTTATCGCGGCACGTAACGGGAAACCTCCATGGTCGACCAAGGCAGTTGTCCGCAAAGTCCGCGAAATAGAACAGTACAATGTTGTCAGTTCTGGGATTTTCGCAGACAAATTTGATGATAAACGTCCCTGCGCATGGATGAAACAGGCTTTAAAGACCTTAGTGGAGGTTACGGAGTTGTATATGGTTGAGGTTATATCTGAATCTCACTTTGGAAGCAGCAACTAATTTGCTGTAGGTTTTGAACATGTCAGCTACTATGGCAAGACAAGGAGGTCGGGTACAGCTTGAATAGTCTGACATGCGTCATGCCATGAATATGGCCAAAATGGCCAAAGGAGGGTGTTCACGTGCCACAATAGAGGAAACGCAACAACTGATCAACAAACTTCACGCAGAAGTCCGAGAAGAGAAGAAGCGGGGTGTTGTTTTTCCCGCGCATAACAAGATGAAGGCTGCAATAGAAACACACCCGGCAATTGTTCGTGAAAATCAAACGGACATCTGCCTTCCTGGCCAAATGCCACATCAAAGAATCCAAAGACATGCTGGAGGCACATTGGCACAGGAACACCTCCACCACAACGGGTGCCGCCTTGGCCAGGAATGCCGTCTGCGCCATCTGATGCAAGTGAGAGAACTACATGGTCCAAAACTGAAGGTGTGCCACCCAGATATCAGTATATACCTACTCCACTTCCCAGCGCTCCATCTTTCACTCTTGATACATATGCCATAAATCGGATGCATGAGAAACATTATATTCCAGATTTGCTGACCAATGAAGGTTGATCCACAGGTTTGTACACTATCAGCTGTGTGGTAATGCAGCTGACAGCCATTTTGTAGATGGCAGCAGCCTTTTGAGTGAACCTGACGGTGAAGACGCGAGTTGACTGAAGGGAACAGGATTTTTGAGTATTATCATTATCTACAATTAGTGGACACTTTAATGTATATTTTAATGAGTATATTTATATTCATCATTAAAGAACAATATAGTAATAATGGAGAACGTACATGAACAGCACACAACGGCTGCCACAAGACCATTATTCATATACAATGCCAATGTGAATGGTTGCATATTGCGGATACGCCTGTGGCAAAATGAGCGTCATTGGAGCATCAAATATTATTGGTCCCGTAAGTCAGGTAGGTGAAAAGTGAATTGGTCGTTGTTATATATAATCACAGTATTGGCTGCTTTCATCGGTGAAAGAGAGAGCTACACGCTACCTGCCCCATCTTGTCATTGAGCGTCAACAAAGCGACAACGATTTTTGGTCTTGCATGGTTGGTAGTCTAATTGGCTAATGATCGCAGACATCTATATACCGGGAATTGGCAGCCTGTATAGGCAGATAAGCAAGCGATGTTTCCGCGACAGCCTCCAGGACAATCACAATATAGTTCATTTTCAAAGCTGGGACTCATTGATCCTGAGCGTTTTAGCCTATGTAACTGGTCACTACTTTGTATATAGCCATTAACAGCCACATCGCGCTTTGAGTAACCATAATACAAGGCCGAAAATCGTTGACACTCATTTTCATGATCAGGCAGGGAGTGTGCTGCTTTCTTTTTGGCCTATAAAGGCTGCCAATACTTTCAGTATGCATTAAAACGGCCAAGTCTCTGATCAATTATCTGACTTACAAGACCAAAAATTGTTGACGCTCTGTTGGCGCTCAGTTTCAGAATCGGGCAGGGAGCGTCTCGCTTTCTCTTTTGCCTATTAAGGCAGCCTGTATGTCATTTATGACTGTCTGTGACCAATCGCCATGCAGAGTAACCATCATGCAACGCTAAACATTGTTGACACACCGTTGATACTTATTTTCAGAATGTGGCAGGGAGTGTGTCACTCTCTCTTTTGCTTATAAATGCAGCCTATACCTCATTTATGAACGTCTGCATCCAATTGCCACTCAGATTACCCAAGATGCAAGACCAAAAATCATTGACTTGCCATTGACTCTCATTTTCAGAATGGGGCAGGGAGCGTGTCTCGCTTCTTTTTGAATATAAAGGCGGCCAATACATTAGAAACGGACAACGATATACCATTGTCAAAATTTTGCGATTAGCAAAAGGATATCTGAATGCTACCATAAACAGCAACACCTGAAAACTGGAACCAGAGGTTGGAACCAACAGGTCTGGCCAAACCTGGTGAAACCCGCATGATACCAGGTACAGGTCCGGGTTTGGCCCGCCAAGATGCAGCGGGTCGGGTTTTTGGACCGGTTTTGAACTGAACTGAACTATTTTAGCAGTCCAAACCCAGACAGCTGGCGGGTAACCCGGACCTGTTGCTAACACTACTGGTACGATATTGACTCAGCAACTGATTGCATCCCATTTACTGCTACTAATATACAGTACAATACTCACTGAGTCCATGTTGTCTACCTCCAGCATTGTCAGGAAGGGCCATGAATCCGCCACATATCACAACAAGTATATTCTTCGTGAGCAACTCATGCGTGTGGAGTTTGCACAAGTAGTAAAGGAACCTCACCCAGACCTGCATCAGCAGATTATGACATTCAGAACATTGCATGGCCACTTGAGGTGTAACTCCATGATGACTGGGGAAATGAACTTAGTTGAGTGGTGCCAAGATATGATCAGAATATACACAGAGACTGTATATCTATTGCACTTCAGAATGGGATATTGTACTACGATCAACTATTGTAATGCCCTATATCTGATGACAATTTGGGACTGGATTGGGAGGTACAATATACCAATGCCAACCAAGAGATCATACACAAATCTGATAACATCCAGGTTCAATTTTCAGAAAGTGGATCCGTTAACATGTTCCCAGGCCATGTCCGTTGTTTTCCCCTATTATACTGCAGCTGGACTCTTCAGAATCAGATCCTTCAATTCCAGCAGCACCTGCCCAATAGAACATCCATATTGATCTTTGCTAAGAGGTGTAAGGAGACTCAACAATGGATATTAATTCCTTATGTTTAAGATTATGAGGTGGTAATTCCAACATAGTATAAAGATCCACATGATTGGGCTAATTGGTTTGACGTGTTCATTCCAGTTGTCAAATAGACTGATAAGTTGCAGATTGAACCTATTGGAGCAATTGTTGAACAGCAACATCAGGACCAAAAGAAAGCTGCATTAGTTAGAATCAATAGTGTAGGGCTTCTAACTCATCATGTCGATTCTGATACCTACTGGAATGTATATTAAATTACAATGTTTGAATCAAGGTAAGCAGGAAGAAGATAGTGAATTGAATTGGACCATGTGATACAAAACATTTCAGTTAGCACTACCGGAGAGTATAGCACCAGGTTCGAGATCCATCGGAATTGTCTGGAGTATCTGGGGAATACTCCCAATAGCTCCAATATTTGTAAAACCTAATGGTTTCCTTTTGTAGTATTTGGAAGAGTGCAATGCACTCTCCAGGATATTCTGGTATTCTGTTCCATAAGTTCTGGAGTATTGGGGAGCATGTGAAAAGAAATCTCAGAGCAGCTGATAGCACATTGCTCTGCATTCGTTCTATCTGGAGGCATCTGGGAGTAACTGGAAGAATCAGATTCGCTGTTCAGAGTGGCTGAGATGTTCAGTTATGATATCTGCACGATTCTACATTTTCCTGATTTAGCTGACTGCAAGAGACATGTGGCAAAATGAGTTTTTCCAACTGTCGAGATCGCCCAGAAGGAGGTATTCATGGTACCAGCAGTGTTGGAGGCCATGGCAGTCATGGTAGTAGCGGTGGGTGCCTCTGTAGTGGAGGCTATTGTAGTTGTAGTGGTAGAGGCAGCGATGATTGAGGTTGTTGTAATGCTAATCGCTATGGTGGTGACACCAACAGTGGTGATGGCTGTAGTGATGATCGCTGTGGTGGTGGTGGTGGTGGTGGTGGTGGCCGTTTGTGTTGATGTCCAGATAGTTGGTGAAGAATAGTTGCATATTTCGGTGCAATATTGATGCAACCTATCCAATAGAAAACTTTCTTCCACCTGCATCCTACAATTTAACTCTGATATGAACCCTTGATGTTCTTCCTACATCATGGGAATATAATAAATTTTGTAACCACTATGTCATCAACAGTAACATCTTCTGGTTCATTATGGGTTTTGGTATATGACTCTTCTTCGAATCTCCCTGGTTTGCATCTCATTTTGTACATTGTCCAGTGGATTTGTAGCCAGTGTCACGGCTCTGGCTGTGAGTGATGCTGAGAGGTGGTACAAAGGAATTGGTATTACGGAAAGACAGTGACATTGAAATGTGCAGACATTGTGTGCAAATATTGTAGGGTGGTGTCATTTTGATCTATTACAACAAGGAAGCGGTCTGCGGTGTTGCAATGTTGGATGATATCGCATGGTTGTGTTCATAAAGGAGATATTTTGTGGTTTGTAAGATTGTGGGGGAACATTCAGATGGTACATCAGAGCAGAAGCAATGGTTTGAGGGTGGCAGATGAATTGTATTTAAAAAGAGGTCATTTGATGACTGGAGGATTTCCTTTTCTTCACACTTTACTTGTTCTCTTCTATGGCAAAGCAAGTTATGACTGTTGACCAGCTCCAACTTGTATATTGTGTTGATCTTCCAATCCCAATTTCGAAGTGCTTACTGTCTTGCTCTCGATATTACACTACTGTTATCAATATCACCCACCGGGTAACCCACCCATTACTTTAGAAAGAGTCTGTATATCTCGCACCTGATACAGAATGTGCCAGCATCTCTTCACAGGGTGTAAGTATTGACTAGAACTCTCTTCTGTTTACTGTAGCATTGACCTCGCACTACATCATCGGTGGATTGATGTTTGTGACGATTGTGTCCACTAGTTGCAATGAGTTACTATATTTGATATTTGTAAGTACCAACACCGAATATGGTATTTGATTGCAAAAGTAAAACAGCATCTATTCTTTCCGAATGAACTGGTGTGATCATGCTGGTAACATTCGCACTGTTTCTCGAACATCAGCCTTTGAACGCCTTCATGAGTATGGACACCATCCACGCAGCCACTTTGGAAGAAGAATCTTTGGACGAGTGTTTTTAGGAACAATCAACTATTCCCTTACTATGAAATTTGTGTTGGACAGACGCAGCCGGAGGAGATGCAGAACTGGATACTAACAACCCAGTGTTTCGACAACATTGGACTGGATACCTAGAAGCACATTATTGGTTTCTATGTAATCCTGTAGAATTCCATGATCTAAATTGTCATAATTGAGCAGGAACACACTCAATAGTTATCCAGGCCGCAGCAGCAGCAACAACGGCTATGTCCCTGGGGGTTCCGCTGATTATTTTGGTACCCCTGACCCCCACTCCCTGTAAGGTTAACGCATATAATTGGCACTGGTAGATGTTCCTGATTTGTGGCAATACCAGATCAAAACAGGACGATAGCGTGGCTCTGGAATCGGTTGACAACCTGGCACTCATAGGAGAAATCCTGATGGTAACACTCAAGGGGATCAGATTCGATTAAACACAGGAGGGATTCCGGCAACTACTGGAGGTCATGTTACAGGTGGCCTGGTACATAGAACACCCAAACCTGATACAGAGAGTATGCAAGCGCGCAGCACGGATCATCGCAGTTCCGAATGTGATCTGAGATTCGAACACAATGGTCTTCGTTCCGCCAACCAGCTCTCACGCCAAAATTGACCTATGGTTACAGTGTCAGGCAATTGAACTTGCCGAAGGCTGGGGGAAACCAGTAGCAGAATGAAGCTCGGAGGAGCTACAGGCGGTTATTGCCGCAATGATCCCAGCTGCATGGGAATCTGGAGAGTAGCTGAGGAATTGATGGACACAGCTTGCCAATGCCTCGTCACTGGCAGCGAGGGTGACTCCGGCAGCAGCAGCTCTCCAGGGCCAGGAAGTCAGAGGCCCAAAATTGCCATACTCCCTCGACTTTCGGCGTCAGATCAATCTCAGTTGACAGGCTGCATCGCTTGACTCCGGATGGTAATTCAACCTAAAGCTGGCAGTGTTTCCGAAGACCAGTCGATGATGCGGTAAGCATTCAACATCCTGAGGGGCATGATCTTTGACCAGATCTTGCGACATGTCCGGGATGATGGAACATTTGGGCTGGAAGACCAAGCAATCATTCTTAACACTCCTGGAAGCAGCTTTCGGGGATCCCGGGCAGGTATCAATCACAGGACAGATGATGCAGGACATAAAGCCAATGAACACTGAATTCTCTCAGTACTATGCAGAGTCTCAAGTGATAGCCGCCGACCATAATTGCAATCATTTGGCTTTAAGGAATGCCCAGTGAATGGTATTGTCTGAGGAGATGAAAAACTCCTTCACTTGTAGCCATATGCTGGAAGAACATTGCGTGTCTGTGATGGTATGTCAGAAGCGGGACCATCATATCCGCCAATGACGAATGGAACAGGTAGCACATATAACAGCAGGATGGTTAGGTTTTGCCCCTTCCTCCAGGCTCCCCACACCACCTAAGGACCCAGTTGTAGCTCAGGCTGGAATGGCAGCTGGGTATACAGGACCAGTGACACTGGATCCAAGCTCAGGCAAGAGGAGGATTTCAGCTGAGGAAAGAGTGAAGAGATGTGCACATGAGATGTGTTTGTATTGTGGTAGGATGAATTACAGGGTGGTGGAGTGCATGGCAAGGAAAGAGACACAGACATGCAATGTGACTGGAGAGGAGGTAAAGCAACTAGGAACCAGGACCTGTGCCAAGGAATTTGGAAACGATTGGGTCAGTCATAGATAGATGGCTCTGTAATTAATGAATTTTTTTTTGATTTAAATGGGTTGCAATGTTTCGGAATGCTGTGGATTTTAGTTAGCCAGGTGGACGTATTGGAATAATCAATGGAAGGGAAGCATTTAGTTATAACCTGCAGATTGACTGTAAATAATGAAGAATTACTGACACAGTTGCTAATCGACTGCAAAGCTATTGGCATTGCATTTCTTGATCAAGATTTTGAATTCCATCAACATATAACACTCCAGGAATCAACAGAGAAATGACAGGTCAAGGTGATTAGTGGACAACATTGTTAGTCAGGGGATATAACACACATTGCCGCAGTGGGCACGAAGATTTGGGATCATAGGCAGCAATGACCTATGTTTGTCATGCATTTAGATTATGATGCAATGGTCCTCGGGATGTCTTGGCTACAATTACATCAGCTAGCAGTGCAGTCGTCATCCAATACAGCAATGTTTGCATCTCAGTCCATGTGATTATGGAAGAATACCTGGGATCAATATGTCATAAGTAAGGGGAGATTTTGGAACAACAGGTACGACCATAACCACAATTTCGAGACAATATCGTATTACCAAATGGAACCTACTTCTTCCTGATAGTTCAGAAGGGGATGTTTACAGTGTTTGAGGCATCAGTATATAATACAAATCAGGAAATTGAAATAAAGGTTTTGAATGAACAATGTCTGGAGGAGATTATTCACATATACTATCATGAATTTTTGGCTTTAATTAACAAGGTTCAAGCAGATCAACTGCCTTCACATCATCCAGGTATTGATCATGAAGTACACCAATTGGAGGACAAGAACCCAATGTGAAGCACTGTATATTTGATGGCAAGGGCAGAGCTGGTTGTACTCAAGGAGTGGCTAGAAGAGAATATGTCAGAGGGATTTATTCATCAGTCATCATCAACTTTTGCAGAACCAGTCCTGTTTGTGAACAAACCAGATTGGTGATTATGATTTTGTTTAGACTATTGAAATATTAATAGCAAAACAATCAAATATTGGAACCCCATTCCCTGACTACGACAATCAGTGAACCCCGTCCAAGGGGCACCAATATCCATGCAACTTCACATCCCTGTGGCATATATCCTGTTGTGGATTATGGAAGGAGACGAACATAAGCTGCCATTCAGTACCAGGTATGGTCTGATGGAATCTGCAGCTATGCAGTTTGAAACGACAAATGCTGCTACAGATTGTCAAGGGTATATCAATAATCCCATAAGGGAGGCTTTGGACGATATTGCATCTACTTATTTAGATAATACATTGATATGCAGTGACTCAGAGGAAGAGCATGAACAACATGTTAAGTGGGTTATGCAACACCTTCTGCAAGCAGGACATTACATGAAACCAGAGAAGTGTAAATTCCACAACAAAACTATTCGGTATCTGGGTTTAATTAAATCAATGACAGAAATCTCTATGTATGTGGTTAACATTGAAAGAGTGAGAAATTTGAGCCATGACAATAAGTCAAAGAATGGCAGGTTAAATAACCAATTTGAAGTAGCATAATTCCGTGGATTTTGGAATGACTCTTGATGCTGTATTCCTAGATATAGTGAGAAAGCTTAACCATTGACAAGGCTGACAATGAAGGATGAGCCCTCCAAATGGAATGAGGAACAGCAGTCCACCATTAAAGCACTGGTAACCACTTTAATGATGTCACAAGTCCTACGAAATTTCGACCATAAAAGACCAGCTATTATTGAGTCAAACGATTCTGATGATGTATCTGCTGGTGTGTGGTCACAGTATGGTGATGAGGGAGTGCTATATCCCGTGCCTTACTGTTCAAAGAAACATACACTGGCTGAGTGGAATTACAATATATATGATAAAGTACTTATGGCAATTATTAAGGCACTTGAGGAGTGGAGACTGTAATATGAAGGGGCCAAGTAATTGCTTCAGTTATTGCCTGACCATGAGGACCTGAAATACTGTATGACAACCAAGCTTCTGAATCAAAGATAGTCATGATAGTCAGAATTTATAATCTAATTTCATTATTTCATAGATTATAGAGCAATAAAATCAAATCGACAAGCGAACGCATTGACAATCAAGCCGGGAGACCTCCCAAAGAGAGTGGATGAAAGATTAACAAATATGGCACAAGTGGTTCTAAAGTCACAACACCTACCAGTACAATTGCTTTTATTGGCGGACAGTCTGCCCGCAGGGAATCATCATTCCATGTCTGATCTTACAACAAAAGCAAATGTGACTTATCTGCTAGCAGCGAAGATACTGGAGGAAATTGAAACACATTGGGGGCTGAATGAAGTTACAGTCATGGAAAGGATAGAAGAAGAGGGAAAATACTTCAAAGAGGGAATCTGTGGGTAGTGGAGAGTAATGTCCTGCATTTACATTTCATACAGGGACATCATGATACAGCGTTAGCAGGACACCAAAAGCGAGCAATGACCATCAATCTCCTGGACAGAGGGCACGATTCGCAGGCAATGGGTAAGAACATTGAGCGTTATGTATGGAACTGCGATACAGGCCAATGGACTGGAAATTCACAATACTCCGTATTCGGAGTTTTTCGACCGTTTCCTCCTCTGCATACCCCAAGTGTGGACATTGTGATGTATTTTGTTGTGGGGCTACCTCAGTGTGAAGGGTTTGATGCAATTTGGGAGGTAGTGGATAGACTTTGAAAGATATGACATTTCATACCGTACTATAAAATGATAGACTCATCAGGATTAGCTGAGTTGTTTCTTCGAGAAGTGGTACATCTTCATAGACCGCCAGCAACATAGATTTTGGATTCAGGATCCCAGTTTGCCTTGACTGTTTGAGGCCAGACGTGTCGTCACCTGGGGATTGATTGGAAGATGTCAGCAGCTTCTCATTCCCAGATGGATGGACAGACAGAATGAATCCATGCCAGTATGAACAGTACATTCACATGTTAGTGAATCATCAACAAGATGATGTGGTGATGTGGATTTCGCAGGCTGAGTTCGCAGCAAATAATGGAACATCAGAAACAACACGGTGTACTCCATTGACTGGAATGCAGGCTATGGATCCCTGAATGGTGTTCCCAGGAGAACCAACCGACAAATGAGATCATCGACCCCTTCATGCTGATCAGGTTCATGCAACAATGCAACAAATTTATGAACACCTCTGAGTAGAGATGAGGCGAAGTTTGTGGTGCAGGAAGAGGGTGCAAATCAAATACAATTCTGAGCACCCACTATTCAAGAAGCTGCTTAGGTGTGTTGTTAGACACTCAACATTATTGAACTACAAAACCTACATGGGAGCTTGATTTGAAGCGATTGTGCGCTTTTAAAGATGTTTGTTTGGTCTCCCTGCATTAATGATAGCAATGGTTCCAGAGTGTCACTTCAGGTCCAGGTCCAGATGAAAACTGAACTGTTGCCAAATTGGCGGTCCGGGTTGTCAATAAACCGGAACCGTCAACTCAGGTACGGTTTGATGGTAAAGTTGCAACCCGTCTGAATTGGGTGGGTTGTCAGTGGGTCCCTCCATAGATTCATATAAGGCTCTTGTTTTGCAGTTTGTTAATAGTAAGTTATCAAAATTGCGTTTTCAACAACCAATAATACGTTTTTGCATGCTTTGCAGCTTGCAATATCGAGTAATTTGGAATCGGTATTTTACCTTTGATATAATATATCTTTTCCTGCCCAGGAGGTCAATAATTTCGTTATGAATGCGAAGATCTGCGCGATGCTTTGATTACCAACGATGCAACAACTAAAACTGTTGACGCTCAGTTGATACTCATTTTCAGGATATGGCAGGAACCATGTCACTGTTGTTTTTGTCGTTACAGGATGCGAATATCTGATAAAAGGATGTCTGCAACCAATCAGAACATACATTACGCCATATTCGCAACTGAAAATTGTCGATGCTCCGTTGACCCTCGTTCCCAGCATGCGGCAGGGAGTATGTTTCTGTTGTTTTTGCAGGTAAAGGCGACAAATATCTGATCAATGGATGTGTGCAACCAATCGGAACATAAAGTATCCAAGATGCACAGCTAGACATCTTTGACGCTCTGTTGATGCTTATTTTCCGAATGGGGTGGTGACTGTGTTGCTGTCATTTTGGCCTATAGAACCTGCCAGTACATTGATTATGCATAACAGTGACCAAATCACTGATTAATTACCGTACTTACCAAACCACAAATCATTGATGCTCCATTGATGCTCATTTTAATGTATTGTCCATTCAACATCTACTGCCATTGAGAATAGTTTTCATTATGATTTGAACTTTTTGGTAGTCTTTTTGACCGATTGAGACTTGGTCCTGTGGCAAAGCCATGTGCAGTAACATTCTTGGACTGTTTGTTCTCACACGACAAAAATTTATATATCTTGCAAAAAACTTCATTTCGACTGCTGTACATCTGTTTATCAACCGATATTCACAGGCTACTGTTAACTTTTTGCTTAGAGTATATCTCTAACTAAAACTCTCGGTGAAGATACATAAAGAAGCTGGAGAAACATTAATGCATTCTGTCATACTTTTTCTTCACACCCTTATTCCTGCTCATTTCGATTGCAATGACCATCACTAACACCTCTCCAGCCTGTCTCGTTGACTTCTGTGTAGGCCGAATCAATCTGGGAACATTTGGGGTGGTGCTCAAATCCTGCTGCTCTGGGCATTCCAGATCATCGATGCCATTGTCTTGCTCTACAGCAGATTCAATGTCTGCGGTACAATCTTCTTTGCTGTAATTTGGATTATGTAAATCCCCATTCCAGTGAAGCCAATCTTCGGTGTCCGAAATGCTTTGAAGTGCACTATCCTGATCACTTTCAACTGGATGACTGTTGATTCTTCGGATTTGGCGGACATTTAATATTTGAGTTCATCCTCCAGGGAGGTCCTTTGCAGACAAACCTGGTGGCAAAGGAGACCTTTCTGACAATTTAAATGCAGCCGTACTATCATGTTGAAATAGTGACCAGGATGCTTTGACAATCTCTTCCATGTACAAAATATAGCCTACAGCGGTCACCTGCTTGTTTTGAGTGCAGGAGTCCTTCTGGGTAGCACATAGGTGTTGTCTGCCCTGCCACATCTCCAAAAAGTTGTGAACCTTCGCCATTCTGTGCAACGTGCTTTCCTCTGCCTCTTTCCTGATTTGGGAGTCATTTTCTGTATTTGTGGGATCCAATTCTGGGTCAGCGCCTGCCAAAGTTCCGTTGTTAGCTCAAGCAAACTACCTTACACTGACGTATTTGTAAATGGTCTCGCCTGTGGTTTTTGACTACCTCCAGCCGATAACAGCTCGGCCAAGGGTAAAACTGGCCTCCACTCCGACACCATGTGGTATGATAGGGAATATGTCGCGTGCAACATTACAGAGATCAGTGTGCTTTGAGTGGGTTTCCTCCTGTTGACGTCACCAGTTGGTTATGTCTGGTATAGAAAATGTACTGCTAATCTCCATTGGGTCAGAGTGGTGATCATTGTGATTTGGATAAATTTGCCCGCAGTTCTTTAGTGATTCAGGTAGTGAATTCAACTGGAGTCTGTCCGCGGTCAATAAGCGAGCTGCGTGATCACTTCGTCCAGGTGTCGTCTCAGCCACATTGTCAGGCATTCACTATTCTTCATCATCGCTTGACAAATCAGTTGGATCAAAGGATGATATACAGGATCCTGAAGCCGTTGCAGAGGGGATGAGATTGCTGCTCGGTAAGCTTTCGAGTTTATTGACTGCCACTTATTAATGTTTACCACAGTATTCATTCTCCACACACTTCAGAAAGGCCGCTTGCTATTTGGCAGTATAGAATATCTCCTCCTGAGGATTAGTACCAATACCCTTCTCCCACTTGCTAAACGATCTCAACTTCCGGAATAAATCGAGGATAAGGGCAGAGATAAATAGCATAGCCGTCGTTGAAGCCACTTCAGCATAATATTTGGACAGCTTCTGTCGAGCTAACTTCACAGTGCAGAACAAGTCTTCCTTCCATAGAGTCTGCTTCTTAGCCAAAGCTCACATCACGCCATCTATAAGATCGAACATGTCATTGTGCAATGTGATAACATGATGGAATGTGACTGTATGCCTCTTCAACATCCACAGGGTCCAATACCGGAATGGCCTCAATACTTCCATGACATACTTCGCAATGGTCCATTCCTCTTTTGTTGTGAAGAGTGGCCAGTAATTACTGTATTTTTGATTTTGAAGTCTCTCGGGTGGGAATTCCCATAATCAGTAGGCACGCTCGAGCAACTCCAGTGTAGAGTCCCAATGTATCTTCACATCAATAATCTCAAGTACCGCAATGCGGACTTTGGCCTTCTGCCAGTCAATGAACTTATTTCGATGACCAGGTGTCAGTGTTATCAATACAGCAAACATCCTCTGCTATATGAAGATCAGTTTCAGGACTTTTTCAATTATCTCTGCTAAGCCTGGTCTCATGGCCGACACCTCATTGATTCTAGCATTGCCCTCTTTTCCAAGTCTTGGACTCTTCCCAATGTCTATGCTTTCATTCTCTCCAAATTGGTGATCGCACTCATGGGCTTCCCAAGACTTGGTGCAACCTTTTACACCGAGACTGCACTTGAATGCACCTAACGCCAGCTGTGTGATGTGCGCCATGCATGGTATATGGTTCCACCATGCAGGTCACTCTTTTCCAGAGGCCTCAAGTGTTGATTGCAGCTCGCGTGTCATCAAGTAATTTGAGGAAGTATTATCTTTCATAATACCAAGCAAAAGGCCGTCGGTAAGATTAAAATGATCAAGCATGTCCTACCAATGAAAGGCTAGCCTTGCTCCAATATGATGGCCCTTGACCTATCATCCTTAATTAGGTTTCGAAACAGGAAAAGAACAGGCGATCAACATCATCGAAAGCCAGTTGAACTGCAAGCAATGTCCAATTTTGAACCATATAGTAAGCAATGACCAACATTACGGCTAGTTTGTTTGTCGATATCCATTCATGGAAAACTCAACTAACTTTATTTTGTGGCGCCAATTGCTGCTTAATTGCATTCACAGTCAGTGCATCTTCCTCCTAGAAAATGATGGTAAGGGTCGTAGCGGATAGCAGCAGTAGATCATCGTGTAATAGCATGTATGACTGTCCGAGCTCCATATTCGATAGAGCATTCCATGGAATACGAGCCAAAACAAATCCTAACATGAGGTAGCGATTCCATGTGTCTTGGTGAAATTCAGAAGTTTCAAAGTCCTTAGCTGCCAGTTTGGAATGTTTTGTCTGTCATTTTGGTCAACATCGATTGACCTGGATGTCAAATATGATTTTCCTCTGCGAACGTACTATTGTGATTCCTCAACCTCCTTGCCTCTTCAGGATGGCAAAAGCTATTTCATCAACTGTCAAACTAGTCAATTCAGTGACCTCTAACTCTGTTGATTCGTTTAACTTTGCGATGTTAGCTTTTGCCAGCCAGAGTTTCCCCACTGAGCTGGTCCAATGTTCTGATGGATGGCGAAGAACTTGATGGCAAACGATTCATGTGATGCCAGAGCTGCCGGTCTCCCCAATTCTGCAGTGCACATTGAATCGCCACGAAGATGCAGGTCTAGAATAGTCTCAAGCAACGGGCCAATTCGAGCCAACATTCATAGAAGCCCACCAACCATCGAAGATGATTTGCAAATTCAGGTAACTCAAATCATGAAGAAAGACAAGTTCATTTTTGGAAGAGATCTTAACCTCGAGCAATGAGGAGTTCAAAGATTTTGAATCTGATACTGTGATAGCAATCAGAAAGCTTGGTAATTCGACTCGAGAGACTGCCCAAAGTAACGTTATAGTAAAGCAGACTCCGGGTTCTTAAATATTGACTCTACAGCCAGAAGGAAAAAATCAGATCTATACATCATTGCATGCATATTTGTGACGTTGTATAGAAGGACAGATTCCAAAGACTGACCACGTAAAACTCCATTTAGGAACAGCACAATGCAGTTCATTGCGGTGTAGCGTTCTGCGCCTCCACAAGAACTGTTGATGCTCCGTGTGCGCTCAATTCTCGAAGGCAGACGCGATATTGTTACTACCATTTTTGCCAATAATGGCTGCCAATAGGTTCATTGTGTGTTATCCGCATTCCATTGCCGTTAAATTATCCAAGATGCAAGAGCAACAATTGTTGACCCTCCATTGATGCTCTGTTGACGCTCTTTTGATGCTCATTTTGGGACATGGTTACCATCTTGTCTTAAGCCTATTTGCCCAGAAAGGCGGCCGAAATTTTGATTATGGATCAATCTACACACGTAGCCCCTTGATCTTCCAAGATGCAAGACATAAAATAGTTGACGCTCCGGTGATGCTCATTTTAAGCGCACAGTGACGATGTCATCGAAAGCATTTTTGCCTTGTATGACGGCCGATCGTTCGATTATGGGTTAAAGTCGCCCCACAGCCCTTGCATTTTCCAAGATTCAAGGCCAAAAGTCGTTGACGCTTCATTGACGCTCATTTTTAGGACGTAGCAGCAATGTTGTCGCAACCATTTTCGCATGGAAAGGTTACCAATGATTCGATTATGGGTTAATGTCGCCGCACAGCCCTTGGACGTTCCATGCTACCAGGCCAAAAGTCATTGATGCTCCATTGACGCTCATTTTCAGAACATAGTAGCGATGTTCTGGTAACAATTTTTGCCTAGAAAGGCGGCCGATAGTTCAATTATGTGTTAATGTCGCTGCACAGCCCTTGTATTTACTATAATGCAAGGCCAAAAGCTGTTGATGCTCCGTTGACACTCATTTTTAGGACACAGTAGCAATGTTGGTGAAACAGTTTTTGCCACAAAAGGCAATCTATAGTTTGATTATGAGTTAATGACACTGCGCAGCTCTCTGGATTTCTCATGACGCAATACCACAAATTGTTGATGCTCCCTTGACTATCATTTTTAGGATGTGGCAATGAGCATTTCATTTGCCTTTTTCGCTATAATGCCGACCAATATATTCACATTGGCAGGATGTGACAATGCAGCCCATTGATTGCCAAATGTGTAAGACAAAAAATCGTTGACACTCTATTGATGCTCACATTACTCTCATTGAAACAGCCTTTGTACACTCAATAATTGTATGCAACCAATCATATACACAGTATTGATATCCAATATTGCATTTGTATGTATTATCGTTTGCATCCAGCAGTTTTGTTACCTCTCAATTTGCGATCAACTGCTACCCATGCTGTCTGAGGGACAGAGGACATGACATTATCACATTCCCACACTTTCGGCTCGCAATTTACGGCATGTAGATCATTTCACTTGTTTATGATAAATATAGCTTCACTTTCTCACCTTTCCATCTCCAGCTCCTGCTCCTCAATTTCCATGATGTACCACAAGCAATTTCAAATATCTCAACCATGTGCACGAGGTCTGTACGGCGATTTATGCAGTTGCATACCTGGCTGAATGCAGCATGATGGTTGTTGTCCAGATAGATTTGTCATGAGCACTGACCGCTCTTTCTATGACACATATGATATCACTCACATAAATTTTGTTTGTATATTGTGTCACTAATATAGCTTTTGCTTTGTTACCTAACAGTCACTTGCAGATAGAAACTGAATGTGTTTGCTATCTTACCGCCTGATTTGGATTCTAGAACTTTTACATTTTGCGTTCGACCCTTGCACATGCACAGACAACTTACCATCTGTCACAATTTGGTCACTAAAATCAAGAAATAGCTGACTCATAGTAAACTTGGTAAACAGATCACTTTTCACCGAGAATTGACTTTAAAAATTACAGTTTGCATGTCAATTCCTCCACAGATGCAGGAGCCGTCAGCATGTCTACATCCGAATCTGATTTCTATATGGTGATTAGCTGCAGGCTATATGCAGGGGTAAATGCTTACAGGTTCAACTGGCTTCACTTTCAGCAAAGGTGACGAATCAGGCTCCGCAGCTGGCTCAAGACCGGGTATGCTCGTCTTTGACTGCAGCTTCACCAGATGTAGTCTAATATGACTGCTTCTTGGTCAAGAAGTGGCTTGCGGCATTTGCGATATTCCGGGGACAATATTAAGACACTGCATAAGCTCTCCAAATGTTGTGGGTGCACGTGCTGCAGCGTGATCATCCATTTGCGGTTGGAGAAATGTTGGAACCAGCAATTCGGATGTGCCGTAAATCGTCTCTCTTCCACGGAAGGTGTTAGCTGCATCCTCCCATTCCGGATGTGTCAATTCATCAAGCTTCATCTGCGTCTGACGAATCCTCTCCATGCACTGCTGCACCGTTTTGGGGATTCCGCCCATCACCCTGCCAGGTTCGTCATCTGCCCTCAGCTTGCCCAGCTCTGTCCCTTAATCATCCTCATCTTTCTCATCCTCCCCAACGTCGGAACCTGCGAGATCACTTAGACAGTCTCCCAATGCAACCATCATCCCCTCAGAAGTCGTTTCGGGCTCTGATGTCGTCAATCCTGCGATTTCAGCATGGTTCATATCTTGTTGCTCTTGCTGCACTGCGGCCTCTGTGGCTTCCACTCGCTTTCATGCCCCAGCAGTTTCTTTCTCAACATAATCCTAAAACCATTTCTGTTTGACATCATTGCTTAAGAAGTGCTTTTCTGGATGTTTCTCGGCCGCAATCATCTCTTTGGATCTTGAGATGCACAATACTGCAAGGGCTCAGACTCTGTCTGCCTCCAAGCCGCTCTTGCCATCATTCGCTCGATGACGTCGTTTGGTAGACCTCTTTATCGATTTGCCATATCTGACCGCCAGAGGAGGCAAAAAGTCCTTTTTCGGAGCCTTGGCCATTGTAGTTTGCATTGACTTTGTTGTTGGGCGAGATGTTAGATGTTGCAAGATGTGGACAATATGGATGCAAGCTGTGTCTTTTATGTCCAGGTTGGTACATTTACTCATCTAGAACAAAGCAAAACCCCCCTTTTGACTGTCACAAAATGGGAATAGTTAGATTAACCGTACAACATGACTTGATTGTTAGCGTCAGTTTCATGTATTATCCCGGGGATAATTTGAGACAAACATCAGCAGATGTCCTTTCCCTCGAACAATGTTCTATATGTAGCAGACAATGAAGCGATTTCGGCTGTCGTACACAGCGGTTTATCCCTGGTAACAAACAAACTACATCGGACCGACTTATTGCACATCTCGGGGCTGTTTGAAACCCCTCCTACATACAGCTATACTCACCAGAATTCATTTTGAGTATAACGAACCTGTTGGCAGCTAATTATTCGATTCTGAAATGTGGCTAACTATATAATCTTGACGATTTCCCACTTCTTTTCGTTATCATCTTCCTCTTCCATTCCACACCATCAAATCATGGACACACAACAACCTCAGCCTGGTCAGAGCAGATCCAAATCCAGCTGATTGGAAGGCGCTTTGTCAAATACGTCACATATAAGCACACAGCAAGAATGCAGGCACCAGTGACTCCACCGCAACACTGCCAATCCAGCCACCAAAAATATAACCCATCATGGGCATTTGAAAATCGTCCGTAGGACTGGAAGCAGCACGAATATGAAGCAGCATGCAGGTGGATGTGAGTATATCCATACCGTGGTAAACGGCTGTCAAGTAACCCTACAATATACAGCGGGTGTACATCGAGCTCTATGTGACCAATTTATTCCTGCCAGTAACTGGAACCCTCCAAGGTCTACCAAGGCATTTGACCACTCAGTCCGCAAAATTGAACATCATGATATTCTCAGCTCCGGGATGTTCGTGGACGAATTTCGTGATAAGCATCCCCAAGAGTGGACGAATCACAGTGTAATCACCTTAGAGGAGACTACAGTAGCATATATCGTTGAGGTAATAGCCGCATCTGATTGTTTGAAGCAGCAACTAATTTTGTGTAGGTATTCAACTTGTCTGCTACGATGGCAAGGCAAGGAGGGCGTGTACAGCTGGAACAGTTTGACATGCGCCTGGCCTTGAATATGGCCAAAATGGCCAATGGATGGTTTTCACACACAGTAATAGAGGAAAGGCAATATCTGATCAAGAAACCTCACGCCGAGGTCCAAGAAGAGAAGATGCTGGGTATTGAGTTTCCTGGGCATAAAAAGGTAAACAATGCAATAGAAAGACACCCGGCTATGCTTCATCAAAACCACACGGCCGGATACCTCCTTTGCCGAAATGGCACTGCTATGAATTGGCACACACACTGGAGATGCAAAGGAACAAGTGTACCTCCGCACAACCGACGCAGACAGCCAACTCCAGAGGCGACAACACCTCTGCGCAGAACACCGCCTGCCACAACCGGGAACACTTCCGGAGCTCATTCTTCCCAAATCATTAATTTGCTGGCCGCATATGTGTATTTACATACATCTCTTCCCTGTGCTGAATCTTTTACTCTCGATGCATCTGCCCAGGATAGCCAGAAAAATACCGGGTTTGATGCAGATATGCTGACTGATGAAGGAACAGCCACTGGTTAGTACACTATCTGCTGTGTGGTAATGCAGCTAACATTCATTTTGAAGACCACAACAGCCAATTGAGCAAACCTGGCAGTAATGACTTGCATTGATCGAATGGCATGGCATTTTGGAGATTATTATTATACTGAACTAGTGGATACTGTAAAGTATAATTTAAAGGATATATTTATATGTATTATTAAAGAATAATGTAGTAATCAAGAAGAAAGTAAATGAAAACACTAGAAAGACTGCCACATAAATGTGAATGATGGACTTCACCACATCAAATGATTGCATATTGTGGATACACCTGTGGCAAAATGAGGGTCAACGGAGCATCAACGATTCTTGTTCATGTATCTTGGATAATCAGGGGGGCAACAGATTGCATATAGTCATAAACAAAGTATTGGCTGCCTGTATAAGTAAATGTGAAAGTGAAACGCTCCCTGCACCATCATGAAAATGTGCGTCAATGGAGTGTCAACGATTGTTGGCCATCCTTTATGGTTAATCACAGCGCGATGTGGCCGTTATTGTCTATATACATGGGTTGGACTGTTTTGGTACACTAAAAGGCTCATGAATACTTAGTGGTAGCTGTGTAAATAAAATCAGTTGTTTCTGTCCCAGCAGATGTGGTGGGAATATTCCGTACATATCTGCCCATAAAGGCTGCCATATCCTTGTTTATGGATGCTTGTGATCAAGTGCAACTCATATTACCGAAGATGCAAGACTCAAAATTGTTGATGCTCCATTGACGCTCATTTTCAAGATGCGGTAGGGAGCGTTTCGCTTACTCTTATTGCTTTAAACGCAGTCAATACTTTGTTTATGACTGAATGTAACCTGTCGCCCCCCCAGATCACCCAAGATACATGACCAACAATCATTAACGCTCCGTTGACACTCATTTTCAGGATGTGGTAAGGCACGTGTGTCTATGCGTTTTGTTTATAAGGCAGCCAATTCATCAAAAATGAACTGTGACGTACCAATGTTAATATTTTACGATTAACAGTAGCATATCTGAATGCAACTATAAATGTGAAACACGAAACGTGGAACCGGAGATTGGAACCGACAGGTCTAGCCAAACCCAGCAAAACCCAAGGGCTGACGGGTATGGGTCCAGGTGTGGCCCGGTAACAGTCAGTGGGGTCGGGTTGTTGGACGGAACTTGAACTGAACCAACCCGTTTTTGCTGTCCAAACCCGGACTGCAGGCGGGTTAACTGGACCCTTTGCAAACAATTCCCAGCATCCATAGAAGTAAGGGCTACCAGCTTCAATACCAATCGACCGAGTACAAGCTGCTTTACTTTTGCATCTTGTCGGTCATGATTTTCTTAATGTCCATCAATATATCCACCACCTGTAGTTGAAGTTGATGGTGAAGAGAGGTATCAAGTTTCGAGCATGGAAGATTATGGAGTATATCAGAATCAGCTGCACTATCGTGTAAGTGGGAGTAGGTATGATTGATCAGTTTCGGAACCTGCGAAGTGTGTGAATGGGCTAACAGCATTAGCGGAATATGATCAATGATACACTGGAAAGCTATGACCATGAGTCAATGTTCCCAGAGAATCTCCAACCGAGGATGGGGATACTAGCATCGCTCAGGCTATGAGTGATGGAATGAGATGGTACAAACTAATTGGTATTGTGGGATGATGGAGACATTGGAAGATACAGAGATGGTGCAGGAATATGGTGGAGTGGTTGCAGTATAATTTGTGATGATAAAGAAGTGGTCTGAGGTGTTGTGACGTCAGATGATGTGGTGTGGTTGGGTTGATAAGGGAGTCAACTAGTGCTGTGTAACATCATGTGAGAAGATGTGGAGGGTACATTAGACCATGAGCAATAGTTTGAGGGTGGCAGACAAATTGTATTTAAAGAGAGGTAGTTTAATTGTTGGTGGATTTCCCTTTCATCTCTGGTTACTTGATATGTTGTATAGCAAAGCAAGATATGATTTTGAACCAGCTCTGACTCTAGTGTTGTATTGATCTTTTGATATGAACTACAAAGCACTTTCTTTCATGCTCTCGATTTTTCATTAGTTTTACCAATATTACATACCGCCAAGCCTGTCTGTTACAGTTTGCCAGCATCCCTTATACAGCATTCTATTTACCAACCAATTGTTTACACCCTGCCATATTCTGAATTGATACCCACACTTTGTTCTTACAATCATTCTGTGAAACACAATTTATTGATCTGCCTGCATATATTTCCAGTCCAATACTACATCCACCATGAATCACTCTGCCTGCTCCCAATATGAGAGATACAGTGTACCTATCATTTGAGTATCATAATGATCATAATTACAAATGAACAATCTCTTGAGATGACTATCATTTATTCAGTATATGAGCTCTGCTCAATGTGATACTGCCAATTAATATGTCCACAAGTTCTGAATTATTTTTGAGACATGATAGGGCTCCTACCACCTAAAACCCAGTTTGGCACCATGAGGCTATAGAGCTTTGGTTTAATATATGAGAGCCACAACACCAATGTGAATATCTTAAGCTCGGAAGTAGTCTGCTTGCTTGAAGCAATATTTGTAGGCATCTCTCTCCTTCATGTGGGAGTTATACTGCGACCTAATTATCATTTATTGTTTATTTTACTGGTAAAGGTCTAGCTGTTAGGAAGTACTATTTAATGTACGCTTGCTTGGTCTGATAAGTGGTATTTGATATTATGTTCCCTCGCTTATGCCATGTTGCCAAGTATGTTCTCTTGGATTTCAATATGTTCTACACTACAGTTTCAATTTTTAGCCAGCCCTGCTTCATCAACTGCACATTTTCTGCTCCAATGTCTGTCCACCATGGTGGTATTAATAAATAATGCCGTAAATAATTTCTGCCCAGTAGCGAGTATTCTCCAATGTATGTTGACAAATGCCAAGATGAATTTCAACGCTTCATATATCAGTGCAGTTGGCCAATACCTGGCTTGTATAGTTCAAAAAATTATACTGACTTCCGGATGTTCATACAATTGTTTTTGGTAATACTCGGAGTAAAAATCAAAGATTGATACATTTGACAATGCTGCCAAGACATCAGAAATTATTGATATTGGATAGTATCCTTTCCTCTCTCACTGTTAATCTGGTTATCCTTAGTAGTATGAAGAAGTTACTTCCCTCTTTCCATGATTATTTACGACTGTTTTCATATTCATCACAGAGCATGTTCCTACTTCAACACCATATCTCGGCCATTATGTTTCTTTATTGGCTCTAATATAATATTTATCAGATGTTGTCACATTTGTTTAACCTATGATACAGCTATGTGTATTGTGCAAGTAACTAAACCTCTTACTCTAATGAAATCTATTATCTTCGGTATTTGTTGGACAATTATTGACGGTTTCCATTTATTGTAATCTATTTCTCACAGGTGTATACTGCAGCCTCTTTTGAGCTTTGGTAAGTGACGTACATTGCCATGCCACAGTATTAGAAACAGCATTATATGTAATCAGATTCCAATGTAATAGTATTTTTAGGATTGAATGCTTATGTTATTCATTTACTTTCACCAACCATCTTTTCCTTCCCCTGATCTTACTCATCTATCCACTGTGTCTCTGTTACCATCCTCCTACCACAGTCTTGAACTACCAATCTTTTCGCTTGTGTTTACCTCTCTTCATTGATTATACTCTTTCCATTCTTCCTTGAATAATCTCTGATCTTTCTCACTATATAAGCTCTTTACATTTCCTCTATACACCCTATGGTGAATATGTAATACCCCCTCTTTTGTTTTTTTCCCATTCCAACTCTTCTGTTTACACATATTCTTCTCAACAACCTGAACCCTCTCCATTTTCGATTCTGAGCTGTATTCAACTAAGTCTCCAGGATATTATAATAGTAGTTCAGACTGATCAATATAAAAGATGGTGATTTCCTAACAGCCATGATCATGTGTTCCCTCCTACTGTACAGTGATTATTTCCCTTGGCGAGGCTATGATACTCTGTTTATGTATAGTGTTAATCCGACGAGAAAAGTACAGGAATGACAATTTCATGAATGCTGATTCATATGATCGTCACTATCTTCATCAAATCTGAGTGATTTTATCTGGCTCTGATTATACTCCTGTTGGTTTATTGCCACCCACTATTCAACTCACCAGGAACCTCTTCACTCATTACCCAGAACTTACATCCAACATGTTTGTGTATTGTATGCTTCTGGCTGTGTATCTAGCTGAGAATATTGGGTTATGCCAGGGTATACTGGAACTGAGTATATCTGATCTGAGATTTCACATCGGGAAAAGCAGAATCATGTGCAATTCAACATGTCTTAGGCCTAGCAGGAGTCATATCACCGACTTGTTTCACATTGGAGACAGATATGAAATTAGCTGTTCATCAGCAAACTGATGATTAGTCCAGATGCTATCTACCGGTATCCCACACACTCTGGTTGACCTGACTGACCCATGCAGTTATGTAATTCCAGATAGTCCCAAGCCACTCACAAGCTATGCAAAGTTCTCTAACATGCTGCGACAGCATTCACAAGATAGTCCTGAAGTATCTGCACTTACCGTACTGCATGCAAAATGGTATCAATGATGAGTTATAGGATGGTCAACTTCTGGAGCAACTGAGACTTCTTTGCAGGTCCGCAAGAGACTTCGCAAACAGCTGAGCCCTCCCCATACAGATTGGAGGGAGACTTTGAACTTACTGGTGTATTCTCGCAGTGGTGGTTATTAATGTCCCATATGCAGAAACAATTTTTACTATTATATCTATCATTTTAATAAACACACCATGATTTGCGATGTTGCAATATGCCATGTATTCCATATTCAACTCAAGTGACAGATATATATATTGTCAATTAGGCTGCAGATTGTACTAAAGTGCAATTGCAGGCGCACCAGAAGATAGTAACCGAGCAAACTTACAGGTTCACTTGTAGGCTATCATGAAGCAGGTGTGGAGATGTACTTGCTGGCCATGATTATGTGAATCTTAAGCTCTTGATTAAGTGATACTGGGGATGTGGAGATGCATTTCCAGTAAGGATCATATGACCTTTGAGAATGTGACCAAGAGGGTGTTGGGATGAACATGAAATTCAATGGAGAGTGAACAGAGAGAAGCGCTTGCAGGCCATGATTGAGGATGGGTGAACATGATCTGGGATGCCATGTGAATGTGAAATCAAAGGCCAAGATTAAGTAAACTTAGTAATGTTGAGTTACATTTTGAGGCCAGCATATTGAGACCTTGTAGGCGATAATGGAGCAAGTTTCAGCATGCACTTAGAGGCTTTGATTCAGTGACTGTGGATATTCAGTTGCAGGCCATTATTGAGTGAACTTTGTGAGGCAGAAAGGTATTTGTAGGCCATGATCATGTTAACTTGCAGTCTATCATTGAGAGACTTTGGAGAGCCACTAGGAGGTCACGATTAAGTGAACTCAGAGATGCACTTATTGGCTGCAATTGAGCTCAAATGAAAGGGTACTTCAAGGTCGTTGATTTAATTATAGTTCATCTGGAGGTAATTGGTCTAGTGTCAGTCAATCAGGCTGAGATAGAGCTGGTGGTAGTGAATCTCAAGGGAGTAGATAGAGAGGGAGATGCACTTGAATGTGAGCCTCAACTGGTTGCTAAACTTGTAATTGTGAGCATGTAGGGAGTAGAGGACAACAATAATGTGTGCTGACTGATCTGGAATGAGAGACCGGATGGGAATGAGAGACAGACAATGTTGGGTTGATACAGTACTCAGCGTATATAGTATTTGGGGATAACATATGATAATGGCATGCAGAAATTCAAAGGGAGAACTGAAAATCATGTTCACTGGTAATGGTAGAGTGTACAAAGAGAAAGAGATCGATGATAGGTGATGTGGGCAAGGAGTATATGAAACTGGAATGGAGGTGAATGTTATGTACAGACCAATATACCAATCTGAATCAGGAAAATACAACCGATAATCCGGTGGGTAAGATCACCATTCCAATACTCTCTATGTATTTCAATGTATTGTACCCCTGATCACCCACCTCCTTTTATTCTCAATATCATTCCCATCTATATTTACCAATTTGTTGTTCTGGAGTACAATTCCACCATTATTGCAGAGCATAACATTAATGCACCACTTTCAATATTTCCATGCCCTAATCATGAGTTAACAGTGAGTACAGCATGCACCGAGTAAAGTATCCACCCATGTTTGTTTAACTGGTCATGGTTCATATAATGCCAAGTTGACTTGGGTATATTACACGTCCATCTGGCGTGACTCTGTTCAGATTGATCGCCAACAACATGTTCTCCTTGGGAGCACAATGGCAATGATAACATGTCACAAAGTGACTGATATCAGTTAAGCAACGGATAACATCAGCAACAAACCTAGTTTCCGTCTGGAACACCCGGGTGTTCTGGACGGCTCTGATGGCTCTGACGGAACCTCATACCCTCTGACGGAGAATTACACGCTTCTCGTCGCGCAGGTGATGGGTTGCATTGCATACTTACCTGCATCAGTTTGTGCCTGGTATACGCACCATCAGAACAACACATGTGTTACACTCTTCGCAGGGGCTGCAGTTATGCAGTAGCCGTTTACACAACGCCTGGCAGTGTTTATGCCTTTCTTCAGCCAATAGCCACATTTTACCTCTCCGCTATTTCTATATTTCGGATGCCGCACTCGCGCCATATATGTTTAGCTTTCAGATTTTGCTTTGGATACATCACTTGCCATTGCATTTGCTTCGCCATTATCGTATTTTACAGGTCTGAAATATACAGTTCAATCTTCACACTCTCTAGTACTATGACCTCAGTCCTCCACATTCTGAGTTGATCCATCATCGGCTTGCGATGCTTATTCCCCCTCATCCACATCCACATTATCGCCATCCTCGCCCTCATACACGTCGACATTACCTACTATGCCCTCGGTCCTCCACATTCTGTGTTGATCCATCATTGGCTTGCGATGCGTTTTCCTCCTCATCAGCATCCGCATCGTTGCCATCCTCGGACTCATACCCATTGACATCACCTACTATGCCCTCAGTCCTCCACATTCTGTGTTGATCCATCATCCGCTTGCGATGCTTATTCCTCCATATCCGCATCCACATCGTCGCCATCCTCACACTCATACCCGTCGACATCACCTACTATGCCCTCAGTCCTCCACATTCTGCGTTGATCCATCATCGGCTTGCGATGCTTATTCCTCCTCATTCGCATCCGCATCGTTGCCATCCTCGGACTCATACCCGTCGACATTACCTACTATGCCCTCGGTCCTCCACATTCTGCGTTGATCCATCATTGGCTTGCGATGCTTATTCCTCCTCATCCGCATCCGCATCGTTGCCATCCTCCGACTCATACCCATTGACATCACCTACTATGCCCTCAGTCCTCCACATTCTGTGTTGATCCATCATCCGCTTCCGATGCTTATTCCTCCATATCCGCATCCACATCGTCGCCATCCTCATACTCATACCTGTCGACATCACCTACTATGCCCTCAGTCCTCCACATTCTGCGTTGATCCATCATCGGCTTGCGATGCTTATTCCTCCTCATCCACATCCGCATCGTCGCCATCCTCGGACTCATACCCGTCGACATCACCTACTATGCCCTCAGTCCTCCATGTTCTGCGTTGATCCATCATCGGATTGCGATGTTTCTTCCTCCTCATCTGGATCCGCATCGTCGCCATCCTCGCCCTCATACACGTCGACATCACTCGTTCCCAGGTCAAACCTCCCAAGTTCAGTCACCGGCCATCGTCGCCGGCTGGCGGTGCGGATGGCGGTGCGGATGGCATCGCACACGTCGCTTTCATCAACTTCATCTTCGTAATCCCCGCTGCCCCCTGGCATCCCGAAATGAAGTTCGTCATCCGTGCAATTGTTGTCTATCGGGATGTTTGGGTCAGTGCTTCCGATCTCAGCCTCCTCAAGCGCCACTTTGGAGGCCAAATAATCAAGAAGAATAGCATTGTCAACACGCGCTGCTTCCATGCTGATCACCACGGCAGGTGTTGGGTTCTCCGCCTGCTGGATCTGACGCTTGACTGTAGCAAGAGTGTTGTTACACACACTCTGTTGGTAGCTCTCCGGTAGTGTGTTCAAGTTATTCATCAAGAATGTATATGTGTCTGCAACGCCAGGTGAGGTTAACAACTTGCGCACAGCAGCAGGATGCGTTCTTACCACCGTGATTCTTGTAATTGAAGTAGTTCGAGCGATCAGGTCTGTCTGCTTTCAGCTTTGACTTGGAAGCTTTCGGATGAACCCCTTTGTTCTTTTGCCACTCTAGGAGAGCATGGTGCAACGCGGTGCAGGTAAACATGATCAGTGGCGAGGGTATATGACTGTCCTTGTCGTCAATCATGGAAATATAAAATCCATCACCATACTTACCATGGTTATTCGCTCAATGATAAAATTTCATGTAGATAACCTGCGGGATATCTTCGGCCTGGAAGTAAAGTGGACGCTGGCCATTCGTTATCAGCTTTCGACACTCTCTGCGTTGCATTTGGACTGTGTACACCACCTTCCACACGCTCTGCTACAGGAAAAAGATACTTATTGTCTGCCAGAAGGGAATCAATGAATTCCAAACGCTCTGCGTCGGATTCAATACAGTGGAGATCATATAGCTCTGCTAGATTGTCCCTTGCTGATTGAATAAAATGGGATTTAACCTTATCAACTTGTGCGCAAACCGGGTACCAGTTTGAGCGTGTAATATCCAATGTGGGCCATTGCTTCAGCATACCTCTTTCAAGATCTTCTTTGTGCGTGCCTCACATGCTATGGACCATATGTTGTTTTGCTGCATTGCGGTGTTCCAGTACGTCTCTATTATCTGCCAGTGTGGGGCTTCAGCTAATGCTTTCGCAACGCATCACGTTGCATAACTTACCATCTCCAAGTCGCTTGCACTCATAAATGGCCGTCTGTTCCACATGTAGAGCTCCAGGAGCCTGCCTGTTGCAAATACAAGATGCGTCATGTCAGAGTGGCCAAATCAATGGATGCTACAACTGCCGGAGACCACTGAGTGAGGTGTAGACACCGCCTGCATTTGCAATTCCCCTACCTCTGTCTCTGATTCCTTTCTGTAGCTCGCGTGCGCAGTGGATTTGTAATGATTGCGTGGGCTTCTGGATTAGCGATGGGGGTAGGCAGGTTTTCAAGACCGCTGACAGGAGTGAGAGTGCTAGCAATGCTGGATGGCGGGCTGGATAAAACGCGATGCGTTGAGTCTGTCTGTACAGTTCCGCTGGGTGGTGGTGTGTAATGACTGCCTGAACCCGGCGTGGCGGTTGGAGTAATTATTGCCCGTCACTGTGTATCGGACGGGGTGGAAGTTACACGTTGAGCGATATCTGCAACGTGAGGATTGTTCAGCGAAGATGAGGGGGTGGAGATCTGACCTTGGATTGTAGAGGCTACGGAACTCGCTCCTCGAGAGTGATCCCTCTCGGCAGCTGGTACGGAAATGGGTTTCTCAGCAGGGGGAAGTTGAGAATTCCCCGAAGGCCCACGCTTTTGTTGATTGTGATGAATAGCAAGACTTCCAACATTTCGTACGACCAGAGACGTGACAAGGTGAGGGCTTCGGAAATGCATCATCCAATATGGATGTTCCACATGAAGAATGTAGGAATAATTTCCTCTACATGCATATGCAACGGCAGGCGAGGGAGACTTCTATTTGAGGGACCATGGAGGGATTTGACAAAAAAGAGAGGCGCAGTGTAGACCGCGCTAGACTCTAAACCATGACAATACTCGGGGACAAGATCCCTTCAAAAGCATTCAATTATGGGATTAACTGCCATCAGATTAAACTCAGATTAAACTCAGCATTGATATTCACTGTTACAGCAACGTCTGAAGGTCTATTTGCACCCCTTAAAGGGTGTTTATGCCATCTTGGCGCGATTATCATCGTATTGCACTCGTTCTTGGCACAATACTTCGAACTATCGATTGTTTATATCTTCAACTTCCCGATGGAAATCCCCCTTTGGCAGAGCTAAAAGCATCACAGAGCGAAGAATGACGTATTCTCTATCCTATAACATCAGTTGCGTGTGCTTTTTCCACTGCTAGGTGTTGGTACCCGTGTTGGATGGTTGCACAGTTGGGACAAACTGAGAACTACTCAGTTTCCTCCGAGATGCACAAGGTCTGAGCGGTAAACATGATCAGTGATGCAAACGCAATGCCTGGCATTGTAAACTGTCCTCTCCGCGAGTACAAAATCTCGTCTCGAGGCTTGTCGTTCATGAGGTCCCTGGTGGGTCTGCAAGACGAATGATGGGACGTTTTGTGTTCGTTAACCAACAAAACTCACAAGTTGATATAAGAAATGGCCGGAACTCGAATATATATATCCCTTCTTCCCGCCTACACCTCCATTCTCCTTTCCTTCTGTATCATACACACCGACAGCATCCTTATCTCGACCTCATGTGACTTGCACAAAACAACACCTCTCATTCCAAAACACACCCAATAACCTACACAACTTTGTACTTTCCCTCTGGGCTTCCTTCCGCTACATGCAACTGTATCTTAATGCTAACGTTTTGGATGTAGATTCATTTTCAACTCACAGCGATGGCACCAAAGGGCAGCAGCAAAGGAAAGGGGAAGGCTAGGGCAAAGATGCCGACATCGGTTATAAATCGACGCTTTTTGTGTGATCGGGATCGTATAAAGGGATTCATCTCGGAACACACCCGTGGACTCATACATATATACAATGCTTGTGGCGTTAAGGACGAGAGGGCATGGGACCTCTCTTATGATATAATCTTCCTTGATCCAGTCATGACTCGCGACTTTTCACAATTCCAGCTGATGTGGCCGCACTGCAGGAGCCTGGAGTGCGCCTTTTCGGGAGTGGTGAGCTGCCTTCCACTTATATATGGGGCAAATGTTTGACAAAACCCGCGACCAAATGAACAATTCGAGGTGGGACAAGCCCCGTGCCTTCAGGGATCCTGTCGATCTCTCCAGTCCACAGACAACCAGCTCGGGGAAGGTTAAACGCACCGGTGAGCGTTTCTCTTGGTATGGTAGCGATGATCCCAGGGCAAAGATTGTGCCACCAAGCTGCCGGCAGTACGAACCTGGCGACTTCCTGGACATTGGACCACTGAATTGCGATGAGATAATCGACGAGGATGATGATGATCAGAACTGGGGGGATCCCGGAGCGCTGAGCAGTGTAAGGTGCCATTCTGGCGATGGCAATGACAATGATGACAGCGAGGGTGAGGAGGACACACAGGGCGGAGAGAAAAGGACCGGCAAAGGGAAGAGAACAAAGGATGGGAAGGGGCAAGGGAAGGCGACTGAGGATGGGAAGGGGACAGGGAAGGGCAAGGGGAAGGGAAACAGTAAAGGGAAAGGTATTGTTAAACAAACCCCAGGGGGAGATGATATCTCTCGTGCCGTTGCTTTACACATGCAGAAAGAAATGTCAGAGGCAGACTTGGGCACGGAGGGCTAACTAGAGCGGGTATATTCAGAGCCGGAAGCATCGCCCGCCATGTCAATTTTCTGAGATGATGATACCGACTGTACCGAGTCGGACGGCGAATATGACCCCAAATGTGATTCTGATGTGGATATGCGCATGGAAGATGATGTCGACGCACTGGACGGCGTTGATTTAGACGGCGATGTGAATATGGAAAGGGATGGTGAAGATGAGGAAGATGAAGAGGGGGAAGATGAGAAGGAGGAAGAGGAGGTCGATGAGGATGAGAAGGAGGATGAGGATGACGATGAGGATGAGGTTAATGGCAAAGAACCTCGGAGGATTGGCCAGGGAGTGATGTTAAATACATCGGCTGACGATGCTGATACCATGGTAGACGATCAGCTAACCGTGCTACCTGAACAAGGCCAGGAGATGTGCGAGCATATCCCTAGGCCACAACCTCTGGCGCCAGCCCTACGGCCACAAAGCCCACAGCCTCGCCCACGACCACGAACTCCGGAGACTCACACCCTCAGTGGGCTGGAGATTTTGGGGCTTGTGACTGCGCAAAAACCTCGCCCAGCGGCGCCAACTCTGCGAGAAGCTGAGGCAGCCGGAAACACCTCGGATGTCGATGTGGAGCAGCAGCTAATCGGCGAATCAGCAGGTGGCGACAGTCTCCCCGGTGTCCCTCTCCTGGATGTCCCTTCCCCGGATTTCCCTCTCCTGGATGTCCCTCTCCCGGATGTCCCTCTGGCTGATGTCCCTCTCCCTGATGTCCCTCTCCCTGAGGCGCGCCCGGATGGCTCGGTAGGCGAGGAGTGAACCAGTTCTCGCGTTGCAGAGGAGGCGTGGGTTGGCGTTAGGGTCGGGTTTTTGTCGTGTGAGTTTCCTTTGCTGTAATCTATTCATCTCAGGCACTGATTAAGGTACGCGTGGAGGTGTTTTGTTGGGTCGGGTTAGGGTTGTGGGCTTGTTCGTTTCCTTTGTTCTAATCTATTTATCTCAGGCATTCATTATTACACTCGTCGCGATGTTTTTGAATTGCTCAGGGTTTATTTTTTATTGATTCATAGTATTATGGGACATTGCACATGCAGTGTTTTTGCAACTCCTGGCGTGTAAGGAACCTCCTTGTGATGATGTTGAGGCTCAATAAATCTCTCAAGTATCGTGAGCTTATACCCACACCAGACTGCTCAGGCCCAGCACCAACTTTCGTCCCATTCTACAGTGAATACTCCACTCCTCACGTGTCATCGACAATGCCAGAGAAGACCCCTTTCCGTTGCCCCGAATTTTCATACCGAAAGAAGTTCACCTCAGACAGCTAGCGACTTAAACATATCACATTACACAATCCTTAACACCTTCTAGTTGCACGCCAGAAGAATTTGACTGTTTGCAGCGCGCCCTGAGGCGTTGAACCCACTCAGCGTTGTGAATTCAACGCTAACAGAGATTCAGTCGAAGACTTGGCCATATTACCCTACCTCGAACAACTTGAAAATATCGCAGATTCGGAGTCACAACCACCGCCACCTCCTTTGCCGCGGAGGATACATACGCCGGCGCTGGTGCTCCGATGAGCGATTAAATTACTGAGCCATGGGAACACGACGGCCAGGGTTTCCTTGAGACGAACCTACAAAACAATCCGTACTACCCGTTTGCAATGCGTGAAGAGTATAAATATATCCAGTGTGGGATCAAGAAGAAGGGCATGAAGACGTACTATGACAATGTGCTGAAGGTAGAAAACCCCGCTCTGCGTTTCCCAAGCTTCAAAAATGGCGATGGCGTCCAGAAGCTCGTGGCTAGCATGCCAGATGATCAGGCTCTCGGGGAGTGGGAACTACTCACTGTCGAGGATATGAAATGGAATGACAACCACCAACGCCCTATCGAATACTGCAGTCGAGACATCATCAAAAGCATGAGATGGTTGATGCGGCAGCCAGCATACACCGACCATATTATGTACGCCCCTCAGCGTTGCTTTAACGGCGATACGCCACCGAAACGCCTCTATACCGAAATGCACACTGCCAACTGATGGTGGGAGACACAGGTAAGGAGAGATACCCGAGTATGGTGACGTGCTAACTGAGGTTAAGTCAATGCTCAGAGTGGGAGATGAACTGGTTCCCTTGATCTTCATGTCCGATGGAACGCATCTCTCGAATTTCGTTGGCGACAAGAAAGAGTGGCCTGTATATATGACAATTGGCATTCTATCTTCGAAGCTCCGCCAGATGCCCTCAACGCACAGCATCATAATGGTCGCTCTCCTGCCGATTCTGATCAAGAACCGCAATATTCCTCATCAGAGGCTGGATGAGCAGCTGCAAACGAACCGAGAGGTGCTGAACAAGGTACTCCGGCGGGTATTACAACGTTCTCTGTGCAGATGGCAACTTCAGGCGTTGCAAACCGGTTTTAGCAGCATGGCTTGCAGATTGGCCTGAGTATAGCGACCTACATCATCTCAAGCGACATGTCTGTTTTTGGTGTAAGTGTCTAAAGAACGAACTTGGAGATTATGTCCCTCCTGACAAGCAACACCCCAGGCGGGATCACAACTTACATCGAATGCTTAGCAATGCCAACACTAAGGCAGCCAATGCCAACCTCTGGTCGCGCCATGTTCACCGAAGATTCAATGCGTTTCAAAATATTCCCTGTATCATGAGCGACCTCCCAAAGCCCGACGTCCTCCACACCATGCAGATCGGCATGCTTGATCACCTCCAGAAGTGGATTTTCCACTTCATGAAGATGCATGAAAGCCTTGACAAGTACAATGCAATATGGTTATCTGTGCCTGCTTACCACGACCTCACACCAAAAACTAAGTCATATGAGGAAGTTTCTCAATGGAATGGGAAGGAGATGAAGGAAATGAGCCGGTACCTGCTTGCAGTTGTATCCCAGTCTCTGCGAGGAGGTAGCCCCGCTCAGCATCCCATATTCAATGGCACAATTGAGTGCACACGGGCATTGTTAGACTTTTATATGTATGCTCGATATAAATCTCACGATGATGCAACATTGAGCTACATGGAAGATGCCTTGTGTCGTTTTCACACCTTCAAAGATGTTTTCTTACTCGGGCGAGCCGGCAAAAAGGCAAAGGCCAAAGCCAATGCCCCGAGGACGGAGCTCGTGAAGAAGCGAAAGGTAGATGAGGAAACAAATGCTGAATCTTGGACTCTGTCCAAGAAGCGTCGCAAAATTAACGCCTGGCAGGATTATATCAGCCACAAGATAGATGTTTCCAAGGAGTTAGATGCCGACTTCAACTTTCCGAAGATCCACTGCATGTCTCACTGGGTCGAACAGATTCGTGGATACGGAGCCTTGCACCAGTATTCTGCCGAGAGACATGGACAATCACATAAAACGACACCTCAAGGATGGTTGGAACGCCTCCAATCACAATCTCAACTACCTGCCGCAAGTAATCACCTTTCAGCGTCGCATTCTCTGCTTCGAAATCAGAGAGCTCAATCTCCAAGCCCTCGTTCAGCGTCGTGAAAACTGCGCTGCTGCCTGCAATGTCCTCCTATCCGGTGCTGATCTGGCTGCCCCCCTGGGCTCCCAGTTATATGCGAAGCCCGAATTCATAGGGCCCCAGAACCGCCATGATGGAAAGCATCCTGACGCTATGATTAAAGACTTCAGAGCATTACTCGACAATACGCAAGATGCAACGCACCGCGCGACAATATACAACGGCACATGGGAGTTTCTCAAGCATAAGAGTCGTAACAACACGTATATATCGAATGAACAACTGCACGCAATGGAGCTCTGTATTCACCATGGTATTATGGTTCAAGTTGAGGGTTTAGAAGGTGAACGCATATCTCAGATTTGTCAATGCACAGGAAGCGAGAGCTGGCACGGAGGGGACCAACGGAACGACTGGGTGTGGGTAAAGCAACGCCCAGAGAGATGTTATGGTGCGCTGAATGGTCGTCTCCTGTGGCAACTGCAACGACTATTCAAAATCAAGCTCTTGAACGAGGATGGAGCTTTTGTTGAGTACTGGTTAGCCCTGGTGCTCACCACAATACCTGAAAAGTCGGGTAACTTGGATCCCATCTCGAAATTTGTACAAGTGAGCAAAGCACCGGTAGCAGTTGCTTTGCAAGTTTTCAGCGTAGGAAACATCGTCGGCTGCGCACACGTAATTCCAGATATAGCTACTAGTAGTACGACAGGAGTCGGACGAAACGAGCGCTGGATTGTCAATAGCCACATAGATCTGGCGACTTGGAAGGATGTGTATAATTAGTAAAGAGAGAATTGCATTTTGCGTGCAGGTAGAATGAACGCGAGGACAGGTTTTCGCAGCGTCACGCATCGCATTGCAATCCCAATGCAAGCGCGTGCCCAATGAACCCACTCCTACGTATGGTCACAGTTGGCCTTCAACGCCAGAGGGTTCGTTTAAAATAGGAGACCGACAGAGCGAGAAGAAACGGTGAAACTGCGATGGGAGGGCGATATGCAACGTGACGTCTGATATTGACGCCGGGCGTGGAGTAAGCCGCCACCGGGATGCCTCTGACGGCTCTGACGGACCGCGTCCACTGTGACGGAGCAATTCCGCCTGGACGGACATAGCTTTTGCTGATGAAACAGCAGCAAAACACTAGGCCTGCCATCTGATAGGCAGCCTCCAGATTGAACAACCACAGATTGACCACCACCAGTTCAGCCGCCTCCCACTTGACGGGCTTCTGATTGGCTACTTCTTGATTGCCTACATTCTGATTCACCACCACAGGATTGACCACCTCATGATTCACTGCCTTCTGATTGACTGCCACCTGAATCATTACCTCCTCATATACTGTACTGAGGTCAATCACTGACACATTTACCATCGACTAATCAACCGTGTCCAAATCAACCATACAGAAATCAACTTCCTTGAGATCATTTGATTCGTGACCTTCTTCTTCGCGATCAACCCCCTCGAGATTCACCACCTGCATATCACCCACCACGATTTGAGGTACCACAACATCAACCACCTTGACATTAACAGTCTTCAGATCAACCACCTTCAGATTGACTCCCTCCCAGTTGTCATGCCATTTTGCTTGAGTATGAGCTCTGAGTGCATCCTCAATTCTGGTCAGTCACTGTATTCAAGTAGCTCTCCACACTCACTCGATTAGAGCCTTGGTGGGTATCCCTCAGTTTACGTAACCATGATGTCCTGGTACCTCTCTGAGTTTACTTGACCATGGCCTCCAGATCCATCTTTAAACTCACTCGGTTACTGCCTTTAAGTGCATCATTATATTCACTCTATGACCACCTTTAGGTCCAGCATTGATTGTTCTCAACCACCGTCTTGAGGCAGGGCAGATATACTATGCATGAATTGAAACAAACAGAAATTAATCGACACAGAGATAGATCGATACATTGTTGTATATATCAACTAAAGAGTGGTGTTATGTGTTGTCTAATGATAATTTAAAATAACAATTTTTAACTGCTCCAGCTGCAATTTGACTTCCAAGCTAGTCACTTGTATTCCATGCCTCTGGATAGCTTGTTGGCTACAGTTTCTGGTTCCCCAGAGGGTGTATCTGGTTCTCCTACGTACATGTAGATGTATTGCAAATTCTCCCAGGTGTAGCTAAAGCACGCTATACTGATCCAGAGAACTCCAAGATTTCTCACCAGTTCTCACAGCTTTACCCGACTGCCCCTCCATCTGACTAGTACACTCCTGGATATCAGCATTCTGGGATTCAGGTCTGACAGTAGTCGCATTCTTGCAGAGGTACCGGTGGCTGAAATACCTCTTGCTAATGTCGCTAGTTGTTAAAATGTTGATTTGCTGGTTACTCTTTGCTGAATAGCAGAACTGGTGCATTTATATTGGCTTCTTTAAGTGACAATGTTGTTTCCCACATCCATGGCTTGTGCTATTATTTGTGATGCATTTGGAGTGTTTAGTCGGATTTATAGTGGATTGTTGATCAGGTTTATCTCAGCCAGGTATTTGCTATATGCACCAGCTTTTCTGAGAGTTTACTTGTCTTGGTGACTAGCACTTGTTGTATTTGCTGGAACCTTCTTCTTAATATATTCGCTCTTATCCTGACTTACCTTATCCATCTTCTTCTGACACACATCTCCAATGATTGATCCCATCTGTGCACATACTACTGCTTAGTTATGTATCTCTCTCTTTTTTATCTAATTATTCATTTCTCTTCTCCTCCATTTCACTTTCCTACTCTTCTTCCATACTAGTCCCACCTTGCTGCACTTCTTTCATTTCTACCTCATTTCTCAGTTCCTTAATATCATCTAATTTGTATGCTTCAAATATTCGTCCATCATGTAGATTGTCTTCTGGATAATTTTGAAGTTGTGGTATCAGATTCTTCCACTAACATCTCTTGCCACCAGCTCAGTTCCTGTATCAGATGACTGTCTTCTGGCTTGTTATTATCTGCTCTTTCGATGATTAGTCAGCCCATGGTTCCTGGGCATCATATGTGGCTCCAGTGCTACATGATGGCAATCGTTGAAAACTCAAAATACTGTACCTGATGATGTGCATAAGGACATGTGGTATTGGTGGAAGATTATGTATTCTTAAATGAATCAGCACTGCAGCTGGATTAAATGTCAGCTGAAGTTGTCACAATATCTCCAGTAAACCTTTTGTGACCTCGAAAAGAAATTTGATTGATATTAGATTGTAGTTTTGGGAGCCAATTGAATGATAGCTATTTTGAGAGTTTTTAGGAGTGGATATTGGGTCAATTGGTGGTCTTTTTAAGGTGAGCACTTCCTGTAGCTTCTTTCTTAGCCCATCTTTAGCACCTCTCACAGTCATCTCTCTTAACTTCCATTCACGTTCTCTATCACTTATGTTCCATTCATTGCAACTACTTATGACTAGATGTATTTGCATTAGGATTCTACATATGGTAACCAGCCTTGTTGGTTGTCTTTCTTTGTGTGTCCTCAGATTAATGTCTGGCTTAGAGCAATAACGATATCCTTTTGTATGCTAGTTGCTTTGTACTGTAATTTGTTGGGGCCTGGTCTTGAAGGTTATACCATCTGACTGGTCACTGTCTGTTATCCAGGTGTTAGACTAGTATCTTTTTCTTGGTGTTTACTTCTCTTGCAATGTTGGTACCTTGTATCAGTGTATATTCCAATTGCAATATTAGCATTATATTCTTAGTGTTTCTTTTATTCCAAAGGTTAGTGTGAGTTATTACTGTAATAGGTTTATACCTGTTAGCAAATTGTTTCTCCCAGTTGTGGGATATATTCCAGTAATTCTATTTTCATCCCATTTGTGAAGTTGGTACCACTTGTTGGTGTGTGTCCTAGTAGACAGTTGGTACCATTTGGATCAGTTATGTCGATGTGCGCAGCTTTATCAGAACATGTATACCAATTAGACCTTGTGGCAAATTCACCTAAGGATGTTAATACTTACTTCAGTATTTGCTCTACTGACTCAGATTGTATGATTCATTAATTGTTACTCTCTATCATTGATAGTATAAGTTTGTTGCGGTCCTTTTCATGATTTCACATTCAGTATTCTAAATTACAATCTATATTTCTGCATGTTTTGTAGTGACATAGTGCAACTAAAATGAAGAAAGTCTGCACTGAACAATCCGCTGTGCTACTCCTGCCAGATAAAGGGAATATGCATGATATTAGTTCTGCGAACTCCATTATCATAGGAAGAGCATCTGAAAAATGTGGTGATTGCAGCAGTGTGTCAGATAAGGTGGAGTTTACACATACAAGGAGTATGTTCCAGATGGAATTTGTCCCCAGGGGGGCGACAGACACTAGGATGGAAATATGGTCAGTTTTTCATATAAGTTGAATCTCTGATATATTTTACAACTGCACTGCGGGACTACTGTTGATGATATAGAGAGCATACTAGAGCTCTGTAGCGATGTTTTTCAGCACCTGGGGGTGGTGCCCAACCAGGGCGGTAAGTCCTAATGCACTCTGGGGATGTCTTAGTTATGATAAATTGTCAGTTGGAGAACAGTGGGTGTTGTCTGATGTTCTGTGAATGCACATCACCAATCAATTACCTTCTGAAGTGAATATGATCCTTGGAATATTGTCAATTATTACAGCCAAACTATACATATACTAGCAATCGCCTCTTTTAATTTTTTTTTTCCCTTCCAATCTGGAGGAACCAATGTGAATGGCGGGTGATTCAAAAATAAAAGCAAGTACACCAAAACAATAACCTCAACAAGAGCTCAAATTACCACAATCAAACATGCTGTCAATGTCATCCACAGTAGCTCCCATTTAATCTGTGCTAATGAATGCAGGAATATAGACATTGTAAACATTGCAAAGATGCTAGAGGTGCTCTATATTTATATTCATAATTTATGCCAGCCAAGTGAGCAAAATGAATTCCATGGTCTTTTGGCTCATTGTGTAATATCTAGCAACCATGCAATGCGATGTAAGGTAGCAGAAATTCAAGGTGTGGGTTAAAAAGGAAATGCCACATATTTGGGTGAACTAGGGGAGTAACCACCAGAGACACAGTTGTCCCACAATAGAGAGTACTATGTGGAAATGAGAGGTACACAGAACATGATAGAGGAGTGCGAATAGATATCATAGTATGCCAATCAGAGTCTAGCAGTACCATTAGGGATAGAAGTGTGTGTATCCAGGTGAAGGCAAACCCATACCAGCCGAGCAGTGCTGAAGGGGGGGAGGGGGGGGGTACTCAGTACTACGTGCAATAGAGAAGCACCAGTCGAGGCAGAGGCACGCCAATGGGGATTGAGCAGGGGCTCTCCATATTGAGAAGCGCCAACATGGGAAAGGGTGAGAAGTGCAGAACATAATACAGAAGTGACAATCCAGGTTCAGGAGCACATATGGAATAAAGGTCCACCCATCCCAGTGGTGGAGTACTGATATAGGAGGAATTCTAAATGGAATGAAATAGAGGCGCACTAGACCAAGGAGTGTCGACTGAGAGTGAAGCGCAACATTTATGTTGAGTGGTGCTGCAGAGTGTAGCATAAAGTGGCCAACCAACATGTTGAATGATCAGAGCAGTGGCTTCCAGAGTACAATTTATTCCTAGGGAAGGGCAAAATTTACCTTGATATTCATCTTGAGAAAACATTACAGTAGCCATCTTTCCTGTGCCAAATTCAGTTAGCACACAATACAGAACTGTAGCTGCCAGTGTTAAAGTCTATGGAGTAAGAAGTTCAAAGAACTGAAATGTAGTAGGCTGGCACCCCCAGCAATTGGCAGTGATATAGATTGAATTGGATACAAAATCCAGAATATCCATTTGGGTGAACCATAAATTCTTATTATCCACTATCATTGGCAGATTGACATTGTCAATCAGAATGTTCCTAATGAAGATTCACAGCTGTGCCAGAGAGTTTCTATGAATCCAGAATCTTTGGACAACAGTACGATAAGCCGCACCTGCCAATTCTCTGCCAATTGTATTAACCATCAGAATGGACTATCTATGGAAGGGTAGTTGATATTGTAAGTCCAATAGAGAAGTATTACACTGAATACAAGACTTGCCACATTACATTATTGTGTCTCAATCATGGGAGATCAACCAAAAGATGGTCATAACACAAATGGTGTATCTACTGAAGCAGTGGGTAATGTACGCTAATAGTACTGAACTCCAATAGCTACGTTCCAAGGTTATTAGTAATCAACTATGTACTATTGGATTGTGATGTCGATGGAGTCTTTGTGAATATGATTGCCTCCATAAACCTGTTTGCTAGCTGAAAGGGAACCATTTTATGTTCAGGCACATACTGAACTATTTGAGCCTGGGGTTGAAGAATATCGTGATGTCCTGTACATTTGGGTGGGAGAAGCACCTGGGCAGGTATACAGTCAGACTCGCATGAATTGATAAAGTGGGTGCAATTCTGGCAATTCAGCTGCTGAGGTGCCATTTGTTCCAGGTGGATCTTCGGAATTTGAAAGTGGAGGACATGCAATGACAATTTCACCTGATTTCTGTTGCATTGGCAGTGGAACCCTTGTTGTTCACACTTTCCAGACCTGGTACACCTGCCAATGAGGTAGAATTTCCTGTTGATGTTCCTAATTGTCTTCCTCAATGTCAGATGACATTGTGACCTCGACAGTAACCATTCTATTACCATCACCAAATTCTTATAGGTAACGTTGTCAGGCTCCAGGAACGAAAGCTGCGACAGGTTACATACAGTCATCAACATAGTGTTGGCCGCCTTCATAGCAAAAGGAGAACGTGAAATGCTCCCTGCCCCATCTTGAAAATGAGCTTCAATGGAGTGTCGATGATTTTTGGTCTTGCATCTTCGGTAATATGAGTGGCACTTGATCACTGGTATCCAGAAACGAGGATATGGCAGCCTTTATAGGCAGATGTGTATGGGAAATTGCTGCCATATCCTCTGGGACAGTGACAAAGATTTTATTTACAGAGCTACCCCTAAGTATGTTTGAGCCTTTTAGCATACAAACGCAGTCAAACAATGTATATGGACCATAATGGCTACATCCCATTGTGATTAGCGATGATGAAAGGTCAACAATCATTGACACTCTATTGAAGCACATTTTCAAGAGGGGGAATGAGTGTTTCACTGTCTCTTTGGGCTATAAAGTGAGCTGATACTTCATTTATGACTGTGTGCAATCTGTGGCACCCCATATTACCCAAGATACATGACCAACAATCATTGACTCTCTGTTGATGCTGATTTTCAAGATGGGGCAGGGAGGGTATCGCAATCAGCTTTGCCTATAAAGGCAGGCAATAATTCCTTTATGATTGCCTGCAACCAATCGGCAGTGTAATTAGCCACAAGGCATGACCAATAATCGTTGACACTCCACTGACGGTCGTTTTCAAGATGTGGTAAACAGCATGTCGCAATGATGTTTGCCAATACAGGTAGCCAATACTTCGATTATGTATAACCATGACCAAATCAAATTGAAATTACCAGGCTCATATGACCTAAAATTGTTAATGCTCCATTGATGCTCATTCTGCAACGGGTGTATCCACAATATGCAACCATTCAATTTGACGTAGTCCATCATTCACATTGTGTTGGTAGCCTTTCTAGCATCTTCATTTACTTTCTTCTTGATCAGTACATTGTACTTTAATAATACATATAACTAAATCCTTTAAATTATACTTTACAGTGTCTGGTAAGTGTAGATGATAATAATTGTCACAATCCCATGCCTTTTGATCAATGCTCGTCATCACTTCCTGGGTTGCTCAATCGGCTGCTCCAGTGTTCAAAATGAATGTCAGCGGCATTACCACACAGCAGATAGTATACTACCCAGTGGATGTTCCTTCATCAGTCAGCATATCTGGATCAAATCTGCATCAGGCTGGCTACCCTGGGCAGATGCACCAGGACTAAACAATTCAGCATGTGGAAGAGATGTATATGAAAATGCATATCCGGCCGGCAAATTGATGATTTAGAAACTTTGAGCTCTGAAATTGTGCGCAGTTGGGGCGGCTGGCATTCTGGGCAGAGGTGGCGTCGGCTCTGGAGTCGGCTTTCTGCGTAGGTTGGGTGGAAGTGCACCTGTTCCTTTGCATCACCAGCATGTCTGCGGATGCTTGGTGTTGCCATATTCGTGAGAAAAGCATCTGGCCATGAGATTTTGACGATGCATAGCCGGGTGTGATTCTATCGTAGTCCTTACCTTCATATTCCCAGAAAACTGAACACCTGGCTTCTTCTCTTCTTGGACCTTGGCATGAGGTTTCTTGATCAGATATTGCACTTCCTCTATTGCGGCACATGAAACCCCTCCTTTGGCCATGTTCGCCATATACAAGGCCAGGCGCATGTCAGACTGTTCCAGCTGTACCGGACCTCCTTGCCTTCCCAGAGTTGCAGACATGTTTAAAACCTAGAAGACATTAGTTGCTGCTTGTAACAATGAGATTTGCCTATTACCTCAATGATATACACTTCTGTAGCCTCCTCTAAGGTGATTACAGCGTGTTTCATGCACTCCTGGGGATGCGTATCAGCACATTCGTACGCACAAATCACAGAGCTGACAAGAAGATGAGGTTTGATTTCGTGGACTGTGCCGATAAATACCTATGTCGACCGTGGAGGTTTCCTCTGATGGGCAGCAGTTAATTGGTCATGTAGGTCTCTACGTACAGCCGCTGTAAGTCATATGGTAATTAATGGATGTTTACCACAATATGGATATACTTACATCCATCTGCATGCTGCTTCTTATTCTTGATGCTTTTAGTCTTATCGATCATTTTTAAATGTTCATCCTGGGACATATTTCTGGTGTCTGCATTGACAGCGTAATGGTGGACTAACTGATGGCTGCTTTCTTGCTGAGTGCCAATGAGTGATGTATTTGATACAGCGCCTGCCAATCGGCTGGATTGGGATCCGCTCCCACCTAGCTGGGGTGATTGGGTATCCATGACTTGCTGGTGTGGAATAGATGAGGAAGATGATAACAAAAAGAAGTGGGAAGTCCTAAAAACTATATAGTAAGCTTCATGTCAGAATGGAATCAGTACCAGCCAAGATAATTCTTATACTCAGAATGAATCCTGCAGCATATGGCTGGAAGTTGCAGTGGTTTCCCACCGCTCCGTGATTTGCAATCAGTAGGTCTGATGTTATTTGTTTGATAAGAGGGATCTATTGCGGTGTACGACAGCCAAACTTGCATGATTGTCACATATGAATAGGACATTGTATGAGGGAATGGATGTCTGCTGATTTTTGTGTCAAAGAATCCCAGGGATATTCCATGAAAGTGACGCTAGCAATCATGTCAGGTTGTATAGTTAGCTTAACTATTCCCATTGTATTGACAGTCAAAAGGGAGATGTTGCTTTGTTCAAGATGAGTAAATGTACCAACCTTGACATGAAAGACACCACTTGCCTCCAGATTGTCCATATCTCGCAACATCCAACATCTCGCCCAACAACAAAGTCAATGCAAACTACAATGGTCAATTCTCTGGAGAAGAACTTTTCGCCACTTCTGGCAGGGGTAAATGGCACATCGACAAACTGGTCCATGCAATGACGTCATCAAACGACTGAGGGCAAGAGCGGGTTGGACGCAGACTGAGTCCGAGCGCTTGGGGCATTGCACAGCTTTCAATCAAAAATGGTGCTTGCAGCCAAAGAATGATGAGAAACTCACATCTTAAGCAATGAAGAGCAAGCAAAATGGATCGAGGATTATATTGAGAGAGAGACTGCTGAGGCAAGAAAGCGAGTTGAAGACCCAGAAGCAGCGGGTCAGCAAGAGCAGGATAATACAAGGAAAGCTGAAAACGCCAGATTGATGAACAGAGAGGCCGAAAAGACTTTTCAGGAGATGATGGTTGCTGTACGAGACACTCCAAGGGATGTTTCATGTTCCGACGATGGGGGAGGATGTGAATGATGAGGATGACGAAGAGACAGAGCAGGGCCCAGCTGAATGATGATGACGAACCCATCTGGGTGATGGACAAAATCATCAAAACAGTGCAGCAGCGCATGGAGACAATTTGGCAGGAGATGATGAAGCTTGATGAATTCACACAACCGGGAATGGGGGACACAGCAAACTACATCCATGAAAGAGATGAGAAGTAGGACACATCCAAAGTGACGGTTCCAGCTCTCATTTGGCACCAAAAAGATGATCATGTAGCAGCATCTGCATCGGAGTCCGATTTATCAATCATTTAGAATCAGAAGCCTATAGAATTTCTCAGCTTTCTCTGCTGCATATTGCCTCCCCAGTACTCACCATATAGAAATGAGATTTGGACGAAGACATGGTGATGGGTCCTGCGCCAGCGGAGGAATAGACAGGCAAATTGGTAGTGTTGACATCATCTCTCAGTGAAGAGCGATTTGTGTATCAATTTTGGTACATATTAGGTTTTTCTTGATTTCAGTGACCAAATTGTGAGACATGATAATTTGTCTGTGCATGTGCAAGGGTCAAACGCACCATGGCAAAGTTCTAGAATCTAAATCAGGCAGTTACATGGCCATCATTTTCGATTTCTGTTTGTCCATTAATGTTCAGGGAAAATGCAACAGCTACATTACTGACAAAATATACCAACAAAATTTAAGTGAGTGATTTCACACGAGTCATAGAAAGAGCGGTCAGTGCTCCATATGAATCTGCCTGCATAATGACTGTGATGCTGCATTCATCCTGCATCCAACTGCATAATTCTCCACACAGACCTGGTGTAAACAGTTGAGATATTTGAAATTACGTATGGTACATCATGGAAATCGAGGAGAATGAGCAGGATGAGGAAATGTGAGAAAGTCAAGCTACATTTACCAAAAACTAGTGAAATGATCAACATGCTGTAAATTGATGGCCGAAAGCACCAAAATGGGATAGGGCCACGTTATTTTTCACTCAGATAACCTGCATAGAGGTTGATCACAAATTGAGTGATAACAAAGCTTCTAGATGCAAATGATAATACTTACACCTGCAATATTGGATGTAAATGATGACTATACAATTCGTTGCATACTATTATTGAGTGGACTAAGGCTGTTTCGATGTGATTTATTTGATCGTCAACAGAGAGTGAACGATTGTTAATCTTACACATTGCGCAATCAAAAGGCTGCATTGTGACATCCCGTATGTATTGGTTAGTGTCAAAGTACAAACGGCAAATGACACGCTCATTGCCCCATCCTGAAAATCAGCGTCCACGGAGCTTCAACAATTTTCGTCCCTACAACTTCTAACATCCAAAGAGCTGTGCGGTGACATTGACTCATATTTGAACTATCGGCTGCCAGTCTACCCCAACATTGTCGTGACAAAAGCACATCCACGATCCAAACCAGAGCATCAACGGAGTGGCAACCACTTTCGGCATTGAACCTTCGAAAATCCATGGGCTGTGCGGTGACTTCAACCCATCATCAAACTATCCGCCGCTTTTCTGAGCAAACATGATTGCGACAACATCACTGCTATGTCCCAAATATCAGGATCAACAGAGCGCGAACAATTTGATGCCTTGCATTATGAATCATCAATGGGCTGGGCGGTAACAATAACTCTTAATTGAACTATTGGCCTCCCTTCTAGGCAAAACTGGTTGTGACAACATCGCTACTAGCTTCTAAAAAGAAGCGTCAGCAGAGTGTCAATGACTTTTGGACTGGCGTTTTCGAAAATTGAAGGGCTGTGCAGCGAGATCAACGTATAATTGAACTATCAGCCGCTTTTCTAGACAAAAATTGTTCCGACCACATCACTGCAATGTCTTAAAGATAAACTTCAATGGAGTGTCAACGATTTAAAGCCTTCCATGATAGATACTGAATGGTCTCCGCTACCACATTTATCCATTATCGAACTATCAACTGCATATCTAAGCTAACATGGTTGCGACACCATCATAACTATGCCTGGAAATAAGCGTCAACACATCATCCATGGAGTGTAAACAATTTTCGATGTTCCATCTTGGATAATATAAGGGCAATGGAACACAGTTAACTCACAATCAACCTTCCCATGTCTTGATGGCCAAAAGTACTACTGACATTATCGCATCCGCCTCCTACAATTGAGCACCCACATAGCGTCAACAATTTGCGTTGAGGCTCACTAAGCTACACAGCAATGAAGTGCATTCCACTGTTCTCAAACTGAGTTTCATGCAGTCAGTCTTGTCACTATGTCCTTGTATACAACTTCACAAATATGCATGCAATGTCTTACAGATCGTATTATTTTAATTGTAGCTCTAGAGCCATTATTGAGGAACCCACATTGTGCTGTACTATAACGTTACTTTCGGCAGTCTCTCAATTCAGATCACCAAACTTTCTTATTCCTACCGCCATGTCGAATTCAAAATCTTTAAATACCTCATTGCTAGATGTAATGATGTCTTCCAAAAATGAAGGTTTCTTTATTTGTTATTTGAGCAACCTAACTATACACATCATCTTTGATGCTTGGTGGGTGTCAATGAATGTAGGCTCGAAATGTCCTGTTGCTTGGAATGATTCTAGACATGTATCTTCATGGAGATTTTATTTGCACTGCGGAATTGAGGAGACAGGCAGCCTCTGAATCATATGTATCATTTTTCATCAAGTTCTTCGCCATCAATCAGAACATAGGACTAGCTCAATGGCGAGCCACTAAATGGCTAAAGCTCACATCGCAAAGTTATTCAAATAACAGACTCGGAAGGTACTGAATCGAATAGTTTGATGGTCTATGAAACAGCTTTTGCCATCCTGAAGAGACAAGGAAGTCAAGAAAGTACAATAGTAAGTTCGCAGAGGAAATTCATATTTGACATCCAGGTTAATCCATGTTGACCAAAATCACAGACAAAATGCTCCAGACTGGCAGCTAAGTACTTTGAAACTGCCAAATGTCACCAAGACATGTGGAATCACTACCTCATGCTCGGATTTGTTTTGACTCAGATTTCATTGAATGTTATACCAAATCTGGAGCTGGGAGAGTCATATAAAGCACTAGAGAGTGACCTAGTGCTGCGGTCTGTCATGACACTTACCAACGTTTCCCGGAGGGACTATGCACTGACCGTGGATGCAACTAAGAAGCAATTGGTGTAATGAAGTATACTTAGTGTAGCTTTTCATGGATGCACATCGACTAACAAACTCGTCATATCATTGCTTATAGCTTACTACATTGACTGAAACTGGGCATTACGTGAAGTAAAACTCGCTTTCGATGAGGTTAATTGCTAATGCTCTTCCACTATCGTAAGCCAATTAGGTATGATAGGACAACGGCCAACATACTGGAGTAATGATCGCTGTACATTTGAAGGACATACTTGATCATAATAAACGTACCGACAGCCATTTGATTGGAATTACAACAGATAATGCTTCCTCAAATTACTCGATGACACACGAGCTGCAATCAACACTCGAAGCCTCCGGAATCGAGTGGCCTCTGTTGAGGAACCACGTACCCTGCATGGCGCATGGCATACCACGGGCTTTAGGTGCAGTCATGCGCAGTCTAGGCGTAAAAGGCAGCACTGAGTCTTGGGATGTCTATGAGTTCGATCAGCAATTTGGAGAGAATTAAACCGTAGACATTGGAAGAATTCAAAGAGTTCAAAAACTGTGCAATGCTAGAATCGATACGATGTCAGCGATGAGACCAGGCTTCTGAAACATCATTGAGAAAGTATGTATTTCAAGATATTATGAAATTGCTGAAACTGTCGTTCATCTAGCAGAGAATGCTTGCTGTATTGATTATGCTGACACCTGGTCATTAAAATGAGTACATCGACAGTCAAAAAGCCAAAGGCTGCATCGTGGTACCATCTATGATTGATGTGAACACACATTGCATCTCGACACTAGAGTTGGATAAGGGAGCCTATCAATTCTGAGAATTCACCCACGAGTGGCTCTACAATGCAATATTCAGTGATTACCGTCGACTCTTTACAACACACGATGAATGGACCATTGTGAAGTATGCCATGGAACTTTTGAGGCCATTCTGATATTGGATCATGTGGATGTAGAAGAGGCATACAGTCACATTGGATCACGTTATCACAGTCTGTGATGTGATTTTCGATTGTACGGATGGCGTTATGCAAGCTTTGGGTGAGATGCAGACTTAAAGGAAGGAAGACTTGTTCTTAGTCGTGAAGTTATCTCGACAGAAGCTATCCAAATATTTTACTGAATTCACTCTGACAACGGATCTTCTTCTCATGTCCGCACATCTGCACTATCCTTTCCGGATGTTGCAATCATTTAGGAAGTGGGGCAAGGGTATTGATATTCATCCTGAGGATGACACATCCTATACTACGCAATTCAAGGAGGCCATTCCAAACTATGTGAAGAATGAATACTATGCCAAACATCGACGTGAGCCAGTCAATAAACCCGAAAACGTACCAAGGAGCAATCTTATCCCCTCTGCAATGGCTTCAGAATCCAGTCAATCAACCTTCAATTCATATGATTCATCCAGAGATGATGATGACTACTTAACACCTAACAATGTGGCTGAAATGACTCCCAGACGAAGCGATCTCACAGCATGCATATTGACCGCCGCCAGGCTCTATTTGAATTCACCTCTAAAGGCACATGCCCATATCTGGCGTTGTAGGAAGGTATATCAATGGACAAGGTTCAAAATGTGAATGTCAATATTTTAGAGTTGTATAAGGGTAAGATTATCATGAGAGATCTAAGGCTCATGGCAAGTCAACTATATTAAAAGCTGGTGTTACCCGGCCCTGAACATTTAATGGGCAGCCATGCCGTTACATTATACGTCTCATTGGGTGCAGACCTCCTGGGTTGTATAAACCCGTACAACAGTAGAAAAGGAAACAATCAAACAACCGTTCAACATACAAAAACTTACGAACCAATAAATCCCACAAACGATCAGTACCATATGATAGCCATTTGGCAGATCCATCACGCTGGGAAACACCACCTCTACCTGACTCATCTCTGGAGGTGGTAAATACCCGTGCTGATGCCATTCAACTGGGCCGAGATCCAAAGAAGGAAAGAATTAAAGAAAAGAGATGAGACAGAAGGAACATCCAAAATGACACCTTCCTCCATATCTCCACATCCGGAATGTCCGGCATCCGACCATCAAATCTTGCACTTGTAGATTGTACCAAGTGTTGGTCATTATCCGAATTTGAAACAGTAATTTCGGTGATGTCCTCAATCATAGTATGGGCCTCGTCTGGACTCAGCGGTGTTGATGGTGGCTTCTGCGTGCTGGTCATCATCGTCCCCATTGCAATCACCATCACCATTGCTATCACCATTGCCATTGCCATTACCATTGCCATCAGTATATCTAACTTGTATGCATCTCAGTAAGTGGTCATACACACCATGTATATTCAAGGGCGCTAGCACTCGAGCTGTCCCAATTCCTTGTAAACTTCACAGGCCTAGCCCAGCAGTGATTCTTGTTGGTGCTTTGGGAACTTCTGCGTTCTGTATAATGGCTGTCGATGATGGTCAATAATCTATGACCTCATATCTATCTCGTAAGCTTCCCACACTATGGTCATTCATACCACATATACATTCAAGTGGGTTTGCGCTCTCCAGGCCCTCGTGCATAGCTCTGTGGACTAGCCTCAATATCTGATTTCATCTCTTGCAGCTGGTGGCTCTCCACGGTGCCCATCAGTAGTCATATTGATCCTTCTTCAGCATCGGCCAAGTAGATTTATAGCCCTGCAGTATGGTCGTTCCAAATCCAGTTGGGTAAGCCGCTTGGTTAACATCGCAGTCTGTACCTTCAGTAGAGGGCTTCCGATAATCCTCTTATTCAATCCCAATTTGGAGTTATTCGGCCATGATCTTGGTCTCTATGCTCATTCGTCATTTCTTAGTAGTTGTCCCAACTGTCTGTAATGATGACATTCTGTGTCTGTCTCTCGCAATGGTGTTCGGCAGACAATGTACTACGTCCTGAACTGATTCGGTCGACATAATTACACTTCCTCAGCATAGATCAAACTCGCTTGATTTTCGCATTATTTCTCTGGTGCTCTTGCAGTCACACTGATCATCCTCCAAGTTAATGCACTCCTAGGTACACTTGACATCCACCCTGTGCTCGGTGCACTTATCTCCAATTGCTGGTTGCGCTTGCCAGTTTTCCTCTGGGTATGCGTTCCGCTCCTTCTCCAGATGTGCTTGCTGTCACTCCTCTGGGCATCTGCATTATTGTTGTCTGAATTGACTTGTCGTTTCATCTCCAGGTGCACTGGCTGACTGTTCTCCACTTGCTTGTTCACTCTGGCATGGATCTCCTCCAAGGTATGCTCAATGACTAATCTCCAGCTGTGATTTTCAGCCTGTGAGTGCGCTCCACAGTGCTTCCTCCCAGCGCTTCCGGTACGGTGATTGCTTCCAGTTGTATTTGGGTTTGATTTCTGTACAGTCATCCCCCATTTGTACGTCGTAGCTCTGCCAGCAACTAATCCATTCTGACTTCTTTAGGTGCCATATCGGTTGGTTAGGATTGATTGTGAAGTTGTTCCCAGTAGCAGCTGTGTATCTCGGGATTGTCGAGACTGAGTCGGAATTGCTGAGACTGAGTCAGAATCTCATTTGGGGTTTTAACTTTGGTAAGCTGCTTCTAAATTCATCTGTAGGTGCATTTGCCATCACTTCTCCGGGTGCACATTTCGCCGTTGGTAGCCTTTTCAATTGGTGAATGTCTTTCATGGTGCATCGTTTCTGCACTTCCAGTAAGGTAATTGTTTGTGTTAAGGGTTGTTATGAATCCGGCACTTTCATCCCCCTCTTGAACGATAGTTGCTCAGCCAAAGATTAATCTCGTACGGCATGTGCAGTATCGGCAGTGTAGCTGTGACTCGGGATCTGATACAGGATCACACTCAGGATTGAAACTCAGCCATGTAGCTGCATACTTCGGCATCGCTGAATTGTGCTTGGTATTGTACTCGGTGGAGCCCTGCCTCCGGAACACCTATGTCTGCAATTCAGCGCTGAATTGCACCTTCATAGGTTCGTTTAAGAATGGAGATTGATTGTCTTTGGTCTCCTGTGATTGGTCTGCTGAGATCTATCGCCTGTCATCAACCTCCTGTCATCCACCTCCAGTTACCGATCCATATCCAGTCGCGATCCATTTCTGGACACAATACATCTCCAGGTGGGATCCATCTCGGTTCATCTATCTCCGGCCGCCTTACATCTCTTGCAATGAACCCTCTGGTTGTGATCTTCCTCGGATTAGTCGTGTGTTTCTTCCTGGTGTGTTATTGTGCTCACATGGGCCACATGTTGTGACTGCTCCTGTTGCTCTGTACGCCCTCTGAAGGTCATATTTGGTAACCTCCATAATATCCGGCTTCCATTGACTCTTCATCGCAGTCCCATATTCCATCCGGGGACATAATGTGCAACATAAGAACATTCTGACTCATAGATTCATTCATATGGCATGGGATCTTTAAGTCCAAATCCAAATGCATAATCCGGCCTCTGGAGCACGTGAGCATTATCTACGCAATTGTGTTAATACCGCTCGACTGAACTCAACTCAACTGAAAGCTCCGTTCAACTCCACTGCTCTCAATTGTATCCCCCAACATGGCAAATTCTAGCCCTGCTCCAGGTTGATTGCATTGTCAATTGGATGCTGCACGAGTGCCTCCACCTTGGCTTTGCTGATACCATTTACGAAATCTCCCTACATAGTCCAGATATGTCCTCCATCATCTGTAGGCACCATCTTTGTCGTTGTGCCGGCTCCATCTGTAAAGGTTACATCTGAATTCATACAGGATATGGAGCGGTTTGAAGGAATATCCTGGAGCCCGGATTTATAACAGTTCACCTCAATAGGGCCAAGCCCCACCGTTCAGTTCTCCCTTCGTGTCTCCACGTGCCGGTAGCAGCCATTCAAGGTTCCAACCTGGATGCTCTTCTTCCGCAACTTCTGCCGTTGCTTCCTGCTCGCCCGTTCGGTGTCTGGTACCTATCTCATCACCAGAGATGCTTTGCACGGTCACTCCCAGCAGCCCAATACAAACTCCCCCTCTCAAGAAGAAGGTACAAACGACCTCCTCACTGGCCAGTTGATCGTCAAATGCATTGGTTCCAAGTATTGATTCATCCAAAACAACGCCACCTCCTTCGGAATACATCTCGTCCCAAGCCATGATCAATGTACATTCCCGGGGCATACCTGATGGCCTGCCCGGTCCACTGCCACCTCGTCCGCTTACCCTGGGGTCGCAGAGCCAAAAGTCAAGTTCATTGCAAGGCAACACTAATTCTCCAGCTCACACAGTGCGTCCACCATGGCTGCCATCATGTGTACGAATAAGCTCGCTGAGTGAATCACACACTTGCCACCCATTTGGGACAGTCTGACAACCAAATACATCAATTCCCACGCGGCGATATGACACATCCATTGAACCTCCACGCACTTTACATACATGCTGAATCCGGTGGACTCCTGCGAGTGCCCAGCCGTTCCATCCGATAGCCCCGTGGATCCTGTGAATTCCGGCTACAAATAAACTTCCCCACTGCAATCATAATTACTGTCTTCGTATGCCATCATATGAGCACATTTGCATTCGCTTGTTGGCATACGTTTGCTGAGATGTAATAGAGTTGACACAGATGGCTCTCTCTCTGCACAATAATCTGATTCGGTCATCCAATCAGGTGCCAAAGGTCACAATTCACAATGGTAATCGTGAATTTTATCTGCTAGCCACTTGAGAGTATTGGGGGATTTTTAGACTTTCCATTCAGAGCTGAGGCACGATCTGCGATCACTGCTCCACTAACTTCTACTCTGCACATCGATAGACAAATGATGCCAGTAATCATATCAGTAATCATATCAGTAATCATATTGGTCGTCATAGTTGATTCACTAACTGACTAACCATATATAGCCTTTTACAGCTTCCGTAGCGGCTGCTGTAAACTCCCAACATCATCTATGACATAGATAATCCCATTGAGTCTTGCGGAAAGGAATTGCGATTGGAACTGCCATCAGTGGTATCGCTTGATGTCAATGGTGCGTATCGGGTGAATCTGTTCTTATCCTCCATATGTGTACTTCGCAGCTTCATTTTACTCAGAGGAATGGCTGGCAAACTTTCAAGAATGCAGGAAGTTTGCTGGGCATATCGCTGCAGGTAAAGGAGTTCTGCATCTCCTCGGACAGCGCCATCTGTAGGACATTCGGCAGGGTGGAAGGATTCCAATCGAGGTGGACAGCGGTGATTTCAAACTCAGCAAAGTTGCTGAGACAAGTCGCAGGTCATCTGATTAATTTCCCGCATCTTCTTTTCAGCGGTGGCAACTCGGTCGGATTCCCCAAAAGCTGTTGCTAGGAGTTGTATCAAAGCTGTTTGGTATTATAGTGTTATTGTTCCGTCCTCCCAGACGTGCGGCAAGATCTGTCTGAAGGCAGCGTTCTTCCGCCAGTTGAATATGTACCACATTATCCACTGGTTGTCGGGGAAGCTGGTTTGTTTGTGTTGAATTGCCATCTAGAGTTGAGCAATCCACCCAGTCCGCTGAGTTCGATCCTACCCTGAAATGTGCGGGGAGTCAGGAAATTTCTGGCCTCTGTCCTCTACAGCCGGGGGAGCAGCGGGAGCCACTATTACTGCGAACCTAAAAACATTGCCTAACTGCATCCTCAAACCTCAGACCTCCTCTCCATGTTGCTGTGCGTCCCAGGTCATTCCTGCCAGTTCCTCCCACAGCTTCTCATCTGTTGCTGTGGCCATGAGTTTCCTCCTGACCTCCTCCCATCCATGAATTCGTGTCTGCATCCTGATGTCAGTTTCGGTATAATCGCATTCGAGCGGGGGGTAGACTTGGGTCGTCAGCATTGTCACTTCTGGTTGCAATGCGATAATCTCTGACTGGTAATAGCACACCTTCTGTACCATGCTTGCAGGTTCCGTGTCTTCTGCTGCTCTCCTTACAACCTCCTGTGCTTCCTCCAGCATCATCTATCTCTCTGTAAAATCCATCTGCAGTACGTGCCTGATTATGATGCCTTCTGTGATGGCCTGGGCGTTTATCGACACCAAGGTCAACGGGTCATGCTGGTCTGATCCTGACATCTCAATGAATTCGGCACTTCTACAAGTGCCAATTGAATGGGTTAATGATGGGAGGGGTCAGCGTCGGGGGGACTATAATAATTAGCAGAATCCTAAGGTACTTAGGTGTTGTCGCTGCTGCTGCCGCATATCCAACTGTTAACTGTGCTCCTACACAGTTACGTCCTTCGCAATCACAAGGTACATCCCGATCACAATCTGAGAACCGACCAAAATGAAGTCCGCGATTCTTTACCCAATGTTATCCTAACACTTGGCTGTTAATATTGGGACCGCCGCCTTCCATGTCTGCTTCTGTCCAATATGGATTTCAACGAGCCGGAATGTCTTCCTGTTCCCATATGTAGGCATTCAGAGGTTCTTCCTCGAAAGTTGCTGGAAGATTAGTCTTGTTACTCTTGAAGGAGTTTAATGGTTCTGGTTCAAATACAATGAAAGGGGTTCTGGTACAATTGGACCAATCTGTTCAAGAAGTGAAGTTACTGTGGTACATTTGCATTCCAATTTGGTGATCATTGAGGGTCCTGACCGCTATCAACGCTGTTATCTCATGGTAGTTCATGGACGCAATCGCTGCAAACATGTCTCGAACGATAGTTCGGTGCCAGGTATACCTGGCAGGAAATGGAACACTGTGCAAGACAATATGGAGACTGTGTGGAGGGATGTAGGCACATTGAATATCAGGGATGTTGATGAGGGACTCATTCTAGTTTAGCGGGCAGGGTCGGACGTAGGTGATATTAATGTTTATTAAGTGATATTGGAAAATGTAACCAAGGCGCTGAGAATCGTTTCAAGGTTGCAGAATAAGACGAGCGGTGAAGCTGTTCCAATCTCAGAACTTGCTTTGTTCTCCCAGAGAACCAGTAAAGAGAGAACAAATGGGAACTGTCCAAGGCCAAATAACCTCTCTTAATATACAGTTAACAAGCAACACTCGAATGATTCCTCATGCTCCGATGCACCATCTGATTTGCTCCCAATAGTCATACACACCACCAAATCGACTCGTATCAACACAACCACGCCATATAGCCTGATGTCGCAACACCTCAGACTACTACCTTATCATCACAAATTTTACTGCCATGCCACAATCATGCCACCATCCCATACCATCTCCGTGTCTCCCGATGTCTCGGCCTGTCCATAATAACTGTTCCTTCGCGCTTCCCCTGTAACCATTTGTTTGTACTCTTTCTATCACCACTTGCCAGCTGCGCCAGGACAGCTACTTTCATGTGGAATTATGTTACTGATGATATCGATACCACTTTCTAAAAATGAGTGTCAATGAAGTTTCTACAGTTTTCGTGGGGGCTCAGCAAGCCACACAGCAACTGCTGCACTGCATTCTTCCGGAATAGACATTTTAATGATTAGTCTTTTCTATATGTCATGGTATACAACTTTACAAATATGCGTGCAATGTCTCACAGATCTTACTTGTTCCTTGCTCAGAGGCCTAGAGTCAATATTTAAGAACCAGCCTCCAACATAATCATGACAATATTGTTGCCAATCTCCCAATGCCTCATGCAGCATACAAGTTCCTACCACAATGCTGTATTCAAGCTCCTTCAGTACCTCGCTGCGAGAGGATATGATTTTTCCCAACAATGACAGAGTCTGTATTTCTGATTTGAGCGACTTCACATTACAACACATATTTCATGCTTGATTGGCATCTACAAATGTCGGCTCAAAACATTCTATTGATTGGAATAAGTCTAGACATGCAGCTTCATCATATTTCTCTTTGTATTGTGGAAGTTCGCAGACTGGCAGGTTTGGCATCATGTGTATCATTTGTCATCAAGTCATTTGCCATGCAGCAGAGTATGAGACCAGCTCAATGGTGAAATACCTTCAGCCAGAGTATACATTGGAAAGAAAAATGAATTAATGGAGTCAGAAGTATTTCCATAGGCTGGTTCAATGTTCGATGACCCCGCTTTGGCCTTACCAAAGAGACACAGAAGTAAAGCAATTACGACAGTAAGTTTACATATGAAAGTCATACTCAAAATTTATGTTTTATCTAAAGTCACGTAATTGGCAGAGCAAATGCTCCAAACTGGGAACAAAGGACAGCGTAACTACTGCATATATCTCAGATATCACGAATCACAACCAGATGTTAGAATTTGTTTCTATACATATTCTGTAGAATGGTATATCAAACCTAGAGCTGCAACAGTGAGATGATGCATTACCAAACAAGCTCATGCTTCCGTGCACCAGCACCTATAGGAACACTTGCTGTGAGGAGTACTCACTTAGAGTGGATGCAATTCAGAAACCATTGCTGTCAATAAGTAAAGTTAGTTTAGGCTTAGATGGTTGGCCATCAATTAACAAATTCGACATCACGTCGGTCATTGTGGACTATATTGAATTACAATTGGCATTGCCAGAAGTAGAATAGGTCATCGATGAGGTTCATTGTCTTTTCTTTTCCCATTTCGATTGGTAATTAAGCATGGTTGGTCAATAGTCACCCTACTGCGGCCAGGCTAGCCGTACATTGGAAGAAAGTTCTTGATTGTTCTGTGCTTACAAATGGCTGTTTGCTTGGAATTACAACTGAAAATGTTTTCTCTAACTACAGGATGATTTGCGAATGACAATTAACCCATGTGGCCTCAGGAATGCAGTGGCCTGCATTGAGAAACTACATTCCATGCATGGCACACAGCATCCAGCTTACTTTAGATACATTCATGAGTAGTATCAGTGTAGAAGGCTGCACCAAGTCTTGGGAAGCCCATGAACATGATCTGCAGTTTGGGGAAAATCAAAGCATAGACATTGGGAAGTGTCAAAGACTTCGAGAAGAGAGTGATGCTAGAATCAACAAGGTGTTCACCATGAGACCTGGTTTAGCAAAGATAATCGAGAAAGTATGTAATTCAAAGAATTTTGAACTTCCTGAAACTGACCATCCTGTAGTATGGGATCATGACAGTATGAATAATTCTGACACCAGCAGGTCAAAACGAGTTCATTGACTGTCAATGAGCCAAGGTATGTATCGCAGTACTATCAATCCTGAATGTGAAGACAGGCCGGAATTCAACACTATAGTGGCTTGAGTGAATCTCGCTATTGCAAGGATTCACCTGTGAGTGGCCGAAGAATCGAAAGTATACCGAGTACCAGACACTCTTCACAACGCTGGATGATTAGGCTATCCTCAAGTACATCATGGAAGTTTAAGTGCTATTCTGATACTGGTCCCTGTTGATGTTGAAAAGGCATACCATTACTTTGCATCACCTCAACACTCTCCTTGATGAAATGTTTGATAACATTAATGGCATTATGCAAGCTTGAGCTAAGAAGAAGACTCAATGAACTGAAGCCTTGTACGTCACAGTGATGTGTGGGAAACAGAAGCGGTCCAAATATCGTGCTGAAGAAAGTCTATTGATGGATATGCTTCTCATCTCCGTACATAAACATGATCCATCCGTGAAGATGGGATTGGTTTGATAGTGGGATTGTGGAATTGATATTTATCCTGAGGACAAGACTTCCAATACCTCACAATACCAAAAGGCGTTTCTGCAATATGTGCAAAATGAATACTACACCAAGCAGAGAGTTTAGCCTGCCAATAAACACGTAACTGTACCAAGCAACAATCTCTTCCCCTCAGCAACAGCTTCTGGATCTGGTCAATCTCCTTTTGATCCATATGCTATGTCCTGCAACAGTGAACAACACTTAATGTCAAAAATGTGGCTGAAACAACACCTGGACAAAGCGATCTTGCTGCATGCAAATTGGCTACCACAAGATTCTATTGAATTCATCTCCTCAGTCACCCAAGCACTGGAGGCAAGTTGCCCTGAATTGTATTGATTACCACTTTGACCAAATGGAGATGGCAGGGAGGCCGGTATTTCCTATGGGCAAGATGATATTGGGTGGAGGCAGTAAATGGCCACAGGTAAGACCCTTAGTGAAACAGCCGTAGGAAGACAGTATACCCAATCGAATAATGGGATATTGGCTGGCAATAACTTTCCATTGGATACAATTCAAACTGAAAACAACTTGGAAACGAAGAGGGAGGCAGAGGAAAGAATATTACACAGCCTGGCCCTGGTCCACAATGTTTTGTAGATATGGCAGGAGAGCCAAACCTATATTCGACAAAGAAGGAGTCTCACACCGGAATCAAGCACATAATAGTCCCCGGATACATTTCAGCTACTGAAGAGATCATCAAAGCATGCTGCTCAAACTATCAACATGATGGTGTGGCTGTGTTTAACTTGTCCAAATGATCTCATTTGCGACTGGCTTTATGGACAATAGCCCTCTTTCGAAGACCAACTCAAGTATTAAATGTCCGCCAAATCACCAGCATTGACCTCCATCCAGCGGCCAGTGATCAAGGGAGCGCACCTGAAAGTATTTCGGACACCGAAAAGTGGCTCAACTGGAATTGTCACTTCCATAAATCTATATGATTGTGAAGACGACAGGGAGGCATACAATGAATACAGCATGGAGCTTGACAATGGCATGCAGCATCCAGATAGCTCAGCACCACGAGATGTAAGTGCTGCGCCGTATGTTCCCTGATGGATTCGGCCAACATGGAAGTCAAAGAAAGTGGGACAAATGTTAATGATAATGGTCAATGCAGTGGAAACGAAGCGGAATAATGAGAATAAGAAAATGTTGAACAGAATGTATCAAAGGACTTTCACCAGGATCTTTATATTGTTTGACTGAGAAATTCAGCTAGAAATGTAATAGTGGAGATTGGTGAGCCATCACATGTAAATATTGGTTAATACACAGAAATCTAGCAGGCTGAAAAAATCATTTGGTAAGATACATCAATCGTAAGCAAATGAGAGCTACCAGTGTACGGATATTACTGGGCGTGGCATCGCCAAAGCGCCCATTCAGAAGCTGTCAGATAGGCAACCAATCAGTGCAAAGATTTATGAGGGCAATCATCAATCACAGCAGATTATGAATAGATAATGCATTCCAATCAATGTCAACTGAGCATAAATGATATAGTAAGGTAATTGAAACATGAGCTGGTAGCTGTTACACATAACTGACATAATGGCAGCCTGTATAGGCAAAAGAGAAAGTGACACAGTTACTACCCCATTCAGAAACTGAGCGACAACGGAGCGTCAACATTTTTGGCGTTGAATCTTGGACAATGCTCGCGGCAATTGGTTGCTGAGATCTATAAATGAGGTATTGGCTACCTTTAGATGCAAGAAATAGGCGACATGGTCACTGCCCCATGCTGAAAATTAGCGTCCACAGAGCATTAACGAGTTTTGGCTTTGCATCTGGGGTGATCCAAGATGCAATTGGATGTAGACATTGCCGAATAAGGTATTGCTCGCTTCAAAGTCAAATACAAAACCCACATGCTTGCTGCCCTATCCTAAACCGGAGAGTCAATGGCGAGTCAACAATTTGATGCCTTGTATCTTGGGTAATCTAAGTCGCAATTGGTTGCAGACATCCATAAATGAGATATTGGCCGCCTGTAGTGGCAGACACAAACACGACACGCTCCTTCTTCAATCCTGAAATTGAGCATCAACTGCGTATGAATAACATTTGATCTTGTATTATGGGAATCCTAATTGTCGCGTTGTGGGAACAATTCCAATATGATGTAATGAAAGCCTTTTAAGGCAACACACTGCAAGAGATCGATATTTTCCTATTATGAGAATGAGTGTCAATGGAACGTCAATAAATGTTGGTTATGCACATATGGTAATCAAAGTATCACGCAGATATTTGAGCTCATATGAAAACTATTGACCCTATTCAAAGTCAAAAATACAACATATCAAAGGAAAAACATAGATTGCAAAATAATCAATGTCGCACACTGTAAAACATGTAAAAAGCAATCACTGGATGATCAATACGCAATTATGATACTGTACTATTACTGGCCAGCAACATCGAGAGCATTTTATGAACTTACAGATGGACCCACAGTGCGACCATCTGAGAACCCGTACAATTCAAACGGAGTGGTGGATTGGCATGGACCAGTACCCGAATTGATGGTTCAGGTGTATTGACAACTGGGACTGCCAATTTGGCAAAGTCTGGATTGGACCCAGACTCAGACCGAAAGTGATACTTTTGAACTGTTGCTAACACTTCCTACATTTGTTCCACTCGAGTTTAGAGATACCTATTTTCATATCCATTCTTGACAGTCTATTCGACTTGAAATAGACCATTGATAAATTATGTGAATCAAATCACTGAATAAGTTGTTATAATTACACCACCTGCCATTGTCATAAAACGAGGAGTGTGTTGGACATATCAATTGTAGCAGCTGGCTTGGCATAATATCACCACTCTCACAGTGACCAAGGTATTACCCAATGCGGGCTGAATCATTCGACCTGTGCATGAAAGCAGTATTTCTTCATACTATCTGCCATTTGACCATTATGTCTGTGCCTTTACTGGATCATTTTAGAAATAACTATATTTGAGTATTTGAATCAGTCCATGAGATTGGATTGGTTGCATATTTTAGAATGTGTACTTTAGTATCACTATCCTGATATTTTCAGACTGTTGATTATCCTCTCAATTATACTTCAATGTTGCTTTACTATCTGTCAGCTGTTTGTTCTATTCCACATCAGACTTGGGAATACAGCCACTTGTCAGTGCCATGGAGTTTGTTTGACTCTTCAGGCCATGCAGACGTCCCATTTGGGCTACTGTAGTATATTGGCAGAGATTACACACTTTGTTATGACAGCCACAGGGACCTGTGATTAATAACCAGGTGTATGGATCTTGGTTTTACTCCAGCCAAACAGCCTGTGCAAATATTGTAGACTATTCATTCAAGTTGCAGATAATTGCTGTTTATACCACATAGTTTGTGCGTGCAAGATTTTGGCCACTCTGAATGACATCCATTGAATATCCAAACACGGAGGGACTAGCCGGATTCTGGAATTTGGGCTGCATTTGAGCACGTATATTGTTCTTTATTTCAGCATACATCTGGAATATACCGAGAAGATTCAGAAATCACCTCCCTACAAATCTTGTCAAATACTGAATCAGGTCCGGAGGAGGGCAAATTTGAATCACCTATTGTAGAGAATGTATATATTGAAGACCAATTTAATGCCATGCAAGTTGATGAAGAAGCACCTCACGTGATATATTGACATGGTCAAGTGTAGGATATTCCACTGGTAAACTGATTAGTATTTTTAGTGGTATGAACTGCAGCCATTGCAATTATAGAGAATCTGCCACAAGATTAAGTTGACATTAATTATATTATTCTGCCGAGTCACTATGGCCATTTTTGGAAACTCAAAACAGTGATAAGAGACCATCCAGCAATTATTCATAGACTGTCCATGCTCCTGGAGCTGTTTGCAATGTTTAATGTCCCACTGGGGCCTTTATTTTTGCTTGCTCTATCTCAGCCTCCTTGACTTCACTCACAATTGTGTGGATCCACCTTTGGAGGCCAAACTACAGGTTACTGGTTTATTTGATTCCACTCAGACCATCTCCTAAGGGTCCCAGTCTCTGGTATCTGGAAAAACCAGTGTCTCATATCCACTGTTAGCAATGGGCCGGGGTAGGTCACCAGCCGTCAGGGTTCGACTCAGAACAACAGTTTGGTTTGGTTCAAGACGCGGCAAACCACTCATCCCACTGCTTGTTCACGGTGGAAACCCCAAGCCATACCAGTGAACCGGTGAGTTTTGCCTGGATGGCTGGGCGTGTCAGGTTCAATCTCCGGTTCTGCTTTTTGGGTTGTTCTATTGATGGTCACACCCAGATATTCTACTGTTAATCCCAAAACATTGAAGATGGTATGTTATTGTTTTTTTTTGATGTACTTGCTGCCATTATAATCCAAAAATGTAGAGACATGCTCCCTAGCACATCCTAGAAATAAGTGGCAATAGAGCATCAACGATGTGTGGTATTACATGTTAGGCAATCTGGGTGATGATTGGTTGCGGGCTGTTATAAATGAGGTATTTGCCGTCTGTATAGATAAAAGAGGACGCGACATACTCCCGGCCCCATCTAGAAAGTGAGCGTCAATGGTGCATTAATGATTTAAGGTCTCCCATCTTGGGTAATCCAACTGGCGCTTGATTACGGATGTCTGTTCAGAAGTCGTTAGCAGCCTTACTAAGCAGATCAGCAAGCAACAATCCTGCGACAGCCTCCAAGACAATAGCAACTCATTTCATTTACAATGCTGCAACTATGAGTTCATGAGTGTATTAGCCTTGAAACACAGTCAAAACATTGAATATAGGCAATAACTGACACATCGCATGATGAATACCAAGGATGAACGGCCAAAGATTGTTGACACTTCCAAGACACCCATTTTCATGATGGGGCAGGGAGCGCGTTGCTTTTACTGTGTGATATACAGGTGACCAATACTTACATTATGTATCGTAATGACTGAATTGCTTTTGGAATTACTCTTCTTACAAGACCAAATTCGATGATGCTCTATTGAGGCTCATTATTGGAATGGGGCAGGGAGCATGTCGCACTGTCTGTCGCCTATGAAGCCAGCCAATGCCACATTTATGAATACCCAAAACCAATGCCCACTCAGATTACCCCTGATGAAAGATGAAAAATTGTTAATGTTCGATTGAAGCTCATTTTGTGATGGGTGTATGCATAATACGTTCTCATGTAATTTGCCACCGTATAGCATGAATGGTGTTTCAGCAGCCATTGTACTGTCTTCTTGTACTTTCTCCTTCATCACTACATTGTACTTTAGTAATACATATAAATATATGCTTTATAATAGACTGTAAAGTGTCCGCAAATTGTAGATATCAATATACCCGAAAATCCCGTTCCATTCCTTCAATGCTCGTCTGCACTGTCAGATTCGCTCAATAGCCTGCTGTTGTCTGCAAACTGGATGTCAGCTACATTACCACACAGCAGAGAGTGTACTAAACAGTGGATGGTACTTCATCAGTTAGCCAATCTGCAATAACATCTTCATCACCCTTGCGATTATTGGTAGATTCATCAAGATTGACAAATTGAGTGCAGGGAAGAGGAGCATGTATACACAAATAACCGGGTGGCACACCATTGATGTCGGAGATGTGAGCTCCATCATTGTGAACGAATCTCACTGGTGGTGTTCTGGGTGGACATGGCGTCGGGTCCAGTGTTAGCCGACTGAGTCGGTCTGGTGGCCATGCGCTGATGTCTTTGTGCATGCAGCATGACTGGTGATTCAGTGCGGTGCCACTTTGACAAGGATGGTGGCTGTCTGTTTCATTCTTCCGAAGCATAGCCAGGTGTCTAATCATCTCAGTCTTCACATTTTTATCCTGAGGAAACTCAACTCTGCACTTCTTCTATTCTCGGACGTTGGCCTGAGGTGTTTTGATCTGGTGTTGAGTTTCCTCCGTTGCAGCTCGTGAAAACCCTCCTTTGGCCATTTTGACCATACCTGAGGCATGGTGCGTGTGAGACTGTTCTAGCTGTAGGTAACCTCCTTGCCTTACCACAGTTGCAGACATGTTGAAAACCTACAAGAATTTAGTTTCTAGATCTAGCTATCAGATTCGGCTATTACCTCGACCATGAACACTGTATGCCATCCTCGAAGGTGGTTAAAGCCTGTTTTGTCCACTCTTGCGGACACTTGGCACTAGATTCGTCCGCAAAAATCCCAGAGATTACATCATCATGTTGTTTGATTTGGTGGACTGTGCGAACAACTGCCTTGGTTGACCATCAGGTTTTCCATGACAGGCAGCTACAATGTGGTCACGCGACTCCCTACGTACAGCAGCTGCATAGTATATCATCAGTTGAAGGCCATCTACCTCAATATGGATGTACTCACAACCGATTCCGTGCTGCATATCATTTGTGCTGCTTCCAGGTATATGGATCATTTTTGAATAGTTGTTCAGGGTCATACTTCTAGCAGCTCCATTTGTAGTGGCCAACACAATGCTGAAGGGCATAAATGAGATGCTCAGTGTAGGGTGGCTGCAGCAGCAACCATCTCAGGCTTTTGATGACGTCTCGACTTGAGTATTTTATAAGGCATTGGTGATTGTCATGCTATCTCATATCCTTGAGAGTGTGTAGTTCCCACTCCCATGAGCCTGATTAGATGGCATGCTAGCAACATGCTGCTGGATGCCATTCCAGTTTTGAACATTGGGAAACACAGATTGGTGTTCTATCCCTTCTGTACGTTGTCATAGTCAGTTTTCATGTCCTTTCTCCTGATCCCACACTGGATATATTTGTATACATTGCATGTCACAAACAGGTAGTAGGAGTTGCAAAATCACTGCAAGCGCAATGTCCCATAATACTATAAATAAAACAAAACCAATACAAAACACATAAGTACCTGACCATAACCTGGACCCAACAACCATTGCGTCTTCTGCAATGTGAGTACTGGTTCATTCCTCGCCTACTGAGCCACCAGGGTGCGCCTCAGGGAGAGGGACGTCGGGGAAAGGGACATCTGGGAGTGTTGCGCTTCCTGCCAATTTGCTGAGCAGCCGCTAATCCACATCCACATCTGACGTTTTTCTGCCTGCTCCAGCTTCTCGCATAGTTGGCACTGCAGGGCAAGGCTTTCGCAGCATCACAAGCCCAAAAAACTCCCGCCCACTGAGGGAATGATACCCCAGAGGTCAGAGTTGAAGGCTAGGCTTTGGGGTTAATGGCGTTGGGGGAGGCACCGGAGGTTGTGGTCATGGGGTATGATCTCGAATCTCGTGGCCTCACGCAGGTAGCACGATTGGGTCATTGTCTACCATGGTATCTACATTGTCAGCTGATGAATTTACTATCTCTCCTTGGCCAATTGTCCAACGTTCTTTGCCATCATCCTCATCCTCATCCTCATCCTCATCCTTCTCATCCTCATCTTCCTCCTCCTTATCTTCTTTCTCCTTATCTTCCTTCTCTTCATTGGTACTGTCCATTTCGATATGCACATCACTGTCTAAATTAACGCCGTACAGTGCATTCATAACTTCCTCCATTTGCATAGTATCATCAGAATCATGTTCAGACTTATATTAGCCGTTTTATTCCTTGGTAGAGTCAGTATCATCATGTGTGGAAATTAACGAGGCAATTGATGCTTCCGGATATAAATATACCTGCTCCAGTTAGCCCTCCATGTCTGAGTGTACCTTATACATTTCCTTCTGCAACTGCCAACCAATGGTAGAAGAGATATCTTCTCCCCCCTGGGGTTTGGTTAACAATACCTTTCCCTTTCCCATTCTTGTTCCTGTTACCCTGGCCTGTCCATTCCTCCAGGGACTTCCCCTACCTCTTCCAATTTCCATTTCCGTCATCAGTCGCCTTCCCTTTTCCTTGCTCATCTTACGGTCCCTTCCCACTTCCGGTCTCTTTCTTACAACCCCGTGTGTCCTCCTCACCCTTGGTGTCATCATTCCCATTGCCATTGCCATTGCCAGGACGGCTCATTCCACTGTTTGGCGCTCTGGGTTCTGCCCAATTCTCATCATCATCATCTTCATCGATTATTTCATCCGAATTCAGTGGTCCAATGGCCTGGAAGTCACCTGGTCTGTACTCCCTGTGGCTGGGCCGCTCAATCGTCACACTGAGATCATCGCGACCACACAAAGAGAAATGCTTGCCAGTGAGTCAAACCTTCACCGAGCTGGTTGTCTGCAGATCGGAGCAATCGACTTGATCACTGATGGTATGTGAGTTGTACCACGACCAACTGTTCATCTGGTCGCAGGTTTTGTCAAATAATTACCCCATATATGAGTGGCAGGCTGCCCACTACTGCTGACAAGGCGAACACCTGCTCCTGCCATGAGGCCACATCAGCTGGAAGTGTGAAATGTGCTGAGTCACAACTGGATCAAGGCAGATTACATCATACAAGAGGTCATATACCCTCGCTTCCTTGAAACCACACAAATTGTATATCCGTATGAGTCCATGGATATATTACATGATGATTGTTGTTATACGGTCCTGATTGAAAGACAGGCATCGATTATTAACTGATGTCAGCACTGTTGCCCCAGCAGATGCCATCCCATTTCTTTTGCGGCTGTCCTTTGGTGCTATTACTGTGAGTTGAAATTTAATGTACATTCAAGGGGTTAGCATTATGATACAGTTAGATGTAGTGGAAGGATGCCCAGATGGAACATAGAAAGATTTGAAGGTAATCATGTGTGTTTTGAAATGAGAGGTGTTGGTTTGAACAAGTTACATAATGTGGAGATAGTTCAGGATGATGGAGGTGAGTTGAATACAGAGGGAAAAGAGAAAGGAGGTGTAGGCGGGAAGAAGGGATATATATATACCAGGTCCTTGGTTCAACTTGTGGGACATGATAGTTTCGATTCATATCGTGCAGTTTGTTGGTGAATGAATACAAAATGGCCCAGCCTCCATCATGCACCTTCCGCCAGGAATATTTTGAATGAGAAGCCTCAAGATATGATTCAGTACTTGAGGTAAAGATAGTTAACAATGTAGGGTGTTTCTTTTGCATCGTACCCCACTTTTACTGCACAGACCTAGTGCATCGAGAAGCACACTGAACAGTTCCCAAGTTGTCCCATTTGTTCAATGATCCAATATGGGTACCATTAGTACACCGAGTGGCGGACATAGGATACACAATTGATGGTATTGGATAGTGAATAGTTCACAGTTCAGTTTGGAATGCATGTTTCTTTGACAAGAGGGATGTCCACATGGAAGCTGAAGATATATTGAATCGATGATTGCAAGTAGGGTGCCTTGAACAAGTGCAATTCTATCATAAACGTACTAAGAAAGCACACACACCGTTCAAGCAGTGCAAATAGTCCTTCAGACGTTGCTGTAACAGTGAATATCAATGCCAAGTTCAATCTGATGTCAGGGTACCCCAGAGTTGATTGTTATTCAAGGGATCTTATCCCCGAGTATCTTTACGGGTGATAGTGGTTTCGAGTCCAGCGCCATCTACACTGCGCCTCCCTATTTTTTCAAATCCTTGCCAGGTCGCTCTAATAGGAGACGACCTTGCCTGCCGTTGCATAACCATGAGGTGGAAATTATAGCTACAATCCTAATGTCAAACAACCATATCTGACTATGCTTTCCCAAAGCCCTCACCCCAATATCACCCAGGTCGTACAAAATATTCGAAGTATTGCCCATTGTCAGAAACAATCAAAGTGTGGGCTTTGGGGAACTTCTCAACTACCCTGTACTAAGAGACCTGTTTCCATACCGGCTGGCGAGAGGAATTCATCTCAAGGAGGGAGTTCGGTAGCCTCTACAATCCAAGGTCAAAACTCCACCCCCTCATCTTCGCTGAACATTTCTCGCGTTGCAGATAGTACTGAATACATGTCTTTCACCCTGTTTGCTACACAGCAACGGTCAATACAGACTCCAACTGTCACGCCAGGTACAAGTAGTGGTAGCACACCACCACTCGTAGGAACCTCACAGACAGACTCAGCACATCGCCTTGTATTCAGCCCCGTATTCAGCATTGCTAGCACTCACACTCCTCTCAGGGCTCTTGAAAATCTATATACCACCATCCCTAATCCAGAAGCCCACACAATGATTACAAATCCACTTCAAATGTGAGCTACAGAAAGGAATCAGAGACAGAGATAGTGGCAATTGCAACCGCAGGCGATGTCTACACCTCGATCAGTAGGCTCCTGAAGTCACTGCTTCGCTCAATCTGGTCACTCAAACATGACGAGTCCTGTATTTTTATAGGGTGCACTCCTCGATCACTACATGTGGAACACACAGTGGTTGATGAGTGCAAGCAACTGGGAGATGGTAAGTTATACAACGCGACACATTGCAAAAGAATTTGCTGAAGGCCTACACTGGCAGCTAATACTAAAGTACTGGAACACTGCTATGCAGCAAAAGTACATTTGGTCCATAGTATATGGGGCACACACAAAGGAGATTTTGAAAGAAATCTGCTGAAGCAACAGCCTGCATTGGATATTATACACTCCAACCAATACCAGGTTCGAGTACAAGTCAATACGTTTGAATCCAAGTGTATTCAATCAGCAAGAGACAACACAGCGGAGCTTTGTGATTTCCACCACTTTCACTCTGATGCAGAATGTTTGGAATTCATTGAATCCCTTCTGGCAGACAATAAGCATCTTTTTCCGGTAGCAAAGCTTGTGGAAGGTGGTGTACACTGTCGAAACCCAAGGCAGAGAGAGTTGTAATATGTTAACAAATGGCCAGTGTCCACTTCATTTCTTGGCATAAGCAATCCCAGGGTCTATCTACATCAAACTGTATCCTCGGCTGTATAACCTTGGTAAGTACGATTAGAGATATTATATTTCCATGATTGACGACATGGACCTCATGTACCCTTGCAACTGATTATGTTTCCCTGCACCGCATTGCGCCATACTCTCATAGAGTGGCAATGGAACAAAGTTATTTGTTGTAAATCTTTAAAGTTGTTGTATGGTGTCCAGTGTCCTGAATCTCTCTATTGACCTAAACTCAATGACTCTCGCTAAGTCTAATTGACATGTACAGAAGAACCAAAGTACATGCGGCTCCGCCACACTCAACCCTAAACCAGCCCACTTGATGACCGCACTCAAATCCGTCCCCAAACTCCTCCAGGGCAGTATCACGACTGTAGTGCTATACTCCAAAGAAAACAAAGATAGAGCTTGCCTGAAGCTTCTCCCAAACAATTATCCTCTTGCTCAATGCCTCTTCCCTGCATCGTTCACATCCAGCCGCTTCACATCCAGTTGGAATAACCCTCCAATCTGGCATGCCACGCCCACAAGACTTCCTCAACCTCGAGCACATTCTCTCGGCACTTTGTCGTATATCTTGATCCCATAGCCGGTGACAGGGACAATCCGCAATCCCCGATCCATGAGCCTTGATTGTGACAACGAGTTGTGTGCTTCTTCGACATGTAAGATGTTTCTCACAACATCCTCATGTTTTCGCCCTGCTGGTGACCGACATCTCAGTTGTACATCTCCATGTCCGATACCCTTACCCGCTATGCTTCCTGCAAAGTCGCGAATCTCCCGCCCATCTCTTGTGGTGCACTCTGTGTACTGTTCGAACTTTCACTGATCTCCGCAAACGTTAGAAGTTGTGGTACAATCCAAGTACCAGCCCTCCTCCTCAGGGGATCTGCCAGTGACTGTCATCCAATAGTTCTCAATTGATGTCGTCGTCGCTGCCGCTGGCTCTGTCGGTGGCGCCCTTTCCACCACTGTGGTGCTTGGACAATATCGTGCAATATGCCCCATCTTATGGCATCTGTAGCATTTCTGAGTATTCCTGCGGCGATGCTTCTCACTCTCTGAACTACTACCATCAGAATTACTGCTCTCATTCTCACTGGCTCTATGACGGGACTTCCGGGACTTCCGAGAGTGCTTTGGATTCCACTTCTCACTCTTTATCCGCAACTTTGAGAACATGGCTGCCACCTCCTAATCGTCTTCCTGCTGTAATCGCGCTTCGTCGGCTTTCATCGTAGTGAAAATCTCTTCCGGTGTGTCGGCCTGGGTGTCGATCATGTCGTACATCAACTGGGTGAAAAACCTCCAATTAACATCCTTAGGTATACCGTACATCAGGTAGTAGCTGTGCTCACTATTTGGCATCGTACCGCTACCAGTCGAACTGTCGGCGTAGAGATTGAAGTCGTTCACATACCCCTGGATCTTCGATGCGTATTCCTGCACATTGTCGCAATCCCTCAACTTCACAGCTGACATTTCGTCTCGCAAAGCCCAAACATTCAGTTTCACCTTCGACTTGTCGTCCTCCTTCAGCTGATCCCACAGCGCCATTGCATCTTTCTGAACACCATACTGCTGCTGCAATGACCTCTCCATCGCGAGGAGAACAGTCGACCGTGCAATTCCATGTTGCTTTTTCCATGCTTTAAACTCTGTTGTGTCTGTTGTGTCCGGTGCTTGCTCTGTACCATTGACAATGCTGAGAACCTGCTTCTGCTCCAAGAGTATATCAATTTCCAAACACCAGCTCTTGTAGTCCGTACTATCAAACTTCTTGATCGAGATCGCTGTCAATTCGGCCATGTTGTCGTCCGTACACGCGTCCAGTCTGACAGTACTTCTCCGGGATTGTGTCGATATTGTCGCATTTTGGGTCGAGTTCGTCAAATTAGCAAAGTGCCCGGGCTTATAACCTGTTGTATGGTGTCCAGTGTCCTGAATCTCTCTATTGACCTAAACTCACTGACTCTTGCTAAGTCTAATTGACACGTATACAAGAACTTAAGTGCATGCGGCTGTGCTGCGCTCAACCCTGAACCAGCCCACGTGATGACCGCACTCAAATCTGTCCCCACAATAGTCAAAGCTGAAAGCCAACAAATGTGATCAATTGCACTACATCAGTAACAAGAATGCTGTCATGAAGATAGAGTCCTGCTGCGTTACTATGGGTCACGAGTCGTGTACCTTGCCAGGGGCGGCAGACAAATATACATTCTTTGTAACTGCCTGGTCACACTACCGGAGAGCTACCAACAGAGGGTGTTTAAATATATGCTTGTTACAGTGTGGGGTCAGACTCAACAGGCGGAGAGCCGGATGGCTGCCATGGTCATCAGCTTGGAAGTAGCCTGTGTTGATAATGCAATTCCTCTTGAATATTTGATCTTCAAAGTGGCGCTTGAGGAGCCTGAAGTCCGAAGCACTGACCCAAACATTCAGATACAGAACCATTGCACGAATAATGAACTGTATTTCGGGATGCAACGACACCGGGAAAACTGACATCATGCGATGCTTAACTCACAGTGAATCTTTTCTGCAAAAACATTGCTGTCCGGGCAGAATGCATTCATCAGAGTAGACGCACTTGGTCACAGCCGTCAAAGACACCCCAGTGGTGGATTACTCTGTGCCTGGCATCAATAAGACGTGTCCCGTCACATGTCGCCCTCCAATCGCTGTTTCACCATTTCTGTTCACTCTGTCGGTCTTCAATTTGAATCAAATACTTTGGCGTTGTGGCCAACTATGACCATACGTCAGAATGGCTTCTTTGGGTACACACTTGCATCGGAATTGCAACGTGATGGGTGACGCAGCGATCATCTCTCCCCGCGTTCCTTCTACCTGCGTGCAAAATGGAATGGTCTCTATACTGAGTATACATATCATTCCAAGTTGCCAGATATATGTGGCTATTGACAATTGATCGTTCATTCTGTCCGACTCTGGTCTTCCAACTACTAGCTACCTCCGGAATTATGTATGTGCAGCTGACAATATTTGCAACGCTGAAAACTTGAAAAGCAACGACTGCTGGTGCTGTTCTTGGTTGTACAAATTTCTACATGGGATCCAAAATACCCGAGTTTTCAGGTTTTGTGCTCAGCGCCAGAGTTTACTAGTACTCAATGAAAGCTCCATCATTGTGTAGAAGCTTGACTTTGAATACTCATTGCAATTGCCATGGGCGATGCCCATTGAGTGCGCCATACCATCTCCCCGCATCAGCAAAATGTGAAATGGTTCGGCGGTCGTAACTCAGTGGATCCGCAATTCTGAACAGCAACACCGATTCTTCCAGACGCTCCCAGAAGCTTCCGAACAGGATGAATGCAAAACGATGTGCTTCTCAGGTGCTCTACGAGTACATCCAGGTGCTCCTCAATGTTTGGTAAGTAGCTGAACAGAATACAAGAATATTCTAAAGAGTATGAAGTCGGCTTCAGAATGCTACAAAATCATGCCTTTTAGTTGGTAAAATATCGGAGTTACTGGGACTATGACACTCATCTCCAAGGCAATTCCAGTGCATCTGGAAGCCAGACTCTCCGGAAGAGTGATAGTATATACTGTCTCTATTGAATTGTACAATTCCATAAACTTATCCAACAGCTACACACCTTAATCAGGGATTGTAATCTAACTAATATGCAGTCCAGTTGGTATCTAAATTAACATAATTATGTAAAAGCCATACACTATCGATGGCGCCAACTGTAGCATTCTCCCGCACCAAATGTGCCGGTCCAACTATTGCTCCAACACGTACAATATGCATCTTATTCGTCTGTTCAACAATCCAGATGAACCCGTCGATACACTCAGCCCAACCATGAAGCTCTTTGAACTTTGTTGGAATCACCACCGCATATTCTTGAACTTGAGGACGTAATACCCATTGCTCTGTCTTCTTGCACCTTTCAAAAAAGGTCGATATTGGTTTCCTGGCTGGCAGTGACTCCTGAAATTGGAGCATCTGATTCAGTGGAGTCCAGCTGAGGTAAAATACAGGAAGAGAAGAAATTTGTCCTTGGAAGGTGTTATCGAGGTCATTCTCTTCACTTTGCATATACTGGACCCATATGTTATGAGCTTCATGCATAGTCCCTTGGTTGGCATGGATATATTCTACCTTGCAATCAAGTCCCAGACGCTCAACAGATGTAGGGCAGTGAAATGGTTGACAGTAATACAACAGCCCATTCTGGAGTGTAATAAATAGACTGTCTGTGAGTACATTCTGATCATATTCGAGCACGAGTCCGTTAACTTTGTGTGCCCAGTCCTCTTCAATTTGCGCGCGGAAAAGCTGTCCAAAGTTGGGAATTCCGAAATCTTCTGATGCATCTCTTTGTGAAGTTAATTTGACACTTCTGCACACTCCAGAGACATGAATTTCGCTCAATTGATATACCTGCTGTGATACAGGGCAGATAATGGGCTCGTTCTGAATGGTTTGGAGATGTAACAGATGGGCTCGACGTATACTTTGACGTTTATCAGTAGCAGACAGTAGGTTGAAAACTTTTGCAGTCAATATTGTACCAGCCTTGGAGGGCAAGATATGACAGTGTCTCCTCTATGTAGTCAAGACAGGTACACCGGTCATTGTGCTTAAGCATCTGTTGAATGTAATTGTATTTGTTACTTGATCGATATACCTCTTTCACATTGGCCATATATAGCCGGTCAGAAATATCAGTGGTAAAATTGTCACTGGAACCCATTTGCCAGATTGACTCTGAAATATGGCTCAAAAGATGCATTTTTGGATATCCGAAATGTAGTACGTTTTGTTCAATGGTTTTCTGGAGCGCCTGAATGCTGATTATCTCCCACCAAGCTTCAAACTTGATTAAGTGGATGCAGAATTCCTTGTTGAACTGCTTCTTTTCATTTGAAGTGATGTCATCAATCTCTCTCTCGAGCTGGTTAGTGACACACTCTGTATCAGCCTAGCTCCATGTTGTGGCTTCTGTCTCAGCATCAGATAGGTGGATCTGAAATCCCAGTCGCTTGTTGGCGGTCATATTTGCCACCCAGTAAGCCTCGTCTTCGGCAGCATCATTCCTGAGGGCAAGTTTTTTGGTGAATATGCTTCTGAGACCAGTTGCCTTAGTCCCGACTTGCTTCAATGGTTGTCACTCATGATGTGGGAATGATTTATCGAAAAGGTTGAGTTTAACCGGTGTCACTGGATTGATTTCGCACTCCAATCGCTCAATTGCCTTCTAACACTCAGCATCTAACCAAGTGGTTGCCGCTTGTCAGGCTCTATTCAGGCGCACTTGAAATTGCCTGTATTTTGTTGTGGAAACCTTTTCAGCGCCATACACAAGGGCGTCCATTACTGTACAAATCTTATGAATCTTTTTGTTTTTGTAACTGCTTGGATTCCATTGCCAACAGGTCATCCACTTTGGCCTTTGCAGACTTTGACATTTTCTGTTCTTATAAAATACCTGTCTTCAGGTAAAATTGCTTCAGTGTATTGTCTAGTGCTTGGAGGGATAGATCCGAGTGATTATGTTGGCTGACAAGTAGAGAGAATTCACATAATGCCAGCACTGCTCCCATTACCATTTCATCGGAGGCTGTTTTCACCTCAGTTTTTCTGTCATCCTTGGAGGAGACAAGAATTGGAGTGCTATTTACTGCCAGTGTTCTGATCATTTCACGGATATCTTAACCTTGCCAGGTGCCGCTATTCAATAAACCGAATGGTTTAGAGAAGTACTGGAGACCGGGATATTGTGGCGCCGATGTGAATCGATTGTGAAATTGATTCTTGACATTTCTAGCTTCCTGGTCTCTGAGCAGCCAGTCCAATAAGTCATTAACTAAACCCAGGAGCAGCTGATGCAATTCATCAGATTGCCAAAGGCGATAGAAATTGCAGAGAGGGTATTGCCAGAACTGGTTGCGGATTGCGCAGACACCTAGAGTGTGCAGAGCATCAATATTATTGTCCTTCAGCAGCTCCGAGTAAATATGCTGGTCTCTTGAGTTATGGAGTGGTCAAAATATTGAATGCCCCATCGGCGCACCTTTAGGGATTTCACAAATTGGGTATAAGCGATATGAGTCTACAGCAACCATGACTTGTTCCGGATAATCCCCGATCCAGGCAGCCAACAGAGGGTAACATTGTCGCTGGAATCCATCTGCACAATCCCATTTCAAGCCAGGGCGAATGATGTCAAGATGCGTAACTTGAGACAGCACAGTTCCAACTACGGAATGCCATACTTCGTCAATGTTTTTGGCACTGTTTGGGGGACATGGGATCAGTCCGGTGAGAATCCAGCTACGCTTAATAGGTGTCTGGCGGATAACTTCTCGAATATTAGCAATCGTGAGATTCAGAGGCCAGGCATGCTGATCGCCCAAAAAATTGGTCAAGTGAGTCTTGTTGGATGCACATATGACTGGCACAATTGTCACTCCAGCAGGAAGTTGATCCTGTGTATCCCATCACCAGTTGCCTGTGATTATCTCGCTGTAGATTCGATGTCCCTCAGAGTAGGCGAGGCGCACCGGTTCAAAATTGATCTGTGCCTGAAATGGGAGATGTGCTAGGAAGAACGGAATAAATTTGAAAATATCCCTGTAGTATAATGTTCCGAAGATATGTGAATGATCTTCAATGAAACTATCATCGCCAAGTCCGAAGCCGAGTTCAGAGTATATCTTTCGCAAGGCATCTGCTGATTGGAATGATCAGATTTTGTTGTTGTCCAATCCACACCTGAGATGTTGATCTATTCATGCTTTCGTTTGCAGGCTAAACAATTGAGCCTGCTGAAAGTTGTATGCAGATCGAAATGGATACCATGGATTTGATTGTTCTGTGTACTTTCAATGCTTGTTGTACAGTCCAGTTGCTTTGCCATATGCTTTCCCCTCCACATGTTCCACTCCTACTACCTGCCTATGAGCCTTTGTCTTTGTTGGATCAGGGGTACAGGTGAGATCAGGCTGCTGAGGGTCTATAGATTCTTTGTTGAGAGAGTCTTCAGGTGGTGGTGCACCCGGTACGTTGTCTATGAGTAGATCATCAATTGCGAGCTTGTCGATGGCCATTCAGGTGCACCTACTGTAGTCAAATCATCATGGCTCAGGGTGAGGGAAGGCGGCAGGTGGTAGAACCCCATTGGGAAATAGCCCTTCATTCATCGATATTGAGTGATATTGTTGATAGTGAACTTCCCGTCAGTTGTCATTGCATAATTTCTTTTTGCAGATAAAGCATTTAATATGTTTCCAGTGAGTGTTGACCATCATTTAGAAATGCTCGGTGTTCTGACAAATCTCAATGATGCTTCAAGGGGTATGGTTTGTTGGTTGATTTGAGCCTCAAGGAAATTTGTTTGAACATGAGCTATCTCAGGTTAACATATCACATTCAAAGCCGCATCACACCTCACCAAATGAAGATGAGGGGTAAAACAAAGTCACCTAACAATCAGTTTTCTTCACACACTAGGATACTATCTTTCAAATCCCGCACAATAATGCTGCAAATTATCTACTGAAAATTGTCCGCAGAGAAAATCTCTTTTGTCATCACTGTGATTAACTATTATTACCGTTCATTAGGTGTGACTACTACAATCGGCCCTATGATATACTATGCCATTGCGGCATTGTGTGGATTCTGTCTACACTTGAGCCTCAAGCAGCGGATAACATCAGCTTAATACAATGAAATAGGTAAGTTTCCTAGCTGGCTGTATGCCTGCTCAATGATCATTAAGAACTGATAGTGATAGGCTGGTAGAATGTTTTCTTCAGTAACGATCCTTGACCGGTGGGTGCATCCTGAGGAGACAACGACGGTTACACAAGGTGCTTAAATGGAAGCAATTACTGTTGCTGCTCTACTAACAAGACCCCATACTGAATGAAGTACAGGTCGTACATACATATTTTGAGTGTAAAATGCCTGGTCGTGCAAACCTTCCAACGGGATAGAGTTGATTTTGGGTTCCTAGAGATATCACCTCGAATCACTTCTATGACCATTGCTGTCCTGGCCCGAACAAAGGTGTGCTTCTATCCAAAATCGTGCAATATGAATTCGAGCATATAACAAAGAAAGACAGAATGTGTGTGACTGTGATTTCTTTTTCGCAGCTGGGTTGCATGGGACCAAAGGTGCAGTAAAACACCAGTCTGTGACAAAGAAGATGAATAGAAGAGGTCATCATTCCACCGAAGGTCACTACTACCTTCAATATTCTCAACTATACTCAGCTGCATTCGAAATTATCAATTGAATTGATAATTTGTTTACTACCCTCTTTTTGTTCACATACGATGTCGACGAATGGATCTCCACGGAAGACTATCAATATGGCTCCAACTGGTGGGCTACTTGGCTCGCAACAACAACGCTCAGATGACATTGTGGGAGCATCAAATAACAATGCTTGAAATACACCGAGCAAAGACACTCAATTCGGGCAACCCACAAATCAAATTCATCCTCAACCTGGGTATAATTACCTGCATTCGCCGCCACTATTTCCGGGTGCTCACCTGTTGTACCACTATGCCGGATTCAACATGACACCAAGCTCACAACCAAGCACTGGTGCAACCCAAGAATATCGGAGTTATGGGCCATCGTGGCAAGCATATGATTTCCCCCAACGATGTTATGGTGGACCTCAAATGTTCCCCCATCAGCAAGTCACAGGAAATGGGCCCTTGTCTCCAGGCGCAGCTCGAGTGCCTCTAGCACCACCTCGATACAATTCTGTCATTTGGCCAACATCTTCCTCCTGTACTGCACCAGAACAACTTCCCGGCGCACCTGGGAGACACTCCAGTAGCCTCCCATTGAAACGATTTCAGCCGGCTGTGGAACAGTGGAGGACAGATGTTACAGGGATCGCCAATTTGCCTCCATTACCAGAGATTTTCTATGACATATACAATGCAGATTATGAGAGCGACAATTCGTCGGACTTTGTCGGGGTGTAATGCAAAGCCCCAATCAGCTTGAAGTAAACCGAATTCTTCTTGAAGCAATTTGCCAAAAGCATGGGGCAGCCCAACCTTAGTGTGTTCAACTAGTGGAAGAAACTATGGGTGACTGGGTTTCTGGAGAAGAAGCATCAGTCCATTATCCGGGGACAGAACCATTGGAAACAGCTGCAAGATAGTGCCCTGCACTGGTAGATGGGAGTTGCAGAGTTTTTGGAGACTTTGGCAACCTGGCCACCGTTGGAAAATTTTGATTAAGCCGGATGGATTCCGCCACAGTGGGTCGAGATGTTTCTGAACAAATGTGCAATTGAGGTTCAGGAGGCGAGAAAGAAGGGAAGGCGGGGCAACAAGCAACCGGCGATGGATTTGGGAGAGCGCGAGGGCACCAAAGCCTGAGGTAACCTTCCAGAGTTGCCAAATACAACTTTCATGGTTGTGATTCGTCGAGTGCCGAATGGCAACAATGACCAGACATCCAGAATGTAACTCCAAGCGTCATACACAGATGTGAGACACTGGGAGGAGCTGATTGATTTCATTGAACAAAATTGTGGCCCAAAAGAACCATACTGTCTGACCGTGATATACAAATACAATTTGACGCAGGAAGAAATGGACGAAGAGTATCTGGGATTATACTCACCAGGTCAAATGATGAATGACCCTCTATATGGTTCGATTTCATACAACAGTTCCCTTTCTAATGCTTTCAAGTTGAAACTGGGTCACGATGTGAAACTATTTTTGGTAGAGATGAAAGCAGCTACAGGAAAGGATATTACGGAGCATGTAAAGAGACTGGCAAAGGTAATCCGCGCTAGCCTGGTTACGGTTAGTTATGCCCCACTCCTAATCAATATACTTAGACTTCGGGGGTATCCGATGAAAATGAAAGAGTGGTGGATGAGGTGGCAGGTGGCAAAGAGGCTGAAGTAGTAATAATGTAAGTTGTAATTTAGTGAATAGAATTGATTGTATTCCACATATTTATTGGGTTCAAATGGTTGTCTGTGAAACACCTAACATCGCGATGAATTTCAGGAGTGCCAGAGTATCAGCCCATCAGTCCAACCTACCTTGGAGCAACTGACAGAGATCATTGAGGACGAAAAGAAGACCGACCCAGGTGCGGGAGAGGTTCAGGAATAACTGGATGGTGAGGAGGACCTCGATCCAGAAAATACCAGTTTAGTATTGAAAACTGTTCTCAACACAATCAACAACGAATTTGAACACGAGTGGCTGGATGAAGTAGTCAGGCTGCTGAATGCCCATCTGATTCACCACTCAATAGATGACCATGTTCCTGGCCAAAAGCATTTAATTCTACGCCTGCCTGGAACGAAGTTTCTGGCACACCAGGTTTGGGGCATACAGTTTATCGTGTAGGGGTGGATCTGGAATACTGATATGGCAGGAGCACTGGTGGCAGACGAAATGGGTCTTGGAAAGACTTTCACCACAGTGGCAGCAGCAATGATATGCAAATTGCTGACTGAGAAAGTTGTAATGGGGTTACCACTGTCTATTTTGTGGGGGAATACCCTTGAAGAGTGGGTTAATCTAGCGCAGGACAACTTTGCTGGAATTATCGGCGACGAACGCGAGTGGTATCGGGTGTGGAGTCACAATTCGGTGCGCCGCGACTTGTCAGAGATCCAGTCAACTCCACCACAAGGCCATTCCGCGCTAAAATCAGCCTTTGAACCAATCCTGGTGGTGACAATGCGCGGAGTTGCAGTGACTTTCAAAAGTACCATCGATGAGATGACATATGTAACCGATTTCAATCTGATTAACTTGCTGCATGCCAAACATGGGAATATCACCCACCAGGATCTGAACACCAATATTGAGGAGCCAGAAAACCGATGGAATATCCACTTTGTGTCATATGATACCTTAACATCAAGACCAAAATCATTAAGCAACAGCAAACTCTCACACTGTTTATGGAGTTTTCGGATTTTTGATGGGTTTTATCTGCACATAACGAACAACAGTGAGGGCTGGCAAATTGCATTGAATGTGCGAATTGGATTGAAACTTCAAGTCACTGCAACGCTGGGATTCCATTCTATCTATGACTGCTGTTTTCAGATGATATGGCTGTTTTCAGGTGCGCCAGAAGATCCAGAGAATGAGACTGTGACGGAGAAGCACCGCGCCGAGGCATTGTATTCCGCTGTGAAGAGTTTCATGCATGCCATCCAGACTGACAACCAGGACACTCAACAGGATGCAGCACACCAGATGATCCAAATTGTCAAGCCCTGGGCAATACAGAGGTTGTCAGAATTGAAACTCAGGAATGGGAAATCACTTGTTCAGATACCAAAGGATAATGCACACCTTGTTGATCTTGAATGGACTTAGGAAGAGCAAGCTCTACTACAGTCCCTGGTGGAAAGATACACTTCACAAGGTGCTTCAGGAGTGTGGAGGGTACATAGATGGCAGCTGGCATGTTTCTCATTGGTATTGGGAGACACCAAAGATCGGAATGATGTCTCAGGATAATGGTACAATGAATGGCCACTCGATACTTGGGTGGATTCTCCAATTGTCAGATGGCTGACAGACACATTTCTGCCAATGCTTGTCAATGCACCTGGGGAGTATCCCTAACCTGACAAAGATAAAGCATCAAATGAGGCGCTCCTGCACGAACCTGAAATGTATAAAGGCGCCTTGACTTGTGTACCTCCTTCTCAAAAGGCGGTGCTATTTTGTCCTCTTCCTGGCCAAGTTCGTCATTTGAAGTGGTGGCTCACCAAGTGTTTTACAGATCATTTGGATATTTTCTACATGTATGCGGAAATGGGCAACGGTGAGCGCACAGAAATCAAGCTCAAATTCCAAGATTCGCCAAATCCCGCTGTATTCGTAACTACACCCAAAGTGTGTAGGACCGGCCCAAATCACACAGCAGCAAACCATGTGGTAATAACTTAGAAGTTGTGGGTATTGAATGAGCAGCGCCAGGTCTTTGGATGGGTTCTCCGACTGGGGCAAAACAGAGTTCCACATAGATGCCAATTGAACACTGGACCCAGTGGTAATGATAACAGAGCGAGTGATGTCCAGCAGCTCTCTGCAGTGGCTGAAATGTGAATCGTACATGGCCTGATAAGCCGACCAAAGATCACGACTTCAATGATATACCACATTCTGGTGTATGGGGAGAACCATACAATGCAGCTTACAGAGCATGCAGACTTTGTGCTGTTAAATCGTGAGGATGAATGATAATTCTCAGGGCAGTGTAATCAAGGTATGCCTCTTTCAACATTCAACCAACACAATCTCACCAACTGATGCAAAATAGTCGAATGATATGGAGAATCAGGCGCTGGTGAGGAGTCCAGGAGTATTGGTTAGAGTTCGATTGCTTTTCTTGTTAGTTGATTATTGTAATGAATATGAGATAAAGTTAATAATCAACAGATATCTAGTAAACAGAACCATAGTGTCATTTGGATGATCCAATATGTGATGAAAAGCAGGTGTGCCGGTGTCATGGTCGACTAAGTTAAAGTCAGCGTTGCCGTATATTTCTCCTGGTGAGAATCTGTTGAAGCTGCAGACACTGCTCTTGGTATATTGTCCGTGTAGAATTGTTGTACCTACATCAGCAAACTGGATTGGAGTTTTCAGGTACGCCTGAACCTCCCTGTGTGATTCACATTGTATGTTACATGACTCTTTCAGGTGCACCAGACACTAGAATTTCGAAAGCATTCGGTATATTCACTGAATCAACAATGCTGAATCATTTACATTGAATTGCAAAAGAGAATTGGCATCAACTTCTTGACTTTCCTGAGACAGATCCAGCACGGTATATCTCTAATCATCCAGGGATAGAAAGATGGTCTAAGCAATATCAAGTTGATGTATTGTATCCTGAGACTTCGCTCACGTATTCCATGCTTACCCCAAGAATATAGCTGAGTATTTCCTCGCCCAGTAATGAAATTAAGGTACACCTCAGATTTGACACCACACGCATATTCAATTCAACGGCCAATTTCGACAAGCCGCCACTCATTATTAACATGTGCTCCCACTCCAGGCACCCCTCTGAAACGTGTTTACCCGCTTCGCATTACGCTTGAGTGTTTCATTTTGCTCCATTCGAAGCATATTTTCTTCCTTCTTGAATTCGTTGAATCTGTGCCTGCCAGCACACACAGAGTGTCCATCTTTCAGACACTAAACTTTTAGGTGCAGGCATGGCTGATCCCGCTCAACACCAGCTAATGTCTGAATCTATACTTGATCGGTATGTGAAGGCCGCTGCTAAAATGCCATAACTGTCATGCTGCATGTCAACCAATGCGTTGGAGGAAGGCATCCACCACACACTTACCATAGATACACTGCCCTAGGCGATAAGTAACCAGACTTAACTGGATTTGACTAAGATGTATGTTCGGATGTTATACGTTTCCAAGATCATAAAATAGCTTCTGTCCTTTGATCTCCATAATTGATCTGCAGCTTGAGAGAGCTGATCTCAAATGACAGCTTCTGCTCAGCAACTCTGCAGATGACTGGCAACTCTGGGTAACCTGTATACCACACTTCCTCGAACAGGCTTATAATCACAACGCTTCCAATGCTGACTTAACTATATTTTGACTATCTTGCATATGTGGGCTTCCAAAAACCCATATCTTGAAATACATTATGTGAACCGAATTCCATGAAGAGAGCTCGAAGAGACAGAATCTGAATGCCAGTCTCACCTCAGAAGCTCAATCGGTGACCAGATAGCTCCCGCCTACAATTCGTGACAAATCATACACAGACAATAACTGATTTCCTCCAACGTCCAATCCCATGAGGGCATGAAGAACAACGTGTGATGAATGCTCGAGTTAAGACAACGCAGTTTCTGAGTGTACAGATATCTGCCAAAGTAAGGCGAGTCGGCAATCCCAGCCATTTCGTTAGATTGAATCCTGCATGCCAATTCAATTCTTCCTGCACCTCAATTGGTCGGAACTACATGCTGTTATTCATCTTTCCGCTGTCAGATGTAGCGTTATGACGCATTCATCTTGTTCTTATACACTGCTTTAAACCCCCAATATTCATGTTAAGTCAACATTGTAGTATTGAGACTTATAATGAGTTTGGGATTAACTAATGCAGTATATACAAGATAATATGCGCAACATCTTAATGTGAGTGACTATTTATGACCCATTCTCTAGCAATCTTGGCATTGACGAGAACTGGAATCGATTAGATCACCCCTGAATCTTCATCGTACCTGTACCATTCTTTCGCTATGTTCAATCTCTTCTTTGTAAACCCAAATTCTCCCTCTTCACTTACATCGACTGCATACATAGTGTGAATCCAGCAGACTCGGACCGCTGAAGGGGAAGTTCTGCACATGACATTGTCTAATCGGCCGCTAACTTTGCTGCACAATCCTAAAACAACCAAATATCATGAAAATAGTGTGTCCATCTGACTGGTATACTGCATTCAGAGATTCTCCTTTATCCACTATCAGCAATTCAGTTTCAACCCATGTAACTTCCAGTGTTGCCACTCAGCATGGTTCCGACTCTATCCTCCGTCCAAGTTCTGCGAGATTCTTCAACGCACCGACAATGCTATTCCACGCCATCACCGGTCATATGCTAGAACTAGAGGCACAATGAACTACCTTCTGCGGCGTCATATGCAGGGGCGGATCATGATCAACCCATTTGGCAGTATTCCATGTAACTAGCCCTGAGAGTTAGTTAGTGATACAACCTTGCTAATGTCTCAAGTTCTTCAGGTGTGTCAAGATCTTCAGGTGCATCTGGTTCTATTCTAGGTATGTTGCCTTAAACCAACATCGAATTCTTGCATCAATAGCGTACCTGGATACAAGTACTAACATCCAGGAATTGGGGGCATGAAGAAACCTTCTAGTCCGGTGCACCTGACACTTCTCAAATGACAACCAAGAACTAACATCGAGAATACAAATATGAACTGGCAATATGTCTTATGGACACTTTCCAGGCACGCCTCAGATTAGATTCTCCTGGGCCGAGCGTGACTGGTTCCAGGCACACTTCAAATTGCATCCTCCTTGACCGAGTGTTACTTTGTTGCCCTATTTTCCCATTATTCTAATAAATATCATGTTATATTTACTCTTATATACTTCTGTCTACATTCTGCAACATCACTTGTTTATCATCGCCATGAAACCAACGGCCAACCAGGTAAGGAATCACTATTCATAGAAGAATCAAGAAGCCCACCTGGAGAGATCACTTGCACGTGCATTAAAGAAGACAGCCAATCTTCATTGCGAATCAAATGTTTGAACTTCCAACCCAGCCTTGGGGTATATTGTAGAAGATTGCTGATATCGGCGCATGAATTCTTCGGATGAAGCATGATGATGACGATTTCAATCGGGGGATCAGCGAGGACGAACGTGAAGACCCTGGAGAGTCCACCTTGTCATCTGATATCGAAGAAGATGATTTGGACAACCAGCAGGAGGTTCTACATCTAGACCAGGCGTGCTGTGATAAGCCAATACGAACAACCTGGGTTCCACTGCCAAAGAAACGGAGCCATACAGATATTGTCATTGCACACACTACACTTCGAAATCTGTGACATCCAGCCGGAGCCATAGCACCACGATTGCTCAAACACCACAAGTCGACCATCAACATATTACACGAGTCTGATGCTATACCCGCCCAGGCCGTCCCACTTCCCATGGCTGCTGGAGACCAGAATGTTCCTCAACCAAAGGCCGGTGGAGATAACAACGTTACTAAACACTAAAAGGCGACTGTTGAGGTAGTGAAACGGTTCATGGAAGTGATCATATTCACAAATACTCCGTGGCCAAATATTTCAGATGAGATGTACTAGATGGTTGACGAAGCTTGGAATCTCACAACTGAAGCCCAGGATCATCAGTGGGCATTGGGAGGTGCTCCTGTTGTAACACCATTTGAGTGTCAGTTGTCTGGTTGTCCATCTCTTAAAATTGATCCACAAACCTGGGAAGCTGTAAATGTTCATTCCGTTTTCTGCTCCTTGATTGGACTTATGATGATAGCCCCAGAAATATACATACTTAAAACTAAAGATTAGCACCATTCGAGGGCATTTGGCAGATGGACCTCGTGGAACTATTGTTTGTTGGAACCGGTTGGATTTAGGATCAGAGACTGAGCTTCGAATCCAAGTTGGGAAGCTCCTCTCTGATGATGCATATCTCTTGAAGGTCATCCATGATGAGAAGTCCTGGTTCACCCAGATGGAAGTGCTTGACTTAATCAACGATCAGTTTTTCTTTACCGCCAATAGCCTGGGGCGACAACCGAATACATTGTAGTTATTTCAATCTCTCTCACCGCAGACATTCGCGCTGGTGGCCGCAGCTATTCATTGTACACTGTCTGAGTATGCCACTGGAAAGAAAGTTATAGTTATGTTTTCTCAAGATGAATATCAAGGTAAATTTTGCCCTTCCATGGTGATAAGATTGTATCACTGCAGAAGTCATTGCAGTACTCATCAATTTCACATGGTGGGCTGCTTCATACCCCCCCCCCCCTCCCCAATGGTGCTCCTCCGCTTGAATAGGCGCTCCTCAATCCCCGTCAGTGCTCCTCAGTCTGAATTGGCGCTTCCATATTTCATTAAGCCCTCCACAATCCGCTCTCAAACCTCGATTTGGAGCGCGTCACTTTCATTCCAGACTCTTTACCTCCATCCACTTTTGGCAATGCTCAGCATGGATGGCTGCTCAGCATGGATGGTTGCTCAGCATGGATGGCTGCGCAGCATGGATGGCTACTCCGCTGGATTGGCGCTCCTCAACACCCTTCGGCACTCCTTGGCCTGGCTTTGCTCCCCTCAATAACATTCCGCGCTCCTCCATCAACATCAGCACTCCCCTTGCCCACCTTGCACTCCACATCAGGCACTGCGTCTTTCCTGGTGGCACACCTCTTTTTCCTTCGAATTCATTCTATTGCCTTTCAAACTCCATTTTGATTCACTGTGAGCTAACCTCTCAATTCCAACATTTTAGATATTACAAATTGAGCCAAATGACATTGGAATTCAATTTCACCCACTTGCCAGGCTCGAATCATTCGGAAATACAAAGAGGACCTCCAGCTTCTTTGCACCAGTGATGAATTGTATGTTCCTTCCTTTGTTGGCCCTGATGAGATGGGAGATTTAGTGGATGACATTGAGACTATGTTCGAATGATATCATTCCGATCGCTTAGTCAGGTTATTGTTTCAGTTTTGACAGCTTTCATCTTTGGATGACTCGCCATTTTCTTTGGTTCTCCTTAATGTAGTGATGCAAAGAATAGAATGTTGAATGAGATGCTGGGTACTATAGTATAATTTAGAAGTTGATAATAAACAATGATTTATGTACCATACGTGGAGGGTATTCTTATTGCTTGAGGTACATGAGGAGAATCTCAGATAACGCCTGTAGTCCTTCGAATGAATATCCATAAGAATCAAGGCATTACTCAGAGTTAGTTTGGGATTCCCACATTGGTTGGACTCCAGGCCCAGGTACTCCCAAACTTATCACAACCGCTCCCATGGTCCTCCAGTACCAGTCATCCCAGATCCCAGTTTCTCCGAAGGCCAGCCAGAATGCCCTGCTTGGGTCTGATTCTCTCCTGAAATTGACGCTTCTAAGTTCGCACTCCACCTCCTCTCACACACTCCTGAAGGCTCCAAGTGACGAAAATACATTGTGGTGATGCTGGCATTGCATTACCCACATCCAGTCGTTCCATCGATCCCCTTCGCGCCAGCTCTGGCTTCCAGTGCATTGACACCTCTGAGAGATTCATTCACCTTCCTAACCCTCAACTTGAATTTTAATACCATCACAAATACAGCGCTCCATTGTGTCCAGTTGTTCATGTGATATATACATCTTGTGGACAGTCGTATGCTTGATAAACTCCCGCATGCTGCTGAATGTTGCCACGCTGTGTGTGGCATCGTGTGTATTGTTGAGTAATGGTTTGAAGTCTTTCATCATAGCGTCAGGATGCTTTCCATCATGAGAGTGTTGGGGTCCCATGAATTCGGGCTTGGCATATGACTGGGAGCTCAGGGGGGTAGCCAGATCAGCAGCGGATGGGAGGACTTTGCAGGTGGAAGCGCAATCCTCCTGATGCTGAGGAAGGGCTTGGTGAATGAGCTCTCTGATTTCAAAGCAGAGAATACGACGATGAAAGGTGATTACTTGGGGCAGGTCGTTGAGATTGTGATCGGAGGCATTCACACCAACCTTGAGGTACGTTTGATGTGCTTCTTTATGTCTCTCAGTAGAATACAGTTGCAAGGATCCGTATTGATAAATCTGTTTCACCCAATGATATATCAAGTGGATCTTCCGAAAGTTGAAGTCAGCTTCCAACCCCTTCGAACCATCTATCTGATTGCTGATATTATCCTGCAAGGAGTTTATTTCGCAATAATATTTAGACCGCTTCCAAGTTTCAGCATGTGTTTTCTCATCTACCTTTCGCTTCTTCATGAGATCAATTCTCAGGGCATTGGCCTTAGCCTTTGCCTTTTGGCTGGCTCGGCCAAGTCAGAAAATATCATTGAAGGTGTGAACACAATGCAAGGTGTCCTCGACATAGCTCATTGCTGCATCATCGTGATATTTGTATTAAGCATACATATAGAATTCTAACAATGCCCGTGTGCACTCAATTGCTTGATTGAATATGAGACGCTGAGCAGGGCTTCAACCTCGTAGAGACTGTGTTACAACTCCAAGCAGGTACCGTCTCATTTTGTTAATCTCCATCCCATTCCATTGAGAAACTTCCTCATATGACGTATTTTTTGGTGCGAGGTCGTGGTATGCAGGTACTGATAACCAGATTGCAATGTTCTTGTCGAGCCATTTGTGCATCTTCATGAGGTGGAAATTCCACGTCTGGAGGGGGTCAAGCATGCCGATATGCATTGAATAATGAAGGGTGGTCTTCGGGAGGTCACTGCTGATTCAGGCAATATGTCAAACCACGTTGAATCCTCTGTATGGATAGTGTGACTACAGTGCGTCATCCGCTTCCTTGGTGTTGGCATCACTCAACATTCTACATATGTCCTGATCCTGCCAGGGGTATTGCTTGTCAGGAGGGACATAATCTCCAAGTTTGTTCTTTCAACACTTACACCAAAAGCAGACATGCCGCTTGAGATGATGTAGGTCGCAATACACTGGGCAATCTGCAAGTGATGCTGCTAATACCAGTGTGTAAGACCGGAAGTTCCCATCTGCACAGAGAACATTGTAATGCCCGCTGTGGCCACTGGGAATTGGTGTAAACATGGGGAGCTGGAGTATCCGCCGAAGTACTTCATTCAGCACATCTCACTTTGTTTGCTGCTGCTCATCCAGCCGCATCTGAGGAATATTGAGGTTCTTGATTGGAAGCAGCAGGAGAGCGACAATTACAACACTTTACGTTGAGGGCATCTGGCAAATCTTCCAAAAAAGATTGCCAATTGTCATATATTCAGGCCGTTCTTTCTTGTCACCAGCAAAATTCGTGAAATGTATTCTGTCGGACATGAAGTTCAAGGGAACCAGTATATCCTCTACTGTAAGTGTTGACTTAACATCGACTAGCATGTGATTCTCCTTGAGTATCTCTCCCTGCTGGTTTCTCCAACCACCAGTCCACAGTGTGAATTTCAGTATAGAGGCATTTCAGTGGAGTATCTCTGGTAAAGTACCACTGAAGGGCATAAATGAGATACCTGGCGTAGGCTGGCTGCTGCATCAACTATCATATACTTGTGATGATGTCTCGACTACAGTATTTGATAGGGCATTGGTGATTGTCATTCCATGTCATATCCTCAAGAGTGTGTAGTTCCTACTCTTCCAGAGCCTGATCATCTGGCATGCTAACCACTCGCTGCTAGATGCCATCCTTGTTGTTGATCAATAGGAAATGCCAAGCAGCGTTTTCTTCCTCCAGCACGTTGTCATAGTATGTCTTCATATGCTTCTTCTTGATCCCACACTGGATACATTTCTACTCCACACGCATCGCAAATGGGTGGTTGGGATTGTTTTGTGGATTCGTCTCATAGGAACCCTGAGTATTGCACTCCCATGGCTCAGCAATATAATCGCTCAGCTGAGTGCCGACGCCAGGGTAAGGTTGAGATCACAGCTGAGGAGGTGCCGGTGGTTGAGACTCCGAGTCAGCGATGTTATCAACATGTTCCAGGTAGGGAAATGCATCCTAGTCATCAACCGAATCTGTGTTCAATTTCAATTCATGACGCTGAGTGGGTTCAACAAGTCGGGGTGTGCTACTCATTGTCAGATTTGTCTGGCATCTACTATGAAGGTGTTCAGGATGGTGTAATTTGATATGTATAAGTCACCAGGTGTCTGATGTGAACATCTTTCGGCATGATCATTCAAGGCAACAGAAACATCAGCAAAATGTAAATCGGTCCAGAAGCAACACGCAATCCTCCCAGACACTCCGGGCGACCTCACCAGAGCTTTCAAGTACTTCCAGATGCTTTCAGACCCGCCTGGAGCTAAGCAATGTGCTCTCAGACTCTGCATGACCAGTCTCAGGTGCTGATGAAAGTACCGGCAGTTATGGACGTGCATTCAGGATGCTATGAGATTTGACTGATCAGATAGTCAAATTTTGGAGCTCCTGAGACCTCTGCGCACATCTGCAAGAGACTTCAAGAGAAGCTGAGACTACTGCACAGTACTGCGGGAGTCTCAGTACCGTATTCTCACGACAGTGATTCTTATAGAACCACAAGGCATTTCGTCTTATCATATTCGTCTTTGTTACAGTCACAAGATTTGCTACAGCATAATGGCATGCACTATTTAGCTCTCAATATATATATTCATAAGGTCAATCCGGCCGCAGATGGTAGTCGAGCATAATTGGAGGAGTACGTGGACAGCCATTGAGAGAACATAGAGATGCACCACGTGGAGGCTGTTGTGGTGAAATGATGGAGGTAGAAGGAAGAGAGCCCACCATCAACACTCCACCGCACCTCTCGCGACATCCAAACAGTATTCAAGAGAAAGAGCATTTCTGATTCGAGGATTGTAGGAATCAGGTGAGAAAATATGATACTATCTGGCGTTGAGGATCCATGGATTTGGGTGAATCCATGACATCTCGGAAAGAGTGAGTGAGACCGAAAGTTGGGAAAGATAAGATGGGATGCAAATGAGATGATATCTATCTACTCAGGGGTCTGCCAAATATATACTCCCCGTCACTCTATCCACCTCCGTTACCCCTGAATTTCCGTCCACCTGCCGTCACTCCTGCAGAATGTACTCTGAGGCAGTGATTGAGCGAGTTTGGAGATGCACTTGGAGGCCGCGATCTTGCGAACTTGGAGGCCGTAATCGAGTGTATTTGAAGATAAACTTGGAGGCCGTGATCGAGCAAGCTTAGAGATGCACTCCGAGTGTGTCATCGAGCAAGTTTGGAGAGCAACTTGGAGGCCGTGATCATGTGAGATTGGAGGTGTACTAGGAGACGTTCACTCTGGAGGCGGTAGTTCGGGTGGGAGGCGCGATGGAAGCTGAGACTCTATTCATCGGGTAACTTGTAATTGTGGGAATGTAGAGAATTGAGTTCAACATGGTCTGCCGAGAGATGAGACAGGCTGGGAGTGGGAGACAGTCGATCATGGGATGATGCAGTACACAGTGAATGCGGTACTCGGTGTTAACTCCTGATCATATCATGGAGAGATACAGAGTGATGACTTAACTTCGTGTTCTTAGGTGATGGTAGAGTTGAGCACGAGAAAGAGAGAGATATGAGGTCATGGGGGAAATCATCATGATAAACTGGGACTTAAGAGAATTTCGTGTGTGAGTCAATTTGCCATCCCCGATACAGCAGGTACAAGTCCAGATCAGGCGTGTAATTACACCGATACGAGGTCTTCCCAACCCAATCAGGCAAGTCATACCCCTGATTTCTCATATCCGCTCGTATCCTCCACATCTTTCTCATCTTTATCCTCATCTCTCTCCTTCTCATCCACAACTCTACCATCCTTGCAGAACACAATGTGAAGTCATCTCTCTCTATATCTCCATGTTCGGATCATGAGTTGACACCGAGTACAGTGTACACCAAGTACAGCATCCACCCAAGATTGTTTGTCTTCCCTTCATTCTAATGATTATGGGTTGACCCGTGAATGTAGCTTCAGCATCCAGAGGGCCTCCCTACATGATCGACCGCCATCAGCCAGCTCTCCATGAGAGCTCAAAGCTAAATTCGGCTTGTTACATTCCCATGCTTGCAAGTTAACTGACTGATGAATAGAGTCATAGCACTCGGTCCGCCATCCATTGACCACATGTAAGTACTCGTCCAAACTCGCACGATTACGGCCTCCAAGTTAGCAAGATCAGTGACCTCTAAGTGCATCTCCAAAGTCGCTGAATCACAGCCTCCAAGTGTATCTCTACACTCACATGATTACAGCCTCCAAAATCACACTATCACGGCCTCCAAGTTTGCATGATTCTGGCCTCCAAGTGTATCTCTTAACTCGCACGATTAAGGTCTGCAAGTTCGTACAATCACGGCCTCTGAATGTTTTTCTAAACTCGCTCGATAACAATCTCGGAGTGCATCCCTAAGTTCCTTCAATCATGGCCTCGAAGTGTATCTCCAAATACGCTCAATTACCGCCTCTAAGTGCATCTACAAATTTACTCCATCACGGCCGGAGTGTATCTCTGAGTTCACTCAATCTTTGATTTCAGGCGCACCTCGAATTGCTATTGAGCACCGCCTGCAGCCATTCCTGATATACCGTATGCAGATGGGTAGCTATATAGATACATAGATGAGAATACAAACTGAATACATGAGTTTTAATAATCGTTGAATGATGATAGTAGCTATGATTTCCAGGCGCACCAGCAGCGTTCCCAAAGAAGAGGTTGTTTTTCCCAGAGTGCTCCACTGTGATTCGAGGTGCTCCCAGACTTGTCGTCGGCGCATCCAGGTGCTCCCAGGTGCACCCAAAGTTCTCTCCGGCACTCCGAGGTGTTCCCAAACCTCTCAGAATCACTCCCATACCAGTCATCAGAGATTCCAGTTACTCTGAAGGCCGGCCGGAATACCCTCCTAGAGTCTGATACTCTCCTGAAAATGACGCATCTAAGTTTACACTCCACATCCTCTCAGACACTCCTGGAGGCCTCCAGTGACTAAAATACATTGTGCTGATGAAAGGGTCTTTTCCGGCATTGTGGACAACATGTGGGGTGTGCAGTATACACCGTAGAAATGGACGAATGTTGGTAATGGGCCTGAACAGCCTGGTGTGTAAGCTCAGGATACTTTCCGCTAACTTGAGAGATTCTTTGAGTATCAACACAATCACAAGGAGGTTCCTAACACCCTAAGAGTTGCAAAAACGCTGCATGAGCAATGTCCCATAGTACTCTGAATAAAATGAAACCAATACAAAACCCATAAATAATATACTCCCTGGGTAATCCAAAAACCTCTTGATACGTGTAATAATCGTTGCCTGAGATAAATAGACTTGGACAAAGAAAACGAACAAGACAAGAACCCGACCCTAACCCTAACACAACAACCATCGCCTCATCGCCAATGCCAGGACTGGCTCAATCCTTGCCTACCACAGCATCAGCACACGCCTCATTGAGAGGAACATCCGGAAGATGTACGTCGGGGAGTCTGACATCGGGGAGACTGTTGCCACCTGCCGATTCACAGACCAGTGGATGATTCACATCCACATCCGAGGTGTTTTCAGCTGCCTCAGCCTCCCACCACCACCGGGTGCGGTTGTTGTGGCATCACCGGCTGTAAATTATTCAGCCTACTGTGGGGATAAGTCACCAGAGTTCGTGGTCATGTGCAAGGCTCCAGGGTTTGTGGCCATGGGGAAGGAGCTGGAGGTTGTGGCCGTGGAGCATGCTTGGGCATCTCCTGCTCCTGCGCAGGTTGCACAGTTGGCTGATTATCTACCATGGTATTTACATTGTCAGCCGATGTATTTACCATCTCTTTCTGGCCAATTGGCCGAGGTTCTATGCAATCATCCTCATCCTCATCCTCCTTCTCATCCTGATCCTCCTCCTCCTTATGTTCCTTGTATTCATCATCTTTATCTTCATTGTCACCTTGCCTTTACATATCGACCTCACTGTCTGAATGAACGCAGTCCGGTGCTTCCACCTCATCCTCCATGCCCATATCCAAATAAGAATCCTGTTCTGAGTCATAATTGCTGTCCGACTCCTTGGTATAGTTAGTATCATCATCTGAAGAAAATTACACGGCGGGTGATGCTTCCGGCGCTAAATATATCAAGGTATGACATCACTTGTTAATATGATTGAATTCGCCAGCTAATGTATGTATTTACTAGAGGAAGTATTCAAAAGGAGTCAGTGATCGATTGGTTGTGCAGAAAGCTGCAACTCCGTGGCTATATCAGCCCATTGTTGACCATGTGACAGGTCTCATCGTCGCCACAGAATAAAATGTCCAGGCAACTCTGTCAGCCGTTCTCGCAATGGTGATGGCATGTGTGAAGCCTATAGCCATCCATTATGAGATGTTTGTGAATCCCTTTGCAACAAATGCAGGGAAGACAACCCAAATTCATAGTTTGTGGTATCTGGCAATTGCGAGGATTGATTCAGCCCAGAGAAACTCAGACCCTCCACCTGGCTACAGTTCAGTGGTAAATGAACCATCTCAATGATTGTTTTCATTGCTGACATTGTCCATCGGGCACTGACAAATATTACTTCCACCCATGTGATAATGCGATACCACTTCAAGACAACAATCAACTTCATTTAGGGATTTTGAAAAAGTTACCTACGGAGATTTGATAAATGGTAGCCTGGCTATTGGTCATGAACAGGTATACATGCCACAACAACATTTGTGAGGTAAATTCAGAGTCCCCTTGTGGTTTAAGCATTGTCCTGATGATTAATTTGGAAGTGCCAATTTCAGTTTGTAGTGACTGAAGTTGTGGATCTTATTCACCAAACATACATCAATAGCATATGACACATGGGAATGCAAGATAAATCATTGATTGATGGAATGAACCCAACATTCATTGCCCTCATCGCGACAGCCATCCGCCATTAGTTGTCAGCCTGGAGAACAGGTGAGTTCAAAGCACAGCCAGAGTGTAGTCTGGGAGGTGGAGCAGAACATCAGTGCAAAATACTGAACCTTAATTACATTGTTAATAATGCATGTAACGATCTATTGAGTCATCTCGAGTGGGATTTTTGTTCTTTCTCAACACACAATCAAGCAAAAACAATAGACACTATCAGCAGTGTGATTCGCCAAAATATCCACCCAACCAGTCCAAACCCAGCGATGGCATAACCTAATAATAATCAGGGTATCTTCAATGAGATCATCCATGATTTCATCTTCGATGAGCTGATCAAACAGCCCAATCATTCATTGCATTGTCTCAACAGCTTTGTTTCTCATACTGCAGCTTGAATGTGATTCTCATTGATTCTGCCTATGGGCCAGACTGCCATCGCCAGTTGCAGCCGGGCCATGCCATCCAGCAACAGCACCAGCAATGAAATCACAAGCATCACCAGCATTCATAATCCAGGATAAGTTGATGGAAGTACAATTGTAGTACGTGCATTGTCACTTGAAGGTAAGAAATAGTGTCTGTGATCCGATTTAGGTTTTCCATTATGTGCCATTTTATTCTAGGTTTTGTCAGTTTATCATAATAGTAGGGAATGAAATGGAACTGATGGTTTACTGAAGTCTAATGTCAATGGTGTGAAATAATAATTGCGATAATGCATTACCCTCCCATGATGGTGGAACAACTGCATGGTTCATAATGATCTTATATCAAACAATTGGATATCATGAACCACTTCTGCATGGATTCTATCATTGGTCAATTAGAGCCCTAAGGGTGTTCAAAAACAGTCACAATACTGTTAATCCAACATACGGACCAAGTTCCACAATCATTGTAAGGAGAAGTCAAATTGGGCAACATAGAAGTCCACCAAGAGATAATATGTGTTATTGTCTGAGGAAGTGTGAACCTTGTGTCAAGTGCTCAGTATTACATTCGCAAATGTGGGTAAAATGTTTGTGATGCTTGAAAACTGGATCGCAACAACTCAGTGAACACCCAGCAACATTAATATAATGATATATTTCAGGGAAATCTCAATTTCATTGTTTTGAATTTGTGGGTACAATAAACTAAATATATTTAATAATGGATTTGAAGTTTTTGCTGAAGTGCCACATTGAAATATTTTAACTATCAAACTTCCAGAGCTGCAATGTACAATCTCCAATAATTATTGTTGACTGGGTTATTGACCAACCATTCTTGCAACCTATCTGGATTGCATCCATACTATAACCACCTAGATATCTGAACTTCTTGTAACTAGATAAAATTGAAAGCTTCTTTTTAGTACTCAGAATTATATAGCCATGTGTTATCATTTCAGCTAATCTTTCTGCTTTCTATATCAACCAGATTACTTGGTAGATAATTTGCTATACTGTTCTACAGTTACCTTTAAGGTATTACCAGATATATCACTATACTGTCAGTTTGTACTATGGTATTTTTAAATCTTAATATTGTGGAAATATTGCCAAACTTCCTATTCTGGATATGTTTTATTCTTGCAAACTGGATGTATTCTAATAATGTCATATGATATAAGCTTTAAACATGAAAGGAGTGCAAAGAATGCAAATGCAGATGTTCCTATATTGCTCAAATTGTGAATACTGCTTGAACATGAGTGTCAATTGTCAGTAGATTATAATCTATATTAATACTTATTGAGTCACACAGTACTGTACATGTACGTTGATCTGTTCTAAAGTACACTCTGAAAATACTGTATAATCTTAAAGTGTTGATAAATATACATATTTCAATGTATTAAAATATTTAAAATATTATTCAGTGATGCAAATATATGAAGTTGATAACTATCTTTCAACAAAATTCAACAAAAATATGCAATAATGCCATGCAGACAGTTCAATTCCAGATGATTGAACCATAGAATTGAAAATCAATAACAACGTGCAAGATATTTAATGATCAAAGAAGTATAAGAAAAAATATAATATAATATCATCAGCAAAATTTATTTTAGTTGCTCGGAGCCTCCATGAGTGTTTTAGAGGATGTGTAGTATAAACTTAGATGAGTCAGATTCAGGAGAGTATCAGACCCTACAAGGGCAGTCGGGCCAGCCTTCAATGTAACTGGGATCCCACATCACTGGTCCAGGAGTACCATGGGAGTGATTGTGGTAAGTTCGAAAACACTTTGGAGCAGCAGAGAAAACTTTGGGTGCACCTGAGAACATCTGGAAGCACGGGTGACAAGTCTATTAGCTCCGACGACATGCCTGGGAGCACAGGAGGGAGCCAGTAAGAAGTCTCAGTACACCAACGACAAGTCTGGGAGCACCAACAACATGTCTCGGAGCGCCAGTGAAAGGTCTTGGACCGCCAACAACCAGCCTAGGAGCGCCAACGGGAAGGCTAGGAGCGCCAACGATACACATACGAGTCCCAACTGCCTGCCTGGGAGCACCTGGCAGCGCCAGTTACAAGCCTGAGAGCACCTCGAATCACTGTAAAGCAGTCCGTGAAAAACAACATCTTCTTTGGAAACGTTGCTGGTGCACCTGGAAATCATAGCAATTACTTATGGTTTAACAATTCTTAAAACTCATGTATTCAGTTTGTATTCTCATCGAGCTATCTATATAGCTACCCATCTATACACAGCATATCTGGACTGGCTACAGACAGTGCTGGAAAGCAATTCACAGTGCGTCCGAAAATTATGAGCAAGTTCGTTCAGAGATACACTTCGAGGCTGTGATCGTGGGAGATTGGAGATTTACTGGCAGGCAGTAATGGAGCATATTTAGAGATACACCTGGACACCATGATCAAACAAGTTAGCAGATGCACTTGGAGGCAGTAATTGAGCGTGATTGGAGCTACACTTGGATGCTGTCATCAGGTGAACTTAAAGATGCACTCCAAGATCATGATCATGCGAGTTTGCAAAGTCACTTGGAGGCCATGATCATGCAAAGTAGGAGGCTGTAATTGAGCAACTTTGGTGATACACTTCATGGCTGTGATCAAGCGAGATTGGAGATGCACTTCAAGGCCATGATTGTGCGCACATGGAAGCAGTAATTGAGCGAGTGTGGACATATACTGTGGAGGCCATGATTGAATCAAATCTGACAAGTAGTTGGAGGTGGTCAATCGAAGGTGGGCCGCGTACTGAGACTCAGTTCAACAGTTAGTTGACTCCCCAATGTGGGAATGTGAGAACCTGACTTTGGCGTTTGCTCATATGGCGAGGAGGCTGATGGCGGTCGATAGTGCAGGGAGGCATACCAGTAGCTGAAGCTACATTCATGGGTGCACTTGTAAGCATGAGAATTAAGGGATAACACATAATTGTAGGTGGATGCTGTACTTGGTGTATGTTGTACTCAGTGTATATTGTACTGGGTGTATGTTGTATTCAATATCGACTCATAATCATGGCATGGAGAGAGAGGGATTGAAGAGTTCACTTTGTGTTCTAGAATGATGATTGAGTTGCAGACGAGAAAGAGAGAGATGGGGGATGAAGATAGAAACGATGTGGAGGATACAAGCGGATATGACAAATCAGGTGTTCAAATCGCCTGATTAGGTTGGGAAAATCTCATATGAGCATAATTCATTGTCGGATCAGAATGCCTATGTGCCATACCAGAGATGGCAAATTGAGTAGTAAAAGAAATTCTCTAAATCTCAGTTTCTCATCATGATTTGCCCAATCTCTTCTCATCTCTCTCCTTCTTGTCCTCAACTCTACTGTCACCTAAGCACCCGAAGTTAAGTCATCCCTCTCTATCTCTCCATGCCATGATCAAGAGTTAACTCCAACTGCAGCATACACAGAGTACAGTATACACTGAGTACGCCATTCACCGAGTTTAGCGTACACTGAGTACAGCATACACCGCATACAGCATACACCAGGTGCAGCATAGACTGAGTACTGCATATACCGCATACTGCATGATCCGAAGATCGACTCTCTCCCGCTCTCAGAATGTCTCTCAGCTCTTAGGAAACCTTGTTTTACTCAGTTCTCGACATTCTGACAATCACAAGTTTACCAATGAATAGAGTCTCAGCTTTCATCGCACATGCCTCCCAATCTACCGCCTCCAGATTCACTGCCTCCAGATTGACTGCCTCCACATTGACCCCATTCAGATCAATCGCCTCCGGATCAACTGCCATCATGTACTCCTTCAGACTTGATTGGTCATGGCCTCCAGATGTATCTCCCAACGCACTTAATTACAGCTTTAAAGTGTATCTCTGATTTCACTTGATATCGGCCTCCAGGTGCATATGCAACCTAGCTCGAACCCGGCCTCCAAGGGCACCTTTGAGATCACTCGATCTCAATCTCCAAGTGCATCTCGAAATATACTTCCTGATGGCCACATAGTACACTGTCAAGGAGTGACGGTGGGTATGCAGAGATCCGGCTGTAATGGATACGGATAGTGTGACGGTGAGTATATATTTGGAAGATGGCAGGGTAGACTGACATCATCTCATTTTCATCTCATCGTACCGAACAATGAATATACACCCTCTATCATCAACTTTTGGTCTCCCTCACTTTGTCTGAGATTTTGTGCATTCTCAACGCTGGGTAGTATCATATCATCTTACCGAATTCCTATGTTCCTCAAACCAGAACGGCTCATTCTCATGATTTCTGTTTGGATGTGGCGAGAGGTCCAGGGGAGTGTTGATGGTGGGCTCTGTGACTCCTATCTTCCTCATTACACTACAACAGCCTCCCAGTGGTATATCTCCAAGTATTCCCACTGGGTGTGTCCAGGTGTTCCTCAGATTATGCTAGCGTACCATCGGCGGCCAGATTGACCATGCGTATATATATAGAGAGACTTTAACAATGCATGCCACATTATTCTGTAGCAAATCTTGTGACTGTAACACAGGCAAATGTGATAAGACGAATTGCGTTTTGGTTATATATGAACCACTGCTGGCAGAATAAGGCACCAAGTTTCCTGCACAGCTACACAGCGGTCACGATTGCTTCTGAAGTAACTTGCTGAATAGTGCAGCGGCCTTAGCTGCTCTTGTTGTATCCTGCAGATCAACACAGCATTCTCCCTTTCTTTTAAAGTTGCCCACAGATCTGCGTTGAGGTCTCAGAAGCTCCAGAATATCTCCATTCTATAAATCAACTCATGTAGCTTTCTGAATACACCTCCTTAACTCCTGGTGATTTTAGGAGCACCTGAGCATACTCTTGCAGAGTCTGAGAGCACTTTGCTCAGCTCCAGGGGGGTCTGAGAGTATCTAGAAGTATATAACAGCACTGGCGAGGTGGCCCAGAGTGTCGGGGAGAATTGCATATTGCTTTTGGACTGATTTACATTTTCCTGATGATCACTATATACATATTTTAAATTTAGCTACATATAATGTCAGACTGTTTAAGATCCCATTGTGTTATGTATATGTCAGTGGTAGTGTGACAAACTGGTCACAACAAAACTTTCAATCTAAGCCCAAGATGATACATGGACTAAATAGTAGCTGCCAGTTCTAATTCAAATCTATGTAATAATGTATACAAGAATGTCTTTCTCTCATTGTCCTCCAGAGTATTATCATATCTGTAGTATACCAAGCCATCGAAAAAAACAGACACAAAGAGTGTAGAAATAATGTATCCAACTGTACCTTACCCCCAAGTATATACCAATACCTGCACCATTCTAGTGGTCCTCTGATATGTTGCACTTAGTACTTGTCCCAACTAATCATCTGTTATGTAGGACAACTGCAGACTGAAGTGTGATCTCAATGTGAAATTGTTCTGTTAAATGCATTTCTTTGTGACTCCACTCAACTACTCATTGTGATAAATTATACCTGGAGACTGTACTATATCCATATTTAGTGGGAAGAATACGTTATCATATGCTGTATGTAGTATAAATTGATTCAAAGGTGTTTGTCTGAGCAGTTAGACTATAGTTCATATTAGTACACAGTCTCCTAATCTGTTGCATTATTTATTCACTGTGATGTAATGGTGTGGCTGGAAGCCAGCAAGTCTAACATGAACTCTGCACATTACCTCTTGGGATATGTACAGGGAATCTGGAAGCAACTGGCCAAAGAAGTCCAGGAGGACAGTGAGAGTATACGATAGGACACCAAGCTGTGAGAACTTACACCAATTGTTTAGATTGACGAAACCTCTACCAGAGTGTGTAGAACCATGAGTTCGATAACAGACTGTATATTCCAATATTCAGATGTTGGAAAGTGCTGGTATCTATACTATTTTCTTCCAAATATATATACCCCCCATTATCATGTCTACCCCCAATATCTCAATATTTCTGCAGGTCCACTGCCCACCTCCTGCCAATGTAAATTGCGGGGTTGACAAATGCATTTGTCAACCAAAGTGGTGTGTGTTAACAGTGGTGTTAGTATTGGTATTGATATTGCAGTTCCTATTAGTTTTATGGTTGGTGTGAGTATGTGTATCACTAATCACGATTGAATAAGTAGACAAATCTGCATTGAAAGCACTGTTTGAAGATTATATCTCAAATTCAAAACTATTCTTCACTAGAGCTCATAAATTTCAGTTTGCTTTTGTTATGGGCGTTCTTAATCCCAATAATCAATACACTATTCTTTAGAACTAAGTCCAGCTGCCTTTTCTCAAATTGTTCTGCTCTTCTGTTCTTGCCCTATCTCAAGACTCTAATTCTTGAAATTACTTGCAAGAACAAAGTGATAGCTACAATCATCATAAAACATATCCAGATAATTACCGAATTTCTCGAATTTCTTTGCTGGAAGTAATCTTCTGTCAATGTATCTCCTGACCTCGTAATGAATGTCAGATAGGTATGTGAAGTGAAGCATTCAGTGTGACAATAGAATATTTCTTCTTTCTTTGTAATCATTGTATAGGTCTCCAAAAATACGGACTGTGTAGGTCTGTGCAGCTTATGATACTGATGGTCAGCAAGGTGGCATACAATAATGTCGAATGTAAATGAATTTGATTCGGTTTCTTTGAGTGGTTGTAAATCTCCAACTTTTCTCACTGTGGTAGGAGGATATGTAGCAATAGTGAACAGAATTCTTACTGATACGTTAAGGTGTTCTTCCTTGCTGATATCTAACTGTGGATTGCTATTGAAGATTGCTTCTCTTTATTGCCAGAACAATGTGAGCTCTTCATAGTCAAATCATCAAAACAATATCCTTCAGGCTTGTTGCTATGATACCATAATTACTTCATACCTTAACTCTGTCGCATGTAGCTAGATGCCGCAGTGACGTAGCGACGAGTTCCCTTTGGATATCATATTCTTCTTTCCGTGATTTTAATGTGTTATGCTCCCACTATGGCCATTCTCAAATCTGATATCAACTTCATATATGTGATAGGTCATAACATGAACTTGGACATCTTGCTTCTCATTTGTTCAGTAGTCAGAGCATCTGTTGACGCATAGCCTATCAATGCATATTGGAGTTATATCAATTCCTAACTATAAGCTGCATATTTGTCAACCACTTCAGAGATTGAATTGGTGACCAACCAATACTCTGCCAAAATTGATTATGATACCCTCATGAGGTTGGAATGCATACTAACTCCAACCAAACAGCAGAGTCACTTCTCACCTCCAATCTTCACCCAATGCCACTAATCCTGCAGACACTCCATGAGTAGGTTTTGACAACTTGATACCCGTGAAGCCCGCAGATTATCAGAGTTCCACTGGAACAAAATCTGACAGATCAGCATAATTGAATATTGCATGATGTCTGCTGCACACATAATTCTACATAGTTGCAACTTCACTGTGTATTGTCCTACTTGAGAAGATATAGTAGGTATAGTGGAAAATTATGTGTACTGGTAACATCCATAAATGACATTCTAGCCATAGCGGCTTATTTGCTTCATTATTGTGGAATCAGCGAAGATCCAAGTAGGTAATGCTTGATCAAGCGACATGCAGCTCAAGTGTAATCCCACCAGAGATCACTTGACTAGCAAATATAACTTCATTGAAAAATAGATGTTATGCATATTTCGCTGTAAGGCATCTGAATTATTTATTATGACTCATTATATACCATCACTGCTGCTAAGGGAGATCACCTAACAGCTCTACTGAACTCAGTTCTATTGACTGTATGTCCTGGTCAGTATTCTTTTATATAAACAAACAGAATTGTCGTAAGCCAAGACTTGTGTTCACAGATACATACAGTACATCTGTCAATAATTGCTACGTGCACTTACATTTAAAAACCAAAAAGACTCCCTCGTTATATGGCAATGTCTACCACTACTGGTTGTTCAAATTACCCAAATTACATATCCAGTGTACTGTAGCGAACTATCTCTAGCACTTTTCAGGTATTTCATTTTGCTAATATCTACATAGTATTATTACTCTGTCATCCTCATACCTTTTGATAGACAATCAGCCCACAATACTGTAAGTTCGTCAGCTGCATTGCCAATCAGCAGTGTTCCCAAGCAGCCCGGCTGGCCATCTGGCGTTTTAAGGGGCAGCAGGCCCAGTCCGGCCCGGCCTCCATACTGAAAACCTGCGCTAAGGACGGCCCGGCTGGGCCTGGGTCAGAAGCCTCCCGGCCTGCACATAATGTACAATGCCTGTATTGGCCTTTATAAGACTTGTCCTGGTTGATGGATGAAATACAACAATGGCAGGGCTATGATGATTAAGTTCGATATGGTTTATGTTGCCTACTTCTCAGACTTTCCTAGTAATGGCAGCAGAGAATCTTTCGAACAAAATATTCTGTTTCGGCTTAGTCCACAAAGAAATGCCCCCCAGCAGCCAAGAGAAAGCCTGCAGGCTGGTCGCCCGGCTTGGGCCTTCAGATCGGCTGCCTGGCCGCCAAGAGAAAGCTATCAGACCCGACCGGAAAAGATTGCACTCGTGGCCTAATGTCTGCAGGCCCGGCTGGGCCCTCATTCACTAGCCACCACTAAAGGCTGGCTGGCCCAGCCTATGCAATGCCAACCTGGCCTGGCCGCTTAGGAATACTGCCAATCAGTGAAGATATTTACAAAATGGTTTTGAATATACCATCGATATAGTGTTTGGCAAACAACAACTGATATTGAACTAACCTTTTCCGCTTGTAGAGTCTGCAGTTAATATTAGCCCCAGCACACTCTGCACTGCTCTCTGCACTAATCCTCAATATATTGGATCATGTTGGTATTTAGTTGCTGTAAACTTGTATACTTATAGAACTTGGTACAACAAGTATCATTGCCAACCCAGGAGTTGAGTTCCAGATTTCAGTAAAGGGAAGTATTATTTGTGCTGTTCAATTCCCATATGCAATCTATCCTGAATATTACCGTCTTACTGATAGATTTGTGTTCACTTAAGTACTATATCGTATTAATTGCTGTTAAAGATTGTTTCTGGATGTTACTTGTACTACGACCTGCAATGGATGGTGATAAACCTATCAAAATGATACATTACTTAGATTATCCAAATGCATATTGTTTATGATATTAACCTCTCTTTAACAAATGAATTGAAAGTTTATATTGGCATTTCCCTGGTAAATATAGGGGCTCACAATATATTGTACTGCAGTTGATGGTTGGACATTATATTATGAGTGTGTGTTCAAACTGCTGTATCTATTCTGTCTTGTAATATGATCTGTCAAATTAATATAAGATTGATTGCTAACTAATAGTGCTTACTACAATAGAGGCATGTTACATTATAGTACATGCTAGTGTAATATACATATATTCAATAAGCGTAACAAATAGTTACTGTGCAGAATACTAGGCAAGTGAAACACCTGGTATAGCGTTATACGTTTGTATATTGGATATGTGGATAGTACCATTGCAATTGTAAAGCTTTGTTATACTCATTCTTTATATCAGCCAATGGAACTATCAGATTCACCATTCCAGGTGTTAAATATTACACTTTCTGTGAATATATAATTTACTAATCTATTTGTAGTATAGTATTAATAGCTATCAAATTTATTACACTTTCAAATTTTATTTCTATATATCAAATTATATTACACATGTATATTAACTGTAATCAATTTTTAGACAATATTTACATTTCTACTTCTTCTTTCTCAAAAGTAATAATTTTCTCTATTTATCTGACAGGTTTTTAATCTACATATTCACATACTGCTTTGTGTAATTTTTACAATAAGTTATTTAGCTGTAAGTAATATACATATATAGAGATAGTTAATTACAATCTCTGCATCATTTTCAACTTCGATATTTTCTCTGTACTATTTCACAATATCAGTATTGAAATAAAATAATAACTTGTATCATTTTCATTTGCAGCTTTTAATATGTTGCAACAATACCTTAGTATACTGGGAGAGAGCTGATGTAATGGCCGTGCTGCACGTAACATATCTAGGGCCAGGTACCATCTTTGGTATATAGGGAGCTTACCATAAGCCTTTTATTTGTAGTAATAATCTTACCTTACCTTAACTTACCTACCTATTACTCCAGTATATTACCATATCCATGTGTGTAACTGTACCCTCTGATATACTCTATTATATTGCCAGATACAGATACGCTACCATACACTATGATCACACTTGCTATTAATCATACAATTCACATGTGGGATGCCAGGAATTACCACTATCCGATTTGTTGGGACGGGTAATCTACCCACAAGCTATTGTACAGATTTGAGAGCATTGATAGCATCAGTGACGTCCCTTGTTATGTATTTTGACTTCATGTTATTAGTCCCAGAGAATTACTTGTGGATTGAAGATAGTCATTATCGAGAGACAGATTGCGACAGCTATGAATTAGAAATCTGACAGACTTCAGATCTATGAATTGCCCATTTGAAGAGGCACAAATCCTCCACCAAATTGAAGTTAACAGTATCAGAACCAATTCCATTTTGATGTCAGAGGTGAATTAACCAAAAATGCATCGAAGAATCTAAGAAGCAGATACTATCTGGAATGGACAGAAATACATTACAGAATCAACTAGGCTTGGGAAGTTCACCCAAATGATGTAAACAGTTGCAAAGACAATTGTCACTTGATTTCGGAGGCCAACTGACCTGGGGACACATGACCGGCTGAGTCCGTCACAGTCCATTCGAACAAATTCATTATTTGAAAGCCGAAAGGTTACAAATTGTAGCATAAATGAGATTCGATAAATTACCGTCCAATTACGTGATTGAGCAATTCCAACTACCATTCCATTCACCATACGGTGCGGAACATGGCATCATTCATAATGTTGAAACTGGGCCAACTTCAGTTTACCATTGGAAACAGTTAATTGTGGATGAACAGGCATCTACCTCATACGAAGTGCTCTTATACAGAAACCTGGCTGATGAATGTGATATATACAATTTCCATCTTGTGATGCTGCCAATTACAGTTGTAAATGCAATTACCTTCTACACAACTTGATGAAGTATTATATGTTATGGATGATATTTGTAGTGCATAGCATTCGCAACAGAACGTCTTGCACAGCTAGGTATGCTTAGCAAGTTGATGGATCAACTATAATAACCGATATGATTACCAGTATTATCAGGATTTCAATGGGCAGAGATCACAATAGCTGAACAGAGATTGCAGAGAGTGTGGCCACTCCACACTGGAAATACAATGACCCCCAGATGATGTAAAGTGGCTATTGATCATATTTCGAGATTAGGATTGTCAATTATCCTGATACATACCTCATTGGATGACTAAACTAGATCAATGTCAGCAGAGAGCCATCGGGGCAAACTCTATCCTATGTCATCAAACAAGCCAATGGAAGCTAATCAATTGCCAATGAGCAAATACAAATCTGTATCTATACCAAGCTATATACAGAGGGTTATAATTAATATGATGGGGATGGTTCAATGTCCATCATAGTTGCAATTATGCGAATCGATGGAACTACTGGAGAATGGACTCTTTTGGCGCTCACTGAAAATAACACATTCAGTCGGGATTTAATGCTTGGAGGTTCAATTGATGTGTCGTATTCCGATGTGGGATTGGTCATTTCTTGGTTGTCAGACAGTCCCAATTGCATAATGTATGACTGTATTTGGTTGTTAGACTGTCCCGATTGCGTATGACACATGATTTACTCAGTGCGCTTCTTTGTAGACATGGTAGTAGTCTCGGTGGGTAAACTGAATGAGCTGGAGACTCAAATGAGGTGCCTGTGTACCAGGTGAGGAATCCTAGCATTGACTTCCAGCGCAATCAACTGTACGCTCTGCCGCCAAAGGGTTAGCAGACAAGATGTCAGTGAATAGTTTTAGCAATGGGTCCAGGTAACCCGCCAGCGGTCCCGGTTCGGACTACAAAAACGGTTCGGTTCAGTTCCTGAACCGTCTAAAACCCGACCTGCTGCCTCTTGATGGGCCTGAACCGAATCGGTACCCATCAACCCGGAGGTGTTGGTGGGTTAGGCTAGACCAGTCAGTTCCAATCTGCAGTTCCGTGTTTTGGATTTTTCTATTTATGGTTGCATTTAAATATCCCACTGCTAATTGCAAAATATTAACTTTCTTAGGCCATTTTCCATTTCGGATGAATTGGCCGCCTTTTTGACTGAAAACATGAGAGATTCGCTCCCGGCCCCATTCTAAACATCATAGTCAACAGCACGCCACTGATTTTTAGTCTTGCATCATGGGAAATCCAGGTGGTGATTGAATGCATACAATCATAAATGAGGTATTGGCTGTATTTCAAAGCAAAAGAGAAAGTGACACGCTCCCTGCACCATTCTGAAAATTAGCATGAATGGAGCGTCAACGATTTTTAGTCCTGTGAGTCAGGTAACTGAAAAGTGATTTGTTCTTTGTTATACATAAGCGAAGTATTGGCCGCCATTGAAGGCCAAAGAGACAGCAACACTCTCCCTGCCTGATCTTGAAAATGAGCGTCAACGGAGCGTCAACATTGTTTAGTCTTGTACGTCTTGTAATTCAACAGAGATTTGTTCTTTGTTATGCATAAGCGATGTATTGGCCACCTTTAAAGGCCAAAGAGACTGCGACACGCTCCCTGCCCAATGTTGAAACCAAGCATCAATGGAGCGTCTACGATTGTTGGCCTTGCATGATGGTTAATCAAAACGCAAGACAGCTGCTAATGTCTATAAATGGAATTTTGACTGGTTTTATAGGCTAAAACATTCAGAATCACTGAGTTGCAGCATTGAAAAAGAATTATGTTGTGATTGTCCAGATGGCTGTCATGGGACCACCTCTTGCTTATCAGCCTATAAAGGCTGCCAAAACCTTCTTTATAGATGTCTGCGATCATTTACCACCAAGATTACCCAAGATTCCAGACCAAAAATCATTGTCACTCTGTTGATGCTCATTGTCAAAATGGGGCAGGGAGAGTATAGAATTTTCTTTTGCCTAAAGAGGCGGCCAATACAATGATTATAGATAACAACGACTAATTCACATTTCAATAACCTGACTTACAAAATAAATAATCGTTGATGCTCCGTTGATGCTCATTTTGCCACAGGTATATCTGCATTATTCAACCATTCACTTTGGCTTAGAACATCAATAACTGTGTTTTGGCAGTCGTTCTATCCTCTTCATGTATTTTTTCTTTTATCACTACATTGTTCTTTAATTGTGCATATAAATATATCCTTTAAAATGTACTTTAAAGTGTCCGCTAATTGTAGATAATAATATTACTCCAAAATCCCATTCCTTTTACTCGATGCTCGTCTTACCTCTCAAACTCGCTCCAAAGACTGCTCTGGTTTTCAAAAGAAATGTCAGGAGTATTTCCATGCAGCAGATAGTGTACTCGGCAAATTCAGAATAGAATCTTTATTACGCTTCCAATCCTTGGCAGATGCATTATGATTGAAAAATTGAGTGTTTTGATGCAGAGGATGTATATACACACTCCTGGATGGCATACCTTTTATTTCATAACTTTCATATCTGTCAGTGCGACCTGGTAGCAAGGGTGGCATTCCGGGTGGAGTTGGGGTTCCGGGCGGAGGTGCTGCCTGTTAAGATGGAGGTGTGCCAGTTCCTTTGTGCCTCCAACTTGTCTGCGGTTTCTTTGCTGTGCCATTTTGGCATGGATGGCAGCCGGCGGTATGATTTTTATAAACCATTGCCCAGTGTCTTTCTATCGTAGCCTGCACCTGTTTATGCCCAGGATACTCAACTCCTCACTTCTTCTCTTCTCAGACTTCCCTGTGAGGTTACTTAACTACTCATTGCGTTTCCTCTATTGTGGCGCGCGAAAACCCTGCTTTGGCCATTTTGGCCATGTTCAAGGCAAGGCACATGTCGGACTGTTCTAGCTGTACCCAAGCTCCTTGCCTCGCCATAGTAGCAGACATGTTGAACACCTACCAGGAATTAGTTGCTGTGTTTAAAAGGAAGATTCGGCTGTGACCTCAACCATACGCAACTCCGTAGCCTTCTCTATGGTCTTCAAAGCCTGTTTAGTTCACTCCTCGGGACCATTTTCAAGAAATTTGTCCGTGAAAATCACACAGCTGACGACATCATGATGTTCAATTTCGTGGATTATATGGACAAATGTGTTCGTCGACGATGGAGATTTGCCATTGCGGGCAGCGATAATTTCGTCACAGCGCTCTCAACATACACCAGCTGTTCAATGTATTCTTAGTTGACCACCTTGTACATCGATATGACGGTACACTCATCAGATCACATGTTGCTGCATATTATTGCTGTATCAGGGTTTACATACTTTGTTTAAATGTGGGTCCTGGGTTATATTTTCGCTGACTGCAATTGCAGTGCTGCGGTGGAGAAATTGGTGTCTGCAATGCTGCTGTGTCTCAGCCAGGGGCGCGTTGGATGAAGCGCCCGTCATTCAGCTCGATTCGAATTCAATCACACTGGGCTAAGATCTTTGTGGCGCCATGACTTGCTGGTGTGGAAAAGGTGACGAAGATGATAACGAAAAGTGGAAAGTCCTGAGGAAAATATAATAAGCTACAAGTCACAAGGGAATGAATGACAGTCAAGTTGCACATTCTACTCAACTTATATCCAGCTGCGTATAGCTCCAAGTGGCAGGTGATTCCAACAGTCCCGTGATTTGCAGTAAGTCGGTCCCATGTTGTTTGTCTGTTTGTTTGCAGGAATACATGGCTGTGAACAACAGCTGATATCTCATGTTTGAAAGATATAAAAAGGATATTCTTCGACGGAAAGATCTTCTGGATATGTTTGTCTCAACACATCGTCCGGATCTTACATGAAACACACAGTGACCATCAAGTCATGACGTACGGTTAGCGTTACTATTCCAAATGAAATGACGGTTAAAACGAAGATGTTGCTTTGTTTGAGTTGATAAAACGTATGAATCTTGACATCAAAGAGTCAGCTTGCCTCCATGTGGTCTATATCTTGCAACATCCAACATCTCGCCCAACAACAAGGTCAACACACACGATACAATGGTCAATGCCACCAAACAGAAACTTTCTCCACTCCCAGGGGGCAATTACGGCCAATCGACAAAGCAGTCCACAAGCCGATGTCATCAAGCGAATGAAGGCACGAGTGGCTTCGAGGTAGAAAGTGGCTTAGCATTGGGAGCATTGTGCAACTTACGATCTAAAAAGAATCTTTCAGCCGAAAAATGACAGGAAATACACTTGTCAAGCAATGAAGAGAAAGAGAAATGGATCGAGGATTATGTGGACAGAGAAACTGCTGTGGGAAGAAAGCAAGGTCATAATTCAGCGACAGCGATCACGCAAGAGCTGCGAGAAATGACTATTGCTCAACACGCGGAGGTGACCCCCAGAAAGCCCGAAACAATGTTTGAAGCCATGTTAAATGCTATAGGAGACAGTCTGAGCGATCTTGCAAGTTCTGATGATGAGCATGATGGGGAAGATGAGGAAGATGATAAAGAAGATACAGAGCTTGACAAGCTGAGTGATGATGATGAACCTGGTTGGGTGATGGGCACAATCTCCAAAACAGTACAGTACCGCATGGACAGTTTTTGGCAGAAGCAGATGAGGGTTGATGAATTGACCCAACCGGGATAGGGGGACACGGCCAACTACTTCCGTGAGAGAGATATAAAGAATGGAACTGCTGAACTGGAGGTTCCGGTGGGTGTCAATCCCCAAATAGACACGACTGCAGGGACACCGTCCCCAACAACATTTGAAAAGCATATACAGACTCTTGATATTGTCCACGGAAAATCACAAATGCCGGCAGTAATGTCTCGACCAAGAAGTTGTCAAATGAGGCTGGGTTTGGAAAGACCCCTATCACACAAATTCATACCGGTTCTTTCGCCCGAAGCGGCGCCCAATTTGATATCTATTCAGGATGCAAAGCCTATTGAACCCGTAATCTTTTACCCCTGCATGAAGCATCTGTAGGTAATTACCATATAGAAATCGGATATGGACGAAGATATGGTGACGGCTCCCACATCACCCAAGGTTTAGAGAGCCAAATAGTTAATTTTGAAGACCTATCTTCTATAAATGCAATTTGTGTACATACTTTGCTACATGTCAGCCTTTTCTTGATTTCAGTGACCAAATTGTGAGACGTGATAATTCATCAGTGTGTGTGCAAGGGTCGTACGGACCATGCAAATGTTCTAGACTCCAAATCTGGTTGATAGACGGCTAGCAAGCTTGATATTGACTTGCCTGTTACGGTTACATTAGAAAGCAAAACCTATAATAGAGACAAAATTACTATCAATATTTAATTCGGTGATGTCAAACTAGTCATAGGACGAGGGTTGAGTGCGCAGTCTCAGCCCGGACAAATGGCAGCCGTTATGCTGTACTAGTTCATGCCGCTAGGTGCACAACTCTCCGCTCAGACCTGCTGCACATGGTCGAGCCTTTGAAAGTTACTTATGGTACGTCATTGAAATCAAGCAAAATGAGCTGGAAAAAGAATGTTCAGGAAGTCGGGCTCTATATGTGTAAAATTAGTAGATAGATCTGCATGCCGTAACATACCAGCTGAAAGGGTTAAACGATGATGGAGCTACGTCATTTGTCAAACTAATGATGTGAATAGTGGTGGCTCAGATACTGAGAGGCCTCCATGCTATTGGATATAAATGATTATACCTCGAAGCGGTATATTAGCTGTTAATAATGACTGTATGAATTTTAAGCAAAACGATTGCGCACCGAATAACTATTAGCATGGCTCTAAGGTGAGCGTCAATGGAGTGTCCACGATTCAAGTTCAATCTTTTCACCAATCAAACGGTTGCATAGTTACATCCATCTAAAAATTAGCTCTTGGCTGACTTCAGATGTAAAAAGGGAAGCGACATGCTGGTTGCCCCATTTTAGAAATGAGCGTCAACGGAGCATCACCAATTTCTGGTCTTACATCTTGGATAATCACTGGGCTGTGCGATAGCACTATGCCATACTTACAGCATTTGCCGCCTTTATGGGCACATAGTCCAGCAACGATATCGCTACCACATCTTAAAAATGTGTGTCAACACAGTAGCAATGATTTTTGGTCTTGCTTCTTCAATAATTCATGAACTGTGCAACGGGATACACCCATACTCATAATATTGGCCGCTTTTACAGGCAAAAATGCTATTGGCAATATCGCTACTACCTCCTAAAAATGAGCGTCAATGGAGTGTCAATGAGTTTTCGGCTTCCATTTTGGATAATCAGACAGCAATGCAACTGCATTGATCCATAATTGTACTATCAGCGGCCTTCATGGGCAAAATTGCTAGTGACGATATTGCAACCTCCTCATCTTTGTATGTCCTTGTATTCAAATTCACCAATATGCATGCGATGTCTCACAGATCTGACTTTTTCCTTGCTTGTAGCTCCAAAGTCAGTATTTGAGAACCAGTGTTCTACCTGAGTATAACGTATGCATTGACAGTTACTCAGATGGAATTACCCAGAGTTCAATTTCCGACCGCGATGTCAGATACAGAATCTCTCAATACCTTGTTGCTAGAGGTTATGATATCTTCAAAAAATAAACCTGTCTTTATTCGTGATTTAGGCGATTTTACTTTACCAATCATCGTGATGCATGGTGGGCTTCAATGAATGTAGGCTGGAAGCGGCAAATTACTTGGAATAATTCTAGACATGCGCCTTTGTGGTGATACTATTTACACTGCGGAATTGCGGAGACCAGGAGCCCTAGCATCATATGCATGGTTTGTCATCATGTTCTTCGCCATCCATCAGAATATGCGACCAAGTCAATGGGCAAACACTTGCAGGCAAAAGCACACATCACAAAGTGAAACAAATGAACAATGTCAGAAGTACTCGAATGAACTAGTTCAATGGTTGATGAAACAGCTATGGCCAGACTCAAGAGTCAAGGAAGTCAAGGTATTCCGATTTTAAGTTTGCAAAGGAAATTCAAATGTACCATTCAGGTTTTAAGTATACTTACTGAATTGACAGACAAAACACTCTAAACTGGCAGCAATGGACTTTCAAACTGCCGAATTTCACAAAGACACCTGGAATCGCTACCTCATAGTAGCATTTGTTTTGGCTCATATTGCATGAAATGTGATATCAAACCTGGAGATACAGCATTTATACAATGAATTACGAAGCGAGTTGGTATTACTGTCAGCCAGCACCCTGAGCAATATTTGCTGGAGGGAATACACACTGACAGTTGATGCAATTAGGAAGCAATTGCTATCAAGAAACAAAGTTAGTTCAGCTTTAGATGGATGTGCACCAACAAACGAATCAGCAGTACTGTCGGTCATTGTCTAGTATATGGATCATTATTGGGCTTTGCGAGAAGTACAACTGGCATTCGATGAGGTTGATAACCCAATTTTTCCCATTTCGAAACCTCATTAAGGATTACAGGTCAAGGGTCAACATATGGGTGCACGGCTAGCGGATCATTTGAATGAAGTTCTTGATCATTTTGTTAAGACTAATGGCTGTGTACTTCGAATTACAACTGATTACACTTCCTCAAATTACTCGATGACTCGTGAATTACAAACTACCCTAGAGGCCTCCGGAATCTTGTGCCCCTTGTTGAGAAACCACATGCCATGTATGGCGAAAGTCATTCAGCTTGCTTTGGGTGCATTCATGAGCAGTCTGCGTGTAAATGGCCGCACCAAGTATTGGGAAGCCCATGAGCGCGATCAGCAATTTGGACAGAATGAAAGCACAAACATTGGGAAGAGTGAAAGACTTCGAAAAGAGGGCAATGCTAGAATCAACTAGGTGTCGGCCATGAGACCAGGTTTAGCAACAACAATTCAGAAAGTACAGATATCAACATATTTTGAAAGTGCTGAAACTGACCTTCATATACCAGAGAATACTTGCTTAATTGATTACGCTGACACCTGGTTGTTGAAACGAGTTCATTGACTGTGAAATAGCCAACGTACAAAACGCAGTCCTACCAATTATGGATATGAAAACACTGTGGAATTCGACAATAGAGTTGCGTGAGCGAGCCTACCGATCACGAGAATTCACCTGCAAGTGCCTCAAGAATCCAAAATCAAGCGATTCCCGGCCACTCTTCACAACACAGAAGGAGTGGACCATTGTCAAGTATGTCATGGAAGGTTAACAGCCATTCTAGTACTGGACCTTATGGATGTCGAAAAGGCATACCGTTACTCTGCATCACATGATCACTGTCTACAATAAGATGTTCGATCATATGGATGGCCTGATGCGAGCGTTGGCCAAGAAGAAGATACAATGGAAGGAAGACTCAGACTTTGCCGTGAAGTTTGCGCAGCAGAAGGTGTCTAAATATAATACTGAAGTGACTCCAACAACTGGTATGCTTCTCATTTCGGCACATATCCTTGATCCATTCCAGAAGTTAGGATTGTTTTGGAAGTGGGACAAGGGAATGGATATTAATCCTGCAGACGAGTCTTCTTATGCTCCATATGATTTGTCCAGCGATGATGAAGAATACTTAATACCGAACAATGTCGCCGAATGGACACCCAGAGGAAGCGATCATGCACCACGCTTATTCACAGCCTTATGGCTGTATTTGAATTCACCTTCTGAATCACATCAGAACTGGGGGCAAATTAATCCGAATCTTAAAGATTATTAATCAGACCCAATGGTGCTTAGTAGTACATTTTGGTTACCAGATATCATCGACTGGTGTCGGCAGCAAGAAAAAACGCACTCAATGTACACTGATCTCTCCAATGTGGCACACAATATATTCTCTATCATACCTTATGGTGTCGGAGTGGAGGCCAGTTATTCCCTTGGGCGAGATGTGATCAGGTGAAGGCAGGCAAAAACCACAGGGGAGACGCTTCGCGAAAAAGTCGTAGTATGGCTGTTTGCTTGAGCCAGTAACGGATTACTGGCTGGCGATAACCCAGTATTGCATACAAGCAGCACCGAGAACACCCTGGAGATGAAGAGAGAGGCGGAGGAAAAGAAGTTGCACCCAATGGCCAAGGCCCAGAACTTTTTGGAGATGTGGCTGGGCAGGCAAAACCTACGAGCAACACCGATGGAATCTTGCGCTCATTATACACAAATGGCAGCCGTAGGTTACATTTCAGATACTGAAGAAATCGTCATAGCATCCTGGTCACACTTTGAACATAATGGTGCAGCAGCATTTAAATTGTCGGAATAATCACCTGTGCCGACAGCTTTATCCGCAAAGGATTGCACTGGAAGACGAACTGAAGTATTGAATGTCTGCTGAATAAACCAAGTCGACTGCCATCCTGCCGAAAGTGATGTGGATAGTTCACCTGAAAGCATTTCACACACCGCAAATTGGCTTAACTGGAATGGGGACCTGGATAATTTAAACAACAGTGAAGACGACTGGGAGGCAGACAATGAATCAGATATGCAACTGGACAACAGCAGTGGGGATTCAGAAACCACGGAGCAGCGGAATGTGTGTGCCACACCCAATGTTCCCGCATTGATTTGGCCTACACCACGGTCAAAGAAGCAGGTTGAAAAGGCGTTGATGATGGTTAATATAATGGAAATGAGGATGAATAAGGGGATCAAGACAAAGTAGGACAGAATGCGTCAATAAATTATCACCAAGTTCATTACATAGTTTGACCAGGAATTCCATTTACAGAGATATTATGGAAGAATATTGAGCAGTCACGTGAGAATATCGGTTAATAAAGAAAGGTATAGCAGGCAATAAGCATTATTTGGTAAAATACATAAATTTTAACCAGGTGAGAGTGACCAGTAGTGGAATATTACTGGGCTCAGCTTTGCCATAGAGCCAAGTACTGATCAGGCTGAAAGCCAACCACTAAGTTCAAATATTTATAACTGCAATTATTAATGGCAGCAGATCTTGACTAGACAGTACATTGAAATGAGCGTTAATGGAGCGTCAATGATTTTTAGTCTTGTAAGTGCGGTAATTGAAAGGTGACCTGGTCAGTGCTATCCATACCCAACATACCGGCAGCCTTTCTTGGCAAAAGAGTAAATGATACTGTCACTGCCTCATTCTGAAAATGAGCGTCAACGGAGCATCAACGATTTTGGGCTTTGAATCTTGGGTAACCTAAGTGCTGATTGGTTGCAGCCATTGATAAACAAGATATTGGCTGCCTTCCGAGTCAAAAACAATACCATCAGGCCTCCTGCCCCATCCTGAAAATGAGCGTCAAGAGAGCATCAACAATTTTCGGTCTTGTAAGTACGGTAATTGAGAAGTGACCTGGTCGCTGCTATCGATAACCAATGTACTGGCAGCCTTCCTCGGCAAAAGAGTATACGACACTGTTAATACCCCATTCTGGAAATGAGTGTCAACGATTTTTGGCGGTGCATCTTGGGTAACCAAAGTTGCAATTGGTTGCCGCCATTTATAAACGAGATATTGGCTGCCTTCCGGGATTTAAATAGTATCAACACGCTCCCTGTCCCATCCTGAAAATGAGCATCAATGGAGTGTCAATAATCTTTGTTGTTGGATCTTGGCTATGCTAAGTATCGCAATGTGGTAATAATTCATCGATGATACTGTGGCAGCCTTTTCATTTGAAACAGTGCATGACATATATGTTACCTCATCATGAAACTGAGCGTCAACAGCGCATCAACAAAAATCGGTCTTGCATATTGGGTACTCAAGGCTTTGCGTGGATAAATGAGCTTATAACAGAACGATTAACTGCCTTTACAGCCAAAAATACCACGTATAACAGGAGAAACACATATTCCAAAATTATCAATGTCGCAGAGTACAAAACATGTAAAAAGAGATTGTGGGCTGTTGAATACCTAATTTTAATAATATACAATTATCCAACTGCAAAAACAAGTACATTATATAAATCTACAGATGGACCCGCTGGGCAACCCACTGACAACCCGCCCAATTCACACAGGATGGGAGATTTCCATGAAATCGTGCCCAAATTGACGGTTGCGGTTTATTGACAACCCGGACAGCCAATTTGTCGACGGTTCGATTCTGACCTGGACCCTGACACAAAGTGACATTCCGGAAATGTTGATAAAACTAGCAGTGAACCTGGCAGGGATGCAAGCAGGCCCCAGTAATGTGCCAGAATCACAGCTAGGGCGGAGATTTATTCTGAAGAAACCTGTACATTGTATATTTATACACAGGGATGGTCTGCAAAATGAAGATCTACTGGCCTGTAAGCATGTCATTTGAATACTCTTCCTAACAGTGGGAGCATGTGCAGGGTACCGGGGAATAACCATGGAAGGCATCACTGAAGGTCAGTGAGATATGCTCCAGATGCTGGACAGGTGAGCAGAGAGTAGATGCAGAAGTGGCCAGCAAGCTGCACCCAAGGGTATCCTTGTTTAAACGTATTTAGCTTCCTGAGGCACAATGGGAGGAACCTGATGGCAGTGCCTGTACTTACTGAGGTTAAAAGTGTTTATTCTGGCTTCCTGGATATTCCTCTATACCCCTTCATATATTGTACAGATAGAAAGAGACAATTCCAGATTGCGCCGGCACAATGACCAAGATGATGCCCACAGGCAATGGAGGACATATCCTGGGGATATACAGAGATTGCGTTGATGGTTTCGCAAATGGCAAGGCTGAGACACTCGAGCCGTATCACTCAGTCGACCATGCAATCAACTAGGAGCCCAGCTACATAATGCCATATGGGTAGATTATAATTGAGCTGAACAGAGTTGAGTTGAATGGAGTGGTGCAGTAGCCCTCAAATTGTGTAGAATAGAATCAGGTGCTCAAGAGCTAGATCATGAATGTGAATAACAACCTAAATATCCCATGCCGTATAGCTGAATCGATGATTGTGTAGGTTCTCATGACAGATACCATGTCCCTGGATAGATCATGGAATGGTGATCAATAGTCAATGGATGATGCAGATTATGGAAGTCCATAACATTGACCTTTAGAGATCATACTGAGCAATAGGAGAAGCCATGGAAAGCTGCCCATACAGGCCTAAATAATGGACACAGTGTAATGGAATGGCTCAAATGAACTGCATTGCGCCTAGTGCCAGATCGCAGCATAAAATGGAATGTGGCAGGAGTTAGGCTGCTGTGAGGGAGGGACTTTGGCTGGAGATGAATGATACCAGATAGATCTCATCTGGAGTTGAATTATGGCATAATATGGATTACGACTGGATATGGATCGATGACCAGAGGTGGAGGGCAGCTGATGGATCCCAGCTGATGGCTCATGGGGGATGGATGGCAATCAATCCCCTTCTTTGCGTGGAAGATATTGTGGCTAGGCAAAGTTATACGATTTTCATGATTACAACTTTAATTTGACTCAATGAATTGCCACTGTGATACAGATATGGAGACATATCAATTGCTGGCAACATGGCTCCACTGAGTATGATGTCGAGCACAACTCAGTGCATTATGCAGAGATACCAAATCGATGCAGCTGTATGCCCAAGTGGCATATCCAGATATGATCCTAAAGGAGATCCCAATTCATCTTTGGTGATCCTGACTCATACAGCCAGAAAGCTGATACAACACATCTCCAAGCTGTATGCAGTAAGTCATTTGTAGTGCAATGATTTTTATAGAGGGGGATAACAGTACCTGATTCACAACAACCATTGGTGCGGACAATTACTGTAACAGATGTGCACCAATAACACACTGTGAAATTCATTTACTACCGGAGATGGCTACAAACAGTGAAAAGTACACAGACAGAAGTGATTGCAATTGCACCTTTCAATAAATGAAGAAGCCTCATGGGTAATTTAAAATGCCGAAAGAAATCCTGACTCCATCTTGGCAATCCCAAGATACACAGCAGCTAATGGCAAACAACTACAGCATGAAGCCTAACCAACCGATATGGCAGCTGAACAAGCAATTATGATTTAGTCATCTGGGGAGATGCCATGTACACAACAGGAATGACTGTACCAGAATCAAACCCAACCCAAAATGCCAGCAATCACCATGCCAGAAGTGCAGGGACACAGTATCTTGGATTCCGCGTATTGGCACAAAACTGCAGCCAGAGATGAGTCAATGAGTGTAGCTTTGAAGAAATTACCAGCAGTCAACATTCTAATCCAGGATGTGTATTTTAGGATAAGTGACCATGATCACACCTGGAGATGGAGCAGAAACCAGCCCTAGAGGAATACCCGCATGTGGACGCAGCAATTGGATCTGATACACGCACCAAGCACAGGGTAGATCATATGTTTACAAACAAGCGCACCAACTAGGTGGAGGATCAGGGCGACTGTAAGAGCACTGCAGAGATGGTATGCCAAATAACCGCAAAAGTGGGTCCTGTCATAGTTCTGAACTATACGTTGCCCTACTGCATGCAGTGAATTGAGTATAGTCACTGAACCAGGCCAAAAATGACCCTGAACCTACCAAATAAACTACTGAATAACTTCATGATTGACACTTGAGGCAGCTACCAAGAGAGGATGACTGCACATAGTGGCTGACATAATGGCCAAATCACTTCAAATAGGAATTGAATAAGAGGAATATCTTAAGCCCTACCTACTGATGGCACCGACTGGGATGGATGGTTACCAAGCAGCTTTCTGATCTGGATGGAGAACAACTATACAGGAGGGCCACGAGCCTGGTTGGCCAATAATCAAGGAGGATGAATATAACTACTGATGGGCACTGCGTGAGAGCCACCGGCTGAAAGAGATGGTCTGATATATCAAGATTGCCCAACCAAGTTATACATGAAAGCGTGGGGAAGCACAAACATGTTAGAATATATATGGCATCGATGACCATTTCGTGAGATGCTTATAACAGAGATAGAAAGTCATATAGGGTATACCATCACCAACTGGTGTGATACCGAGAGTAGATGCTACATTGAAAGCTGAAAAGTTAAGCCACTTCATTGGTGCAGACTGTGTGTGAATGACACCTGAAGCAATCTCTATACCAGGAATAGTGATCACTGATGAACTGGGGAATCGAATTGCTTCATGAGGAATTGGGAGAGGTTGTGTGCCAGTGCACTAGAATAAATATCCTAAGCATGAACGGTTCCTGGGATGCTTTCAAGGTATACGTAGAGATCGCAATGGTGATGGTGATGGGAAGGATAAGCCGCAAGTGAAAGCCCCCATCGATGTCACCAAATCCTGAAGAGACTCATACCATTAATGGGAGTTTCCCTGAGAACTCTGTGTCGAATTTTGGCAATGACCAACCCTTCTTATGTGTTATAAGTTAGAGATTGGATTGTCGGATGCCATACATAGCAGATATAGAGATATTGATAGCAGTGTTATTTTGGATATTTCTTCACTTTTGTTGGCTTTACTTCTTACTTCTTTGGATCTCTGAACTGTACAAATAGTGGCGGAAAGGGTTTGCACTACCTCCCAAGTTCAGTCAAGTAGAGGTGGAGTTTCCCTGTACCACAGATCTGCCAAGTTGCTACAAAACGGCACTGATCTGTGGCAGGACATATGGGTTCATACATTCGAGTATATAGAATGATTGTTGAATTAATTCCAATCCATTTCCACTGTTGTACAGGATTACGAAGCAAAGAGGTTCTGCGCCTAATAAGGGGAATAATGTAATGGCACGGCTGCACCTGATGGGTCCAGAGCCAGGTACCATCTGTGGTATATAGTGTGCTTGCCACAAGCCTTTGATCTGTAGGAATAATCTTCCCTTGCCTTAACTTACCTACCAACTACTCTTTAATATTACCATATCCATGTGTGAAACCATATCTTCTCGTATACTCTCATACATGGCCATTTATGGATCCATGGCTGTTAGGGGGTGAACTTTAGCTTAGAAGTGCTGATACTTTTTGCATGGCCCTAGATTCCAAAATCTGTTGTTGAATGCTTCCTGTGAAAGGGTGCTATTCCCTTTTCTAGCCATTTGATCAAGTAACAATCTAAAGTCTTGTGACTGCCTTTCCGGTCATCAGGTCAAGCACAATGTTGACACTTGTTTGCCACTTTTCTTCACCTTACCTTTGACTTGTCTATTCCCTCTGTTTGTACCTTATTAGTTTTGACAATATCTTGATGTCTTCTGGCTTTCTTGAGTTGTTGCTTTGTATTAGGAAATGGATTGATTCTCACTTTCCTCGTTGGTCAGAACGGATCGCATATATAATTGAACTTGTGTTTGTTCTATGTCTCGCCTGGAATGTCCCTTGGCTGGGTAGATATCTCCTGAATATCTTTATAGACTATTGCAACACATTTGTATAGGTTATCGATGTGTGTAATTGAACCTTGTTGTGACCCAATAAGCAATACTATCCACAAAATGCACTGTACCACCAAGATATAATGATTATTCTGACAAAAGAATACAATCTGTTTAAATGTATATACAATGACATCATTATTGTACTTGAGGGTAATTGTCATTTGGTGTTTACTGAATATTGTGACAATTAGTGGTAGCAACAGTTCCGGACCGTCACTTCTGGTCCGGGTGTGGGTCCAAACCAAACCTTTGGCAAACTGGTGGTCCGGGTTGTCTATAAACCCCAACTGTCAACTAGGGTTCGGTTCAATGTTAAACTCTCTGCCCATCTGAATTGGGCGGGTTGTCAGCGGGTCCATCTATATATTCATATAAAGCATTTGTTTTTGGAGTTTGTTAATACTATCTTATCAAAATCGCATTTTCAACACCCAATAATATGTTTTTGCATGCTTTGCAGCTTGCAATATAGATTAATTTGGAATCGGTGTTATACCGGTGATATATTGTATTGTTGGCTATCATGGCGGTAAATAATTCCATTATAAACACGAAGATCCGCGCAATGCCTTGATTACCAAATATGTAACAACTAAAGCTGTTGACGCTCCATTGATGCTCATTTTCAGAATGTGGCAGGGAGCATTATTGCTGTTGTTTTTGCCAGTAAAGGCAGCCAACATTTGATAAATGGATATCTGCAACCAATCAGAACATAAATTACCCAAGATGCGAAGCTAAAAATCGTTGACACTCCATTGACACTTATTCTCAGGACTCGGCAGGGAGCATGTCGCTGTAGTTTTTCCCAGTAAAGGCTGCGAATATCTCATAAATTGATGTCTGCAACCAATTGGAACATAAATCACCCAAGATGCGAAGCTAAAAATCGTTGACTCTCCATTGATGCATATTTTCAGAATTTGGCAGGGAGCATGTCGCTGTTGTTTTTACCAGTACAGGTTGCCAATATCTGATAAATGGATTTCTGCAACCAATCGGAACATCAATTGCCCAAGAGGCGAAGCTACAAATCGTTGAAGCTCTGTTGATGCACAATCCCAGGATGCAGCAGGAACCATGTCACTGTAGTTTCTCCAAGTGAAGGCTGCAAATATCAAATAAATGGACGTCTGCAACCAATCGGAACATAAATTACCCAAGATGCAAAGCTAATAATTGTTGATTTTCTGTTGACGCTCAGTCTCAGAATGGGGTGGTAACTGTGTTGCTGTCTCTTTTGCCAATAACAGCTGCCAATACATTGGTTATGCATAACAGCGACCATAGCACTGTTTAATTACTGTACTTACCAAACCACAAATTGTTGACGCTTCATTGACACTAATTTTACTGTATTGTCCATTCAACATCTGCTGCCATCGACAATAGTTTTCATTATGATTGGAACGTATTGGTAGTCTTTTTGACAGATTGAAACTTGGCCCTGTGGCAAAGCCAAGCAGAGTAACATTCTTGCACTGTTCGCGCTCACATGATTAAAATTTTTGTGTCTTGCCAAAAGATTCATTCAGCCTGCTATACATCTGCCTATCAACCGATAATCATAAGCTACTGCGCACTATTCTCCCATAATATATCTCTAACTGTAACTCTCGGTCAAGATAAATCAAGAAGGCAGTGAAATACTGATGCATTCAGTCCTACTTTTGCTTCACTCCCTTATTCCTCATCGTTTCGATTACATTGACTGTTACAAACACCTTTTCAGCCTGTCTTTGTGACCTCCGTGTTGGCCAAATCAATATGGAAATATTTGGCGCAGCGCATACATCCCGCTGCTCTGGGTATTCCCAATCATCGATGGTATTTTCTTGCTCCATAGCAGATTCATTGTCCACTGCGCAATTGTCTTCACTGTCATTTGGATTATCTAAGTCCCCATTCCAGTTAAGCCAATCTTCAGTGTCCGAAATGGTTTCAGGTGCAATATCCTCATCATATTCGCCTGGATAACGGTTGATTCTTCTAATTTGGCAGACATTTAATATTTGAGTTCCTGCTCCAGGGAGGTTCTTTGCAGGCAAAGGTGGTGGCAAAGGAGATATTTCTGACAATTTAAATGCTGCCACACCATCATGTTGAAAGAGTGACCAGGATGCTTTGATGATTTCTTCCATGTCCGAAATGTATCCCACGGTGGTGAGCTCCTTGTTTGAGCGTGAGATTTCCTCATCATAGCACGTAGGTTTTGGCTACCCTGCCTCATCTCCAAAAAGTAGTGAACCTTGGCCATTCTGTGCACTTTCCGTTCCTCTGCCTCTTTCTTCATTTCAGAGTCGTTTTCTGTGTTTGTTGAATTCAATTCTGGGTCAGCACCTCCTGATATCCTGTGATTGGCAGAAGCAAACTGCCTTACAACGAGTGTTTCGCGAATGGTCTTGCCTGTGGTTTTTGACTGCCTACAGCCGATAACATTTCAGCCAAGGGCAAAACTGGCCTCCACGCTGACACCCTGTGGTATAATAGAGAGTATGTCACACACCACATTGGAGAGATCGGTGTACTTTGAGTGCATTACATCCTGTTGAAGCCACTAGTTGGTTTCGTCCGGTATCCAAAATGTACTGCTGATCCCCATTGGGTTGTAGTGGCAATCATTGAGATTTGGAATAATTTGCCCCCAGTTCTTTGGTGCTTCAGGCGGCAAATTCAAATAGAGACTGGCGGCAGTCAATCAGCATGCAGCATGATTGCTTCGTCCGGGTGTCATCTCAGCCACATGGTTCGGTGTCAAGTCTTCTTCATCATCGCTGGACAAATCATATGGATCAAAGGATGATTGACAGGATCCTGAAGCCATTGCAGAGGTGATGAGATTGCTGCACGGTAAGCTTTCCAGTTTATTGACTGGCACACGTCGATGTTTGGCACAGCATGCATTCTCCACATAGTTCAGAAAGGCTTCTTGGTGTTTGGTAGTATAGGATATCTTGTCCTCAGGATCAATATCCATTCCCTTGTCCCACTTTCTAAACGATTGCAACTTCCAGAAAGAATTGAGGATATGTGCTTAAATGAGAAGCATGCCCATTGTAGGAGTCCCTTCAGCGTAGTATTTGGAGAGCATATGTCGAGCTAACTTCACAGCGAAGTACAAGTCTTCTTTCCATTAAGTCTTGTTCTTGGCCAAAGCTCGCATCACGCCATCAATGTGGTCGAACATGTCATTGTACAATGTGATAATGTGATGCAAGGTGACTGTATGCCTCTTCGACATCCACAGGGTCCAATTTCGGAATTGCCTCAAATCTTCTATGACATGCTTCACAATGGTCCATTCATCTTGTGCTGCGAAGAGTGGCCGGTAATCACGGTATTTTGGGTTTTGAAGCCACTCACGTGTGAATTCCCATAATTCGTAGGCCTGCTCGAGAAACTGCAGTGTCAAGTTCCAATTTGTCATCGCATCCATAATCGGAAGCACTGCAATGCAGACTTCCGCTTATCAACAGTCAATGAACTCATTTCAACAACCAGGTGTTAGCGTAACCAATACAGCAAGCATTCTCTGCTATATGAAGGTCAGTTTCAGCACTTTCAAAATATCATGAAATACGTACTTTCTGATTGATCTTTGCTAAACCCTGTCCCCTGGCCGACACCTTATTCATTCTAGCATTGTCCTTTTTTTGAAGTCTTTGACTCTTCCCGATATCCATGCTGTCATTCTCTCGAAATTGCTGATCGCACTCATTGGCTTCATAAGACTTGGTGCGGCCTTTTACACCGAGACTGCTCATGAATGCACCTAAAGCCAGCTGTATGACATGCGCTATGCACGGTATGTAGCTCCTCAACGCAGGCGACTTGATTCCAGAGGCCTCCAGTGTTGATTGCAGCTCGCATGTCTTCAAGTAATTGGGGGAAACATTTTCAGCGGTAGTACCCAGCAAACGGCCGTCAGTAAGCTCAAAACGATCAAGCCCGTCCTTTAAATGTATGGCTAGCCTTGCTCCAGTATGATGGCACTTGAACTATCATCCTTAATTAGCTTTCGAAATGGGAAAAGAACAGGAGATCAAGCTCATCGAAAGAAAGTTGAACTTCATGCAATGCCCAAGTTCGATCCATAGAGTAAGCAATAACGGACATTATGGCTGGTATATTCGTTGATGTCCATCCTTCCAACGGTAAACTAACTTTATTTTGTGACGGCAATTGCTTCTTAATTGCATCCACGATCAGTGCATATTCCCTCTGGCAAATGTTGCTAAGGGTTGTACCAGACGGCAACACTAGATCATTGCGTAATGCCATATATGACTGTCGTAGCTCCAGATTCGGTATACCATTCCATGGAATTTCAGCCGAAACAACTCCTAACATGAGGTGGCGATTTGACGTGTCCTGGTGAAATTCGAAAGTTTCGGAGTCTTTAGCTGCCAGGTTGTAACATTTTGTCTGTCATTTCGGTCAATATGGATCAAACTCGATGTCAAATATGATTTTGCTCTGCGAACTTACTATTGTGATTCGTCGACTTCTTTGCCTCTTCAGGATGGTTAAAGCTGTTTTGTTGACCATCGAACTGGTCAATTCAGTAACCTCAGACTCTGTTAATTTGTTTAACTTTGCAATGTGAGCTTTTGCCAGCAAGTGTTTCCCCATTGAGCTTGTCCCATGTTCTAATGGATGGCGAAGAACTTGATGACAAATGATAAATATGAGGCCAGCGCTGCCGGTGTCTTCAATTCCACAGTGTCAATAGATTCGCCATGACGACACATGTCTAGAATTATTCCAAGCAATAGGCCGCTTTGAGCCTACATTCATTGAAGCCCACCAAGCTTCAAAGATGATTTGTAATGTCAGATAGCTCAAATCACGAATAACGACATGTTCATTTTTGGAACAGATTATGAACTCTAGCAATGAGGTGTTCAAAGATTGTGAATCTGACATGGTGGTAGGAATTTGAAAGCTATGTAATCCAACTCGAGAGACTGCCGAATGTAACAATACAGTAAAGCAGACTGCGGGTTCTGAAATATTGACTCTACAACTCAATGCAAAAATTTCAGATCTGTAACATATTAAATGCAGATTTGTGAAGTTGTATACAACGACAGATTGTAAAGACTGACCGCATAACACTCATCATAGGAACAGCACAATACAGTTCATTGCTGTGTAGCGTTCTGATGCTCCACAAAAACTGTTGACGCTGTGTGTGCTCTCCATTGTAGGAGCGGGATGCGATATCATCACTAGGATTGTTGCTAATCAAGGCTGCCGGTAGGTTCATTGTGGGTTGTCTGCATTGCATTGCTGTGATATTATTCAAGATGCAGGATCAAGAATCGTTGACGCTCCGTTGACGCACCGTTGACACTCCATTGACGCTCATTTTGGGACATGCTTTCGATCTTGTCTTAAGCATTTTTACCCAGAAAGGTGGGTGATAGTTCCATTAGGGATCAATGTAGTCGCATAGCCCTTTGATTTTCCAAGATGCATGGCCTAAAATCGTTGACGCTCCATTGACTCTCATTTTTAGGGCCTAGTGACGATATCATGGAAAGTATTTTTGCGTAGAAAGGCGACCGATAGTTTGATCATGGGTTAATGTTGCCGCACAACCCATGCATTCTCCAAGATGCAAGGCCAGAAGTCGTTGACACTCCATTGACACTCATTTTTAGGATGTAGTAGCAATGTTGTCGTAACCAATATCCCACAGAAAGGGGGCCGATCGTTCGATTATGGCTTAATGTCGCCGCACAGTGCTTGGATTTTCTTTGATACAAGGCCAAAAGTCGTTAGCACTCTGTTGACACTCATTTTTAGTACATGGTAACAATGTTATCGCAACCAGGTTTTGCTAGAAAGGCTGGCGATAGTTCAATTATGAGTCAATGTTGCAGCGAAACCCTCTGGATTATCCATGATGCAATGCCAAAAATCGTTAACACTCTGTTGACACTCATTTTTCGGAGGTAGTAGCGATATCGTCTCTAGCATTTTTGCCCATAAAGGCCACCAATATTATGATTATGGCTAAATGCCGTTGCACAGCCCTGTGATGATCCAAGATGCAAGACCAGAAATTGTTGACACTCCATTGATGCTCATTTCTATGATAGGGCAACAAGCATGTGGCTTGCCATTTTACCTATTAAGACGGCCAATACTTCTTCTTTGGATGGATGCGACTATGCAGCCGTGTGATTGCCGGATGGGTAAGACTATAAATCGTTGACACTCCGTTGAAGCTCACCTTTGAGCTCACCTTAGAGACATACTAACAGTCTTTGGGTGTTCAACAATTGTACAAACAATGCAGACAGTCCCTATTGGTAGCCAGTATACCGTTTCTATGTATTATCATTTCAATCCAAGATCTTCGAGACATCTCAGTTTCTGAGTCACCACTATACACAACATTTGCATGATGAATGATGTAGGTACATCGCATTTCATTGCTTTCGGCCAGCAATTTACGGCATAAAAATCCATGCATTAGATTTAGAAATGTATAGCCCGACGTCCTCACCATTCCTTATCCAGCTCATTCTCCTCAATTTCCATGACGTAACATACAGAAATTTCAATTTCTCAAACATGTGCAGAAGGTCTGAGCGGAGAGTTCTCGAGTTGGCTGCATGGATTAATGCAGCCTGACAGCTGTCATTTATCCGCATTTGGGATGTGCTTTGACCACTCGTTCTATGAGTGGTATGATATAACTGACTTACACTTTGTTACCAACTTTGGTCTCAAATTCAGGTTTTGCTTTATCGTTTAACTGTAACAGGCAACACCATATACAGGTCGTTGTTTATCAATCAATACAATTTGGAGTCTAGAAGATTGGCATGGCTCGTATGACCCTTGCATACACAATGACGAAATCTCCTGTCTCACACTTTGGTCACTGAAATCCAGAAAACGCTGACATGTAACAAAGTAGGTTTACAAATTGCTTTTACTCGTGTTACGTCGTCAAAAATATCTATTTGGCTATCTACTCCTCCGGTGATGCAGGTACCATCATCATGTCTTCGTCCGAATGCGATTTCTAGATGGTAATTAGCTAGGGACGCTATATGCTGGGGTGAATGCTTACGGGTTAAACTGGCTTCGCAATCTCCATCTGTGAAGAATTGCGCACCACGTCCGGCATTAAAAATACTATGTAACTATATCCTTGAGGTTTCTCCAAACCCAGCCTCATTTGACTACTTCCCTGTCGAAATGTCACTTGCAGCATTTGTGATTGTCCAGGGACGTTATCAAGAGCCTGCATAGACCCTCCAAATGTTGTCAGTGATGGTGTGGCTGCAGTCGTGTCTGTTTGAGGCTGCCGGACAGCTGGAACTTGCAATTCAGTCATCCCATACTTCATATCTCTGTCATGGAAGTAGTCGGCCATGTCCCCCCATTCTGGTTGGATCAGTTTGTCAAGCCTCATCCGCATCTGCCGAAAGTTCTCCATGTGGTGCTTTACCATTTTGGAGATTGTGCCACTCACCCAGCCATATTCGACATCTTCACTCAGCTTGCCAAGCTCTGTATCTACTTCTTCATCATCCTCGTCTTCCCCATCCTCCTCATCTTCAGAACTTGCAAGATCACTCAGACTGTCTCTGACAGCATTCAACATCTCCTCATATGTCGTTTCAGGCTTTGTGGTTGTCGATTGTGCCATTTCAACATTTCTCATATGCTTCTGCTCTTGCATGATTGCTATCTCTGCATCCTGAACTCACATTCTTGCCACTGCGGTGTCTCTATCCACATAATCCTCGATCTATTGCTTATTCTCTTCATTGCTTAAAATGTGCGTATCCCGTCTTTTCTCCGCTGAAAGCTTCTTTTTGGATTGTAAGCTGTGCAATGCTCCCAACGCTCAGACCCTTTCTGACTCCAACCCACACATGCGTTTATTTGCTTGATAACGTCATCGTGTGGAATACTTCATCGATTTGCCTTATTTGCCCACCGGAAGAGGCGACAGGTTCTTTGTTGGAGCATTGACCATTGTATCCTGTGTTGACCTTGTTGTTGGGCAAGATGTTGGATGTTGCAAGATATGGACCACATGGAGGCAAGCTGCGTCTTTTATGTCAAGGTTGGTAGGTTAAATCAATTTAAACAACGCAAAATCAGCATTTTGACCATCACTTGATTGCGAATAGTCATGCTAACCGTCTATTATGACTTGATGATTAGCGTGTGATTCATGTAAGATCCGGTGATGTCTTGGGACAAACAGCACCAGCTGTCCTTTCCATCAAAGAATGTCCTTTTTATATCTATCAAACATGAGATATCAGCTGTCGTTCATCATGATGTATCCCTGTAAACAAACAAACAACATCTTACCGACTTGCTGCAAATTGTGGGACCATTGTAATGCCTTGCAGCTATATGCAGTGCAGCTATACGCAGCAGGATTCAGCTTGAATTGATGGATCAAGTTGGCTGTCAATCATTCCATTTTGACTTGTAGCTAACTATATAATCGTCAGGACTTTCCACTTCTTTTCATGATAATCTTCCTCACCTTTCCACAACAGCAAGTCATGGCTCTAGAAATACTTCAACCAGGTGCAATTGGAGCCGAATCGAGCCGAACAACAGGCGCTTTGACCAATGTGCCACCCGGTGAGAATCAGTAGCAACGCAGACACCAGTTAGTCTACTGCAACGCTGCAATTGTAGCCACCGAATATATGGCCCAGGATGCAGATTTAAAACAGTACCTAAAACCGGGAGCAGGAAAAATAAGAAGCAGCACGCGATCAGATGTGAGTCAATCCATATCGGTTTCGATGATGGTCAACTAACAATACAACGCACAGCTGGGGTACATAGAGAGCTACGTAACCAATTTATCGCTTCCTGTAACGGGCAATCTGAATGGTCAACCAAGGCTTTTATCCGCATAGTCCGTGAGATTGAACATCATGATATTGTCAGTTCTGGAACAATAGCAGATGAATGTCGTGATAAACGTGTGCGGGAATGAACAAAACAGGCTTTAAAGACCTTAGAGAAGCCTTCGGAGTCATGTATGGTTGAGGTAGTAACTGACTCACATTTTGGATGCAGCAACTAATTTCTTGTAGGTTTTCAACATGTCAGCTACTATGGCAAGACAAGGAGGTTGGGTACAGCTTGAACAGTCCAACATGCGTCTTGCCTTGAATTTGGCCAAAATCGCCAAAGGAGGGATTTCGCACACCACCATTGAGGAAGAGCAACAACTGATTAAGAAACCTCGTGCCGAAGTCCAAGAAAAGAAGAAATGGGGTGTTGAGTCCCCCAGGCGTAACAAGGTGAAGGCTGCAATAGAACTACACCCGGCAATGGTTGGTGAAAATCAAATGGACGGCTGCCTTCCTTGCCAAAATGGTACAGCAAAGAATCCACAGACAGGCTGGAGGTGCAAAGGCATGGGTGCACCTCCACCACGATGGGCACCACCTGGGCCCGGAATGCAATCTGTGCCATCTGATGACAGTGAAAGCTCAGAAACTGATGGTGTGCGACCCCGATATGTGTATATACATACTCCCCTTCCCAGCGCTTCATTTTTCAATGTTAATGCATATGCCAAGGATTGCATGCGCGATAAAGATTTTATTCCAAATTTGGTGACTGATGAAGGTCCACCCACAGATTAGTACACTATCAGCTGCATGGTAATCCAACTGACAGCCATTGTGTAGACGACAGCAGCCTTTTGAGTGAACCTGACAGCCAAGACGAGAGTTGACTGAAGGGAACGGGATTTTTGAGTATTATCATTATCTCCCATTAGCGGACACTTTAACGTATATTTTAAAGGGTACATGTATATGTATCATTAAAGAACAATGTAGCAATAAAGGAGAATGTACATGAACAGCACAGAATGGCTGCAGGACCATTATTGATATACTATGCCAAAGTGAATGGTTCTATAATGCGGATATGCCAGTGGCAAAATGAGCGTCAACGGAGCGTCAACAATGATTGGCTTTGCATCATGGTTACTCTGCATGGCAATTGGTCGCAGACATTTATAAATGACATACAAGCTGCCATTGTAGGCAAAAGAGGAACCGATACACTCCCTGCCCGATTCTGAAACTGAGCGTCAACAGAGCGTCAAAGATTTTTGGTCTTGGGTGTTATGTAATTGACCAGAGACTTGGCCATTTTGATGCATACTGAACGTATTGGCCGCCATTGTAGGCCAAAAAGAAAGCAACACGCTCCCTGTCCAATCGTGAAAATCAGCGTCAACGGAGCATCAACAGTTTTTGGCCTTGCATTATGGTTAATCAAAGCACGATGTGGCTGTTAATGGCTATATACAAAGTTGTGACCGGTTATATAGTCTACAACGCTCAGCATCACCGAGCCGCAGCTTTGAAAATGACCTAAATTGTCATTGTCCGGGAGGCTGTCGCGGGAACATCACTTGTTATCTGCCCATACAGGCTGCCAATTCGGGGTGTATAGATGTCTGCGATCATTCGCCAAGTAGATTGCCCAAGATGCAAGACCAATAATCGTTGTCGTTCTGTTGATGCTCAATGACAAGATGGGGCAGGGAGCGTGTAGCTCTCTCCTTTGTCTATAAAGGCAGCCAATACTCTGATTATATATAACAACGACTAATTCACTTTTCACATACCTGACTTACAGAACCAATAATCGTTGATGCTCTGTTGACGCTCATTTTCAGAATTGGGCAGGGAATGTGTCACTTTCTCTTTTACTTGAAAATGCAGCCTATATCTCATTTATGAACGTTTTTATCCAATTGCCACTCAGATGTCTCAAGATGCAAGACCAAAAATCATTAACTCACTGTTCACTCTCATGTTCAAGATGGGGCAGGGAGTGTTTTTCGCTGGTTGTTGATTATAAAGGCGGCCGATATATCACCCAACGACAACCATATACGAATGTTAATGTTTTGCGATTAGCAATAGATTATCTGAATGCGACCATCGATAGAAACACCCGAAAACCAGAACCGCAGATTGGAACCAACGGGTCTAGCCAAAATGGAGCAGGTCTGGATTTTGAACAGGTTTCGAACCAAACCGAACCATGTTGGCGGTCCGAACCGATTCCTAACACTACCAACCGTTATAATATCGTTATCGCTAGTATCGTGTAGGACTGCTAACTCGACAGGAAAACATTTGGGCTTGATATAATAGAATGCTGCTGGCAATTGTCTGATTAATGTCGAGAGGAACCATACACACTATTCTGCAAACAGATATTGCTGTTTATGGATATTCTTGATAAGTCTTGCAAATCTCCACATGACAATGTCGGCTTTGTTTGTAAAGGTAATACTCATCCCAAGGTGCGGAGCTGCCACTCCAAAAGACAATAGATTTGTCTATGTATAATAATAGATGTAGGTATCATAAAAACACAATAATATTTCAGATCACTCTTTTGCTGGTAGGTATTGCTGACTGTTCACTGCTAGTGCTTCTTCTTGTCATTGCCGGAACAATGCGATCTCTCCATAGCCATCTTCGAGGGTTTTCATGCCCAGATATCGACGCTATGATTCTATTGCTTCTGATAACACAAATCCACTACGAGTTGCGTTTCTATAAATGCGCCTGGCATTATGTGCCACAAATCCCGTTGGTTATCGTGTCATACATGCATGAGGTTTTTAAGCATTATACTCCTAATATTAATGAGGTGAACTATCATATGATATCATGTCAGACGATATGCCACGTGGTAACTTCAACTTCGACATCTTGCAACACGTGTGGTTCAGTAATTGGAAAATCAGCCGATCATAGTTGGAATGTGCTTATCACAATATCTTATAATAACTTGCATTATTAACTACCATCGCCTTAAAGGTTATTTGGTATTGCGTCATAGATTTTATCAGTGACCAACCAATACTCTGTTAATATAGAATATGACACTTCAGCTTGATAGTAACAATCCAGTCTGACGTTACAATGCTAACTATCTCACCACAATAAGCAGGTTTGCTTCACACTGTCTACTATATGCAAATGACATAATTCCCTCAGTCACACCATACTTAGGCCGAGACTGTTCTCTATGACTGGGTAGTACTCAGGTTGTTCCTATCTTCTGAGAATGAGGCTCCAGGTACCACATTATTACATGTCTGTTTTCGACTGTCTAATCGGCAGGTTGATGTATTCCTCAGTTCTTGCTGACATGTCCCCAGCTAGTATCTGGAAATCAATCTGTTTGAAAACAACACGGTTGGCAGAAGCAAGCTTCTTTTAATCTGGTAGTGTTGCTGCATCATCTCAAGTGCATCCATTAAACAATGGGACTTGCGTATTCAATCGAGAGGTGTCCCACGAATAACCCAGCTAAACTTGATCGTAATGTGTAAAAGTTTGAGATGCCCATGATTGGTGTTATGCATATCACAAGAGTAAACACAGTAATATGTATCCTTATTGGTTATTCAAGTACCGTGGACACTGTTAAGAGAAAACCCCTAACAATGGCCGGACAGCAGAAGTAGAATATTTGTGAAATTATTTCTATGTATAGTAAATATGTATACTTCTGGCTATTAAGTCGATATTGTAGTAGTCTTTCTTGCAACTCAGCACATGTAAGCAGATGCTTATAAGGTTAGCCCATCAGCAGGTGATAGATATTACAGAACAACTAAATCTCAATGCATAATACTATACTGTTTGATATCATTACAGTTGCCTATTCAAAAACTATCTTCTCTATTTCCCATGTTCTTTTCAATATACAACCACTTGAAATCATTAGCACGAACAAACCAACAACAATATTTGTCAATTCAATAATCACAGTCCAGAATGTCTTGTTGGTAAACTTTGCCAGTGAGAAGCCCAATCTTGAAGTTGCAGTAATAGTTTATTTCACCTTGGTAACCTATGCACAGTTTAGTGACTAATATATGTCAGAATACTATCAGTGTTGCCTGTGATAGATATATTGCAACTCAAAATTGAAAATGAGGTAATCATGTGCTGATTTCTGAATGTTGGATTAAGACATAAGAGTACAAGGTATTTTCGTTTGAAGAATATGTTGTAATACTCAATATGTATTATAGAATTGTTTGCAATTCCCAAAGCAAGTGATAATAATATTGAAAGGTGTTCTTCAGAGCTAATCTCTGACCGTGGATTTTTGCCCAAGAATGATTGTTTTCATTACTGGAACAATGGCAGCCCTTTATAGGTAAGGTCAAAAGTGGAAACTCCTGAAGATATTGTCACTGTAGTATGATTATGATCTGATAGCTAATTGCAAAAGTGACGTGCAGTTTCCACAAATATGTAATTGATATAGCTATAAATCTCTCAGATTAGCATATTCCAGTATGAGTAGTTTCAAAGCATTAGGCTTCCGGATAGGGCCATTCCCTGCAAGATATCAAATATACAAATATAGTACATTATCAGCAAAATGTGCATCGGTCGGGAGGCCACACACAAACCTCCCATACTCTCTGGTAGCTCTCACCATTACTTCCATGTACTTCCAAATGCTCCCAGGCCCCCCTGGAGCATCACACAGTGCACTCAGACTCTACAAGAGCATTCTCAGGTGCTCCTGAAAGCACCTGCAGTTACGGAGGTGCATTCAGGCTGCTACAAGATTTGTCTGTTAGAATAGTCAAATTTTGGAGCTCCTGGGACCTCAGCACAGGTCTGCGGGAGATCTAGACAGCAGTCAAGCCCAATACGCAGGTATGCAGGAGACATTATGAGCAGCAGACACCTATGCGCAAGCTCTTCGGGAGACTTGGTGCCATATTCTCCCAGCAGTGAATGTTAGAGTTCCACAACCACAAGGTATTGTGTTTATCATATTTGTCTTTGTTACAGTCACAAGATTTGCTACAGCATACTATGGCATGTATTATATAAGTCTCTCTATATATATACATACGGAGATGGACTCAGCGACAGGGAGTATATATTTCGCAGAATCCAGGGAAGATCAACATCATCCCATTATACAAAATACACATTCAATCATTCCCAGCTATTGGTCTCACGCACTCTTGGCGAGCTTGCATAGATCCACGCAACTTGTGTGGTTCATCATAAATGGGTATCCCTCCATACCCTCTCACCCTCTTCCTATGCTCCTGGAGCCAGAACTGCTCTTTCTTAAGATTTCCTTTGGGAAACCACGTGAGGTGCGGCGGAGGGTTGATAATCGGCTGTTCTCCATCTAGCTCCACCATTTCACCAAACCGTGATTGCGTGAAGTAAGAGATACACTCTGAGGGAATCATCGAGCAAGTTCGGAGATGCACTTCGAGGCCATAATCGAGCCAATTTAGAGATACACTCAGAGGCTGTGATCGAGTGAGTTTGGAGATATCCACATGGTAGGCCATAATCATGCGAACTTGGAGGCTGTAATCAAGCAACTTTGGTGCAATAATTGAAGGCCCTGATAGAGCGAGTTTGGAGATGCACTTGGAGGAGAACCTGGCGGTGGTCAATCTGGAAGCGGTAGTTCAGGAGGGAAGAGCAACGGACGCTGAGACTCTATTCATTGGTTAACTCGTAATTGTGGGAATGTAGAGAATTGAGTACAACATTGTCTGCCGAGAAATGGTAGACTGGTTGGGAGCGGGAGCAGTCAATCTTCCGATGATGCAGTACACGGTGTATACAGTAATCAGTGTATGCAATTACTCAGTGTATGCTGTACTCGGTGATTGCAATACTCAGTGTATGCTGCACTAGGTGTTAACTCGTAATAATGGCATGGAGAGATAGAGAGGAATGACTTAACTTCGTGTTCCATCAGCAAAATGGATTATAGGGACTGGATGCCTCCAGGAGTGTCTGAGAGGATGCGAAGTGTAAACTTAGATGCGTCAATTGCAGGAGAGTATGAAACGGTTGGAGGGGATTTCTGCCGGCCTTCAGAGTAACTGGGAGTGCCGAGGTCAAGCCTGGGAGCACCTGGGAGCGCCGGTGACAAACCTGGGAGCGCAGGCAACAAACCTGGGAGCACCGGTGACAAATCATGGAGCGCCTCTAATCACAGTAGAGCAGTCTGGGAAAAACAACATCTTCTTTGGCAACACTGCTGGTGCACCTGGAAATCATAGCTACTACTTATCATTCAATGATTTTTAAAACTCATGTATTCAGTTTGTATTCTCATATATGTATCTATGTATCTATATAGCTACCATCTATACACAGTATATCTGGACTGGCTGCAGGCGGTGCTTGAGAGCAATCTGAAGTGTACCTGAAAATGAGGATCAAGTGAACTCAGAAATACACTCCAAGGCCTTGGTTGAGCAAGTTTGGAGATGAACTTGGAGACCGTAATCAAGCATAATTGGAGAGACACTTCGAGTCCGTGATCGAGTGTACCTAGAGATGCACTCCGAGATGGTGATTGAGGGAATGTGTAGATACACTTGGAGGCCGTGATGGTGGTAACTTGGAGGCCTTGATCGAGCTAGTTTTGAAATACACTTCGAGGCCATGATCGAGCGAGTTTGGAGACCGTAACCGAGCGAGGTTGGAGATGCACTACGAGGCCATAACCAGGGGAGTGTGGGAATACACTTTGAGGCCGTGATCGAGCGAGTTTGGAGACCGCAACCAAGTGAGTTTGGAGATACACTGGGAGTCTGTGATCGAGCGAGAGTGGAGACTGTAATCGAGTGAGATTGGAGATGCACATGGAGGTGGTGATTGAGCGTATTTGGAGATACACATGGAGGCTGTGATCGACTGACCTTAGAGATGGACTCCGAGATCGTAATCGAGCGTGTGAGTTGATGCAGTTGGAAGCCATGATCGTGCGAACTTAGAGGCCGTAATCAAGTGAGTGTGGGTGAGTACTGACATGAAGTCGATGGACGGTGCACCAGGTGCTGAGTCTCTTTTCATCAGATAGTTAACTCGCAACTGTGAGAATGTGACAAGACGACTTTACCTTCGAGCTCTCATGGAGCGCTTGATGATGGCAGCCGATCATGCAGGGAGGCACACCGGAAGCTGCAGCTACATTTAAGGGTCAACAGGTAATCATATGAATGAAGGGAAGACAAACAATCTTGGGTGTATGCTGTACTCGGTGTATGCTGTACTCGGTGGATGCTGTACTCGGTGTATGCTGTACTGGGTGTCAACTGATAATCATGACATGGAGAGATAGTGAGTAATGTCTTAACTGAGTGTTCTGCAATGATGGTAGAGTTGTGGACGAGAAAGAGAGAGATGGGGAATAAAGATAAGCACACTGTGGAGGATTACTAGCGAATATGAGAAATCAGGGGTATGTCATGCCTGATTGGGTTAAGAAGACCTCATATCAGTGTACTTACATGCCGTATCGGGAATCATACCTGCTGTATCGGGCATTGTAAATTGACTCGCACACGAAATTCTCTTAAGTTCCAGTTTGTCATGATGACTTCCCCCATACCCTCTCATCTCTCCCTTTCTTGTCCTCAATTCTACCATCACCTAAGAACATGAAGTTCAGTCATCGCTCTCTATCTCTCCATGCCATGATCAAGAGTTAACACCGAGTACAGCATATACCGAATACAGTATACACCAAGTACAGCGTACACCAAGTACAGCATACATCGAGTGCAGCATACACTGAGTACAGTATACAATGCATAATGCATCATCCCAAGATCGACTGTCTTCTGCTTCCAGCCAGTCTTGCATGTCTTGGCATACCATGTTGTACTCAATTCTCTATATTCACATAATCACGAGTTAACCAATGAATATGGTCTCTGCTCCCGTCACGCCTCTCTCTCTAACACTTATCAGCAAAACGTATTTTATTCTCTGGAAGACTCCAGGAGTGTTTGAGAGGATGTGGAGTGTAAACATAGAAGCGTCAATATCAGGAAAGTATCGGACCTTAGGAGGGTATTCCGGCAGCCCTTCAGAGAAACTGGGATCTCTGACGAAAGGTATAGAAGTAACTACGATCACTGATGACTGATACATGAGTACGATGGGAATGATTGTGATAAGTTTGGGAGCACGTCGGAGTGCCGGAGAGAACTCTGGGTGCACCTGGGAGTGTCACCAAACCAACGCGGGAACACAAACAAACTCCGAGAGATGCCTGGGTTCTTATCGAGATTCAATTGGAGGACTGCAGGTGTTATCTGAGACTATTTGAATGTACATGAGCAATCAACTTCCCTCAACAGCGAATATGATGCATGGATTATTGTTTATTATCACTTCTGAATCATACTAGCCGTCATCTTCTTCAGCATTGTATTATGTGCCTCGCTACATTGAGGAAACGAAAGAAAATTGCGAGTGATTCAAACATAAACCCAGGTACATCGAAACAATAACCCAACTAAGCGATCAACAAATATCAATCAAACATGGTGTTGATGTCATCCACTCCATCTCCCATCACATCAGGGCCAACAAAAGCAGGAACACACAATTCATCAACGGCACAAAGAAGCTGGAGGTGGTCCTTGTATTTGCTGAGTATTCGTTTCTGGTGAGTGGATGAAATGGAATTCCACAGTCGTTTGGCTCAATTTGTAATATCTAACACAGGTGTAATGAGATGTTGGCTAGCTGCGAACTTCAATGCGGGTATCAGAGGCAATACGATACATTCAGATGAAAAGTGGGAACGCCAGATGGGGAGAGTTGTATGGAAAAGAGGAGTGCCACAAAAGGTGTTAAAGAAGCGCGGAATCAAAAGCAAGAGTGCCAAGTAAACGCTCAGGAGCGCCAAAAGAGGAGAGGTTAAGGAGTGTGCAATGAAATCGAGGAGCGCCAAAAGAGGAGGGTGTAGGAGCGCGGAATGAAATTGAGGAGCACCGAAAGATGGTGGGTTAAGAAGTGCGGAATGAAATAGAGGAAAGTCAATCCAGGCAGAGCGGAGCACCGATGGGATTGAGGAGTGCTTATCCCAGAGGAGGAGTGCCAAAAAGGGGTGGCGTGAGGAGTGTGGAATGCATTATAGGAGCGCCGGTGGGAATTGAAGAGCTCCCATCCCAGCCCGAGGAACGCAGATAGGGGGGGGTCTAGAGTGCGGAATGGGATACAGGAGCGCTGAGAGGAGAAATTGATTGTGGAATCAAATAGGAGAGGTTCAATCTAGGCTGAGGAGCTCCGACAAGGATTGAGGAGCACATATTCTAGTGGAGTTGTGCCACAGGGGGGGGGGGGACGCGGGTGTGATATGGCAGCTGATGTGTGATTGATTGTGTAGTAACTTCTAGAGTAAAATTGATCACAGGGGATGGGCCAAATGTATCTCGACATTCATCTTGAGCAAACATAACCGTGGCCTTCTTTCCACTGGCGTATTCAGACAGCGCACAATGAATAGCTGTGGCTGCCAGCGCCAAAGTCTAAGGAGCAAGAGGTTGGAAAAACTGTGATGTTGTTGGCTGGCGCCCCAAGCTATTGGCAGTGAAGAAAAATTGGTGGTAAATGAGATCAAGCACTTCCATTTGCGTGAACCATGAATTCTTATCATCGACGACCTTGGAGAGGTAAGCATCATCAGACAGCAGCTTCTTGACCTTGATCCGAAGCTCAATCCCAGAGCCAACATCCAACAGGTAATTACGGACGACAGTTAAACATGCCCCATCTGCCAACCGTCCTTGAACGGTACTAATCTTCAGTTTCAACAATGTATATTTTAGGGGGTAGTCGATATCTGTCAGTCTGATAGAGGAGCATTAAACAGAATTCAAGACTTACAGCTTCTCGTGTTTGTGGATCTATTCTGAAATATAGACCACCAGGCAATTGACACACAGATGGTGTACCTGAAGGTTCACCTGATAATGCCCGCTGATGATCCTGGGATTCAATCGCTAGTTTCCAAGCCTCTACAGCCGTTCAGTACTTGTCATTGGATAATATTGGCGAAGGAGTCTTCGTGAATATGATTGCCTCAATGAACTTTTTCGCTACCTCAAAGGTAGCCTTTTGGTGTTGGGGAACATTCTGATCACTACTGGACTTGGGTTGTGGAATATTCTGGTATCCACTAGAGTTGTTGGGAAGCACCAGTGCCCGGGCAGATGGTGCACGGTCAGACTCGGATGATTTGTTGAGGAGGGATGACTTTTCGCGTTTGAGCAGTGGTGGTGCCATTGCTGCAGGTAGATTTCGTGAATTTGGAAGTGGAGGGCGTGCAATGACAGTATTGGCACGGCTCCGTTTCTTGGGCACTGGAACCCTTGTAGTACTTAATGACTTGTCCTGGCGTGCCTGCCCGGGATGATGGACCTCCTGTTGATGATCCAAATTGTCTTGTTCGATGTCCGATGATAAGGTCAACTCTCCGGTGTCCTAGGTGTCGTCATCACCGACCTCCGGATTGGTCTCGTTATCCTGATTCATTCATAACATTGGGGATATAAGTCATCCGCCATATGATTCACGAAGGGAGATAATTGGATGACAAACATTTGATGGACAATAAAGATTGGCTGCTTTCTTCAAAGCGAGTGCTCTCTTTAGGTGTGCTTCTTGATTCTTCTTTGAATAGTGATTCCTCACCTGGCTGGGCATAGGTACCATATGCTGTAACAAAGATCTAAAGTTGGAGAATGTGGGAGAGATTGTAAATGCGGGAAATATAAGATTAAGTGCAATACAATAACGGGATTAATGGTGCAAGAATTTGCACATAGTCGAGCAGGATGCAATTCGAGGCGCACCTTGAAAGGGTTCTGGAGAGATGGCATCAATAGTTTATATATATATCATGAATAGCAGTCCGTGTTGCAATATCAAGTATTGCCAGATGTGCCGGAATAGATGGATTTCTAATGCTGAATGTTAGCAAACCCTATGAACAACACTCTGTACGGATGCAAGAATTGGAGGTTAGCTAAAGCCAATCCACATAGAGAATAGAACCAGACGCACCAGACGATAACTTGTGACATCAACTAACCCTTGGTGCTGGGCACAAATTGAAGCACTGAGAACCTGAATGGAAACATGAGCCCCTGCATATGACTCCTCTAAACGTAGTCATTATGCGTGAAAGTTCGAGCATTTGTGGTGATCGCATCGCATAGATATGGTTGCAGCATTGAGAATCTGCAGAACTCGATAGATTTGGTTAGGACCTTGTGAGTAACGGCTGAATTACAAGGGTTCATACTGGAGTTTGTTATCAAGCAAGGAGAAATATAAATCTCCATATGTGGTATATCTGCTGGAAGAACACATGTATTCTCACGATATTCTATTGAAGTAGGATCCTGCCACGAAGTTAGCAGTCGACAAGGCAATATCGTAAGCATAACTTCCCTTTCATGTGTTCATCTGGGCTGTGTCTGCAGAACAGTCTTCACAACGATATTGCAGTAGTTAATGGAAGAGGGAGAGAATTTGGTACACAAAGGAGAGACAGAGGCGTAGAGAAAGAATGGTAATGTACGATGGATGATTCAGGGGTAATCTTATTGATTCAAGCACTCATCAATGCCAAGATTGCTAACAAATGAGTCATAAATTCTCACTCACATTCTGATTTTGCACGAAATATCCAGTAAATCGCACACCATTGAATCGCACACCGTTAAATCACACATTCATTATGAATCTCACAACTACAATGTTCACTTGAAATAAATATCGGTGTTGAAAGCTGTATGCTACAATGGAATGAATGTATTGTGAGACATCTTGTCGTGACGGGCAGAGGAATGATGATTGCATGCATGCAGTTCCGTGGAATTGAGGTACACCGAAGTTGAAATGGTTATGCTTGGATTCAATGGCTGAAAATTGCAGGCTCGCCTTACTCTGACAGTTAATTGCACTCTTCGTAGCTGTCTTCTCATAACACGAGCTTTCAAGATTCTCTCTCTCCGAGCTTCTCTCAATCGAATTTTGTCCACGTAATCAATTTTCGGATACGAGTTTTGGCGGCCCAAACATACATTTAGTTAGAATACAGTTAAGTCTTGATTCAAAGATTTGAGAACTTAGGCTTCTTTGAGTAACTGCAGTGCATGGGTGAGCGGGAGTTGCTGGCCATCTTGCAGAGTCACTGAGCAGAATCAGTCTTTTGAGATTCTCGCCCTTGAGCTTCCACAGCTCTTTTGACAGAGCCCAAACTTGCGGAAGCTATTTCAGGATTTGGAAGCATTGTTCCAAACATACTGCTTAGTCAATATCGAATTAAATGGGGATACTAATTGGCCGGACTTGTGCATTTATGGTTTAGTTGCGCAGTGGCAACCTTCCTCCAACGTACAGTTGACACGGAGCTGACAGTTCAAGGCATGTTAGCGGCAGTCTTCAACATACTGATCAAGCACAGGTTCATATCTTAGCTGGCACAGAGCGGGATGAGCCGTCTGCACCTAAAGGTGAAGTGTCTTGATAGGCCAGGAAAACCCTGGCAGCAAAAGTGGCATTTGAGCCAAGAATACCTGAGCTGTGCCTCAGTTTCTGACTCTCTGGAATCCGGATCAGAGGAGTGCCAGAACATCAGTGATATGCCTGCAAACGCTGTGGCTTTGCCACAAATATGTGAGTCTATGTCTCATATTTTGACACAAGTACTCAATATCGCCTAGTCTGTTTTGAATACCAAATGGGATTGGCGAATATGTAGTGCTGGATCTGTTTCGGAGATATGCTCAGAATTTTCCGGTGCACCAGAACTTCAACCATAGGCCAGCAAATGCTGCGGCTATCCCACCAATATTCTGACACAGGTACTCAATATCGCCTAGTCTGTTTTAATTGACAAATGAGATTGGCGAATAAGCAGTGATTGATCAGTCATGAAGATATGCCCTGGATTTTCCGGTGCACTGGTGTAGCGGAGAATCCTGGGCACATATCGTTATGACCGATCAATCACTGCATATTTCCCTATCCCATTTGGCATGAGGACAGTCTAAGCGATATTCAGTACCTGTGTCAGAATCTTCGTGTCATAGCTGCAGCATTTGCTGGCTTAAGGTTGAAGTTCTGGTGCACCTGAACTTCGATCATATGGGTGCAAAAGCTCCCGCTTTGCCACAAATAAGCCAGCCGTGTCTCATACTCCGACATAAGTACTTGAATATCACCTAGACTGTCCTAATGCTAAATGTGATTGGCAGATATGCAGTGCTCGATCAGTCATAATGAATCATATAACAATTGTGGAAGAGACTCTGGTGCACCTGAAAGTGGATCAGTTTTGCTTTTTCATTCGAAATACATACGTGGCTTCAGGCTTCTGGTGCACCTAAAATTTTCAACTGACGATTGATTGAAGCCCATTGCTGCATCATTCTCACAATTTGACTCATGCCATTTATCATACAATAGGTCAGCCGGAGGAACTTCTTATGTCGCGTATCAATTTACTTCATCCCAAATGGTCATTAATAATGAACATGAATGGCAATGATATCCCACTCTAGTCATTTCTAATTCAAGATACAACAATTCCAACATCAGAACTTTGATTCACTTCAACATTGAAGAGAGAAAGATTCATCTCTCCAGTATAGTGTCCCTTCCAAACGACCTTTTTGACTATTTGTATCAGTTAAGAAGATTATGTTGCTTGAATGTCTAAAGAGGCATATCTTAATGAAGCGTCTAACACTCTAAGATTAATGGTTCATCAGACTGCAATGTATCTCCATTATCAATCAGCTGCAGAGTATGGTCCTCACGAGCTTCTAGAATCCGGTATATCATCGACGTCATGATGTTCGGTCGACTCATCAAGCCATGCAGGACATTCATTTGCGCAACTACAAAGTGGTGGTGGAGATCACTCGAGCGGTTATCGTAGCCACCAGGACTTGTATTCAGTAACCATGTGTGTGGTACTCGGTTTTGCCCTAGCCGGACAACCCGTGCAAATGCCTGCCGCTGCTCATTCAATACCGAAAATGTCTTAGTTATCACTGCATGATTTGCAGCGGTAGTATTTAGGCCTGTCCCGCCCACTTTAGGTGTGGTTATGAATCCAGACGGATTTCGTGAATCCTGGAATTTGAGCTGCATTTCTGTTCGTTCATCATTGCCCATTTTGCCATACATGTGGAATATATCCACATTATCCGCTAAAAACTTCGTTAGCCACCACTTCAAATGGTGAACTTGGCCAGGAGGAGGACAAAATAGTGTTGCCTTTTGTGGAGGAGGTGCACTGGGTGGTGCATTGTCGTTTCTCGCTTCTGGAAGGAGTGTCTCATTTGATGCGTCGTCTTGCTCAGATTTGGGATACTCTGCAGGTTTCTTAACAAACATTGGCAAAAATGTCTCTCTCAACCATCAGAAAATCGGAGATTCCACCTAAGTAACGAGTGGCCATTCATCGTGCCATTGACCAGAAACATCGTTCCGATCCTCAGTGTCTTCCAACACTAACGAGAAACATGCTAGCCGCCATCTATGAACCCTCCATGCTCTTGAAGCACCCCGCATATGTACCTCTCCACCAGGGTCTTCAGGTGTGCTTGCTCTTCCTCAGTCCACTCGAGATCAATGAGCTGTGCATTCTTCTTTGGTATCCGGACGAGTGGTTCTCCAATGACGACTTTCAATTTTGGCCACCGCCTGATCGTCCATGGCTTTGCAATTTAAATTATCTGGTGCGCCACATCCTGTTGAGCTTCTTCGTCTTTAGTCCGGATAGCATGCATCAAACTCTTCACAGCGAAATATAATGCCTAAGCACCATACTTTTCCATCACAATATCATCCTCTGGATCTTCAGGCGCACCGGAAAACAGCTACATTGTCTGAAAACACCAGTCATAGAGTGAATGGAATTCCGGTGTAGCTGTGACTTGAAGTTTGAAACCAATTTTCGCATTCATCGCAATTTGCCAGCCCACACTGGTTTTAGTTTTATACCGATGGGACTCATCAAATATCCCAAAACTCCACGCACAGTTGGAGAGTTGGCCATCACTAGATGGTATTGCTATGGATGTTAAGGTATCATACGACAGAAGGTGGATAATCCATCGGTTTGCTGGCTCGTCAATACTGGTGTTCAGACTCTTGTGGGTGAGATTCCCATTTTCGGCATGCAATAAGTTGACGAGTTTGAAATCGGTTCCATGTGTCATCTCATCGATAACACTTTTGAAGGTTTCTGCCACTCCGGGCATTGTAACCACCAAGATTGGATATAGGGCTGAGATCAGTACTGAATGGCCGTGGGGTGCTGTTGACTGGATCAGCAACAGGTGGCAGGGCACAGAATTCAATCCCTCGAGAGGATACCACTCCCATTCTTCACCGACAATGCCGGGAAAGTCATTGTGCGCCAAAATCACTCACTCTTCAAGGGTATTCCCCCATAACATGGACAGTGGCAACCCCATTCAAACTTTCTCAGTCACCAATTTGCAAAGCATTGCCGCTGCTACTGAGGTGAATGTCTATCCAAGACCCATTTCATCTGCCATCAGTGCTCCTGGCATATCCGCATACCAAACCCATCTCCTCACGATGAACCAGATGGCCCAAACCTGGTGAGACAAAAACTTGGTTCCGGGCAGGCCTGGAATTTACTACTTGCGGCCTGGAACACGGTCATCTAGTGATTGGCAAATAGGACACGCATTCAGCTTCCTGACTGCTTCATCAAGACACTCATGTTCAAATTCGTTGTTGATTGTATTGAGAAACGGATTCAGTACTGAGCTTGTATTTTCTGGATCAAGGACCTCCTCACCATCCTCCACTTGTCCCTGGACCTCCCTTGCTCTTTTGTCTGTGTTCTTTTTGTCCTCAATGATCTCTTTCAGTTGCTCGGATGTAAGCTGGGCAGATAAACTCATATTCCGGCTCTCCTGAAATTCATCTCAATGTTAAGTATTTCACAGAGAAGCAACCATTTGAACGAATACATGTGGATGGAATATAATCAATTCTATTCTTTCAATCAGAACTTACATTAATGCAAGTGTCATTCTCTTGCCCACCATCCTCCTCTCCATCCTCTTCTCCCTCTCTTCCACCCTCTTCAGAAATTTCCAAAGTGTATGTATAATGATTAGCAGTTGCTCATGTCTAGCCTTAACACAGCTAGCGGGATTATCTTTGTAGGCCTAATTACATGCTCGGCAATCTCCTTCCCTGTCGCTCTCATCATTTCTACCACAAATATCTTCACATTATGTCCAGGTTTCAACTTGAAAGCATTTGAAAGGCAACAGTTGTACGAAATCTGGCTATATATGAGGTTATTGATCATTTGCCCATGTTTGTATATTCCCATATACTCTTCTTCCAATTTGTCCTGCTCCAAGGTGTACTTGAACATTGATTTGAGAATGTATGGCTCTTTCGGGCTGCCATTTTTGGCGATGAAATCAACCAACTTCTCCCAGTGCCTCACATCTGTATACGAGGCTTCGAGTTGTTTGGGGGTTAGAACCATATCCTTGCAATTCACCACCCAGCGAATCATAACTGTGAACGTTGTATTTGGCAACTCCAGGAGGTTACTTCTCCCCTTTTTGCCAGTGCGCTCTCCCTAATCAGTCGCCGGTCACTTGTTGCCTCGCCTTCCCATTTTCCTCACCTCTCGAATTTTGCTTCCACATTTCTTCAAAATCATCTCCACCCACCGCCGGCGAATCCATTCAGCATTATCGAAATTAACCAACAGCAGCCAGTTCTCAAATGTATCCAAAAAATCTGCGACCGCGATCTCCCAGTGCAGGGGTCCATCTTGAACTTGTTTCAATCGGTTCTACCCCCGGATAATGGACCGATGCTTCTTCTTGAGAAACCCCGCCACCCATACTTTCTTCCACTTATTGAGTGCGCTTAACTTCCGTTGCCCCATCGTTTTGGCAAATTGCTTCAGGGAGAACTCCGTTTTCTTCAGGCAAGTTGGGAGTTTGCCTTCTGCACCCGCCCAAGTCCGACGAATCGTCGCTCTCATCAGCTGCATCATATTCGATGTAGGACATCTCCGGCATTGGGGGCAAGTCCGCAATCCCTGCAACATCTGTTTTCCGTGGTTCCGCTGGTGGCTGGAATCATTTCGTCGGGAGGCTTATGGGGTCTCTCCCAGGTGCACCGGAAGGAGGTTGAGGTGGAGGAGTCAAGCTGGAAGATGTTGGCTTATTGACTGGATGATTTCCCGAGGGTCCTGGAGGCACTCTTGGTGCACCTCGAGATCACGGCCCTTGTCCTGGGAATTGCAGCGGGGGGTTCATTTGAGAACTGCCATAAGCACCTTGGTGCAGGTCATAGCCTTGCCATGGTGGCCCATAACTTGGATATTCTTGCCTTGCGCTGCTGGTAGGTTGCGAACTGTGTGTCATGGTGAATGGGAACTGGTGATGAAACTGCAGAGCGCCTGGAAATGGCTGCTGTGAAGGAGGGTAATTGTACCCATGCGGCGGATGATATTGATTGGTGTGTTTCCTAAAGTGACTGTCTTTGCAAGTTGAGTGTCATGAACATTTTTCCGGTGATTCTGAATTGTCATCACCGCGTTGTTGCAAGCAAAATTGGCCACCAGGTGGAGCCATATTCACTGTCTTCGGTGGAGATCCTTTCGTCCACATGCTCTGTTAAACCAAGATAGTGGTGAACTACTATCAATGCAAGATGAGATATAGAATCAATCAGAGTATCGTAGAGTATATTGCAGGTAGCAGTGACCTTTGGTGGAATGAAGGGCTTCTTATATCCTATTGTGTTGTCATGATCTGTGGTGTTTCACTACACCTTTGATTCATGAAACCGACCCAGGCCATGAGAAAAAGAAACCTTAATCATTCACATCCCAACTTTCTTTGTTATATGCTCGAATTCATATACTGGGATATTGGATAGGTGGTCACCGTTGTACGCATCAATGAGTTTACAGGTCATAGAAGGGATATAATATGATATCTCCAGGAACCCAGCAAGAACTATATCCAGTATGAAGGTTAGCACAACTAGGGATATTGCATATAAGTTGTGAGTGTTCGACCTTGCAATCTCGTTCAATAGAAGGCCTGTGAGTCGAGCAGCAACAGTGATTACTTCCTATTGAGGTCCTTCCCTATACATCTTAGTTCTCCTCATGATCCACGCTCCAGTCAAGGATCGGTACTGAAGCAAACATCCTACCAGCCTTATCAGTTCTCGATGATCAATGCCTGGACATCCAGCTAGCTAGGAAACTCACCCATTCATTGTATTATAACGAACTACCTTCATTATCAGCTGCTCAGAGGCTCGAGCATAGGCCTAACTCACAATGACGTTGTATAAAGCCCCATTGTGGTGATTGCAGTGATCAAAAAAGAAACCTCCCCCCCGCATTTGGTGGGGTGCGATGCGGCTGTGAATGTGTTACGCTAACCTCAGTTAGCTCGCTTTCAAACCAATATCACTGCGGCTCAATATCACTCCCTGAAGCATCATCGAGATTCATCCGAATACGTATTCAGTGACTATTTTTCAAATATGGTCAACACTCACCGGAAACATGTCAAGTGTTTTATCAGCAAAAGGAAATTATTCGACGAGAACCGGCTCGAGGCTCACTATCAACAATATCACCCACTATCGATGAATGAAGGCATATTACCTGATGGTAATTTACCACCTGTAGGCTGGGATCGACCTGAGACATCATTGTTCAACTTCTGTCGGTGCACCTGAATAGCCATCGAAGAGCTTAGTCAACGAATTCATCTACCCATAGGCAATGTGACTCATGCACCACCACCTGAAAATACTCCTGACAAAGAAACGATAGACCCCCAGAAGCCTGATCTGACTCGTACCCCTGATCCAACAAAGACGAGGGCTCATAGGCAGGTAGTTGGAGTGGAAAACGCAGGTGGGAAAGCATATGGCAAAGCAACTGGATTGTACAACAAGCATTGCAAGTACTCAGAACAACGGAATCCATGGCATCCTTTTCAGTCAGCACATGACATTCAACAGGTTCAATCATTTAGCCAGCAAACGAAAACGTGGATAGATCAACATCTGAGGTGTGGTCTGGACAACTTCAAAATCGAATCATTTGAATAAGTAGATGCTCTACAAAAGCTCCTCTCTATACTCGATTTCGCGCTCGGCAATAATCGTTGGATTGACAATCATTTGCACATCTTCGGAACCTTATACTACCGGGATTTTTTCAAATGTATACAATTCCTTTTGGCACATCTCCCATTTCAGGCTCACCTCGATTTTGAACCGAAGCTCCTTGCAGACTCGGTTACTCGCCGAATATACAGCGAGTTGAACACAGGCCATCGGTGGTGGCATATGCAAGATCAGCTTCCTGCTGGAGCGACAGTTCTGCCAGGCGTTTGTGTATCCGACAAGACCCACTTGACCAATTTTTCGGACAACCAGCATGCCTGGCCGCTGTATCTCATGATCGGTAATAATCGAAAAGATATCCGCTGTAAACCTAAAAACCACTCCTGGATTCTGCTTAGGCTGGTCTCCTATCCTCCGAAAGGTGAGAAAAATCCTGACAAGGCATGGCATTCCGCGGTTGGAACAGTGCTGTCCCCACTCCAGAATATTGACATCACTGGCCCTGGCTTGAAATGGGACTGGGCTGATGGATTCCAGAGACAATGTTATCCTCTTTTGGCTGCCTGGGTCGGGGATTATCCGGAACAAGTCATCATTACTCAACTCTCATGCGGCTCATACCCGATGTGTGAAATTCCTAAAGGTGCACTGATGGGGCATTCAACTTTTCGACCACTTGATAACCCACCAGATCAGCTTGTTTACATGGAGCTTCTGGACGAAACTAATATCGATGTTCTGCACACTCTTGGTGTTCATCCAATCCGCAACTAGTTCCGGCAATACCCTCTCTGCAATGTTTATCACCTCTGGCAGCCTGATGATTTGCATCAGCTGCTGCTGGGTTTAGTTAAAGACTTATTCCACTGGCTGCACAAATCCCTGAAAGCTAGAATTGTCAAGGATCAATTTGACAATCGATTCACCTCAGTACCAAAAAATCCAGCCCTCCAGCCCTTCTCAAAACCATTCGATCCAATCTGAAGCGGCTCCTGGCAGGGACAAAAATCCGGAGCATGACCAGAACACCGGCAGTGAATTGCGCTCCAATTCTTGACTGCTCCCAGGATGCTGGGAAAACTGCGGCAGAAACAGCCTGTGATGAAATGGTGATGGGAGCTGTGCGGGGATTATGTGAATTCTCTCTGCTTGTCAGCCAACGAAATCACTCTGATCTATCCCTCGCAGCACTGGACGATGCACTGAAGCGATTTTACGAGAAGAAGAGTGCCTATGAAGATAAGAAAATGTCAAAGTCTGCGAAGGCCAGAGTGGATGAACTATTGGCAAGAGAATCCCGTCATTAACAAGAACAAAAGATTCATAAAATCCGTGCTGCAATGGAGGCTCAGCTGTATGAGGCTGAAAAGGTTACTACATCAAACCAAAGACAATTTCAGGTGCGCCTGAATAGAGCCCGACAAGCGGCAACCATATGGTCAGATGCTGATCGGCAGAGAGCCATTGAGCGATTGGAGCGCTAAATCCTTCAGGTGAAAGCTGCTAAACACAAGCTTTTCGATAAATTATTCCAACATCATGAGCGACAACAATTTCAGGAAGTGAGGACTAAGGCAATCGGTACCGGACGCATATGAGCTAAAAAAGTTGCTCAAATGAAGACAGCTGCAGAGGAAGAGGCTTATGGGGCGGTAAACATGACCGCCAACAAGAGTGTGCAATTTCAGGTCTGTCTATCTGATGCTGATATTGAAGCCACCACTGGGAGTATCGCTGATATGGACTGCTTTGTGAATCAGCTCGAGAGAGAGATTTATGGTATCACTTCGAAAGACCAGTTGCTGTTGACAAAGGAATTCACCATCCGCTTGGTCGAGTTTGAAACTTGGTGGCAGGCAATCGGAGTTCCGGAGCTCCGGAAAATGATCAAACAGCGTGTAATCCATTTCGGATATCCAAAGCAACACCTTCTGAGCCATATATCAGAGTCAATTTGCCGAATGGGTTCCGGTGACAATTTCACCACCGATATTTCTGAACGGCTACATATTGGCAATGTGAAAAAGGCATATCGATCTACCAACAAAGTCAATTACATTGAACAGATGCTCAAGCACAATGACCGGTATACCGATCTTGACTATATGGTGGAGACACTATCATATCTTGCCCTTCAAGACTGGTACGATATTGACTCTGCGGACGTTTTCAACCTACTGTCAGCTGCCGATGAATGGTGAAATATGCGCTGAGCGCATCATTTACGCCTCCACCATTATCAGAATGAGCCATTTTTTCGCACCATATCACAACAGGTACATCATTTGAGGGAAACTCATGTCCACGGCGTGTGCAGAAGAATCACATTATCCTCACTCAGAAATGCATCAGTAGATTTCGGAATTCCCAACTTTGGACAGCTATTCCGCACCCAAATTGATGACGACTGGGGACATGAAGTTAGTGGACTGGTGCTCAGATATGATTAGAATGTACTTATAGACAGTGTATTTATTAAACTTCAGAATGGGCTGTTGTACTACCATCAACCATTTCACTGTGCTACATTTGTTGAGCGTCTGGGACTTGATTGCAAGGTAGAATATATGGATGCCAACCAAGGGATCATGCCTGAATCTCATAACATCTGGGTCCAATATATGGACAGTGACCTTGATAACACCTTCCAAGGCCGAGTTCCTTCTTTTCCTGTATTATGCTTCAGCTAGACTCCACCGAATCAGATCCTCCAATTTCAGGAGCGCCTTCCTGCCGGAAAATCGATATATCCACCTTCTCTAAGAGGTGCAAGAAGACCTAACAATGGATATTACGTCCTCAACCTCAAGATTATGCAGTGGTGATTCCAACAAAGTACAAAGATCTGCATGGTGGGGCTGATTGTGTTGACGGGTTCATCTGGCTTGTCAATCAGACTGATAAGATACATATTGTACCTGTCGGAGCAATTGTGGGACCTGCACATTTGGTGTGGGAGAATAATGCCGCATCGGATAGAATCGGTAGCGTATGGCTTGTAAATAATCATGTGGATTTAGATACCTACTGGACTGTGTATTAAAGTTACAATGCCTGAATCAAGGTTTGCAGAAGATAGTCAATTGAGTTGTACTATTTGATACAAACATTATGATAATCACTCCCGGAGAGTATGGCTCCAGGTTCGAGGTGCACCGGAGTACTCTCGGAGATGTGGCCAATACACCCAATAGCTCCGACCTTTGCATATCCTAATAGTTTGATTTGGAAGCATTTTGAAAACAACTATACACTGTTCAGGATATTCTTGGATTCTGTTCCACAACTTCCAGAGTATTCAGCACCACCAGTGAAGTATTCTCGGAGCACCTGAGAGCACATCGCTTTGCATTCAGCCTATCTGGGAGCATCTGGGAGCATCTGGAAGGATCAGTGTGGCTGTTCAGAGTTGCTGAGTTGTTCAGTTATGACTTCCAAACCATTTTACATTTTGCTAATGCTGCCTCCAGAATGACCGCTTCCAAGTTCTCCTCCAATCTCGCTCGATCATGGCCTCCAAGTGCATCTCCCAACTCACTCGATCGTAGCCTCCCAGTGAATCTCTAACCGTGCACGAATACGGCCTCCATGATCGCACCATCACGGCCTCCAAGTTAGTCTTGAAACTCGCCCGATTACAGTCTCCAAACTCGCTCCATCACGGCATCTAAGCGTATCTCCAAACTCGCTCAATTATGGCCGTCAAGTTCATTGCATCATGGCCTCCAAGTCCATCTCCAAACTCGCTCAATTACGGTCTCCACAGTCGCTCGACCACGGCCTCCAAGTGTATCTCCAAACTCGCTCAATTACGGCTTCAGAGTGCATCTCTAAGTTCACTCAATGAAGGTGTGGTGAAACGCTGCAGCTAGAAGGCAGACAGCCCATCATCAACACTCCGCCGCACCTCACATGGTATCCGAAGGGAATTCGTCAGAAAGCATGGTTATAGCTTGAGGAGCATAGGAAGAGGGTAAGAGGATTTGAAGGGATACCCGGCCATGATGAACCACACATAGTGCATGGATCTACGACGGCTCGGCAAGAGTGCATGAGAGCAAGAGCTGGGAAAGACAGAGTATGTAATTTGTGTATTGAGATGATGTCTATATACCCCTGGGAATTCCAAATATATACTGCATGTCGTCAAATCCATCTCCATTATCGCTGTATTTCCGTATGTATATATATAGAGAGACCTAGATAATACATGCCATATTAGGATGTAGCTAATCTTGTGACTGTAACTGACCAATAAGATCGATGAGATACCTTGTGGTTATGAAACTGTAAGAACCACTGGTGTGAGAATATGGCACCAAGTCTCACACAGAGCTTGTACAGAGGTCTTAGCTGCTCTTAAAGTCTCCTGCAGACCTGCACAGAGGTCGCAGTAGCTCCAAAATGTCACCCTCCTAATTGTCAAATTTTGTGGCATCCTAAATGCACCTCCATCACTGCAGGTGCTTTCAGGAGCACGTGAGAATTCTCTTTCAGAGTCTGAGAGCACTTTGCAAAGCTCCAGGGGGGGCTGGAAGCATCTATAAGTACTTAGAAGCACTGGCGAGAGCTACTGGAGTGTTTGGGAGGTTTGCATATGGCTTTGAGACTGAATTACATTTTGCGGATGGCTTAGGTAATGGAAGAGTTAAGGACAAGAACGAGAGAGATGAGAGCAGATGGGAAATAATCTTCAGAAACTGGGACATAAGAAAATTTCATGTGCATGTCAATTTACCATTCCTGATACTGCAGGCACAAGTCCTGATCCGGTGGGAAATTACACTTATACAAGGTCTTGTACACACAATCAGGCATAACATACCCTTGATTTCTAATATTCGCTCATATCCTCTATATGGTTCCAACCTTCATCCTCCATCTCTCTTTCTAGTTCGCAACTCTACCATCATCGCAAGAATACAAAGTTAAGTTATTCCTCTCTATCTCTCCATGCCATGATCACGATTTAACACCGAGTACAGCATACATCAGGTACAGCATACACCAAGTACAGCATACATCGAGTACAGCATGCACCGAGTACTGCAAATGCCATGTACAACATACATCAAGTACAGCATGCACCGAGTACTGCATATGCCGAGTACAGCATACACTGAGTACAGCATACACCGAGTACAGCATACACCGAGTACAGCATACACCGAGTACAGCATACACCGAGTACAGCATACACCGAGTACAGCATACACCGAGTACAGCATACACCGAGTACAGCATACACCGAGTACAGCATACACTGAGTACAGCATACACTGAGTACAGCGTCCACCCATGATTGTTTGTCCCCCCTTCATTCTCATGATTACATGTTGACCCCTGAATGTAGCTTCAGCTTCCAGCATGCCTCCCTACATGGTCGACTGCCATCAGCTAGCATGACAGCTCGAAGGTGAAGTCACAGAATCACATTCCCATGGTGGCCAGTGAACTAACTGATCAATAGAGTCTCAGCACCCAGCGTGCCATCTAGCGACTGCCTCCAAGCGCTCATCCAATCTCGCTTTATCACGGCCTCCAAGTGTATCTCCAAACTAGCTCGATTATTGCCTCCGAGTTTGCACAATCATGGCCTCCAAGTGCATGTCTCCAAATTCCCTCAATCACAGCCTCCAGATGCATCTTCAAAGTCGCTCGATCACGGCCTCCAAGTATATCTCCAAACTTGCTTTATTACGGCCTGCAAGTTCACATGAACATGGACTCCAACTGCATGTCTCCTAACACGCTTTCTCATGGCCTCCAAGTGCATCTCCAAAGTTGCTCAATCATGGCCTCCATGTGCATCTCCAAACTCACTCGATTACGGCCTCCAAGTCTATCTGCAACCTTGCTCGATCATGGCCTCAGAGTGTATCACTGAGTTTACTTGGTCCTCATTTTCATGCCCACCTTGAATCCCTCTCAAGCACCGCCTGCAGCCAGTCAATATATACTGTGTGTAGATGGGTAGCTATATAGATACATAGATTTATAGATGAGAATACAAACTGAATACATGAGTTATAAAAATTGTTGAACGATAAGTAGTAGCTATGATTTCCTGGCACACCAGCAGCATTCCCAAAGATGATGTTGTTTTCCCAGACTGCTGTACTGTGATTCGAGGTGCACCCAGACTTGTTGCCGGGGCTCCCAGACTTGTCATCGGCGCTCCCAGGCTTGTCACCGGGGCTTTCAGATCCTCCCCGGTGGTTTCAAGTGCGCCCAAAGCTCTCTCTAGAGCTCCGAGGTGTTCCCAAACTTATCACAATCGCTCCCATGATACTCCTGTACCAGTCATCAGAGATCCCAGTTACTCTGAAGGCTGACCTGAATGGCCTCCTAGGGTCTAATACCCTCCTGAAATTGACGCATCTAAGTTTACACTCCACATCCTCTTAGATACTCCTGGAGGCTTCCAGTAACTAAATCACATTTTGCTGATGCTCATAACATCAATTTGGACAATTCACATTGTGTTTGTTCTATTGTTGGATCATCAGTGGACATATAGCCTAACTGTGGATTATTGCTATTATATTAATACATTATCCATAAGTGGATTCATTTGCAATTGCGTTACAGATATTAACTAGCAACCAACTGATACACTACTATTGTAGAATGTGATATTGTGATGTATACTAGCTCAACTTAATAACCAGGTTTGCTTTATACCTCTTATCCTCAGTTAATGCCTTTAAACTCTCAGTTACAGTATATTTAAATATCAACTATGTAACTACCTAAAGGTGTCTTTTGATGTTCCCACTTCTGAGGAGACTAGGTTGAGAGATTCTACTTACTCCCATAGTATATATCTGTTGCTGTATGTGTAATTCTCCCAAATTACAACATTACTGTGTGTGGGTCTATTGAGTCAGGTATAGTAGGTGTGGTTGAGAACTATGTACTTTGCAGATGTCTATTTCTTAATATTGCAGTAAGGTAGGAAAACTTTCTCATCCTATTTGAATCAGCTAGCAGCTACATGCACCGATTCTAATCAATCAACAGGTGACTCAAGTGTTATCCTGCCAGAGATGACATAACTGGCACACTAATTGAATGCTCAAATGGGTGTTATTGATTGACAGTGATGCAGCAATTTTGGTCTATATGTTATCCAATTCCCATAAGTTTTTGTTGTGATAATTGCAAAGAATGCTGAACTGTCGAGAATTTCAGAATCCATCTACTATATATAAAAATTATTATACTGTCTTGGAATATATTTATTCATATATTGAATCTAAGTATAATATTTTATATTTGATGTTAAGCTTTGAACAATTGAAATTAAGTTATTTTCAAACATATATTATTATCTACTTTGTTTCTTCTGTATTACATTAATAATACACCTTATATAAGTTACAATAACTGAATTTCATATTAGATTACACTGTTGATAGATGATCACTAACTTTATAAACCACTTATTATAATATATATATGATATGATTTATTATACTTTTATAACAATATCTACAGCTGTATAATATGACTGCGCTAATCAATTTTATAATTTGTATATATCTCTACCTAACATTACTATCATATTAGATATTTGGAGGCAATTAATTTTTGGGTTAGAATTTTGAGTTTTTTGATAGCTGTATTACAAATTGTATTATATAAGTTTTCAAATATCTGGAAATTCTAAACATCTGTGTCTATAGCCAAATGACTTGTATTGGCAAGTATCTCTGCTTGTAATTACCGTTAACTCTGGCCTGAGTCACAGTTTGACTTTGCTAGGTTCTTGGAAAATCGGATCGCTCACAATCTGACTAATGGCTAAGAATTAGATCCAATGGGTGCTCACGGGACGAATCGGACGGGATGTACTGGACTCCATAGAAGAAACCTCGATCTGGACTAACTACGACAGCTGCATTACTGGACCCCGAAGCTTTCGTTGCCTGTTTCACGCTCGTTTTCCGCTGATCGTCGCTTTATAGCTTCTTATATATTGCGTATGTGACTTAGCTTTCCATCGTTCTTGCAGCTTCGTCAAAGAAAATCTGCTTGCAGGGATAGGAGAAGTGAGGTACGCTTCGTCTTTGCCTACTATATCCCGTTGCTACCGAAGTTTCGAGGAAATGGCTACAGGTGGTGGTCGAGATGGAGACGCAAATACAAGTGGATGGGGGAGGTATGTACGCGCCGCTACACAATACTATGGTACAACGTCAAGTCAGACGGATAGTGCCCTGCTAGGACAAGGCACCAGGCGGAGAAAGTTATTGCAGGTTGCAAGCAATTATTACTTGGGATCAACGAATCGGTCTGCAGCGTTACATGAAATGGGGACCATCAACAATGATCACCAGCTTTGGCTTTTTCCTAGCTACGCACGTGAGGTTCCTCGACGGAGTATGGCTCGGGATAACCTTGATGATGGAATGGCGAGTCACGATAGAGACAACAACGGCAATGATAGCGGTACTGTGTGTCAGGTGGATGTCCGTGGCTGGATGTTTACACCACATGCTGGTGTGCATGGCCGGAAGACTAGATGGCAAATTGGTCTGTTGAGATGGCTGTGTGGACTATCGAATCAAGTGCATGTCCATTCTGTTGGTGGGAATGGAGGATCTAGCGACGAAGAAGCTGATGCCATTACATCTGCCTTTGACCGCTCGGAACGATCGCAGTTTCTCGTGGATGCTACCCTTGACGATGGTAATGGTGCTAGTACGTTGGCGGGGAGATTTGCATGGCTGTCTGGTCCCTCACAGACGCCTCCGTCTGCGATGACCGCAGCCGAACTTCAGGCCGCTAACGACGCGTTTGAACAACGAATCGGACCATTCACTCATACACCGGTCAAAAACCAGCCAGTCACCGTTTTCTTTTACGACATGAACAACGACACTCAGGCCCAATCACGCACTTTATATACCTCTGAGAATGGTCATTTCACCTGTCGAGCTGATTTGTCGTTTATCCCCACGCATCTTCGTGTGATGGCGTCAGAAACGCTCTCTGCAACTCAGGAGATCGAAATCCGCCGGTACAATGGTGTTTCCATTGTATCTGATATAGACGACACAGTAAAGAACTCAGGTATCATGCTGGGAGCTCGTGAGATGGCTAAAGCTACTTTCACGGCACCAATGAAGGATTTCATCATTGAAGGTGTAGCTGAATGGTACCAGACACTCGCAGGACCTCCTTACGACTGTTCGTTGCATTATATATCGAATTCTCCTTGGCAGTTATACCCCGTCTTGAGATCCTTCTTCAGCGAGATCGGTCTCCCTGTGGGCTCATTTGATCTTAAGCACTACCATGGTATGCTTCAAGGTATACTAGAACCAGCTGCGGAACGCAAGAGAGGAACAATTGAACGGGTCATGCAAGACTTTCCACACCGAAAATGGCTGTTCATTGGTGATTCTGGGGAGGCCGACCTTGAAATTTACACTGAAATGGCAGAGCGATGGCCAGATAAGGTTTTGGCTGTGTGCATTAGAGATATAACCACGAAAGGTTATCCTCCATTCAATTTATCTGAACCTACAATGTATGGAACATGCAGTAAAGAGTTATCACTGCAAGAGAATTCAATGAGACGAGACCCAAGGATGAGCTATGCCATTGACAAACAAGCACCAATCCATCTACCCCAGCCGGTTTCGCAGTCAAGTTTCAGCAACAATGTCTCTACAAACCCGCCTGCACGCCCTAGGATGCCCCGCGGTCTACGAGGCCCTCCGGTCCCACCGAAACCTGCAAGTTTACGGCAAACTGTGGAATCAATGTATGACGATCTTAATCGGACATTTCCAGAATCCCAACCACCACGTCTACCATGTCGTAACAAAACAAGCAAGTGTGACTGTCACCAATCTGCCTCACTCTCGCGACTTCCTCCAGGGATGGTTGCTCCAGTCCCAATGGTGAACAATTGCAGGAAAGCAGAACCCCCGAGTCTTCTACTGAAGGATGCTTCTACCAGTATGACAATCGATATGGCAGCTTATGTACCGCCCTTCACAAAGCAGGAGTTAGCTTGGATGCGGCGATGGCAAGTAGCCAAGGAAAAACTGGAGCTGAGGAATGTCAAGTTACTTTCTTGGAGAGTTGGAACGGATCTGAAGGAGGTTACGACAGTCATTGTGGAGCGAGAGTTGAGGAAACAGCAATGGAGAGAGGCAACATGGAGTCGAACTTGAATGCAGATATTGCAAGTGTGTACATTGTGCGTTCTCTTTCATTAGCTGGAGGATGTTCTAATTTACTCGAGATGTATAACATTCTACTTAATGCTATGCGACGACGACAAGCTTGCTCTGAATTTATATAACGACTTTTATTCAGGATAATCTACAGGGGGTCCGATTCTGTATATCGAAGTTTTCTGATTTTATGCACGATCACCCTCTCCGGGTGTTTGCACTAAAATACCTACATGCAAATGTAAAGAAAATAGTTGGGAAATTATCTACTGTATTTCATTTTCAGCTTCATAACTTAGAATTTATATAAATACAATGGCAGAAAACCAATGAAAATTGATATTGTAGTAATACTTACAATTTGAAAAATATAGAATTGAACTGGAAAGTTCTTCAGCTTCTTGTATTTTTTTTTCTATTGAATTTGCATCAGTTAGAGTACATCTGCTATTAGTTATTGGATTGTAGGGGTGAAGCAGCTGGGGCCACCCTCTCTGCTACTATAAGGGTATTGTTAAGTTGTTTGTGCAAGGTCATCAATATAATCAATAACTCTCATCATTTGCAGATCATATTATCTAATAGATGTGGTATCTACATGATGGTTTTGTTGATGGTTGAGTTATTCCAAACTATTTCAAACTCTATTCTAACGTCTATTGGAAGTGTATCTAGCTGGATGTCATTGAATATAATGTAATAAGCATTTGGCTTACCTGTTCATAATCTATTTTTGTCACCTAATGATCTACAATGTTAATCACATAGCAATACCGATAAATTACTTTCAGATAAAACCAACTCAGTTACCATTTTGTATTCTTTTGCATATTTTCATAGTTTGAATTTGAACTCAACAGGATTTCATCTATTCAGAATATACAAAAAGGTAATTGTATTTTGACTGAATTTTCAGCAGTCCATATATGTTAGAGTTAAAGGTAATTGAATTAGAATAAATGTACTCAACTGTTTCCTGCAAACAATAGCAAATGCGTTTGAGTAATTAATGGGTAGTAAATAACCATTTCCAGAATCGTTGTTTCTGAAACAGTTAGTATCTATCCAATGGTTACTTGGTAGCCAAGATGAAACAAACATGGAGCAAAACTCCAATATAGTGTTACCAGCACACAAAGATGGCAATTGAATAATGTCAGAGTTATACTAAGATACAGAGAGAGTACACTTGGAGGTTTACAGTGCAATATCGCTGCTGTTACTGGAGAATGCAGACGGTACAAATGTTAATATAAAGCACTTTGGAGGTAGTGATTGAGGGAATATGAAAAGGATAATCTGGAAAAAGTAATGTAGAAAACTAAGACTTTAATATTACTAGATATATGGTCCTGTGATTATAATGTTAGTAGACTTTGATACTGATAAACTTGATCTACTACCTGCAGATAATCAGATTATGAGGAAAGTTCATTCAACTGTTGATCAATTATGGAAAAGCGAAGACACTGTATCAGCAAAATGTACCGTAGTCACTGGGAGTCTCCAGGAAAGTATAAGTGGTATCCATCTGTAAACTTAGAAGTGTCCATATCAGGAGAGAATCAGAAAGTAGAAGGGTATTCCAGCTTGTCTTTAGAGTAGCTTGGATTGGTAATGACTGGTAAAGCAGCACTGCGGATGTGATTCTGATACGTTAGAGAATCTATTGGGTCATCAGGGAGACATTTGCAGGTAAATGGGAGTGTTGTCCAATGAATGCTGGAATTGCAAACTAACTCTGAGAAAAATCTGGATTCTAACAGATATTTATTCGGAAAACCACCAGAGTTATGTGAGACTCTCTGGCAGTACCCAAGCAATTAATTACCCTTTATGGTGAATATGATGTGTGCAATATTGTTCATTATCACATTTAAATCATTCTTCATAGACTAGCTAGTGATATTTTCTTCACCATTGTATTATATGTATCGCAACATTGAGGAACCTAAGAAGGTGTGTGATTCAATTATACAGCCAGCTATACCAGAACAACCTCAACACAAATTGATTCTATGATATCAATTGAATGTGGTGTCAATGTCATCTGTAAAATCTCCCATTTCATCAGGGTCTACGAAAGCAGGAACATACAATTTATTAATAGTGTAAAGACACTGGATGCATTCCGTGTATTTGCTTACACTTGGTATTGGGTGGGTTTTAGCAATTGAATGCCAATGATGTTTGTGTAACAGGCGGGATCGGGTGTAGGTGATATTGGGAACTAAAATGTGTATCAGAAAGAAACAAAGGGCGCTCGAAGTTGGTATTGAGGGAGTCCAAACCAGGCAAGAGTTGAAGCTGTTTCAAAGTCGTAACTTGCTTTGCTATACAAGAGAACAAGTAAAGAGAGAAGAACAGGAAACCCTCCAATGCCAACAACACTCTCTTTATATACAATTTGTCCGCCACCCTTGAATCATCCTCCATACCTCAATGTACCATCCGAATCTTAGCCCATAATCTTACACCCCACCCACACAATTCCTTATCAATACAACCACACCTGATCGTCCGACGTTGCAATACCTCTGATCACTTCCCCAATCATATCAAATTATCCTGCCACCATCTCACTGTATCCTCCACATCTCCCCATGTCTCCACCTTTCTATAACAGAATTCCTTCCACACCATTGTCAAATCTCTGCCAATATTCCTAAGTACCTCTGTATTTCCTCAGCATCTGTGACAGTTTGGCTCGATCTGTGATATCTAATAAAGGTGTAATGAGATGTTAGCTTGCTGTGAATTGAAATGTGATTTGAAAGGCAATATGACAATGTATTGGAATGCAAAAGGGGAGCAACTACCCAAGGGAAAGAGGTGCACAAAGATAAGAAGGGTGTGTGGGGAAGAGAGATGTATACTGAAGGTGATGGAGATGCACAGGAGGGAATTGAGGAGCACCAATTACAGAAGTGAAACACTAAAACAGGGGTATATAGGCCACGGAATGAAATACAGGAGTAAATGTCCAGATTAGGCAGCATCTATCCCAGCAGAGAAGTACGAAAAGGGGGTTATAGTGTGCAGAATAAAATAGTGGAGGAACAGCCCAGAACAATGAACATCTATCGCAGGGTAGAAGTGCAGAATGGGGGGTATGGATTATCAAATGAAATATAGAAGTGACTGGCCAGCCCAATGAGTATGTATCCCACTGGAGGAGCACTGAAAGGGAAGGAATTGAGCCTGGGATGCAATAGAGAAGAGCTAGACCAAGAAGTGCCTACTCTGGCAGGATTGTACCAATGAGTAGGAAGGGTATGACGCTTCCCACTAATGTGTGATTGATCAGAGTAGTAGCTTCTGGAGTAAAAATTAACAGAGGGGATGGGTGAATGGTATGATAATATTCATCTTGAAAAACCATAACCGTAGCCTTCTTTCAATTGGCATAATCAGTCAGTGTACAGTTAGCTGAAGTGGCCACCATCATTAATGTGTGCTGTGTGAGATGCTAAAGGAACAGAGGTATAGTAGGCTGACACCCCAAACAATTCACAGTAAACAAGAATTAATGGTAAATTAACTTCAGAACATCGATTGAGCTGAATCAGGATGTATAATCTTCCACCAGCTTTGAGAAATAAGCTTTGTCAAACAGGAGCTCAATAACTACCTGGAATAAAAGCTCAGTTGCAAAAGCCCAAGTCCAATTGGTAACTATGAACCACAGTCCAACAAACATCATCAATCTGCTATCATTCAATCATAATGATTTTCAGTGTTAAGTATGTTAATGTTGTGGTGTAGTCAATATTGTAAGTTCAATTGATAGACTGATAACAGAATCCAAGACTTTCAGCTTGTCATATTGGCAGACCAATTTTGACTGATGGACCACTATGCAATTGACACACAGATGGTGAACCTACAGGAGTACCTACTGATGCTTGCTGATGATCCTAAGTCTCAACGGCTACTTTCCACGCTTTCTTACCCATTGATAACTTCCCATCAGTTAATATAGTCCAAGGAGTCTCCATGAATGTGACTAGTTCTATGTACGTATTTGCTACCTCACCTGTAGCCCAGTGGCATAGAGGCAGATGTTGACCTCCTCTGGCCTTTCGTTATGTATTTGTCCAGTCTCCATTACACTCGGGTAGGGAAAGCATCAAGGTGGGTGGTGCACAGTCTGATTCATATAAGCTGTTGTGGAGGGTTGACTTTGGCATGTGAGCAATAGTTATGCCATTGTCCCATTTGGATTTCAGGAATTTGAAAGTGGAGGGCATGCAATGATAGTGTCAGCAAAGCTCTGCATCATTTGCAGTGAAACCCTTGAAGTTTGTAGTGACTGGTCCTTGTACATCTTGCCTAGATGTAGGACATTCCGTTGCATATTCATACAATCACCAGTTAGCAGCGGGTCTGGGTAACCGACCAGTGGTCCGAGTTTTGACCGGCGGTTCGGTTCAGTTCGGTTACAAACCCGGCCAAAATCCCAACCCGCTTTGTCCTGGCGGGGTTGTTTCCCGGACCAGACATAAACCCGCAGTTTTTTGGCCGGGTTGTACCCGCACTGTGGTTCCAATTTACATTTCCTCAAACTATCGCTCCAATTAAGTGTCTGAGATCTCGACGTTTCATGACATGATGAATACGTAGAATGTGCAGCATTTGCGCTGCTTTCACCTCCCGATCTCAGATTTGCAATCGGACCAATATTCGTTGACTCGGTGTGAAATAACACCATTTATTCAGCAAAATTCGCAAGTTTTCGATAGCAACCGAACAAATATTTCTCCGATCGCAAATCTGAGAGCGGGAGGTGAAAGAGCGGCTAAAACTGCATAATCTATGTACTGATGATGTCATCATACAATCAGAACTCAAATATTTAATTGGAGCCAAAATTGTGAACTTGAATTGCCGGGTTTTTGATGGTAAAACTGGCCTATTTCCAACAGTCCGGGTTTTTGGTATGGTAAGAACCATTGCCGCGGTGCGGTTTCGGGTGGAACTGGACCCAGAACCGACCTGGGAATTTGGACCAATTGCTAACACTAATCACATTCCATGTCGAATAACAATGTGAGTTTTCCAGTATCTTCACTTTGATGATAGTCAATCTCCGTATATGTATTGTCATCCTAGATTATTAATGAAATCCAGGATTGTACTCATCTGCAATTCAATGTATGTAGGTAAATAATTGAAAGTCAAACATTGGGTGGATAGTGAAGATTGTCTGGTTCAATGAATGTGAGTAAGAGTACTTTCTTGCAGTGTGCCTCTGCCTTCATCTATGCATTGTGGATTTCCACCTGGCTTGGCATAGGTTCCATTTGCTGAAATGAAGATAGACATTTGGGGAACATAGAAGATGGTATATAAGTGGTATATATAAGATTAACTGCAATTGAATAACAGGAAAAATGGTGCAAGACATTACACATGATAAAGTAGAAAGCAATTCCAAGCATGCCTTTAGATGGTTCCAGAGATATTTCCTCACTGGTTGATATACGTATTCAGTATGGCAGTTACTGTTGCGATTTAAGATGAGTTAGATTCACCAGATAAGATGGATTTCTAAGTTCTGATGCCAAGAGAAGAGTTCACACTGCTACCTCCTATCAACAATTCTCTGTATGGATTGAAGCATTCGAGGTTGTTTAAAGCCAACAAACGTAGAATTGAATCTGATCCAACAAAATAAAACTTTCAACATTAACATGGTTTGTCATATTAAGTAACTCTTTGTGCTGGGCAAATGGAGTTCTGAAAACCTCAGTGAGAACAAGTACCCCTGTATGGTACCATCAAAGTCCGAATTATAGTTGTAAGTTTAAGTATTTGAGGTGACCTCATAGCATAGAATGGTTGCAGTGTTGAGAATCTGCAATACTGAATAGATTTCAGACCTTATTGAGTGTCCAGTACATTGGAAGGGTTCACACACAGTGTGTTATTGATAGGGGAGAAACATAAATCTCAGTATATGGTATATATCAGCCAGAATAACATATGTATTCTCATGATATTTGATTTTATTAGTATCCTACTGCTAAGTTTCAAGTTGATTAGGCAACAACATAAGGATAAACTTCCCTTTCTTGCATTTACCAGGGCCATGGCGGCAGAATCCCTGTACAACAATATTAAGATTTAATGGAGAGAAGAAATGCAAAGTGTAGCAAAAGTATGGTAAGGCTTGATGATGATTTAGGGGTCATCTTATTAATTGAACCACTCATCAATGCCAAGGTTGGTAACCAATTGGTTGTAAATACTCACTTACAGTCAGATTATCCACTTAATATCTAGTATCCTGCTCAGCATTAAATCACATATTTATTATATGTCTCCCTACTACAATGTTCACCGAAAATTAATATTGCAGTTGAGAGCTACATACATTTGGATGATGAATTGTAAGATGTCATCTCTTAGTGGATACATGAATGACTGTATACAGTGATTGGGAACTGTGGTGTACTGAAGTTTAAATTTGCTATGCATGATGCAATGCAATGTTTGGGATTGCAGATTTGCTTCTCTCTGACTGTTATTTACACTGTTTAAAGCAGCGTATTCATATTTCGTAAGTCAAGCCTTTCGGATTCTCTCTGTTGGAGCTCTGCTGATGGAAATTGGATCACATAATCTATATCCAGATTTCCGTCCTACTGGGTAAAACATATATTTTCTCAGAATCGAGTGCAGTCTGGACTAAAAGCATTGAGAACTGAGTATTGTTTGAGTAAGTACAGTTCATGGGGTGAGCAGGAGTTACTAGTCATCATCTGCAGAGTTGCTGAGCAGAATGTGTTCTTCACGACTTTCTCTCATGTTTTAGCTCAGTTGACCAACTCCAAATATTCAGTTACCATTTCAGCATTTGAGAGTGGAGGGAGAAATATACTACTTTGTCAATATTGAGTTGACTGACTTTACTAATTGGCTAGGGCTGTGCATCTACGAATAAGAATGCAGTTGGCTACCTTCCTGCAACAAACAAGTTGACACAGAGCGTTACAGTCAAGAGATATTAGCAGTGGCCATCCCATACTGATCAAGCGTAGATTTATCTAGTAGCTATGGCCAAGTATGGTCAGCTGCCTCTGTCGCTAAACAATTTGCATCCACTACTTTCACTTACTCAAAGCTCACGAAAATATGCTGAGAGAAAAGTAAAGGAACGTATAGAGTGTACAAAGATCTTGGTATTATTGCTTTGGTTGCTGATTTGGTGCCATGAGGCATACAATGATTGGAATTATATGGCCATTATGAATTTCAGCTTGCCAAAATTGGCTTCATACAAATCCAAGAAATTTATACTTGTCTACATTGCAAAACTATGGGGTGTATGAACTCATATCATTCCCTAGGAAATTCACGGCAGCAATGGATATAGCTTAGCTATTTGAACCCAAGCTGTTGTATATGATCTGACTCTCTGGGATGCTGATCTGATATGTGTCTGAACTGCTAGCTGATGTCAATCAACGGTGTAGATTTGGGATGAATATGCAAGATGTGTCATATATCCTGACACAGGTATTTCATAGTGCCTGGACTGTCTGTATTGCCAAATGCAATTGGGGAATATACAGTGCTTGATCAAACTTAACAAGACACAACACGCAACACAAAAGTTGAGTAACCAATTCACTGGTGTTGCTCAAAGTAGTTCTGTCATGGTTGAATTTCCTATGTGGCCACACAGTTCTGGTAAACCCCAAATTCGCCATTGATGAATGATTTGAAGCTCTTTGCTGACACAAATGTCATGGCTGAAGTATGCCCTATTACTCATGACATAAGGTATCCTGGGAACTTGAAAGTGTAGCCACGGACTGTATGGATTATCAATACATAGAACAATATCGAATACATTTCCAGTGGAGGTTGTATCAGTTAATCAGTGTCAGCAAATAACTTCACAACTGCTATTGTCAAACAGATTAGTGAGCCTGCAATATTGCTCACTGAGTTCGTATCAATTGCTTTTATCTTATATTTGAGATTAATAATAAATAATAATGCCAGCAATATTACACTTTCGCCAATCTGGTGTTGAGAAAGAACAATTCCTACATCAAAACTTTGATTTATATGAAAATCACAGAGAAATAATTTATTTACAATGTAGAATGTGTCTTACAAATCACCTTTTTTTGACTGAGTGTTTCAGTTGAGAAGGTGAGGTTGGTTAAATGTATCAAGAGGCATGCCACAATTTGACTATTCTAAAAATCTAAGCTGATTGTTTATCTGACTGTAATGTGTGTCGAGACCCTCTCATGCACTTCATATTGTCCTCAGGAGACTCCTGAGTGAAACACATCATCAACATTGTATTGATAAATTGAGTCATCAAGCAATGCAGGAGCCATGTTTGGGCAACTTCTAAGTGTTGGTGGAGAGCACTCATGGAGAAACCATTGCCACCGGACCCTGGATTGAGTTACCAATCATGCGGAACTCTGTGTTGCACTAGTCGGACAATCTGTGCAAATGAGAGGTGCTGGCCATTCAATACGCAAACGTGCTTTGATAATACCCCAGGGTTACCTCATTGAAGGTAAGGTTCTGTCCGGACTGATTTGGGTGTAGATACAAATGCAGAGGGATGATGTCGATGCTGGATGTGGTGATGCAATTCTGGGGATTCATCGAGGCCCATTTCTCCACAGATGTACGATAGATTCTCATTATCCATGTAGTACTTGGTCAGCTACTACTTCAAATGACGAATATGTCCGGGTAGAGAATAATCTGTACAACTTGATCTCGAAGGGATCTACTACAGAGTGCAGTTCAGTTGCTCCATTGCTCGTGGAGGAGTGCCTCCCAGGATGCTTCTTCTCAGTCTCTTTTGTGATTTTGCACAGGTTCATTCATAAGTATTTGCTGAGATATCGCTATCATCCAGCGGAAGCAAAAAGTGACCATGTAACCATTCAGAGGCTATTTCTCGTATCATTGTCCTGACATGTCATTGTTATTGTCTGTGTCTGCTAACACTTTCTAAGGTTATGCCATCTGCCATCTATAAACCCTCCATGCTCCTAAAGCACCCTGTGAAGAGTATCATTCCACAAGAGTCATTGGTTATGCTTGCTCATCCAAAGTCAAGACCAACAAGATGTGCATTCTCCTCTGGAATGGAATAAACTATATATCCATTTCTAAGGGTTGATTCCAACTACCTCGTTATTGTTAAATGCTTTGCCATCGGTATTGCTTTGTACACTGCATTGTGTCACAATTCTTTATCTTTCATCTGGACAGCATGCATTGCACTCTTTAAAGTGGAATCCAGCACCTTTGTGCCATGGTTTTCCATCAGTATATCTTTCACTGAATTTTGAGGCACAACTGAATACTGTCACATCATCTGGTAACACCAATCAAAGATGGATTGGGAAACTAGCATAGCTGTGGCTTGCAGTCTGAATTAAATTTTCACTTTTGCCACAATTTACCTGACTACATGCTATGTGTCTTGTACTGGTGACAATCAACAACTATCCCCAAACTCCCTGAACATTGATACAATTGGCCATTAATTCATTGTCTCGCCAGAGATGTTAAGGAATTATTTAACCCCAGGGTGGATATTCCATCAGCAATCAGGCTTATCAAGTGTGGGATTCAGATCATTGTTTATGTGATGTCTATCCAGCAGATCCAATAAGTCAACAACTGTGAAATTAGTCTCATATGTCATATTGTTGATGACAGTTTTCAATGTCACAGCCACTCTGAGCATGTTAACTGTATGGATTAGTTAAATGGCTGAAGCAAGGACTGGATGTCTGAGAGGTTGAGTTGTCTGAATCTCAGTAAGGCAATGGCGCACTACATCCAGTCTCAGTAATAGATACAACTTTTGTTTTTTTTCCTGAAAATCCCTAGTTAGGTTTTCTTCAACATAATAACCCATTTCTCCAGCATATTCCCCCACAAAATTGGCAGTAGAAACCCCACAATGATCTACTTAGTCAGCAATTTACATATCGATGCAACTGCCACAGAGGCAAAAGTCTGGCCAAGACCTAATTCATCTGCAATTCATGCTCCAGGCATATGTTAATCCCAAACTCATCTGCTTACGATGAACTGTATTGCCTGAACCAGGGGTGCTGATAGTTTGGTTCAAGGCAGTGCTGGGGTGCCACCTTACCAGATATTCAGTTCAAGCATGATTATCAGTGCCAGATTTTTGGTTCAAGACAGGCCAGGGATGGAACTTGTGTTGTCCAGGACTCTATGATTATTCAATTGACATATTGGATGGTCAATACGCAGCCTGGCCACCTCATCTGGACTCTTCAATTTGAATATGTTGTAAATTGTTTTGAGAACTGCAGTCAGTACAGAACTGCACTAATCTGGATCTACGACTTTGCCACCATTCTCCACTTGCTCCTGATTGTCCCTTGCACTATTCTCAGTTATCATTTGGTCATCAATAATCCCTTTCAGTTGTTCTGAAGTCATCTGTGCAGATGGGTTTATGTGCCAGTACTTCTGATATTCATGGTGATGTTATGTATTTCTCAGGAAAATTACGCATTAGAACAAATTTATATGTACAGAATAAAATCAATTCCATTGTGTCAATCAGAACTCACACTAGTACAAATACCATTCTTGTACCACTTGGGAAATGCTTTGGCATAACCGTAACCAAGATTTGTGATGGCTGATAGCATGGTACTACGACATGGTATTAACATTCCTGCCGTGCCACACCACATTATGGGTGATTACCGTGAGTTACGAGATTATATGGTACATTCGCTTACATTTTTATGGTTTTCAACAGAGTATGGTATCTTATATAAGAGAACCTCAACTTATGCAGATTATTTTTAATTCCAATTCAAATACCTATAAGGTGTTGTTCACATACAAATAATGCTAAGGCACAATCACATGATATATCAGAGCAATCATGTCATTAAACAAGATATATGCTACTTTCTTGGTGTAGAATCTCATTTAGCAAAATATATACACAAAGCTTGACTACTCTTCCACCACTCCTGCCAGTAACTCCAACCACTCTGGCAAAGCGATCTCAAACGTACACAGTTGCTAGTTACTGTTCAAATCGGAGTGCATGTTGACGTGAAGTATTGGGACACTTGAGACCTGTTCATCAACTAATGGCAATGTGCACGTACTGAGGATAACTTGCTTTGACATGTATATCAGCAGTAAGCGACCGTCCTGAGATGATCAAGATGTTTCTCATGAGATTGGTATTGGAACACTACCTGGTATTCATGACCAATCCACTGTGACAAGTCTGGCTCAGATATTGTCTGACAATCCCAGTCTGATTGATGTGGCTCTGACAGGTGTGGCTCTGAAATAGTCTCTGACAATCCCAGCAATGAATGTACCCTTGGATATAGTCTCTGACAATTCCGGTTCTGATAATGTTGCTCTGACAAGTATGGCTCTGACATGGTCTCTGACATTCCCAGCTCTGATTAACATAGCTCTGACAAGTTCGCTCTGACATGTTCTGATAATCCCGGCTGCAATAATTGTAACTGACAAGTGCTACTCGGACAGGGACTCTGGCTCTGACAAGGTGCAAAAGGCGGCACTGACATGTGCTGGCTCTGGATACCAGGCATCCCTGTTGAGATAAACATATCTGGGCAATCTAGTATATCACGGTGTATAATTCCAAAGATGCATCCTGAATGAGTAGGTATTGGTTATCTTCACTGCTCGGAACAAGTTGCACCGGTTTAAGAACCGAAGATACATCTACAATGTGTCCTTATCTTTGCTGCGCATCATGTCACATTATCACTCCATGGGTTTTTTTGGCATCGCAGACGATAGATACTCCAAATCCTCTACGAACAATTGGTCATGATGTACTGTCTGCCATATGACACTCCCATTAACATTGGCTTCCCATGTATTGACTCTATTGCTAAAATCAACAGCATATAGCAGTTTGCCAGGGCATCATCCATGTTGATGTACCGAACAATTGTTTTGTGGTGCTCAATCTCCTTGAACTATAATATTCTCGAATCAATTGCCTTGTCCAGGCCACTTCTCCACACACTGTGCCTTCTGAACTGCAACTGCATCTGGATTATTGAGCTGCTGTACAGTGACTGACACCGTTCATTTGGTATATCTTTTGACAGAGAAGTCATGATGCACAGGAGCCAGAGGTCCGTAGGTCTAGACTGGCTCTTGTATCTGCTTGAAATCTCGAAAAATAGAATGTCAGAGCATCAATAAACTCTGATATGGTGATACCCTCTGAAAATGTCAGAGTTGCAATCATGCTGCATTTGCTCATAACTCCGTTGATGCAAGGTATCAAACTAGTTGAGAATATGTTGGACGCCATAGAATCCCCCACAAGAAGTGTTCCACATATATGTGCATTCAGTGAGAGGGGATCTGATTTAACGATATGCAGTAGAATACTGATTCTCGACTTGATATCAAATAGCAGCATTAAGCACGATAGCATCTGCTGAACATTGTAAATCTTGTTGGAAGAATGGTAGCCATCGTTGATGTGGTTTTTATGAGAGGCTTCAGATATTTTGGTGTCACTGTTCTCGGCAGACCCGAGGTCCCTGATACATTTGATGTCGTGGAGAATGGAATGTATTTTGGGTATCTTGCTCATACTGTGGCTGTTGTGGTATGGTAAAAATAGGTGGATGTTGCTGCTGATGCCACTAAGCGGTTTCTGAAGGTATTTGAGAGTAGTTTCGGGGTGGGAGTGGTACCTAGCAATCAATATGAAGTTAGTGACAGATTTGATGAACTTCAAGTGGTTGGGATGCCCTTTGAAAGGGGCAAGTGCTGGAAGGCAGACGATCACCATGTTCTTGTACACAGCACCGGTCCATTGTTTCACGCAGGTAAGTCTCTCTCCAAACTGGAATATGTCAGAGAAGTGAAGAATTATGAAGAATCCTTCATCTATCAGGTCCAAACTGTTTTCCTGTCCATAAATATATTTCAGAAAACCAACAATCCATTGCCAGGTGGGATCTTTAAACAAGCCCATCAGTAGCTGGTGCAACTAGTCAACATTCATGCAACTATAAATATTGCAACCTACATGGGCATGGGCAAAATTTGGACAGTCAGTAAACTTCTACAGCCCCACCACTTCAGCAGCCATTGTTGACAAATGAAGGTATTATTGCAGATGGTGGTGCCCAGGCCTGCGGGCGAAGCTGGGCATGTCATCCAGGCATATGTCACATCATGGGTACCAACAATTATTCACCATAGTTGTGGAGCAGTACCCTGGGTTGTCTGTAAGGAATGACGCAATTCGGGGAAATGCGTAATGAGTGCGACCATCTGTACTCTGAACAGCTCTGCCGCTCGTTGCCGGGTCCTTTAGTGCATGTCATATCATTGCAAAAGAGTCATGCTAGGCGAACCTATTGGACTGGGCATTCGGTCTGTTTGGACATTTCGGTTAAAGACCAATTGGTATTAATCCATTTGTCTTAACCACTCATCTCTTCACCTTAGAGAGGTTGCCGATGTTGAGATAGACCGGTCAAGCCGGTTTGTTGCTGCTTAGTGTAGACAGCATAGTTTTGTCACTGCCGAGTCTAATGGGGACAACTGTTGATCCATTTGGCCAAGATTCGTAGGATGCATTAGCAATGTGTAATGAGGTTCCAATACCTAGAGAAATCCTGTCAACACTGGCACTGACACTCTTGACATGTTACCTACTCTGACACAATGAAACTCTGATACAAATTTCTGACAATCTGACTCTGATGCTCTCTGACATGCTGTCTGACACGCTGTCTGACACGCTGTCTGACACGCTCTCTCTGACAATCTGACCACGACGCTCCCTGACATGTTCTCTCTGACACCCTCTCTCTGACACATACTCTCTGACATGCTCTCTGTGACAGTAGAAGGAAACTTGCCTGCATATTCCACCACCAATCCGTGGTCCACATCTCAGCATATATACATTTGCCATTGGAATTGATCAGCTTGACCCATGCATACAAGAGTTAGTCTATAAACGGAGGATGTCCTAGGATATATTGTAACGCGGCAATGGGGTTCCGATACCAGAACAGTCATTTTTGGAAGATATTCATTGTACTCTCGTCGCATCTGCATCGATGTCCATCCATTTCTTCCATGTTCACAATGAGTTGATAGAGCTGATGAGGGGTTATGGCATTGGCATCAGGTACAATTAGTCTTCGTTTGAGGATGGTAATGAGTTTAGTTTTACCTAAGTTGGTATCCACGACAGAATGACAAAGTTGCCATTGTTGGAGTGTAGCAAACAGAGCAAGGGGGTCCCAGGCATCATCGTCAAAAGACTGAACTTGTACTGTGTCATTGATTGGTGCTCCTAGGTTGGGGAATATCTCTGTCTCAGATCACTGGCTTTGTGTATCATCATCAAATTGTGGAATGTCATCTGCTAGTTCGTAGTCTAGCTCATCTGACGTGGAATGATTGCTGGAATTTGGGTGAAGACGCACATGTATTGAATGGCAGTGACGATTGAGACCTCATTGTCGGGAAAAGACCTGGCCATGTGAAGTGCATATAAACGACTGCATTAATGTAGGTAAAACATTGCGATTGAGTACCACTGCCCCTGGAAATGATCATAGTGAGGCTTTCATCACGTGTCCCAATGTTGTGTATTCCGCCTACCCTGAACAGACTTGGATTCTAGCCTTGCCTGATGATATTTGTTGTACCTTACACTCTCCTAAGCCCCCCTTGTTTCCTTGTATGGGAAGTTCCGCTTCTAAGAACGACTTGCATCATCCCTAAACAGAACAGTGTGAGCCGATGTTTTGGCTGTAAACTGATCAGCATATCTACACCACAGAACCCCTCATTTTCTGCATGTTGTTGCATTCGGCCTTTAAAAAAACCACTGATACCTCTGCATCTTATCTATTCGACTTGTCTCAAGTAACTAGCATTTTGCTTCTTTAGCCCTCCTCACTTTGATCTGTGGCACTTTCTCAAACGGATCGACTTGCATATTTGCATCACTGTGACAAGGCGTATTGGAGTGGTCATCCCTTTGAGCGTTGGTCAGAGCACATCCAGTATTACTAGTTGGTATATAGCACATTCAATCGTCACCTATTTACTCCGATCAATCAACATTAACATGACGACTGACATATCCACTCAGTGATCCTCATATCCACTCTGCAACCCTCATATCCACCGAACAACCATCATTATGGCACTAACACAGGTTCAAGGGAGATGGCCTACTGGCGTTTCGAACTTAATCAACGATATCTGTGGCTCTGTGCTGATGAAGACTACCCATGACATCGATGCTGTGAGTAGCTGGTCTGCATTCACTGAAGGCCTTGCAGCAGTCCAAGAATGGAAAACTCAACATGACAAATCCGCGATCCCTTCGTACACCAATATCAAATCGTACACCCAGTTGCAAGGCATTGCAAAGACCCATCACCAGGTTCGTAAATCCGACTGCTATATTGAGTCTCTGACAGTGTGTCTCTGACATTGAGTCTCTGACATTGAGTTTCTGACAGTGAATCTCTGACATTGACTGACATTGACCTGACAAATAGCAGTGTACCGACATCTGCGAGACGCTTGCTGAAAATGCTCATGATCTCCTGGGACTTACCCCAGACGGGAAGATAATTAATGATGATGTTCATACAATGCAAAGTCTCATCTCATGCGAACAGAGAACTGTCACCCGAAGGGCCACCACCACACTGAAGAAAGCCCCACCAAGCACCGCGAGATAGTCGAAGACCGCAACAAGCCCCACCACGAAGGCAAAACCCACTTCAAGCCCTGCACCAACGATAAAGATCCCATAAGCTGCTTCATTAGACCATATTCTGGTCATTCCTACTAGACCGATCAAACGCCAATCAGATGTTCGTGTTAGGTCTACTACACCAGCAAATGCAAACTCAACCTCATTGTGGCTAAGGGGAGATTCAGCAGTATGGGGTAGGAGTACCACTTGTAGAGGCACCAGATGATCAGCGGTTTTGTCCGCAGTACCATCTCCCACAGTGTCGGCCGTTTCAGGGGATGCATAGTTGCCTAGATTCTTACCGTTTCAAATAATCAGCTCGGGCAGTACCCTCCAGGGACAGTTTTTCAAACTCATTGATGCATGTGATCCCTTGCCACTTTCACTCGGATATCTCAACAGTAGTAGAACTAAATGTCATGCAATCAGCTCACCAACTCACTTTGTGGTGAGAGGCACCTCACCAGGAAATCAATACCAAAAAGCCAGATAAGACCTTGTTCATTGTTTTATCAGGTGGATGGAAAATGATAACCTGGTTGTTATCGCGGAAAAGTTGAAAAGTCCTCGAGTTCTGAGAGTCTTCACAAACAATCATAATGAGCCCAAGTGTTATGAGCAACTCGTTGCCTGGACAATTTGGCAATGTGAACTAGCAAGTTACTCCAGGGCTGTTGACTCCTGTTTGGTGAGCACTGTGTGCATGCAGGGTGATAGTCCATTGTCCAGATTTGCACTGATTGACAGTCCATTGGATGACTTGAGCTGGGACGACAGTCTGACCTTCACCGAAATTGAAGGTTGTGTGATGGTGACATTCAATCCCATCACTCAGACAGTTATGGTGGACAACACCGGCAATGTAATCGAATATATCAAGACCAACCCCCTCAACCTGGAATGAATATCGACCATTAAGGTGAATCAAGAGAAGGAAGATAACAAACCTGTAGTCATTGCCTTGCTAGATAGTTCCAAAAACGAAATCAGTGGCGATGAATTGGATCATAATGAGGAGGAGGAGGAGGAGGATGAGGGGGATGAGGCAGGGAAAGAAGAGCTACTGGGGATGTCGGAGGACAATTTGGATCCGGGGTTCATGCTGATTAATACCAATATAGCAGCGAGATATTCCCCCAGCCGTACTGTCGACCTGGAGGACCAAGATTTTGAGCTTCAAAATACTGAAGAATTAGATCAGGTAGATGCTGACATCAACAACATTGCCCTAACGGAACAAGAGGGAGCCAAAAACCCTGCTGTGCAAGCAAAGAAGGAAGACCAGGCGGATTTTGCCCATGTGGACTGGTGAATCACTGTTCTTGTAAGAGCTGTTAAGTTACTGTCAGAGCTCAGCCGCTGTCAGAGCTGCTGTCAGAGTTGTTGATAAAGCTCAGCCACAGTCAGAGCTACTGTCAAAGTTGTTGTCAGAGCTCAGCAGCTGTTAGAGCTGCTGTCAGAGCTGCTGTCAGATCTCAGCTGCTGTCTGAGCTACTGTCAGAGTTGTTGTCAGAGCTCAGCCGCTGTCTGAGCTGCTGTCAGAGCTGCTGTCAGAGCTGCTGTCACAGCTCAGCCGCTATCAGATGTTGTCAGAGCTACTGCCAGAGCTGTTGTCAGAGCTCAGCTACTGTCAGAATATTAGAATGAAGCTAATTCATACTCACAGGTTAGTGGAGCTGATGGATACACAGGAATATCCGAGAGAATACTTGGAGGAGTCAATGGCAGCGTTACGCAACACCATGGAGACCAGAACGTTAAAACCGCTCCACCAACCCACGCAGTTACAACCTCACGAAATTATTGCAGTGAATTGCACCGCAGCGATGTAGAATCGCGAAAGGTAGTTTATGGGCTGATGACTGCGGTACTGGCAAGGTTAGACCCTGCTGTGCTCTTGATATACTGTTCGCCATACCAACAATCATCAGACTCTGACAGTGCTAGCTTTAATATGCCACCAGGTTAATGTCAATGGACAAAAATTCAGAAATCCACCTCCTGGGTTCAATAAATGGGAGATCGACATGAATAACCACAATGTGATGGTTGGATGGGGTGAGAAGGTCAGAAGGGAACCATGAAAGCTGGGGTGGGAGGTTTACCTCCCCACATTAATTGTGTGGTATGACCGGAATACATACCACTATGAAGACTTCAAGCTCATGTTGAAATAGCTCTAAACTGATGGTAGCAGAATGGGAAGCGGCAGTGACTAAGTTCACTGAGTTAACTCCACATCTCCATTACTGTACTTTTTCCAGGAGGAGGGCATCCCATCGAGCCACTCTTGATGGCAAACCATGGAGAATAGTCACGATCTTGACCATTCAGACTTTCTACCAGCAGTTTAACCAAGAGGAAGCCAACGGTTCAAGATTTTGGCACCCTGGCATATTTCATTGGGTGATCATGGATGAGGCCCACAGGTTGAAAATGAGTGCGACCCCAATCGGCAAGTATAGGCAGGCTATTTACACGATGGTTAAAATGGACTCCCTCCCGAAAGTACATTATTCATATGGAGTCCTGTACACTCAGTCTGGAGCCACAATCTACATGGATGTAAATGGCAACCACATTGGTAAATGGCATCAAAGACATGCGCTGGATCTTGCATTGTCTGGAGAGTTCATCCTGGTTGACACAACAGCTGCCACCAGATACATTCGACTATACTCTCAACTTTGTTGACCATTGGGTCACAGATGGGAGTAATGTGTCAGGTATTGAACATGGTGCCAGGGTCACACCAGCAGGAGATCCATAAAAGAACGGCCCCAAATTCGGATCAGTTCTTCACTGCATAACAATGGATTCGGATGCTCATATGTTGCCCAGAGTTGGTGAAGTTGGGAAATGAAGAAGGGCCATGCAAACATCAGATATATTAAGCAGATGGCACCACTACAAGAAAACTATTGGTAACGGAACGTGTGCAGTTTTCTGCACACTAATGCTATGGGGAACAATGGTGAGCCCTATCCCGGTCAAGAACCCAAAACCCATCATGAACATCCCTCCTGTGTATGTAACCACCGAACTTGTTACATTTACGAAGTCCTCTGGAGCTGGCCAGTTTTACATTACTTTGGTAGATGGTAGCTACAATGAACTCAGAGAGAGCATCACAGGGGTTGCCTCCGCACACGCTACAACCATGGGCAAGACGAAGCCTTGTGGCCCTTGTTAGCAGTTTATTCACCTTATATCCGTAGCATGTATTCTTGGCCCTGCCTAAATGGATCCAGAAATATCTTCCACGAAACGATTATGGAAATTACCTTCAAGCGTTGCTGACATAGGCAGACTGAACCAGATCATGTTGAGGACAGTGATTTCTGAGTTTGCAAAGGCTTTCCCAGGGGAGACGGACCAAACACCTCCGCCTGAGTAGGTCATAGGCATGACCCATGATTAGATCGAGGCTGTGTTCCAGTTAGGGGCTCCAAAGTTGGCTTGGCTCAAACAATATCTCCACGACACATTGACCGCAACAGACAATGGAGAGAAAGTGATTCAGTGGGTATATCGGCCACTTACCCAGTGGCTCGTCACACAGGTTAGCATTCATTTCACTCTCCCACTTTTTGCCACTCACATTAACTCTGACATATAAATCTAAGGTTTAACTATGACATTGACTCTTCATATGACAATGATACTAACTTGTGTGCAGTATTGCCTCCTCTTTGGGTACAATTGTTTAGCTATCCATAGCTCAATGAGTGATGATGCACGTGGCTCTGTAAAGAAGTCATTTATCAACCACGGGCAGGTGAGGGTACTTGTCTTATCCTATCTGACACGCCATGAAGGCTTGAACCTACATTATAATTGCTGAAATTCCGTCACGGTTGAACAGCATATACAATACACAATGGAACATCAGGCATGGTCGCATGTCTGGCCGATTGGTTAGCAGTGAACAGAACGTACAATGAGATTGGTTAACCTCGCCATGATCGATTGGGTAATCGGAAACACCCAGCAGATGAAGCAATCACGAAGGGGGTTCGCCAGCAAGCTGCCAGTTGGGACATTGATTTCAATGCTGATCAAGTGTATGATACCATGATTCGACAGATATCCCCCCCGGCACTCCAGTCTGCTGTGTTTGGACAAAATAACGATGTACTGGATGTTTGTCAATTTGTGATTTTTGTCTACTTTCCACTTTTGGGTCGGGGCTTTGTTTCTTTCTGGCTTGGTTCTTGGGTTACTGGGTTCGTTTGGGTTTCCGGGTTTGCTCTCTTGGGTTCTGGGTTTGGATTTCCGGGTTTGCTTTGCTGGGTTTTGGGTCACTTATGGATTATCTCATGGTTTTGTCTTGTTGTGTCTGTTTAATGTACGATCCCAGGGAATTCTTGAGACAAACATTACCAAACATCCTTTCTTTCGAAGAATTGTGTTTGTATATATTACACTTATGACATTTCAGCTGTCTTTCACTGGTATGAATCTCTGGATACAAGAAAACAGCATCGGACAGAAATTCTGCATTTCGCGACATGGTTGCCATTATTTGGAACCTGCAGCTATATTCATTCATATTCATATCAAGTGGAATGTGCATGATGGCAGTTCCTAAATTGATTGTTACTTGAAGCTAACTATATTTACCTCAAACCTTACCACTTCTTTTTGTTATCATCTTTCTATCCATTCTACAACAGCTACTTATGGCTCCATAATGACATTTATCAAGTGAGAGTGCATCCGAAATGAGCCGACCGACAGATGATTCATGTAGTGTGCCACCAGCTGGGACACAGCATCAACACGGACATTAGCCAGTCCACTGCAATGCTGCCAATGCAACCATGGAAAATATGACACATGATAGTAATTTAATAATAGTCCGTACAGTCAGAAGCAGTGAGTATGAGCGGTCGTATTGGATAGGATGTGACTAAATGCACATTGAGGTTGACAGCCATCAACTAACAATACAATGTTTAGCTGTTATACTTAGAGAGCTGTGTAACCAATTAATAGCTGCCCATAAGGGGAAACCACCAGTGCCAATGATGGCATTTGTCTGTACTCTCTGTGAAACCAAACCTCATGATGTTGTCAGCTCCGGGATTTGTAGGGACAAATTGGATAATATGCATTCCTGTGTGGGACAAGACATGATTGGAGAACCTTACAGGAGGCTACTGAAGGGAATATGGTAGGGGTAATAGCTGAATCCCCATTTTGGAAGTCGCAATCAATTTCTTGCTGGAATTGAATGGGTCTGGTACTATGGTATTGCAAGGAGATTGAGTACAGCTAGAACAGTCTGACATGCGCCTTTTCTTGAATACAGATAAAATACCTAGAGAAGAGTTTTGGTGTGCCACAATAGATGAAATGCGATACGTGATCAAGAAACCTCACGCCGCAGTCCTAGCAGAGAAGAAGTGGGGAGTTGGGTTTCCTAGGAACGGACATGTAAAGGCTGTGAAAGTGGGATGCCTGGCTATGGTCCATGAAAAGTGAATGGACAGCAGCCTTCCTTGCCAAAAGGGCACAACAGAGAACATGCAGACACACTGGAGGTGCAAATGCACAGGTGCACTGCTACCAGACTGATGCAGACATCCGACACCAGAACCAGCGACACCGACTCCCAGAATGCCACCAGTGCCACCCTGTTACCATGAGGGAGCTCATTCATCCCAAATCCAAGGTGTGCCATGCCGATATGTGTATATATATAGTGCTCTTCCCAATGCTCAATCATTCAATCTTGATCCATATGTGAAGGATATCATGTAAAATAAAAAGTTTATTCCACATTTGCTGACTGAAGAGGGAATATACAATGTTCAGTAGACAACCTGCTTTGTAGAAATGCAGCTGACATCAATCGTGTACACGAGAGTAGCCGTTCGATGCAAGCTGCAAGGGAATACCAGGATTGATTGGCAGGAGGGGGATTGTTGAGTATATTAGTATCTGCAGTTTGTAGACACTTTGAAGTGTATTGTAAAGGGTATATTAATATGTATTATTAAAGAACAATGTAGTGATAAAGGAAGAAATACATGAAGGCAACAGAAAGCCAGCCGAAACACGATTCATGATATTCTATGCAAAACAGAATGATTGCATATGGCAGATTTGTTCATGGCAAAATGAGCATTAACGGTGCATCAATAATTTTTGGCCTTGTAAGTCAGGTGATTGAAAAGTGATTTGGTCATTGTTATATATAATCGAAGTATCGGCCGCCTTCATTGGCAGAAGAGAATGTGACCCAGTCCCTCCACCATCTTGAATATCAACGTTAACAGAACATCAATGATTTGTGGTCCTGCATTCTGGGTAATCTAAGTGGCAATTGATTGCAGATATCTATAAACAAGGATTTGGGCAGTCTTGATAGGGAGATAAGGAAGAGGTAGTCCCGCAACAGCCTCCCCAACAGTAATGACTTATTTTATGTACTAAGCTGCAACTATGTGTGCATGAGCATTTAATCCTATAAAGACGATCAATATTACATAGCTTTTTAGTATCATATACATCGTGTTCTAATTAACCATGATGCAAATAGAAAAATTGTTTACGCTTCATTGACATTTGCTTGGTAGATGGGGCAGCGAGTGTGCTGCAATCTCTGTTCCCTATAATGGGAGCCAATACTTTGATTCTGCTTAACAACAACCAAATATCATTTTAATTATCTGACTTAGAAGACAAAAATTCATTGACGCTACATTGACACTCACTTTCAAGTTTGGGCAGGGAGAATGTCACTTTCTCCTATGCCTAACAAGGCAGCCAATACTGTGATTATATATAACTACAAGCAATTCACGTATTATTTACCTGACTTTCAAGATCAAGAATCGTTGCTGCTCAGTTGACATGCATTTTCACCCGAGAGTAGCGATGTTACCGCGACCATAGTTGTCAATAAGAGCGGCCAATACTTTCATTATGCATCTCAATGACCCAGTCTCTGATTAATTATGTGACTTACAAGACCAAAAAGTGATAACATTCTGTTGATGCTCGTTTTTGGAATGGGGCAGGGAGTGTGTCCCTCACTCACATCCCTCTACAGGGAATCAATTGAGTGTTTAGGAATGTCTGGGACCAATTGCCACTCAGACTACTGAAGATGGAAGACCAAAAAGCATTGACCCTCCATTGACCCTTATTTTCAGAATGGGGTGGAGAGCATGTCTCTTTGTTTAGCTATATTCCAGGCGGGCAATGCATCAGATAATGACAATGACTAACCAATGTCAATATTTTGCGATGAACAGTAGGATATCTGAATGCGACCGTAAACAGAAATCCCCAAACAGTAGAACCCCAGATTGGAATTGAAAGATCTAGCCGTAAATTGAAAATTCAGCAAGCTGATGGGTATGGGTGCAGGTTTGACCCACCAATTTGCTGCAGGTAGGGTTCATGGACCAGTCTGAAACCAAACCAAACATTTCACACTGTCGAAACCCGGACCACTGGATGGTTATGTGGATGCATTGCTAACACTAGGCTTGGGTATGTGAGCACAATCACATTGTGATTCCTCCAGCTGTGGGCTCTTGTGCTAATTGGAAGCTTACAAGCAGCTGTGCAGCTGGAAATTAGTCATAGTGAGGATGGAATGCGCTGGCGGAATGGTTGTTAAAGGATTCAAATTCTCGGTGGGTACTGTACTTCCACTTGGAGGGTGAACAGATGGGTGATAATTTGGAGAGCTTTGGAGAGGGCTTGGGTCTCTTTTTGGTACTTGGTTGATCATATCCTGTCATCTGCCATATTCATGCATGAAGAGCTGGTTTGAGGGTTGATGATGTTGGGATTAATTGTTGAGCCAATAGTTTATGGGAAAGAAATAGTGGCAGGGATAGGACTCTGAGAATAGCAATCATGTAATTGGTAGTTTGGTGACTCTGCCCAGCAGATATTGGCTCCAATAATTTGTGAAATGCAAATGCATTTTAGCTTGTTGCATTAATGATATTTGTCAAAAGAAGCAAATCAACCACTCTGCATCATGCTGTCACCTGCCATTCTTAGTTTCAACTCTTTGTGGATCCAAGGATCTGGAAGTCTGGGTGATGGGACAATCCAAGATGCTAGAATCATGGACTGTATAAAATGATGCATCTCAACAATGCTTTTAATCATATCAATGCTTTCATTTCTTCACAGAACATTTTGAATCATTAACTGAATAATTATTCCCATTTCCTGTAGTCATGCCTTTAATTTTTTTGTACTGATCACTTGCCACCTTTTATATATCACGACACAAATGAAATGCACATCTCCTTAATATCTTCCTTCCAATACCAGAAGAAGGAAAGAGTATAATCTGGACAAGTATCTTGATGGTGATCTAGACAAATTTCCTGAGAAGTGGAATGATTGTCAATATGACAATTCAGAATCCAATGATGAGTCTCTTTGGCAACAATCAAGGAACGGAATGGGCAACCAGCCATGAACAGTGTCTTTTATGTCAACACTAGGAAAATCAGCTGGGGGAAGTCAATTATCTCCTAGGTCAGTGGTACCCCTTCAGCCTGAATGTTGGAAGATCAATTTTCTGTCGGAGGAGGAGGTTGACTGCTAGTCTGCGGTGCTGGCATCCAGAAGTGGATTAGATTATGCATTTAAATAATCGAATGCTCCCGCTAATATAAATATTTACTAGATGATGCAGTCAAGCTCAGGCGGTAAGCAATTGGTTGTATGCAAGCTTGATAATCTGTGGCAATATATGCGCATTGTTGGCGACATGACAGGCCTCATCGTCAGTGCAGAATTCAACGCCCTAACATCTTTTTTAGGCATTTTATAGATGGTCATGGCAAGTGTGAAGCCTATCACTATCAAGTATGCTATCATTGTGAATCTATTGTTTACGGATGCGCTGAATGATGCCCACATTCAGTGTTTGTCATATCAGGAAATCACCAGGATTGATCCAGCCCGGAGAAACTGAGATTCTCCACAAGCTTACATTTCAGTGGGTAATCACATCAGCAAGAACTAAACTTTCTTCAATAAATTGATTCAGTTTATTGTACCCACAACATCAAAAAAAAAAATTTGAGGTTTCCATGAAATATGGCATTGGTTTACTCTTGCAGAGTGTTCTCTGAGTCATCACAATGCTGTTTTCAAGCGTCACGGGCAGTGTACCCACATTTGCGAATGTGACAATGAGTACTTGACGAATGGTTCAGAATTCCATTGGCAATATCACAAATAATCTCTTGCCAAACTCCCTGATCGCCCAATGCGATTTGTGCTTGCGATGATGATAGTACTCGCTCCATACGTTCAATGAAGAGTGTAGTTCTTGTTTTTAAACACTCTCATGGCTTAATTTGACCAATGATAGTTACCAAGCAGATGTGGTTCATGATTTTCACTTTGTTGATACAAGATTGTCAGTACCTTGGAGTTCAACTGTCGTGGGAGGGTTATAAATCATGGCGATTATGATTTCACGCGTTTGAGACCAGACTTCAGTATATGATTAGTTCTACTACATTTGCTACTATTATGATATGTTGAGGAAAACAAGAATGAAATAGCACACAAAGGAAATCGTAAATCAGATCACTGACACCATTGCTAACCTCCAAGCGACATCGCACCCTTCACAATCGTACTTCCATCGATTAATCTTATATTCTCAACGCTGGTCATGTTGGTGATGCTGGTGATGTTGTTGCTGTTGCTGTTGCTGTTGCTGTTGCTGCAGTGGACAGACTTGGTGCTGCTGGTGATGGGAAGCCCACCCATAGGCAGAATAGCTGAGAATGGCATCCTAGCTTCAGTAGCAGCAACCAAGCTGCGGAGACGATAAAAGAAATTGTCAGGCTGCTCTATCACCTCCTCCGGGACGTAATGAAGGAAGTTCGCATTTAAGCTGCCATGACTGTTGTGAAGTTGTGCCATCACTGGGTCGGTACCAGTTGAGTGGAGTCTTTGGGAAATCATGCTGCAGATAGGGTCTATCTATTTTGCTTGAACCTCTGCCGAGGATAAATGACAATCTGTCTCGAGATGACGAACTACATCTGTGCATGCATTACTCATGATGTGATAACTTGTTCTGCTGTCGCACTTACGTTGTGCACCACCGCCTGGACCAAACCCTGGAGGTAATCGAAACTCGCCTGTTTTCCAGGCCGACAGACAATGGTGGATGGCCATCACGGTAAGGGCAATGAATGTTGGGTTGATCTCATCAATCAATGATCTATAATTCATTCCCATTTGTTGTATGCCGTAGAAGTATGTCCAGTGAGTAAGATTTACAATTTCAGTCACTGCAAATTGAAACTTGCACTTCTAAATTGATCATGAAGAGAATGATTACACAAGAAGGGAACTTTATACTTACCTCAGGAACGTTTGCGGTGCATGTAACCCTGTCCTTGCCGAATAGCCAGGCTACCATGTTCCGGATCTCTGTAGGTGAGTGTGTTCGAAATCCATAAATATAGTCAGTTGTGTTCTGGCAGCGGTATTCCATTGCTCCACCGGAGCAAGTAGTCATTGTGAGAGCCAGATGCACAATGTCAACGATTGAAACAATCGTTGCAATGATTCATTTACCACTGAAATGTAGGTATTTGGAGGGTCTGAGTGTCTCTGGGCTGGATCAATCCTGGGGATTTCCTCATACCCCAAACTATGAATCTGGACGGTCTTCACTGCATTTGTGGCAAAGGGATTCACAAAGATCGCATAGTTGATAGCTATAGGCTTCACACATGCCATAACAATCGCTGGAACGCATCAAAGAATTGTCTGTGCATTGTATTCTGGGGCCACAATGAGGCCTGTCACGTCATCAAGAAAGTGCTCATATCACCACAGATTTCAAGCGTTCCATGCAACCAATTGCTCACCGGCTTTGTTTGAATCATTCCTCTAGTGAATATATGCATGAGAGGTCAGATTCAATAATTCAAACGCTTAATCAGATATGTTCCTGGATGCCAGCAGTGCAGGCTCCCATTCATCCTCGTTCTTCAAGACAATATAGAAGTCCTAACGGTTAGGAAGTAGGGGTTGCGCCAATGTAAAAGTTATTTAAGTTGCCATGACTAGTTTTGCCAGTGTTGACGTGAATGAATCTTTTGAAGGCCGCTTGCGTATTTCTTCCCTGGATGGTTGCCGAAGAAGTTTGTCATCAGATTTTGAATTGTCATCCTGACAATCATTGTAATTGTCGGGTATCATACTGTGATTGTCATCAAGATCCTCGTCGTGGAAAGGTTGTCTGCTTCTCCAGGAGCTGGAAGCAGGAGACGGAGGAGGAGTTGGGCAGCGCTTTCTTGTCATGATTTGAAAAGGAGGTGAGTGATAAGTACGAATAAATAAAATCACTGACTAAAGTAAATGTGAATGAATGTAGAGTAAATGAATTGAAGCGTTGTGTAGAGGAAAGAAAGAGTTGACATGATTAAAAGCATCGCTGTGGTGCGTCTTTTTATCCAGTCGACGATTCCAGGGTCTTTGCTTGTCCTGCCACTCACACTTCCAACCACTTGGGTGGATGGGTACTCGGAACCAAGATTGCCTGGTGACAAGCATGCCACAGAGTTATTCATTGGCTTGCTCTGACAAAAATCGTTATAGCAACAAGTTAAAACGTGTTCACATGTCACTAATCATTTGGGCTAACTGCTGCTGGGTAAAGATCCCGAACTTCCAATCACACGATTGCCATACACTGATTTCTATTGCTGCCACTAGGTCTTTTCCAAGAACAAACATCTGAACGACTAATTTCAATATCATGAACTCTCAACACAGTCCTTCATGCATCAATATGAGTGATGTAATAATCAAACAAACAAAACACCAAAATGAGACCCAAAACCTCGCCAAAAAACTCTAAATAATCACCCATCCGTCCACCATCCGAAGTGCCAGGAAAATACCCACCCACAACACAAATCGTTGAACAACCGTCCAGCCAGCGCAGTCCATTCTCACAATGACTAATTTTCAGCTGGGTGGCTACTGGTACCGTTTCTATCAGCCAACGAGGCGGCAGCGGCAGGATTCACAATGAAATTGTGCTGGCGTAGCCAAGTCACATTCTCATCAGCAACAAGACTTTGCTCGTTATTGGCCAAGAGACCATAAGCACGGGTTTGGATGACTTCAAGGTATCGCAGCTTTCTAGTAATCGTCTGCTGAAGCTTCCGATCAAAGTTTTGGAAGCCTGTTTTGGACTTTCGGAAGCTTCGTGGATTTGGATACCACGTCTCACCATCATGATCCGATTCCTCCTCAATATCGTCGATCATATCCTCGGCTGGAGGTGGGAGGATGTCATCCAGAGGAAGATTGCTGCGGCCACCATGCATAGGGGTCTGGGCACCAGTTGTGCTGTCAGTTTGTTCGCCACAATGTACGACGCAAACAAGCGTTGGGTTGCTCAAATTCATCGCCACCTTTACCCATCCCACAGCAGTATTGTTATCGAATATTGTGGCAACATTGCAGGCGTACAGACCACCAACTCTCTATGAAGCTCCACCCGGCAGCCCAAACGCTCTCGGCTTTTCCGGCTGGGGTCTGGCAGACTGGCAATTGCATCATTCAGGATTGAGAAATTGTCGTATCAACAATTGATGTACCTATTGAACGTATCGATTCATCATCCCCAGGCCAGTGCCATGAGAATAGATGAGTATTGTTTTCACCCACCCTCATCCCAGCTATGTTAGGATCCACATGCCTGATGGTAAAGCTAAGTGGCTGGACAAGGAAATTAGTCGAGGCATCGCAACGCACAGTTTTGGGCAAAGACCTGTGACCCGAAAGTTCTTCCTTGTCGTGACCTGTATCTAGACATCATCAGCAAGAGCTAAAGAAATATCAGGATGATGAAATACATACTAAAATGCACGAGTTTCCTCTTCTGCCTCAGGGTTTCTTCGATTCCAATCTTCTGATGGTGAAGGCCAACCCCCGAGAACTTGTCCAGTGGTGCCTTGAGATTCTGACCATCGAGGTTAGTCACATCTGACATGTACTGTTTCCGAAGCAGCTGTTTTGAAGCGGGATCACTGATTCTAGTCATCCAACAATCGATTAGGGGATTCCATTGCTTGGGGCCGGTGCCTTGCTTGTTGATGATGCTTATGGGCTGGGCAATCTCCCAGACGTGCTCCCACACATTATTATCTATCCGTTGTGTTGTCAAGCCACCCTTATCGTGCCAAATCCCCATAGTTTCTGATGCCCACTAGCTGACTCCAACACCAGGGTTCTCTGCCCAGACGCGGACATGTAGAGTTGATATCTGAAGTGTACTAGTATCTGCGACGACAGATTTTGGCAACCAGAAGGCACCACAGTACATTGTGGGTTCTCAACGGTAGTCAATGATTGAGTAATGGATATATCAAATGCTTTTTACTCCAAAGAAGCATCACGAGTACTGAATATATCGCCAAGGGTGATGTGATGCGGTAGCAGATGGGAGGAGGGTGTGTCAAACGTTCTGGAGACTGTAAGTAAGGTGGGCAGGCAAGGTGAATATATATATCGGATTGGAGGGTGTTCTTGAGCTGGCAACATCATCTTGGCTGCAATTCGGCCAGGAGACAATTTGCTTAGCATTATCTAAGTGCCCTGACTCATTGACTGAACATTTAAGTTCATCATAAAGACAACTAACAGCATGCGCTACAGCCATATCTTATGCATCTGTGATTGCTCTAGTTCTTGTACCCCATGATGACATCGCTGGGTTGGTATCTAAGAAGAATTGATGGTTGACATATGGTACGAACTGAACAAACAGTGAAAACCACAAATCAGACAATGGGCGTCGGAGGGTCCTGTGAGGGACAAAACATTTGCCATGAAGAGCTGAACGCAGATGCGGTATACATTTCGAGATCCAATGGATGTTGCAATTGAGAGAGCAATTAAGCACTTTGCAAATATGGAATGGAGGATGAGAGAAATCCTACAAGAGTGGTTGGACCCCATTTTCGAAAAAGTAAAGCGAGGTGCCACTTTTTCCGAGCACAAGCCAACTGGTCATGCTACGAGTAGCTCACAGGCGGTGCAGTCGCTTCATAACTTTGTTGTGAAATTTGATTTTCCAAATGAAACACGGATCTTCATCCACGGTGTCTTTACTACTGGAAGACGTACTCTGACATTGGCGCTTACATTACTCACCTCGGACATGACCAGAAAGCAATGATAATATACATATCCGCCCAATAACTGCCAAATGATGGTTTTGTGATTGATCATGATAGTATTCTACTTCCATTCATTCATGAACCACATTGTCACCCATCTCTCCACCTTTGCGACAATGATTCTAGCAATAGAGAAGCCAACAGCGGCAATGCGTGTAGCGATCCAGAGCAACCTGCAGTTCAAACAGGAATTTATTGTACTCCACACTTGGGCAACCCTCTAGTGGGCAAGCCAATTACTAACCAGTATTTCGATATCTTCGACAATGAAAGTGATCTCTGTTCACCGTTTTCTTGTGAGGAGGAGTCTCAATTAGCATACTGGTGCCTCAAGCACAACCTGAGCAGAGCTGCTATCAACGGGCTTTTCAGAAACCCTACGATGGCAACGATCAGCAACTTCACTTTGTACCACACTTTATTCATACAGTTGAACAAAATGTTTTATACCATGGCCCTCAACTCTAAGAAATGTGGTGAAGTGTGTTACAATTGTTTGGCCGATTCAAACAACCTGCGCGACAATGATTACACAAGTTTCTTTTACTGCGATTCTGTTGAATGCATTGAGTTCCTCCTGCAACAGCCTGCGTTCAGGGAACATATGTCATATGCTCCAGCACAGGAATTCACAGATGCTGATAAATGTAGCTACTTAGAGGTGAAATCAAGCAACTGGTAGTGGAATGAACATGTAACTAAGTTGAATTTCATCATAGAAACGATGATTTTGACAAATTCAATAGCTACAGTGGCTGCTGAGAGCTACGATTGTCCCATTATTCAGCATTTGAGACCTGATACCTCTTACAAACTATTGAGGTCACAAGCAGGAATGGCAAGTAGATTTGAGTTTATGAAACATCGACTCGACGATTAGATCAAAGCCTTCGAATCTTGGAAGCATCCTTGTTGCCCTTCCTCCGGTTCCCCCAAAATATCATTTTAAATGACATGGAAAACAACTGCTGTGAAGGAACAACAAATCCACAATTGAGAGGATTGAAGAAAGGACTTTGAGCTTATTTTTCGTCCTCTCGACGCATGTTTCAACTCTTGAAAGCTTATGCCTTGTGCGCACGGTTGGATGCAGCAATGTAATCCTGTCATCTGTGCATAGCTGGCGGACTACTTCGATAACATTCACTTGCACTCAATCAAGCAGCCCCGTAGACCTGTGTGCAAAGCACCGATATCGTAGTTTGGAGAAGGGAATTCATCCTCATCGCAATTGAGAGACTATCAGCTATTCTTCCAGAAAATGATACTTGTGACTCATGGAGATGAGACGGAGAGACAGGAAGCAAGACAATATCTGGAAGATCAAGTGGTTGGAACCTCAGCAGGCGTATTCTGGAATATGAAATTCATCTCTTCAAAGACTAATGTCATACCCGATATTCATCATGCTGTCTATCTAGGGATGCCTAAGTATTTAATGCACTGGGTAACGTCCTTCCTTGAACCACATTCCAGAATCGACAAATTCAACCAGCTCTGGGAGATGATGCCTCCATATCCTGGCTTTGCTCAATTTAACAAGCCATATAACCAGGTGACCCAATCGAATGGTAACGAGATATGAGCACTCGTGCATGTGATTGTTCCAGTTTTCGCGGCTACTCTTTTAAACCCTTCAGTAAGCTACAGGATTCCCTTCCCAGATGCCCTGTTGGGCATCAAGATCTTTGTGTATTTTCACCTCATGGCACAGTACCAGTCACATACTGAGGTCACAATCAAGTACATGGAGAATGATCTGGAGTAGTTTCATCATCCGCAGCATGATTTCAGTCAATTCCCTGCAAGTAAATCTACAAAGACGGTCTTCGCAGCCTTTGAGAAACACCTTACTTTGGACAAACAGGAGGAATTGGAGAGTGACCCAACTTGGAACGATGTTTCTGCGGCTGCAAGCTGTTGACACGTTGATGAAAATAAAACGCAGATCAAGTCAGAAATTGCACAGCATCTTGTCGACGAATCAGGTTTCAAATTTTTGCAGATGGATCTCCTGAATCAATTCACTGACCATATCCGCCAGCGTAGCAACATAAGAAATATAATCCCCAAACTCCCAGAAAATATGATCATGGATTTTGAACAAGCATACTGACAATCGAATCGTCATCAGGACGACTTCCAGATTTTGTGAACAAAAGGCCACAAGGAGGTGTATCACCATCAAGGGCGTAATACAAACGCTGCAAAACAACTTCATGACAATGATATGTCTCTAACCAAATCACCTATCAAGCGAAAGGGGAAAAACTTGCAAACAGAAAACAAAACCCTCAATTACTTGGCCGAGTGGTGTGCAATGCCACAAGGGGAGTTACAGAATCACATTGCTTGGGGTTTCAAGAGATTTGCTGACTTCACAGACTACATCAATCACGATCAGTATTTCAGTCCTCTCAATGATACACAATGCATTCGGTACAACGCGGGTGCAATTCTGGTGACGTCTTTTCAGTGCAACGGGGAAGCAGTGCATCTTGTTTTTTGTACTGGGTCCACAAGGTGGAGAAAGCGTAAGCCATCAAAATATGATACAGTGCTTCTCTGGATGGGGATGAGTCCGGATAGCCACTTTCAGTTGACTCCTGCATGCATACGCACACCATTGAAGTGTCTTTTCATCGTTGAGGATGCCGAATCAAGTGTTAATTGTTCTTACCTTTGTTCAGACCTTTCCAACTGGGGAGATATGTTAAACGACTGGTATGATGATTGTCGAGGAGAGGCATCAACCTGCGACGCAACCCATGAATGATTGAAGCGACCATCGGAAGCCACTGCTTAGTGTCGGAACCACTTATTTCGTCCCAATATGCATGATTCAAGGAGCTGTACATGATTTTCCACAGATGGCGCAGCCAGATAGGTTTCAGTGTTACTTGAGCAACACAATTGACTTCAATGGTATCAATTTGTTTCACATGTAGATTATTCAACTGGATGCTTGAAGTAATCGCTGCAGCAAAATATTGAAATCTTATGAGAGCTTACTCAGGGTATCTTGATTTTTGTCATACGAGTTGTGCAGGCTTGTGTATGATCAATGTCTCAGGAGATTAAATAGTTAAGAATATTCTTGAAATCAACGGAACAGTTCAAAAAACAGTCAAAACAATTAAAATCTAGAGGACCAACTTGAATCAAAGAAGTGCAATAGATTTGCTTAAATGTCTAAAGACATTTTTGAGATGTCGAGACAATGCGGTCGTATTATTGAATACTTTGAAGCATGGCGGAAGAGTGCAAATAAGTCGCTGGGATTATTAGCAGAGAATGTGCAGAAGGATTGGTGCGTGGGGTCCATTTTTCGAAACCAATTTCTCATTTTGCTGATGCAATCATCTCAACAATTGTTTTGAAACCTGAAATTGTGCATCAGGCTCTCGGCAAGATTACTTGCTCCCATGCAGCAATATTACACAGCTGCAAGACTTCAATGAACTCTATAAACGGATTTCACACTAAGTCACCTACTGTGATCCAACCAATCGTAGCTTTGCTATTGGACCATATACGTATCACAAACATTCTTATCATAAGTTCAAAGTTCTATTCATGTTCAATCGTTGTCTGGACAATCAATTCAACAGTGCAAGGTTCGACTTGCAGTGACTGAAAATGTGAATCTTATTCACTGGACGCAGTGCTATGGCATATGACAAATGGAAATGAAAGATAAATCATTGATTAACAAATCAACCTGACATTGGTGGCCCAGACCACAATGGCCATCCACTATAGTCTTTTGGCCTGAGAATCTGGCGAGTGTAGGGTCTCGCCAGTGTTTGGTCCAGGAAGTGGAGCACAATGTAAGTGCAATGGAAGAAACTTTAATCGCACAGTTAATAATGCACACACCGATTTTTTTTGTCGTATTAATGTGGCGTTTCCTTCTTTCTTGCCAGAGACCCACTCCAACATGATGATTATTTTCAGCAGCAGGATTTGCCGAAGAATCCGCTCAACTGGTACAGACCGAGCACTCGCAGAACCTCAAAATGTCCAGGGCTGCATTAATGAGCACTACCCTGATTAAATCCTGCTGAATCAGATAGAGCACCCTGACAATGCATTTAATCCTCTTCGTAGCCTTGTTGCTGCTAGTGCAGCTGGCAGACTATTCTCAGAGGTCCTGCCTATGGGTGGGTCTGCCATCACCAGCAGCAGCCAGCCCATCCGCTGTACCAACAGCAACAGCAACAACATCACCAAATCACCAACATCACCAACATCAACAGTGTCGGAAACATGAGATCAGTCGACAGAAGAATAACTGTAGAGGGTACAATATCCCTTCGTGGTAAGCAATGGTGTCAGAGTTTGGATTTGGGGTTTCATTTGTGTACTATATTATTCTAGGTTATATTAACATATCATATAAGTACAAAAAGTGATACAACTGATGATTTCTTCAAGTCTGATCCCAAATGGGTGAAATCTCGATTGAAATGATGCATAATCCTCCTGCAATGGTTGAACAACTGCAATGAACTGAATGATCGTCCATTAACAAGTTACATCTGGTGAACCACTTCTGCATAGTAATTATTATTGGTCAAATTATGTCATGAGGGGTCCTTAAATGCAAGAACTACATGCTTCAATCTCTGAATGGAGCAAGTACTCCCACCAGCACAAAGACAAAACAAAGTGGGCGATGTCAGAGTTTGCTGAGAGGGGATCTGTGATATTTGCAGAGGAAGTGTGAACTGTTTGTCAAGTGCTCGTTGTCACATTCGCAAAGTTGGTACACTCATTGTTACGCTTGAAAGCAGTGTTGTGCTAACACAAAGAACACTGAGGGATTTTAAAGCAATGCCATAATTCAAGGACAACTGGAATTCATTTTTTTGAGTTTGTGGGTACAACAAACTAGATACATTTGGTGAAGGGAATTTAGTTTTTGCCGATATACAGTATGCAGTCTGGTACTAGAGTTGAAACCATTATGGCTGCTGTATCTGCAACTCTGAAATGTATTGCGGGAGTTTTGATCATTTGAGTCTAAGCCTCATCCAGATGCTCTTGAATTTGTGTGAGTACTGCTATTAAATGTGATTCTGTTTTATATGGTGTACATTGTGTGTTGTATAGATTCATGTTGAGTGTATTTCTGTTTCGGCTTTGCATGTTCATGTAATTCATGTTAAATCAATCTCTCTTGAATAATGCATATATATCTCCATCCTTCAATTAACATTCTTTACAGAATCGAAATCAGAATCTATAATATGTGTTTTCACATCTGAGTAATGGATCCATGTGAACATTGACAGTAATTTGTCATTGTGTGAGAATTGATTTCATGCTTATAGTTTAAGTAATACCATGTATATTGATTCCTAAATATCATTATTGAAGTAATTAGTGGATTGAGAGGGTAGCTTGCAATGTAAGGGTAAGGTTGTTGAGAATGAGGATGAATTTTATTAATAGGTTGATTGAGAGAGATAAGCTGATTATTAGAGATTAGGTAATTGGTAGAGTTAGAGTAATTATTGGAGGTAGGGCGATTGTCAGAGTCAGAGTTATACTGTATACTTGAAGTCTTCAAAATTAGAGTTAATATAACATTCAATTGTAGAAGGAATTGCTGCATGAATTGGAGTAGGGTAATTGTCAGTATTAGGTTATTGTCCAAGTCAGATATGTTGCTGGAGTTTAGATAGTTGCCTGAGTTAAAGTAATAGTATATTTGTCAGATTTCCTGTATCACAGTCAAATATATCTTGGAGTATTACATCTCTGGAGCCACTTATACATTCCACCTGACAGATTTTATAGTATTCCACTTTGTTAATTCTGAGTAATTTGCCAATCTCCCTGATTATATTTTTACCCACAAAACTCTCTGTTCAACCGCATTGTCAGATATTTCTTAAGCATCCACTCTGGGATTTCACCCTCCAGATTCCACCATATAGGTTAATCTGAATGTAGCCCAGTATAGTTATCAGTGGTGTGCCACTGAAAGTGGTAGAAACAGTTGCAAGTAGTGGAATTGTACAAAACCTGCCAGATTTGGCCCCCTGTTCACCATGTACAACAGATGCTGATTGAACCTGAGGGTGAAGAAACTATACCCCTTGTAATATCCATTTAGCCAGGCAAGTTGTATAACATTATAAAACTGCCCATGTTTAGAGGTGGATGGAATTTGCTGTGTAACTTTCCAACCTACAGCAGTAGATACCACAGGACTTTCACAATACAGATCTGTATGGCAAGTAGTTTATATTAATTTCTGAAAATTCATATCTGCAAACAGACTACTATATCTGTACAATGACAGCTGGAAAGAACTTTGCGAGACCCTGTGAACAACTCATACCACCATCTGACCTGTCAAACTGATATAGTCTTGCTGCCAAGGCATATGGCTGCTGTATTCAATACAGAGCTTTAAGAATGAAATTCTTAGTATGACGATAAATAACTGTGAGTGTTTCTGAGATACGGTTGATGTATGGTATTATAATTCTGTTACAATTTGCAAGACAGACTTGGATAAATGTTGTTCACACCACAGATAATAACTTTCACTAATATATGACCAATTGTACAGCCCTACAGATCATTCCCATGGGTGCTAAAAGACCAATGACGGGTCGCGCGAAGGTTTAGTGTATTAGCTAGGTACTCACACTGAGGTGGATTATGCCAGTACCAGGTGACCTGGTAAGTGCACTGCAGCAGGGCTATACCGAGCCGCACCTGCTGTATATGTCTGAACCTCACACAACTATCTCCTCACCATGAATACTTGCAGCAGCTCTACAAAGCAGCACATGTACTGAAGGTACAGCTAGGAACCTGTCAATCACACCATCTGTCTGCCAACAGCGATAGATGCTCTAAAATTACGTTTCTGAGCCGTCCAACATCCATCAATCTTGCAAGAGAGCCTGCTGATTGATGCTAATTTTCCAGTAATTCTGTACAGCCACATTCCGAAATTGTGAATGGTTTCCAGTTCAGTTTGGAATATCCAAGCCGCATTACTTTATATTGTAGGGTGTTGGCTGCAGTGCCGAAATTCTTGAGATTATCTTCATCCTCATTGTCTGGATTGTACATGGTTGTCGTACAGAACAGTGGCAGTGCATGATGATCATGTTTGCATTCCACATGATCTCATTTCGGAAACAAGATGGTATAAGTATTACGCATTGTCCAGTGGGCTGGAGTGTTCAATCTAAATGTATTGGCACCGATGGCTTCAGGGATGAGATATCTACCACAAACAGTCTATTGAAACTTTTTGGTATTGATATTAGTTAACTCCAATGAAGTAAGATTTGCATAGCCAAATGGGAGGAACCTGATGTCACCAAAAATTACATCTCCCACTTGGAAAATATATGGTCGGCAAGACATACTAGTGTCCAAAGTCATTCTTGACTGTGCTTTCTCCAATCGTGTTTTCAAAATGTTGAGATCTGACATCATCTCTTTAATACACTCATATTCTTCCAAACTGATTATTAACTGCTCTATTACACCAAGTCATTATAGAGAATACGATCACATCGCTGTGGGTTGGGGCTGAGAGCTACTATATCTGCTACATGTCAGATTATACAAATATTCAATCAATCAATCATCTTGACAGATTATGACCCTAGGTGTGACCACGATCTGAACACCAGGTTCACCAGATATCAAGTGGCAATAGCAGTCCGATTGAAAACCTTGAATTGAGCGCCCCCACAGTAACCAAGATGCATTCTACACACATCGGGGATCCGGACACCTGACTGACTCAGGACCATGATTGATCTGTGCAAAAGATGCTTCCTCGTGACACAGTCTCCCACTCAACCACTTATGGACTGAAATGGATTCAATGGCGGCACTATCTGCATTGGCTGCAATTGCTGTGATGGCTACAATGGCTGTAATGGCCATGGTGTTGAGTTCTACAGGTGAACAAGATTACCGCTACCAAACAACATGCCTACAAGATATGTTCTGGATGAGTACCAAGAGAAGTTTAGCAGGAATGGAAGGTGAGTTTGAAACATCACTGTTATTATCAGGATATATTCAAAGTGATATTCAAACAGGCCAACCGGTGGCCTACCAAGCAGATCGACATAGATTATCAAATTCGGCATGTCTTGGTGAAGTTGGTCGGTAATGGACCGAGGATGCTTGACAGATGTTGTCAGACAAACACAACTTCTGCGGAGTGCTGCAGCTGTTGTACATCAGTGTGCTGTGTATGTGATTTGTGACAACAACCTTGAGAGATCGGGGGTGCCAAGTGTGATCATGAGTTCAGAAAGTGTGTAGACTCCCCTACTGTGAAAACGAGGATGTGTTACTACAAGCAGTACTGTGTGTACTTTCACCCTGAACCGTCAATGATGACAACCACATTCCTCCACCAAGGCAACTGTGAACACTATCTACAATCGATGAGAATGAGTTTGCTCGTGCTAGCTGAGATGGCAGAGTAACCTAGAGCGAAGCATCTTCATTTCAGATTATAGCATTTGAGAAGCATGCTTATTTCCGACACCAACACTGACGCCAACAACTACTTGGCTATGTGACCATCAGCCACTGTTCAACCCACTATGAGCCCTTGAGATGAAATGGGACATGACGATCAACACTTCCACTTCATTCTTCCAGAAGCACTCAATATGACAAAGGAGTTGTACCACCAATGTTGACATTGACCCAGACACTGCTTCACGTACATATGTAAATAACTACCACCATACAACTGGTCATTAGCACTTGTCTGTGACAGGGAAATGACGATCTTCCACTATGATTGTCTCGTGGCACTCAACCACACTGTAGACACGTATCTGCAAATTAGATACCGACACAGACAGTACAACCCATGTTTTGGACCGAAAGGCTGTATCTGGGAATTCCTGACGCTTCAGCTGGCTAGAGTAGTATCTCCAATGCTGTACATCTCAAGTACTGCTAGTTTTTGTAGAAATTCCAGTATGATACCGATCACACTACCACAGGACTCTGTGTGACCTTCTGTTGAGCGGCTGACTGGGAGTCAAGACAGTTGAAGCCGACAGCAAAACAGACTACAGAGCTTGAGAATAGGCATATGATTGCCGCCTGCAATGGTACGAGTGGGAGAATGGTGATTTGGAATAATGGTCGTTTGGGAGGAGCTCAGGGCCTGGGATTGTTTAGCTTCTGTCTTTTGTCTTGTGTCTTCTGTTTGTTTTCTGTCTCTTTTTTCAAATGGGTTAGTGTGTGACTAACAAGTGAACGCCCTGGAGGAGTGTTTCCCTGAGTCGTTGACGTGTACATCATCAGATGGCAGTTGGTTAGAGCTGGGAGCTACGATATCAGGTATGTGTCATCTTTGACTGAAACTCAATCTATCAATTGTCTCGACAGGTTTGTTACAACATGCTGGTCTGCACTTGGGGTCAGTATCAGCAGCTGAATTGGCTTCCTCAGCGTGGATTCTCATAGGTTGGAAATGGAGATGTGTTGAGATTCTCATAGCGTGCTGCATTATAGAGGAGTTCACCCAATCGAAGTATAGTTTTCCACTCCTTCGGGAAAAGAGCCACATATGCCTATAAAACGCTTTCAACAACTGCATACAGATTCTCTGCTGGGCTGTCCGTTGGTGGACGACAGGTGGTACCCTGGCCGTATTTCCTTCCCAGTGGGGCCATCAGAGATTTGCAGAAATCTGAAATTCAGCACATGTCCCTATCGGAGACAATGTCATCTGGAATTGCCTTAATGTGAACCCACATGTTGATCACCTCTTTGGCAGTTACATCTGCAGCTAGATTCTTTTCCCACACTGCATTCCATTACACTCTCATTGTTAGTGGATCAACAATCATCATTATGCAGTCATATTGATCTCAGGCGGTTGTTGGGAATGTAGTTGGGACATCAATATTACCAGTTCAAGTTCGTATCTCCAGAGTTGGCAGCAGTCACAGTAAGCCATACAGGAGTTGGTTGCAATGCTTTTCATGGTGGGAAGTGCAGCAACGTTGAACCCATGCCTGCATGGACAAAGTTTCATAAGGCCTGTAACAATGTGACGCAATGGGCAAATCAGTTCCTCCAGCTGCCAGGTGTCAGCCACAGACTGGAATGTCATCAGGGTCTGAGATAACTTCTCTCTGCATATCCCATTGGATGATGACTGCCCCAATATCCCTGTGGAAGAGGAGGCTGTGATTTTAACAGAATGGTGATGTTCCCACAAGGTGTGTTGAATGGTACTTTTCATTGAAATGCTGCAGTGACTAATTACTTGCCTCATCAGTTTCTTTGGCTTTCCTGTTAATTACATTGACAATTGGACTGAATTGCGTGTCATCTATCAGTAACTCAAACGCCTGGTGCTGCCATTCCTCTGCACCAAGGAGCAGCAGTTCCATGGTACTTAAACTGAGGGTGGCCACTGGGGTTGCCAAAATCTGATTGTGAATTCTGCTCAATGTATCTGTGGCTAGTCTGGCCGCTTCTGGGTAGTACATGAGCAAACAGTCAATCTGCTGTAGGTTATGCACCTGTCACCATTCATGGCTAGAAAGCATCAGCTGGCAGAGAATATGCTGCAATGATGCATTGTCTGAGTATACTGAGGTGTATCATTTCCTATAATATATCGCCAAGCGGGTTAAATTGCTCTAGTTGAAATGAATGAGTGGTCATATGCTGTGAAGTGCATCTTAATGTCATGTCACATTGGAGAGAAGAAACCCAGTTGACATTTCAACAGACGGCCCATTGGTCTCCAGCGTTCATATTGAGCCAGAGTGCCTTAAATGACCATGTCCGAAGCATCTCAGAGCAGGATATAGTAAGATTTCATTATACAAAAGGACTGCAATGGAGCAGACATCTATGCCGTCCAAATATCATTTAATTCCTTGTGATACTTCTGAAGCCACAGACAGCTGCATCTGTTTGCTGTTAATGTGTACAACTGGGTAGGCTGGTGTAAGAACTTGTGCAAAAATATGAGACCATAGTCTGCCTACCCCACAAATAACAGAATTTGGGCAACTCTTGCCAGTAATGAGCAATTCTTTATGGCTGCAGTCTTCCTGAACTCCTTGTCGATTCTACTGGAAGTGACTCTGAAACCACCAAATGACACCTTAGATACTTCTATATACCATGTCCATGATCCAAGGAGAGGTGCACTACACATATTGCGAGCAGACCATTGCCAAAATGCTTTCTAATTCTGGCTTGGCCAAATGTGAGACTCAATGATTACATCATCCTGGCATACAATGTCAGCCATCTTGTACAAGCCCAAGATGTGATACATGGTGTGCTGAAATGATGATAGTGTGTTAGCCAGACCAAATGGAATCACCATTTACTGATAGAAGCCATCCTGTGTGACAAACACTGTCCTGTATCTGTCATCTGGGTGTATATGCAACTGGTGGCAACCAATAGCTAGATGGAGCTTGGTAAACACGCCGAAAACATTTAGTCTATCAATGAGATCATACCTGAATGGAAGTGGATACAGGTCTCTGTGAGTGATGTCATTCAGGCTTCAGTAATCGATACACATCTGAAGTCCCAGTCATTCTAATATTTTAACAAAGATCACTGCTGCCCCAAATTGTGAGTGGCTGTCAGTAACCCAGTCTTTGGCCAGCAGGTTGGCAATCTGGGCTTTGAAATCCAAGCACTCCAAGGCTGCCATCTGGTATAGCATGCGATATCGCAGCTTTGCTGTTGAGATGATCTCAAAGTATCAGTCATATTTGACATCTGGAGGGATTCCCATTGGCTGCTTGAAGAGTGCTCCAAATGCCTTGCGGATGTGTTGCCACCATGTTTCGATGTCTGAAGACCTCTGTGGAGGACCTTCCTCTTCCTCCTTCCGTATTATATCAATACGACGCTGAATTTGATCACTAGTGATATCTAATGACTTTAACTTGCTTACAAATGACGCGAAGACCAGATTGATCACCGTTCTATATGCCACTGTCAAGGAATGTGATCAGACTGCTGCCAATCATTCTTGAGGATGCTGCAGACATGCATGTAATGTGATGACAATTCGTAATAGAAGGTGGGAACCTTGTTGCAAATTAGTCCGATTGGACTCCAGCATATATGGATTATTTATATCATGATTGATGAGATGCACATTGGCTGCTATGCAATCATTACCCACAATTAGGTCATAGATGTCTTCGAAGTGGAAAATTATTTACCACTCTGCAATGTCCATGCGATTGCCAGTGATTCATCTTATTGACATATCGAACCGAACTTGCAAGATAGGCTCTTCTGCCTTCTCATCTCCTACAACAGTGATTCACATTTGCCTACAATGTGGATGTTTCAAGCGAAAAGATTTGGAATAGGTGGAATTCACGTAACAATTGGCAGTCCGGTAAGCAAATCAGCAATACTGTGTACCAATTGCATTATTGGAATAGGAAACGGAACTGTTAAAACGTTGCAAGTTAGGAGTAAGCAAATCAGGAGGAGCTGAAATCTTATTATCCGTCAAGGTACTCAAGAAAAAGTTTGCATACTGTATGTATTCTTCTTTGTCCACTCCCCATTTCTTACTCTTCACTGTTTCTGCTTTTCCAATAATATTCTGGGTACTAGAATGTTCCACCACTGTTCCCAATTGATATTTCCCTATGCATGCTCCTTATCTCCAACCTCCTGCTGAACCGCTGCATCCTCCCCATCATCATTGGTGCTGGTGTCCTGCACTGCGGCCAGCAGGATGGTTTTGATGCTCCTGACCACAGGTCTTGCCAAAGAAGATTGGCCGCCCCACCAAGTAGCAGTGCGATCATGACTACCATCCTCTCTGATGTAGAGACCACCAGTACTCACTCGTTTAGTGTGACTGTGCCCCTACCTCTCCAGAGTCGCACAATTGCTGGCCTCCTGTCCAAAACAATTTCAGCAGTAGCACCAGGTATTGGTATTAGCTTAAGTGGGTTCCATTAGATCTGGACCAATAGGTATTAAAATAGTGGCTGTGTTGGACACGACAAGCGTGGTGCCATAATTCACTGCCAGAGCCAAGATAGCCAGTTATGAAGTTATATATTGTTAGAGTTCACTGAGCATCTCTATATCATTGGCGCATGTGAACGGGGCATCTGGCTGCAGGGTTCTTCCCAAGCAGCTGGAGGTGAAGATCTGATCAGCAATTCCCATACCCAGATTTGAACAGCGCTGGGTGCGCAGATGACTCTACCACATATTAGTGGTCTCTTTTGGCTGCATGTTGATATGGTTGGAGGAGTGTATATTAATGTGTGCAACTTCTCCAACCATTGGCAGTGATATGGTATGTAGGTCATCTGTCGAACATCAGTAATTGTGACATCTAGAACGAAGTCCTGGTCAAAAGCAGACGTCAACCGAAGCCATGTTACAGGTGCATAAGCACCGTCTGGAGGGGAAATATCCGTGAAACATTGGTGTCAAATCCTGTGTGCAATGGAACTGTACACCTCAGGATCCATACATTGTGAGGCTGAATTGTTGCCCCTGTTCAACTGTGTGGTACATTGCGCATCATTACTGTTGTGTACCCAGGGCTCCACCATGTACAGGATCAGATTGACAGACTCCAGATTGAGGTCCCCGGTGAACAATGGAGGCTTTTGTTGTTGATGGTGGGACTTTGAAAATGACCCTCCCCTACCACCAGTGCCACCTGCACCAGGATGAGCCATCATTTCAACGAAAGTGTGAAATTGACCACACCAAGTTTCGGCCTCCACCACTATGTTGTCTCTGACAGTGACCAACCCAAGCTGCACAACCAGTGACTGTACAGGATCAATAAGGCATTGGAGGTCTTGTTTTTGGGAGCAATATAACTTCTAGATTGGAGGGTAGAAATGAGATAGTTCTTGGGGGCTGATATCTGTAATATTGCAATCGATAGTATTCTGAAAGATTCAACCAGTCCCCTGTAAATGTTGAATCTGGCCATCATCATTGGCTACTCCAGGGAAAGGCCAGCCGAAAGCTTCTCCTTCTATTCTGAGTTGTGAAAATTCTTACAGTAATGTCCTGAGGCTACATCCAAAAATGTCCAAACATGGTGCCGGCCAACAACAATACATAGCAGACAGCATACAGCTGTAGGGGGTGAATTTCAACTATGGTTGAAGAAGATGCAAGAATTGAATCTCTCAGTTTCTGTGCATTTGTACATGCAGTATTTTCATCTTACCGGGTTTCATCTATATTCACCCAGAACACCTTCTGGCGCACCACTTCTGCCCATGATTGCAGGATTCCTGAGTTGCTCAATACCGTATGACCGAAAGACAGAAGAATGGAGTAGTTGGTACCAATTGAGTGGTCAGGAGAAGGTGCGGTCGATTAGGAAGTTATGGACGCAGTGGTCAATTATGTCAGCTCCAGGCATCCTGTTCAGTACACCTGAGCTGAACAGAAGAGAACTGGACGCTGTGTATTCGTCAGAACAACTTACAATCTTCTGTACAGTAACTAGTCAGTATCCATTATATACAATTGGTTCTCAGTGTATTTAAGTAATACATAATTATATGTGTAGCCTGTGGGAAAATGTGGTACGAACAATCTTGGTAGTTCAACTGCATTGGTGCAACCACTCAGAGTTTTCTGTCTGGGCAATATTATCACATCTGAGTGCAGTTTGATTGGTACATTACCCCAATATCTATGTTATCAATCAAGTAGCAATTGATAAAGCAATATTAGAGAGAGATTGTAGTTTACTGCATTGTCTCAAAAATTGGACTTACTTTAACTGATGCTGTCAACTGAATTTGGGAGTGTATAGTATGCATATTACTTGTAGAGTACAATGGTGAAATCTATATAGAAGCTAGAACAACTACTGTCAGTTAGAATAAATTTCCATTTATTATCAAAGGTGAACTGTAGATTAATACATTTTAATATCTCCTGCAACTGGCTACAACTCTAGAGAATTCATGTGTATAGTGTGAGTAACGGATTCAGGTAACCTGTGAGCGGTCCAGGTCAAGACTGCAAAAACAGTTCAGGTAGGTCTCAGATCCGTGCCAATACACTACCTGCAATGTCTTGGCTGGTGAAACCAGTACCCATACCTTTCAACCCACAGGTATCGCTGGGTTTAGCTGGTCCAGTCTGTTCCAATCTCCAGTTGAACATTTCTGCTTTTCCTATTTATGGTAGCATTCAGATATCCTGCTCATGATTGGAAAATACTGACAGTGATACATCATTGTTGTTTTTGGATGGATTGATTGCCTTTATGTTTAAAAGAATCAGAGACTCGCTCCCTGCCCCATTCTGCTAATGCGCATCACTGGAGGGTCAACAATTCTTGGTCTTGCATTCTGGGCAATCTGAGTGACAATTGGTTACAGACATTCATCAATGAAGATTGGCCATCTTGATAGAAAGAAGAGAAAGCAATACAGCCCGAGTGTCATCTGGAAAAGCAGTATCAATGGAGGGTCAATCATTTTTCGCCGTCCATCACATCTAATCAAATTGCAATGCGGCTGTTATTGTGTTTAAGCAAACTTTTGACCATTTTTGTACCGTAATACGCTCATGAACACATTGTTGCAGGTTTGTAAATAATTTAAGTTCTTACTGTCCAAGAGGCTTTAGTGAATGAATCATTTAGATATATTCCCTTCCAGCTATTCCTTAAGTACACCCAATTCTGATCCTGACATTGAATAAAGTGGTCCCCAAATTGGGGTGTTGCCTGCTTTCGGCTGTACCTGACGATTGATGTCTGGACGATGCGGGGGAAGTTTGTTTGCTGAAAAGTTACTCAGCAGGAGGTACAAACTCATAATGCTTCGAGGGGACGATCTCTGCCAAAGGTTAGTCCCTCGGATTCATTGCTTGGTTCACAATATTAATATCATATCATGATGCTTAACAAATGGTAAGTATTTCAATTTTTACTATCCATAAACACGAGGATCAAGCAAGCATTAGTATATTGCCTCGAAATCTACATTGTCGTCGCATCTGTGGTTCAAATACTCCGTTCCTCTGGGGATACATTGGTTCCCTGGGTTTCTCTGTACCGCCTCACAATGTAACAGGGGCATCATGAAAATGCGTGCTGCTATATTGTGACCCCAACAATACTGTCTTTGATGCAAACTGTACAGCCACATCATGTAATCATAATGAGGGGATCTCTAAGACAAATGGATAATGTCCTAACTATGTGACGAACATGGGTAACTGTTCCTGCCGATCTTGGATTGTCATTCTATCTGTTGCAATATTTGCTCATTCCCGAAGTCTATAGGTCTTCAGTCAATAACCTCAACTTGTTGTGTCTCGTTTACCTTGCCAAAAGGTACCTGATGAGTGTAAACAATATCTTGATCCATGAATGCAATCCTCGTAGCTCTGCAGTCAATCAGCGCCTGTGTCGGTATTTCTTCGTTATTGAGGGTCACTGTGCAGGTTATAACTACTTGTTTTGCTTCCATTGATCCTTCCAATACCTCTACCTTGCTAGCTGAAAGACGTGACATTCCAAACCATTTTAAAGCATTTAAAACAAAATTTCTACCACCAACTACAGAGCCATCCTTGTTCAATTCACATAATCTTTTTGTTAGACCAAGTCTTTGTGGAGTATGTCATCACCTGGCTGTGGGTTAGGGCTGGCGGCTACTACATAGGCTACATGTCATCTTAGACTTAGACTCAATCAAATGAATCATCTCAACAGGTTTGTCACAAGAGGTCATGAGCCTGGGCGCAACCATGATTCGGATACCATTTTCAACAATGATCAAGTGATAACATTCGAATTGTGAACCTTCAGTTGAGCAAGGCTGCAGGGTCCCGGATGCGTTGTGAACGCATCTGCGAACAGGAGACTTTACGGACTCCGGAAGATGATTCAATGGTGCAAATAATGCCTCCTCTTGATGAACTCTCACACTCAACAGCATAGAGGGCTGCGATGGTTGCTACAGCAGTGATGGTTGCTACGGCTGCGATGGCCGCGATGGGAGTGATGGCTGCTGTGTTGTATTCTACCGGTATACGAAATCTGGGAAACTGAAAGATGTGTCAAAAGAACATGTTCGGGATGTGCATGGAGAGCAATTTGGGAAGAGTTCAGCTCAACATCGGGATGTGTTCGAACCGAATTCTTAACAGGTGAACTGGTGGCCGGCCAAGCTGGTCAACATGCAGTATGGTATTTGGGTAGTCTATGAGAATTGGGCGAGTAATGGACAATGGAAACTGAGAGATATCAACAAATTGAGACCCCGACAGAGTGTGGCGGTTGGTCCACTACTGCGCACTGAGTTTGTGATCTTTGCAACCCAAGAGACTGGCGGTGGCAACTTTAGCCATGAATCCACGAAGTATGTGGACTCCACTATTGTGAAGTCAAGAAAGCACTACTAGGACCTGCACAGTGTATACATTCACCCTAAATCTTCAATTACGACAACCCCTCCTACAACTAGGATACTGCGTCTTAGGATGCACAATCTACAGGAATTTGTTTCCTAGGGCTAGCTGGGATGGCAGAGTAACCGGTGGAAAAGGGGCTGCAATTTCGAGTAGCAGTCATGGAGAAGCGTGTCCAATTACGACAGCGACACTGACACTAACACCGACACCGACACTGACACTGACACTGACACTGACACTGACACTGACACTGACACTGACACTGACACTGACACTGACACTGACACTGACACTGACACTGACACTGACACTGACACTGACACTGACACT